>Ga0310345_10000005_pt1 | contig 677587 bp, 638 predicted proteins | sample HC15DNA20500_MG_FD_204667 | JGI IMG/M metagenome (GOLD analysis project Ga0310345, IMG submission 204667) | Marine microbial communities from station ALOHA, North Pacific Subtropical Gyre - HC15-DNA-20-500_MG | ecosystem: Environmental > Aquatic > Marine > Oceanic | place: Pacific Ocean... | reverse complement strand
CGGGGTCTCCGTATGGCTTGGGGTTGAAGCGTCGAAACTCCACCTCAATCCTACACCTCGATGGCCACCCGGGATCACACCGTCAGCGGCGTCGAAATTACACCAGCTCCTCGGACACTAACTCGTCGCACCACCGCGGACGCTGGAAAGGCGTCACCATTGCCGGAGGGCAAACACAGGATCCTAGGGAAGAGCGTTCTGAGCGGTGGCAACATCCGCAACTATCACGTGAATCTGTCATCCCTCATGCATGCATTTCCTCGAGAGGTACTCGGGGGATCCAACAAGGAAGAGTCCGCACCGCGTCTTCTGGAGATCGACTGGGGAGGGCCCGAAAGTGCTCGGACAGACATCGACCGGACGAAGTCGATTTTCCGCACCAGGGGATGGGTCCGGCGTTTCTTCGCGACATCCGGAGCGAGGGAGGGCGACATCGTCGTCTTCACGGAAACGGCACCGTATCGCATCAGCGTGCGCCTCGAACGAGGCAGGTAAAATCGGCTCGGGCATCACTCCGGCTCGGGAGCAACATGACCCCTGAGCGCGCAATACGGTCAAAGCGAAACGCGCGCATCAGTGCGGCCCGAAGGGGTATCGCGACGTATTCGAACTCCTCCCCTCGGAAACGCTCTGCCGCTTCATGTGTGCGCTCAGCTCATGAGAGTGCCGGGTTCACGTCCGGAATGCCCGGCGATATCGCGCTGCGGCGTGTCGGCCGACCGCCAGCAGGCCTTTCGAGACGCCATGAACCGTATCGAGTGTCTCGCGTCCCGCGCTCTTTTCGCCCCTTGCCAGGCGCGCGCGATTGCGCTGGACACCGACACCCTCGAAGAAGCTTGCGTCGAGTTGCCGGTGCACCGCACCGACATTCCATTCCGACATGCCCATCGCAACCGGAACCGGGGCGTCAAGATCCAGATCGCGGCTGATGGCCCGGACCGCGTCCCCGATGCGGACCTGAACGTCTTCGGGCAGATGATTTTCGGGATACGGCCAGTCGGATCCGGCCAAAACGTCGCAGAACGAGGCGACACCGATCACGGGCGGGGGGCGACGGTCAGGCAAGGCAGCGAAATGCGTGCGCACGTCGGCAAGAGCGGCACGGTCGATCTCGCGCCCCGGCCGGTTCGACGCCAGTACCCAGATCAGGATGTCACACCGTTCGGCCTCGGCCAGAGTCGCGTCCCTGGCCGTGCGGCTGCCGTCGAGACCCGGAAGGTCGACAAGACGGCACGGAGTACCCTCGATCTCGCCATCATAGGCCGTCACCCGATCCGTTGTCGGCGGCAGGTCGGTTTCCGCGACTTCACGCCCGAGAAGCGCGTTGACGAGGGTCGATTTGCCCGCACTGACCTGTCCGGCCACCGCGATACGCAAGGGCGCATCCGGGTTGGCCAGACGTTCACGGTCGAGTTCCGCATCCTGAAGAATGCTGTCGAGCAGTTCGGCATCCGACATGCGAAGACGCCCGGAATAGAGCTCGGTCGCGGCGCTGGCGATTTCTTCGAACAGGATGCGCTGGCACGTGATCTGCAGTTCCGCGGTCAGCAGATTGGAGTTGCCGCTCGTCACGAGGTCGTTGAGTTCCTGGGCAATGCTTCGAGGTGGGTTGGTGACCATGCGGAGCACCCGATATGCGTTCCTCCCGACACCGTAGATCGCGCGTGCCCGCCCCTGGTTCTTCCAGAGCCACAGAAGCGTTCCGACCGAAATCCGATCCGAGATCGAGACGTAGGACCTGAGGTCGCCCCTCAGGCGCGATGCCACCCGTTCCACAAGCAGCAGGGCTTCGGGCACCGTGAAGTCGTATTCGCTCCTCCCCGCGTTTCCGGATTCGCGCGCCACGGTTCTGACCACATCGAACGCGAAGCCCTTGAGGGCAGAGTTCGGGAGCGGCGCCTCGAGCCGGCTGTCGATGAGCGCCTGCGCGGCCGCGAAGGCGGCGCGCTCGCTTGCGTCCCAGTCCGGGTTCGCGTCGATATGACGGTCGCTCATGCTCGTGTCTCGCGACGCCGCGGATGTTCGGTGAAGCCATACCGGCATGTTGAGGGCGATATAGGTGATGAGGCCGATGGCAGCGCAGCCCAGCAGGAACACCAGCAGCAGATCCCTCTCGTGAAGCCAGAGCATGCCGAGAGCGAAACCCGCGAGGAACGGCAGACCGATGGCGGCCAGTCGCAGGACAATGCGCCATCGCAGCAGAGCGCTGCGGAAACGATCAACGCGCATGCTGTCCGGCTCCCTTCAACGCGTCGCGGTACGCGGCCTGCAATTCGCCCCGACTTGGCGTTCCGCCTGCAGACAGAGTATGCAGATAATGTGCCGCCGTGCGCCCCAGCGCATAGGTCGCCGCGAAGGTGAAGGCGCTCGCCGCGACCGCGCCGAACGTCTGGCCGTAGATCGGGATGAGCTTGCTGCCCTGGCGAAGTGCGACACTTCCGACGAAGCGCCCGGCTATTCCGAGCCCGAGCAGCGAGACGAAATTGCGTACAAGCGCCATGGTCACCGGCACGCCGTAATGATCCCCGAGCGCCTTGAGCATCCTGAACTGGACGCCGGTCGACGAGAAAAGACCTGCGACCGGGATCGCGTCCGAGCCGCCGGCGAGGCCGGCGTGCACGAGAACCGTCCGCCTCACCTCGAGAAACGCGCGTGTCTCGGCGTCTCGCGCGGCCTCCTCGTGAAGCACGAGGCCCGCATTCGGAAGCGTCGCGATCAACGCGTCCTTCAGGGCCTCGAGCTCATCTTCCTTCGGTGCGCGACCGCCGGGCATGCCGATGACCACTTCGGAGATCTCGCGGCCCGCCGCTTCCCGGAACCTGCGCGAGCTGGCATGCCGCGCGCGGTTGCGCACGGCTTCCTCGGCCACGAGGTCGGCTCCGGTATGAACGAGCAGGACCTCCATCCGTCGGCGCCGCCGGAGCACGTCACGGAGCGTCTCCGCAACCTCCCCCTGAACCGGATCGTCCAGACGAGCGACGACGATGACGGCATGGCTGTGACCCTCGCAGGCGGCCAGGTCTTCCGATGGATCATATCCCGCCTCTCCGAGACCGCGCGTATCGAGGAACCGCACAAGCGGCTCGTCCGGCGGGAAGTCGAACCTGCTCGACGTTTTCGTGCAGGGTTCGTATCCGCTGCCGATCTCGATGTCGCTGAGGCCGGTGAGAGTCCTGATCAGAGAGCTTTTGCCGGCACCTGTGCGCCCGAGCAGCCACACGATCGGGATGTGATGCTCGACCGGCCGGGCTCCGGCTTCGGGCTTGTCGGCTTCATTTCCCGGCGCCGGCTGTCGCAGATACCGATGAAACGGATTTCGGATCACGGTCTCGACTTCTCGTGCATTCCAGATTCCAGTCCAGGATGGGGAACAAGCGCCGCCGGAACGGGATTGTCGCGCCCCCTGCCCCGTCCCGCAAGTCCGATATCTCGGCGAATTCCGGATTGACCCGATCCCTGTCGACTTGGGAATATACGGTGTTGCTCTCGCTTGACCTCATCGGGCAGGATCTGCACGACAGCAGACAGGTTCGATCATGACCCCGAAATCACTCTTGGACACCACGTCCTTCGCCTCTTCGACCCCGCCGACCGAGCGCGACCTGTCCCGCCGCATTTCCCGGCTCGACGCCTCGGCGGACGTCAAGGCACTTCTGTCCGATCTGGCCCGGATCACGGTGAAGGTGGGTGATCGGGTCCTTGCTCTCGGCCGGATGATACTCGACCTCGCGTTCGCTCTGGCTCGGACGTTCCCGAACACGATCTTCGCGGTGCTGGTCGCCGTTGTCTTGACCATGCTCATCGGCGCGATTCCGATCGTCGGTCCGCTTCTCGGCGCTGTCGCGGGGCCGTTGCTTCTGGCCCTGGGCCTCGGCGTGGGCGCGGTGCTCGACATGGCAGCCGGAGATCTGGGCGGGCAGGTCCGCGGTTTTGTCGATGCCGTCGAACGCCGCATCGCGGATGCGTCCGCATGAGTGACCGGATGGATTTCGCGGGTATCGACGAGGTGGTCGCGGACGACCTCCGCTTCCGACTGAAACTCGCCATCGGAGAGGATGCCTACGGATCGATCCGGTCCGCACGCGTGCTGCAGGAACTCTGGGATCTGGGCGGTGTTGCAGCCACCGGGGCCGGCGTCGCGGCATCGAACACCGTGGCCACGACCTTTTTCGCCGGCTCGAAGATCCTCGCCCTGATCGGCATCGGCGCCGCAACCCCGGTCGGCTGGATCATAGCCGCGGGTGTGGGTTCGGCGGGCGCCTATTGGGGGGTGATGCGCCTTGCCGGTCGATACGGGGCATCCAGGGTCAGGAAGATCCCGGAATTCATCAACACGCCCATCGACCTTCTCGGCGCGATTCTCGTCGACATGATGGGGACACTTGCGGTCAAGGTCGCCGCCGTGGATGGCAGGATCGCCCCTGAAGAGCGCGAGCTGATCGCAACCAATTTCGTGGAGGAGTGGGGAATAGCCGCGGATTACGCGAAGGCGGCAATAGACGCGATTGCCGCCGATCACGAGAAGGTCAGCCTGAAGGACGCAGCAACAGCGCTCGGAACGCAATTGCGAAACAACCCGGATTGCAATGCCGCCGCGATCCGTGCCGAATTGCTCTCGCACCTCGGTGACCTAGTGGCCGTCGACGGTCACATCGACGAACGGGAGGAGATGGCTCTGGAACGCATAGACGCCATCCTGCGCAATGAGACGTCGCCCTCCATGTGGCGCAGTATCCGGTCCGTCGGATCGACTTTCTCGGACGCGGCGAGGGCCGCGGGCCGAGGCGTGGAACATACACTGGGAGCGGCCCGAACGCGCTTCTTGCGCCCCTTGAACGGACAGGCAGTGTCCCCCGCCAACGATCTGCGCAACGACGACCAGGCGTGACCCTGTTCCCCGGTGCCCACGGGCAGACAGACAAGCCGGAGAGCTACGAGCGGCGCGAAGCAGGAGCGGATCTTCGACGATCTGCCGGGGAATTGCCGTGTGGAGATCACACACCGCCGAAAGCATGCACTTCGGCACTCGCCACACAAGCCCTTGCATTCGTATGGTACCCAAGGTCGGACTCGAACCGACAAGACCTTTCGGCCGGGGGATTTTGAATCCCCTGCGTCTACCATTCCGCCACTTGGGCACGCGGGTGCGTGGATAGCCGATCGGCGGGCCTGCCGAAAGGGGTATGTGAGGGCGCGGCGCCCGAACCGCCGAACACGGGTCGCCTGATCCGGGCCGCCTGCCCCGGACCGCCTGACCCGGTCCGCCTGACCCGGAACGACCGCCGGCTCGGACCGCCCCGGCTCAGACCGGCATCAGCGGCCCGCGTGCGTTCAGCGCCGCGACGTCCATGCCGGCGAGGCGCTTGTAGCGGGCGGCCACCTCCTCCAGCTCGGCGCGGGTCATCACCTCGCCGATATGGCCGAAGCCGCCCGGCGCCTTCTCGGCCACCGCGTCCAGCACCACGTCCGGCCCGTCGCCGCGGTTGGCGAGGACCAGCGTGTTGACCGTCTCGCGCCGCTCGGCCTCGTAGGCCTCCAGCGCCGCCGGCCCCGCGCCGCCATCGCGCAGCTCGCGCGCCAGCACGCGCGCGTCGAGGATCGCCTGGCTCGCCCCGTTCGATCCGATCGGATACATCGCATGCGCCGCATCGCCCATCAGCGTCACGCGGCCATGGGTCCAGCGCGGCAGCGGATCGCGGTCGACCATGGGGTATTCCCAGATCCCCTCGGCCGCCTCGATCACCGCCGGCACGTCCAGCCAGGGAAAGCGCCAGTCGGCGAAGGCGGGCAGGATGTCGGCCCTGTCGCCCGCGCGGTTCCAGTCCTGCTTCGCCCAGTCGTGATCCGCGGGCATCATCCGGTCGGCGATCCAGTTGATCAGCACCGTCCCGTCGCCGAAATCGCGGATCGGATAGCAGACGAACTTGGTGCTCTTGCGTCCCGCCATCGCCATCGTGCGGCCGGACAGGAACGACGGCCCCCGCGTCACGCCGCGCCACATCATGATCCGGCCCCAGTGCGCCGGCCCCTCGTCCGGATAGAGCGCCGCCCGCACCGCCGAGTTGATGCCGTCCGCGCCGATCAGCACGCTCCCCGACACCGTGCCCGCCGCCGCGCCGGTGGCCCGGTCGGCCAGCGCGGCCTCCACCCCCTGCCCCGTCCCGCGCCAGCCGGTCACCGCGGCGCCGGTCACGAGGCAATCCGCCCCGGCCCGCGCCAGCAGCGCGTCGCGCAGCAGCATCTGCAATTCGCCCCGGTGGATGGAATACTGCGGCCAGGCATAGCCCGCGTGCATCCCCCGCGGCTCCACCCAGATCTCGCCGCCCTGGGCGGAATAGTAGCCGACCTCCTTCGTGCGCAGCCCAGTCGCCTCCAGCGCCCCGGCCAGACCCAGATCGTGCAGCTCCCGGATCGCGTGGGGCTGGACGTTGATGCCGACGCCCAGCGGCCTCATCTCGCGCACCGCCTCCAGGATGCGGAACGGCAGGCCCGCCTGATGCAGGCTCAGCCCCAGGGTCAGCCCGGCGATGCCGCCGCCGGCGATCAGGATGGTCATGGCGTGCCTCTTCCGTTTGCCGCGCGCATCCGTGATGCCCGCTTCACCGCCGCGTTTCCAGCTTGATCTTGACGCGGCCGCGGTTTCGCAGTCTCACGGCCCGGATCTGGATCAGAGCCCGCAGGACCCCCGATGCTCGACCGACTCTACCGCCGCACCATGGCGCTTGCCGACCACCCGAACGCGCTCTGGGCGCTGGCGGTGGTGTCCTTCGTCGAAAGCTCGATCTTCCCGATCCCGCCGGACGTGATGATGATCCCGATGATCCTCGCCCGGCCCTCGCGCGCCTGGGTTATCGCGGCGGTGGCCACCGTCGCCTCGGTCCTCGGCGGGCTGGCGGGCTACGCCATCGGCTTCTTCGCCTTCGAAAGCATCGGAGAGCCGATCCTCCAGGCGCTCGGCAAGGACGACGCCATGGCCGAATTCGGCGACCGCTTCAACGACGCGGGCTTCTGGGCGGTGCTGGGGGCCGGGATCACGCCCTTCCCCTTCAAGGTCATCACCATCATGTCCGGCTGGACGGCGATGCCGCTGGGGCTCTTCCTCGCCACCGCGCTGCTGGCCCGGGCACTGCGCTTCTTCCTCGTCGCGGCGCTGCTGCGCACCTTCGGCTCGCCCATTCGTGACTTCATCGAACGGCGGCTGGGGCTTGTGACCGTGGTGTTCTTCGTGGTCCTTGTGGGAGGCTTCTACCTGGTGCGGTATCTCTGAATGCTTCCGACCCTGACCCGCAGGACAATGATCGCCCTGGCCACCGCCGGTTCGGCGGCGCTGCTGGGCGGGGCCTTCGCCTTCCAGTTCCTGGGCGGTCTGCACCCCTGCCACCTGTGCCTGCTGCAACGCTGGCCCCATGCGGCGGCGATCGTGATCGGGCTGGCGGCGCTGGCGCTGCGGATGCCGCGGCTGGCCTGGGCCGGCGCGGCAGCGGCGCTGGTCACGGCCGGCATCGGCCTCCAGCACACGGGGGTGGAACGCGGATGGTGGGCCGGACCCGACACCTGCACGTCGGGCGACGTCGGCGCGATGTCGTCCGATCAGCTCTTCGACCGGATCATGAACGCCCCGGTCATCCGCTGCGACGAGGTGGCCTGGACCCTGGCGGGCCTGTCGATGGCCAGCTGGAACGCGATCCTGTCGGTCCTGCTGGCGCTGATCTGGGTGACGGCGGCGCGACGCCGGGCGGGTGTCTGAAGTCCGCCCGGCGCCGGTCTTACTCCAGAGGTATCTGCATCATCGCGCGGCTCAGGACCCTGCCCTCGAAGTTGGACAGGACCGGGGCAGCCGGCGACATTCTGGGGTCTGCGGCGTCGAGCTCTGGGAAGATTGCGCTCAACTCCGCCCTCTGGACATCGGACATCGAACCCAGACCGACCTGACCCAACCGGAGGGTTTCGGCGGGCAGGCCATTGGCACGCACGATCAGGTGCTCGTTACACAGGAAATGATAATACACCACCTGCCGTGCTTCGGATTCGAGCCGAATTCGGTCCCCCACCAGCGACTTCGCGGGCACGAGGACGGCATCCTCGGCGAAGTACAGCGACACCTGCGGATCCCGCACGTAGATCAGGTGCTGCTGGGACACCCTGAGATCGCTGTGCGGCATGCCGGGCCCGAAGGCATCGCGGGGGATGAGGACGGGCACGAGCTTCTGCCGTGCCGGTCCGAACTTGTCGTGGAGGGTCATGGGCCGGCCCATGATCCACCGGATCGGGTGATATTTCCCGTGGATGTCCTCCACCAGGTCACCCGGACCCAGTGTCTCGATGGCGACCTCGCCGTCGGGGGTGGAGATCATCGTGCCTTCCGCGAAGCAGACCGGCGTTATCCCGGTGTAGGGCGCCGCCGTGATCTGCACGTTCAGCAGAACCGAACCGACAATGTTCGGCGGCCCGTCGGGATAATGGAAATAGGTCTGTCCTCCGGCCTCGAACACCACCACGTCGACGGTGGATCCCAGCGGGACCAGGATTCCCCCCACGGAAACCCCCGGCGTGGCGCTGCCCGAACCGATGTAGTTGATGGGCATCCCGTTGAAGGTCGAGACGCCATCGTCCGCATCGCTCCAGGTGCCGTCATCGTCGATGACAGTGCCCGTGACCGGAGGATCGAAATCGCTGAGAAGGAGGTTTGTGCTGTTGTCCAGAAGACTCGCAGCAAGGACCGACCCATCATAGGGAGTCGCGGTAATAACGGCACTGGGCATTCGACCAACTCCACTCGTTAACATCCGGAACACACACATCCGTTGACCTACGTGGTCGGGGACCGTTCCGGGCGGCAAACACACACGCCGCTGACAGGGACTATGACGCACGAGGAATGCGGCAGGAAAGAGGCAAAATTCACTTTCGCGGCGGTCTCGCCCGCCCCGGATGCCCCTGCGGCAGCGGCGCGCGCCGCACCTCGGACGGGGCCGGGGCGCCGAAAACGTGAGGATTCCTTAAACTTTTCACGTGACGCAACGTCCGGATGCATTTCCCGAACCGAGCGAGAACATCTTCCCGATTATCACGCATTCGTGATCGAGCGAGGCCGCGCCGGAGCCGATTCTTCTCGCACCGGCACGTGGAAACCGGGCATCCGGCCACAACCGACAAGGGAAAAGCGATTCGCCGGATCGGCCGCGCCCGCCCCCGCTGGCGCCCGCGCAGCCCAGGTTTCCGGATGATCTGGACAAGATGCTGCCGCAATTGGATAATTTCCGTGGCAGACCCGGGCCGGAAGTCGCGCATCGTTCACGAATGATCGGGGAATGGACGGCGGCTCCAGCGATTGTCGCGCAATCGGAAACGCCGAAGGGGCCGATTGGACCCGGCACAGGTCAACGATCCGTGCGCATTTCAGCCTCTGTCGCCAATCGGGAAATTATTCCGGTCCACACCGCCCGATTGTCCGTTCTCGGAACATCGTTCCCCGGCACCCCGCCCGGATCATGCCGCAATCTTCATGCCGATCTTCTTCCCGGACTCCCCCGCCGCCCCGCCCCGGCGCGGCGCCATGGCCGCCATCGCGGACAGCAGCAGCCGCCCCTCGCGCATGGACAGCACCGACTCGGCCGCCGGAAGCGCCGCCTCCGGCCCCGCGAGGTCGGGCGCGATGCCCGCCAGCTCGGCCGCCTGCGCCTCGGTCAACAGATCCCGCGCCGCCGGTCCCATGCGCAGCGACTCGGCCGGCAGCCCCTCGGCCAGCAGCACCGCGTGGCGATCCAGCAGCACCTGATGGTAGCTCACCCGCGCCACGGGCCGCAGCTCCGCCCCGTGGCCGATCAGCGCCCGCGCCGGCACCAGCACCCGGTCGGTCCCGAACAGCAGCGCCGCCGCCGCGTGTTCGATCAGGACCAGATGCTGCTGCGACACCAGAAGATCGCGCGCCGGCAGCCCGGGACCCAGGGCGCCGCGCCGGATCCGCACCGGCACCAGGGACCGCGTGCGATGCGCCGGCAGGTTCCCCATCTCGATCTCCCGCCGCAGGACCCAGCGGATCGCATGCGCCCGGCCCCGATCGTCGATCACCCGGTCTCCGGCGCGCAGTGTCTCGACCGCGCGCGCGCCCCGGTCCGTCATCAGACGCGTGCCTCCGGCGTAGCAGACCGGCGGGATCACCTCGTAGGGCGTGTCCGTGCCGCGGATCGTCATGGTGACGGAGGCCAGCAGGTTCGGCTCGCCCTCGGGGAAGTAGAAGTAGATCTTCGTGCCCGCCTGGAACACCAGCACCGGCTTCGACGCGCCCAGCGGCAGGCTCGGGATGCCCGGCCTCACCGTGCCCGACGCGAGGAAGGTGATCGTCTGCCCGTTGAACGTGCTGGTCGTATCCCCCGGCCCGAGCGTGCCGTCACCGTCGATGAACACCCCGGTCTGCGCCGAGGACATGTGCGAGACGAGGAAGGTATTCGTCCCCCGGAAATCGTCCCCGATCAGCGACCCGTTGTAGGGTCTCACGCTTATCTGCGCGCTGCTCATGCCCCGTGCCCCTGCCCGTGCGTCCGCCTCTGCCTCGAAAGCCCCGGGTCTCTTGCGGCTTCGGCGCCATGGCGCCGCACCGACCTCGGGACATCACGCGCGAAAGATGCAATTCAAATGTGGATTGAATTGGTTCCAATCGGGACACAACCCGGACGGGACACCGGTGTTTTCACGACAATCGGGAAACGAACGCCGGAATCGGATCGGACGGGGGAGCCAGCGCCCCCGACCGCACCCCTGGCCCGGGGCACGGTCGAGGGATGCTGCCCGGACCACAGGCTCAGCCGGCCCCGGTCTACCGGAACCTGTCGGGATCTGGCCCCCGGGCCCGGACAGCGCGCCGTATGACAGGCGGTCGATTCCGTCGTCTCGGCTTGGCACGTCAGACATCTTACTCGTCAAACACCCGAAGGATGAACACGACCGGGTCCCAGAGTCCGGTCTCCTCCGAACCGCACCGTGCCAGTGCGATGTCACAAGTAACGCGGCCAAACGTGGCGACATGATGGCATCATACACGCCCCGGTTGATATACAGGTGCAATCATTATGCGGTACAGGCATTTTCCGATAGCGAAATCGATGTCTGAAGTGCATGTAAAAAAGGCGTTTGATGCGCCTCGCAAGTGTGGAAAGGTTTTCCGATATATCGAATGTTTCCGCGGATTCCTGCTCAGCTCACGAAACCGTGATCATTTCGCCGCCCCTGCGCCCAGTTGACGCACACGTCATGCGAATCACCGCGCCGGCCTGCCCGATCGGACGCGCCGCCTTTTGAAGGAGAACAACCCCAGGTTGCCGAAGCGGCACCCTCTTTCCCCGCCGCCGCGCCGTGGCGGCCCGGGCCTTCTGCCTACAGGACGAAAAAGAAGGGGCGCCGTCCGGCGCCCCCAGATTGCGGATCGGGATGTCGTCCATGACCACCCGTTTCTGCCTGTATCCCCGACCCGTGCGAGGTGCGGCGGGGCAGACCCCGCCGCGTCCGCTCAGCTGCAGCCGCTGGTCGCGCCGCAGGTGTTGCACTTCATGCAGGTGCCGTTCCGGACCAGCGTGTAGTTGCCGCATTCGCCGCAGGGATCGCCCTCGTAGCCCTGCATCTTCGCCTTGGTCCGCGCATCCAGCGAGACCGAGCCGCTGGCCAGCGCCGTCGACCCGCCAGAGCCCGCCGCCCGCGCCACTTCCGGCACCAGCGTCCGCAGCGCGACCTCGGGATCGCCGGACAGGGCCACCGCGCCCGCCCCGCCCTGCAGCACCACCAGCTCCTGCGGGAGCCGCTTGCGCAGATACCCGGTCGAGCTGATCTGCTTCAGCATGTCCAGCGACGACCGCGCGGCGCTTTCGCTGATCTCGGAGACGTTCGACACGCCTTCCGCCGCATCGCCGCCGCCGAGGCTGTCGAAGGTCGCGCCCTCGGGCTTCACATGCGCCAGGTCCGTGCGGTCCAGATAGGACACCGCCAGTTCCCGGAAGATGTAGTCGAGGATCGAGGTCGCGTTCTTGATCGAGTCGTTGCCCTGCACCATCCCCGCCGGTTCGAACTTGGTGAAGGTGAAGGCGTCGACGAACTCCTCCAGCGGCACCCCGTACTGCAGGCCGACCGAGACCGCGATGGCGAAGTTGTTCATCATCGCCCGGAAGCCCGCGCCTTCCTTGTGCATGTCGATGAAGATCTCGCCCAGCGAACCGTCCTGGTATTCGCCCGTCCGCAGATAGACCTTGTGCCCGCCGACCATCGCCTTCTGGGTGTAACCCTTGCGGCGCTCCGGCATCTTCTCGCGTTGGCTGCGGACGATCTCCTTCACCACGACCTTCTCGATCACCTTCTCGGCCAGCACGGCGGCCTTTTCCTGCGGCGTGCCGGTTTCCAGGATCTCGGCCGCCTCGTCGTCATCCTCCACCAGCGCCGAGGCCAACGGCTGCGACAGCTTGGACCCGTCGCGGTAGAGCGCGTTCGCCTTGATCCCGAGGCTCCACGACAGTTCATAGGCCCGCTGGCAATCCTCGATCGTCGCCGAGTTCGGCATGTTGATCGTCTTCGAGATCGCGCCCGAGATGAACGACTGCGCCGCGGCCATCATCGTGATGTGGCTTTCGGTCGACAGATACCGCTTGCCGCGCTTCCCGCAGGGGTTGGCGCAGTCGAAGACCTTCAGGTGCTCGTCCTTCAGGAACGGCGCGCCTTCCAGGGTCATCGTCCCGCAGACGTGGTCGTTCGCCGCCTCGATCTCCTTCCGCGAGAAGCCCAGGTGCTTCAACAGGTCGAAGGTCGGGTCGTTGAGCTTCGCCTGGGGGATGCCCAGGGTCCGGGTGCAGAACTCCTCACCCAGGGTCCACTGGTTGAAGACGAAGCGGATGTCGAAGGCCGATGCCAGCGCGGCCTCGATCTTCTCGATCTCCTTCTGCCCGAAGCCGTGGCCGACCAGCGACGTGTGGTTCACGCCCGGCGCGTTCCCCAGCGTCTGGTGGCCGACGGCGTAGCTGATGATTTCCTCGATCTGAGAGGAGGAGTAACCGAGGTTCTCCAGCGCCGCCGGCACCGAGCGGTTGATGATCTTGAAGTAACCACCGCCCGCAAGCTTCTTGAACTTCACCAGCGCGAAGTCCGGTTCGATCCCCGTCGTGTCGCAATCCATGACCAGGCCGATCGTGCCCGTGGGCGCGATGACGGAGGTCTGCGCGTTGCGATAGCCGTGCTTCTGCCCCAGCGCCAGGGCATCGTCCCAGGCCTTCTTCGCCAGCTTCACCAGCGCCTTGTCGGGGCAGTTGGCGTGATCCAGCGCGACCGGGTTGATCGCAAGATCCTCGTAGGCCTCCGGCGCGCCGTGGGCGGCGTTCCGGTGGTTGCGGATGACCCGCAGCATGTGCTTCGCGTTCCGCTGATAGCCCGAAAACGCGCCCAGCTCGCCCGCCATCTCGGCCGAGGTGGCATAGGCCACGCCGGTCATGATCGCGGTCAGCGCGCCGGTCAGCGCCCGGCCCTCGTCGCTGTCATAGCCGTAGCCCATGTTCATCAGCAGCCCGCCGATGTTGGCATAGCCGAGGCCCAGGGTGCGGAAGTCGTAGCTGAGCTGCGCGATTTCCTTCGACGGGAACTGCGCCATGGTCACGCTGATCTCCAGCGTCACGGTCCACAGACGCGTGGCATGGACGTAGTCGTCCGCCTGGAACTTGCCGTCCTTCAGGAAGGTCAGCAGGTTCATCGACGCCAGGTTGCACGCCGTGTCGTCCAGGAACATGTATTCCGAGCACGGGTTCGACCCGCGGATCGCCCCGTCCTCGGGGCAGGTGTGCCAGGCGTTGACCGTGTCGTGGTACTGGATGCCCGGATCGGCGCAGGCCCAGGCGGCGTGGCCGATGTCTTCCCACAGATCGCGCGCCTTGATGGTCTTCGCGACCTTGCCGTCGGTGCGGCGGATCAGCTCCCAGTCCGCATCGTTTTCGACGGCCTTCAGGAAGGCGTCGGTCACGCGGACCGAGTTGTTGGAATTCTGGCCCGAGACCGAGGCATAGGCCTCGCTGTCCCAGTCCGTGTCGTAGGTCGGGAATTCGATGCTCGAATATCCCTGCCGCGCGTAATCCAGCACCCGCTTGATGTAGGTCTCGGGGATCGCCGATTTCTTCGCCTCGCGGACGGCCGTCTTCAGGGCGGTGTTCTCGGCGGGATCGCAGGCGGCGTCTTCCGCGCCGTCCCACGCCCGGATTGCCGCGAAGATCGCGTTCAGCAGCCGCTCGTGCATCTTCGAGCCTGCGACCAGCGACGCGACCTTCTGTTCTTCCTTCACCTTCCAGTTGATGTATTCCTGGATGTCCGGATGGTCGGCATCCACGATCACCATCTTGGCCGCGCGCCGGGTCGTACCGCCCGACTTGATAGCGCCAGCCGCACGATCGCCGATCTTCAGGAAGCCCATCAGACCGGACGATTTACCACCGCCCGACAGTTTCTCGCCCTCCGCGCGGAGCGACGAGAAGTTGGTCCCGGTGCCGGACCCGTACTTGAACAGCCGCGCCTCGCGGACCCACAGGTCCATGATGCCGCCATCGCCCACCAGATCGTCCGCGACGGACTGGATGAAGCAGGCATGGGGCTGCGGATGCTCGTAGGCGCTGGCCGAACGGGTCAGCTCACCGGACTTGTAATCCACGTAGTAATGGCCCTGGCCGGGGCCGTCGATGCCGTAGGCCCAGTGCAGGCCGGTGTTGAACCACTGGGGCGAGTTCGGCGCGCCGCGCTGGCTGGCCAGCATGTAGCGCATCTCGTCGTAATAGGCCCGCGCGTCCTCCTCGGTCGTGAAGTAGCCGCCCTTCCAGCCCCAGTAGGCCCAGGCGCCCGCCAGCCGGTCGAAGACCTGTTTGGCCGAGTTCTCGCCCTCGGTCTCCACGCCGTCCTCGGCGGGGACCGACCGCCACAGGAATTCCGGCACGCCCTTTTCGCGCACCTTCTTCAGGCGGGACGGCACCCCGGCCTTGCGGAAGTATTTCTGGGCGATCACGTCGCTCGCAACCTGGCTCCAGGTCGAGGGCACCTCCACCGCGTCGTTGCGGAACACCACGGTGCCGTCCGGATTGCGGATCTCGGAGACGGTGGTGACGAAATCCAGGTCCGCATAGGCGTCCCGGCCGGCCCTGGTGAACTTGCGTGCGATCTTCATGTCAGCCCCATGATCTTCATCTGTTTCTTCTCCGGCCCGCCGCCTCGTCCGGCGTCTGCCGGGGCCGGTTGGTCGTGTCGCGCCGGACGAGGGCAGACAGGGGCGCTCTGCCGCGGCGCGCCGAAGCCTCGCCGCGGCCCGTCCGGCCGAACCGGAAGTCGAGAAAGTTCGCTGTCCCTGCCGCTGTCAGGCCACCATATCTAGTGGTGTGCTCCGTCGGCCTACACAATCTGAAGGAAAATGCGCCCTGCGGTCAACAGTCGAGTAACCACATCTGGAAATTTTTCGGGAAGCGATGCCTGGATGTGGTGCAGACAGGTCACGGGGGCGTGATGAAAGGGTTGGAATCCCTCGCAAATCGCCCGTCCCGGTCCTCGCCGGCCCCGCCTACGGGGGCGGCACAAAACTTCATCGTGCAACAGGCGCCCGGGACGGCCCGCCGGACTTGTCCCGGCTAATCCACAAGATGTGGGGGTTATCCCCAGGTTATACAACCAGATGATGCGAGGGAGGGTGAAGCGCGTCGAATCGCGGCAACAATATCCAGGGGGCGGGAGGAGTGGTCGGGGCGGCGAGATTCGAACTCACGACCCCCTGTACCCAAAACAGGTGCGCTACCAGACTGCGCCACGCCCCGGACCGGGGCTGTCTCTACTCTTCCCGCGTGCGGATGGAAAGCCCCAACAGGCCCGGTTCGCGGCCCTGGCCGGAACAGGCCCCGGCCGCGGCGGGTCAGCAGGGCCAGGCCGCCGCCTCCGCCGGGATGGCGGGATGGCGCAGCTCCGTCCCCTCCGAAACGCCGAGGCCGCCGGCGATCCCGCCGTTCACCTCCAGCACGAAGCGGATCCCGGACCCGCCCGGGATGGGCGTGTCGTCCTGCGGGCGGGCGTTCTCGTGCAGGCTCACCAGCCGTCCGGATTCGTCGAAGAACAGCATGTCCAGCGGGATCAGCGTGTTGCGCATCCAGAAGGACACGGCCGGCTGCGGGGTCGGGTAGACGAACAGCATCCCCGCCCCCGGCGCCATCTCCTCGCGGTACATCAGGCCGCGGTTGCGCTCGGCGGCGTCGTCGGCGATCTCGACCCGGAACCGGGCCTGGCCCCAGTCGCCGCGCAGCTCCACCGTGTCCTCGCGGCACGCACCGGCGGCGGCCGTCGCGCTCAACGCCAGCCCCAGGACCGCGGCCAGCACCGGACGGCCCGCCACGGCTTCACCCGCTCCGCCTCGGCCCGCCTCGCGATGTCGGGCGGTCAATCCCTGTCCCATTTCCCGTCCATGTGGCCGTGGCCCCGCTCCTCCGGCCGGTCGGCGGCGTGGCTCTCTTTGCCAGCCTCGTCACCCGTCTGCCCGATCGCGGTTTCCCAGGAGTTGATCTCGGTCGCCATCTGCCCGCGCTTGCCCTTGATGACGCGCATCGCCAGCGCCTCCCCGGGGGCAAGGTCGGCAAGGCCCGAGGCGCGCAGCACCTCGATGTGCACGAAGACGTCCTCCGGCTTGCCGAATATGTTGGCGAAACCGAAGCCCTTGGCCTTGTCGAACCACTTCACCCGGGCCGGCAGCAGCGGTGCCGCGCGGATTTCCGCCGGATCCAGCGCCTCGAAATCTTCCAGTACCGCACCGGTTGCAGGCCGCGGCGGATCTATGGCATGAACCACCACGGCCTGAACGCCGCGGTCGGTCTTCTGGATGCTTATGTCCACGCGCGAGCCGTCCGCGACCGAGTTCTGGCCGAAGTTGCGCAGCACGTTTGCGTGCAGCAGGATGTCGGGGCCGCCCTCGTCCGCCACGACGAAGCCGAAGCCCCGCTGTGGGTCGAACCATTTGACGACTCCGCCGATCCGTCGCGTTTCGCGATGATTGTTCAAATCAGATTCCGATCCTCGTCCCAGGCGAACCTCATTACCCGGAAACAAAATCGATCATACCCCATGCCTTGCCGTTTCAAGCCTAAGACCTTTGTTCGCGTTCCATCAACATATTACGCGCCGTTATCGGTCCGGTTCACGGGTTCAGGCGTGATATCTGCCACGCTTCCGCAACGTCACCCCGCCGCCAGCGGAAGCGATCGTGCAGACGGAAGGCCCCGTCGGCCCAGAATTCGATCTCGACCGGCGTGATCCGATATCCGCCCCAGAACGGCGGCCGCTCCGGGCTGGTGCCCTTCGTGGCCGTGATCCGGGCGACCTCGGCCATCAGCGCGGCGCGCGACGACAGGGGTCGTGATTGACGTGAGGCCCAGGCCCCGAGTTTCGACTGTAACGACCGCGAAGCATAGTACGCGTCGGCCTTCGGTCCAGTCTCTCGCGTCACATGTCCCCGCACGCGGATCTGGCGGCGCAGGCTCTTCCAGTGCATGACGAAGGCCGCCATGCCCTGCCCGTCGATCTCTCCGGCCTTGGCACTCTCGTAATTGGTGTAGAAGACGAAGGCGCCGCCACCCGCGCCGCCGGCCTCGATCTCCTTCAGCAGGACCATCCGGACGTTCGGCAGCCCCGCCTCATCGACCGTGGCCAGCGCGATGGCGTTCGGGTCGTTGGGCTCGGACGCCTCCGCCTCGGCAAGCCAGGCCCGCGCGATGGCGAAGGGGTCGTCGCCCGCGAAGATGCCGCTGCGGTCTGCCATGTCACCCTCCCGGACGGATGTTGCGCAGGGGTCACGGCGGGGACCGCGCCCTTGATGCCCTCTGACCAATCGCCTAAAGGAACTGCACGCAAAATGACAGGGCGGAGTGCGCGAGATGTCGAACAACCTGCTTGCCGGCAAGCGCGGTCTGATCATGGGGGTGGCGAACGACAAGTCCATCGCCTGGGGCATCGCGAAGGCCTGCGCGGATGCGGGGGCGGAGCTCGCCTTCTCCTACATGGGCGACAACTTCAAGAAGCGGGTCGAACCGCTGGCCGCCCAGCTCGGCGTGACGCAGCTGCACGATTGCGACGTCGGCGACGAGGCCTCCATCGACGCCTGCTTCGCCGCGATCGAGGCCGAATGGGGCCGGCTCGACTTCCTCGTCCACGCCATCGGCTTTTCCGACAAGAACGAACTGCGCGGCCGCTACGTCGACACCTCCCGCGCGAATTTCGCCATGACCATGGACATCTCCGTCTACTCCTTCACCGCCGTCGCCAAGCGGGCGGAGAAGCTGATGACCGGGGGCGGCTCGATGCTGACGCTCACCTACTACGGGGCCGAGCAGGTGATGCCGCACTACAACGTGATGGGCATCGCCAAGGCCGCGCTGGAGGCGTCGGTCAAGTATCTGGCCGAGGATCTGGGCCGCGACGGCATCCGCGTCAACGCGATCTCGGCCGGGCCGATCAAGACGCTGGCCGCGTCCGGCATCGGCGATTTCCGCTACATCCTGAAGTGGAACGAGCTGAACTCCCCCCTGCGCCGCAACGTGACGCAGGAAGAGGTCGGCAAGGCCGCGCTCTACCTGCTGTCCGATCTCGGCTCGGGCACCACGGGCGAGAACCTGCACGTCGATTCCGGCTATCACATCGTCGGCATGAAGGCCGTCGACGCGCCGGACATCCATCGCGGCGGGAAAGAGGACTGACCGGAGGGAAACGCCCATGTCCGCCGACACCCGCCTGCCGCACGAGAAGGGGTTCCACGTCTCCTGGGACCAGATCCACCGCGACAGCCGCGCACTGGCCTGGCGGCTGGACAAGCGCGGCCCGGGCGAGGACGGCGCCTGGAAGGCCGTCGTCGCCATCACCCGGGGCGGCATGGCCCCCGCGATGATCGTCGCGCGCGAGCTCGACATCCGGATGGTCGACACGATCTCGGTCAAGTCCTACAACCACCAGGCGCAGCTGGACGCCAAGGTCCTGAAGGCGCCCGACGCCGCGATGATGGGGGCCGAGGGCGAGGGTGTGCTGGTGGTCGACGATCTGGTCGACACCGGCAAGACGCTGGAACTGGTCCGCCGGCTCTACCCGAAGGCCCATTTCGCCACCGTCTACGCCAAGCCCCAGGGGCGCGATCAGGTGGACACCTTCATCACCGAGGTCAGCCAGGACACCTGGATCTTCTTCCCCTGGGACATGGCGATGCAGTACGTGAAGCCCTACCGCGGTTCGGATTGAGGCGGGGTGGTGGGCAGAATGCCCACCCTACCCCTCCTGCCCCGCGAACCAGGCGGAGATCGCCGGCATCGCCGCCTCGAACCCCGCGCCGACAAAGACGTTCACCAGCCGCGCATCCTCATCCCCCGGATTGCGGAAATCGTGACGGACCCCCGCCGGGATGCAGACCACGTCGCCCGCCCGGCAGGGCCGCCAGACCTCGCCCATCAGGATCTCGGGCCGGCCCGCCATGACGACGAAGACCTCGTCCTCCACGTCATGCACATGCGCCCCCACGCCCGGCTGACCCGGCGACAGCAGCCATTCCGACACGGAATACCGCTCCGCCGTTTCCGCGCCATCCGCCTTGAACACGGCACGCAGGCGTCCGAGGTCCCACGCCCGTCCCTCGCCCGCGCCCAGCGCCAGCGGCGCGCGGCTCATCCCGTCTCCTCCGACCAGCGGCGCTGCATCTCCTCCGGCGCCATTTCCTCGACCACCTGGCCCAGGAACCAGCGGTGCCCGAACGGGTCCTGCACCACCGCGTTGCGGTCGCCGAAGCTCTGCGTCTTCGGGCGGCGCAGCACCAGCGCCCCCGCCGCCTCGGCCCGCGCGGTTGCCGCGTCGCACTCATCCACCCGCAGATGCAGCGACACCGCCGTCCCGCCCAGCGTATCGGGCGAGATCGCCCCGAAGTCCGGGTACTCGTCCGCCAGATAGATCACCGACCCGCCGATCCGCAGCTCGGCATGGCCGATCCTGCCGTCGCCCGACGGGTCGACCATGCGGAACAGCTCCTCCGCCCCGAAGGCATCGGCGTAGAAGCGGATCGCCTCCGCCCCGCCCCGCACCACCAGATAGGCGGTGACGCTCTGATCGGACATCGCGATGCTCCCTTGTCCTCGATTCCGGTTTACGTTACGTATCGTATTGAAATGAGTCAAGATGCCCCCGCCCCCCCGAAACGCGGCCGCCCCCGCTCCGCCGCCGCCCGCCGCAAGGCGCTCGACGCCGCGCGCGAGATCCTCGTGCGCGACGGCTTCGGCCGCCTGACGATCGAGGCGGTGGCCCAGGCCTCCGGCGTCGGCAAGCCCACGATCTACCGCTCCTGGTCCAACGCGCAGGAACTGGCGATGGAGGCGCTGCTGGAGGCCGCGCCGGACGCCCCGCTCCCCGGCGACGGCGCCGCCCCGCGCGAGGCGCTGACCGCCCTCCTGTCCCGCATCGTCCGCGCCTTCGCCACCACGCGCGGGCGGCAGATCGCCATGGCGCTGGCCACCGCCGATCCCGACAGCGAATTCACCCGCGCCTTCCGCAACCGCGTGATCCTCGAAAGCCGCGAGGCCGGCCGCCGCCTGCTCCTGTCCGCAGTCGCCCGGGGCGATCTCGCGCCGCCCGCGGACATGGACGCCCTGCTCGACATGATCTTCGGCGCGCTGATGTTCCGCCTGCTGGCCGGGCACCGGCCGCTCGATCCGGCCCTGGCCCATGCGATCGTGGCGCAGGTTTTCGGCTCCCCATCCGGCCCCCCGCTTGGCACCGACGCCGCACCGACGTAATACCGACGCGATACCGACGTCATACCGACGGCGGTTTTCGGAGGTTCCGGCACCCCATGACCACCCGCACCGCGTCGACCTTCCCGCCCCCGGTGATGGAGGCCCGCCGCTGGCTCCAGGGGGTCGCGTTCGACGCCGACCACCCGCTGCTCAACGTCAGCCAGGCCGCCCCGGTCGACCCGCCGCCCGAGGCGCTGCGGCAGGAGATGGCCCGCCTCGCCCTGGACGAACCCCAGGCCCATCTCTACGGCCCCGTCCTGGGCCTGCCCGCGCTGCGCGAGGAGGTCGCCGCGCAATGGTCCGCAGCCTACGGCGGCACGGTCACACCCGCCCAGATTGCCATTACCTCGGGCTGCAACCAGGCCTTCTGCGCGGCCATCGAGACGCTGACCTCCGAAGGGGATGAAGTCATCCTCCCAACCCCTTGGTATTTCAACCACAAAATGTGGCTCGACATGGCGGGCGCGGTGGCCGTCCCGCTGCCCACGGGCGACGATCTGATCCCCGATCCGGAGGCCGCGGCCGCGCTGATCACCCCCCGCACCAGGGCCATCACCCTCGTCACGCCGAACAACCCCTGCGGCGTCGCTTACCCGCCCCGGGTGATCCGCGCCTTCCTCGACCTCTGCCGGTCGCGCGGCATCGCGCTGATCGTCGACGAGACCTACCGCGACTTTCACCCCTCGGCCGACGCGCCGCACGACCTCTTTGCCGATCCCGAGTGGGACAACACCCTGATCCAGCTCTATTCCTTCTCCAAGGCCTACCGCCTGACCGGCCATCGCGTCGGCGCCATGGCCGCCTCGCCCGCGCGCCTCGCCGAGGTCGAGAAGTTCCTCGACACCGTCACCATCTGCCCCGCCCAGATCGGCCAGTTCGCCGCCCTCTGGGGGATGCGCAACCTCGGCCGGTGGCTGGCTGGCGAACGGGCCGAGATCCTGTCGCGCCGCGCCGCGGTGGAGGCCGCCTTCACCCCGCTGGCCGAGCAGGGCTGGAGCCTGCCCGGCGCCGGCGCCTACTTCGCCTTTGCCCTGCACCCCTTTGACCTGCCTTCGGATATTCTGGCAAAGCGCCTGGTGGCGGAGGCCGGAATTCTGCTGCTGCCGGGCACCATGTTCGCGCCCGATGGCGACCCGCGCGGGCCGCGCAGCCTGCGCATCGCCTTCGCCAATGTCGACGCCGCCGGGATCGGCACCCTCGCCGCCCGGCTCGCCACCTTCCAGCCCTGACGGGCACGAAGGCCGTTCCGCAAGCGTCCGATCCACAGGGGAGAGCGCCATGGCCCGCACGATCCTCTTCAACAAGCCCTTCGACGTGCTCTCGCAGTTCACCGACCGCGGGACCGAAGGCTCGCCCCGCCGCACCCTGTCGGATTTCATCGACCTGCCCGGCGTCTATCCCGCCGGCCGGCTCGACCGGGACAGCGAGGGGCTGATGGTCCTCACCTCGGACGGAAAACTTCAGGCGCGCATCGCAAACCCCCGTCACAGGACGGAAAAGACCTACTGGGCGCAGGTCGAGGGCCTGCCGGACGACGCCGCCCTGAGCGCCCTGGCACAGGGCGTCACGCTGAAGGACGGCCCCACCCGCCCCGCGAAGGTCAGGCGCATCGAACCGCCCGCCGCGCTCTGGACCCCGCGACCCGCCGATCCGGGTCCGCCTGAGTGTGCCCGACTGCTGGATCGAGCTGACCATCTCCGAAGGCCGCAACCGTCAGGTCCGCCGCATGACCGCCCATGTCGGCCACCCGACGCTGCGCCTGATCCGCGCCCGGATCGGCGACTGGCACCTCCGGGACCTCGCCCCGGGAACCTGGCGCGACATCTGAAACGGCCTGCAGACCCCTGATTGTCCGAAAGAATGTACGCGCCAGTAGCCCCGCACGGCCTGCGGCGGCGGCACACCTGTCCGCACCTGCGCCATCTCCCATGCGACCCGATTGCCACAAGCCGCAGCCCCGGGGCTGCCGGCAATGGACCGGATCGGCGGTGAATGGCACACTCCTGCCCGATAACGGCCAAAAGGCCGACACCGAGCAGTGGCACAGAGCAGCATGACCCAGACACCCGCCTCCGCGCGCCAGCTGATCCCGGCGCGCACAAGCACCCGCTGCGTCCTCGTCGGCGCCATCTTCGTCCTCGTGTTCTTCACGGCCCTGAAGCTCGGCGCGCCGCAGCTGCTGGGACTCACCGACGCGGTGATCGACTACAACGTCTTCCGCCTCGCGGGGGGGCTCGCGCTCGAAGGCCGGCTGGCCGAGGCCTACGACGCCGCGTCCTTCTTCCGCATCCAGGCCGAGGACCCCTCGGCCATCGCCCGGATGCCCTGGACCTATCCGCCGCACTACAACCTCTTCGTCACAGCGCTGACGCCCTTCCCGGTCTGGACGGGCTACCTGATCTTCGTCACCGGGACGCTGGCGCTCTGGGTGCTGGCGCTCGCCCGGCTCGACCGCGAGAACACCGTCGCGGTGCTGGTCCTGACGCTGCCCGCCGCCATCGTCTGCATCCGCGCGGGCCAGAACGGATTCCTGACCGGCGCGCTGATCGGCCTCTTCGCGATCTGGCACCTCTCCCGCTCGCCGAAGGCCGGTATCCCCCTGGGGCTGATGGCCATGAAGCCGCATCTCGCGCTCGGCGTGGCAGCGATGACGCTCCTCGGCCGCGACTGGCGGGTTGTCGGCATCGCCGCATCCCTCACGCTGGCCGCCATCGTGGCCCCCACCATCGCCTTCGGCCCCGAGGTGTGGAGCCACTTCCGCCTTGCCGTCGATCAGGCCGCGACCTTCATGGAGGCGGGTATCTACCCGCTGTCGCGCATGACCTCGATCTACGCCTTCGCGCGGTCGCTCGGCCTGTCGGCGGATCTGTCGATGTACCTCCACATCGCGGGCGCGCTGCTGGCTCTGGCGCTGATCGTGCAGGTCACCCTGACGCGCTGGCAGCCGCGCCGGATGCTCGCCGTGGCGATCATGGGCGGGCTGATGTTCAGCCCCTACAACTACGACTACGACCTGACCATCGCCGCCGTCGGCCTGATCCTCGCCGCGCCCGACCTCGCTGCGCTGGCCGGCCGGGTCAGGCGCCTCGTCCTCTTCGTCGCATGCTACGTCGCCACCGGCTGGGGAATGGTGCTGGCGGCGCTGAACGGCGGCTCCGCGCCCGACGCCCTGTCGCTCGGCGCGCTCGGCTACGTCACGCTCTTCCTGCTGACCTGGCGCACCCTCGCCCGGGCCGAGGCCACCGCGGAGGAGCCCTCAGCCACCGACGCGCTCACCGCCTGAGACGCGCGTTCCCTCTTCCTCTGGCCGGAAATAGCCCCGCGGGAGGCACCATCGGCGGACGGGGGGTCGATGCCCCCGGCCGGCGATCCCCCGCGCGACGGCTAAGCCGGCGCAACCTCAGATCGGCAGCGCCGTCGTCGACTTGATCTCTTCCATCGACAGCAGCGCGGTGATGTTGCTGACCTTCACCTCGGAAATCAACGCCTGGTAGAAGGCGTCGTAGGCCCGCGCATTCTTCACCCGCACCTTCAGGATGTAGTCGATGTCGCCCGCCAGGCGATGCGCCTCCTGCACCTCCGGCCGCTCCTTCAGGGCGCGCAGAAAGGCCTCCTGCCAGCCCGCGTCATGCTCCGAGGTGCGGATCAGAACGAAGAAGCATGCCTCGAAGCCGAGCGCCTCGGCATCGAGGATCACCGTCTGCCGGCCGATGATTCCGGCGTCCTTCAGCTTGCGGATGCGGTTCCAGACCGGGGTCTTGGAGGAGCCGACCTTGCGCGCGATCTCGTCCAGCGACTGCCCGGCGTCCTGCTGCAATTGCGAAAGGATTTTCCTGTCCGTATCGTCCAGCCGGACCGACATTTCGCCACCCACCCGATCTGCGGAACGATCTCACCGGCACCACCGCGCAGAGGAAACGCATTCCTTGTTTTCGCACCCCACTGGTGCCGGAGCGGGATATTTTCCTAGATTGAGACCCAAGTCAACGCGTCGGCGCCGGGCCGGCGCTGCGGATCGAAGCCGAGAGGGACGGACAATGCGCCACTACCCGATCTTCCTGAACATGGACACGGCCCGCGTGCTGGTCTCGGGCGGCGGCGCGGCCGCCATCGCGAAGCTGCGGCTGATCCTGAAGACCCCCGCACGGGTCGAGGTCTTCGCCCTCTTCCCCGCCGCCGAGATCCTGACGTGGGAGCGTGAAGGACACCTGACCCTGCACCGCCGCGAGATGCTGGCGGAGGACGCGCCGGGCGCTTCGCTGATCTACGCCGCCGACGAGGACGCCGCGCGCGACGCCGCCATCGCCGCGATGGCGAGGGCGGCGGGCGTGCTGGTCAACATCGTCGACAACCTGGAAGACAGCGCCTTCATCACCCCGGCCATCGTCGACCGCGATCCGGTCTGCGTGGCCATCGGGACGGAAGGCGCGGCACCGGTGCTCGCCCGGTCGATAAAGGCCGATCTGGAGGAGCGCCTGGCTCCGTCGCTGGGCCTGCTGACCCGCGCCGCGCAGGGCTTCCGCAAGGCGGCCGAGGCGCTGCCCATGGGCGGCGCGCGCCGGGCCTTCTGGGCCGAATATTTCACCCGCACCGGCCCGCAGACCTTCGCCGCCGAAGGCGAGGTCGGGCTGGGTCTTGCGCTGTCGAACCTGCTGGACCGTCATCTGACCCACGGCAGCGGGCCGGGCCGCATCACCCTGGCCTGGACCGGCTCTGACGATCCGGAGCTGCTGACGCTGAAGACGCGCAAGGCGCTGGACCGTGCGGACGTGGTGATCCACGACGCCGGCGTTGCCTCCGCGGTTCTGGAGCTTGCGCGCCGCGAAGCGCATTTCGTGTCCTTGGCGCAGCCGACGGAAGTGCCGCCGCTGCCGCAGATTCTGACGGGCAAGGCGGCGAAGGGGCTCGACGTGCTCTATCTCTCGACGGCCCCCCTGCCCGACAGCCTGATCGCGGGCTGCGAAGGCGCCGGGCCCGAGTTGACGATCATCCCGGGCCTGCCCGGCCCGGCCCCACGCCAAGCGCTCAAGGAGACCGCCTGATGCCCCGCGCCTTCACGCCCAAGGTCGTCACCGCCAACGCCCTGCTGGAGGGCGACGTGGTCTATCTGACCGCCGACGACCGCTGGACGCGCGTCCTGTCGGAGGCGGAACTGATCACCGACGAGGCCCATGCCGAGATCCGCCTGCTCGACGCCGAGCGCCGCGCGGCGGAGGTGGTGGGCGCCTATCTCGCCGACATGAAGCCCGGCCCCGACGGGCCGGAGCCCACCCACTTCCGCGAGGATTTCCGGCGCACCGGCCCCTCCAACTACTTCCACGGCAAGCAGGCCGACGCCTGACCCGTCCCGGCCCTCGCGCCGGGACCCCGCCCCGCCGGAGAACCGGGTCCACGAGGCCCCGGCGCGGGGCCGGGGCGCGAAAGCACCAGGCTCCACGAGGCCCCGGCACGGGGGCCGGGGCACAGACCGACCGGCGCAGCCCGGAACACGCCAGACCCAGACGCCCCCGCCGGGCGCACGGAGACAAGCAGATGTACAGTTACAACGAATTCGACCGCGAGTTCCTCGCCGCCCGGAACGCCCAGTTCCGCGCCCAGGTCGAGCGGCGCATCGATGGCTCGCTGACCGAGGACGAATTCAAGCCGCTGCGCCTGATGAACGGGCTCTACCTGCAGCTGCACGCCTACATGCTGCGGGTCGCCATCCCCTACGGCACGCTGAACAGCGCCCAGATGCGCCAGCTGGCGATGATCGCCGACCGGTGGGATCGCGGCTACGGCCATTTCACCACGCGCCAGAACATCCAGTACAACTGGCCGCAGCTGCGCGACGTGCCCGACATGCTGGACGCGCTTGGCGAAGTCGGGATGCACGCCATCCAGACCTCCGGCAACACGATCCGCAACGTGACCGCCGACCATTTCGCGGGCTCGGCTGCGGACGAGATCGCCGACCCCCGCCCGGTGGCCGAACTGATCCGCCAGTGGTCCACCGACCACCCGGAATTCCAGTTCCTGCCGCGCAAGTTCAAGATCGCCGTCACCGGCAGCCCCAACGACCGCGCCGTCACCAAGGCCCACGACATCGGCCTGCGGATGATCGAGCGGAACGGCAAGCCCGGCTTCGAGGTGCTGGTCGGCGGCGGCCTCGGCCGGACGCCGATGATCGGCAAGGTGGTGCGGGACTTCCTGCCCGTGGCCGACCTGCTGCCCTACCTGGAGGCCATCGTCAGCACCTACAACCTGCTGGGCCGGCGCGACAACAAGTACAAGGCGCGGATCAAGATCACCGTGCACGAGAACGGCATCGACACGATCCGCGAGAAGGTCGAGGCGCGCTTCGCCGAGCTGAAGCCGCTCTTTTCCGGCGTGGATCAGGAGATGCTGGCGGGCATCGAGGCGCAGTTCGCCCCCCCCGCCTTCCGCAACGCGCCGGTGGACGGCTATGACGAGGCGTACCGGTCCGACCCGCTCTTCCGCTCATGGTGCGACACGAACCTGCATCCGCACCGGGCAGAGGGCTATGCCATCGTCTCGATCTCGCTGAAGAAGCACGGCGCGACCCCGGGCGACGCCACGGGCGACCAGATGCGCGTCATGGCGGACCTTGCGCAAGAATACGGCCACGACGAACTGCGCATCAGCCACGAGCAGAACGTGATCCTGCCGCATGTCCACCGCTCCGACCTGCCCGCGCTCTGGGCCGCGCTCAAGAAGGCCGACCTCGCCACCGCGAACATCGGCCTGATCTCGGACATCATCGCCTGCCCCGGCATGGATTACTGCGCGCTGGCCACCGCCCGTTCGATCCCCGTCGCGCAGGAAATCGCGGAGCGGTTCGAGGAACTGAAGCTGGAACACGACGTCGGCCCGCTGAAGATCAAGATCTCCGGCTGCATCAACGCCTGCGGGCATCACCACGTGGGCCACATCGGGATCCTCGGCCTCGACCGCGCGGGGGTGGAGAACTACCAGATCACCCTCGGCGGCGATCACACCGAAACCGCCGTCATCGGCGAGCGCGCCGGGCCGGGCTTCGCCTACGACGAGGTGACGGACGCCATCGAGCGCATCGTCCGCGCCTATCTCGACATCCGCGAAAGCCGCGAGGAGACCTTCCTCGAGACCTTCCGCCGCACCGGGCCCGCGCCGTTCAAGGCGGCGCTCTACCCCGAGAAGGAACTGGCAGATGCCTGAAGCCGCCATGGATTCGACGGGGGATTTCTCGGGCGAGCCGCCCGAGGAACAGGCGGCCCGCGTCCGGGCGCTGAACGACCGCTACCGGCACCACGGCGCGACCTCGGTGCTGGAGAGCGCGCTGAAGGACCCGCAGGCGGGCCGTCTGGCGCTGGTGTCGTCCTTCGGGGCGGAATCGGTGGTGCTGCTCCACCTGCTGTCGGTCATCGACCGCAAGACCCCGGTGATCTTCATCGACACTCAGATGCTGTTCCCCGAGACGCTGGTCTACCAGTCCGACATCGCGGAACGCCTGGCGCTGGAGAACATCCGCATCATCCGCGCCGCCGACAGCGAGGTCGCGCGCACCGATCCGGACGGCACGCTGCACCAGTTCGACAGCGACGCCTGCTGCACCCTGCGCAAGACGGTGCCGCTGCAGCGGGCGCTGTCGGAATACGACGGCTGGATCACCGGGCGGAAACGCTTCCAGGGCTCGACCCGCGCGGCGCTCGACTTCTTCGAGGCGGACGGGCCGAACCGGATCAAGGTGAACCCGCTGGCACACTGGGCGCCGGACGACATCCGCGCCTACATGGAGGAGAACCGGCTGCCCCGGCATCCGCTGGTGGCGAAGGGCTATCCGTCCATCGGCTGCGCCCCCTGCACGACGCCGGTGGCGCCGGGAGAGGACCCGCGCGCCGGACGCTGGCGGGGTCAGGACAAGAACGAATGCGGCATCCATTTCGTCAATGGCCGTGCCGTCCGCAAGGGAGTGAACGCATGAGCGTCATCGTCACCGACCAGGGCTTCGCGCCCGACGACATCCCGGCCGAAACCGGGGCCGAGGACATCATCGACCTCGCCTCGGACGCCGATCCGGAGGTCGTGCCGCTGGACCCTGCGCCGCGGATGATCCGCGTGGCTTTCCCGTCGTTCGCGGACGGGCGCGGCTTCACCATCGCGAAGCGCCTCAGGATGCGCGGCTACGAGGGGCGGCTGCGCGCCGCCGGCCACATCATCGCGGACCAGTATGCGATGGCCCGCCGCGCCGGGTTCGACGAGGTCGAGATCAGCGCCGAACTGGCCGCCCGCCAGCCCGAGGACCAGTGGGTGTTCCGCGCCGACTGGCGCGCCCACGACTATCAGTCGCGCCTGCGCGCCGGCTGAGCGCTGGATCATTTGCACACGAACGAGTATGCCGGGGCCACGCCCCGGCCCGCCGCCGCAGACCGGAGAGACGACGACATGCCCGCAACGGAAGCCGCCACCGTGACCGCCGCCGACACGAACGCCCCGAAGACGCCCGCCCTGCCCGATGCCCAGACGGTGACCGAGGTCACGCACTGGACGGACCGGCTGTTCTCGTTCCGCGTCTCGCGCCCCGCCTCCCTGCGTTTCCGTTCGGGCGAATTCGTGATGATCGGCCTGATGGGCGACCCGGACCCGAAGACGGGAAAGCAGAAGCCGCTGCTGCGCGCCTATTCCATCGCCTCGCCCTCCTGGGACGAGGAGCTGGAGTTCTACTCGATCAAGGTCGAGGACGGCCCGCTGACCTCGAAGCTGCAGCATGTCCAGCCCGGCGATCAGATCATCCTGCGGCCCAAGCCGGTCGGCACGCTGGTCCACGACGCCCTGCTGCCCGGCAAGCGCGTGTGGTTCTTCGCCACCGGCACCGGCATCGCGCCCTTCGCCTCGCTGATCCGCGACCCCGAGACCTACGAGCGGAACGAGAAGGTCATCCTGACCCACACCTGCCGCACCGTGGCAGAGCTGGAATACGGCCGCCGCCTGGTCGAAAGCCTGAAGGACGACCCGCTGATCGGCGAGATGGTGGCGGACAAGCTGATCTACTACCCGACCACGACGCGCGAGGAGAGCCCGAAGATGGGCCGCATCACGGACCTCCTGCGCGACGGGACGGTGTTCCGCGACCTCGGGCTCGACGGGATGAACCCCGGAGAGGACCGCGCGATGGTCTGCGGCTCAATGGGCCTGAACCTCGAGATCAAGGAGATCCTCGACGGCCACGGCCTGCGCGAGGGCGCCAATTCCGAGCCGAAGGAATACGTGGTCGAGAAGGCCTTCGTCGGCGACGGTATCTGACCGCTCGTCGGGTCCAGGGCGCCCCGCCCCCCTTCATCTGGCCCGAAATACGCCGGGGAGTCGCGGCGCAGCCGCGGCGGGGGCAGCGCCCCCCTGCCGGCCCCGGCCTTCCGGCATCCGCGCCGTCTGGACCGCGCCCCGCCCCTCCCGATACAAGGGGCCATGAGTCTACCTCCCGGTTTCCTCGACGAACTCCGCTCGCGCCTGTCCATGGGACAGGTGGCCGGCCGCAAGGTCATGTGGGACCAGCGCAAGTCGAACCAGGCGAAGGGCGATCTCTGGGCGCCCTGCCCGTTCCACCAGGAAAAGACCGCGTCCTTCCACGTCGACGACCGCAAGGGCTTCTACTACTGCTTCGGCTGCCACGCGAAGGGCGACGCCATCTCCTTCGTGCGCGAGACCGAGAACGTCGACTTCATGGAGGCGATCGAGATCCTCGCCCGCGAGGCCGGCATGCAGATGCCCGCCCGCGACCCGCGTGCCCGCGAAAAGGCCGATCGCAACGCGCAGCTGGCCGAGGCGATGGAGGCCGCCACCCGCCACTACCGGATGCAGCTCGGCACCGGGGCGGCGGCCGAGGCGCGGGCCTATCTCGAACGCCGGGGGCTCGACCGCGCCACGCTCGACAGGTTCGAGATCGGCTTCGCCCCCGATGCCCGCCAGGGCGCCTTCCATGCCCTGACCTCGGCCGGGATCCCGGCGGACCACATCACCGAGGCCGGGATCTGCGCCAGGCCCGATGATGGCGGCCAGCCCTACGACCGGTTCCGCGGCCGCATCATCTTTCCGATCCGCGACCCGCGCGGCCGCTGCATCGCCTTCGGCGGCCGGGCGATGGACCCGAACGCGCGCGCGAAGTACCTGAACTCGCCCGAGACGCCGCTCTTCGACAAGGGGCGCACGCTCTACAACCACGGTCCCGCGCGCGAGGCCGCCGGCAAGGGCCAGCCGCTGATCCTGGCGGAGGGCTACATGGACGTCATCGCCCTCGCCTCGGCCGGGTTCGAGGGCGCGACGGCCCCGCTCGGCACCGCAGTCACCGAGGATCAGCTGCAACTGCTGTGGCGCATCGCGCCCGAGCCGATCGTCTGCCTCGACGGCGACAAGGCGGGGCTGAGGGCGGCGTATCGCGTCGTCGACCTCGCCATGCCGCTGCTGGAGCCTGGCCGGTCCCTGCGCTTCGCGCTGATGCCCGAGGGCAAGGACCCCGACGACCTGATCCGGGCCGAGGGCGCGCCCGCCATGCAGGCGGTGCTGGATCGCGCCCTGCCGATGGTCGATCTGCTCTGGCAGCGCGAGACCGAGGGCCAGGTCTTCGACAGTCCCGAACGCCGCGCCGCGCTCGACAAGGCGCTGGCCGAGAAGATCGCGCCGATCCGCGACCCCGGCCTGCGCCGGCATTACGACGAGGCGCTGCGGGACCGGAAGTGGCAGCTTTTCCGCGCCAGCCGCACGCCGCAGGCCGCCCGGCCCTTCGGGCAGCCGCACCGGACCGGCCGCCGCGCCGCGTTCAATCCGGCCCTGCCGCCGCTGTCGACCACCCGCCGGTCGCGTCTGGTGGCGGCGGGCGACGGCGCCGAGGACCTGCTGCGCGAGGCCGTGATCCTGGCCACGCTGCTGTCGACCCCCGCCGTCATGGCCGAGTTCGAAAGCCAGCTGGAACGCCTCGACTGCCGCGACGCGCAGCACCGGCAGATCCTGGCCGGCCTGCTGGCGCGCGCGCATGACGCGCCGGAGACGATCCGCGGCGATCTGGAGGCCGAAATCGGCCCGGAGGCCATTGAAACGCTGATGGCCGAGCCCCATCTGGCCATAATCCCTCCGGTCCGCCACCCCGGCGACCGGGAGGCCGCGCGTCTGTGCCTGGCCGAGGAGCTTGCGAAACTGCGGGCCGACCGGGGCCTTCGGGCCGAGATCGCGGAAGCCGAGGACGAGTTGCACGGTCAGGCCGACGAGGCCGTGACCTGGCGCCTGAAAGAGGCCGCGAAGGCCCGGGACAGGGCGGCGAGATCGGGACAGGAAGATCGCACCGAATACGAGACGGGCGGCAACGGCGCCCGAATCAGTCGTGCGGAACGGAATGCGCTGGACGCCCTTCTCGATGCGATTCGTTTCGAGAAGGACCGCAAACCGGGCCGGAACTAGCACGACACCGCACAATTTACCGGGCCGAGGGTGTGCATACACGCGAATCGCGCTATTGATTCGGATCAGGCCGAAGTGATTCGCATCGCACCCGCCCAGCCCTCTCGCCCAGCCCTTTCAAGGAGCTTTCGAATGGCCGCCAAGGACACGGACGACACCCCCCAGACCGACGACCAGGACACCGACGCCGAAGTCTCCCTCGACATGAGCCAGGCGCAGGTCAAGAAGATGATCGCCGAGGCGCGCGAGCGCGGCTTCATCACCTATGACCAGCTGAACCAGGTCCTGCCGCCGGATCAGGTGTCGTCCGAGCAGATCGAGGACGTGATGTCGATGCTGTCCGAGATGGGTATCAACATCATCGAGGACGAGGAAGCCGAGGAGGAGGACACGAAATCCACCGCCGTGGTCGAGACGTCGTCGAACCGCGAGGTCGCGCTCGGGTCGGGCGCCGGCGAGAAGCTCGACCGCACGGATGATCCGGTCCGGATGTACCTGCGCGAGATGGGCTCGGTCGAGCTGCTGTCCCGCGAGGGCGAGATCGCCATCGCCAAGCGGATCGAGGCCGGCCGGAACACGATGATCGCGGGGCTCTGCGAAAGCCCGCTGACCTTCCAGGCGATCACCATCTGGCGCGACGAACTTCTGGCAGAGGACATCCTGCTGCGCGACGTCATCGACCTCGAGACCACCTTCGGCGACAGCCTGGGCGGCGAAGATGGCGAGGAGCCGGTGGTGGGTGCCGCCAACCTCTCGGCCGCGCCGAAGCGGCCGCAGGCCGAGACGGACGAGCAGGATCAGGAACTCGACGCCGACGGCAACCCCATCCAGCGCGAGGACGACGAGGACGACGACGAGCAGGCGAACATGTCGCTCGCCGCGATGGAGGCCGCGCTGAAGCCGCGCGTGCTGGAAACGCTCGACCGGATCGCCAACGACTACGTCATGCTGTCCGAACTGCAGGACAGCCGGATCAGCGCCACGCTGAACGAGGACGACAGCTTCTCCGAGAAGGAAGAGGCGCGGTATCAGAAGCTGCGGTCCGAGATCGTGAAGCTGGTGAACGAGCTTCACCTGCACAACAACCGGATCGAGGCGCTGATCGACCAGCTCTACGGCATCAACCGCCGGATCATGCAGATCGACAGCGCCATGGTGAAGCTGGCCGACCAGGCCCGCATCAACCGCCGCGAATTCGTCGATGAATACCGGGGCCACGAGCTGGATCCGAACTGGATGGACCGCATGGCCCGCAAGCCGGGCCGGGGCTGGCAGATGTTCATCGAACGTTCGTCGGACAAGGTGGAGGAGCTGCGCAACGACATGGCGCAGGTCGGCCAGTACGTCGGCCTCGACATCACCGAATTCCGCCGCATCGTCAGCCAGGTCCAGAAAGGCGAGAAGGAAGCCCGCCAGGCCAAGAAGGAGATGGTGGAAGCGAACCTGCGCCTCGTGATCTCCATCGCCAAGAAATACACGAACCGCGGCCTGCAGTTCCTCGATCTCATTCAGGAAGGCAACATCGGCCTGATGAAGGCCGTGGACAAGTTCGAGTACCGGCGCGGCTACAAGTTCTCGACCTACGCGACCTGGTGGATCCGGCAGGCGATCACCCGGTCCATCGCCGACCAGGCCCGCACGATCCGCATCCCGGTCCACATGATCGAGACGATCAACAAGCTGGTCCGCACCGGCCGCCAGATGCTGCACGAGATCGGCCGCGAGCCGACGCCGGAAGAGCTGGCCGAGAAGCTGCAGATGCCGCTGGAGAAGGTCCGCAAGGTGATGAAGATCGCCAAGGAGCCGATCTCTCTCGAAACCCCCATCGGGGACGAGGAGGACAGCCAGCTGGGCGATTTCATCGAGGACAAGAACGCCGTCCTGCCGCTCGATTCGGCCATCCAGGAGAACCTGAAGGAGACGACGACGCGGGTTCTGGCCTCTCTTACCCCACGAGAGGAGCGGGTCCTGCGGATGCGCTTCGGCATCGGCATGAACACCGATCACACGCTGGAGGAGGTCGGCCAGCAGTTCTCCGTCACCCGCGAGCGTATCCGCCAGATCGAGGCGAAGGCGCTGCGCAAGCTCAAGCACCCGAGCCGCAGCCGGAAGCTGCGGAGCTTCCTCGACCAGTGACGGACGAGGATTTCGCGCAGCAGATCCGGCAGGTGGTGCAGGACCTGCTGCCCGATTACGACCAGCCCTTCCTGATCGTGACGGCGTCCGATCAGATCATCGGCATCGACCCGGGCGAACCGATCGAGGCCGAGGACGAGGAGCGGCTGCTGGAAACCGTGCTTCAGGGTCAGGGTCTGGCGTTTCCCGGCGTGATCGGCATCTGCCGCCACCCCACCTCCGGCTTCCGGGTGATCCGGATCGAGGAGGACGGGTTCGAGTTCTACCGCCTCGACCCCGACGGGCCGGAGCTGATGCAGGAGGCGACGCCGGATTTCTGGGCCTGCCGTGTGACGCTGGAGCCGGGAACCCCCACGACGGCGGCCTAGGCCGGGCCGGCGTCTTCGGCAGCGGGAACGCAACGCGCAGGCCGGGCTTCAGCCCGTATGTCCAACAAGCGCCGAACCCGTAGGCCGGGCTTCAGCCCGGCACCTCCGCGACACGTGCCAGACCCGTAGGCCGGGCTTCAGCCCGGCTTCCCCGCAATACGTGCCAGGACGAAACCCGCCTGCGATCCGACTTGTCCCGCCGGTTCATTCGGCCCGGGCTTTCTCCAGCGCCGGCCGCAGCGTGTTCTCGATGATCCGCTCGGTCAGCGGCCCCGCGTGGCGCAGCAGGATCGTGCCGTCGCCGTCGATCAGGAAGGTCTCGGGCACGCCGTAGAGGCCCCAGTCGATCCCGGTGCGCCCTGTCGGGTCCTGGGACGTGGCCGCATAGGGATTGCCGAGTTCGGCGAGGAAGCCGAGCGCATCCTCCGCCCGGTCCTTGTAGTTGATGCCGAGGATCGGCAGGCCCTCGGCCGCCAGCGCCTCGAGGTTCGGATGCTCGGCCCGGCAGGGCGCGCACCAGGAGGCCCAGAAGTTCACCAGCTTCAGCCGCCCGTCGGCCAGGCTTTCGGTCGTGACCTGCGGCAGGTCGCCAAGCGGCCGTGTCGTCAGCGCGGGCGCGGCGCGGCCGGCGAAGGCCGTGGGCAGCGCATCTGGATCCTCGCGCTGCATCCCCGCGAAGAAGAGCGCCGCGAGCCCCGCGAACAGCAGCGGCGGCAGCAGGACAAGGGGCCTAATCCGCATCGCCGCCACCCCTCTCGATCCGCTCCAGCACCCGACGTGTGTGGCGGGCGCGCAGCACGCTGGCCAGCACCAGCACCCCCAGCAGAAGCCCGGTCAGGCCCCAGGCGGCCAGCACCTCGACCGCGTATTTCCCGAGGTCCGGCATCATCCCTCCCGCACCATCAGCGCCCGGATGCGGCGGGCCCGGATCTCGGTCCGGGTGCGCAGCAGCACCAGCGCCACGAAAAGCAGCACGAAGCCCGCGATGCACAGGACAAGCGGCTGCCAGAACACGTCGGCCACGTTCTCCTCGGCGTCGAGCGACAGCGACGCGCCCTGGTGCAGCCCCTGGTTCCAGAAGTTCACCGCATAGCGCGACAGCAGCGCGAAGACCGATCCGACGAGGCACAGGATGCCCGTAAGGTCCGCCGCCGTGTCGTCGTTCGGCGTGGCGGCCCAGAGCGCCATGTACCCGAGGTAGAACAGGAACAGCACCGCGAAGGAGGTCAGGCGCGGGTCCCATTCCCACCAGGTGCCCCACATCGGCTGCCCCCAGATCGCCCCGGTCACCAGCGCCACCAGGGTCATCGTGGCCCCCACGGGCGCGGCCGCGCGGGCCGCCAGCGCCGAGACGTGGTGGCGGCGGATCAGCCAGATCAGCGAGGCCACCAGCATCATCAGCCATCCGTTGATCGCCATCAGCGCCGCGGGCACGTGCAGGTAGATGATCTTCACCGTCGCGCCCATTCGGTAGTCGTCGGGCGTCAGGAAGAAACCCCAGGCAAGGCCCGGGATCAGGGCGAGCAGCGCCAGCGCCCAGACCCACGGCAGGATCCGGTCGGTCAGCGCCATGAAGCGCCGCGGGTTGGCGTATTCCCAGAGCGAGGCCATCGGGGATGCGTCTACCGCCGCCGGGCCGGTCGCGCCAGTCACATCCGCGCAGGCATTTCGTCGCTGCCTCACCTGAGGTTGACGCGCAGGGCGGCGGCCGCGGCGAACGGCATGAGCGCGAGCGTGGCGAGCGTCAGGCCGGCCAGCAGCAGCAGCGGCGTCTCGACCGGCAGGCCCTCGGCCCCGCGCCGGGCCGTCTCGGCCCCGAGGATCAGCGTGGGGATGTAGAGCGGCAGCACCAGCAGCGACATCAGCAGACCGCCGCGCCGGATGCCCACGGTCAGCGCCGCGCCGAAGGTGCCGATGGCGCTGAGCGCGGGCGTGCCGATCAGCAGCGACAGCGTCAGGGGCGCAAGGCCCGGCTGCGGGATCGCCAGCGTCAGCGCCAGGATCGGCGCGGCGATCACCAGCGGCAGGCCGGTGGTCAGCCAGTGGGCCAGCGCCTTGACGGCCAGAAGCGCCTCCAGCGGCAGGGGCGCAGTGGCCATCAGGTCGAGCGATCCGTCCTCGTGATCGAGCGCCAGCAGCCGGTCGAGCGACAGCAGACAGGCCAGCAGCGCGCCGACCCACAGCACGCCGGGCGCGATCCGCGCCAGCAGCGCGCCGTCGGGCCCGACGCCGAAGGGGATGAAGAGCGCGATGATCAGGAAGAAGGCGAGGCTCTGCCCGAACCCGCCGCCCGCCCGCGTGGCTAGCCTGAGATCGCGCAGGAGCAGCGGCCTCACGTCCAGTCGCCCCCGAACGGGTCGGCCGCGTCCGCGGCGACGACGGGACGGAAGGGGGCGAGATCCAGCTCCTCCGCGTCGAGCCCCAGAGGGACGTGGGTGGCCGCGATCACCGCGCCCCCTGTCGCCATGTGGGCGCGCAGCGTGGCGGCGAAGCGGTCGGTCGATGCGGCGTCGAGCGAGACGGTCGGCTCGTCCAGCAGCCAGGTCCGGCGCCCCGTCACCAGCAGCCGCGCGAGGCCCAGCCGGCGGCGCTGCCCGGCCGAGAGCGTGGCGGCGGGGCGGTCCGCCAGCGCGGCGAGGTCGAGCGTCTCGATGGCGCGGCCCACGGCGGCGGGGCGGTCGGGACGCCCGAAGAGCGCGGCCCAGAAGGCGAGGTTCTCGGTCACCGTGAGCGCCGATTTCACGCCGTCGGCATGGGTGGCGAGGGCCAGCGTCTCGGGCGGGGCGACCACCGCGCCGGCAGCCGGGGGCTGAAGCCCGGCGAGGCAGCGCAGCAGCGTGGTCTTGCCGATGCCGTTGGGGCCGCGCAGGATCAGCGCCCGGCCGGGGCGGACGCCGAACGACAGACCGCCCAGGATGCGCCGGCCACCCCGGGTGACGGCAAGATCGAGAGCCTCGAGGGCGGCGGGACCGGTGACGTCGGACATGGGGCGAGGGAGTAGCGCAATGCAGCCGGTCCGGGAAGAGGCACCGGCCGGGATGCGCCTCGCGCGGCAGGGCCGTGTTGCGCCGCCTCCGGCGTCGCGCAGGGGGCGCGGGCCGAACTCCCCCTGACTGGGGGCTTCGGCCCGAGCCGCCGGCCTGCGGCCGGCCGTGCCTCACCCCGCGGGTGGCGCTCAGATCGGCAGCAGCGCCGCCGCCACCCGGCGGCCTTCGGAGACCAGCACGTTCCAGCTGCGGCAGGCGGTCGGGGTGGCCATCGGCTCCACCCCGATGCCGGCCTCTTCCAGCGCGCTGCGCATCGCCTCGGGCACCGGCCGCATCTCGGCCCCCGTGCCCAGCAACAGCACGTCGACCTTGCCGGCGAGGTCCAGCAGCGGCGCGACATCCTCGGCCGGCTGCCACGCCCAGGCGTCGTTGGCGGTGACGATGGTGGCGCCCTCGTGGATCTCTCCGCCGACGCGGAAGAAGCCGGGGCCGTAGCCGTCGATGGGGCGCGCGTTGTCGTAGTCGATCTCGGTCAGGCGCATCGGGCGGGGTCCTTTCGGAACGGGATGTCAGTCGAAGACCGGCAGACTCGACACGATGGCGAGGCCGATCACGGAGTAGGCGAGGCCCCGGAACAGCCGCTCGTTGCCGGGCCGGAAGAGGGCCTGCCCCGCCACCGTGCCCACAAGGTAGGGCAGCGCCATGGCGAGGCCAAGCCAGAGCGCCTCGGCAGTGACGAGGCCGCGCCAGAAGAGGCTGGCCACCACGCCCAGCTCGAAGATCGCGAGAGCCACGATGATGTTGGCGCGGACCGCCGCGGCGCCGGCCTGCCCGGCGAGGTAGAAGAGCACCACCGGCGGGCCCGACAGCCCCGTCGCGCCGCCCAGCACCCCGACCGCGGCCCCGATCCCGGCAAGGCCCCCTGCCCCGACCCGCGCCCTGTAGCGCCAGCCGGAAAGCAGCGCGGCCAGCGTCAGTGCGGCGATGGCCGCGAGAATCCAGCGCAGATCCTCCCGCGGGACGACGACCAGCACCCAGGTGCCGAGCGGCGCGGTCAGCAGCGCGGCGAGGCCCAGCAGGCCCGATTCGCGCCGGTCGCAGTCGCGGATGGCGCGGGGCAGCAGGATGGGCCAGGACAGCATGCCGATCACCGCCATCATCACGATCGCCGTGGGCACCGGGATCAGCGCCGCCGCCACCGGCATCATGATCAGCGCCGCACCGAAGCCCGCGAAGCCACGCACAGCCCCGGCGATCAGCACCGTCAGCGCCAGCCCGCCCGCGCCCGGCATGGCCAGCGCGGCGAGCAGGCCCTCGGGCACGGGCTCAGGCGTCCACGTTGGCGAACTGGTTGCCGGCGTTGTTGTCGGGCTTCGACCAGTCGCGCTTCACGCCCAGCCACAGGACGATGTTCTTGGCGACATAGACCGAGGAATAGGTGCCGACGATCACGCCCCAGGTGATGGCGAAGACGAAGCCGCGGATCACGTCGCCGCCCAGTACCAGCAGCGCGATCAGCGCCAGCAGCGTGGTGCCGGAGGTCATGATGGTCCGGCTCAGCGTCTCGTTGACCGAGAGGTTCATCACCTCCTGCAGCGGCATGGTCTTGTACTTGCGCAGGTTCTCCCGCAGGCGGTCGAAGATCACCACGGTGTCGTTGATCGAATAGCCGATGATCGTCAGCAGCGCGGCGATGGTCGCCAGATCGAAGCGGATCTGCAGCGCGGCAAAGATACCGATGGTCACGATGACGTCGTGGAAGAGAGCGGCGACCGCCCCGACCGAGAACTGCCATTCGAACCGCAGCCAGATGTAGACGAGGATCGCCGCCAGCGCCGCGCCGACTGCCAGGACGGCGGTCTGGATCAGCTCGCCCGAGACCTTCGGCCCGACGGATTCGACCTGGGTGAAGCGGATCTCGGGGTCCACGCCCTTCAGCGCGGCCTCCACCGTCTGGATCGTGTCGCCGGTAACGCTTTCCTGCCCGGCCTGGGCCTGGATGCGGATCATCGCGACGTGGCGGTCCTCGCCGAAGGACGGATCGTAGACCTGGCTGATCGACACGTCGCCGAGGCCCAGCTCGCCGATGGCGTCGCGGTAGACGCCGACGTCCACGGCGTTGGTGGATTGCGTGCGGATCGTGGTGCCGCCGCGGAAGTCGATGCCGAAATTCAGCCCCACCACCGCCCACAGCACGATCGAGGCGATCATCGCCACGACCGAGACGCCGAAGGTCGCCGTGCGCCAGCGGAAGAAGTCGATATGGGTCTCGTCCGGAACCAGTCTGAGCCGTTTCATTCCTGCCCCCTCACACCGCAAGCATCTTCGGGCGGGCGCGCTCGAACCACATCACGACCATCAGCCGCGTCACCCAGATCGCGGTGAAGACCGAGGTGAGGATCCCCACGCCCAGCGTCACCGAGAAGCCCCGCACCGGGCCCGAGCCCAGAACGAAGAGGATCACCGCGATGATGAACGTCGTGATGTTCGCGTCCACGATGGCGCTGAGCGCCCGGTCGTAGCCGAGGTCGATGGCCCGTGCCGGGCCCCTCGCCGTCTTCAGCTCTTCGCGGATGCGTTCGAACACCAGCACGTTCGCGTCGACCGCCATGCCGATGGTCAGCACGATCCCCGCGATCCCCGGCAGCGTCAGCGTCGCGCCGATGCTCGACAGGATGCCGAAGATCAGCCCGACGTTGATCATCAGCGCGATGTTGGCGAAGAGCCCGAACAGCCCATAGCTTGCCCACATGAAGGCCAGCACGCCCACGAAGGCCACGATGCAGGCGATCTTGCCGGCCTGTATCGAGTCCGCGCCCAGCTCCGGCCCGATGGTCCGTTCCTCGAGGAAATCGAGCCCCGCCGGCAGCGCGCCCGCCCTCAGCAGGACCGCCAGGTTTGTGCTTTCCTCGACGCTGAAGCGCCCGGTGATGATGCCCGACCCGCCCGAGATATGGGCCTGGATGACAGGAGCCGAGATGACCTCCTGGTCCAGCACGATGGCGAAGGGATTGCCGATGTTCGCGCCGGTGTAGTCGCCGAACTTGCGCGCGCCGGTCGGGTTGAAGCGGAAGCTCACCGCGGGCCGCCCGTTCTGGTCGAAGGCGGGCTGGGCGTCGACCAGTTCCTCCCCCGTCACCACGGCGGCGCTGTCGAGCACGTAGAACACGCCCTCCTCGTCGACCGAAGGCAGGACCTCCTCGCCCGGGCCGCGGCTGGCGTCGGCGTCGGAGGCTCGGCCGATCACCGGCTGGAAGGTCAGCTGCGCGGTTGTCCCGATGATCGCCTTCAGTTCGCTGGCCGAGCCGATGCCCGGCACCTGGATCAGGATGCGGTCGTCGCCCTGGCGCTGGATCGTCGGCTCGCGGGTGCCGACCTCGTCGATGCGGCGGCGGATGATCTCGAGGCTCTGGCGCACCGTGCGCTCGTCGGTGGCGGCGCGTTCCGCCTCGCTGAGCCGGACGGTCAGCAGGTCGTCCTCGGCCGACACCTCGATGTCGCTGGCGCCCGCGCCGGTCAGGGTGGTGACCGGCCGCGCGAGTTCCCGCACGATGGCGACCGCGCGGTCCATCGCGTCGGGATTGCCGATGCGCACCTGAAGCTCGGGCCCTTCGGTCTCCTGCAGCCGGATCGTGCCCACCTCGTCGCGGGCGTCGCGCAGCGCGTTGCGGACCTCGGGCCACAAGCCCTCCATCCGGCTTTCGTAGACATCCGCCACCCGCACCTCGGCCAGCAGATGCGCCCCGCCGCGCAGATCGAGCCCCAGGTTCACGAGGTTCGACGGCAGGAAGGACGGCCAGGCCGCCCCGGTCTCGCCCATGGCGATGGCGTCGTTGTGGCCCTCGACCCGCGAATAGAAGGCGTTCGGCATGGCCGTCAGCAGACCTGCCGCCACGATCAGCCAGATCAGGACGCGTTTCCAGGTTTCGATCTGAAGCATCTGCCCCTCCGGGGATCAGGAGGTCAGGAGGACGCCGGCTCGGTCTTGCTCAGCACCTGGGCGATGGTCGATTTCACCACCCGGACGCGCACGCCCTCGGCGATCTCGACCTCGACCTCGGATTCACCCTCGCGCACCTTCGACACCTTGCCGACGATACCGCCCTGGGTGACCACCATGTCGCCCCGGCGGACGGCGTTCACCATGGCCTGATGCTCCTTCATCTTCTTCTGCTGGGGCCGGATCAGCAGGAAGTACATGATCGCGAAGATCAGGATGAGGGGAAGAAACTGGGCGATGGCGTTCCCGTCCATGGGGGCTCCTTGAAAAAAACCGGCGGGAGGCCCCGCGAAAGCTGGCGGGAACCTATTGACGGGGGGGCCGGATTGCAAGGCGGCTGTGACCGCCTGACGCGGGGCCGGCCGCGGCGGGCGACGCGCGTGGTGGAAGGCCCCGGCACCGCCGGCCGGACTGCCGTGGCGGCACCCGGACACGGCATCCCCGTCGCGGCGGCACCCTGCCCGCGCGGCGCCGTTATCCGGATGTTGTGGTTCCGGGTCAGACACCGGGCCACCCCATTGGGCCCATCGTCCGCCCATGCCCCTGGATCTACCTCCATCAGGCCAGCGACTTCTCCTCCGGCCTGCCGGACGAGGCGGATTCGATGGCCGTCGGCACGCCGCCCTTCCTGCTGACCCCGGGACCCGGCGCCACCCCGCAGCGTCATCGACGACGAGGGCGATTTCGGCGAGGTCGACAGAACCCAGTCCCCGGCCGAGGCGCTGACCGTCAACGGCACGACATGGGCCGCCGGCACCACGATCAACACGGTCTACGACCTGATCGACACCGGGCCCGCGCGTCCCCGGCTGCCGCCCCCCGTTTACCACGCCGCGGATTTTCGGGCATAAGCGCCCCACGAATCCGCAGGACGCACATCCGCACGGCGCACATCCGCAGGACGCATCCGCGCGACGCACAACCGAATCCGGGAGCCAGACCGATGCACGACATCCGCCAGATCCGCGACAACCCGGCCGCCTTCGACGCGGCCCTCGCGCGCCGCGGGGCATCGCCGGTCTCGTCGGACGTGCTGGCCCTCGACGAGGCGCGCCGCGCAAAGATCCTCGCCGCCGAGACCGCCCAGGCAGAGCAGAACCGCGCCTCGAAGGAGGTCGGCGCCGCGAAGGCCCGCGGCGACGAGGCGGAGTTCGGACGCCTGCGTGCCGCCATCGCCGACGGCAAGGCCGAGATCGCCCGCCTCCAGGATGAGGCGAAGCGCCTCGACGAGCAGCTGACCGAGATGCTGATGGGCATTCCCAACCTGCCGCTCGACGACGTGCCGGACGGCGCCGACGAGGGCGACAACGTGGAGGTGAAGCGCCACGGCACGCCGCCCGCCCTCGATTTCCCCGCGAAGGAGCATTACGAGATCCCCGGCGTCGCCGCCTGCATGGATTTCGAGACGGCGGCCAAGCTCTCCGGCGCGCGCTTCGTGGTGCTGACGGGCGCGGTGGCGCGCATCCATCGGGCGCTGGCGCAGTTCATGGTCGACACCCACGTGGACGAACACGGGCTGTCGGAAACCTGGACCCCGGTCCTTGTGCGCGAGGAGATGATGCTGGGCACCGGCCAGCTGCCGAAGTTCGGCGAGGACAGCTATCAGACCCGCGAGGGGTGGTGGCTGGTACCCACGGCCGAGGTGACGCTGACCAACATCGTCGCGGGAGAGATACTCGACGCCGCCTCCCTGCCCCGCCGCTACGTCGCCCATACCCAGTGCTTCCGCTCCGAGGCCGGCAGCGCGGGCCGGGACACGGCCGGCATGCTGCGCCAGCACCAGTTCGAAAAGGTCGAGATGGTATCGATCACCACGCCCGAGACCTCGCTCGACGAACAGGCGCGTATGACCGGCTGTGCCGAGGCGATCCTCGAGAAGCTGGGCCTGCCGTACCGCACGATCGTGCTCTGCACCGGCGACATGGGCTTCGGCGCGCGCCGCACCTACGACCTGGAGGTCTGGCTGCCCGGTCAGGACACCTGGCGCGAGATCTCCTCGGTCTCGGTCTGTGGCGATTTCCAGGCCCGGCGGATGAACGCCCGCTACCGCCCCGACGGCGGCGGCCGGCCGGAGTTCGTGCATACGCTGAACGGCTCGGGCCTGGCCGTGGGCCGGACGCTGATCGCGGTGCTGGAGAACGGCCAGAACGCCGACGGCTCCGTCACCCTGCCCGCCGCGCTGTCGCCCTGGCTTGGCGGCAGGCTGACGCTGACGGCCGGCGGCCACCTCGTCTGACCTCTCGGGCGGGCCGATGGCCCGCCCCGCGACAGACACGTCGACCAACGGTTCGGGCCCAGCTTCCGCACCGCCCGAATGAACCCTTGCCCCGGCCCGCGCGTAGTCCTGCCATGACACGCATGAAGGCCATCCTGACCCTCGTCGCGGCCCTGGGCTTCGCGCTCTCGCCGCTCGTCTCGGACAGTTTCGCGGGGTTCGAGCCCGACCAGTTCCCGGTGCCCCAGACCGACCCGCCGATCCAGCCGGCGGGCTGGGCCTTCTCGATCTGGCTGGTGATCTATGTCTGGCTGATCGCCTCCGCCGCCTTCGGCCTGCTGCGCCGGGCCGAGGATCCCGAATGGGACCGCCCCCGCTGGCCGGTGTTCGCCAGCCTCGCCATCGGCACGGCCTGGATCCCCGTCGCCGGCACCTCGCCGTTCTGGGCGACGGTGCTGATCTGGCTGATGCTTGCAGGGGCCGCCGCCGCGCTGCTCGCCTGCCCGGGGAAGGATCGCCTCTGGCTCGCCGCGCCGGTCGGGCTCTACACCGGGTGGCTGATCGCCGCCTCCTCGGTCGCGACCGGCATCCTGGCGACCGGCTACGGCGCGACCCCGGTCATCGGCCTGCACGCGGCCTTCCTGCTGATGGCGCTGGCCATCGCCACGTGGCTGCTGCGCATTCGCACCGAGCCGACGCTCGCGATCGGCACCGGCTGGGCCCTGATCGGCATCCTCGCCGCCAACCTGGACGGCGCCTGGCCGATGATCGTGCTGCCGATCGCCGGCCTCGCCCTGCTGGCCCCCCTCGCGCTCCGCGGCCTCATGCGCCCCGCGTGAGTCGGACCCGGGTCAAGGATGCGCAAGGCGCACCGCGCGGACGCGCGGCCTGTCCTTGACGGGGGCGCGACTCACACGACCATCGTCATGGCGCTTCGAAGGGCACACCTGCCCTACGAACGCCTCCCCGGCAGAACCCTCGACGCCTGCAACACGCCGCACGTCGATATCATCCGGGTAGACCGGCCACAGGCTCCCTTCCCCCCGGACACGGGGGGAAGGACAGGATGGGGAGCCGAGGAGATCGTGTGGCGAAGCCGCCGTCAGGTCTCCGCCCGCGCCTCCGCCCGCAGGCGCTCAGCTGCCTCCCGCGCCAGAGGCCGCAGCCCCTCGCCGCCTGCCTCCAGGATCTCGAACAGCCGCGCCCGCATCCGGGGATCCCAGAAATCCCGAATATGCCCCGCACAACCCGGCACGCGTGATGGCTCCGGCTGACTCTCGAAGAAGGTGGCGATCTGGTTCGCCATGTAGACCAGCTTGTCCGCGTTCATCCCGCCCCCTCGATCCGCTCCGCCCCGCACCAGAGGTCGAAGCCGCCATCCCGTGCGAAGGCCAGCAGCGTCATCCCCGCCGCCGCCGCCTCGCGCACCGCCAGCGCCGTAGGGGCCGAGACGGCGACGATCCCCGGCACGCCGGCGACCGCGCATTTCTGCACCATCTCGACCGAAACCCGGCTGGTCAGAACGGCAAACCCGCAGGACGGATCCACGCCGCCCCGCGCCATCGCGCCCAGCAACTTGTCCAGCGCGTTGTGCCGCCCGACATCCTCCCGCGCCAGCACGATGCCCTGCCCCGGCACCAGAAACCCCGCCGCATGCACCGCCCGCGCCAGATCGTGCATCGGTTGCTGCGCCCGCAGCGCGTCCGGCGCGCCCGAGGCCTCGGCCACCGAGACCCGCAGCTCCGCGCCGCCGACCTTCGGCAGTACCCTCAGCGCCGCGTCCAGCGAGTCGATCCCGCACATGCCGCAGCCCACCGGCCCCGCCATCGCGCGCCGCCGGGCGGCCAACGCCTCGGCCCGGGGGGCGGCCAGCCAGACCCGGGCCTCTATCCCGCGGTCCTGCTCGACGACCTCCAGGTCCTCGATCTCCGACAGGCTCTCCACGATCCCCTCGCTCAGCAGGAAGCCGCAGGAGAAATCCTCGAGGTCGGAAGGCGAGCACATCATCACCGCCACGGTCGAACCCTGCGCCACGATGGCCACCGCGACCTCTTCCGGCAGCGTCCGCACGGCCTCGCTCACGCCCTTCGCGTGCACCGCCCGCATCGGCAGCGAGGCCAGAGGTTTCATCCCGCTCACTCCGCCGCCGGCAGGATGCGCCGCGACCGCTCGGACAGCGCCTCGTAGCTCTCCTGCCACTCCGTCGGCCCGTTCGAGGCCGAGACCTGCACCGCCGTCACCTTGTATTCCGGGCAATTCGTCGCCCAGTCCGAGAAGTCGGTGGTGATCACGTTGGCCTGCGTCCCCGGATGGTGGAACGTGGTATAGACCACGCCCGGCGACACCCGGTCCGTCACCGTCGCCCTGAGCGTCGTCTCGCCCGAGCGGGAGGCGATCTTCACCCAGTCCCCGTCCTTCAGGCCCCGGTTCTCGGCGTCATGCGGGTGGATCTCCAGCACGTCCTCGGAATGCCACACGGTGTTCTGGGTCCGCCTAGTCTGCGCGCCCACGTTGTATTGCGACAGGATCCGCCCCGTCGTCAGCAGCAAGGGGAAGCGCGGCCCGGAGCGTTCGTCCGTCGCCACGTATTCCGTCACGATGAACCGCCCCTTGCCGCGCACGAAGCCGTCGACATGCATCAGCGGCGTGCCGTCCGGGTGATCCTCGTTGCAGGGCCACTGGACGGAGCCCTTCTCCTCCAGCACCTCGTAGTTCACCCCGGCGAAGGAAGGCGTCGTCGCCGCGATCTCCTCCATGATCTGGGCCGGGTGCGTGTAGTGCCAGTCCGCGCCCATGGCGTTCGCCAGGGCTTGCGTCACCTCCCAGTCCTCGTAGCCGTTCCGGGGCGCCATGACCTTGCGGACGCGGTTGATGCGCCGCTCGGCATTGGTGAAGGTCCCGTCCTTTTCGAGGAAGGTCGAGCCGGGCAGGAAGACATGCGCGTAATTCGCCGTCTCGTTCAGGAACAGGTCGTGGACGATCACGCAGTCCATCGCGGCCAGCCCGGCGCTGACATGCTTCGTGTCCGGGTCCGACTGCAGGATGTCCTCGCCCTGGCAGTAGAGCCCCTTGAAGGTGCCATCCACGGCGGCATCCAGCATGTTCGGGATACGCAGCCCCGGCTCGGGGTCGATCGCGACGCCCCAGAGGCTTTCGAAGATCTCGCGCACATCTGCGTTCTTCACATGGCGGTAGCCCGGCAGTTCGTGCGGGAAGGAGCCCATGTCGCACGAGCCCTGGACGTTGTTCTGCCCGCGCAGCGGGTTCACCCCAACGCCACGGCGGCCGACGTTGCCCGTCAGCATGGCCAGATTCGCGATGCCGATGACGGTGGTGGAGCCCTGCGAATGCTCGGTCACGCCCAGCCCGTAGTAGATCGCCCCGTTGCCGCCCGTCGCGAACAGCCGCGCCGCCGCCCGCAGGTCGGCAGAGGGCACGCCGGTCAAAAGCTCCGTCGCCTCGGGGCTGTGGCGCCGGTCGCTCACGAATTCGGCGTATTCACTGAACTCGTCCCAGTCGCAGCGGTCGCGGATGAAGGCCTCGTCCATCAGCCCTTCGGTCACGATCACATGCGCCAGTGCCGTGACGACGGCGACGTTGGTGCCCGGCCGGAGCGGCAGGTGATGCGCGGCCTCCACATGGGCCGAGCGCACGAGGTCGATCCGGCGCGGGTCGATGACGATCAGCTTCGCTCCCTGCCGCAGCCGCTTCTTCAACCTGGACGCGAACACCGGGTGCCCGTCCGTCGGGTTCGCGCCGATGACGATGACGACGTCCGTCTCCTCGACCGAGTCGAAATCCTGCGTCCCCGCCGAGGTGCCGAAGGTCTGGCCCAGGCCGTAGCCCGTGGGCGAGTGGCAGACGCGGGCGCAGGTGTCGGTGTTGTTGTTGCCGAAGACCGCGCGGGTCAGCTTCTGGACGAGGTATGTCTCCTCGTTCGTGCAGCGGGACGAGGTGATGACGCCGATGGACTTCTTGCCGTGCATCTTCTGGATGCCGCGCAGGCGGGTGGCGGCGAAGGTGAGCGCCTCGTCCCAGGAGACCTCGCGCCACGGATCCTCGATCCGGTCGCGGATCATCGGGGTGAGGATGCGGTCCTTGTGGCTCGCATAGCCGTAGGCGAAACGCCCCTTCACGCAGGAATGGCCCCGGTTCGCCTTGCCGTGACGGTAAGGCACCATCCGCACCAGCTCGTCGCCGTTGAGTTCGGCCTTGAACGAGCAGCCGACGCCGCAATAGGCGCAGGTGGTCACAACCGCCCGGTCGGGCGTGCCGAGCTCGGCCACCGATTTCTCCTGCAGCGTCGCCGTCGGGCAGGCCTGCACGCAGGCGCCGCAGGACACGCAATCCGAGGACAGGACGTTGTCCGCCGTGCCGCCGAAGGAGACGCGGCTGTCGAAGCCCCGCCCCTCGATGGTCAGCGCGAAGGTGCCCTGAACCTCCTCGCAGGCCCGCACGCAGCGCGAGCAGACGATGCATTTGGACGGGTCGTAGGTGAAATAGGGGTTCGACGTGTCTTTCGGGATGTAGCGTGCATTCGCCTCGCCTTCGGGCGCGCGGGCGCGGCGGTCACCCTGGGCCAGCGTCCCCTCGTGCGCGGCGTAGTGGTTTTGCCCGGACGTGTAGCGGACGTCGCGCAGGCCGACCATGCCGGCCATGTCCTGCAGCTCGCAATCGCCGTTGGCCGAACAGGTCAGGCAGTCGAGCGGGTGGTCGGAGATGTAGAGCTCCATCACCCCCCGGCGGATCTTCTTCACCTTCTTCGACTGGGTGTGGACGACCATTCCGTCCGCCACAGGGGTCGTGCAGGAAGCGGGCGTGCCGCGCCGCCCCTCGATCTCCACCACGCAGAGGCGGCAGGAGCCGAAGGCCTCCACGCTGTCGGTCGCGCAGAGCCTGGGGATCCGCAGCCCCGCTTCGGCGGCGGCGCGCATGACCGAGGTGCCCTCGGGGACCGTGACCGCGAAGCCGTCGATGGTCAGCGTGACAGAGGCGTCGGAGCGGGAGAGCGGCGTGCCCATGTCCCAGTCCTTCGGGGGGAGGATGAAGTCCTTCATGTCTTGTCTCCGCTCGGGTTGGAGAGGGCGCGGGGGGCTCCGCCCCCGTCGAGCCTGCGGCTCGACTCCCCCGAGGTATTTTCGACCAGATGAAGAGGGGGGCGGAGCGCGGGATGGCAGGGGGTCATCGGCTCAGCCCTTCTGCGCCCGGAGATGGGCGACGATGGCGTTGGCATGGCCGTGGCCCATCCCGTGCTCGGATTTCAGCCAGGCAACCGTCTCCATGTGCTTCTCCTCGGGCCGGGCGGCGACGAGGGACAGCCAGTGGTCGATGGGCTGGCCGTATTTCGCCTCGATCGAGGGAAAGTAGGAGGCGGGGCCCTTCACCTTGTCGGTCATGCGTCGGTCTCCTCGCGCGCTGCGGGATGGCGGGCGGGGCGATGTCCCGGCGCAAGGCCGGGACGAGCGCCGTGCGTCATCGGGATCATTCCGCGGCCTCCCGCGTGGCGGCGGGGCCGAAATCCTCGGGGAAATGCGTCAGAGCCGACATCACCGGATAGGGCGTGAAGCCGCCGAGCGCGCAGAGCGAGCCGTCCCTCATCGTCTCGCAGAGGTCCGTCAGGATCTCCACCGCCGCGCCGTCGCCCGCGCGGATGCGGTCGATGGTCTCGACGCCGCGCACCGCGCCAATCCGGCAGGGCGTGCACTTGCCGCAGCTTTCCACCGCGCAGAATTCCATCGCGAAGCGGGCCATGGCGCCCATGTCCACGCTGTCGTCCGCTACCGTAATCCCCGCATGGCCGATCAGCCCGCCCTGTCCGTCGAATTCCTCGTAGCCGAAGGGCGTGTCGAACTTCGATGCCGGGAACCATGCACCCAGCGGCCCGCCGACCTGCGCCGCCTTCACCGGCCGGCCCGAGGCGGTGCCGCCGCCGATCTCCTCGATCAGCTGGCCGAGCGTCATGCCGAAGCCGGCCTCGAACAGCCCGCCGTGACGCACGTTCCCCGCCAGCTGGATCGGGATCGTCCCGCGCGACCGGCCCAGCCCGAAGTCGCGGTAGAAGGCCGCGCCCTTCGACAGGATCACCGGCACCGAGGCCAGCGAGATCACGTTGTTCACCACCGTCGGCCTGCCGAAGGCCCCCGCCAACGCCGGCAGCGGCGGCTTGGCACGCACCACGCCGCGCTTCCCCTCCAGCGAGTTCAGCAGCGAGGTTTCCTCGCCGCAGACATAGGCCCCCGCGCCGACGCGGACCTCCATGTCGAAGGCGCGGCCCGAGCCCAGCACGTCCGGCCCCAGCAGACCGCCCGCGCGGGCGCGGATCAGCGCCTCGCCCATCACCCGGATCGCGTCGGGGTATTCCGAGCGGAGGTAGACAAACCCCTTGTCCGCGCCGGTGGCGAGGCCCGCGATGACCATGCCCTCGATCAGGCAGAAGGGATCGCCCTCCATCAGCATCCGGTCGGCGAAGGTGCCGCTGTCGCCCTCGTCGGCGTTGCAGACGATGTATTTCCGGTCGCCCGGCGCCCTGCGGACCGTGTCCCACTTGATGCCGGTCGGAAAGCCCGCCCCGCCCCGGCCGCGCAACCCGCTGTCGGTGACCTCGGTCACGATCTGCCCGTCCGTCATGTCCAGCGCCCGGCGCAGGCCGGTCAGGCCGCCGTGCGCCTCGTACTCGGCCAGCGAAAGCGGATCCGTCAGCCCGACGCGGGCGAAGGTCAGGCGGGTCTGCTGCGCGAAGAAGGGAATCTCCTCCACCGGGCCGACAGCCAGCGCATCCGCCCCGAACCCGCCGTCGAAGAGCCGGGACACATCCGCCGCCGCCACGGGCCCGAAGCCGTGCCGCACGCCGTCCCGCTCGACCTCCAGCAGCGGCTCCAGCCAGATCATGCCGCGGGTGCCGTTGCGGATCAGATCGACCTCGATCCCCCGCGCGGCGGCTTCGGACAGCACCGCCCGGGCGACGGCATCGGCGCCGAGGGCGCGGGCGGCGGCATCGGCGGGAACCAGGATCCTCAGGGCGCCGGTCATGCCCCGGTCTCCGCAAGGATCGCGTCCAGCCTGTCCGCATCCATCCGGCCCACGACCTCTCCATCGACCAGCGCCGCCGGTCCGCAGGCGCAGAGGCCCAGGCAGTAGACCGCCTCCAGCGTCACGCCATGGGCGGTGCCGCCCCAGTCGACACCCAGCCGGTCCTTCGCCGCCGCTTCCAGCGCCGCCCCGCCCGAGGCCTGGCAGGCCTCGGCCCGGCAGAGCTTCAGCACCCGGCCCCGCGCCGGGACGCGGCGGAAATCGTGGTAGAAGGACACGACGCCGTGCACCTCGGCCCGGGTGACGTTCAGCGCCAGGGCGATGCGCGCCTCGGCCTCGTCCGGGACGCAGCCGAAGGCGGCCTGGATGTCGTGCAGGATCGGCAGCATCGGGCCTTCCAGCGCCAGATGCGCCGCAATGATCCGGTCGATCTCGGACGGGTCGATCGCGGTCGGAGGCGTTGCGGTCTGGTCGGGGAATGCGGGGCGGGCTGGCATGCGGACCTCGGCGGGAAGGCGGCTGGCGTCGCCTCGCTTCTGGCGCGGCGCGATAGGGGAATCAATATCGAATATCCGTCGCACGATCGGAGTGGCCTATGGAGCCTCCGCCGCCGCCATGTCGCGCGCCGCCTCGATCAGGGCTTCCAGCACCGGCGTGTGCGGCTCGCGCCAGGGCGCGACGAGCCCCACGGAATGCCGCGTCGCGGCCGGGGCGCCGGGGGCGCCCGCCGGCCCCCGCGCTGGCGCCACGGGGATCGAGCGCACCGCGCGTCCCGCCGCCAGGAACAGCGCGATCTGGCGCGGCAGGATGGTGGCGTAGCCCGCCTGCTCCACATGGCTCATCAGCACGACGGTGGAGTTCGATTCGATCCGCACCTCGGGCCGCACGCCGGCCTCGTGCAGCGCCTGGTTGACGATCCGGCGGTTCTGCATGTCCGGGGTCAGCAGGCAGAGCGGAAGGCCGCCCAGATCGCTCCACGCGACGCTCTCGCGCCCGGCCAGGGGGGCGTCGGCGCCGCAGACGAGGTGATATTCCTCGCGGTAGAGCGGCACCGAGACCACCCGCCCCAGCGGTTCGTTGTCGAGGTAGGTGACCCCGGCATCGGCCTCCAGGTCGTCGATCATCTGCAGGATCCCGGCCGAGGAGCGGGACAGGATCGTCAGCCGCACCCCGGGATGGGCCCGCCCGAAGGTGGCCGTCAGGCGGGCGGCGACGGTCAGCGCGGTCGGGATGACGGCGATCCGCACGGTGCCCGAGAGGCCGCGGTGCACGGCCCGCATCTCTTCGCGCAGGGTGCGGGTGTCGCCGACGATGCGGCGGGCCCATTCCAGCGCGCGCTGGCCTTCGGGAGTCAGCCCGCCGTAGCGCGAGCCGCGCCAGACCAGCTGCACGCCCAGCTGGGATTCCAGCTGCTTGATCCCGGCAGAGAGGGAGGGCTGGGTGATCCCGAGGCTCTCGGCGGCACGGCCGAAGTGCTCCTCCCGCGCCAGGGCAATGAGCATTTCCAGCTTGTCGATCATGGGGTTGGGGCCGGGAGCGGAAGTGGCTGGTCGAGGGGCGGTGCGTTCGCATCCTCGACCGACTGCCGTACGACGCCGCACATATGCCAGCCCGGGGCGACCAGCCCCGGGCCGCGCCCGGCCCTTCGGTCGGCCGGGCGCATGGCCGACGTCCCGCGCCGGACGGGCGTGCGAAGTGGCGTCGCCATGAAGCGCACCCGCTGATCTGTGGCGACGCGCCCGTCCAGGGCCGGACGCAGCCCTCTGTGCCCGACTCGGATCGCGCAGGACGGCGTGCTGCATGGAAGCGTCCGACGAGGCACGACCTGCCCTGACGCGCCCATTCCACCCCATCGGCCGAGCGCGCGGACGGCGAGGACACCCCTGCAGCGCACGCCCCGCCCCGGTCTCACCGGGACGACCCGCCGCGCCCCGGACCCTTCCCCGGCACCGGCTTGCCCAGATGCTTCCGCAGCCGCGAGGGCGTGGATTTCTTCCGCCCCTGGTAGGGATTCCGGTCCCCCTGCCCGCGCATGTGCAGCCGGATCGGCGTGCCCGGCATGTCGAAATCGTCCCGCAGCCCGTTCACCAGATACCGCGAATAGCTTTCCGGCACCTTGTCGGGATGCGAGCACATGACCACGAACCCCGGCGGCCGGGTCTTCGCCTGGGTCATGTAGCGCAGGCGGATGCGGCGGCCCTGCGGCGCGGGAGGCGGGTGCATCTCCATCATCCCCATGAGCCAGCGGTTCAGCCGGCCGGTCGGCACGCGGCGGTTCCAGACCTCGTGCGCCTTCAGGATCGCGGCATGCAGACGGTCGAGCCCCCGGCCCGTCTTCGCCGACACCGTCACCAGCGGCGCGCCGCGCAGCTGCGGCAACAGGCGCTCGAAGGCTTCCTTCAGGCCGGCCAGCTTGGCCTGGCGGTCCTCCTCCAGATCCCACTTGTTCACGGCGACGACCACGGCGCGGCCCTCGCGCTCGGCCAGATCGGCGATGCGCAGGTCCTGCTGCTCGAACGGGATGGCGGCGTCCAGAAGCACCACCACCACCTCGGCGAACTTCACGGCGCGGAGGCCGTCCGAGACCGACAGCTTCTCCAGCTTGTCCTGCACCTTCGCCCGCTTGCGCATGCCCGCGGTGTCGAACAGGCGCACCGGCACGCCCTCCCAGTCCAGCCGCAGCGAGATGGAATCGCGGGTGATCCCGGCCTCCGGCCCGGTCAGCAGACGATCCTCGCCCAGAATCGCGTTGATCAGCGTGGACTTGCCCGCGTTCGGGCGGCCGACCACGGCCACCTGCAACGGGCGGCGGTCCGAAGGGCGCCAGTCCTCGGCCGCGGCCTCGTCCTCGCCCAGCTCCTCGGGCAGGTCGGTGTCGATGTCGGGCGCCTCGGCCTCGGCGGCGGCGGCCTTCGCGGCGAAGCGGTCGGCCAGCGGCATCAGCGCGGCGTGCAGGTCGGCCATCCCCTCGCCATGCTCGGCCGAGATGCGCAGCGGCTCGCCAAGGCCGAGGTTCCAGGCCTCCAGAACGCCCGCATCCGCCGCCGCGCCCTCGGCCTTGTTGGCGGCGAGCATCACGTGGGCGGACCGCTTGCGCAGGATGTCGGCGAAGACCTCGTCGGCAGGGACGACCCCGGCGCGGGCGTCGATGACGAAAAGGCAGATGTCGGCCATGTCCACGGCGCGTTCGGTCAGCTTGCGCATCCGGCCCTGGAGGCTTTCGTCCGTCGCCTCCTCCAGCCCGGCGGTGTCGATGACGGTGAAGCGCAGGCCGCCGAGCCGCGCCTCGCCCTCGCGGAGGTCGCGGGTCACGCCCGGCTGGTCGTCGACCAGCGCCAGCCGCTTGCCGACGAGCCGGTTGAAGAGCGTCGATTTCCCGACGTTGGGGCGGCCGACGATGGCGAGGGTGAAGGACATGGGCACGAGGCTCCGGCGCGTGACGCAGGGTGGGCCATATGGTCCACCCTGTCGGGAAGGCCGCCCCGATACACCATCGACGAAGGCTTGCAAAGGCGGTGGCCGGTCATGCGACCGGCTGTCGGCGCATGGCCTTCAGCGACAGGCCGTCAGCGACAGGCCGTCAGCGATAGGCCAGCAGCTCGCCCCGCGTGTTGACGACATAGAGCACGCCACCCGCCACCACCGGTTCCGTCGTCGCACCGCCCGCCACCGGGACCGAGGCGGTCACGCTGCCCGTGGCCGGGTCGAAGAACCGCAGGAAGCCGTCGTTCGAGGCGACGACGATGCGCCCGCCCGCCAGGATCGGGCCGTAATGGGCGAAGGTCTCGCTCTGCCGCCGGGGGCGGCTGGCGGTGAAGAACGGCAGTTCGGCGCCCCAGATCCGGTCGCCGGTGGCGGCGTCCAGACGGACCAGCTCGTTCCGGTCGGACACCAGGAAGACCGATCCGCCGGTCACCCAGACGGGCGACATCGCGCCCTCGTCCGCCGTCCATTTCCGTGCGCCGCTGGCGACGTCGATGGCCACCATCCGGCCCGAATGCGACCCGGCATAGACGGTGTCGCCCACGATCACCGGGCTGCCCGAGATGTCGCCGACGTTGGCGCGGGCATAGCCGAGGCGGCGGCCGCCGACGATCGCTTCCCACAGCCGCAGGCCACCCTTGCGGAAGGTGCCCTGCACCTCGCCCGAGCCGAAGCCGAAGACGGCGTACTCGCCGGTCACCGCCGGGGCCGGCCCGCCCAGCAGGTTGTTCACGTCCGGCGCGGAGGACAGCTGCCAGCGGATGCGGCCGGTGTCGGCTTCCAGCGCCCAGCCGGTCGCGTCGCCGGCGACGAGGTAGACCACGCCGTCGTAATAGGTCGGCGCACCGTTGCCCACGGCCTCCAGCCGCTGCTGCCAGAGCACCGCGCCGGTCGCGGGGTCGAGCGCGGTCAGCAGGCCGAAGCCGGACGAGACGTAGACCCGGCCGCCGCCGAAGGCGATGCCGCCGCCGGTGGCGTCGCGGCCGGCGTCGGTCGCGGGCCGCAGGTCGGTCTGCCAGAGCCGGCCGCCGCCGGTGGAGGTGGCGGTCACCGTCGCCTCGCTGTCCAGCGTGAAGACACGGCCGCCGGCCACCACGGGCGCGGCGGTGATGCGGTTGCGGCGGCCGTCGCCCTCGCCGATCGGCGCGGCCCAGGCCAGCGCGGGAATGCGCGGCAGGGAGGCGTGGTCGACGCGGGTCGAGGGCGTGCCGTGGCCCTGCGGCCAATCGGCATTGCCGCGCGGGGCAGGCAGGGCGATCGGCTGGGCACGGTTCGCGCCGCGCGAGGCCAGGATCTCTTCCTCGGGGCGGATGTCCTCGCGGACGCCGGGCAGGATCGGATCGCGATTGCAGGCCGACAGGGCCATGGTCGCGGCGATGACGCCGAGACCCAGCCACGCCCGCGCCCGGATCGCGCCTCCCGCACGTTCCGCGACCCCGGAAGCTGCGCCCGATGCCTTCACTGCCTGTGCCATGCCCCCGGCCCCTTCGCGGCTTTTCTCATTCACCCGGCGTCGCGCCGCTGTCCTGCGCGGCCCGGGATGCGTCCGGCGATGCGTCCGGAGATGCATCCGGCGACGCGGCCGGATCGGCCCCGAGCGCCACCATCACCTGAGTGACCCGTTGACGCAAGCCCGGCGTGACCTCGGCATCCGCGAGGATGGCACGCAGCACCTGCAGCGCCGCTTCGCCGTCGCCCTCCTCCAGATGGGTCAGGGCGATCTGTTCCTGAGCCAGCAGCCGCAGTTCGGACCCCGGCACCGCCAGATCCTCGTAACCCTGGCGGCGTTCGGCGGCGGGAACGGTGCCGGCCTGCAGGCCGAGTGCCTTGAAGGTGGCGATGCGGCGATAGATCGGGGCCAGCCCCTCGTCGTCCGCGATCTGCATCAGCGTGTCGGCGGCGCCGGCGCGATCGTCCGATGCCGCGGCCTCGGCCGCCTTGAGGAAGCGCACCACCGCCATCTGCCCCGCGCTGTCGGCGCCGATGGAATCGAGCGCCGCGACCCGTTCCTCGGGCGTGCCCTGCTCCAGCGCGGCCACCAGCGCGTCGCCCAGTGCCTGCGCCGAGGCGCGCGCCTCGGCCTTGCGGTATTCGTTCCAGGCGGCCGCGCCGACCACCACGACGACGATCACGACCGCGATCCAGCCGTAGCGGCGGATCATGGTGAACAGACGCTCGCGGCGGACCTCTTCGGTCACCTCGTCGATGAAGCTGTCGGACTGGCTCACGCGGCCCCTCTCCCGTCGATGTCCGGCCCCACTTACACGCTCGACCCCGCCCTGCCAAGGCCCGGCCCGGGCCGCGCCCCGGGCGTGGCGGAGACGACTTGCGCCCGGTGGCGCGAAGCTCGCCCCGGGGGCTTGCCGGCAACCGGTCGTGGCCCTGTCGGCGCCCCGTCGACGGTCCGTCAGCAGCCCGTCAGCAGGCTCTCGGGGGCCACCTTGCGCGGCGTTGCAGAAAAGTCTATTCTGAACAGGACGGTTCAGAAAACGACCGTCCGGCTCTTGCATGTCCGCACGGAGCCATTAATTGCCGTCGCAATCGGTCCCAGGGGACAGCGAGACCAGGATCCAGTCATGCGTTTGCTTCCATTCCTCACTGCCGTTCTGGTGGCAGCGGTCCTCTACGTCGTGGTGATGGAACGCGATGCGCTGATGGTCTTCGCCCGTGGCGAGGGGCTGGACGCGGCGCTCGAGACCGCCCGCGCCGACGACAGCGATGCCGCGCCGCAGCGCGACAGCGGCGCGATGAGCGCCGCGGCCGCCGAGGCGCAAGGTTCCGACGCCGATGCCGCCGCGACCGCCGACGCCTCGCCGACCGCAGAGGCCGCCCCCGCCGTCGACACCGAAGCCGAACGCCGGCCGGTCGGCGTGGTCGCCGTGCATTCCACCGCGCGCGAGATCGACACCGCCGTCATCCTGCGCGGCCAGACCGAAGCCGCCCGCCAGGTCGAACTGCGGGCCGAGACCTCGGGCCGCGTCATCTCGGACCCGCTGCGCAAGGGCGCGCTGGTCGAGGAGGGTGATCTGCTGTGCAAGCTCGACCCCGGCACCCGCGCCTCCACCCTGGCCGAGGCGCAGGCGCGTCTGGCCGAGGCGCGCGCCTCCGTCCCCTCGGCCGAGGCCAATGTGGAACAGGCCCGCGCCGCGCTGGAAGAGGCCAACATCAACGACAACGCCGCGAAGAAGCTCAGCCAGAGCGGCTATGCCTCGGACACCCGCGTCGCATCGACCCGCGCCGCCGTGCGCGCGGCCGAGGCGGGGCTCGCCAATGCGCAGAGCGGGCTGGAAAGCGCCTCCGCCGCGATCCAGTCGGCCGAGGCCGCCGTCGCCTCCGCCGAGCAGGAGATCGCCAAGCTGGAGATCACCGCCCCCTTCGGCGGCCTGCTGGAGAGCGACACGGCCGAGATCGGATCGCTGCTGCAGAACGGCGGGCTCTGCGCCACGGTGATCCAGCTTCAGCCAATCAAGCTTGTGGGCTTCATCCCGGAAACCGAGGTCGCCCGCGTGGAAACCGGCGCCCGCGCCGGCGCCCGCCTTGCCGCCAGCGGCGAAGAGGTCACGGGCACGGTCACCTTCCTGTCCCGTTCCGCCGATCCGCAGACCCGCACCTTCCGGGTCGAGGTCGAGGTGCCGAACGAGGATCTGCACATCCGCGACGGCCAGACCGCCGAGATCGCCGTCGAATCCGACGGCGCCATGGCCCACCTGCTGCCGCAATCGGCGCTGACGCTGAACGACGACGGCGCGCTGGGGGTCCGCACGGTGGAAAACGGCGACACGGCCGGCTTCGTGCCGGTGAAGCTGATGCGCGACACGACCAACGGCGTCTGGCTGACCGGCCTGCCCGAACGCGCCGACGTGATCGTCGTGGGCCAGGAATTCGTCGTCGAGGGCGTGAAGGTCGCGCCCAATTTCAAAGACCCGAGCTGATCCGAACGAGAGGCGGCAGATCCCCATGACCGGCATCGTCACCTGGGCCGCCTCCCGCGCCCGCATGATCCTGGCCTTCATCGCGCTGTCGCTGATCGCGGGCGGGTTCACCTATGTCAGCCTGCCGAAGGAAGGCGAGCCGGACATCGAGATCCCGGCGCTCTTCATCTCGGTCCCCTTCCCCGGCATCTCGGCCACCGACGCGGAACGCCTGCTGGTCAAGCCGATGGAGACCGAACTCGCCGATCTGGACGGGCTGGACAAGATGACCTCCACCGCCGCCGAGGGCTATGCCGGCGTGGCGCTGGAGTTCGAGTTCGGCTGGGACAAGACCAAGACCATGGCGGACGTGCGCGACGCCATGTCGACGGCGGAATCGAAGTTTCCGGAAGGTTTCGACAAGTACACGATCAACGAGATCAACTTCTCGGAATTCCCGATCCTGATCGTCAACCTGACGGGCCAGGTGCCGGAACGCACCATGTCGCGCATCGCCACCGAGCTTCAGGAGAAGGTCGAGAGCCTCGATGCCGTGCTGGAGGCGGGGATCGCCGGCAAGCGCGAGGAGATGGTCGAGGTCATCATCGACCCGCTGCGGCTGGAATCCTACAACGTCACCGCCGCCGAACTGATCGGCGTGGTCACCAACAACAACCAGCTGATCGCGGCGGGCGAGATCGAAAGCCCGCAGGGCACCTTCTCGGTCAAGATCCCGGGCTCGTTCGACGACGCGCGCGACATCTATTCGCTGCCGGTGAAGACCAACGGCGACCGGGTGGTCACGCTGGGCGAGCTGGCCGAGATCCGCCGCACCTTCGAGGACCGCGAGGGCACGGCCCGCTTCAACGGCGAGACGACCGTCGCCCTGCAGGTGGTCAAGCGCAAGGGCTTCAACCTGATCGACACCGCGAACGAGGTGAAGGCGCTGGTGGACGAGGCCGCGGCGGAATGGCCTGAGGAGCTGAAGGCCGCCGTCCATGTCGGCACCTCGAACGACCAGAGCCATGTGGTGGCGTCGATGGTCGACCAGCTGGAAGGCTCGGTCCTGACGGCCATCGCGCTGGTGATGATGGTGGTGCTGGCCGCGCTCGGCCCCCGCCCCGCCCTGCTGGTGGGCTTCGCCATCCCGACCTCGTTCCTGCTGTGCTTCGTGCTGCTGGGGGTGATGGGGATCACCATTTCCAACATCGTCATGTTCGGCCTGATCCTGGCCGTCGGCATGCTGGTCGACGGCGCCATCGTGGTGGTGGAATACGCCGACAAGCGCATCTCGGAAGGCTCCGGCCCGATGACCGCCTATGTCGAGGCCGCGACGCGGATGTTCTGGCCGGTGATCTCGTCCACCGCCACGACGCTCTGCGCCTTCCTGCCGATGCTCTTCTGGCCCGGCGTGCCGGGCGAGTTCATGGGGATGCTGCCGGTCACGCTGATCTTCGTGCTGGCGGCCTCGCTGGTCGTGGCGCTGATCTACCTGCCGGTCATGGGCGGCGTCACGGGCCGCATCAGCCGCAACTTCACCCGCGCTTCGGACTTCCTTCGCCGCCGCCTGCCCTGGATCGTGCGGGCAGCGCTGGTGCCGGTGGCGCTGTTCGGGATGTTCGTCGGGGCGATGGCCACGGTGAACCCGGCCTGGATCGCGGGGCCCGATGCGTCGGGCCCGATGGCCGCGCTGCCGGGGATCGCGATCTTCCTCGTCTCGGCCGCCTTCGCCTCGATCACCCTGGGAGCCGCGAAGATCACCTGGCGGCGCGAGAAGATCCGCGCCGGCCACCGCCGCACGCCCTTCGGGCATTTCATCCGCTTCATCGTCGCCAACCCGGTCATGCCGCTGGTGACCGTCGGCGCGGTGATCGGCTTCGTCATCGCGGTGTTCGGCTATTTCGGCGAGAACAACAACGGTGTGGAATTCTTCACCGAAAGCGAGCCTGAGCAGGCCATCGTCTATGTGCGCGCGCGCGGCAACCTCAGCCTCGACCAGAAGGACGAGCTGGTCGCCGAGGCCGAGAAGGTCGTGCTGGCGCATCCCGGCGTCAAGAACGCCTTCGCCTTCGCCGGCGAGGGCGGGCTGAACTCCAACACCGGCGGCGCGCAGCCGCCGATCGACACCGTGGGCCAGATCCAGCTGGAGATCGTGCCGTGGGAGGATCGCAAGAACCAGCCGGAACTCGACGGCGACATCGTCATCGCCGAGCTGACCGAGGCGATGGAGGCGATCCCCGGCATGCGGGTGGAGATCATCTCGGCCAACATGGGCCCGGCCTCGGCCAAACCGGTGCACCTGCGGATCAAGGGCGACAACTGGGACGACCTGATCGCGGTGACGGAACGCGCCCGCGCCGAGTTCGACGACACCCGCGGGCTGGAACTGGTGGAGGACACGCTGCCCCTGCCCGGCATCGACTGGCAGATCGACGTGGATGTGGAAAAGGCCGGCCGCTACGGCGCCGACGTGGCCACCGTGGGGGCTATGGTGCAACTCGTGACGCGCGGGCTGCTGCTGGACACGATGTCGGTCGACAGCTCGGACGAGGAGATCGAGATCCGCGTCCGCCTGCCCGAGGAATACCGCGTGCTGTCGACGCTCGACACGCTGAAGGTACGCACGAACGACGGCCTGGTGCCGCTGTCGAACTTCATCACCCGCGAGCCGGTCGAGAAGCTGGCGGAGATCAAGCGCTTCGGCCAGAAACGCTATTTCGACATCAAGGCCGCCGTGACGCCGGGGCTGACGACCGAGGGCCCCAACGGCGGCGAGGTGCCGATGACCGCGGCCGAGCGGATCGAGCACCTGACCGCGTGGCTGGAGACGCAGGACTTCCCGGCGGGGATCGACTACGAATGGACCGGCGACCAGGAGGATCAGGAGGAATCCGGCGCCTTCCTGATGCAGGCCTTCTCGGCCGCGCTGGCGCTGATGTTCATCATCCTGCTGGCGCAGTTCAACTCGTTCTACAACGCGGCCTTGGTGCTGACCGCCGTGGTGCTGTCGACGGCGGGCGTGCTGATCGGGATGCTGGTGATGGGGCAGAGCTTTTCCATCATCATGACCGGCACGGGGATCGTCGCCCTGGCGGGGATCGTGGTGAACAACAACATCGTGCTGATCGACACCTATCAGGAATACGCCCAGTACATGCCGCGGATCGAAGCGATCATCCGCACCGCCGAGGACCGCATCCGCCCGGTGCTGCTGACCACGATCACCACCATGGCGGGTCTCGCGCCGATGATGATCGGGCTCAGCCTCGACTTCTTCAACGGCGGGTATTCGATCGACAGCCCGACCGCGCTCTGGTGGAAGCAGCTGGCGACGGCGGTGGTCTTCGGCCTCGGCGTGGCCACGATCCTGACGCTGGTCTTCACGCCGTCGATGCTGGCGGTGCGGGTCTGGGTCGGGACCTACGCGAACTGGCTGGCCCGGCTGCTGGCGCGGATGTCCTTCGGCCGCGGGTCGAAGGCGGCCGAGGACTGGGCGCTGCGCCGCGCGGCGCGCCGGGTGCGCTCGCCCGAGATCATCTGGGACGACGAGGGTGCCGGATCGCGGGTCGTGCCGCACGGGCCGTCCCTGAAGGCTGCGGAATAGTCCTTGCGCCGGCCCTGCCGTCGCGCGGGGGATCGTCGGAAGAGGGGATCGACCCCTCTTCCGGCGATGGTGCCTCCGGCGGGCGTATTTCCGGAAAGATGATGGGAACGGGGACGATGCGGCCGGGCGTGCCGGGATCGCCCCTGGCGCCGCACCGGGGGTGCGCCCGGGCGGGTCAGTCCTCGCCGCGACTGCGCTCGGCGGGGGAGAGGTTCGCCCACCACTCGGCATAGGTGGTGTTGCGCGGATGGCGGCCGCCCTGATCCTCGGCCCCGTCGTCCCACCAGACCGGGCCGCGTTCGACGAGCGCGTGTTTCGCCGCATCGACACGGTCGCGGGCGGCGCGCTCGTCCTCGGACGTGGCGGCGCGGGCGACGGCGCCGCGGGCCGACATCAGCTCGGACACCAGCGCCTTGCGGCGGTCCTCGTCCAGCCGCGGGTCGGTCTTCCGCCACAGCCGCGCCTTCGCGACGAAGTAGCGGCCGTCCGGCGTTTCGGGGTATCTCACGCCGCCATTTCCTCGGCCTGCTGGCGCGACCAGAGCGTGGCGTAGCGGCCGCCGCGGGCCAGAAGCTCGGAATGGGTGCCCTCCTCGGCCACGCGGCCGTCCTCCAGCACCACGATCCGGTCGGCATCGGCGATGGTCGACAGCCGGTGCGCGATCATCAGCACCGTGCGTCCCTGCCCCGCCCGGCCGAGCGCCGTCTGGATGCCCCGTTCGGTTTCCGTGTCGAGCGCCGAGGTCGCCTCGTCCAGCAGCAGGATCGGCGGGTCCTTCAGCAGCGTCCGGGCGATGCCGACGCGCTGCTTCTCGCCGCCCGAGAGCTTCAGCCCCCGCTCGCCCACCTTCGTGTCGTAGCCCTCGGGCAGTGACATGACGAAATCGTGGATCTGGGCGGATCTCGCCGCCGCCACGATCTCCTCCTCCGTCGCGTTCTCGCGGCCGTAGGCGATGTTGTAGCGGACCGTGTCGTTGAAGAGCACCGTGTCCTGCGGGACCACGCCGATGGCGGCATGCAGGCTGGCCTGGGTGACGTCGCGCACGTCCTGCCCGTCGATCCTGAGCGCCCCGCCGGTCACGTCGTAGAAGCGGAAGAGCAGCCGCCCGATGGTCGACTTGCCGGACCCGGAAGGGCCGACGATGGCCAGCTTGCCGCCCGCCGGCACGCGGATCGTCACGCCCTTCAGGATCTCCCGTTCGGGATCGTAGGCGAATTGCACGTCGTCCAGAACCACCTCGCCGCGCGAGACCTCCAGCCTGGCGGCGCCTTCGCGGTCCTGCACCTCGGCGGGCTGGCCCAGCAGTTCGAACATCTCGCCCATGTCGACCAGCGCCTGGCGGATCTCGCGATACACGGTGCCCAGAAAGCCGAGCGGCATGGTGATCTGGATCATGTAGGCGTTGACCATGACGAAATCGCCGACCGTCAGCGTGCCCGCCATGACGCCCGACGCCGCCATGCCCATCACCCCCACCAGGCCGGCGGTGATCAGCACCGCCTGACCGAAGTTCAGGGCGGCCAGCGAATAGGCCGTCTTCAGCGCCGCCGTCTCGTAGCGCGCCATGGCATGGTCGTAGCGTCGTCCCTCGCGCCCCTCGGCGCCGAAGTACTTGACGGTCTCGTAGTTCAGCAGGCTGTCGATGGCCTTCTGGTTGGCGTCGGTGTCCTGGTCGTTCATCTCCTTGCGGAGCTTCACCCGCCATTCGGTGACCTTGAAGGTGAAGGCGACATAGGCCGCGACGGTGACCGCCACGACGATCAGGTAGCGGATGTCGAAGAGCCACCAGAGCACGATGGCCACCAGCGTCAGCTCCAGCAGCAGCGGCCCCATGGACAGCAGCATGAAGCGCAGCAGGAAGTCGACGCCCTTCACCCCCCGCTCGATCACGCGGGAAAGGCCCCCGGTGCGGCGGGTCAGGTGATAGCGCATCGACAGGCGGTGGATGTGGGCGAAGGTTTCCAGCGCCAGCGCCCTGAGCGCCCGCTGCCCGACGCGGGCGAAGATCACGTCGCGCAGCTGCTGGAAGCCGGTGTTCATCGCCCGGGTCATGCCGTAGGCGACGGTCAGGCCGATGGCGCCGTATGCCACCAGCCAGGCCGCATCGCCGCCGGTCTCGCCCGACAGCGCATCGACGGCGGCCTTGTAGAAGAACGGCGTCACGATGGCGACCACCTTCGCGCAGAGCAGCGCGATCAGCGCCCCGACGACGCGGCGCTTCACCCACGGATGCTCGGGCGGCCAGAGGTAGGGCAGCACGCGGGCGATGATCTCGCGCCCGTTGCGGGGCATCTCGGTGGTGGTCAGGGTCGTGCGTCTGCGCATGCGGGTGGCTCGGTCGGCTGCCTCGGGTCTTGCGTCGAAGCGGTCGCGCCTGTATCACCGGGAAAGCTTCAACGTTTCATGAGTAGTTGAAGGATGGATCAGAGTCCAGCCCTCGCCGCCCTGTCGGCGCTTGCCCACGAGACCCGGCTCGGCATCGTCCGGCTGCTGGTCCGGCGCGGCCATCGCGGCGTTCCGGCGGGAGAGATTGCGCGCAGCGTCCGGGTCTCGGCATCGCGGCTGTCGTTTCACCTGCGGCTGCTGGAAGGCGCCGGGCTGATCCGTGCCGAACGAGACGGGCGGCAGGTGATCTACAGCCTCGACCGCGCGCAGCTGGGCTCGCTGATCGGCTGGCTGCTGAGCGATTGCTGCGCCGACGACCCGGAGGTGCGGGCCTGCTGCGCCTCGTGCGCGGAGGATGGCAAAGGAGATGTTGCGGAGCGCGGCTGTCAGTCGACGGCCGGTGCGCTGCCTGCGTCTTCCGGCACCGTGAAGATCTGACCGGGATAGATCAGATCCGGATCGCGGATCCGGTCGGCATTGGCCTCGTAGACCTGCACGTACTTGATCCCGTCGCCGTAGGTCTCGCGCGCGATGGCCCAGAGCGTGAAGCCGGGCTGCACCGTCACCTGCAGCACCCCGGCGCCCAGTTCGGCCTGCATCGCCTCCTTAACGGCCGCCTCGCTCTCGCGCTCGAACGGCGTCTCGACGCGGGACCGGACGGCGCCATCGTCGCCCACCTCGTCCACCCGCAGCCGGTAGACGCCCTTGTCGACGTCGGGCAGCTCGCTCCGCCACGTGCCGTCCTCGGCGATGCGGCTTTCGGTGATCGGCGTGTTGTCGATGTAGATGCGGATCATGTTGCCGGGCATCCCGCGGCCCGAGACCTCCACCTCGCCCGCGTCGGTGTAGGAGATCGCGTCGAGCGAGACCTCGTCCATCACCTCGGGCGGCGTGTCGGCGGCCTGCAGGACCCGCGTCTCGTCGCGGCCGGCGAGGATGACCACCGGGGCCTCCGGGCTTTCGGTGCCGGGCGCGGCGGCGGCGGGGTCGCCGGCCGGCGCGTCGGGCGGCGTGCCGCGGTCGGTGCGGCCGGGCGTGGCGGGCGCGGCGGCCGGGTCGGGTTCGGGGGCCGGGCCGGTGTCGGCGCTGGCGACCGCGTCCTCCTCTGCCGGGCGGTCCGGCACGGCTGCCACGGCCACCGGATCGGCGGCGGTCAGCGCCGGTGCCGCATCGCCAGCGGTGACAGCGGCCGCGTCGGGCTGTTCGGGGGCGGCGTCCTCAGCCCCGGGCAGGGCGGCGACGCGGGCGTCGTCCCCGGCCGGGGGGGTGTCGGTGGGGGTCTCGGCCGGCGCGTCGACGGCGGCGCTGTCGGGAAGACCGGCGCCGGAGACGCTGTCGGGCGCGGGCGCCACCGGCGGGGGCACCACGGCGGCGATGTCGCGCTGGCGCGGGGCAAGGATCACCCGGTCGACGGAATCCACCGGCCCCTCGCCCGCCGGGCCGTACATGGCAAGCGTCAGGACGCGCGGCGCCTCGCTGGCCGGCAGGGTGAGGAAGGTCGCGAACTTCCCGTCGCCCCCGGCGGCCTGGCGCGCCACCTCGTCCCCGTCCAGCTTCACCGCGACCTGCCATTCCGGCGCGCCGCGCCCTGCGATCAGGGTGGAGCCGTCGGCCTCCACCCGCACCACGTCGAAGGACGGCGGGGCGGGAAGGCGCGGCTCCGGCGCGGCGGCGGTGTCGGGATCGGCGGGGGCATCCGCGGCCTGAGCGTCGGGCTTGTCGGCGGCGGAGCTGTCGGCGGCAGGCGGGGCGGCGACAGGCGGGGCGGCGGCCGTATCGGGCGCAGCGTCCTGCGGCGCGGGCGCATCCGGCGTTGCGGCGGGGTCGGCCCCGTCCGGGGCGGCGGCGGGCGCCGTTCCCTGCGGCAGGGCGGCGACCTGCGCCGGCGGCGTGTCGCCCCCGCGCAGTCGGGCCGAGAGTTCGGGCCAGTAGAGCGCCGCAAGCCCCGCCGCGACCGCCACGGCGGCCACTGCCGCCACCGGCCAACCGCCGCGTGAAGCCAACCTGTTCATCGCCGTTCCGTCTCCCCGCCTGCGTCAAGCCGCCCGGCTCTGCAGTTGAGACGATATAGCAACAGGTTTATCAGGGGTCAAAACAGCAATGCGCCCGCAGCGGCGCGAGGGAGCGGTGCCCATGGCGAAAGCGTCGATCTGTGTCTTCTGCGGCTCACGCAGCGGCGCGCGGCCGGAATACGCGGCGGAAGCCGAAGCGCTCGGCCGGGCCCTGGCGGCCGAGGGCTGGCGGCTGGTCTACGGCGCGGGCGACGTTGGCCTGATGGGGCTGACGGCGCGCGCGGCGCAGGCGGCGGGCGGCGACACCTTCGGGGTGATCCCGGTGCATCTGCTGAACCTGGAGGTGGGCAAGCGCGACCTGACAAGCTTCGTCGTGACCGAGAACATGCACGAGCGGAAGAAGGTCATGTACATGAATTCCGACGCGATCGTGGTCCTGCCGGGCGGGGCCGGGTCGCTGGATGAATTCTTCGAGGTGCTGACGTGGCGGCAGCTGGGGCTTCACGCGAAGCCGATCGTGCTGCTCAATACCGGAGGATACTGGGACCCGCTGACGAAACTCCTCGACCACGTGGTGGCCGAGGGGTTCGCGGACTCGTCACTGACGGGCCTCGTGGAAACTGCGGGGACGGCGGCCGAACTGGTGAAAGCCCTCCGCCCCCGCATCGTGGCGGGATGAGGGGTCTCAGGCTGCAAGCTCCCGCGTCACGATCTCTTCGATCTTGTCCAGAGGATGGTTGGTCAGCACTTTCGGCACCTCCCCCACCACCTTGTCGCTGACCTCGACGTGCATGTGCTCGCGCAGGTCACCCAGCACCTGCGGCGCGCAGGCCAGCACGATGTGCTTGAACCGCCCCTTGTGCGCACGCTGATACAGCATGTCGGCCAGGTCATGGGCGAAGCGATGCTTCTGCAGCTCGTGCCAGTCCGTGTCGTCGAGGGCGGAGCGCTGGCCCTTGCCGGTGTCCTGCATCCGGCCCGGGCGGTTGGCGCCCTGTTCGCGGTCCGAGGGGTTCTCCTGATGCTCCTCGCGGCGCACGACAAAATGTGGGTAGTCGCCGTCGCCGATGTTCTCGAGGAAGAGCGCCTTCTCGCTGTCCGCGACCAGCACCCATGTGCCTTCTGCGATCGCGGTCATCTCAGGAGCCTCCCTTGCCGGTGCCGTGGTGGCCGCCGAGGTTGCCTTCGCCTTCCTCGTCGGACTTGGTGACGCGGGTCGCCCCCGCCTCGCCCTTCTCGGCGCGTTTCTTCTCGTCGCGGGTGCCGACGTCGCGTTCCAGATTGCCCTGCTTGCGGCCGGAATGGCCGGGCGTCGCGGTCTCGTCATCGACGAATTCCTCGCTGTCGCGGGTACGGTCCATGGATCTGTGGCGGTCCGCCATGATCTGCCTCCTTCCTTTGCGCCGGGGCGGGACATGATCGCCCGGCGTCGTTCGAGGGGAAAACCGGCAGATGGCGGTGGCGGTTCCGCCACGGATAGCGAAAGAAACACGCGCCAGGCGGGAACCGGCTGCGGGGAGCGGCCTCACCGGATCCTCGGCACTCTTGCCTCCTGCCGCGCGGCTGCGGGACGGCGGGCGGGGCGATGTGCCCGGAGGGCACGAGCGCCGTGCGGCCGGCCCGGGAACGCGAAAGCGCCCGCCGGAAGGCCGGCGGGCGCTGTGGAATGCCTGGGCTCGAAGGGTAATGCGCCTCACATGCGGGAGGCGACGTTCTCCCAGTTCACCAGCTTGTCGAGGAAGTTCGACAGATACGCCGGGCGCTTGTTGCGGAAGTCGATGTAGTAGGAATGTTCCCACACGTCGCAGCCCAGCAGCGCGGTCTGGCCGAAGCAGAGCGGGTTCACGCCGTTCTCGGTCTTCGTCACCTTCAGCGACCCGTCGCTGTCCTTCACCAGCCACGCCCAGCCCGAGCCGAACTGGCCCGCACCCGCCGCGCTGAACTCTTCCTTGAACTTGTCGACCGAGCCGAAGGCTTCGGTCAGGGCCTTCTCGACCTCGCCGGGCATCTTCTTCTCGCCCGGGCCCATCATCTCCCAGAACTGGTTGTGGTTCCAGTATTGCGAGGCGTTGTTGAAGATGCCGTTCTGGGCGACGGCCTTGGGGTCGTAGGTGCCCTTGATGATCTCCTCGACCGACTTGTTCTCCCACTCCGTCCCGGCGATGGCCTTGTTGCCGTTGTCGACATAGGCCTTGTGGTGGATGTCGTGGTGATACTCCAGCGTCTCCTTCGACATGCCGAGATCGGCCAGCGCGTCGTGGGCATAGGGAAGGTCGGGAAGTTCGAAAGCCATCGGGTATCCTTTCGGTATCAGGGGGCGTTTGCCCCTACATGTTACCCTCACCCCCAGGAGGTCAAGGCCCCCTCCGCCGCCGCCGCGATCCGCGCGCCCCGCCGGAGCGGCTGCCCGTCCCGCGGGTCCGACGCCTCACGGGATGGCGGGCATTGTCGGCACGACGCCTGATGGGGCAGCCGGTCCGTCGCGGCGACGCGGCTCAAGAGCCTGCCCGCAGCGCACGGGCTCGCGGCGGATCATCGGGTCCGCGCCGAAGGTCCGCAGGCGCGGGCCGCCGCGATCAATCCTGCTCGGAATGGCACTTCCCGGCGCCGAGATAGCGGTTGGTGAAGTCCCGGAACCTGCCCGTGGCCTGCGCCTGACCGGTGTCGGTGCGCACGCGCAGCAGGACCTCCATCTCGCTGGTGGTCCCGCCGCTGAACCGCACGGGCACCATGTAGCGGTAGGTGACCCTGCGGCCCACCACGTTCCGGCTCGCCGCGACGGGTCCGCCGTTCTCGGCCAGGTATGCGTCGGCCACGGCCACGCGCCCCTCGCCCTCGTCGCGCACCACGATGGGACCGTCGAACACCTTCGTCCCGTCCGTGGGTTTCATCTGGCACAGCAGGGTCATCGCCGGCGCCGATTGCGCCAGTGCGCCCGCGACCACCGCCGCCGCGATCCCCGTGGCAAGGCCGCGCGCGCGCCGGCTCCGGCGCCTCGTTGCAGCCCCCCTCACGCGCGGCACCCGCCCGGCGCCACCGCCATCCATCCGGTCATTGTCCCTGTCCTCCGCATCCGTCCCGTTCCGACGCCATCTGGCGCCAGATGACCGGAGGTTTCAACCGCAAGTCTGCGGAACGTCAGAAAAATCCGACCTCGCCGCCAGCCTCGGCACCGACGCTCAGCAGCCCGAACACATAGGCCGCGACCGAGCGGAAGCACATCAGTTCGAACACGCCGTCCTCCCGCAGCCAGAAGGCAGCGGGCACCTGGGCCAGCCGCGTGCGGCGGAAGGTGCCCGGGGTGAAGGCCGTGACGCTCATGTCCACCGGTGCCAGTTTCGCCAGCACCTCGCGGGCCGAGCCGCCGGGCCCCCGGATCGCGAAGAGCGCACGGGCATCCGTCACCTCGACCGCCATGTGATGCCGGCCGGACAGCGCGTCGGCCAGCCCTTCCAGGGCCGCGGGCACCGCCTCGGGCGGCAGCATCAACAGCAGCTCGTCCGGCGACATCCAGGCCAGCGACCGGTCGCCCGCAGACACGATGCGCCGCACCTCCGGCAGGCCGGGCAGGCCCGCGCCGGTCACCGCCGCGCGCATCGCGTCGGACGCCAGATCGCCGCGCAGGGTGATCATGCCGCGGCGGGGCAGTTCCTCCACCGTCGCCGCGCCCTCGAACCGGGCCGCGTTCAGGGCCGTCGCGGGTTCAGACATTCTGCTTCTCTCCGTCCCTGTCGAAGAACACCGGATCGACGATCCTCGCCGCCACACGGCTGCCGTCGACCCTGCCGAACTCGATCGTCTCGCCCATCCGGTCCGGCCCGTTCAGCACCAGCCCCATGGCGATCCCCCTGTCCAGCGTGGGCGAGCGGTAGGTGGACGTCACCCGCCCGATGGTCACCGCCTGCCCGTTCGCGTTCGTCCCCTGCCCCAGGGCATAGGCCCCGTCCGGCAGGGTCGAGCCGTCCAGCGTCTCCAGCCCGACCAGCTTCCACCGGGACGGGTCGGTCATGTGGCTGCGCTGCTGCGCGCGCTTGCCGATGTAGTCGCCCTTCTTCTTCGAGATCGCCCAGTCGAGGCCCAGATCCTGCGGGATCACCGTCCCGTCGGTCTCGTCCCCGATCATGATGAAGCCCTTCTCTGCCCGCATCACGTGCAACGCCTCGGTGCCGTAGGGCATGATGCCGAACCCGGCCCCCGCTTCGGCGATGGCCTCCCACAGCTCCAGCCCGCGCGAGGCGGGAACCGCGATTTCATACGACAGCTCGCCCGAGAAGCTGATGCGGTAGATTCGCGCCTCGATCCCCGCGACCCGGCGATCGTCGAAGGCCATGAACGGGAAGGTATGGCTGTCCATCCCCTCCGCGCCCAGCTTCTCCAGCACCTCGCGGGCCTTCGGGCCGACGACGGCGATCTGGGCGTATTGCTCGGTCACGTTGGCGGTGTAGACCTTCCAGTCCCACCACTCGGTCTGGAGCCATTCCTCCATGTGGGCATGGATGCGTTCGGCCCCGCCGGTGGTGGTGTGGCACAGGAACGTGTCGTCGTCCCAGCGGGCCACCACGCCGTCGTCGATCAGGAAGCCGTTCTCGTTGCACATCAGGCCGTAGCGGCAGCGCCCCGGCTTCAGGTTGCTCATCATGCCGGTGTAGAGCATGTCGAGGAACCGGCCCGCGTCCGGCCCCTTCACCACGATCTTGCCGAGCGTCGAGGCGTCGAGCATGCCGACGGCCTTCCGCGTCTGACCGATCTCGCGGGCGACGGCCTCCTCGTGGGTCTCGGACCCGCGCGGATAGCAGTACGGCCGCCGCCAGTGGCCGACCGGCTCCCAGTAGGCGCCATGCGCCTCGTGCCAGTCGAACATCGGCGTCCGGCGGATCGGCTGGAAGATCGCGCCCCGCGCCTCGCCCGCGATGGCGCCCATGCTGATCGGGGTATAGGGCGGGCGGAAGGTGGTCGTGCCTACCTCGGGGATCGACACGTTCAGCGACTGGCCCAGCACCGCCAGGCCGTTGATGTTGCTGAGCTTGCCCTGATCCGTCGCCATGCCGAGCGTGGTGTAGCGCTTGGCATGCTCGACGCTCTCGTAGCCCTCCTGCGCGGCCAGCGCCACGTCCGAGACCTTCACGTCGTTCTGGTAGTCGAGCCAGGCCTTGGCGCGCAGCTTCTTCCCCGCGCCCTGCGGCATCATCCAGACCGGCAGCAGCGGCGCGGCATCCTCCGGCGCCGCTTCGGCCGAGGCGGCGCCGGCAGCGCCCGTGTAGCCGGCAGCTTCAGCCGCCCTCCGGCCTGCCGCATGCGCATCGGCGATGCCGGCCGCCAGCGTCAGCTCTCCGTTGGCCGCGCCGGCGGTCAGCACGTATGGCTTCCCGTCATGGCTCGTCGGCGCGCGCGAGGCGTCGGGCCGGAACATCGCGCCCGCCTCGTCCCACACCAGCTTGCCGCCGCAGTGGGACCACAGGTGCACGACCGGCGACCAGCCGCCCGACATGGCGACCGCGTCGCAGGCGATGGTGTCGGTGACGGCGCCTTCGCCCTGGTGGGCGCATATCTCGACGCCGGTGACGCGCTTGCCGCCCTGCACCTTCGCGATGGCCCGGCCCGCGAGCACCTTGACGCCCGCCGCTTCCGCCCGGCGCATCAGCGCGCCGCCGCCGTTCGGGCGGGGGTCGACGACAGCGGGCACGTCGAGCCCGGCCGCCTTCAGCGCCAGCGCCGTGCGGTAGCCGTCGTCGTTGTTGGTCACCACCACCGTCCGGTCGCCAGGCGACACGGCCCAGTTCACCACGTAGTCGCGCACGGCCGAGGCCAGCATGACGCCCGGAATGTCGTTCCCGGCGAAGCTGATCGGCCGCTCGATCGCCCCCGTCGCCACGACGATCTGCTTCGCCCGGATGCGCCACAGCCGGTGGCGCGGCCCCACGGAGGTCGGCAGGTGATCGGTCAGCCGTTCGTAGCCCAGCAGGTAGCCGTGATCGTAGACCCCGGCCCCCATGCAGCGCAGACGCAGGCGGACGTTCTCCATCCCCTCCAGCCGGGCGACGAGGGCGGCGACATGCGCCTCCGCCCCCTGCCCCGCGATCTCGTCGCCGTCGACGGGCGAGCGGCCGCCCCAGTGCGCCGTCTGCTCCATCACCAGGACCTTCGCGCCGGTCTCGGCGGCCGAGAGCGCGGCGGTCAGACCCGCCACGCCGCCGCCGATCACGACGACGTCGGCGAAGGCGTAGAAATGTTCGTAGCGGTCGGCGTCACGGTCCTTCGGCGCTTTCCCGAGGCCCGCCGACTGGCGGATGATCGGCTCGTAGACGTGTTTCCAGAACGCCTGCGGCCACATGAAGGTCTTGTAGTAGAAGCCGGCCGGCAGGAAGCGGCTCAGATGCGTGTTCACGCTGCCCACGTCGAAGTCGAGGCTCGGCCAGTGGTTCTGGCTCTGCGCGGTCAGGCCGTCGAAAAGCTCGGTCGTGGTGGCGCGCTGGTTCGGCTCGAAGGTGCCGTCCCGGCCCAGACCCACCAGCGCGTTCGGCTCTTCCGCGCCCGAGGCGACGACGCCGCGCGGGCGGTGGTACTTGAAGCTGCGCCCCATCAGGACCTGGTCGTTCGCCAGCAGGGCCGAGGCGAGGGTGTCGCCCTGCCACCCGGCCATCCGGCGGCCGTTGAAGGTGAATTCGACCCGCGTCTCGCGGTTCAGCAGGCGTCCGCCCGTCGAAAGCCGTGTGCTCATCCCCGGAACTCCCGCCATGTCCAGTTGGGGCGCTTCGCCGAGATCCTGTCGCGCAGGTCCTGCGGCGGTTCTGTCGTCTGCGCGCTCCAGGTGCCGAAGACCTCCAGCGTCACGGTGTCCCGCGCCGCATGGAACCACTTGCCGCAGCCGTTCACGTGACGCCAGCGTTCGAAATGCACGCCCCGGGGGTTCTCGCGGCGGAACAGGTAGCCCTCGAAATCGGCGTCGTCGCTGCCGGGGCCGAAGCGCTTCAGATGCGCCTCCCCGCCCTGGTGGAATTCGGTTTCCTCGCCCGCGACCCCGCAGCAGGGACATTCAAGCACGAGCATGCGGCACCTCGCACGAAAGCGGCTGCGCTCCGGCCGAGCGGAGCGCACAGAAAAATGGGCGGAGGCACGAAGCCTCCGCCCGAGGGGACAGGTAAGGGACAAGGGAAAATTCAGGGACCGTCGGGCGGCTGAGCCGCAGGAGGGTCTGTATCTTCCCAGGCAGTGTGGACGTAACGTCGGTCACCGGCGTCCGGTTCCACCGGTTTCCGAAAAAATCGTGCCCGAACCTGTGGATAAGGGTGTTTGCAAACACGAAAGCGTGAGTTTGCAACATCGGGGCCGAACATGCGAAGGGGCGGGAGCCGCAAGGTTCCCGCCCCGGACGCGCCCCGAGAGGCGCGACGAACGCGTCGCGATCAGTTCTGTGCGTCTGCGCCGGCCGTTGCCGCGGCGTCGCCGCCGGTGTCGGCCGTTGCGCCGGCCCCGGCTGCGGCATCGCCTGCCGGTTCGGCGGTGTCGGCGACAGGTGCGGAGGCACCGTCACCCGCGGCGCCGGCCGCACTGTCGGACGTCGCGTTGATCTCGATGTCCGACCCGCCGGCACCCGCGCCGGTCGTGGTGCCGTCGACGCCGCCGAAGACCCAGTACAGGATGAGACCGACAGCGACGACGAGACCGCCGACGATGAAGGCGATGGTCCCGCCGCTCTTGCGTGCAGGGGTTTCGCGGTAGGTTTCGTGGTAATGATGTTCGGCCATGACAGAGCCTCCAGTTCCGTTGTGATTCCGGAACAAACGCCGCTTCTGTCAGGCCGGTTCCCGGGCACGGCGAACCGGCGAATCGCCGCCGATGCGCGCGCCTTGCGCGGGTCAACCCCGGATATGCCCGGAGCCGCGGACAGACGGCCCGGCAGGTGTTCGATGTCGCGAGGCCCCATCAGTGCGCGACCCCCGCCGCGACACTCTCGTCGATGAAGCGGCCCTCGCGGAAGCGGTTCAGACCGAACTCCGCCGCCAGCGGCCCCGGCGCGGATGTTGCCATCATCTCGGCCATCGCCCAGCCCGAGCCGGGGATAGCCTTGAACCCGCCGGTGCCCCAGCCGCAGTTGATGTAGCATTCGCCCAGAGGCGTCGGCGAGATGATGGGCGAACGGTCGCCCGTCATGTCCACGATCCCGCCCCATTGCCGCAGCATCTTGAGACGGCTGATCATCGGGAAGGTCTCGACCAGCGCCCTCACCGTTTCCTCGATGTGGTGGAAGCTGCCGCGCTGCGTGTAGTTGTTGAACCCGTCCGCGCCACCCCCGATCACCATCTCGCCCTTGTCGGACTGGCTCATGTAGCCGTGGACCGTGTTCGCCATGACGACCACGTCCATGCAGGGCTTGATCGGCTCGCTGACCAGCGCCTGAAGCGTCACGCTCTCGATCGGCAGCCGGAAGCCGGCCATCTCGGCCAGGGCCCCGGAGTGGCCGGCCACCACGATGCCCAGCTTGCCGCAGTCGATGGCGCCTTTCGTGGTGTCCACGCCAGTGACGCGGCCGTTCGCCGACCGGATGCCCGTGACCTCGCATTTCTGGATGATGTCCATGCCCATGGCCGAACAGGCCCGCGCATAGCCCCAGGCGACCGCGTCGTGCCGCGCCGTGCCCGCGCGATCCTGCCAGAGCGCACCCAGCACCGGGTAGCGCGGGCCGTCGATGTTGATGATCGGCACCAGCTCCTTCACCCGGGCGGGGGTGATGAATTCGGTCTTCACGCCCTGCAGCGCATTGGCATGGGCGGTGCGCAGATAGCCGCGGACCTCGTGCTGGGTCTGGGCCAGCATCATCACCCCGCGCGGGCTGAACATGACGTTGTAGTTCAGATCCGCGCTCATCGTCTCGTAGAGGCTGCGCGCCTTCTCGTAGATCGCGGCGCTCGCGTCCTGCAGGTAGTTCGAGCGGATGATCGTCGTGTTCCGCCCGGTGTTGCCGCCGCCCAGCCAGCCCTTCTCGATCACCGCGACGTTGGTGATGCCGTGGTTGCGGCCCAGGTAGTAGGCCGTGGCCAGCCCGTGCCCGCCGGCGCCGACGATGACGACGTCGTAGCGCTTCTTCGGCGCGGGAGAGGCCCAGGCGCGATCCCATCCGGTGTGGAATCGCAGGGCCTCCCGGGCGATGGCGAAGGCTGAATAACGTTTCATCGGGCGCACGACTCCGGCTGGCGATCGAGTGGTGTTCTGGACGTTTACACGGATGTCATGGCGACCGGAAACGTCCCCCTGCATCACCTTTGCGACATGGCCGGGGGCGTGCGGCCATTTGCCCTTTGCGCGCCCTTGCATGCGCGGTATCCACGCGCCACACAACGGACCTGCCATGCTGTTCTGGATCCTCGCCACCGGCCTGTCGCTGGCCGTCGCCGCCCTGATCGCCCGCGCCGCGCTGACGGCGTCGGGGGGCGCGGGGGCGGCCGGGTCGGACGTGCCGGTCTACCGGGCGCAGCTGGCCGAGGTCGACCGCGACCTGGCCCGCGGCACCATCGGTCCGGACGAGGCCGGTCGGCTGCGGAACGAGATCGCGCGCCGCCTTCTGGCCGCCGACGACGCCCGCCGCAGCGCCGCCGCCACCCGGACCGGCGGCGGCATCGCGGCGATCGTGCTGTCGTTGGCGACGGCGGCGGGGGCGCTGGCGCTCTACGCATCGCTCGGTGCGCCGGGCTATGGCGACCAGCCGCTGGCCGAGCGGCTGGAACGGGCGCGCGTGCTGCGCGACACCCGCCCCGCACAGGCCGAGGTCGAGGCGCAGGTGGAACAGCGCACGCCCGAAGGCGTCTCGGAGGAGTTCCTGACGCTGATGGAGCGGCTGCGGACAGCCGTGAAGGACCGGCCGACCGATCTGCAGGGCCTGCGCCTGCTGGCGCGGAACGAGGCGGCCCTGGGCAATTTCCGCGCCGCCCATGCGGCCCAGACCCGGCTGGTCGATCTGCTGGACGAGGAAGCGACGGCGCAGGACTGGTCCGATCTGGGCGAGATGCTGGTCTTCGCCGCCGGCGGCCGTGTCTCGCCCGAGGCCGAGGACGCCTTCAGCCAGGCCCTGCGGATCGATCCGCGCAACGGCGCGGCGCGCTACTACACCGGGCTGATGATGATGCAGACGGGGCGCCCGGACCTCGCCTTCCGGCTGTGGGACCGGCTGCTGCGCGAAGGCCCGCCCGATGCCCCCTGGGGGCCGCCGATCCGGGCGCGGATCGCCGAGGCCGCGATGCTGGCGGGCGTCGATTACACCCCGCCCCCGCCCGCAGCCGCCGGCCGCGGCCCGACGCGCGAGGATGTCGAGGCCGCGGAGGAGATGACCGCCGAGGACCGGCAGACGATGATCGAGGGGATGGTTCAGTCGCTGTCGGACCGGCTTGCCGCCGAGGGGGGGCCGTCGGAGGAATGGGCGCGGCTGATCTCGGCTCTCGGCGTGCTGGGGCGGCTGGACGAGGCGCGCGCCGTGCGGGACGAGGCGCTTGGCGTCTTCGGGTCCAGCGCCGACGATCTGGCCGTGATCCGCCGGGCGGCGCAGGCCGCGGGGCTGGACGGATGATCCACGACGAGATTGGCGATTTCGCCGCCGCCCTGCCGCCGATGCGGGCGCTTGCCGGGCTGGACCTCGGCGAGCGGACGATCGGCGTGGCCGTGTCCGACCGGCTGCTGACGGTGGCGACGCCGCTGGAGACGATCCGCCGGAAGAAGTTCACCCCCGACGCCGAGGCGCTGGAGGCGATCCTCGCCGCGCGCGAGATCGGCGGGCTGATCCTCGGCCTGCCGCGCAACATGGACGGGACAGAGGGGCCGCGCTGCCAGGCCACCCGCGCCTTCGCCCGGAACCTCGCGCGGCGGATCGACATGCCGATCGGGTTCTGGGACGAGCGCCTGTCCACCGTCGCCGCCGAACGCGCGCTGCTGGAGGCCGACGCCTCGCGCCGCCGCCGGGCCGAGGTGATCGACCACGTGGCGGCCGGCTACATCCTGCAGGGTGCGCTGGACCGGCTGCGCCACATGAGGAGCGCGTGATGAAGGATGAGGGCGATCAGCCGGTCTCGACCCCCTGCGTGAAGGTCTGCGTGGTGGAGCCGCGCACGCGCCTGTGCATCGGCTGCCTGCGCTCGATCGACGAGATCGCCGGCTGGTCGCGGATGACCGAGGCGCAGCGGCAGGAGATCATGGCCGCCCTGCCGGGCCGCAAGCCGCAGCTGACCGCCCGGCGCGGCGGCCGCGAGGGCCGCATCGCGCGGCGGACGGGGCAGGACGAATAGCCCGGGCGGCCGAGGTTTGCGTGGTTCCGCTGTGGCCGGGACGGCTTCGTTTCGAGCGTGGCGTCGGTCGCCCGCCCGGGAAGGTGATGGCGACAGCTTGCGGCGCGGGACGCGCGCTCGGGGGCCGGATACCTGGCCGGACCAGCGTATAAGCGGTGAGGCGGTGAGGCGGTGAGGCGGTGAGGCGGGCGCGGACCGGTGTCAGGCCGCCTCGTCCAGCATGAACAATTCGATATGATGCGCGCGGACCAGCCCGAACCCGCCGGGCACCAGCGCGACGACGCGGCCGCCGAGGGTGACGCGCGCCGTGCCGGGGTGGCGAGGATCCTCGGATATGCCGATGCGGCCGTCGCCCGCCTCTCCGGGGCGGTAGCCGATAACGATCTGATCCTCGGCCGGGTCGAAATCCTCGATCACCGGAGGCATGTCGTGCTCGGCCATGTCGTTTCCGGGCGTCTCCGCATGTGCCGGCTTGCGGTCCGGAGCAGGTGCCGGGGCGCGGGCGGGAGCCGGGTCCGCCGCGGTCCGGGCCGCGGCAGGCGTCTGCGCCGGCGTCCGCTCCGGAAGCCGCGCTGCGGCAGGTGTGGCCGGAGCCGACGGCCGACGGGTCTCCTCTGCGGGTTGCCGGCGTGTATCGGAGGTATCCGCGGCGGGTCGGCGTGCCTCGTTCGCATCCGCGGTGCGGCGTGCGGGGCGGCGCGGGGTCACGGATTCGGTCGCGGCGGTCGCTGCGGCGCGCCGGGCTTCGGCGGGATCGGCGTGGTCCACGGCCATGCAGGAGCGGGCGGGACGTGCGGACGGCGCGGCGCGGCCCTCGCCGGCCCGGGCCCCACCGAGCGGGCGGGTGCGCGGCGCGGCGTCGACCCCGCGTTCGGCCCGAAGTCCGGACAGATCGGTGCGAGGCTCCCGCGCCGTCTCGGGGCGAAGCCGATCGCCCGGCGCATCGGGCCCGCCGAGACCGGCGATGTCGTCGTCATCCTCGAACGCCTCGACCTCGCGGTCCATGTAGTCGTCGGTTTCCGGCAGCGCATCGGTGCGGGCGCGGGGCGGCGCGGGCCGCTCGCGGGTGGCGCGCAGGCCCGTAGCGGCCGTGTCCGGCGCCTCGGCCCGGGCCGCCGGGTCCAGCCGGTCGTCCGACATGCCGCCGGTGATCACGTCGTCGCCGCCCGGCAGATCGTCGTCGGCGCCGGCCACGGAATCGGCCACGGCGGCCCGCACGGCCGCCTTGAAATCGTCCTCCGTCCCGGCGCCGCCGGGGGCGGCGTCCGCCTCGTCGTCCAGTGCGTCGCCGAAGCGGCTGTCGGCGGGAACGGCGGGGGTGGTATCGCGACCCGCGGCGCGGGCGCGGGCCTCGACCTCGGCGGCCAGACGGCCGCGGCGGCCCCCGGCCCCGGCCGTACGCTGCGGCGCCTCGGCAGGTTCGGTCGCGACGGTCTGTTCCACGGCGCCCCGGGCCCGACGCACCTTGCGCGCGATGTCGATCCCGAGGATCCCGATCCCGCCGCCATCGTCCTCGAACCCGTCCGCGAACCCGCGCGAGGCGGTATCCGCCTCGGGCTCGTTCGTGGTGGTGGTGAAGAAGATGCCGATGGCGGCGAGGCCGAAAACGATCAACAGTTCAAGCATGGGCCGGATTCCCGTTTCACAGACGGGTCCATTATCCGGCGGAATGCGGCCCGTTCGTGGCGCTCCCTGGGCCATCGCCTGTAAAACATCCGGAAAAGATGCGGCGAATTTCGGGGGTTCCGGCGCGGTCCTCACCTGCGGGGGACCGGCCCCCGCGGCCTAGAACAGCGCCTTGCGCAGCATGTTCAGCGCCACGAGGAACAGGAAGGCCGCGAAGATCCGGCGCAGCGGCTTCGGGTCCGTGGCGTGGGCCAGCTTCACCCCCAGCGGCGTGGTCAGCAGCGTCATGCAGATCACCACCGCGAAGGCCGGCAGGTTCACCGCCCCGACCGAGTACGGCGGCACCGGCTGCCCCTCGGGCTGCCACAGCAGGAAACCGATCACCGAGGGCACGGCGATGACGATGCCGAAGCCCGCGGCCGTGGCCACCGCGCGGTGGATCGGCCGGCCGTAGAGCGTGAGCGTCGGCACCCCGAAGCTGCCACCGCCGATCCCCATGAGCACCGACAGGAAGCCGATCAGCGGCGACAGCAGCCACAGCGCAGGCCCCTTCGGCGCCTCCTCGGACACCCGCCACTCGGCCTTGCCGAAGGCGAGCCACAGGGCGACGACCAGCGCCAGGCAGCCGAAGATGGCCATCAGCGCGGTGGAGCGGATGGCGGTCGCGGTCATCACCCCGAGGATCGCCCCGACGACGATTCCCGGAGTCCAGGCGCGCAGGATGTCCCAGTCGACCGCGCCCTTGCGGTGATGGCCCAGCAGCGACCGGGCCGAGGTCACGATGATCGTCGCCAGCGAGGTGGCGAGGCAGAGCTGCATCAGGTTCGGCCCGTCGAACCCCAGCCGCTGGAAGGCGTAGAAGAAGGCCGGCACCAGGACGATGCCGCCGCCGACGCCCAGCAGGCCCGCCAGGACCCCGGCGAAGGCGCCGATCACCAGCAGCAGGATCAGCATCTCGATCAGCAGCACGGTATCCATGGGCGGGCCTTTCGGTGGTTTCGAGACGAGAAACCAGCTTTCGGCTCGGGCCGCAAGTTCCCGCGCCCCGCGATCCGACACGTGGGGCGGCGGTGTCTTCCGAGCGGGGCCGGTGCGCGGCTCCGACGGGCTGTCGGCGACCGGGGCCCGCCTCCCGCGCTGCCGCACGCGCCCTGCCGCCGCGCCCGGCCGCGATCCGTGCGCCGGTGCAGATCACTCGGCGCAGGCGTTGCAGAATCGCGGACTTCCCTTTCGCTGCCCTGCGGCATAGGCAGGGCGCGCGATCCGTTCCCGCGTTGCCGGCCACCCTTCGGCGGGCCTGCGCGGGGGGCGGGGCGCGGAAAGCCCGGCCGTTCCCGACCGGCCCTCCCGAAAGGTTCTGCCAATGCTGCGGCTTGCCATCACCCTGGGCCTGCTGTCCCTCGTCGGTCCCTTCGCGATCGACATGTATCTGCCCGGCCTGCCCGGCATCGCCGCCGATCTGGGCGCGGACGAGGCCGCGATCCAGCTGACCCTGACCTCCTATTTCCTGGCCTTCGGCCTGGCGCAGCTGGTCTACGGCCCGATGGCCGACCGCACCGGGCGCAAGGTGCCGATCCTGATCGGCGCGGCGATCTTCCTGGCCGGATCCCTCGGCGCGGCCGGGGCCGAGACGGCCGGGTCGCTGGCGATCTGGCGAGCCGTTCAGGGCTTCGGCGGGGCAGCGATGATGGTCATTCCCCGCGCCATCGTCCGCGACCGCTACACCGGGGCCGAGGCGACGCGGCTTATGGCGATGGTCATGCTGGTGATCTCGGTCTCGCCGATGCTGGCGCCGCTGGCCGGGTCGGTGGTCATCGCGCTGACCGGCTGGCGGGCGATCTTCGGCTTCATGGCCGGCCTTGCGCTGATCAGCATCGCGCTGACCCTCTTCGTGCTGCCCGAGACGCTGGATCCGGCGCGGCGGCGGCCGATCAACCTTGCCTCGCTGGGCCGCGGGGCGCGGCGGCTGCTGGGCGATCCCGTCTTCATGGGGCTGACCTTCATCGGCGGCTTCGGGATGGCGAGCTTCTTCGTCTTCATCGCCTCGGCCAGCTTCGTCTACATGCGCCAGTTCGGGCTGAGCGAGACCGGCTTCTCGTTGGCCTTCGCCGTCAATGCCGTGGGCTTCTTCGGCGCCAGCCAGGTGGCGGGCCCCCTGGGCGCCCGGCTGGGCATCCAGCGGGTGGTCTGGCTGGGCGTGGCGGGGTTCTTCGCCTTCACCGTGACGCTGGCGGCCCTGGGTCTTGCGGGCCTAGCGACGCTGCCGGTCATCATGGCGGGGCTGTTCTGCGGCAACGCCTGCCTCGGGCTCGTGATCCCGACGACCATGGTCCTGGCGCTGGACGATCACGGCGACATCGCAGGCCTCGCGTCGTCGCTGGGCGGCACGCTGCAGATGCTGGCGGGCGGCGCGATGATCACCATCGCCGGGCAGTTCTTCGACGGCACCGCCGCGCCGATGCTGGTGGCCATCGCGGCCTGCGCCACGATCAGCTTCGCGCTGACGCTGGTGACGCTGCGGCGGCGGACCGAAGCCCCCGCCTGAGCGGGCGGGCCGAGGCGCAGGGGGGCATCCACTGCGTCCCTCTGTTTGTTCGGCCGGTCGGACGACGCCTTGACCCGGTGGCGGGAGATCCTCGGGTCGCGCCCGAGGATGACGATGCCTCCGCCGGACGAGCGGGGTCGCCAGGCCCGACCCCCCGGTCGGCGTCGCTCCTCCGGCTGATCTCTCCGACGGCGGCATCCAACTGCCCTGTCCGGCGTCAGGCGACTTGCCCGGCCCGATCCCCTGTCAGGCGGGATTGCCAAGCCGATCCGACCCGGCGGCGCCCCGCTGCCCGATCCGCCTGCCCGGGAGCCCGCTCCGCCCCGTCAGGCGGCGTCGGTCTGCCCTGCCCCGGCTTCCAGAACGCGGTCCAGCGCCTCTTCCACCAGCGCCGGCCCGGCGCCCTCCCGGTGCGCGCCTTCCGACAGGACACGCCGCCACTGCCGCGCGCCGGGACGGCCGGCGAAGAGGCCCAGCATGTGCCTCGTGACCTGACCCAGCCGCCCGCCGCTCTCCATGTGGGCGGCGATGTAGGGCAGCATCTGCCGCGCCGCCGCAACCGGATCGACCACCTCGCCGGTAACGAAGATCGCCGGGTCCGCCGGGGCCAGGATGTCGGCCGGCGCGTGATAGGCCGCCCGCCCGATCATCACCCCGTCGAAGCCGTGGTCGAGGAACGCGCGCGCCTGATCCAGCGTGGCGATGCCGCCGTTGACGCTCAGGTGGAGGTCCGGAAACCGGTCCTTCATCTCCCGCACCAGCGGGTAGTCCAGCGGCGGCACCTCGCGGTTCTCCTTCGGAGAAAGGCCCTGCAGCCACGCCTTGCGGGCGTGGACGGTAACGCGCGCGATGCCCGCGTCCCGCACCCGCGACAGGAAGTCCGGCAGCACCGTCTCGGGCACCTGGTCGTCGACGCCGATGCGGCACTTGACCGTCACCTCCACCCCGACCGCCGCCTGCATCGCGGCAAGGCAGGCGGCCACCCGGCCCGGTTCCTTCATCAGCACCGCGCCGAATGTGCCGGACTGCACCCTGTCCGAGGGGCAGCCGACGTTCAGGTTGATCTCGTCGTAGCCCGCCGCCTCGCCCATCCGGGCCGCCTCGGCCAGCTCGTCCGGATCGGACCCGCCGAGTTGCAGGGCGACGGGATGCTCCTCGGGCGAGAATTCCAGCAGCCGCAGCGCCCCGCCCCGCACCAGCGCGGCCGAGGTCACCATCTCCGTGTATAGCAGCGTCTCCCGGCTGAGCAGCCGGTGGAGATACCGGCAATGCCGGTCGGTCCAGTCCATCATGGGGGCCACGCTCAGCCGCGCGGCCCTGCGGACGCCCGCCATCCCTTGCTTTCCTGGCCCTGCGTTCATGGCGAGACCGATCTCCCTCGGTTCCGGGGCCTTTTGCCCCCGTTTTCGGCGGTGGTGCAACAGGTGATGCACCGAACCTGCGCTGTCGCACCGTCCAACTCCGTCGGCGCCTCGCCTCCTCGCTGCGAGGGCGAGGTCTCCGCCGGGTGCACCCGCGACGTGTCCAACCCTGGACCACGTTCCGAGCGGCGCGCGCCGCTCGGTTCGACCTCCCGGCCATCGGCAAGGAATTCCCGAAAGGAGACCCGGATGGGTACCATCATGGCGCGCCGGAAGAAAGGCGGCGCGAAGAGGTACACCGGGGTGATCCGCAAGGAGAAGGGCGGCAGGGTCGTCATTGCCCTCAGCGGCACGTTCCCGAGCCGTCAGGGCGCCAGAAGGGTGGATGAAGAAGACGGAGCGTGAGACCCGAGCCCCTGTATTTTTTTAAGTTCGAGGTAGGGTCCGCATCACGGAAGGGGCTGGCGATGCGCGCCGCGTAGCCTCGGAAATCAACCTGCGGACCCTCCGGAAATCCGGAGGAGAGTCGGGTCTCGGGTCAGGGACCGCGCAGACGACCGGAGCGGGAAGCGATCAACGGCGGTCTCGCCTCGCTGCCCGGCTCGATCCGGGACGCCGCCCGGCGGCCTGCAGGGCCGGTGTCGGCGGGCGTTCGTGCCGACCTTGCCGCGCTACGGCCTGAGGCCGGACGCTCACGGATGCCATGGAGCGACAACCATCAGCAGCCCGTGCGATCCTGCCACATGGTCCAGAGGATCGTTCCGCGCGACACCCCATACCGGAACGGTCAGGGGCACCACCCAGTCGTCATGGCGCCAGTATCCAAGCCGCGCCGCGGCAAGGTCGACCGACGGGTCGACGAAGGGCTGCGCGGGGCGGCCGTTGAGCGACTTGCGAATGTCGGCGCGGACCGCAACCTCGCTGTAGCCCGCATCCTTCCAGACGTCTGCGAGATAGCCCGCGAACTGGTGGATCATGTCCGACCGCACCATCATCTTGCCCGCCTGGCGCCGGGTCAGGTGGTCGGTCGGGTCGACGATCCACTCCCGGCCGTCCGCGGTCACTGTGAAGGCGCCCTCGGCATGGCGGTCGTAGATGCGCATCCGCCAGGAAAAGCGGTGGCCGTCCCCGCTCCAGCGCACTTCGGTCGGAAAGAAGCCCGCGCGCAGCGGCAGCGCGACCTGCACGGCGATCCACCCGATGATGGCGGCCAGCACGACGCCGGGCAGGCCGCGCGCCGCCGGGGGCGTGGATGGCACGTGGGGCGGCAGATCCTCGAACCGGCCGAGCAGCCAGCGCGCCAGCCGACGCGGCCAGTCGGGCGCGAAGAAGATCGTCGTCGCCGCGATGGTCAGCCACGGGAAGATGCCGATGTTGAAGAACATCGCGTTGGCGGCGTGAAAGGTGCAGTAGACGGCGAAGGTCGCCAGCCGAGTTCGATGCCACAGCAGAAGCGGCGCGCCCAGGACGTGAAGCGCGACGGTGGCCCAGGTGCCCGTGAGGATGACCCAGTCGTGGGCGAAGAGGAAGCCGAACGCGAAATCGTCGGCCTGGCCCCGCAGCCACAGGCCCAGCGGTTCGCCCGCGAGCCAGTCGGGGGTGAGCTTCACGAGGCCCGCGAAGATCAGCATGACCTCCATCTGCGCGCGCAGGATGAAGACCGATGCACAGGGCACGTGATCGCGCCGCACGCTCGGGCGCAGCCAGGCGTCGAGCGACAGCATCCTGTGCGCCGGAAGCACACACATCAGGATCAGGAACAGCAGGACGAGGTAGAAGTGGTTCAGGTACTCCGCCTTGTCGAGAAGGAAGAAGTAGCCGAAGCCTACCGTCAGCGCGACGATCGCCACGCGGTAGAACAGGCCCAGCATCACGAGGAAGGCCGACGCCCCGACCCCCAGCCAGGCCAGATGGATCCATGGCTCCGGCAGCGGCGCGACCCAGCCGAAGCCGGGATAGGTGAAGTGGAATTCCGGCGCGACCCAGTAGCGCCAGATCCGGTCGTACCTGATGAACCGCCAGCAATCCCACACCAGCAACGCGCCGAGGGCGATCCGGAACATTGCCAGCGAAAGCCCCGACACCGGCGTCGACAGCGATGCCCGCGTTCTGAGCCAAAGCGCTGCCGCTCGTTCGGTCGAAGTCATGGCCCTTTCCTTCCATCGTGGTCAGAGGGAATTACGTGCCGCGTCGGACGTTATTCCCGTATCTGCGGAAATGATCGAAGGAATCGACGGATGAGCGATGGCATCACGGTCCTTTACGACGGGCAATGTCCGTTCTGTTCGTCCTGGGTGTCGATGATCCGGCTGCGCGACACGGTGGGTCGCGTCGAGATGGTCGATGCCCGCTCGGACGATCCGCGCATCACCGAGGCGATCGCGGCGGGTCACGATCTCGACGAGGGCATGGTGGTGATCTGGCAGGGCCGGCATTTTCACGGTCGGGACGCGGTGCATCTGCTCGCGACCCTGTCGGCCCCGCAAGGCGTTCTGAACGGGGTGCAGCGTCTGGTCTTCAGGTCGCCGCGACGCGCCTCCCTTGCCTATCCGATCCTCGCGCGGGGGCGGCGGCTGTTTCTGCGGCTTGCGGGGCGCCCGTCGATTGCGCGACAGGAAAAATGAAAGCTCCGGGGAATAGCCGCCAGCCGCATCCGTAATCCATTCCGAGTCCCGTGTCGGGACCACGACAGAAAGGAACGATGATGCGACACTTCGGAACACTCATCTGCTGCGGCCTGATCTCTGCGGGCATCGGTCTCGTGCCGCTGCCGGCAAAGGCCCAGGATGCCGACACGATCCTGCGTCTTTTCAACGGCGTCATCGCCGGCGAATTCGCCACGCCGCGCGGGGAATTCCGCGGCCGCTACCGCAACGACGACGACGACGACGGCTACCGTCGCGGCCGGAACGACGATGATGACGATGACGACGGGCGTCGGCGCGGACGGGACGATGACGACGATGACGGCGGCCGCCACGACGACGATGACGATTGAGCCGCGTCGGGCTTCTTGATCATCGGAACCCAGCCGTGCCCGCAGCCTGCGGGCACGGCTTTCTTCTGCTCGGACGGTGTTTCGTGATCGGCCTGCGCCCTGCACCCGGGTGCCGGACGGACCGCTGCAGGACAATGCCGCAGGGAACTCCGGAACGGCAGGCGGGCGCCGTCACGCGTTCCGGCAACTGGCCATTCCGATTGACGAAGGCCCCGTGACTTCTCGCGAGGCCGCGATCTGCGAATCCGCAGGGCGGTACGGTTGCGGGCCTCCCTGCCGGTCTATCCGCCGGCCTGCATCGCGTCCGCCTCTTCCTCGAGCGACAGGGGCGCGCCTGCGCCGATCGCCCCGAGATAGGCATCCAGCGTCTCCAGCGACGACGCGGGTGCATAGCCGGTGTCCGGCGTGCCCGCCGCGACGACGGCAAGGCGCGGCTGCCAGCCGCTGTCGGTCCGGCAGGCGACCGAGACGATCGTCTCGCTGTTCCGGCGATCGAACTCGAACTCGCGGCAGAAATCCCCGTCGGCGTTCACGAAGGACGCGATCATCGCGATCTCTCCGGCCTCGACGGCCGTCCGCGTTCCCGATGGCTGCGTCCCGAGCACCTGGCTCATCTCGGGGCCGAAGGACGCGACGCCCAATCCGCCCTTCGCGCCGCCCGCGTCAGAGCCGGTCAGCCACGCGCCGCCGGCCAGGCCGACGGCCAGCGCCAGGCTGGCAGCGGCCGCCATCGGCCACCAGGTCGCACGCCGCGCCTTCGCGCGGGCGAACGGAACGACCGTATCGGGCCGCTTCTCGTCGTCGCGCGCGGCGCGCAGGGTCTCGCACACGCGGGCCTCGAGGTCCGCAGACACCGGTTCCAGTCGCGCGCGGGCCACGTCGCCCAGCAGGGCGCGCGACGACTTGAAACCGGCGATCCGGCGGGCGATCTCGGGATCGGCCTGCGCCGCGGCCTCGACGTCGCGGGACGTGCCAGCATCGAGTTCCCCGTCGGCATATGCCATCAGGGTCTCGTCACTGAACGCGTTGCCTTCCATCGCGTGCTCCTCCTTTCATCCGACTACGCGCCGGCGATCAATCTATTCCCAGCCTTGTCGCGAGCGCGACGCGCCCGCGCGCAAGGCGGCTCATGACGGTGCCCCGGGGGATGTCCAGCACCTCGGCCGTCTCGGCGTAGGAAAGCTCCTCGAAGCAGACCAGCACGATCACCGCGCGCTGCTCCTCGGGAAGCGTCGCCAGCGCTTCTTCGGTCTTGCGCAGCATCAGAACGGATTCGGTGACGCGGTCCCCGTCGACCACCGCCGCCTCGGGCGTGTCGGTCACGTCGATCTCGGTGCCGCGGGTCGCCTGACGCCGGAGTGTGTCGATCCAGGCGTTTCTGAGGATCCGGAACAGCCAGGGCGCAAGCCGGCCTTGCGGGTCGTAGCGGTCGCGCGACGTCACCGCGCGTTCGACCGTCGTCTGCACGAGATCGTCGGCGATGTCGCCGCGACGGCAAAGCGACAGCGCAAAGCGCCTCAGCGCCGGCAGCGCGTCGATCAGCTCCGTCTCGAACTTGTCTGCCATTCGCCTGCCGCGGTTGATGCCCGTTTCGTCCGGTGGAATAACTTCAGTTTCCCACCGTAGTCTCTTGCAGAACGCGCCGCCACCAGGGAACCCCGCCATGAAGCTTCTGCGTATTGTGCTGATCTGGACGCTGGCATCGGGTCTCGTCGGCCTTGGCCTGCCCGTCCTGACCTCCGGGATCGGATTCAACGCGGTCTGGGCGGATAATGAGGATGACGACGACGATGATTACGGCGGCGGAGATGACGACGACGACGACGGCTTCCGGGGCCGGGACGACGACGATCACGACGACGACGTTGACGATGACGACGGAGGGCTCTCGGGCGGAAAGCGCGACGCCGGACCGGTCGCGCGGCCCGCGCCGCCGCCGCCCGTTTCGGCCCCTGACGAGATCGTCGCACTCGCCCTCACGGAAACCGACCTCGCGGCCCTGACCGCGCAGGGTTTCGAAATCGTCGCGGAAATTGCCGTTCCCGGCCTGGCCGCCACGTCACGCCGGCTGAGGGTGCCGCCGGGCGCGACGCTTGCCGACGCCCGCGACGCCGTGCGCGCGCTGCCATCCGGTCAGGACGCCGACTTCAATCACTATTACCGCGCCGAACAGGGCTTTCCCGAATCCTGTGTGGGCAACGAATGTCCCGCGCGGATCGCCATCGACTGGCCGACCGTCGCGGACCGGCAGGGCGCCTGCGGCGGCAGCGTCACCATCGGCATGATAGATACCGGCATCAACGAAACGCACGAGACCTTCGCGGGCGCCAGGCTCGAAGTGCGCCGGCTCGGCCGTGACGACCTGGATCCGTCCCGGGCGATTCACGGCACCGCGGTCGCGGCGCTTCTGGTGGGCGATCCCGCGACGCGCTCGCCGGGCCTTGTTCCCGGGGCGCGCGTCATGGCGATCGACGCGTTCCACCGGGCGGGGTCGGATGAACGCGTCGATGTCTTCTCGCTGATCGAGGCGCTCGGCACCCTGACCGAAGAGGATGTGGAGGTCATCAACCTGAGCCTGGCCGGCCCCGAGAACACCGTGCTGGCAGAGGTCGTGGATCGTCTCGTGTTCGAGGAGGACATCGTCGTCGTCTCGGCCGTGGGAAATCTGGGGCCCAATGCCGAACCGGCCCACCCCGCGGCGCTCGACCCGGTGATCGCCGTCACCGCCGTCGACCGCGACGGCAACATCTACCGCCGGGCGGTGCGCGGCGCGCATGTCGATCTTGCGGCGCCGGGTGTCGACGTCTGGACCGCCGCGTCGGTCAGCGGCGCGCGCTGGAAGACGGGCACGTCCTTCGCCGTGCCCTTCGTGACCGCCGCGGCTGCCATGCTGCGCGAGTCCCGGCCGGACCTCGAGGCCGCCCGCGTCGGCGAGGAATTGCGGCGTCTCGCGCGCGACATCGGCGATCCCGGCCCCGACCCCGTCTTCGGCGCAGGATTGCTCGACGTGGCCGGTCTTTGCGGCGAACGGCGCTGAACCCGGGGCGTTCCCGGTGAAGAGCAGGGGTTCACCGGTCGGCATTGGCTCATGGTGTCGATCATGGCGGCTTTCCGGGTCTCGCCCGAGGGAAAATCCAGCCGGGCGGCCCCGGGCATCCAGCCGCCCTTCCTCCATCAGGTCCGGCGGCCGGTCGCAAGGTGACCGCCCGCCGCGCCACCGGCACCTCGCGGAGCGGCGCGCAGCGGGATCGGGCGGCGGGATCGGGCGGCGGACCGAATCCTGCGGCGGCCACCGCCCGCGCGCTGATGCATTTTCCCGCCGCCCGGGCTATCGTCGCCCGCGCCGCCGCGGCGTCAGGGGGAGAGCGCAGATGACATCGATGAACCCGACCGGCCAGCGCCGCCGCTCCGGCGGCCGGGCGCGGGATGGGGCGGAGGCGCGGCGCCCCGGCGTCCGCCGGGGCGAAGGGTGACGGTCCCCTGCCCCGGCCTCGCCGCGCTGCGTGCGCGGGCGGCGGCGCTGCTGCCGGGGCTCGCGACGGCCCTGCTGGTCGCCGTCGCCGCGCGTTTCGTGGCCGATCACTACGGCGCGCCGGCGATGCTGATGGCGCTGCTCTTCGGCATCTCGCTCAACGTGCTGTCGCAGGAGGGGCGGTCGGTGGCGGGCATCGCCTTCGCCTCGTCCTCCGTGCTGCGGATCGGGGTGGCGCTGATGGGCTTCCGGATCAGCGCCGGGCTGGTGGTGGCCCTCGGCCCGGCGGTGCCGATCCTCGTCGCGGCGCTTGTCGCCTCGACCGTCGCGGCCGGGCTGATCCTCGCCCGACCCTTCGGCCGCGGGTGGAAGTTCGGGCTGCTGACAGGGGGCGCCGTGGCGATCTGCGGCGCCTCGGCCGCGGTCGCCATCGCCTCGGTCCTGCCGAAGGACGACAGGTCGGAGGAACGGCTGGTCTTCACCGTCGCGACGGTCACGGCGATGTCGACCCTCGCGATGATCCTGTATCCGGTGCTCGCCGGCTGGCTGGCGCTGGACCCGCGCGGAACCGGCATCTTCCTGGGCGCCGCGATCCACGACGTGGCGCAGGTGACGGGCGCCGGCTTCTCGATCTCGTCCGAGGTGGGCGAGACGGCGACGGTGGTCAAGCTGCTGCGGGTGGCGATGCTGGGACCGCTGGTCATCGCGCTGGCCCTCTTCGCCCGGGGATCGGCACCGGGCGGCGCGCGGCCGCCGCTGCTGCCGCCCTTCGTGGCGGGCTTCGTGCTGGCCGCGCTCGCCGCCTCGACGGGGCTGATCCCGGACGCCGTGGTCGCGGCGATCAACGGGCTGTCGTCCTGGATGCTGCTGACGGCCATCGCGGCGGTCGGCCTGCGGACCTCGCTGGCGGCGGTGCTGCGGGTGGGACCGGACGCCATCGCCATCGTGGCGCTGGAATCGCTCTGGCTCTGCCTGGCCGCGCTGACGGGGACCATGCTGATCGGCTGAGGCACCCGGCGGAAGGACCATCGTGTCGCAGGGCTCCGCCCCTTGACCCTCCAGCGACTGGAGGCCCTACATGACCGGCCGAGACCGCGTGCATCGAAAGGATCTGCCATGGCTCACGTGCATCCCGACGTGACGGAAACCATCACCCGCGATCCCGTCTGCGGCATGACCATGGACCCCGACGCGGGCAAGCCGGTGGCCGAACATGCCGGCCGCACCTTCCACTTCTGCTGCGACGGCTGCCGCACCCGGTTCATGGCCGATCCCGAGGCGTATCTGACCGCCGTCGATCCGGTCTGCGGGATGAAGGTCGACCGCGCCACCTCGGCCCACATGACGAAGCACGAGGGCGCGCGCGTCCATTTCTGCTCTGCCGGCTGCCGGGCGAAGTTCGAGGCCGACCCGGAGCGCTTCGCCGGCGACCGGCCCGCACCCGAACCGATGCCCGAAGGCACGCTCTACACCTGCCCGATGGACCCGGAGATCGTGCAGGATCATCCCGGCGACTGCCCGATCTGCGGCATGGCGCTGGAGCCGATGACGCCCGCCCCGAACAGCGGCCCGCATCCCGAGCTGGTGGATTTCCGGCGCCGGCTGGCGATCACCGCGCCCATGGCCGCCGCGGTCTTCGTGCTGGAGATGGGATCGCATGTCGGCATCCCCTTCGCCGAGCGGCTGGGCCACACGGCGTTCGTCTGGATCCAGTTCGCGCTGGCCACGGCGGTGGTCTGGTTCACCCGGATGTTCTTTCGTCGCGCCTGGAGCTCGATCCGCAACCGCAGCCCCAACATGTGGACGCTGATCGGTCTGGGCACCGGCGCGGCCTGGCTCTTCTCCGTCGTCTCGCTGCTGGCGCCGGGGGTGCTGCCGGCGCGGATGCAGGACGGCATGGGCATGACGCCGGTCTATTTCGAGGCGACGGCGGTCATCCTGGTCCTCGTCCTGCTGGGTCAGGTGATGGAACTGGCCGCCCGCGAGCGCACCGGCGACGCGATCCGCGCGCTGATGGACCTCGCGCCGAAGACCGCGCGCCGCGTCACCAGAGAGACGGAGACGGGCGGGACGGGGAAGGGCGAGACCGAGGAGGACGTGCCGCTGGACGCCCTGCGGCGCGGCGACGTCCTGCGGGTGCGGCCCGGGGAAAGCGTGCCGGTGGACGGGGTGGTGATCGAGGGGCGCTCGTCGATCGACGAGAGCATGATCACCGGTGAACCGATGCCGGTCGAGAAGACCGCGGGCGCCGCCGTCACCGGCGGCACGCTGAACGGGTCGGGCGGCTTCCTGATGAGGGCGGAACAGGTGGGCGAGGACACCACGCTCAGCCGCATCGTGCAGATGGTGGCCGGGGCGCAGCGCTCGCGCGCGCCGATCCAGTCGGTGGCGGACCGTGCCGCGGGCTGGTTCGTGCCGGTCGTGGTGGCCATCGCCCTGCTGGCCTTCGCCGCCTGGTGGGCCCTCGGCCCGGAGCCGGCGCTGTCGCATGCCTTCGTCGCGGCGGTGTCGGTGCTGATCATCGCCTGCCCCTGCGCGCTCGGCCTCGCGACGCCGATGTCGATCATGGTCGCCTCGGGGCGCGGCGCGCAGGCGGGCGTGCTGATCCGCGACGCAGAGGCGCTGGAGCGTCTGGCGCGGGTCGACGCGCTGATCCTCGACAAGACCGGCACGCTGACCGAAGGCCGCCCGACCCTGACGGAGGTCGAGACCCGCGGCATCGCGGAGGCGGAGCTGCTGTCCCTGGCCGCCGCGCTGGAGCGCGGGTCGGAACACCCCCTGGCCGAGGCCATCGTGGCGGGCGCCGAAGCGCGCGGCGCCTCCCGGCTGAGCGCCACCGGGTTCGAGGCGATCGCCGGCAGGGGTGTCACCGGCATGGTGGACGGTCGCGGCGTGGCGCTCGGCAATGCCGCGCTGATGGACGATCACGCGGTCCCCCTCGGCGATCTGCCCGAGGCCGCGGCCGCGCTGCAGGCCCGGGGCCGGACGGCGGTGTTCGTCGCGGTGGACTGCCGGGCGGCGGGCCTGATCGCCGTGGCCGACCGGATCCGGCCGAATGCGCCCGCGGCCATCCGCGCCCTGCAGGATCAGGGCCTGCGCATCGTCATGGCGACCGGCGATTCCGCCGTCACCGCGCGGGCCGTCGCCCGGGATCTGGGCATCGACGAGGTGCACGCCGACATCACGCCCGAAGGCAAGCAGGCGCTGGTCCGCCGCCTGCAGGGCGAGGGGCAGTCGGTCGCCATGGCCGGCGACGGCATCAACGACGCGCCGGCGCTGGCGGCGGCGGATGTGGGGATCGCCATGGGCAGCGGCGCGGATGTGGCGGTGGAAAGCGCCGGCATCACCCTCGTCGGCGGCGATCCGGCGGGCATCGTCCGGGCGCGCCGTCTTGCCCTCGCGACCATGCGCAACATACGGCAGAACCTGTTCTTCGCGTTCGTCTACAACGCGGCCGGCGTGCCTCTGGCCGCCGGGGCGCTCTACCCGGTGACGGGCCTGCTGCTGTCGCCCGTGGTGGCCGCCGCGGCGATGAGCCTGTCGTCGGTGTCCGTCATCGCCAATGCCCTGCGGCTGCGGGCGCAGCGGCTGTGACCCGCCCCACCGGCCGCCGCCTCCGCCCGACCCCGCCGCGCCGGATGCCCTCATCCGGCAGGACTACACCCGAAGGAGCCGCGCCATGAACATCGGAGAAGCCGCCCGCGCCACCGGGCTGAGCGTCAAGACGATCCGCTATTACGAGGAAATCGGCCTCGTCGACGCCGGTCGCGCGGCCAACGGCTACCGCGATTTCGGCGACCGGCAGATCGCCCGCCTGCAGATGCTGGCCGAAGCGCGGCACCTCGGCTTCGGCCTCGACGAATGCCGCCGCCTGCTGGCCCTGAACGCCGACCCGGACCGCGCCAGCCGGGACGTCCGCGCCCTCGCCCTCCGCAATCTGGAGGCGGTGCGGTCGAAGATCGACGGGTTGCGCCGCATGGAGGCCCGGCTGCAACGCCTGATCGACGCCTGCCACGGCGACGACGCGCCGGATTGCGCGATCCTGGACGGCCTCGGCGCGTCGGATGGGCGCGGGACCGGCGGGCGGAAGGCGGACGGGCGCGAGACGGACGCGCGCGACACGGACGAGGCGGCGCGGCTGACGGATCGCGGCGCGGAAGACGGGCGGTCATCGGGGGAGTGAAGTGGTGCCCGGGGGCGGAATCGAACCACCGACACGAGGATTTTCAATTAGTCTTGAGGTCCATGCGGGCTGTCTCAGGATTGCTCAACATGTGGCGCAGTTGTTTGAAACACTTGATCTTTGCGCATGGCAGTATGTCTCGAGTTGTTTCAGTCCAGAGCATTCAAGCTCACTACCGCTGCTACCCCAGTGATACCCACGCCTCCAAAAGTTGATCAAGAAACAACATAATTCCCAAGAACCCCGAAAGAGCAATCCTTGAAGCGCTTGCGGGGCAGATCAAAGGCCCCTCCGCCTCTAATGAAAATGTCTGCCACATGCGTGAGCTCAGAAATTGCAAACTTCGCCCCCAAGCAATAGTGGGGGCCGTGGCCAAAGGCCAAACCAAATCGACTCACCTCAGCATTCTTAGCGGAATCGTCCATCGAATTCAAAAAAATCAAGACCTTCCCGCCTGCTGGAATTTGATAGCCCTCCAGGTCAACATCAATGCTCGCGGTCCTCCTTACTACCGGCAATGGTGCAAAACTCAAGAGCGCCTGCTGGACCATGTTGTCACTTAGATTCCCCCCAAAAGTTTCGAAACCGAGTGAATTCACCTTCAGGTCTGACATCAACATTATCGCGGCTGGGAGAGTTTTTATGCAAGCGAACGCGAGAACCATTGCGTAGGAGATCGCGACATCTCTATCAAGACCGGAAACCATCAGGAAATCGAAAAAGGAAGACGCTTGCGAAACCGAGCTCGAGAAGCTTAAATCACGCAATCTCTTAAAGCAATCCGAACGCCGGGCACGAGATAATTGACCGGAATCCAATAGATAAATCTCAAGCTCGACTCGCATGCGAACGTCCGAAAAAACCAAAGCCGAGACCAAAGACGAAGCATATTGAAAAGCAAAGTCTCGTAGGCAAACTCTTCCCGCAAGTAAGTCTGAAAAATTCCGTTCCCGAATTGCCCACAACTCTTGAGCGTTACCCTTGGATAGCTCGCAACCCTTCAAAGAACGAATCGCGACCATTCGCAAGAACCGATGGAGCGACCCGTCGCAAGAATGGACTGATGGGATGAACCTCGACGCATCAACCGGTCCATCTTCGACTCCAGCGCCGGATTCACAGGTGAACTCCGAAGCGCGCATCAAAACGGACCGAGCAACTTTTGGCGAGACAACTGCGGAAAAAGCCCCCAATTTATCGGACCTTACCTCGTGGAGTTTCCTTTCCCTCGACAATTTTCTTAATAGATGCGAATGAACCGCCAGATACCCTTCAGGCGAAGGAACCAAATCAGCGTCAATGCGTATGAAGTGATCAACCATGCTACCTACCTAAGCTGGTTCTGGAAAAGTCGACCGTAGCGCAAGAATACGAGCCGCTCATTGCGCACATCGCCCTCATCGTGGTAGTAGGGACAGAGTTTAAATAGGCTGGAAGTATCCATCTGCAGTCACACTATGATGTCCGACTCACCCCCAAGAGACCCTACATCACTCATGGCTGCGGATGAGAACTATGTTGCCGCATCCAAGTGCGAAAAGGAACTCACCGAAGCAATCCTTCGCATTCGCAAAGGTTCGCTTCAAGAAATTTCCTTTTGGGTGTCTCGAACTTCTTGTCAAGCTTGTGGGACACACCTGTCGATGCAAGACTTGGTTCTTTCTGCAATCAACAGCGATCACCATAGCCGAGATTCCATAGTGGACGCCTTATTAAGGCGTACATCTGTAGTTGGAACCGTCTTGGGAATAAGATGTGCAACTTGCGGCAGCATGTATCCTGAGAGGGTATCTTTCGGAGGCCGACGGGAATAATGGAACCGCACAATATTGCAGCGGCCGAATGCGATTAAGCGATAAGGCAAATAACTGGATAAGAGAAAGCCGCATCTCACCAATTGAGTTGCGCAACTTTGCGCAGCACTATACCCGTCTCGATCACAGGCTCAAAGGCGGATGTGATTTACACCCCTCAGCAGATTGCGAAACTCAAATACGCAGGAGCAGCTTCGATGATATCGATCAACTAATTGATTCCGCGAGACGATCGTATGCCTACCACGGGGAAGAGTTTGAAAACTACACAGCATTTCCAAATACGCTTCTTGCAGTAGAGGTTGCCAATTTCCTCGGCTACTGTGCCGGCCTCAGCTTGACGTGCGGCAGCCTATCACGAGAGCATAGTGCAATCTTGGCTCACCTGCTCCCGCAATATAGTGACGATGAACGCGCGTCACCTACTGAAATCCGAGTTGAAGAGTGGTTCTCCTCGAAAGGCTCCGGTTCAAAGACATCGATTCCCTTGCTGCTTGCTCTCGTCGAATTCTATATCTATGTCTTCACAAGTTTGGGAACTCCGCCCACAATGTCAGCGAATACCTTGCTTGCGACGTCTTACAGGTCTGTGGACTTTGTTAAGCTCCGAATAGAGCGCAAGATGCGCTATCTCGGAAGGCCCATAATTTTCGATCTGAATTCGACGCCAATTTCGAACCGGGAGGCATTGATCAGAATGACGCCAAAGCTTTTATGAGCTTTCGACCATGTCCAGCACAGCGTCCGCAAACATTTTTACGTTGGTCTCACAAGATCTTGTCCGCGTAGTCTTCAGACTGCCGTTCTCGAAGTATTTGTTTGAAGGAACTCCGCCACCACAAACCGGAAAATACTCACACTCCGATGCGCACATTTCCGCGCCTATCTCTACATCTCTGAGAATCGACTGAAACTTTGAGCTGTAAACCGCATCATCGAACTGCATTTCCATAATGTTTCCGAGATTGAAGTTTCCGTAACTTGTCTCGACTCCCAGCATCTCCGGCGAAAACGTGGAGAAGTCTCCATCAATTGAAACATTGACTATGGAGAATGGCGCCGCATCCTGAGGTGAAGTCCGATTATACCCCTTTTCCTTCAGCAGCTGATAGTAGAAGCCAAACTCCCTTATCGCTATGGAGTACCTTCTTTCTCGCCAAACAGAACAAAGGCCAAGTATGAATTCTCTCAGTTGAGCGTCCAGAACGTTGCTCCCAAAAGCTCCATGAGTGTTCTCTCCGTCGCTTTCCTCAACATTCAAGCCTAGATTTTTAATACCCAACCCCTCGAAAAAATCGTAAAAATCGTTCGGATTTATTAACGAATCCGGAGTCACCACCGAAATGACATGAAAAGGCACGTCATATTTTTTGAGGAACTCAATTCCTCTAATTGTTTCCGCGAAAGTACCTCCACCTGACCGCTTCACTCGATGTGCGTCATGAATCCTTTGCGGTCCATCAAGGCTGACACCTACCTGAAAGTGATGCTCCTTGAAGAACCTCGCCCACTCATCATTTATCAGCGTAGCATTTGTCTGAACACTCAGTATGATCTCAGCCCGCATGAAATTGTGCTTATCAATATAGTCCAATGCGCGCTTATAGTGGTCAATACCGGCAGCGAGCGGCTCCCCGGCGTGCCAACAGATAGTGAAACGCTTGAGGGAAAAGACGGATTCAAATATCCCTTTTATCGACGCCTCCAGAACTTCATCAGACATAACACGTCGATCATCACGCCCAGCAAGGTAGCAGTAGTCGCAATTTATGTTGCAGAAGCCTGTAGACTGAAGGACGAACAGAGTCAGAGCGCCCTGAAAGTCACCTTTGCAAATACCGCCGCTCTCCCTGCAGGACATCGCACCCCCCCGAAATTTCAAATTAGCTCAGTAGCAACCGAATTCCTTATCCCATGGCTCTTTGTCGCCGCCGCCCTTCTTTCCCCTTGAGATATCATGGTCGTCATATATCCGGAAATTTCTAGAGATGCTTGACGGAGTAACGGATTCTATCGCAGTTATTTTTTCATGCGCAGCATCTATCCGGCGCTGAAAGTCTTTGATTTTCCTATCTGTTTCCATTCCCATCACCATCTGATCAACCAATCAGCTTAGTGGTGACCTGAATTCAGTCACCTGCGTCGCTCCAGCTTGCATGAAGAATGTGCCGTTTGTCCACAAAATACACATGCACTTCCGCTTCAACTTTGGTCTGCGGTTGCCACACGGCACACGGTCAAGAGTTTGGATCCAGAGAGTTACGTCTCATATTGTCCCTGACGCAGCTCATCCTCCCGTCTTATCATGGGCCTATGAAACGCAAGCTCACCACCAAGTTCATCGAGGGGCAGAGGCCCAACCCGTCCAAGCGTCTCGATTTCCGCGACGAGCTGATGCCGGGCCTCGTCCTGCGCGTCAGCACGTCCGGCACCAAAACGCTCTGTCTGCATAAGCGCATCAAAGGCAAAATGCGCCGCCTGACCATCGGGCGATTCGGCGTCGTGTCGCTGGCCGAGGCGCGTGAACGGGTGCGGCAAGTACTCTACGAAATCGAGACGGGACGTTTCGAGGATCGCACAGGCGTCGAAGTCGAAACGAAGCCGACGCTGGGCGACGTGATCCCCGACTATATCGAGAAACACGCCAAGGTTCACAACCGCGACTGGAAACGCAAGGAAGCCCTGCTGGCGAAGTTCGCCACCCTGCACGGGAAACGGATCGACGAGATCAAGCGCACCGATGTCGTGAAGGCTTGCGATGAAATCCACAAATCCGCGCCGGTCAGTGCGAACCGGGCGCTGGCCCATCTCAAGCACCTGATGGGGTGGTGTGTCGAGCGCGGCATCATCGATGCAAACCCAATCGCCGGGATGAAACCTATGTCCAAGGAACGGTCGCGCGAGCGCGTGCTGACCGACGATGAGCTGGGCGCACTGTGGACGGCCTGTGACGCCGAAGGCTATCCTTTCGGGGATTGCATGAAGCTGTTGATCCTGAGCGGCCAGAGACGCGCCGAGGTCGCCGAGAAGCGTTGGTCGGAAATCGACCTCGAAAAACGCCTGTGGACCCTGCCTTCGCAGCGCGCCAAGAACGGAAGGCAGCACACCGTGCCGATCACCGACGCGATGCTGGACGTACTGCGTAGGGTGCCGAGGTTCCTCGGTTCGGATTTCGTGTTCACGACAACCGGCAAATCGCCCGTGTCGGGGTTCGGTCGCTTGAAGGACCGGCTCGACAAGGCGCTGCCTGAGGGCACGGAACCGTGGATCATCCACGACCTGCGCCGCACGATGTCCACAAACATGGCGATGCTGGGCGTCCCACAGCCCGTGACCGAGGCATTGCTGAACCACAAGACGGGTGTGGTCTCGGGCGTGGCCGCTATCTACAATGTCTATTCATACGCGGACGAGAAGCGCGAAGCATTGGAAAAATGGAACCGACATCTGACCAAAGTGACAAAGGACCATTCGGATCGAACTGCCGAAAAGTGCCAAATAATATAAACGACTTGGACAACCTACTTATTGCGTTAGGCGACGAAACAAGAACCCTTATTAGACACCTAGAGAACGACATAGATCAGGGCATTAAGGCTACAGACGAAATCCGCTTCGCAATAGTAGTCGAATCCATAGATTTGCTACTAGAGTCTTTCCCAGAGTTCCCGCTATCACGCGGAAATTGGGATTCTGAACTCAAACGAATGGCTGGAACACTTCCAGATTATGTTAGGCGAATCTTTCTTGAGATAACCGGGCAGCATGAGCAACTGGATGGGCCGATACAGCTGCACCTCGACGAAACGAGAAGAACTCAAACCAAATCGACGTGACGGTTTCAGGACCTTAGCTCGCAAAGCGTCACGATCTGAGCCATCGTTCTCCTTGTCGGAGCGCTCCTTCACAAACCCTAACTTGATGAAGGAAATGACAGATGAAGATTTCAGACGGTCGCAAGACCTTGGCTACACGCGCTGACCTCAAGCGCCTTGGCATCAACGTGAGCAACACGACCTTGCTGCGCTGGGAGGCCCACGGGCGCTTCCCTCGTCGTATCAGGATGGCCGGGACCAGCGTTGCGTGGTTCCTGTCCGAGATCGAGGACTGGCTCGCTGAACGCGCCGCCGAGCGCGCCCGCACATACTACGCCGAATACTGACCGGCAGTTTCCCTGACACCCACCACTGACGTGCAAAGCGCTTTGGCGCGCACCTCATGGTGTGCCTTCTCGAAAGACAAGAAAATGGAAAAGCACAAGAAAAAGACTGAATATCCTGCCCTGATGGCCGAAGGCGCAACAAAACGCGCAGTTATTCGAGGCCAAATCAATTTCCTCTGCGACCTGTGGTACGACCCAGCGTTTCTTGCACCTGATGCTTTCGGAAACCTGTGTTTCCGGCGCAAAGGCACCACGAAGATGATCGACAAATTCGTTCCCTTGCGAGAGGAAATCAGGATCGACCGCCTCCTCCGTCGCTATGATCGGCACCGTTTCGATCAGTATTTCAGCCCTAATGTCTACGCGCGCCCGAGCCGGAAAGTCAGTTGCGTCCAGATCACGCGGCTTGGCTGGTGCGACGTGGACGATGCCGACCCGTTCGCCTTCGATCCGAAACCGTCTGTGGTTTGGGAAACCTCGCCGGGACGCACGCAAGCGCTGTGGTTCTGGGATAGGCCACACACACCCCTGCAGGCTTCGGCCTTCTCGAAGGCGCTCGCGTATCGTCACGGCGGCGACAAGGGCGGAAGCGCGGCCAACAAGCTGCTTCGGTTGCCGGGATCATTCAACCACAAGCCGGATTACGACACGCCGTTTATCCCCCTGGTGCAATTCGATCCCAGCCCTATTTCGGCTCGCCCCAAACTGCTTACGGATCAGCATCGCACCCACGGGTCAGGGCCCGAGACATTGGACATGAAGCCCGACGCCCATGACCGCCTCGCCGTGCTCAAGAAGTACCGGCTCAAGCTGGACGTCTCTACGCGCTCGCTGATCCGCCACAACAGTGTAAAGGCATAGGATCGATCGAGCAGGATCTTCGCCATGGTCGCGGGTCTACACGAGGCAGGCGCGACCGTGGATGAGATTGCTAGCGTGGTTTGGACCAGTCCGTACTTCCGGGACAAATACGGCGAGGATGAAGAAGCCCTCGAAACCGAGATATCTCGCATCATCGCACGAGTGGGGGTGGCGCAATGACCAAGCGGCATTCAACCAAAGGCAATCGGCGGCAGAACCCGAAGACCACACCGCGCCCACCGAAACGGACGGGTCGAACCGCGACATCCTCGAAGAAGACCCCGACAAGAGAAAGGCGGCCCGACAAGGTCGGCACGTTCAAGGCTAGTGCCCGGAACAATGAACTGACCGAGATTGGCGGTTCACTCAGGTTCCGCGGTCTGACCGAGACCGCCATTGCGGGCGCGTTGCAGGCGATCAACGTGGCGGCGTGCAGCCCGCCGCTCGACGCCGATAAGGTCGAACGCATCGCCGCGAGCGTCAGCGAGTATGAGGCTGGGCACGAGGCAGCATTCGGCTGGTTGGGGGACGTGGAGGAAGATGATCCACAGTTCCTCGCATATCCCTACATCGTGAAGGGTGCCCTGACTGTCCTCGACGGGAACATGGGGCAAGGGAAATCTACCTTTACCTGTGCCATCGCTGCCGCCGTGACGACCGGGAAGCCACCGCCGTTCGTGGATGACATCGAAAAAGGCTCAGTCCTGTTCATGTCTGCCGAGGACGACCCGTCGCGGGTACTGAAACCCCGCCTTATGCAGGCCGGGGCCGACGTCTCGAAAATCCGTTTTCAGCAGGAGCCGTTTTCCTTGGACGAGCGCGGCTTAGCGTTGCTCCGGCAAGAACTGACAGCAAACACGCCCGCACTGGTCGTGATCGACCCCATCATTGCGTTCATGAAGGAAGGCACGGACGGGAACAAGGCAACCGAGACCATGCAATTCATGGTGCAGATCGACCAATTGGCCCGCGAGTTCGACACGGCCATCCTCATCGTGCGGCACCTTCGGAAGGCGCGGGCTGACCATGCCATGCACCAAGGTATCGGGTCGATTTCGATATCCGCTCGGGTGCGCTCGGGCCTGATCCTCGCAACGCATCCCGACGACCCGCGCAAGCGTGCTGTGGCACATTCCAAATCGAACTATGCCGAGCCGGGGCCGACCATCGTCTTCGAGATGCAGAGTACAGGCCCGCGCTCCCATCCTCACTTGATCTGGCACCCCTGTGAGCCCGAACTGACGGTGGGTGAACTACTCGCGCCGCCGGAGATGGAACGAGGGCGACCGCCAAAGGAGCGCGACACCGCAACAGCGTGGCTGGAGGGGATGCTGCGCAAAGGCCCGGTCGAGAAGAAAGTGCTGGACGGCTGTGCCAAGGAGGAAGGGATTTCACTCCAGACCCTCCGGCGCGCGGGCGAAGCACTCCGCGTGGTGAAGTCCAGGAAGGGGAAAGCCTCCGTCTGGTCGCTGCCCTGACCCACGCCGAAGGGATCACTTGCTCAGAAGTCGCACACGTGTGGGAATTTTGAGCAAGTGTTCACCCTTAACAAAAAAACCGTGTCCGTTGACCCAGATGGCAACTGCGCGACAGATCCCAAGGGAGCACCCGCATGACCAAGCACGATGAATTTCAGACCCGTCTAAAAGTGGCAATCCACAACGCTATCCTCGACGCAGGCACGGTCGAGGGGACAAATGACGTCGCCCTGACAAACACCGACGTCGTAGAGGCGCTGTTGGAGATCGCCGGGTTCTGCTTCAGTCCACGGCTTCGAACACTATTCCCGCAAAGAACTCGCATTCGAACATGCGCTCACAATTCAGGGGCACATCAAGAAGTACGAAAGACTTCGAAAGGAGGGCAAGATCCCTGTGAAGGTGATCCCACGTTCCAAAATCAACTGACCCTCTGGCAGGCCGACTTGGGTGAACGGCTGGGGGCCGGAAACCTTGGCAGTCGATATGACCCCTCGTCCGTCCACATGGCATTCGCCGACAAAAAAATCGCCCTCCCCCTACCCCTGTGGTCGCCCTGTGCCAGCGCTGCCGTGGGCGACGGGTGCGACGCCCCGGATCGACACGAGGACTATCTATCAGTCTGTCGGTCGTGAACCGGACCCAAATTGCCGAGTCTTTTCATGCGGTCCGCATCCGCGCTGGTCGTCCCCGCCGCAAGCCGGGTTCCACTCGGGTGGCAAACTGCTCGGGCGGAGGTGCTGGTGGTCATCCCTGCACCCACCCCTTGCGATGGTAGTGGCGCAGCACGATGGCGCGGTTCAACAGGGGGAAGCCGACCCACAAGCCGTTGGCCGTGATCAGCGACAGGACGGCCCACAGGAACATTCCCTTGAACAGGTAGTAGAGCGGTCCGAACAGCAGGCACCACAGGCGGTGCCAGTCCCCGAGTATGATCTTGCTCCGGCCATCAAAGGCCCAGGTCGCGCGCGTCGCCATATCTCACTCCTTGCATGCGTTGCACATGGCGAGTGTCTAAGACGACCGGGTGTTTCCCGTCAGGGTCGATCCCGTGAGGCGATGGCCGCGAGAGGGAACGGAGGGGCCGTAGGAGCGGCGGCAGGGGTCTCGGCGCCGCCCGGGTGCGGAAAACACCGAGTCAGCGCTCAGCGGGCCGCTACGGGCCAACAGCGAGCCAGCATGACGATGAACGGCACCCCCGGGCACATGACCTCCCGCGCGCCCTCGCCTCCGGCCTCCTGGCTCAATGTATCGCCGCCGCGCGCGCGTTTCGCTCTCGACCTTGGGGCTTAGTAGTGGGCCAGTCTGCCAGTCCTCCCGATCATCCCCCGGCTCGACGATTGAACAGGGTCCCGTGCGGACGCATGCCGAACCGAGTGATGTCGGCTTGCTCGGCGACGCGGGCAGCTCCATCGTCCTCGAAGACGTCGAAGCTGACCCCTAACCACCCCACCGGCTGGCGCATCACGTAGTCATAGAACGGCTTGTTCACGATCAGCTTGCCGAGGGGACCCTCCCGCCGATCATCCTTCTGAAGATGAGACCTGATGCGTGAGGGCGCCTTCGCCGTGCCGACGTAGACCGGCTCACCGGTGTTCCTGTTCCAAAGAACATAGCGCGCAATGATCTGGTCCGGCAGGCGCCGGAGAGCTTCGCGGGTCTGGTCAACGGTCATGATCATGCACCCGTCTATACTCTCGGATCTGGGCAATTCGAGGGCATGGTGGCAGCGGCCCCATGTCTGGCCGGTCAACTTCGCCCCAATGCGCGGCGCAGGTCGCTGAGCGTCGATCTGAACGGATGCCCGGACCTGCTCAAGTTTAGCGGCAAAGGCGGCCCCTTTCTCACGAGCAATTCCTCTAGGCCGCGCGGTTCATCGTGATGGGCGACGGATATCGCCGCGTGCTCCCCGATCCACTCCGACAACTTGTCTTCGTCTCGCCGGTCCATGCGCACACGGTCACGGTCGTCACGCCAGAACGCCAGCCCGAGGTCTCGCTCCAGTAGCGCTGCGAGGGACAGGCGCAGCGTCGAGATACGCACCGTGCCCTTCAGGTGGTTCCGTCCGATACGGCGTAGCATGGGTGTGGAAGCCCCTCGGCCAGCGGGCCGATCCTTCGGTGGAGCGATGCCGACATAGAGCAGGTGCCGACCCTCTCGCACCATACAGCCGTCCCGTGGCACGAGAGGAAGGCAGGCGTCAAACCACCAAGCGTATACTCCGTGCCGAACTGAGCTCGCATCAATGTGGTCCAGTGCCTGACTAGGTAACAGCAAGGTACCCGGCTCAAGAACGTCCTTCGCGGCACGACATAGACTATGAGTCAACCGCGCAGGCGTATGACCCCCTGTGTCGTTCTGCATCCCGGAATGCCACCGCTGCCATTGGCCTTCCGTCAGCCTAAGTCGAATATAACTTATAGTCTATCGCCGCTCTTAGTGGTGCCATGCGCCATGCCGCGCATGTCAATCAAGTCGCGCGTGTCTCGGAACATTCAGAGGATCAGGAGGGAGAAGGACCTTTCGCAGGAAGAGGTCGCCCATCGCGCGGACATTCACCAGACCTACCTGAGCGGCGTCGAAACCGGGAAGCGCAACCCGTCGATCTTGGTCGTTGAGCGCATTGCAAAGGCCCTCGGCGTGGACGTCTCGGAAATCTTCAAGCCGAACTAGGCTTGTCCCTGACACGCTCTGGCCTTGCGTCTTATCGATCTTCATCAGCAACTTAGGAGATCGAAATGACCGATATCGTGACACTCAAGGCTATCTGCGACGAACTCAAACTCGACCCGCGTGAGGCCCGCGAACGCCTGCGCGCCGCCGCCAGTGACGCCAAGGCGAACCCCGAACTGGCGAAGGCGAGGAAGCCCCGCGCGCCGTGGCAATGGGTGAAGGGGTCCGCAGCCGAGAAGGAGGCGCGCCGCGCCTTGCAGCCCAATAAGCCTGCGTAGGGCTACACACCATAACAGCACAGAACGAGGAGCGCATATCGCGCTCCTCTTCGTTTGATCGTAGGGGTGCATGCTCCGTGGGGGCGAAAAGGGTCGCTGCGTGTCGCAGGCAATGCTCCACCGGCAACTACGCTCTATCCTTTTGAATTTGGTGAAATGTCTACCATGCTAGGTAGCGTATGAACCGCACCGCTGATACTATCGCCTAAAGTGTATAGGGGGCTCTTGTGAACAGCGGCCAGTACGTTTCTTTGTCGCGACGCTTCATTGAAATCAATTCGGCAGATTTCGACAATGAACCGGACAGCATTTTGGCTTCTCTCTCGACGCGCGAGACAGGAAAAACGTGGGAACAAATTCTTACAAATGATGTTTCCGTTCTCCTAGGTACTGCTGGATCGGGCAAAACAACAGAAATCCGTCAGCATGTGAAGCGCCTCGTTGAGGAAGGGCAAGACGCATTCCTGATGCGCTTGGAAGCGCTACAAGATGGAGCTTTGGCTAACTCATTCGACTTCGAATTGGATGACCAAGGCGACCGTTTTGAAAAATGGAAGCGATCAAGAAAAGGCGGATACCTGTTTTTTGACGCGCTGGACGAGGCCCGCCTACCGTCTTCTCGCAATGAGAGTGCGCTAGAAAAGGCTTTAGACATTGTCTCACGTGAAATTGGCCGCCGCCGAGGCCCTTTGCACGTTCTAGTCACCAGTCGCCCAAGCGAGTGGCTTGGGGAGCGTGATATTAGACGTCTGACTCGTTTCATAAAAAAGACACGAGATGCAAAACAGGACTTGGGAGAGGACGATCCGACACACAGGATTTATCGCCTAGCACCACTGGTGAGCGGGGACATTGAGAAACTTGCTGTTTCTCGTGACGTAGAGCCCACGGGCTTTATAAGTGCCGTGAACGCCCACCTTTCCACTGCCCTAATCCAGCAACCTCTGGACGCCCACCTATTCTTAGATGTTTGGGAAAAGGCCATTGATGAAGGCCGCTCATCCCATGACGTCTTCAAATCAAGACTCCAAGTCATGCGCGATTTGGTAGGGTGGCGGCTATTTGGACGATCTGAAAATAAAGATCGCTTGAACATTGACATTCACCGGGCACGCAAGGCCGCAGCAAAACTTGCAGCCTTCGTGGTCTTGTCGGGTAAACAGGATCTTTCTGTCCAGCCGTTGGCGACAGGTGATGCCATGAATGCAGCAAACATCCTGTCTACAGATGTGGAAGCATGGACCACGACAGAGGTTCGTCAGCTTCTCGCCTGCGGGCTGTTTCAGCCATCTGTTGGGGGGCGCATCAGGTTTGCGCATCGGGAGATACGAGACTTCCTTGCGGCTGAGCATTTCGACGAAAGTCTGCGAGCAAGAGCACATTCCGAAGCCCCAATTGCGCCACTTCTTGCGGAGGGTCTCGGGCGTCGGTCGATCCCACAGTCAACAGAGCACGTCATGGGCTGGTTGGCGGCCTTGAATAGCTCTGCAAAGGCGGTTGTGGCGAATGTGAGACCGGCGCTGCTTATCGAGACTGGAGACCCAAAGTCACTTTCTGTCGGCGACAAGGAGATCGCGCTACGCAGTCAAGCACGTCTCTATGAAGACCTTCGATACAGAGGCGAGTGGTTCTATCATGATGATGTAAAGCGCTTTACGCACCCTGACTTGTGGCCCGTAGTCGACGAGCTTCTGGACCAATCCAGTTCCCCCGAATTGACTGACTTTTTGATCGAGATCGCTCGGTTCGGAAAGATGGGGCCGCTTGCTGCCAAACTGGTGGGCTATGTCGGCAATTCAGGAATTGGCTATCGTAGCAAAGCGGAAGCGTGTGCTGCCCTCGATGCAATAGGAGATGAGTCATTTCGCGCTGATGTGCTGTCAGAAGCTCTGACAACCACGCCGCCGGACGTCGAGGATTCGGATTCTGCTCCCAACTGGAATATGTTCCTTTTGAAGGCATTGAAGTACAGCTTTGGCGAAGCCACCTTGCTCGACGGAATTGCGGTTCTTTCACGAATTCGCCGAGAGCGCTCCAACTATTCGTCCGCAACGTCCCAGTACTTGATCGAAATACTCGAAGGCCTGCCTAAGCACCAAAAGCAGACTTGGCTGTCAATATTGCTGCGATTTGCGTTTACTGGCCGTTCCGAGGATCAGTACCGAATGCCCAACGCATCGGCCCGCTACAGAAGGTTTTTGCCTGCCATCATCTATCTGGCGTCGGAACTGTTGCTTGAGAGGGATTTGCCCCCTGACGACGATGACTTGCTTGATGCCATTGAGATGGCGATGGGCAAGGGTGACAGGATAGACGTATTCGGTCGCAAGGCACCGACGCAGCAACTGGCCGACGGCCTACGAGCACGTCCCGACGTCAAACAGGCTCTGGTTCAGCGAAGAGTGGATCTTTTCTCTGATCGTGTTCAGAAGAATCGAGTCCCGTTCGGGGTGATCTACCCTCTAGAATTTGATGAAAAAGAGGAGCACGGAGGGGTCTTTGATTACTCCGATGTGTCTCACTACTGCGAGCTTGCTTCAGAAACCACGGATCGGTCCGAGCAGGCATTTCGACTCGACTTAGCCCACACCATACTGGTCAATCTCCGGGGCGCAGATCACAACAATGCGTTGCGTGTGTTCAGGAGGTCTCTGAAGAAATACGGGGATGACGATCAACGGCGGCAATTCGGCGTCCGCGGTTGGTTTCTGCGAACAAAATCTCGTTTCCAGCGTCAGTATCGCTATGACGCCCGAAGGTGGTTCCGGGGCAAGAAGAAAGCCGTTCAGTCATGGAGAACCGCCCGAAAAAATCGGAAATTCATTACGAGCAACCGCAAGAGCATTGCTGCGGGTGAGTTTGACAACAGCAATGCGGTTTGGCTTTTCGACAAGGCTCCCAATGATCTTGGATCAGGGACGATCCGCGCAGTCCAGGAGGAATACGGATCTGAGATTGCCCAGCTATTCAGAGATGGCCTGCGGCAATACTGGAAGACCCATGATACGAGCTACACCGAAAGGCGAACATATCTCGGCCACATCGGCTTAGCTGGCATTAACTTGGATTACTCACTTGGGGAGATGCCAAGCGATGCAGGCCTTGCACACAAGGCTTTCCGCTACGCGTTTCACGAGTTGAACGGTTTTCCAGAATGGGTTGACGAGCTAGCACAGGATTTTCCAAGCCAATTTTGCTCTGAGATCAAAGCTGCGCTGCTGGTGGACTTCATGACTGAGCGAGGGGACGATGACCACCACGTGTCTGATTGCGTGAGCAAAATCGCCTACTCTGGTGTCCGTACTAGAAGCCTCGTCGCGCCGATGCTCCTGCGTATGATGTTGCGTGATCTTCCAAACAACCGCCGCGATAGAATGCTCTGTCTAGACATCGTGGCACGCGCGCCCTCTGTCGAGCAGGACCGCCTTTCAAGGTTTCTTGTCTCAGGCTACCGAGCGGCGTTGACCCGGTTTGATTTCAGAGAGGCGTGGGTTTGGCTTGATGGTCTGATGAACGCAAACTCAAACGCTGCTAGAAGCGTGTTGACCTCGACCTTTGGTGATCTCCAAAGCGCAGGGCAGAGGGCGCTGTTTTTCGAATACTTGGGGCGCGAGGGCAATAAGCCTGCTCTAGAGGAAGGATCGGACCCTGTGCGAGGTGAGTATAAGCAAGACCCAATTCTTATAGAGTGGTTGGTTCAGGCATCATACTTGGCATGGCCTCCCGAGCAAGATGTAAAGCACGAAAATGTCTATTCTCCGAGGAAAGAGGATCACGCCGAGAGCAACAGAAGAAACTACACCAATATGTTGGCCGCGTTTCAAACACCCGATGTTGTCAAGGCATTTGAAAGACTGGCCAAATCGAAGACGCTTGCGGGCTACCGGGATACTTTTTTGTACCAGATCGAGCTGATGAAGCGAGGGGCCGGAAGAAGGCCCGAGTTTTCACCTGATCAGGCAATTCGGTTTCTCAACGATCAGTCCAAGGCACCCGCGACTGTAGACGAGTTCAGGAGGCTCTGCCAAACGCATCTACAGACGCTTCTCGAACGGCTGCACACTTCCGACGATGATGAAAGCGCATTCTTCCGGCGCGGCGAAGCGAAAGAAGGCGATTTAAGAAACTGGCTGGCCGCCCGTCTGCGAGACGTGGGGGAGCGCTACTACACGGTCATCAGGGAGCAAGAAGTCGCGGGTGAGAAGCGGCCTGATCTCAGGCTGCATTCGAGAGTAGACGCATTGGGGAAGGTGTCAGTTGAGATCAAGCTCGCCGACATGGCGCATTGGAAAGGAGATCAGTTGGTCAACACTCCTGATGAGCAGCTCTCAAATCAGTATCTGTTCGAGGCCTCATCTCATACCGGCATATATGTTCTCGTTAATGCGTCACGTCCGAGGAAGGCGGTGAAGGACAAGAAGACCAATACCGTCAAAAGAAGCGCCTTCCGAAAGACTGTTGCCGGCAAAGTGGTGAACTTCGAAGATCTCGTCGTTCTCGTGGAAGAGAAGTGTGCGGCAGTAAATGAAGGTCTCGCTGACGGTAAGGTGGTGATAGCAGTTACGCGCGACATCTCCGAGAAACCATCTGACACGCTTTAAGAGCGATACGCTCAAACACGTGAAGCAGTCGCTTGAACTTGAACGCGTTATGATACCCGAATGATACCCACGCGGCAGAACGTGCAACTCAGGAGCACATAAAGAACACTTAATTCATTGTCTTTATTGAGTTTTAATGGTGCCCGGGGGCGGAATCGAACCACCGACACGAGGATTTTCAATCCACTGCTCTACCCCTGAGCTACCCGGGCACGGGTGAAGGCGGGACCTTCGGGTTGGAGCGTTCTAGGCGAGCGTCCGAACGGTGTCCAGAGGATATGCGCAGATTTTCAGTGGTGCCGCGAGCCGCCGCCGGAGCTTCCGTCCGGCCCGTCGTCAGGGCCCTCGGAGGCGCCGTCGCGGTCGGCGGCGCGCAGCGCGGCGTCGAGGGCTTCCTCGATGTCCTCGGGGTCCGTGGAGGGCACCGCATAGCGCCCGGTCAACCACTTCGCGAGGTCGAGATCGGCACAGCGGCGGGAACAGAAGGGGCGGTATTTCGCGTCCGTCTCGCGGCCGCAGAGAGGGCAGCTCATCTGGATCCCTTCGTCGGCGCGGCCGCCGGATCCGCCAGAGGCCCGGCCAGCAGGTCGGCCAGCGGCAGGCGGGCACGCTTGCGTTGCAGCTCGTAAAGGCCGAGAGGCGTCCAGCCGGCCAGGGCGGTTTCGGTGTCGTCGGTCCGGAACCCGGCGCGCAGGGCGGATTCGAAGGTCCGGCGGTCCTTCTTCGGCATCGGCGCGACGTCCACGACGATCTGGCCGCCGAGGCCGCGCAGGCGCAGCTGGCGCGGGATCTCGCGCGCGGCGGCGAGGTTGGCCTTCAGCCCCGCGGCCGGGGAGGTGTCGGCCCCGGTGTTGACGTCGATGGCGACGAGGGCGCGGGTCGGTTCGATGAAGAGCGACTGGCCGCCGGAGAGATCGACGCGCGGGGTGCGCAGCGCCGCGATCATCTCGTCGACGCCGTGGGTGGCGAAGCCGCCCTCCTCCGGCGCGCGGGCGGACCAGTCGCGCCAGGCGATGGTGTGCGGGCCGTCGCCATCCAGCAGCTTTTCGGGCGGGCCGGCGGTGTCGGCGGCGATGGCGGCGGCAAGATCGGCCATGGCGGCGATGTCGGCGGCGATATCGTCGTCCGCCCCCGTCTCGCAGGAGGACCGCAGGATCAGCCCGGCCGGCGGGTCGGTCTGCAGCATCGGGTGGCCGACCAGCACCTCGGCCGCGATCCCCTGCAGCGCGTCGCGCCGGTCGTCGTCGCGCAGCCCGCGCGAGATGTTGATGCCGGGCGCGCCGGGGGTGACGATGGCGTAGCGGCTCTTCAGCAGCAGGCGCGGCGTGACGGGCAGCGCCTTGCCGGGCTCTGCATGGCCCGTCACCTGGACGATCAGCATCTCGCCCGGAGAGATGCCGCGGGTCTGGCGCAGGAAGGCGGGGCCGTCGGGGGTGTCGAGGATGATCCCCCCCTGCCCCTTCATCGGCCGCCCAGCCTTCGCGCGGTAGATCGTGCCGGGGCGCGGGGTGTCGCTGTCGATCAGCAGATCCTCCAGCCGCCCGTCGCGCAGAAGCGCGGCGGCCTCGCGGCCGGAGATCTCGTCGAGGACGATGGAAACGCCCTTCATCGCGGGCCTCCGGGGGCGGATCGTCTGTCGGTGCCGGTCATTCGGCCGCCTCGGCCCGGGACCAGATCGGCAGGCCCGCCGCCTGCAGGAGGGCCGCCGTCTCGGCCACCGGCAGGCCCATGACGGCCGAGAAGGAGCCCTGGATCCACGGGATGAACGCGCCCGCCGGTCCCTGGATGGCATAGCCGCCGGCCTTGCCCTGCCAGTCGCCGGTGGCGAGATAGCCGTTCACCTCGGTGTCCGAGAGCCGCTTCATCTTCACCTCCGTCACCACGTCGCGCTGCCACAGGCGGTCGCCGCGCCTGACGGCCAGGGCCGTGACGACCCGGTGACGGCGGCCCGAGAGGGCATGCAGGAAGGCCGCGGCCTCGCCCGCGTCGGCAGGCTTGCCGAGGATGCGGCGGCCGAGGGCGACGGTGGTATCGGCGCAGAGCACGATGTCGTCCACCCCCGCCGCGACGGCCTGCGCCTTTTCCCGCGCGAGGCGGATACAGTAGGGGCGCGGCAGTTCGCGCGGCTGCGGGGTCTCGTCGATGTCGGGCGGGGTGATCGCGTCGGGCGAAAGGCCCAGCTGGGCCAGAAGCTCCAGCCGCCGCGGGCTGCCGGATCCGAGGATGAGTTTCACGGCAACGTCCCGAGACATGTCCGGAGGCAGCGAGGCCCCGGCACGCGGGCCGGGGCGCGTCGCGTCACTTGAAGCGATAGTTGATCCGACCCTTGGTCAGATCGTAGGGGGTCATTTCGACCTGCACCTTGTCGCCGGCGAGAACGCGGATGCGGTTCTTGCGCATCTTGCCTGCCGTGTGCGCGATGATTTCATGGCCATTCTCGAGCTCGACCCTGAACGTCGCATTCGGCAGGAGTTCCTTCACGACGCCGGGGAATTCGAGAGTGTCTTCCTTGGCCATGGGGTCTCCTTGATTGCGGCCCCGGGCCGGGCCGTGAGGCTCCCGCGCGAGGTGAGCGTGTAAATGGGGCGAACGGGGGCGATTTTCAAGGGAATAATGCGCAGGCCGGGCCGGAGCGGCGAAAGCCGTCCATGGCGCGCCGGGCCGCACCCCGGGCGGCGTGTTGCCCCGGGGGACAGATGGGCGCATCAGCCGCGCTGTCCGGCCTGCTGCCGCAGCAGATCGACGAACAGGGTGAAGGCGCGGGTCGGCTGGCGGCGGCTGGAATAGAAGGCGTGATAGCCGGGGAACGGCGGGCACCAGTCGGCGAGCACCTCCCGAAGCCGGCCGTCCGCCAGCGCCGGCGCGGCCAGATCCTCCAGCATGAAGGCCAGCCCCATGCCCGCACAGGCCGCCGCCACGAGGGCGTCGCCGTCGTTGACGATCACGCAGGGCGCCACCTTGACGGTCTCGGCGCGCCCGTCCCGTTCGAAGGACCAGGGCGACAGGGTTCCGCCGGCGTTCCTGTAGCCGATGCAGCGGTGCGCCGTCAGATCGCGCGGTCCGCGTGGCGGGTCGCGTGTGTCGAGATACGCCGGCGCCGCCACGACCACCGCCCTCAGCGGCGGTCCCACGGGCACCGCGATCATGTCCATCTCCAGATCCTCCCGCAGCCGGATCCCGATGTCGAACCGCTCCGCGACGATGTCGACATGGCGGTTCTCGACGCTCAGCTCGCCCTCGATCTCGGGATGGGCGTCGATCAGGCGCGAGAAGGCCGGCCAGACGAGGGTCTCCGCCGCGTGCTTGCCGCAGGTCACCCGCAGACGTCCGCCCGGCTCCTCGCGCAGATGCTCCAGCGCCTCGATCTCGGCGTCGATCTCGGCGATCACCGGGACCAGCGTGGCCAGCAGCCGTTCCCCCGCCGCCGTCGGCGCAAGGCTGCGGGTGGAGCGGGACAGAAGCCTGATCCCCAGCTCTGCTTCGAGGCGCTTCACGGTCTGGCTGACGGCGGACTGGGTCACGCCGAGGCTGCGAGCCGCGGCGGTGAAGCTCCGTTCCGCCGCGACGCGATGAAAGATGACGAGGTCGGAAAAGCTGCGCGGGTCCATTCACAAGCCATACTACTTGGTCCGAGAAATTCATACGCCCTTATGCCGCGGCTTGCTGATGTCCTTATGGGAGGGACAGCAAGCGAAAGGAGCTGACGATGCCCGACAGAACTTGGTTCATCACCGGCGCGGCCGGAGGCCTGGGATACCTGATCGCCCGCGACGCGCTGGCCGCCGGCGACCGGGTCGTCGCGACCGGACGGCGCATCGACGGGCTGGCGGATCGCCTGTCCGCGCCGGAGGGGCGGCTGCTGGTGCTGCCGCTCGACGTGACCGACGGCGCGGCGGCCTCGGCCGCCCGCGATGCCGCGCTCGACGTCTTCGGCCGGATCGACGTGCTGGTGAACAATGCCGGGCGCGCGCAGCTCGGCTGGTTAGAGACCATCCCGGACGAGGACGTGCGCCGGCAGTTCGAGGTCAACCTGTTCGGCGCCATGAACGTGGCCCGCGCGGTGCTGCCCGTCATGCGCCGGCAGCGCGCGGGGCTGGTGGTCACCATCTCCTCGGTGAACGGGCTGGTCTCGAACCCCGGCGGTTCGGTCTATTCGGCGTCCAAGTTCGCGCTGGAGGGCTGGGTGGAGGGGCTCGCCGCCGAGATCGCGCCGCTCGGCATCCGGTCGCTGATCGTGGAGCCCGGGATGATGCGCACCAACTTCCTCGACCCGTCCGCCGCACGGCATGGGGCGAAGGAGATCGCGGATTACGCCGAGGCGGTGGCCGGCTTCCGGGCGTTCATCGCGGCGGCGAACGGTGCGCAGGAGAACGACCCCGAGGCGCTTTCCGCCCTGATCGTGGCCGAGGCGGCGTCGCCCGATCCCGCGCGCCGGCTGCTGTTCGGCCCCGACGCGCACGAATGGGCGGCCGGGAAGTGCCGGCAGCTGACCGACGAGATCGCCGCCTCGGCGGCGCGCGGCTGAACGGCGCACGGTCCGGCCGGGGGAGCGCTTTCGGCGGAAACGCTCCTCCCCGCCCACGGGCGTCAGCGCAGGTCGATCCGTTCGGGCGGGCCCAGGCGGTCTTCCCATTCCGCCCAGTCACGGTGGGTGCGGACGTTGCCGCCGGTCCTGAGGGCCCGCACGGCCGCAAGGTCCACTTCGGCGAAGGTCCAGCCCGGCGCGTTGGCCGCGCCCGCCGCCAGGATCCCGGTCGGCGGCAGACCCCGGTCGGGCGGGCAGAAGACGCCGCCCGCGCCCCAGCTCGTCTCCATCAGCGGCAGGTTCGGATAGGGGCCGACGGTGGAGGACATCACCGTCACGCATTGCGATTCCAGCGCCCGCGCCCGAGCCGCGATGCGGACGCGCCAGTAACCCTCCTCCTTCTCGGTGGTGGAGGGGATCAGCAGCAGGTCCGCCGCGCTCTGGCTGCGGGCCAGCAAGGGGAACTCGCTGTCGTAGCAGATGTTGATCGCGATCAGGCCGAGCGCCGTGTCGAAAAGCTTCAGCGGCCCCTGCCCGGTGCAGCCCATGGGGGCACGCTCCCACAGGGTCATCACCAGCTTGTCCTGGAACGCCGTCTCTCCCTGCGGTGTGTGGAAATGCGACCGGTTCACGATACTGCCGCCGTCGATGACCGAGGCGGAGGCGCCGAGGATGTGGAGCCCCGTCTTCCGCGCCAGATCGCGGTGCAGGGCGTTCGCGTCGGCCATCTTGCTGTCGACCACGCGGATGGCGGCCTGATCGTCGCCGATGACGCCGTCGCCGCCGACAGAGGCCAGTTCCATCGCGCCGTATTCGGGGAAGACGGCGAGCTGCGCGCCGGCCTCCGCGGCTTCGGTGATCCAGGCGGTCAGCTTCGCCTCGTACGCGGCGAAGTCGGCGAACCAGTCGAGGGGATAGGCGGCGGTGGCGATCTTCATCGGGCGGTCCTTGTGACGGTCTGTTGAGGGGGCTCTGCCCCCGTCGCGCCGCGCGCGACTCCCCCGGCGTATTCGGGGAAAGATGAAATGGGGGGCGTCAGAGGGGGCGCATCCAGAATTGCAGTGTCTTGGCGGTCTCCTCGGTGTGGCCGAGGTCGCGCCACGAGAAATGCGCGATGGCGCCCGGCAGGGGCGCGTAGCCGCGTCTGCGCCAGAACGGGTCGAGCGGCGTGTAGCCGGGCGGGCGGGCGGGGTGGTCCTTCTCGCGGATCACGGCGCAGAAGGCCGAGTGGCGGCGGCCGAGGGCGCGGGCATGCGCCTCGCGCGTGTCGAAGAAGGCGTGGCCGAGGCCCCTGCCCCGATACTCCGGCAGCAGGACGGATTCGGCGCAGTAGAAGATCGACGCCAGCGGTTCGGAGCGGTCCGCGAAGGCGGCGGCGAAGTCGTCGGCATGGTCCTCCATCGCCGTGCCGGTGGCGGCGCCGACGATGCGGGTGCCGTCGAAGGCGGCGGCGAGGATGGCGGTGTCGGCGCGGTAGGCCTCCAGGTAGCGGCGTTCGTAATCGGGATCGCCGTCGTAGAGGTAGGGGAAGGCGCGGAACACCGCGATCCTCAGCCGGGCGACGTCGTCCAGCGCGGCGTCCAGCGCCGCGCCCGTGAGGGTACGGACCTCGACCATCAGCCCTTGCGGCCGGACGGGGCCGAGACCTGCGCCACCCAGTCCGCGAGGTTGTAGTAGGTCGTGACCCGCGCGATCAGCCCGTCGCGCAGGGTGAAGAACGATCCCGCCGGCAGGCGGTAGGTCTGGCCCGCCGCCTCCGGCAGCCCCTCGTCGGTCGCGAGGTAGGTGCCGTTCACGATGTATTCCGCCGCCGCCCGCGTGCCGCCCGACGACGAGAAGATCACCATGTCCGTCAGCTCCTCCCGGTAGCAGCGGCTCATGTGGGCGCAGAACTCGGCGAAGGCGTCGCGGCCGCGGCGGATCTTCCCCTCGTTCACGTGATGCGCCACGTCCTCGGTCAGGCAGGCCAGCATCGCGTCGGTGTCGCCCCCGTTGAAGGCGTCGAAATAGCGTCGGACGATCTCGGTCATGGCTGCTCCCCCTGCCAATCGTGTGCGCGGCGCGCCTTTGCGGCTACCTCCGCCCCGGCCCCCAGCGATCCGTCAGATGCGCCGCGATCTGGTCGCGGGTCTGGCGGTAGGCGTTCAGTTTCTGCTCCCGCGTCTCGCCGATCGCGGTCGGGTCCATGATCGGCCAGTAATCCACCGTCAGATGATAGAACCGCGTCAGATCCAGCGCCCGCTTCTGCGAGGCGGGCGAGAGCGAGACGATCAGGTCGAACGAGCCGAGATCGTCGCCCAGCTTCTGCATCTCGTCGAAGGAGCGGGAGCGGTGGCGCGACAGCTCCACCCCCATCTCCTTGCAGACGGCGATGGCGAAGCCGTCGATCTCCAGATCGTTGTGGACGCCCGCGGACTGGACGTAGGTGCCGGTGCCGTGGAGATGCTTCATGATCCCCTCCGCCATCGGCGACCGCACCGCGTTGTGGTCGCAGCAGAAGAGGATCGACTGAGGCAGCTCCTGCATTCCCGGTCAGGCCCCGAAGTGCAGCACGCAGATCAGGGTGAAGAGCCGCCGCGCCGTGTCGTTGTCCACCAGCGCCTTGCCGTCGAGCCGTTCGATCAGCACCCGCGCGCCTTCGTTGTGGATGCCGCGGCGGGCCATGTCGATCGTCTCGATCTGGTGCGTCGGCAGCGTCTTCACGGCGTCGAAGTAGCTCTTGCAGATGGCGAAGTAGTCCTTGACCACCTGCCGGAACGGGCCCAGCGAAAGATGGAATTCGGCCGCCGGGCTCTCGTCCTCGGTGCGGATGTCGAAGATCAGCCGCTTGTCGCGGATCGACAGCGCGACGAGGTAGGGCCCGTCGGGCACCTGCCGGTCGTCGCGTTTCGGCAGGTCGAAGCTGTTCGCCTCCAGCAGGTCGAACATCGCCACCCGGCGCTCCTGTTCGATCTCGGGCGTCGGCGGCGGCAGGTTCCGGTCGTCGAGGTCTATGCGGGCGATATGGGACATCAGGATACCCCTTTCATGAGGGGCCCTGCCGCAAACCCTGTCGGGGCGCGGCGGGCCGTGGCCTCCCTCATCTCCAGAATATGCTGCATTGCAGAAAAGTTCCAGTTGGGTGCCGCTGACCCGGCGGCAGCTGTGCGCATGTCAGGCGGGACTATTCACGAGTTGTTCAGCCTGTTCAACCGGGCGCGGACCGAAAGCCCGTGCGCCTGAAGGCTCTCCGTCTGCGCCAGCCGTTCGGCGGCGGGGCCGATGGCGGCCAGCGCCTCGGGGGTCATGCGCGCGAGGGTGGTGCGCTTGAGGAAATCCAGCACCGACAGGCCCGAGGCGAAGCGGGCGGAGCGCGCCGTCGGCAGCACGTGGTTCGGGCCGCCGACGTAGTCGCCGATGGCCTCCGGCGTCCAGGAGCCCAGGAAGATCGCACCGGCATGGATGCAGGCTTCGGCCAGTTTCTCGGGCTCCGCCGTGCAGATCTCGAGGTGCTCGGGCGCGATCCGGTTCGACAGCGCCGCCGCCTCGGCAAGATCGCGGACGACGATGATCGCGCCGAAGTCGCGCCAGGAGGGGCCGGCGACGGCGCGCCGCTCCAGCGTTTCCAGATGCCGCTCCACCGCCGCTGCGACGGCCCGCGCCATGGCCGGATCGTCGGTGATCAGGATCGACTGGGCCGAGGCATCGTGTTCGGCCTGGCTCAGCAGGTCCAGCGCGATCCAGTCCGCATCGGCGGTCCGGTCGGCAATGACCAGGATCTCGGACGGCCCCGCGATCATGTCGATCCCGACCCGGCCGAAGACCCGGCGCTTGGCGGCGGCGACGAAGGCGTTGCCCGGCCCGGTGATCTTGTCGACCGGCGCGATGGTCGCGGTGCCATGGGCCAGCGCCGCCACGGCCTGGGCGCCGCCGATGCGCCAGATCTCGTCGACCCCGGACAGCCTTGCCGCCAGCAGCACCAGCGGATTGACCTCGCCCCCGGGCGTCGGCGTGGCGATGCAGATGCGCGGCACGCCCGCCACCCGCGCCGGTATGGCGTTCATCAGCACGGACGACGGATAGGACGCGATCCCCCCCGGCACGTAGAGCCCGGCCGAGGCGACGGGCGTCCACCGCCAGCCCAGCGTCGCGCCTTCCGGATCGGTCCAGAGCGCATCCTCGGGCAGCTGCCGGACGTGATAGGCCCGGATCCGCTCGGCCGCGAGTTCCAGCGCGGCCCGGTCGGCCGCCGGCACCTCGGCGATCCGCTCCTCGATCTCCGCCGCGGAAAAGCGCAGCGTCTCCGGCGTCAGCGCCAGGCGGTCGAAGCGCTCGGTCAGTTCGATCACGGCGTCGTCGCCCCGGGCGCGCACGTCCGCGATGATCGCCGCCACCGCCTCGTCCACGTCCGGCGCGTCCTCGCGCTTCATCGACAGCAGCGCCCGGAAGCGCGGCTCGAAATCGGCATCGGCGGTCGACAGGATATGGGGCATGGGCGGCTCTCCGACGGTCCGGTCCGACCTATCCGCCACCGGGCAGGGGCGCAAGCGCCGCCGCCTCCCGATTCATCCGGCTCGACATGCGCTCGGGGGGCTGCCGCAGGCAGCGGGGGCAGACAGCCCCTCCGCCCGCGCCGCACCCATTGCGCGGTTCCGCGCCTTCCCCCACATTGTCCGCCATGTGTGGACGTTTCGCCGTGACCCTTCCCCCCGACGCGATGGCGCAGCTGTTCGAGGCGGTGCCCGCCAACGATCTGCCGGAGGTGCCGGAGTACAACGTCTGCCCGACCACGCGCATCCACGCCGTCCGCGCCGGAGAGGACGGCACGCGGCAGCTGACGGCGATGCGGTGGGGCTACATCCCGCACTGGTACAAGGCCCCGAACGACGGGCCGCTGCTGATCAACGCCCGGGCCGAGACGGTGGCCGAGAAGCCCGCCTTCCGCGCCGCCGCGCGCGAACGGCGCTGCCTGATCCCGGCGGACGGCTTCTACGAATGGGAACGCCACGACAAGGTGAAGCTGCCCTGGTTCATCCATCGCGCCGACGGGGAGCCGATGGTCTTCGCCGGCGTCTGGCAGGTCTGGGAGCGGGGCGAGGAGAGGCACGTCACCTGCGCCATCGTCACCATCGAGGCCGATGCCAACCCGGCGATGGCCGCCGTCCACAACCGCATCCCGGTGATCCTGGAGCCCGAGGACTGGGGCAAGTGGCTGGGCGAGGAAGGCAGGGGCGCCGCGACGCTCATGCGCTGCCCGCCGGCAGAGACGATCGGGATGCATCGCGTCGGAACCGAGGTGAATTCCAACCGCGCGAAAGGGCCGGATCTGATCCGGCCCCTGCTGCAGGCATGAGACGCCCCGGCGGACGTCAGTTGCCGTTGCCGTTGCCGCCACCGAGCAATCCGCCCACCAGGCCCGTCACCGCGTTCGGCCCCAGCAGTCCGGACACGAGGTTGGTGACCAGCGATGTCGGCAGCGACAGCAGGCCGAGCAGGGTAGGCAGGGGGGTCTTGCCGGCGGGGTAGTTGACCTCGCCCGGCAGCGCCGCGCGGCGGAAACTGCCGGTCAGGCCCGAGCTGTTCGACTTGATGCTCTTGTAGTTCGTCTGCACGCCGGGCTGCACAAGCAGCAGGAAACCGGACTTGTACCCCATATCCCCCGAGTTCCAGCTGCTGTTCGTGGCCTTCACCCCGTTGGTGGAGCTGTGCATGTTCACGAACAGGATCCGGTCGCCGTTCGTCGCGAAGACCTCTTCGGGGAAGGCGCCGTTGCCGACCAGCTGCACGACATGGGTGGTGCCGGTGAAGGGCACCGTCTCGACCGTCGGCTGCAGCACCGGGTCCGGATCGTCCCAGCAGAACCACAGGAAGCAGGCCGCCTGGGCGGGCGCGGCGTGGAACAGGCACAAACCGAACGCGAGCAGTACGGCTTTCAGTTTCGACATGGCACGACTCCGGAATCCCTTCGGGCACAGCGTGGTTGCCGGATTGTTAAGATCGGAATACGGCCTGAATGTGACCGATTGTCCGCGCCCGGGCATCACAGTGTTCAGCCGCCGCGTGGCGCGCCGTCCGGCCCGCGCCGCCCCGGCCGCCGTGCGGGGGCGATGGAACCCGCGCGCCGGGGGCCGCGTTGGACCGCTCGGAAGATGAAGATCACGGGTACAGCAGAGGGGACCGACATCATGGCAAAACCCGTCACCAACGGAACTCCGTCCACCGGCGCCGCATCGCAGGCCGGCGCATCCACGACCAGGGAGGCAGCTCACGTGACCGACAGCAACGACGTTCGCGACCAGATTTCGGTGCTTCAGAAGGACATCGCGGAACTGACCCGCATCGTGTCCGACTACGGCAAGGCGCAGGGCGAGTACCTGAAGTCCAGCGCCCAGTCCCGCGCCGAGACGCTGAAATCCGACGCCGAGCGCCGGCTGCGCCAGACCGAGGCGCAGGCGCGCGACGCCTGGGCCCAGGCCGAGGGCGCGGTGCGCGAGAACCCCGCAGGCGCGGTCGGGCTGGCCGCCGGCATCGGCTTTCTTGTCGGCCTGATCATGGCGCGCCGCTGAGGCGCGCCGATGTTCGGCACGATAGCCCTGTCCGCCCGTCTGGCCGCGCGTCGCGCGGCCTTCGGGCTTGTCTCCACCCTTCTGCTGCTGGTCGGCTTCGCCTTCTTCACGGCGGCGGCCTTCATGGCGATGCAGGCGGCCCGCGGCGCGATCTTCGCGGCGCTGGTGGTCGGCGCGGCCTACACCGGGTTGGCGCTGATCCTGCTGGCCATCGGAATGCGCCGACCGCTGCCCCCGCCGGTCGCCGCCCCGCCCGTGGCCGCGGTGTCGCTGGCCGGGATCGCCGGTGCCTTCGTGCAGGGCATCGGGGCCGGCATCGCCGCCCGCGCGGCCGCACCGCGCCGCCCGCCACCGCCGCCGCCACCGGTGTAGCAATCCTGCCGGAACGCGACGGGTGCGCCGTCACCCGTCGCGCCCGAAGGGTTGGCGCAGGCGCAGCGCACGCCCGGTCCCGGCCGGTTCAGACCGTTCCCGCACGACCCCCGCACGGCGCCCGCCCCGCTGACGGCACGTGCCCCCGGTGCTGCGGCACCGCAACGGCTCGCACGTCCTGGCGGCAGCCGCCATCCCCCGCCTCGCCTCATCCCTGCGGCCTGACCCGCCGGTCTTGGAACCGGCCGCCCCCTCGGCAAGACTGCCGCCGCGCGGCGCGGAGTCGCGTGCACACGAGGGAGGACAGACCATGACCGCAGAATGCAATCCGCACCGGGAGTCCTCGGCATGAGCGCCCCCTCCTCCGCCTTCTCGCTGGAAGGCCGCGTCGCGGTCGTCACCGGCGCGGGATCGCGCGCCGACGGGATCGGCAACGGCCGCGCCGCCTCCATCGTCATGGCCCGTCACGGCGCGAAGATCGCGCTGCTGGACGAGAACACCGAATGGGCCGACGCCACGCTCAAGATGATCGAGGCGGAGGGCGGCACCGCGCAGGTCTTCGCCTGCGACGTGACGGACGAAGCGGCGTGCAAGGCGGTGGTGGAGGAGATCACCTCGCTCTGGCATGCGCCCGACATCCTGGTGAACAACGTGGGCATCGGCGGACCGGACGGCACCGCGCTCGACGTCGACATGGCGGCCTGGGATCACGGCATGGCGGTCAACGTCTCGTCCATGGTGCTGATGAGCCGCGCCTGCCTGCCCGGGATGATCGAGCGGGGGTCGGGCGCGATCGTGAACATCTCCTCCGTCGCGGGGCTGATCGGCGGGCATCCCAAGCTGCTCTATCCCGCGTCGAAGGGCGCGGTCGTGCAGATGACGCGCGCGATGGCCACCCATCACGGCCGCGACGGTGTTCGGGTCAACTGCATCTGCCCCGGCATGGTCTACACGCCGATGGTCTACACCCGCGGGATGGACGACAAGGTCCGCCAAAGCCGGAAGAACCGCTCGCTGCTGCAGATCGAGGGCGAGGGCTGGGACGTCGGCAACGCCGTGGCGTTCCTGGCTTCGGACGCGGCCCGCTGGATCACGGGCGTCATCCTGCCGGTGGATGCCGGCGCGACCGCCGGGCGTCATCGGGAGTAGACGCGCAGCGCCGCCCCACGTGTCGGCCTCCCGTACGTCATGACGGCGCCGGCCAGGGCGAATCGATGTGGAGCAAACGGGTCGGCAGCCCCCTGCGGGGGCTCCGTCCGAACCTGCCGAAACGCGCCGCAGGTGCTTTGGTTCCCGCAATTCTGCATCGCCGCACACCACGGCAGGTTGCCGCCGGTTTTTCGTGCGTTTTCAGGCAGAAAAACGCTCCGCTGCCACGCGGCGATTGCACCTTCCCTCGCCTGATGCAATCTGCGCGTCGGGCGGCATCCTGAGCCGTCGTCGCAACCGGTACTGCTCGTTTGACTACTGTCGGCCCTGCCTCGTTTTCCCCGTATCGTCCCGCCTCGCCCGACCGGCGCCAGACCCTCCGGCTTCTTGCCGCGGGCGGGCTTGCGGCCGGTCTCGGCCTGCCGCATCGCGCCTTCGCGCAGAACGCCGCCCAGCCCGCACCGGCCGAGGCCGCGACCGCGACAGCGACCGAGGGCGCGCCGCAGCCGTTCTCGTTCGACCTGCTGTCGGAGGAGATGCAGCGCCTCAGCCGCGGCGATCCGGAGCAGCCGGCGAAGGTGGAGGGATTCCTCGCCGGGCTGGACTACGACGGCTACAACCATATCCGCTTCCGCGACGAGGCCGCGCGCTGGCAGGAGGACGGATCCCGCTTCCGACTGGGCGCCTTCCACCTCGGCTGGCTCTACGATCAGCCGGTGCGGCTCTTCGACGTGAGCGACGGCACGCAGAAGCCGATGACCTTCACCACCGCCGATTTCGAGTATCGCGGCGCGCTGGAAGGCCGGGTACCGCCCGACGCGCCGATGCCGGGCGTCGCCGGCTTTCGCGTGAACGCGCCGCTGAACCGGCCCGACCGGTTCGACGAGCTGATCGCCTTCCTCGGCGCCAGCTACTTCCGCGCGCTGGGGCGGGACAACTTCTATGGCCTCAGCGCCCGCGGTCTGGCCGTCAACACGGGCCTGTCGGGGACCGAGGAATTCCCGCGCTTCAGCGCCTTCTACGTGGAACGTCCGGCGCCCGATGCGCGGCATGTCCGGCTCTACGCCGCACTGCAGAGCCAGTCGGTGACCGGCGCCTATGCCTTCACCATCACCCCCGGCGCCGAAACGATCGTCGACGTGACCGCGCGGCTCTTCTTCCGGGCCGACATCGAACAGCTGGGCCTCGCGCCGCTGACCTCGATGTATCTGCTGGGCGAGAACGATCCCGGCAGCTTCGACGACTACCGACCGCGGGTCCACGACAGCGACACGCTGGTCATGGTGAACCGGGGCGGCGATCACTTCGTGCGGCCGCTGAACAACCCGCCGCGGCTGGCCAGCTCGTATTTCGCGGCCGAGAACCCGGTGGGCTTCGGCCTGATCCAGCGCAACCGGAACTTCGACGACTATCTCGACGCCGAGGCGCATTACGAACGCCGCCCCTCGCTGATGGTGGAGCCCCTGGGCGACTGGGGCCGCGGGTCTGTCCGACTGGTCGAGATCCCGTCGGATCTGGAAGGCAACGACAACATCGTGGCCTTCTGGGTGCCCGAGGCGCCGGCCCGCGAGGGCGAGGCGATGGAGGTGTCCTGGCGGCTGCGCTGGGGCGCCGACCCGGGCCGGGGCGATGCAGAACTTGCCCGCGTTCTGCGCACCCGCACCGGAATCGGTGGAATTTCGGGCGTCCGCGAGAGCGACGGCACCCGAAAGTTCGTGATCGACTTCGCGGGCGGACCGCTGTCGGAACTTCCCGATGATGCGGACGTTTCGCCAACCGTATCGGCCAGCCGGGGCGAGATCCGCAACGCGATCCTGTCGAAGGTGTCCGGCACGCGGACGTGGCGGCTGGTCATCGACATCGCCGCGCCGGGCGAACGGTTGGTCGAACTTCGCGCCGGTATCACGGGCTACGGCAGGAACCTGTCCGAGATCTGGCTATATCAGTGGATGCAGGAATGAGCGCAGAACAGCAGATACCGGGCGCCAGCGGGCCGGTCAGCGCGGTCGAGGCGCCGCACTGGGCCCCGCCGGAGGCGCCGCTGGAGATGCCGACCCAGGTGCTGGAGCGGCCCGAGATCGCGCCGCTCTGGGCGCGCATGTTCGTGCTGCCGCTGGTCCGCAGGCACGGCTGACACGGCCCTGACGGCCGGCCGCGGGCCGACCCGTCCGATACAGCGACGACGCCGGGACGATATCGGGACGGGGACGATACCGGGACGGGGACGATACCGGGACAGGCCGCCCTTGAGACGCGGCCGACACGGAGACAGGGGCCGACACCGAGCCACGGCGCTCACGGCCGATACGGGGCAGACCGGGATCCTCCGGTCCGCCGGACTTTCCAGGGCGGCCGCGCCGCTGCAACGTGAACCCGAGGACACCAGCGATGACGGGCCGCCCCGACGTCCAGAACACCGACTCCGACATGCTGCCGGACCGCACCCTCGCGGCCCGCACCGCGGCCATCGGCTTCGCGCTGATCTCGGCCGCCGCCGCCGCGGGGCTGGTGGCCGAGGCCGCGGCGCAGGACGGTCTGCATCTGGCCGACCTCGCCCGCGCCGGGCTGATCTTCGTCACCACCGCCTGGCTGTCCTGGGGCGCCGCGGGCGCCATGCTGGGCCTCGCGCCCCGGCGCCACCCCGCGCGGCCGCTGCCGGCGGCGCGCGTGCCGCAGGCCCCGACGGTCGTGCTGGTCCCGATCTGCAACGAGGATCCGTGCCGGACCTTCGCTCGGGTGGCGGCGATGGACGCATCGGCCGAGGCGGCGGGCGTGGCGGTCGATTTCGCCATCCTCTCGGACACCCGCGACGAGACCCTCGCCGCCGCCGAACGCGACTGGTTCGCGCACCTGTTGCAGGATCGCGGCGCGCAGGGCCGGATGTTCTATCGACGCCGGACGAACAACATCGGCCGCAAGGCGGGCAACATCGAGGATTTCATCCGCCGCTCGGGCGGCCGCTGGGATTTCGCCATCATACTCGACGCCGACAGCCTGATGGAGGGCGCGACCTTTCGCCGGATGATCGCGCAGATGCAGGCCGATCCGAAGCTGGGCCTGCTCCAGACCCTGCCGAAGATCGTGGAGGCGCGATCCCTGTTCGGGCGGGCGCTGCAGTTCGCGGCCTCTTTCCATTCGCCGGTCTTCGCGCGCGGCCTCGCCCGGATGCAGGGCCGGACGGGCCCGTTCTGGGGCCACAACGCCATCGTCCGCATCCGCGCCTTCGCCGAAAGCTGCGGCCTGCCGCCGCTGGAAGGGCCCGCGCCCTTCGGCGGGCACATCCTCAGCCACGATTACGTCGAGGCCGCGCTGCTGGCCCGCGCCGGCTGGACCGTGCGGCTGGACGAATCCATCGAGGGCTCGTTCGAGGAGGGGCCCGACAACGTCGTCTCCTTCGCCCGCCGGGACCGCCGCTGGGCCCAGGGCAACCTCCAGCACATGCGCCTGCTGACGACCCACGGCCTGCGGTTCTGGAGCCGCTTCGTCTTCGCCCAGGGGATCATGGCCTATCTCGTCTCGCCGATCTGGGGAGCGTTCCTGATCGTGTCGGTGCTGGCCACCGTCACCGCCCCGCCGCCCGACTACTTCCCCGAGGCGTTCCAGCTCTTCCCCGTCTTCCCCAGCGACCGGACGCAGATGATCATCGGCCTCGGCATCGGCATCATCGGCCTGCTGGTCCTGCCGAAATTCGCCATCCTGACCGAGGCGATGGCGACGCGCCGCGCCGCCGGCTTCGGCGGCGGCTTCCGCGCCCTGCGCTCGGTCCTGGCCGAACTGCTGCTGTCCTCGCTGCTGGCCCCCATCATGCTGATGTTCCAGAGCCGGGCGGTGTTCCAGATCCTCGCCGGGCAGGACGGCGGCTGGCCCGCCAACCAGCGCGGCGAGGGCGTGCTGAGCCTGGCCGACGCCTGGCGCGCCTCGGGCTGGATCGCGGTGACGGGCGCGCTGACGCTGGCGGTGATCACCCGCTTCGCGCCCGACCTGCTGATCTGGCTGCTGCCGGTCTGCCTGCCGATGGTGGCGGCGCCCGCGCTCATCGCCTGGACCTCGCGCCCGGTGACGCGCCGCCTGTTCACGGTGCCGCAGGAACTTTCCCCTGCGCCGGTGATTGAAGGATATCGCCGGACCCTGGCCGCCTGGGCCGCCCCGGCCCGCAACCCCGCCGGTTCCGGCGCTCCCGGAGATATCCGCAATGCCGCGGCCTGACACCTCGCTCGCTTCCGCCGCCGCCAACCGCGACCTGGCCCCGCCGGTCCGCAGCCGGCGCGACCCCCGCATCGACCTCTTCCGCGGCATCGCCCTGACGATGATCTTCATCGATCACATGCCCGGCAACCCCTACGAGCACTGGACCTCGCGCAACTTCGGCTTCTCGGACGCGGCAGAGGCGTTCTTCGTGATGTCCGGCATCGCCGCGGGCCTCGCCTATTCCGCTCGGTTCGAGGACGAGGCGCTGCGCCGCAACGGGCTCTGGCCTGCCATGCGTCCGATCTGGGGCCGGGCCTGGACACTCTATATCGTGCAGGTGTTCCTCAGCCTCTGGGCGGTGGCGATCTTCGCCTGGGGCGCGGCGACCTTCCTGCTGCCGGAGCTGCTGGAGAAGAACAACCTCGCGCCGATCTTCGAGAAGACGCCCGAGGCGCTGGCGGGCCTCGCCGCGCTGACCCACCAGATCGGGTACGTCAACATCCTGCCGGCCTACACGGTGCTGCTGCTGGTGGCGCCCGCGATCATCTGGGCGGGCCTGCGCTGGCCGGTGGCCGTCGCCTGCGCCTCGGCGCTGCTGTGGTACGCGGCGGGCCTGTGGCGGCTGAACCTGCCGAACTACCCGAACGCGGGCGGCTGGTTCTTCAACCCCGTGGCCTGGCAGGCGGTCTTCGTCGCGGGCCTGCTGACCGGCATCGCGATGAAGCGCGGGCAGCGGTTCGTGCCGTATCACCCGGCGCTCTTCTGGCTGTCGGCCGGGATCGTGGCGCTGGTGCTGGCCTGGATGCACGTGCCCGGCTTCGGACCGTGGCTGAACCGCGGGATGGCGTGGCTCGGCAGCCAGGGCGCGCCGTTCCACATCGTGTCGCACGACAAGACCTTCCTGTCGGCGCCGCGGCTGATCCACATCCTCGCGCTGTTCTACCTGCTGTCGTGCCTGCCGTCGCTCCGCGGGTTTGCCGGCAGCCGTTTCGGCGCGCCGTTCCGCCTGCTGGGCCGCAACGGGCTGCTGGTCTTCTCGTCCGGCACGCTGCTGGCGCTGCTGGGACAGGTGATCCTCGCCTCGGAACCGCAGGCGGCCTGGCCCGCCCTGCTGCTGCCGCCGGCGGGCGTGGCGGCGATGCTGGCCATCGCCTGGCTCAAGGAAGCCGCCTCCGGCCGCCGCACGCCGCCCGCGCCCGCGCATCCCGCCGCCCCGGCCCGGGCAGAGCCGCAGCCGCGCCGCGCCTGGTCCGTGCCGCAGGTGCAGCCGGCGGAGTGAGCGTCGCGCCGCTGAATGCTGCCGCCGCGCCGCCATCGGGCGGTGCGGCCGCGTCCCTCGGCACGGCGGGTCACGTCCCCGGCATCCGGGGCAAAAGTGAACCGACCTGTTTGCATTTGCCCTCGATCTGACGGAGAAACGGCGGGCGGCGCGGGACGATCCCCCCGCCGTGGCGCCGGGCGCGCTCGTTCCGGCCCCAACTATCGCCGACGTTTCCGACCTGCCCGAAGACCTGCCGGAGGTGCCCCATGGCCAAGCGCGAATCCGATGCGGCCCGCCCGACCCGCAATCCCGAACCGGCCCGCCCGACCCGCAGCGGCGATCCCGCCCCCGCACCGCGCCGCCGGCGCTGGATCGTCGCCGTGCTTGCGCTCGTGCTCATCGCCGCCGGCGTCTGGTACGCACTGAACGGCAACCTTGCCGAGATCACGGGCGAGCCGGGAACGAACGAGACGGGCACAGGTGAGACGGGCACGGGTGAGACGGGCACGGGCGAGACGGCCGCATCCCCCGATGTCACCGCCCCGGCGGAACCCGTCAGGATGCAGCTGACCACCGACGAGGTGCTGGAGGTCGCGCCCGTCACCCTGACCGAAAGCGTCAAGGTCACCGGCTCCATCGCGCCGCTGCGGCAGCTGCACCTGTCGTCCGAGGTGACCGCCCGCGTCGTCTCGGTCGAGGTGCGTGCCGGCGACCGGGTGGCGGAGGGCGATCTTCTGGTGCAGCTCGACGCCGAGACGCTGGGCAACCAGCTGGCCCAGGCCCGCGCCACGGTCGAGGCGACGCGCGCGCAGCTGCGGCTGGCGCGGAACCGTCAGGACCGCACGTCAAGCCTCGTGGACCGCGGCCTCAGCCCCTCGTCCGAACTGGAGGCGGCGGCGGCCGAGGTCGATCAGCTGACCGCCAGCCTCGGCGGGCAGGAAACCCAGGTCCGCACGGCCGAGGAAGCGGTCGAGAACGCCACCGTCGAGGCGCCCTTCTCCGGCATGATCTCGGCCCGCGAGGTGGATCCGGGGGCCTTCGTGTCGACCGGCGCGCCGCTGGTGACGCTGGTGGATCTGGAATCGCTGGAATTCGCGGCCACGGTGCCGGTCCGCTACGCTCCGCTGATCGAGCCGGGCCAGAGCGTCGAGCTGAACGTCGAGGGCCTGTCCGGCCGCAGCTTCGGCGGCGAGGTGGAGCGCATCAACCCCGTCGCCATCGAGGGCAGCCGCATGCTGCCGGTCTATGTCCGCATCGCCAACCGCGACGGCCGGCTGCGCGGCGGCATGTTCGCCTCGGGCCGGCTGGTGCTGGAACGGGAGGACGGCGCCATCGGCATTCCCGCCGAGGCGGTGCAGGAGGACGCAGAGGGCACCTTCGTGCTGAAGATCGAGGACGGCCGCATCACCCGCCAGCCGGTCGAGCGGGCACGCCTGTGGGACAACGGCCGCATGGCCGAGATCGCCGAGGGCCTTTCCCCCGGCGACCGCATCGTGTCGCAGCCCCTGACCCGCCTGCGCCCCGGCGCGACGGTCGAGATCGTGGAACCGTAGGGGGCCCGCGCGATGATCCTCACCCGCATCTCGGTCAATCAGCCGGTCTTCGCCACCATGGTGATGGTGGCGATGCTGGTCATCGGTCTCTTCAGCTATTCCCGCCTGCCGGTCGAACAGCTGCCGGACGTGGATTTCCCGGTGGTGGCGGTCGTCGCCTCCTACCCCGGCGCCTCGCCCGAGGCGGTGGAGAGCGACATCATCGAACCGATCGAGGATGCCGTCTCGACCCTGTCCGGCATCGACAGCATCGAGGCGACAGCGCAGACCGGATCGGCCCTGGTGCTGATGATCTTCGAACTGGAGGTCGACAGCGCCACCGCCGCCCAGGACGTGCGCGACCGGATCGCGCAGATCGAGGCGAGCCTGCCCGACAATGCCGACGATCCGCAGATCCTGCGCTTCGATCCGGGCGAGTTGCCGGTGCTGTCGGTCGGCGTCTCGGCCGAGGGGATGGACCCGGGCGCGTTGACCGAACTGACCGAGGACGCCATCGCCACCCGGCTGGCCAACATTTCGGGCGTGGGCCGCGCGACGGTGATCGGCGGCCTGCCGCGCGAGGTGCATGTGGAGGTCGATCCCGACCGCCTGGCCGCGCTCGGCATGGGCGTCTCCGAAGTCGTCTCGGCCCTGTCGGCGGAAAACGTCGACCTGCCCGCCGGCGCGGTGACCGAGGGCGGCAGCCGGCAGACGATCCAGGTCGAGGGGCGCATCCCCGACATCCGCGACTTCACCGACATCATCGTCGCCCGGCGCGGCGGTCAGCCGGTCAGGCTCGGCGACGTGGCCGACGTGGTGCTCGACCTGGCGGAGCCCGAGAGCCTCGCCCTGATCGACGGCAACCGGGCGCTGGCGGTCGATATCGTCAAGACCCAGGGCGCCAACACCGTCGAGGTGGCCGAGGAGGTCCGGGCCGAGATCGCGCGGATGCTGGGCGAGACGGAATTCGAGGGCATCCGCATCGACGTGATCCGCGACAACGCGAAGCCGGTCGAGGACAGCTTCCACGCCGTGCAGTCCATGCTGATCGAGGGCGCGCTGCTGGCGACGGTGATCGTGTTCCTCTTCCTCAACTCCTGGCGGTCGACGATCATCACGGGGCTGACGCTGCCGATCTCGATCATCGGCACGATGGCGGCGCTGCTGGCGCTCGGCTTCACGCTGAACATGATGACGATGCTGGCGCTCAGCCTGTCGGTCGGCATCCTGATCGACGACGCCATAGTGGTGCGCGAGAACATCATGCGCCACCTGCACATGGGCAAGACGCACCGGCAGGCCGCGCTGGACGGCACCAACGAGATCGGGCTGGCGGTGCTGGCCACCACCCTGTCCATCGTCGCGGTGTTCCTGCCGGTGGCCTTCATGGAGGGCATCCTCGGCCGTTTCTTCCTGCAGTTCGGGGTGACGGTGTCGGTCGCGGTTCTGATCTCGCTCTTCGTGTCCTTCACGCTGGACCCGATGATGTCGTCGGTCTGGTACGACCCCGCGGGCGAGCCCGACGCCAAGCGCGGGCCGATCGGGCGGCTGGTTGCCCGGTTCGACCGCTGGTTCGAGGGCCTGAACCGCCGCTACACCGGCCTGCTGCGCGCTGCGCTGCGCTGGCGCAAGACGACGCTGCTGGCCGCCGTGCTGGCCTTCGTCGGCGGGATCATGGTGTTCCCGCTGGTCGGGGCCGAATTCGTGCCGCCGGCGGACAATTCGGAAATCCAGGTGGACGTGGAAACCCCGGTCGGCACCTCGCTGGACCGGACGGCGGCCAAGGTGGCGCAGGTCGACCGGCTGCTGCGCGACCTGCCCGAGATCACTTCGACCTACGCCACGGTGAACTCGGAACAGAACCGGGGCGAGAACCGCGCCATCGTGATCGGCCGCATGGTCGGCCCGGAAGAGCGCGAGATCACCCCCACCGAATTCGCCCCCCTGCTGCGCCAGCGGCTGGAGGCGATCCCCGGCGCACGCTTCACCGTCGGCACGGCGGGCGGCCTCGGCGGCGGGGCACTGGCCACGCCGGTCGAGGTGAAGCTGCGGGGCGACAACCTTCAGGTGCTGGAACGTCTGGCGGCGCAGCTGGCGCGGGACATGAGCGACATTCCGGGCCTCGTCGACCTGCGCACCTCGCTGGACGATCCGCAGCCCACCGTCGGCATCCGCATCGACCGCGACGCGGCCTCGGACCTCGGCCTGTCGCTGCGCACCGTGGGCGACGCGCTGAACCCGCTGATCGGCGGCAGCACCGTGGGTGAATGGACCTCGCCGCAGGGCGAGAGCTTCGACATCGTCGTGCGCCTGCCCGCGGACGAACGGGACGACACGTCGCTGCTGCGCAGCCTGCCGATCGCCCCCGCGCCCGAGGGCGGTGGCGTGGTGCGGCTGGACCAGGTGGCGAACGTCGCGGGATCCGAGGGCCCGGGCGAGATCACGCGGGAGGACCGCCGCCGCTCCGTCTCGGTCACCGCGAACCTGGAGGGGCGGACGGCGGGCGAGGTCACCGCCGAAGTGCAGGCGCGGATGAACGCGCTGGACCTGCCGCCGGGCTACACCGTCTCGGCCGGCGGCGACGCCGAGGATCTGGCGGAGACGGCCGTCTCGGCCGCCACGGCGCTGCTGCTGGCGATCGTCTTCATCTACCTGGTGCTCGCCTCGCAGTTCGGCAGCTTCGTGCAGCCCTTCGCGATCATGTCCTCGCTGCCGCTGGCGCTGATCGGTGTGATGCTGGGCCTGCTGGTCGGCGGGTCGACGCTGAACATGTTCTCGATCATCGGGTTCATCATGCTGATGGGTCTGGTGGTGAAGAACGCGATCCTGCTGGTCGACAACGCCAACCAGCGCCGAGCCGAGGGGATGGAGCTGCGCGACGCGCTGGTCGAGGCCGGCAGCACCCGGTTCCGGCCGATCGTGATGACGACCCTGGCGATGATCTTCGGGATGCTGCCGCTGGCGCTGAACATCCACGGCGGGTCGGGCCAGAACGCGCCGATGGCCCACGCGGTGATCGGCGGGCTGATCTCGTCCTCGCTGCTGACGCTGGTGGTGGTGCCGGTGATCCTGACCTGGGTGGACGCGGTCGGACGCTGGGCGGCGGGGCTGTTCCCGAAGGCGCCGGATCACGCGTGAGAGGGTGGCCGCCGCGCGGGCGGCGGCCGGGAAAAGGGGGGCTGTCTGCCCCCCTCTTGCGGGCTGCGCCCGCAATTCACCCCCCGAGAGTATTCTCGGAAAGATGAACGTGCGGAGGCCTCCCGGGACGGCGGGCGGGGCGATGCGGCCGCAGGGCGCGAGCGTCGTGCGGCGTCAGGGGAGCGGGATGCGCGGCGCCTCGTGCAGGGCCATGACCTTGCCTTCCCATTCCGGCGCAGGCGGCGGATAGGCCTGCGAGACCCAGGGGTCGTGACCGGGGATGGCGTGTTCCAGATCGCCCGCAAGGTCGCGGATTCGAGCCCAGCTTTCCATCGTCGCCGCCGTGTCGTGCAGGATCGGGAAGGGTTTGCCCTTCACGATGTTGCCGTAGAGGTGGAAGGCGTCCGAGGCCAGAACGATCGGCCCCCGCTTCGTGTTGACGCGCACCGATTGCAGGCCCGGCGTGTGGCCGGGCATCGGGAAGATGTCGATGCCGGGCGCGAGGGACCAGGCCCCGTCGTGGAACGCCATGCGTTCGTCGAAGACGAGGCGGACGGCCTGCACCACATCCTCGATCTCGTAGGCGTGGCGCATGAAGGCGTGGACCATGTTGCGCCCCGTGGCGTGGGACATCTCGCCGTCCTGCAGGTGGAAGCGCGCGTTCGGGAAATCGCCCAGGCAGCCGGCGTGGTCGTAGTGCAGGTGAGTGAGGATCACGTCCTCCACCGCCTCCGCCGCCACGCCGATGCGGGCCAGCGCCTCGGCCGGCAGCACCTCCAGCGCCCGTCCGCGCTTCCTCGACGAATGGTCGCCGAAGCCCACGTCGACCAGCACCGTCCGCCCCGCCCCGCGGATCGCCCAGATGTAGAAGTGCAGCCGCTCCGGCCCGTCGTGGATGTCGGCGCCGACGTAGTTCTCGTGCCCCTGCCGCTCGGGCGAGATGGCGTAGAGCAGCGCCCAGACCTCGTATTCCGGTAGCCTGTCGGTCATGCGATGCCTCCCCCTCTGCCTGCCCGTGAAGTGCCGTGCCGTGCCGAGCATGGCCCGGCGGGCCCGCCTGCCGCAAGCGCCGCGGCTTGCAATCCGGGCCGGCCGGGCAGAGGCTGCGCCGCAACACATCAGGACCGACCCGGGAGGACGAGGAATGACCGACGCCTACGACAACGGAATGAAGACCCGCCGCAAGGTGCTGGGGGACGAATACGTCGACCGCGCCCTGGCCAGCGCCGACGCCTTCAACGAGCCGATGCAGCAGCTGGTCACCGAATACTGCTGGGACGCGATCTGGAACCGCGAGGCCCTGCCCCACAGGACCCGCAGCCTGCTGAACATCGCGATGCTGTCGATCCTCAACCGCCAGAACGAGCTGCGCGCGCACCTGCGCGGCGCGCTGCGCAACGGCTGCACCACGGACGAGATCCGCGAGGTGCTGCTGCAGGTCGCGGTCTACGGCGGGGTGCCGGCGGGGATCGACAGCTTCCGCGTCGCCAAGGAGGTGCTGAAGGAAGAGGGCGCGCTGTGACCGGATCGGGCAGCTATCCGGGGCGGGTGGGCTTCATCGGGCTGGGCCAGATGGGGCTGCCGATGGCCGGTCACCTGGCCGCCGGCGGCGTCGACCTCGCCGTCTTCGACACCGACCTGTCGCGCACCGGCAGGGTGGCCGGCGCCAGCCCCGCCACATCCGCCGCCGAGGCGGTCGCGGGCGCGCGGGCGGTGATCTTCATGCTGCCGGACGGCACGGTGCTCGACCGGCTGCTCTTCGGCGAGGAGGCGCTGGCGCAGGCGCTGGAGCCGGGCGCGGTGGTGATCGACATGGGCTCCTCCGATCCCTACCTGACCCGCCGGATCGCCGCCCGCTGCACCGAGGCCGCGCATCCCTTCATCGACGCCCCGGTCTCGGGCGGGGTGCGCAAGGCGGTCAGCGGCGAGCTGGCGATCATGGCCGGCGGCGAGACGCAGGAGATCGACCGCGTCCTGCCGCTGTTCGAACTGATGGGCGCGCGGGTCTTCCGCCTGGGCCCGGCCGGATCGGGCCAGGCGGTGAAGGCTCTCAACAACCTCGTCTCGGCGGCGGGGCTGCTGGCGGCGGCCGAGGCGCTGAGGATCGGCGAGGCCTTCGGGCTGAAGCCGGCGGGCATGGTCGAGGTCTGGAATGCCTCCACCGGGAAGAACAACGCGACGGAGAACAAGCTGGAGCCCTTCATCATCTCGGGCCGCTACGATTCCGGTTTCGCGATGAAGCTGATGGTCAAGGACCTGCGCGCCGCCATGGGGATCGCCGAGGCGGAAGCCGTCGCCGCCCCCGGCAGCCGCCACGTCGCGGGAACCTGGGCGCAGGCGCTGTCGGACCTGGAGGAGAGCGCCGATCACACGGAGATCCACCGCTGGCTGACCCGGCTGAAGGACGCTGGAGAGGCGTGACATACGGCGCAAACCGCCGCGCATGAGGCGCTGTCGGAGGAACCTGCCGCGGCCCCGCGGGGTTTGCCCCCCGGACCGGCGGCATGCCGTCGGTCATCGAGGATCGAATGGCTTGCTGCACGAAGCCGAATGACCACGGACGGGAGACCCGCGGGATGGCCGGACTCGGCATGCTGCTGCAGGAATCGGCGTCGCTGCTGCGACGGGAGTTCGAGCGCGCCGCCCTGCCGCACGAGCTGACGCTGATGCAGTGGCGGGTGCTGGCGCAGCTGGCCCGTCAGGGCCCGGCGCGCCAGGTCGAGATCGGCCGCCGGCTGGCCACCTCCCCCATGACCATCAGCGATGTGGCGGACCGGCTGGAGACGGCCGGGCTGGTGCGCCGCGACACCGATCCGGACGACAGTCGCGCCAAGCGCGTCAGCCTGTCGAAGGCGGGGCGGGAGCTGATCCAGCGGATGAGCGTGGTGGTCGAGGACATCATGGGCCGCGCGCTCGCCGGGGTCGGCCCGGCCGAGGTGGCGACGACCATCGCCACGCTCGACCGGATAATCGTCAATCTCGACCACCGGACGGCGGAACGTCTGCGGACCGAGGGCCACACAATCGTCGATGGGCTGGGCCGCGCGCTGCACGGACCCTCCGGCAGCGGCCGGTGAGCTGCGGTCGCGCTGCGAGGGCGTGCCGACGGCCCGATATCTTCGCCGCGTCCGCGGCTCCTGCCCCTTCGTCGATGCCGCCGGAGCGGAACAGCGCCCATCCCGTAGCGGCCGGAACGGCTTGGGGGCGGACGTGACGGCAGGCGGTGGCATGGCCGGCGGTGCCCGCCGCATCCCGCCATCCCGCCGAACCTCGCCTCGCCCCATACCCGCCCGTCGCGCGATCCGGTTGACCCTGCCCCGCCGCGGGGCTAATCATCCCGACCAGCGCGGGCATGGTGAAATGGTATCACACGAGCCTTCCAAGCTCTTGGTGCGGGTTCGATTCCCGCTGCCCGCTCCACGCTCCGCCCCGGTTGCGACGGTATCCGCCCCCGGAACGCCGGAGCCGCCGACGCGCCGGCCGCCCGTCCCCGCTTGCACGCGGGTCGGGCAGGCCCTACATCTCGCATGAACACCCGACGGAGGCCCCATGCCGATCGCCGCCCACGAAATCGAGGCCCTCATCCGCGAAAGCTTTCCCGATGCCCGGATCCGGGTGGAAGGCGATGACGGGCAGCATTTCTCGGCCGAGGTGATCGACGAAAGCTTCCGCGGCAAGAACCGGGTCCAGCAGCAACGCGCGGTCTATGCGGCGCTGAAGGGCCGGATGGACGGTCCGGCGGGCGAACTGCACGCCCTCGCGCTCACCACCCGGGCGCCCTGAGCCGCCGGCGTCCTCGGCCATCGGGGCCGAAGCGGGCACGACGCCGACGAACACCGGGCCCGCCGAAGGGCCCCGAGACAGACGATATCGAGACCGGAAAGGGAATCGACGACATGACCGACGTGAAGACGTCCATCGACGAGATGGTGAAGGCGAACGACGTGGTGCTGTTCATGAAGGGCACCAAGACCATGCCGCAATGCGGGTTCTCGTCCCGCGTCGCCGGCGTCCTGAACTACATGGGGGTGGAGTTCACCGACGTGAACGTGCTGGCCGACGAAGGCATCCGGCAGGGGATCAAGGATTATTCCGACTGGCCGACGATCCCGCAGCTCTACGTGAAGGGCGAATTCATCGGCGGCTGCGACATCATCACCGAGATGACGCTGTCGGGCGAGCTGGACCAGCTGTTCGACGACAACGGCGTGACCTACGACAAGGACGCCGCCGAGAAGATCCGCGCCGCCAACGGCTGAGATCCCGGGGGCGTCGCGCCCGCCCCGCCGGATCGACGGACCGGGAGCGATCGGGCGGGTCCTCATCGCACCGAAAATCCGGCCTGATCCTGCCCCGCAGGACCGGGCCGCCAACGGGGCTCAATCGCCCGAGACTTCCTCGCAGACGGCGTGGAGCGTCAACTCCTTGCGCGCTTCGGCGTCGAACCAGGCCAGCGACGCCTCGTCGCCCTTCGACCACCAGACATAGCCGCTGTTCGTCTCTTCCGCGTAGCGCGCGCCGGAGGCCGATGTGACCTGCGGCAGCACCACCATCCGCCGTTCGACGTAGATCACCGCCACCGGCGTGCCGTCGTTGATGTAGACGACCGGAACCTCGACCCCCCGCTCGCAGACATAGGTGGTCTGGATCAGGTCCTGCGCCTGAAGCGCAGGCGCGATGCTTGCCGCGACGACGAGGGCGGCGACAGGCGCGCACCGTCCGATGCCGTATCCCCGCCCGCCCCTCATTCCATGCGCGCCTTCTCCTCGATCGTGTCCGCCATCGCCTCGGCGCGGGCGGCGATCTCGGCCAGGGCCTCGGTCACGCTGTCGGGCACCATCGGCACCTCGATCCGCTGCGGGTCCGGCGCGGGGGCGGCCCTCAGCGTCTCGATCTCGGCCTTCAGGCGGGCGGATTCCTCTTCCGCCTCGCGCAGCCGGTCCTCGATCCCCGCGGTGCGGTCGCCCAGCATCAGCCCGGCCATCAGCAGCATCCGCGATTCCGGCAGACGGCCGATCTGGTCCGCCAGCGCCTTCGCCTCGACATCCAGAAGGCGGGCGGCGGCCAGCAGGTAATGCTCCTCGCCCTCGGCGCAGGCGACATCGAAACTGCGGCCGCCGATGGTGATCTCGACCTCGGGCATCATGCCTCTCCTTCGCGTTCGGCCGCGCGGTCCATGGCGGCTTCGTCCGTCATCGCGGCGCCAGCCACCAGCGGCACGATCGCCGACAGCACCGCCTCCGCCTCGGCCCGGTCCGAGGCGCGGGCGGCCGACAGCGCCTCCACCTCGGCCTCCAGCGCCGCGTTGATCGCCGAGGCATCGCCCAGCTTCGCCGCGTTCGCCTCCCGCAGGGTGCGGTTCGACTCGCGCAGGCGGTTGTTGGCCGACCGCATCCGGTGCAGCACGGAATCCATCTCGGTCAGGGCCGCGCGCTGTTCGGCCACGGCGCCCTCCAGCTCGGCCAGCCGGCCGTCCTGCTTCGCCCGGATCGCCTTCACCCGCTCTTCCAGCTGGGCATTGGCCAGCCGCTCTTCCTCCAGCGCCTGGCGCAGCTCCGCCAGTTCGGCCGGATCGACGGCGGGCTCCGCCGGCTGGACCGGTTCGGGCGCCGGTACCGGCGCCGGTTCCGGCGCGCGCGGCACCTCCAGCACGTCCACGCCCCGGCCGATGCGGTCCATCGCCGCCGCGATCCGGCGCTGCAGTTCCGCCAGCCGCGCCTCGTTCTCGCTCATCTGCGGGCTCCCTCGATCCCTTGCGTTGTCCCGTTCCTGCGGTGGCGGGGCCGCCGGTCTGTCGCCGTCCTGCCCGCCTGCCGCCGCCGGGCGATCCGCCTGCCTGCGAATCGCCATTACCCTGCGGTGTCCGGGCAGTCTAGCGGATGCGGATGTGGTGCCCAATCTTTCCAAGCCGCGCCAGACGGTTCCGCCGCGACATTCACGCAGGGCCCCGCCGCGCGGCCAGGCACGGGTCCGGGACCGCGTCCCGCTCTGCCTTGATCTTCCCGGCGCGGCTGTTAAGGAGCGGCCCATACCCCCGCCGATGGAGCCGCCACATGGAAATCGCCGCCCTGCGCAACGCCCACCCGGACCACTGGATGATGGCCACCGCCATCCGCGCGCTGGCGCTCGACGCCGTGGCCGCCGCGAATTCCGGCCATTCGGGGATGCCCATGGGGATGGCCGACGTGGCCACGGTCCTCTTCACGAAACACATGAAGTTCGACGCGGCCCACCCGACCTGGCCCGACCGCGACCGGTTCATCCTGTCGAACGGCCACGGGTCGATGCTGCTCTACGCGCTGCTGCACCTGACGGGCTACGAGGAATTTCCGATCGAGGAGATCCGCAACTTCCGCCAGCTCGGCGCGCGGACGGCCGGCCACCCCGAGAACTTCCTGGCGAAGGCGATCGAGACGACGACCGGCCCGCTGGGTCAGGGCATCGCCAATTCCGTCGGCTTCGCCATGGCCGAAGAGATGCTGCGCGCGAGATACGGGCGGAAGCTGGTCGATCACCACACCTGGGTCTTTGCCGGCGACGGCTGTCTGATGGAGGGCGTCAGCCAGGAGGCGATCACCCTCGCCGGCCGGCACGAGCTGTCGAAGCTGATCGTCTTCTTCGATCAGAACGGCATCACCATCGACGGCGAGCTGGACCTCGCCGACCGCACCGACCAGCCGATGCGCTTCAAGTCCGCCGGCTGGCACGTGCAGGAGATCGACGGCCACGATCCGGAGGCGATCGACGCCGCCATCGTCGCCGCGAAGAAGTCGCAGAAGCCCTCGCTGATCTGCTGCCGGACGCATATCGCGCTCGGCTCGTCCGCGCAGGACACGGCGAAGGGCCACGGGGCGCTGACCGATCCGAAGCTGATCGAGGACACCCGCGCCGCCTGGGGCTGGACCGCCCCCGCCTTCGAGATCCCCGCCGATCTCAAGGCGCAGTGGGAAGAAGCCGGCCGCCGCGGCAGCGAGGAGCGCTTCGCCTGGGAAGAACGCTTCGCCGCCGCCTCCGACCGCCGCCAGGCGGAGTTCAACCGGGTGATGGACGGCGAGGTGCCGAAGCGCCTGTCGGCCGTGATCCGCGCGCTGAAGAAACAGCTGGCGGAAAGCCGGCCGAAGGTCGCCACGCGCAAGAGCTCCGAGATGGTGCTGGAGGTGGTGAACCCGGTGATGGAGGAGACGGTGGGCGGCTCGGCCGACCTGACCGGATCGAACAACACCAAGACCGCCGATCTGGGCATCTTCGACACCGACAACCGCAAGGGCCGCTTCGTGCACTGGGGCATCCGCGAACACGGTATGGCCGCCGCGATGAACGGCATGGCGCTGCACGGCGGTCTGCGCCCCTATTCGGGCACCTTCATGTGCTTCACCGACTACGCCCGCCCCGCGATGCGGCTGTCGGCGCTGATGCAGGTGCCGGTGGTCTACGTGATGACGCATGACAGCATCGGCCTCGGCGAGGACGGCCCGACGCACCAGCCGGTGGAGCATCTGGCGATGCTGCGCGCGACGCCCAACATGCTGGTCTTCCGCCCCGCCGACACGGTGGAGACGGCCGAGGCCTGGGAGATCGCGCTGTCGCAGAAGGGCACGCCCTCGGTCCTGTCGCTGACCCGCCAGAACGTGGCCGCCGTGCGTACCGACTACAAGGCGAAGAACCTGGTGGCGCAGGGCGCCTATGTCCTGGCCGAGGCCGAGGGGAAGCGTCAGGCGATCCTGCTGGCCACCGGTTCGGAGGTCGAGATCGCGATGGCCGCGCGCGAGGCGCTGCAGGCCGAGGGCATCGGCACCCGCGTCGTCTCCATGCCCTGCTGGGAGCTGTTCGAGGCGCAGGACGAGAGCTGGCGCCGCAAGGTCCTGCCCGCCGGCGCGGTGCGCGTCGGGATCGAGGCCGGGATGCGTCAGGGCTGGGACCGCTGGCTGCTGGGCGAGCGCGGGCGCGAAGCGAAGGCCGGGTTCGTGGGGATGGAGGGCTTCGGCTCCTCCGCCCCGGCGGAAGCGCTCTACGAGAAGTTCGGGATCACCCCAGGCGCGGTGGTCGAAAAGGTGAAGACGCTGCTCTGACGGCGGAGCGGTCAGGGGGCTCTGCCCCCGTCGAGCCCTGACAGGCTCGACTCCCCCGAGGTATTTTCGACCGGGTGAAAGAGGGGGCGGTTTCCTCGTTCCTCCGGTCTGGAATATCCCCCCGCGCGACGCCGTAGGGCGGGCATTCTGCCCGCCACCCCCTCTCAATCACAGCGTTCGACGATCGCCTTCACCCGCGCCACGAAATCCTCGCCGCGCCGCTCGAAGCTGTCGTACTGGTCGAAACTCGCGCAGGCGGGCGCCAGCAGCACCGTATCGCCTGCCTCGGCCTCCGCCGCCGCGCGGGCGACCGCCGTTGCCATGTCGCCGCAGACCTCCGCCTCGATCCCGCGCAGCTTGACCGCGAAGGCCTCGGCCTCGCGCCCGATGACATAGGCCTTCACCACCGATCCGGCGGCCGCCAGCACCGGGTCCAGCCCGCCTTCCTTCTCCAACCCGCCGCAGATCCAGCGGATGCGCGGGAAGGCCGCCAGCGCCTTGGCCGCGCTGTCGACGTTCGTCGCCTTGCTGTCGTTCACCCAGCGGACGCCGCCGGCCTCGGCCACCAGCTGCGATCGGTGCGGCAGGCCCTGGAAGGTGTGCAGCGCGTACTCGATCACCCGGGGCGACACCCCGAGCGTCCGCACCGCGGCCCAGGCGGCGCAGGCATTCTGATGGTTGTGCGCGCCGGGCAGCCCCGCGACCTCGCGCAGATCGGCCGAGGCGACCTGCCGCCCCTTGCGCCATTCCGCCAGGAACCCCTTGCGCGCCATCACCTGCCAGCCGGGCCCCGACGGCTTCGACGCCACCGACACCCGGATCACCCGGTCGTCCGCCGCGCCTTCCGACAGCTGCCCTGCCAGATAGACCCCCTCCGGCTCGTCCACCCCGATCACCGCGCGGTCCGGCCCGCCTTCGGCGAAGAGCCGGCGCTTGGCCGCGAAATAGCCGCCGATGCCGCCGTGGCGGTCCAGATGATCGGGCGAGAAATTGGTGAAGACCGCCACGTCAGGGGTCAGCGCCCGCGCCAGATCGGTCTGATAGCTCGACAGTTCCAGCACCACGACGCCGCCGTCGCCCGGCGGGTCGATGTCCAGCACGCCGCGCCCGATGTTGCCGGCAAGCTGGCTCTCGCGCCCCGCCGCCTGCAGCAGGTGGTGGATCAGCGCCGAGGTCGTGCTTTTCCCGTTCGACCCGGTGACGGCGATCACCTTCGGCATCGTGTCGAAATCCTCCCAACCCGAGGCGACGGAGCGGAAGAAGAGCCCGATGTCGTTGTCCACGGGCACGCTCTCGCGCATCGCCAGCGCGATAACCGGGTTCGGCGCGGGGTAGAGATGCGGGATGCCGGGGCTGACCACGAGGCGCGCCAGCGTCTCCATCACCGCGGGGCGCGACAGGTCCTCGCAGACCAGCCCCTCGCCCCCGGCCCGCGCCCGCGCGTCGGGGCTGTCGTCCCAGCAGATCGCCTGCGCCCCGCCCGCGTTCAGCGCCCGCGCGGCGCTGAGGCCCGAACGGCCCAGACCCAGCACGCCGATCCGCGCGCCCTCGAACCCCGTCACCGGTATCATGCCCCTGCTCCTCTCACGCCGGCGGCGGCCCGCTGCGGCGGCGCAGCCACCGCACGCCCAGGACCGCCAGACCGAAAAACACCGCCGCGCCGCCGACGATCAGCACGTGCTGGCCCGGCGTGAGACGGCCGAAGAACGCCTCTATCGCGGCGCCCGCGCCATAGCCCAGATATGTCACCACATGCGCCCAGACCAGCACCGAGGCCATGTTCCAGAGCGCGAAGCGGGACCAGGAGATGCCCGAACTGCCCGCCAGCACCAGCCCCACCAGCCGCGCCCCGTAGAGAAAGCGCAGCGCCACGATGGTCCGCGTCGGCCGCCGCGCCATCGCGATCCTCAGCCGGCCCGCGACGCCGCTGTCCAGCATCCGCGTCACCCGGCTGCTGCGCACCAGATAGCGCCCCGCCAGGAAGAGCCCGTTGTCGCAGAGCGCCGCGCCCAGCACGGCCGCCATCGCCGCCGCCTCCACGTGGAAGACCCCGCGATGCGCCATCGCGCCGCCGAGGAAGCCCACGACCTCGCCCTCGATCATCGTGCCGATGACGATTCCCGGCAGGCCGATGGTCTGCGCGAGATCCTCCAGCGCCATGGCTCAGCGCAGCTTCAGCGTGGCCAGGCCGATCAGCGCGAGGATCAGCGAGATGATCCAGAACCGGATCACGATCTGCGGCTCTGCCCAGCCCTTCTTCTCGTAATGGTGGTGGATCGGGGCCATCAGGAAGACCCGCTTGCCGGTGCGCTTGAAATAGGCGACCTGGATGATGACCGACAGCGCCTCGACCACGAAGAGCCCGCCGATGATGCCCAGCACGATCTCGTGCTTGGTGGCCACCGCGATGGCCCCGAGCGCGCCGCCGAGCGCGAGCGAGCCGGTGTCGCCCATGAAGACGGCGGCCGGCGGGGCATTGTACCACAGGAAGCCCAGCCCCCCGCCGATCAGCCCGGCCACGAAGATGATGATCTCGCCCGTTCCCGGCACGTAGTGCAGGCCCAGGTAATCGGTGAAGTCGGCGCGGCCCACGGTGTAGGCGATCACGCCGAGCGCGCCGGCCGCGATCATCACCGGCATGATCGCCAGCCCGTCCAGCCCGTCCGTCAGGTTCACCGCATTGGCGGCGCCGACGATGACGAAGGTGGCGAAGGGCACGAAGAGGATGCCGAGGTGGATCAGCACGTCCTTGAACACCGGCAGCGCCAGTTCGTTGCGCAGTTCCGGCGGGTGCGCCCAGGTGGACCAGACGGCGGCGATGGCGGCGATGATGAAGCCGATCCCCAGCCGCATCTTTCCGGAAAGGCCCGCATGGTTCTGCCGGGAAACCTTGGCGTAGTCGTCGGCGAAGCCGATAAGCCCGAAGGCCATGGTGACGAACAGCACCAGCCAGACGAAGGCGTTGTCGAGCCGCGCCCAGAGCAGCGTCGAGGTCAGCAGCGCGCCCACGATCAGCAGCCCGCCCATGGTCGGCGTGCCGGCCTTGACGAAATGCGTCTCCGGCCCGTCGGTGCGGATCGGCTGGCCCTTGCCCTGGGTGCGGCGCAGGACGTTGATCAGCGGCGGGCCGAAGAGGAAGCCGAAGATCAGCGCGGTCATGAAGGCCCCGCCCGCACGGAAGGTGATGTAGCGGAAAAGGTTGAAGAAATCGCCGCCATCGCTGAGTGCGGTCAGCCAGTAGAGCATGTCATGCCTCGCTCGTTGTCGCGGCGGGATGGCCGAGTTTGCGCAGGGCGTCAACCACGATGGAGACGCGGCTGCCCTTCGACCCCTTGACCAGCACGACATCGCCGGCGTCGACCAGCCGCGCGGCGCGTTCCGCCAGCCGGTCGGCGGTGTCGCTGAAGCGTCCGCGTTGCGCGTCCGGCAGCCGGTCGTAGAGCGCGCGCATCCGCTCGCCCACGCAGTGGATCACGTCCAGCCCCCTGAGCGCCGGCAGATCGCCCAGATCGCGGTGCAGCGCGATCTCGTCGGGGCCGAGTTCCAGCATCTCGCCCAGGATCGCCACCCGGCGGCCGTGAGCGTGGCGGCCGACGTTGTCGCGCGGGCGGGCGGCGGCCAGCACCTCCAGCGCCGCGGCCATGCTGACCGGGTTGGCGTTGAAGGCGTCGTCGATCAGCTCGAAGCTCAGCGCCTCGTCCAGCCGGTCGAGCAGCAGCACCTCGCGCATGCCGCGGCCCGCGGGCGGGCTCCAGCGCGCCAGATCGGCCACGGCCATGGCCCGGTCGAGCCCGAGCGCCGCCGCCACCGCCAGCACGCCGAGCGCGTTGACGGCGAAGTGGCGGCCCGGCGCGGAGAGCTTGAACAGCACCGGCACCCGCCAGGCCCGCGCCTCGGCGACGGTGATGTTGTCGGCCAGCGTCAGCTTCAGCAGGCGGTGGTGATTGCCCCGCGCCTCGCCGAAGGTCAGCACCCGCGCCCCGTGCGCGAGGGCGGTGTCGATCAGGATCGGAGAGGTCGCCAGATCGCCGTTGACCACGGCATGAGCCTCGCCCTCGAACCCCTCGAAGATGCTGGCCTTTTCGCGGGCGATGCCGGCCAGGTCCTCGAACGCCTCCAGATGCGCGGGGGCGATGGTGGTGATCATCGCCACATGCGGCCGAGCCATCCGCGACAGCGGCGCGATCTCGCCGGGGTGGTTCATCCCGATCTCGAGCACCGCCAGTTCCGTGTCGCGCGGCATTCTGGCGAGGGTCAGCGGCACGCCCCAGTGGTTGTTGTAGCTTGCCTCGGCCACATGGGTCCGGCGCTGGTGGCCGAGGACCACGCGCAGCATCTCCTTGGTGGAGGTCTTGCCGACCGAGCCGGTCACCGCAACGACCTTGCCGGTCATCCGGGCGCGGCCCGCGCGGCCCAGATCCTCCAGCCCCTTCAGCACGTCCGGAACCACCAGCAGCGGGGCGTCCTTCGCCAGACCCTCGGGCACCCGCGACACCAGTGCCGCGCCTGCCCCCCGGTCCAGCGCCTGGGCCACGAAATCGTGGCCGTCGCGCGCGGCCTTCAGCGCCACGAACAGATCGCCCGGCTGGATCGTCCGGGTGTCGATGGACACGCCGTCGACGGACCAGTCGCCGCCGGGGCCGGTTCCACGGGCCTCGCCGCCGGTGGCCTTCGCCGCCTCGGCGGCCGTCCAGAGGCTCACGCGAGCCTCCCGTCCAGCGCGGCGACCGCCACGCTCGCCTGTTCGGCGTCGTCGAAGGGATAGACGTCGCCGCCGACGATCTGGCCCGTCTCGTGCCCCTTGCCCGCGATCAGCAGCGCATCGCCCGAGCCGAGGGCATCGACCCCGCGCAGGATCGCCTCGGCCCGGTCGCCGACCTCGATCGCGTCGGGACAGCCCAGCATCACCGCTTGCCGGATGGCGGCCGGATCCTCGCTGCGGGGATTGTCGTCGGTGACGAAGACGACATCCCCGTGCTCGGCCGCCGCGCGGCCCATCAGCGGGCGCTTGGTCGCGTCGCGGTCGCCGCCGGCGCCGACGATCACGATGATCCGTCCCATCACGTGCGGGCGCAGCGCCTTCAGCGCAGTCGAGACGGCATCGGGCGTGTGCGCGTAATCGACGAAGACACTGGCGCCGTTGCCGCGCCGCGCGACCAGCTGCATCCGGCCCCGCACGGTGTCGAGCCCGGTGAGCGTGCCGAAGACATCCTCCGGCGCGTCGCCGCAGGCGATGGCGAGGCCGACGGCGGTCAGCACGTTCTCGGCCTGGAAGCCGCCGATCAGCGGCAGGCGGACCTGATACTGCCGTCCGTCCCAGCCGAAGCGCAGCACCTGACCGTCCGGTTCGAACCGGTGCGCCAGCATCCGAAGCTGCGCGCGGGCGGTGCGGCCGACGCCCAGCACCTGGATGCCCCGGTCCTGCGCGACCGCCGCCATGTCGCCGCCGCGGTGGCCGTCGAGATTGACCACGGCGACCCCGTCGGGCGGCAGCAGGCGGCCGAAAAGGCCTGCCTTCGCCTCGAAATACTCCTCGAAGCTCGCGTGATAGTCGAGGTGATCCTGGGTGAAGTTCGTGAACGCCCCGGCGCGCAGTTCGACGCCATCCAGCCGCCGCTGCGCCAGCCCGTGCGATGAGGCCTCCATCGCCGCGTGGGTCACGCCGGCGCGGGCGGCGTCCGCCAGCACGCGGTGCAGGGTGATCGGCTCGGGCGTGGTATGGGCCAGCGGATGCTGCCAGGCGCCCTCGATCCCGGTGGTGCCGACGTTCACCGCGTCATGGCCGAGCGTCGCCCAGATCTGCCGGGTGAAGGTGGCGACCGAGGTCTTGCCGTTGGTGCCGGTGACGGCGCACATCACCTCGGGCTGGGCGCCGAACCACAGCGCGGCGGTATAGGCCAGAACCTGCCTGGGATCCTCCGCCACGATCACCGCGGTGCCGGCGCGGGCCATGTCGTCGCCGGCGATGGCCAGACCGACCGCATCGGTCAGCACCGCCGCCGCGCCGGCCTCGATCACCTGAGCGGCAAAACGCGCACCGTGCACCTTCGTGCCCGGCAGCGCCGCGAATAGGTGGCCCTTGCGCACCTCGCGGCTGTCCACCGACAGCCCCGTGATCGTGGCGCTGCGGCCGTCCCGGGCCGTCAGCCCGAGTTCGGCGAGTGTTCTCGTCCTGCCTGTCCGGCTGCCTGTCTGGCGCGCTGCCATCTGCCCCTGCCCGCTGATGCATCGTGGAAGGCGCGGGCCGCCTGGGCCCGCGCCTGCCGGTTACTGCGATGTCAGGGTTATATCAGCCAGGGCACCGGGTTCAATCTGCGGCCGCATTCCCAGCAGGGGCGCGACGCGGCGGATCATCTCGGCCGCCACCGGCACCGCCGTCCAGCCGGCGGTGCGGCGCGGCTCGCGCCCCGAGGTCATCACCGGCTCGTCGAGGGTGAGCACCAGCACGTACTCCGGCCGGTGCGCGGGGAACATGGCGGCGAAAGTGGCGATCACCTTGTCGTCGTAGTAGCCGCCCGTGGGCTTCGGCTTGTCCGCCGTGCCGGTCTTGCCGCCGACGGCATAGCCCTCGACCTCGCCGAAGCTGGCGGTTCCTTCCGTCACCACCTTGCGCAGCATGTCGCGCGACCGGGCGGCGGCGCTTTCGGACATGACCCGCTCGCCCTTCACCGGCCCGTCCTGCTTCAGCAGCGTCGGGCAGACGGCGTGGCCGCCGTTGGCGATGGCGGCATAACCGGTGGCCAGATGCAGGGGGCTGGCCGACAGGCCGTGACCGTAGGAGATGGTCATCGCCGACAGTTCCGACCATTGCGTGGGCAACAGGGGCTGGGCCTGCTTCGCCTCGGGCAGTTCGATGCAGGTCGGCGCGGCAAAGCCCAGGCGGTTCAGGAAATCCTTCTGCCGCGTCACGCCGATCATCTGCGCCATGCGCGCGGTGCCGATGTTGGAGCTTTTCACGATGATCTTCTCGACCGACAGCTCCTTGCCGTAGTTGTGGAAATCGTTGATCCGATACTTGCCGAAGCGGATCGGGCCGCGGATGTCCAGCACCGTCTGGGCGTTGACGAGCCCCAGCTCCATCGCCTGGGCAGCGGCGAAGATCTTGAAGGTGGAGCCGAGCTCGTAGAGCCCCTGCGCCGCCCGGTTGAACAGCGGGCTGTCGTCCGGGTGCCCCTTCGTCGGCGGCGGCGGCCGGTCGTTCGGGTCGAAATCGGGCAGCGAGACGAGGCTGACGATCTCGCCCGTGCGCACATCCATCAGGACGGAGGCCGCGCCCTTGGCGTTCATCAGCTTCATGCCGGCGTTCAGCACCCGTTCGGCCGCGGCCTGGACGGTCAGGTCGATGGACAGCTGCAACGGCGCCTCGGCATTGGCCGGATCGCGCAGATAGGTGTCGAAGGCCTTCTCCAGCCCGGCGGTGCCGATCACCTCGGCCGAGCTGACCCCCTCGTGCCCGAAGCTCGCGCCGCCCAGGACGTGCGCGGCCAGCCGGCCGTTGGGATAGAGCCGCATCTCGCGCGTGCCGAACAGCAGACCCGGGTCGCCGATGTCCATGACGGCCTGCTGCTGCTCGGGGCTGAGGCGCTTCTTGATCCACAGGAACTTGCGGTTGCCGGTCAGGTCGCGCTTCAGCCGCTCGGCGTCGAGGTCGGGGAAGATCTCGACCAGCTTCTCGGCCGCGCGTTCGGGGGCGATCAGCTGCTGGGGATGGGCGTAGAGCGCACGCGTCTCCAGGTTCGTGGCGAGGATCCGGCCGTTTCTGTCAACGATGTCGCCCCGTTGCGCGACGATCTTCATGCCGGAGGCAGAGGCGCGCGGCTCTTCCGGGTCGGACCCGGCCAGCGCGGCCATGCGCGCGCCCACCACCGAGAAGGCGCAGAAGAAGACGACGCCCAGAACCAGCAGCCGGCCCTCGGCGCGGGCCCGGGCGCGGTCGCGCATTTCCTCGTGGCGCAGGCGGATGTTCTCGCGTTCGATCGCGTCGGGGTTCTCGCCCCGGTCGCGGGCGCGCAGGATCCGGGCCAGCGGGCGAAGGGGGGTGCGGATCACGGGTTCTCTCCCTCTGCCTCGACGTCCGCGTTTGCGCTGGACACTTCCACGGTGTTGGTGAAGGCGAATTCGCCGGGCTTCAGCGGATAGGCGACCTGGTCGATCTTGCCGAACTGGTCGGGGCGCAGCGGCAGCAGCGCCAGATCGGCGAAGTTGATCTCGGCCAGCTCGGTCAGCCGTTCGGGCCGGTTCAGATAGGCCCATTCGGCGCGCAGCACCGCCAGCCGCGCCCGCGCCTCGCCGATCCGCGCCTGAAGGCGTTCGGACTGCGCCAGCGCGCGCTGCGTCTCGTAGTTCTCCCGGTAGGCCCAGAAGGCGAGGCCGATGACGGCCAGCGCCGACGTGATGTAGAGCAGCATTCTCATGACGTCCCCCTGTTCTGCAATTGCGGCATCCCCAGTGCCCGGCGGTCCACCGGCCCCGCGTGGGCCTCTGTCCGCCGTGCGACCCGCAGCCGGGCGGAGCGGGCGCGCGGGTTCGCCGCCACCTCGTCCTCGTCCGGGCCCACGGCCTTGCGGGTCACGATCTCGAAGCGCGGCGCCTCTTCCTCGGTCTCGGGCGCGTGGCGGCTGCCGCGGCCCATGCCCCCGGATCTCAGCTGCATGAAGCGCTTGACCATCCGGTCCTCGACCGAATGGAAGGTCACGACGGCCAGCAGCCCGCCGGGCTTCAGCGCCCGCTCGGCCGCCTCCAGCCCGCTGGCCAGTTCGTCGTATTCGTCGTTCACGGCGATGCGCAGCGCCTGGAAACTGCGGGTCGCCGGATGCGACTGTCCCGGCTTCGCGCGCGGCAGGCAGCCTTCGACGATGCGCGCCAGTTGCAGCGTCGTCTCGATCGGAGCCTCGTCGCGCGCCCGCAAGATCGCCCGGGCGATGCGGCGCGAGGCGCGTTCCTCGCCGAAAAGATAGAGGATGTCGGCCAAGGCGCTCTCTTCCGCCCGGTTCACGATATCGCCCGCCGACATCCCCTCACCGCTCATCCGCATGTCGAGGGGGCCATCCTTCATGAAGGAAAAGCCCCGCTCCGCCAGATCGAGCTGCATCGAGGAAACCCCGAGATCGAGAACGACCCCGTCAAGCTCCTCGCCGTAATCGTCCATGCACGAGAACACCCCGTGCACCAGTTTCAGGCGGCCGGCGAAATCGTCGGCCCAGTCCTTCGCCATCTCGAAGACCATCGGATCGCGGTCGACGCCGATGACCTTCTGCGCCCCGGCCTGCAGCAGGCCGCGGGAGTATCCGCCTGCCCCGAAGGTGCCGTCCAGCCAGACCCCCGCGACCGGCGCGACCTCCCGCAGGAGGGGGCCCAGAAGGACGGGGACATGCGGCTGGTCGAACATCTCTTCCCCGGTCTCTTCCCCGTGTCCCATCCCTCAGCTCTCGCCGTCCCGCTGCCGCCTGGCATCCTCGCGGCGGCGCTTCTCGATGGGGGCGAGGGTGGTCTTGGGGTTGAAGCGTTCGCCCTTGCCCTTGAGCCAGCCGTCGATGACGTCCAGCATCGGCTCGAAGCTTTCGGCCTTCCAGATCTGGAAGGTGGTGCCGGCGCCCAGCACCCGCACTTCGTCGTCCTTGTCGACCTCCAGCTTCTCGCGCAGCTTGGCGCCCAGCACCGCGCGGCCGGTGTCGTCCAGCGTCACCTCCATCGACTGCGTCAGGTAGAGATACTGCATGGCGATCCGCTCGTCCGAGCCCTCGTCCAGCTCGCGGATCATCTCGGACAGGTCCTTGAAGCCCTCGATCGTGTAGCATTCGACGTGGCCCTCCAGATGGCGGCCGTAGACCACGCGCATCCGGGGGTTGGTCTTGTCGGTGTATTCGGGATCGCCGGCAATGAGTTCACGGCGGAAGGGCGCGGGAATGACGATCCGCGCCTTCGTGTCGAGCTTGAAACGCTCTTCGCCGGTGAAATCTGCCTCAGGCACCTGCTGCCCGACCTGTCCCTTTCACCCCCATTGAGTTTTTTCGCGTAACCCGGTATGCTGAAACGGAAAACGGCGAGTAGGAGCTGCTGCCACTGCCCTACCCGCCGTTCCACTCGTCCCGTTTCCGGGGTGTCCGTTCATGTGCGGCCACCTGGGGGGGAGTCTGCTCTGCCCCACATGACGGATCTCTTTGTTCGAGGATCGGTTGTGTGTATTTGCCTGTACTACTTCACTGCCTGGGTTTTTCGGGGTCGTTGTCTTGGGCGCCCCTGCCGTCCTCGTCGTGAGTCATGAATGGCATGGGAAAAACTGGGGCGCAACTGTTTCGAACCGGGACAGCCCCAACGGGTTGTGAAAACAGGTGCCGAAAAACCACATGTTGATACCGGCCACTGCGGCCGAAACACATGTTATGGTTAACGGCAGGTCAGCGAACACAAGATATGGGCAGGGAGTGGCGGGAAGATTTTTTCCCAGATTTTCCAGCTCGGTCGGGGCCCATGCCGAATTATGTGCCCTTCCGCCAGACCCGGCGTGGCAGAGGCGCCTGAATCGGCCATTCCCTGCCTCGAATCACGCGGCCGTGATTCGGACGAGAGCGTCCAACAGGCCCTGAAATGGCGATATCCGGTGCTGCCGGAGCCTCGTTCGGGCCCTCGCCACGGGATTCGACATCACGGGCGGGGTTTCGGATCCCGTTTCCCAGACAATCCCGGCCGCCGCCGGATCCCGTTTCCCATGCCGTCCCGGCGGTGTCGTACCGTCCCTGTCCCATCCGGTCCCGGCCGCGAGCGGATGGCGGCGCGGGGCGTGGCGGGAGAGGTCGCTCCCCTGCCCCGCCCCGGTCGTACCGCGCGATCCGGCAGACCCCCTCGCCCCCCGGTCGCGCGGTGACATCTCATCCCATGCCGCCGCCGATCATCCGGTCGGCCAGCGCGGCGAAGGCTTCCGAGACGGGGCCGTCGCCCGCTGCCACCGGCACGCCGGCGTCGCCCGACAGCCGGGTGTCCAGATCCAGCGGCAGCGCGCCCAGGAAGGGCAGGCCCAGCTTCGTCGCCTCCGCCTCCACCCCGCCGTGGCCGAAGGGATGGCTCTCGCCGCCGCAATGCGGGCAGATGAAGGTCGACATGTTTTCGATCAGGCCCAGCACCGGCGTCTTCAGCGTGGCGAACATGTCCATCGCCTTGCGCGCGTCCAGCAGCGCCACGTCCTGCGGCGTCGACACGACCAGCGCGCCGGACAGCTGCACCCGCTGACACAGCGTCAGCTGCACGTCGCCCGTCCCCGGCGGCAGATCGACGATCAGCGTGTCGAGCCGCCCCCAGTTCACCTGACCGATCATCTGCTGCAACGCGCCCATCAGCATCGGCCCGCGCCAGACGACGGCCTTGCCCTCGTCCACCATGAACCCGATCGACATGACGGTGACGCCATGGGCGTGCAGCGGCTCGATCCGCTTGCCGTCGGGCGAGGAGGGCCGGCCCGAGACGCCCATCATCCGGGGCTGGGACGGACCGTATATATCGGCGTCCAGCAGGCCGACCCGCCGGCCCTTGCGGGCCAGCGCCACGGCGAGGTTGGCCGAGACGGTGCTCTTGCCCACCCCGCCCTTCCCGGAGGCGACGGCGATGATGCGGTCGACGCCTTCGGGCTTCATCGGGCCGGACTGGGGCGTGGGATGGCCGCCGACCTTCAGGCTCGGCGGGGCCGAGGCGGAGGCGGGGCCCGCGGGCGGTTTCGCCGCCGGGCCGTGCGCCGTCAGCGCCACCTGCACCGTCTCGACCCCCGGGATCGCCCGCACCGCCGCCTCGGCCGCGTCGCGCAGGCCGGTCATCCGGCGGGCCTGTTCCGGGTCCGGCGCCTCGATCACGAATCTCACCGCGCCGCCGTCCACGGACAGCGCCCGGACAAGATCGCGGGACACCGGATCGCCGCCGTCGGGCAGCTTCAGGCGGCTCAGCGCCGTGGTCACCATGTCCTTCGTTACAGCCATGCCTACCTTTCGAGCATCTGCTCACTCTGCTGCCCGCCGAACGGGCCGTTCCGGGTACGAAGCCGGATTTACCCAACGTTATCAATTGTCGTTAGGTCAACACTTCGTATGCATTTGCTGCATAGCGGCATTGACGCTTCGGTTATTGTGCAGGTGCAGCATAGAGATATTTATGGGTCACACGATATGCAGCACCGGACGGAACGCAACAGGCCGGGGCGGACGATGAAAGGCAAGATGAAATGGCAATGATGACCGAAACCCATGTCGCAGCACCGGCCAGCGAAGGCGGCCTGATCGCGCGCATCTTCGGGCGTCTCGGCGAGCGGATGGTGCAATACGGCGCCTACCGTCGCTGTGTGGCAGAACTCTCGGCGCTGTCGGATCGCGATCTCCGCGACCTCGGCATGCACCGCTCGATGATCCGGTCGATGGCCTACGAAGAGGCCTACCGGAACGTCTGACGACGGAATCGAAGGGCCCTCTCCTCCTCCCTGGGTCCTTCGTGAACTTGCGGTGGCGCCTCTCCTCCTCCCTGGCGCCACCGCATCCTTCCCCCGGACCGGGGTGAAACGGTCCACAGATTTCGGCCCCGGGGCGCAGCCCCACCGGGCCAGACGAATTCGGCGGTCCTCTCCTCCTCCCTGGACCGTCGATGGCAAGACCGGCGGCGCTCTCTCCTCCTCCCCGAGCGCCGCCGGAGCTGCCCGCCCCGTAAGGGGCATCTGATACCGGCCCCCCCGGGGCCACACGGAATTCGCCGGTCCTCTCCTCCTCCCTGGACCGGCGATGGCAAGACCGGCGGCGCTCTCTCCTCCTCCCGAGCGCCGCCGGAGCTGCCCGCCCCGCAAGGGGCATCTGATACCGCCCCCCCGGGGGCCACACGGAATTCGCCGGTCCTCTCCTCCTCCCTGGACCGGCGATGGCAAGACCGGCGGCGCTCTCTCCTCCTCCCGAGCGCCGCCGGAGCTGCCGATCACATCGGGGCCGCGCGGCCCCACCGGAATCGGCGCCCTCTCCTCCTCCCTGGGCGTCGTGATCTCGCGGCGGTGCCTCTCCTCCTCCCTGGCACCGCCGCTTTTTCCTTGTCCGGGGCGGCCTGTGCCGCCAGGCAAGGAGAGGCCGGTGCCGCCAGGCAAGGGAAGGCCGGTGCCGCCGGGCAGGAGGACAACGGGAGGGGACATCCATGACACCGAAGACGACCGCGCGGCTGGCCGGGCTCGCCTATCTGGTCATCATCGCCTGCGGGCTCTTCGCCGAGATCGGGGTCCGCGGGATGCTGATGGTGCCGGGCGATGCCGAGGCGACGGCCGCCGCCATCGCGGCGAACGCGGGGCGCTTCCGCCTCGGGATCGCGGCGGACCTCGTCATGGCGCTGGCCGACGCGACGCTGGCGCTGCTGCTCTATGCGCTGATGCGGCCGGCCGGCGCGGGGGCGGCGCTGGCGGCGACGGTGTTCCGTCTGCTGCAGACCTCGGTGATCGCGGCGGGGCTGGTGCTGCCGGTGCTGGCGCTGGAGTGGGTGGCGGCGGGCGAGGCCGCACAGGCCCTCGCCGCGCTGGACGCGCATGCGCTGCTCTACGATCTGGGGCTCGCGTTCTTCGCCGTGACGGTCGTGCTGACCGGCTGGCTGCTGCCCCGCGCGGGCGTGATCCCGCGCTGGATCGGGGGCCTGCTGATGGCGTCGGGGCCGGTCTACCTGACCGGCACCCTGCTCGCGCTGCTGGCCCCCGACCCGGGAAACGCGTTCGAGCCGGCCTACCTGCTGGCCGTGGTGGCCGAGCTGTCGACCGCGCTCTGGCTGCTGTTCGGCAGGGTCGGGGCGCGGGCTACTCCGGCAGCGGGATGAATTCCGCGTCGTCGCCGGGCGGCAGGCGGAAGCGGCCGTGCGCCCAGTCCCCGGCGCGCCAGGCTTCCTTCGCCGCCTCGATCCGTTCCCGCGACGAGGCCACGAAGTTCCACCAGATGTGGCGCGGGCCTTCCAGCGTCGCGCCGCCCAGCAGCAGCAGCCGCGCGCCCCGGTCGCCCGCGGTGACCGAGACCCGGTCGCCCGGGCGGAAGACCATCATCCGGCCCGCCTCGAAGTCCTGCCCGGCCACGGTGACGGAGCCGTCGAGAACATAGACCCCGCGATCCTCCTGCTCGTCCGGCAGGGGCAGCTTCGCGCCCGGCTCCAGCGCCGCGTCGGCGTAGAACATCTCGGACGGTGTCTCGACCGCCGCCCGTTCGCCCCAGGCGTTGCCGAGGATCAGCCGCACCTGCTTGCCCTCGCCCTCCATCATCGGCAGGGCCGATTTCGGCGCGTGGACGAAGGCGGCGGGCGCATCCTCCTGCGCCTCGGGCAGCGCCAGCCAGGTCTGGATGCCCAGCAGGCTGCGGTTGCGGGTCAGCTCGTCCCCGTCGGTGCGTTCGGAATGGGTGATCCCGTGCCCGGCGGTCATCAGGTTCACCGCACCCGGTTCGATCCACTGGTCGGTGCCGAGGCTGTCGCGGTGGTGCATCCGCCCCGACATCAGATAGGTGACCGTGGCCAGCCCGATATGCGGATGCGGGCGGACGTCGATCCCCTGGCCGGTGACGAATTCGGCCGGACCCATCTGGTCGAAGAAGATGAACGGGCCGACCATCTGCCGGCGGGAGGAAGGCAGCGCGCGGCGCACCTCGAACCCGCCCAGGTCGCGGGCGCGGGGGACGATGACGGTCTCGATCGCGTCGATGGCATCGCCTTTCGGACAATCGGGGTCGAGGGCGGGATTCCAGGACATGGGCGTTTCCTCCGGGGTGGGTGACGCGAAGTTAGGCGCAGGGCGCCCGCCGCGCCATCCCCACCCGCGCACAGCGTCGGTGCGCGCCGCCGCATGCGCCCGGCGGCAAGCGGCACGGACACGGCGGCGAAGGCAACCGGCGCAGGCCGCGCGAGCCCCCGCAAGCCACTCGACCCCGGCGGCCCGGGCGGCTATCCTGAGGCCGAGCAGACAGACCGGACCTACCGGATCGGATCGCAGGTGACACGAAGCCCCGCCATACCGCGCCGTGCCGCGCTTCTTCTGCTGGCCGGTCTGGCCGGCTGCGGGGGCGTGCCGGTCGCCTCCTCCTCGGGCGCGAGCGCCGTGCCGGGCGTGGCCCCGATGGCCGGCGAGGCGGACATCGCCGCGCTGGCCCGCGCCATCGCCGCCCTGGGGCCGGAGGTGGACGCGGACGAGGCCGCCCGCGCCGCCCGGCTGGCCTACGCCGAGACGCACCGCCTCGCCATCGCCTGGCGGGTCACCGATCCGCCGCTGATCCACAACACCAAGGTCAACATGGGGCTGCGCCCGCGCGGTCTGTGCTGGCACTGGGCGGTGGATCTGGGCGCGGCGATGGAGGCCCCGGGCTTCCGCACGCTCGACATCCACCAGGCCATCGCCAACGCCGACAATCCGTTCCGGATCGAACATTCCTCGGCGGTGATCTCGGCCGCGGGCGATCCGATGCGGCGCGGGATCGTGCTGGACCCCTGGCGCGAGGGCGGGCGGCTGACCTGGGTGCCGGTGACGGAGGACACCCGCTATCGCTGGGTGCCGCGCGCCGATGTCTGGGCCATGAAGCGGGCCCGCCGCGCGGCGCGGTAGCGAAGGACAGCCGGGCCCCTGCCCCGTCCGGCCCGTAGCCCGGCCAGGGTCAGGCCCGCGGCCCGTCCCGCGTCAGGCCTGCTCCAGCCGATCGAAGAAAGCGTCCAGATCCTCCCGCAGGTCGCGCTCGTCCTCCAGCCCGATGTTCAGACGCAGGATCGTGCGCGCGTTCCGGGGATGATCCGCAGCGCGCGAGACGGTCATCGGCGCGACGAGGCTCCGGGTGCCGCCCCAGGACGCGCCGATGGCAAAGACCTTCAGCCCGTCCAGCGCCGCGTCCAGCCGTGCCTCGGCGCCCTCGGGCAGCACCACGGAAAGCAGCCCGCTCGCCCCGGCGAAATCACGCTTCCAGATCGCGTGCCCGGGCGAGGAAGGCAGCGCGGGGAACAGCACCTCGCCCACGCCGCGCGCGTGCAGCGCCTCGGCGATCTCCGTCGCCACACGGCCGACATGGGCCAGCCGCAGCGCCATCGTCTCGATTCCGCGCAGCACCAGCGACACGTCGTCGGCGCCGACGCCGATGCCCAGCACCGCCATGGTCTCGCGCAGACGGGCGCGCAGTGCCGGGTCGGCCACGGTGATCGCGCCCATCAACAGGTCGGAATGTCCGCCGGGATATTTCGTCAGCGCCTGCGCCGAGAAGTCGACGCCATGCGCCAGCGGCTTGAACAGCAGCGGCGTGGCCCAGGTGTTGTCGATCCCGGTGAGGATGCCGCGCGCCCGCGCCGCGGCGGCGATGGCGGGGATGTCCTCCACCTCCATCGTGGTGGAGCCGGGCGACTCGGTCCAGATCAGCCGCGTCCCGGGGCGGATGTGCGCCGCGATGCCCGCGCCGGTGCCGGGCGGATAGACCGACCAGGCGATCCCGCGCGGGTCGAGGAAATCGCGGCAGAGGTCGGTGGTCGGCGGATAGACCGTGTCGGGGATCAGCACGTGATCCCCGGGCCGCAGCACCGTCAGGAACACCAGCGCCACCGCCGCCTGGCCCGAGGGCACCAGCACCGTCTTCGCGCCGCCCTCCAGCGCGCTCAGCTGCGCCTCCAGCACCCGATGGGTGGGCGTGCCGTACAGCCCGTAGGAATATCCATCCATATCGCGCTGCCCCCGCGCCGCATAGGCCGCCGCGTCGTCGAACACGATGGTCGAGGCCCGGTGCGTGGCGACCGAGAGAGAGGCGTAGCCCTCCTCCGACACGGCGGGGTGGTGAACGGAAAGGGTCGCATCGCGCATCGGGCAGGCTCCTGAGGATTCCGCCCACCCTGGCGCAGATCGCGCGGCGGAGCCACCTGCGAGCGCGCCGTGCGGATCGTGGTCGGCCATCCGGGGTCTCGAACCGTGGATTCGCCGGGATGCCGCCTGTCCGCGCAGGCCGGCACCGCTGGATCTGAACGGGCATCTGGTGGGTGATGAGAGACTCGAACTCCCGACATCTTCGGTGTAAACGAGACATGGCAGCGCCTAAGCGCCTGCACCGCCTGAAGAAGGTGTTCCCGCCGACGCACGGGACACATCAGGAACAGCGCGGAACATCACGCGAACCTGGGAACCCCAACAGACCTTTCAGAAACGTGAAGGTATGGGTCGTTCCATCTCTTTCAGCGCGTGCAGTTCAGGTGGACTTAACTGCTTACCGGAACCTTCGCGATGCGGCACGCCGCGTTGGCGGAACTGCTAGACTCGACGAGCGACTGGCGTCGATCAGTTGTTCGGCAAGGGCTTCCGACGCAACCATGCGAACGCCGCGTGGGGATGCATGGTTCGCATGGCTGAGCGCGACACACGGTACCCAATCGCGCTGAGACGGGCAGAGCTCCAGAATAATCGCGGAACCTGCATCGCCTCCATCGGATACGGGTGCGAAGACCCGGCGCGCGATGCTACACATCCGCACCGGCCTCAGTCAAGCCAGTCACCCCGCCTGAAGGTGAACACATTCGAACTGGAAAGCGTTCGCAGCGACGAATTGGCAATATGGGCGTCTTCGCTGTTACCTGCAGCAGATCGAACGCGTATCTCGGCAACTTCTCATTTGCGCCCGCTCCCTCGTTCAGCCGAGGGGCGTCTCGGTCCTCGCCGCACCAATCAATTCAATCGCGAAACGACGGCAGCGCCATCAGCCGTCTGAGTTTCATGTTGTCATGGTGAATTGTCCGAAGTGTGCTACGCGTCGACACAAGCGTGCGCAACACGTCGTCTATCACCAGTGCGTCCTGATGACGTCCCTCCTCAATCAGCCTGTTGCGCAGTTCGCGCGCGGCTTGCTCTCGGCGTTCAGAGCGTCCTTCAGCCATCGTTGCCTCCCGGCAGGTGCGATCCGGCAGCGAAACCAGCGTGTTGCTCGACCTCGAGCTCAACCAGAGCCGGCACAGTGTGTGAGTAGTTCCCGCGTTTGGGACCTAGCGGTACCCTCAACGCTCCTGTGCCTTCAATGAACAGTCAGCGCACCGCTGCCCTTGCACATTTTCCGCCTAGACTCCTAAAGCTTTCCTCTTATCGCAGCCGTGGCCAGCCGAGAAATTCGCACCTGTACGGGATCTGTGCTGCCGTCATGTGCGATGGTCGCCAGTTCATGCATCGCTTGTGCTTGGTCAGCCTCCGTCAGGCTGCGGATAACTCGAGCCAGGACTCGCGCTGCAGCGTTGCGGGTTTCGACAAGTTCTCGCTCAAGCTCGATAATGCGTTGTTCGTTCAAGTTTCTTCCCCCGTGCTCCGGTGTTCAGAAATTTCCGACTGCGCCAACACTTCGCACAGCAGCAGAATACGACCTTGGTCTAGGGTGGCGGGCCAGGCTTCGACGCTGTACGTCTGAAACACCTCAGAGTTGAGCGCTGCCCCATGGCCTCTGAGGTAAAGCCGAGGCAGCACTTCGGTCGCAGTTGTCATGATCTAAACTGTAACGAGTACTGCGGTCGCTCAAGCGTTCCGTCAGTTGTCCTTCGCTATGCGGAATAAGCGCCCTGCCTTTCCAGTCAGGTTTGACTACTTTAGCTAGGCTGAGCAGGATCACCGAATCGTAGCAAGGACTTGTAAGATGGACTCGTTGGAAAGCGTTCAACAGCACCTTGCTGCGATCGTCGAAGGATCCGACGACGCGATCGTCACGAAGAACCTCGACAGCATCATTCTGAGCTGGAATCGCAGCGCCGAGCGCCTGTTCGGCTACACCGCTGATGAAGCGATCGGCAAGCCGATCACGATCATCTTCCCCGAAGACCGCCTGGAAGAAGAAGTCGGCTTCATCGCCCGTCTGCGGCGCGGTGAACGGATCGCTCACTACGAGACGATCCGCAGACGCAAGGACGGCAGCCTTGTGCCGGTTTCGCTCACTGTGTCGCCCGTACGGGATCCCGCTGGTCGGATTATCGGTGCGTCCAAGATCGCACGCGACATCAGCCTGCAGCACCGCGTCGCCGAGCAGCAGCGGCTCCTCCTGTCGGAGATGCGACACAGAGTGGGCAATGCATTCGCCTTAGCTGGCGGGCTCCTTTCCATCACGGCGCGGCACGCTGAAAGTATCGATGATCTCGTATTCAAGATGCGTCGGCGACTCAGCGCTCTCGCGTCTGTTCACTCGATGGCGGTGGTTACTGCGGGAGCCGACGCATCCGAAGCAACTCGATTGAAAAATCTGGTGGTGGCGATCGTAGAACCCTTCACCGACATGGAATGGGTACAACTCGATGTTCCGGATGTTCCGGTGTGTGCAGCCGCCATCACTCCGCTCTCGCTCGTCATCTTCGAATTGGCCACAAATGCTGTGAAATATGGCGGTCTCTCCGCCGGGGGACAGGGAGTTTCAGTGTCAGCCGAGATCGGACAAGATCGCTTGTACATCCGGTGGGAAGAGAAACAGGTTCAAACGCCCGCTGATATCGACATCCGCCGGCAGGGCTTTGGAACCCGAATGATCAACAGCACAGTTCACACATCCTTCGCGGGAACCTTCTCGCGAGATTTTGTAGCCGGTAGCATGATCGCACTTTTGGCTCTGGATCTGACGTCCGTTACCGGCACCCCTGAACCCGCATCGTCCGGACGAGAGGAAATGCAAGGGTAAGGGGAGGAGGTGAAGCACCACTGTTCGCTCGATAGGGAGCATTGGGCGTACCCTCCTTGGAAGGCTCGCGGGGCGAGTGCTATCTTGGCTTGCGATCCGGCCGATAATCTTCCCGTGGCCGAATTGCAGGTTCAGCTTCGATCGTACAGACGGTGACGCCGAGCCTCACTCGGACGCAGCGCATCTTGCCCGCTTGCAGTCCGGCAAGATTGATCGCCTACGGCGACACGATCTTGTGGCCCGCAATCAGCTCCCGAAATCGATGGTTGCGGGCCCGCTTTTTCCGGCGCCCTAAAGGGTCTTCTCGTGTCACCTGATCGCGAAGAATACCAGCAATATGATTACCGGCGCGAGCACAAGCATGATGATCCTGATGGTCAGCGCCGGCCAGCCCTCGTGATAGCGCGCGTCGAGGACGAACAGCAGCAAGCCGACCGCGAAGACCGCTCCGATCACGCTGAAGGGATCTGAAAGGAACGCCTGGATCTCGACTCTCCCGGCTCGTTCGTAAGATCTTCTACTCGGCCGTAAGTACTACCTCGACCCATGATGTCAACACGCGGAGACGGCGTGATATGTGACCGGCGCGACCTCGGCCGAGTCCGCACCGGTCAGCAAGTTCCGGAAGTGATCGCAGACCCTGCGTCGGCCTCGGTCGGGCACGGCTGGCGGGTTTAGGGGCCGCAGGAGATGCAGGGCACAAGCATGGATCTACCGTTTGACGCCACGCCCTGTGAGATGCCGGAACGCGCGCCGCAGCCTCAATGTGTTCACGCCCATCCAACGGCGATCAGCAGATCCTCAGTCGCGAAGCGATGGCAAGGCCATTATGCGCCTGAGCTTCATGTTGTCATGGTGGATCGTCCGAAGGTCGTCACGCGTAGACAGCAGCGTGTCCAACAGTTCATCGATAACGAGCGCGTCCTCTTGACGTTCCTCCGCAACGAGCCTGTCGCGCAGTTCGCGGGCGGCTTGCTCTCGGCGTTCGGAGGGGCCTTTGATCATCGTTCGCTCCTCGGCTGCAGGCACCTGGAAGCCGGGCCGCCGACCGGCCTCGATCGAGATCGAAACCGGCGTACCATTTCACTTGTTAAGGCAATCATCTCCAAGTTCACCTCGGATACTGCGAGCGCTCCAAGGCCTTCAAGTGGCGGACGGTGCACTGGTGCCCTTGCGCCTTTCTACCCATAGCCGCACGGCAGCATTGCGGGTCTATGCGAGTTCGCGCTCGAGATGGATGATCCCGAGAACCTCGGATCACCGCAGCGCCCTTTCCAGCGCGGTCCGGACGTAGCGGTCCGCGAGGCGCCGCAGGATCACGTTGTCCGGGGCCAGTCTCGCGATAGCGTCGGGCACACTCTTGCGGGCGTAGGCGACCGCCTCATCGACCAGCTGGTCCGCAGCCTTGCCAGGACCGTGCTGCAGGGCCGACTCCACGCCCGACATGATGGCCGAGTGCAGCGCCTCGCGGTGGCGGGCCTCGATCTCGATCCCGGTCCAGCGCCGGAGGTAGAGCGCGGCCATGGAGATGGCCGCGGTGATGATCATGCTGAGGATTTCCAGCAGGTGTGGTTCGAGCACGTCCAGCATGGCGCGCATCCTTTCTGTGGGTGGTGGTGGTCAGGAAAAGTCGACGGCCGACGCCTCGGCCGAAGTCATGTGCGGCAGATCCCGCGGCGTCTCGTTGGTGGTGACGGGCCAGCGCCACGATTCGGCCGAGAACCGGCTCTTCGCGATCGGCGCGACCGACACGCTGTTGCTCTGGTTGCCGCCCAGCACGAAGATCCGGCCGTGATCCTCGCCGACGGCGAACCCTACGTGGCCGCCGCCGTCGCGCGAGATCGAGATCACCGCGCCGAAGGCCGGGCGGCAGGGCCGGCCGAACAGGCGCCAGTTGAGCGCCCAGTACGGATTGCGGCCGAGGGCGCCGGGGAACGGCTCGTCGCGCTGCGAGAGCCGGATGCAGGTCTCCGCGAAATCGCCGCACCAGGGGAAGACAGCAGGATCCCCGAGGGCACGGCCGTCGGAGGCAAGCCAGTTCCGCAGCGCCTTGTTGTCCGCGCGCTCGTGCCATCCCTTGATCCGGACCCCCTCCCGCACCCATGGCGGCAGATCGAGCGGCTGAACGGGCGGCGTGATGTCCTCCTCGACATCCATCAACGCGTCCCACGTCAGCCGCCCGACGTAGGGGCGCGCGAGGAAACCCAGTGACCGCTTGAAGGCGGAGATCGCGGCGGCGGTGCGCGGGCCGAGGATCCCGTCGACCGGGCCCGGGTCGATGTCTGCACGGCGCAGCGCGGTCTGGATGCGCCGGACCTCGTCACGGGTGAGGCCGGAGTTGTCGGTGCGGAAGTCGGGCATAAGATGCCTCCAATGCGGAAGGCCCCGCTGGCGGGGCGAATGGGGATGGATTGTCGGGTGGGTCAGCGGTCGCCGAGGCGTGCGCGTCGGTAGATGGTCAGCAGCAGCGTGAAGGCCAGCAGCGCCTTCGTCAGCACCACGAGCCACGGGACGATGAACCAGTCGTCCACCGCGAGGTTGCGCACCACCATGGTGAACAGCACGCTGATCCCGACGAGCGAATAGGCTGCCGCGAGGGCGCGGCCGGGCGGGCGGGAACGGGCGTTGATGTGGGCGAGCCACCAGCAGGCGATGATGACCACCGCTGAGGTCAGGTTGTTCGCGATCAGAAGCCAGTTCATTCCGTCGTCCCCCGTTCCAGGACGGCCTTGCGGATCCCGCGGATTGCGGCGATCCCGCCCTCGCCCATGATGAAGCCGGCCGCCAGATACGCCCAGGTGCCGCCGCCGGTGACCGCATCGATGACGTGCCCCACGAGGCCGCCGAGGAAGATGGCGCCGAACGCCCCGGCGAGGCCTTCGACGATCCGCCGGCGCCACGACGACTGCGGCGCGAACACCGCTCGGACGTAGGCGCCGGCCGCGCCGGACAGCACCAGCGCGCTGATCTGTTCCGGCATCTGGTCGAACAGAGCGCGGATCCCGTTCAGCAGCTCGGTCAGCGCCGCCGGGTCTTTCGTTGGATCGGCCATGCTGCCCCCGTGAAGTTGGATTGTCGCGCTCCGATCACGGCGCGTACGTCGTGTCGAAGAAGTCGAAGATCGCCTTGTCGAAGTTAGGCACCTGGGCGACCGTCGGCACGTCCGGATCCACGAGGCGGTTCCGCACCACGTTGGTGATCCGGTCGTCGTCCATCGCCTTCCACGGCGCGAAGTGCTCCAGATCCGCCTCCGCGTAGAGCTCGATCGAGCCGGGCAACGGCTCCGCGTTCGGGTCGCCGACGCGGGCGTAGGCTGCGAGGCTGCGGGCCAGGTGGTACTGCAGGCGGGTGTCGCTCTCGTAGAGCCGTAGCGTGTGTTCCTGCAGTCCCATGGCGACCTGCCATTGCGCCTTGCCGTGCCACCAGACCTGCTGGTTCGCATGGCCCATCTTCCGGCGCCCGTTCCCGAGGCTGTCGTAGTCGACGAAGGTGGCGTAGGCGGTGCCGCCCTGCGCCGCGAACTCGCGGCTCAGACGGTCCACCGCGTAGCCAAACAGGCAATGCCCATAGGCCGGGCGCTGCCAGCGACCGCTGTAGGACGCCTGCAGCAGCGCCACGGCCGTGTCGATGTCGGCGGCCGACGTCACCCCGACCCGGCGGAGGTAATCCGCGCCGCTGGCGTTCGTCTTGGCGTCCCCGACGAGAGACGCCTCGTTGAACACCCACGTGGCCCAGAACTGCACATCCGTCGGCCACTGCCCGGCGATGACGGAGCCGACGCAGGACCGGTCCATCACCAGATCCCCGTCCTGCGCCGGCCAGACGTTGATCGCCCCGGCCGAGCCCCGCACCAGCGTCGAGCCCGACAGCTCCCACGTCTGCCGGTTGTTCGCGAAGGCCAGCAGCTGCTCCGGAGACGGCCCGAGGCGCAGCGCTGCCTCGATGCCGTCTTCCTCCGCGATCTCGCGGATGGTGCGGCTCGGATCGAAATGCGCAGGCTTGTCCTTCACGAGCTGCGACCAGAAGTTGAAGCCCATGGCGGCGGCGTACTGGCGCGTCGCGTGCTTCGCGTTGCCCCCACCCGAGTGCGCCAGCACCCGGTGGAACAGGTCACCGCCGTGCGGCATCAGCTCGGTGCACATCTGCGCGCCGGCCGAAGTGCCGGTGATGCAGACCTCGGCCGGATTCCCGCCGAATTTCGAGATATGCGCCTGCACCCATTCCAAGGCCGTCAGAACGACGCGGTAGGCGTGATTGATCTCGCTGTCGGTCGCGAACTCGGGATGCGAGAAGAAGCCCTGCAGCGACAGCGGCCACTCCACCGCGACGTAAACCACCCCGTAGGGCATGAGGCCGTCGCCAGTGAAGCGCGGCAGCATGCGCGGGTTTTCAGTGTTGCCGCCGCCGTGGATGTTCACCACGACCGGATAGCCGGCACCCTCGGTCGGCGTCGGCGTCCAGATATCGAGCAGGCCGCAGTCGGGATCTTCGACCACGCCCCAATCCGCCCATTCGAAGGTCGCCTTGCCCTTTCCGTCGTTCGGCCGCCAGCCGACGTCGGATGCCGCCTGCGGCCCGGTGGTCTGGATCGCGATGCGCTTGTACCGGGTCGCGTCGAAGCGATTCGCCGGCAGGTCGTTCAGAGCCGAAGGCTCACTCCACCAGCCGTCCGCCACGATCGAGGTCGTGAACGGCACGCCCCTGAAGGTGCAGTACCTGTTCCGCTTGCCCTTGTTGCGCTGACGGAACGCGGCCGCCGCCTTGGTGGTGTCGATGGCTGACGGCATCAGGATCGGATCGTCATGGCGCTGACCGACGATCTGCTGCGACCCGAACGGGATGGTCACGCGGGGCAGCATCAGGAGGCCATCGCGTGATAGGTGCCCTGGAAGGTCAGGTTGACCGTCACGCCCGACGTCAGCTCCGACAGGGCGATGTCCCGCACTTCCGTCCCGGCGCCGGCGGCTCGCTCCATCCTGAGGATGATGTATTCCGGATCCTGATCCTCCAGATGGCCGCGGCACGTCAGGAAGCCCGCCGGCTGCTCCATGTGACCAGAGGGTTGCAGGATGACGGGGACCGTATTCCGACCACTCTCCACGTCAGCGGCGACAGGCAGAGGGCCGATCAGGATGCGTCCGGTTCCCCCTGTGGACCATGTCGGCGTGAAGCTGATCGTCCCGCTGAACATCACGACGTCGAGGATCCGCGTCCAGCGAAGGTATCGCGATCCGTAGGTAACCGAGAGATTGCTGGCCACATCCGTGGTCATGCTCGGCGTGCTGGTGCCCGACCCCATGCCCAGAGCCGCGATGCTGTTCGCCAGCGCCTGGATCTGGGTGTCGACGTAGCCCTGCGATGCGTAGGGCTGCCACGATCCGTAGGTGTCCGCGACACGGACGCGCCACCACCGGCCGCCGTTCGAGCCGTTGGCGTCCCAGACCTCCTGCCGCGAGGTGTTCGCGTCGATGGCCCGCACCGACACGCCGACGATGTTCGCGGCGCCGTCGGGACTGTTCACCGGAGAGGCGACGTAGTACTCGCCGGCGGCCGTCAGGGTGTCGAGATCGGTGCCGCTCGCCTGCAGCTGCGCGATCAGCGGATCCGCGTTTTCGAGCGCGGCGATCCGCGCCAGCGCGTCCCCGGTAATGTCCGACGGGATCTCCGCGCCCGAGACGTCGTCCCAGGCCAACACCGAGACGTCCATCACCGGCCGCTCGCCCGACCCGTACTGACGGACGAAGGGCCGGGCGTAGACGGCGTCGCCGTTGAAGTGATCCACGCCCGTCAGGTCCTCCAGCGAGATGACGGCGCTGTCGCCGACCCAGCCATCGGAGAAGGTCAGCGCCTCGGCGTCCTCGTACCCCTTGACGATCGTCTCCTTCACGGACAGCCCGTCCGTCACCTGATCGTGGTTGAGCCAGGCGATCCCGAACTCGACCGCGTCCCCCTCCGGATCATCGCTGTCGATGGCCCGGCGCCCGCGCCACCGGATTTCGTACTTGCGCCCGGGCTCCAGCCGGATCACGTCCCGGGTGGACACCAGGCCCGAGCCGAACACGCGCAGCACGTTGCCCTCGCCCCGCGTGCTTTCGATGTCGTCGGGCACGAAGCCGGCCATGGTGACGGCCGAGCCCTCGTACTCGCTGGCGAACCGCTGGAAGACGAGGCCCGGCGAGACGGCGGAATACGCCCCGAGCGCCTGTGTGTGGAACAGCACCCGCTGCTCCATCGTGTTCGCGATCTCGGCCGTCGCGGCCTTCACCCCGCGGGTGGTGGCGATCTTGTCGGCCGCGCCGGAGATATGCTGGCCGTCGGTGCCGATGTCGTTCAGGTCGCCGAAGCCGTGCTTGTGCCCGGTTCCGCTCTTGCCGTTCAGCGCATCCTGCAGCCCGGTGACGTCGCTGATCGCATGGTCGTGGGCGGCGGGCGCGAACGCGTCCGCCGATGCCGCGGCGGCGGAACCGAGCGCGCCGGGCTGCACCGCCGTGTCGGCCTTCGCCCCCTGAGCCGCCGTGGCGAAATCGTCTGCATCCGCCTCGGCGGCCGTGCCGAGGAGCGGCAGGTTGTCGAGGTCGTCGTAGTCGTTCGAGAATGCAGCCGCGCCCAGGCCGATGGATGCGACCATCTGGGCGAAACTGACCCGCTTCGGGGCGTTGCTGTCGTCGGCGTCGGCGATGACGAACCGGTCGCCGTCCGACAGGATCACCTTCTGCGTGCCGCCGGCGATCTTCGCCCCGAAGGATTTCCAGATATAGGTCATCAGCGCCGACAGGATCACCCGGCGCGACACGCCCAGGTTCCCGCTGTCGGAGATCACGAGCCCGTCCGCGTCGACCAGCGCCTCGCCGCCCTTCGCCGTCGCGCCGGCGATCGAGGGGCCGATCTTCGACCACGCCCATGCGGCCAGTTGGCCGAAGGACATCCGGACGGTCGCGCTTGCGTTCTCGCTGTCGGAGAAGCCCAGCTTGTCGGCGTCGGCGGGTTCGGCCTTTTCGTCGGCCGAGGCGAACATCCCGCCGAGGCGGGCCTTGATCGCATCGGCGAGGGTCGAGCCTTTCAGCCAGCGCAACGCGCCCGCGACGATGATCTGCAGCTTGTCGTCGTTGCCGAAGCCCTCGTATTCGGTCTGGGCATCGACCATCGCCTCGAAGTTGTCGACTGTCAGGTAGAGGTTGCCGCTGCCCTCCGGCAGATCGTCCGAATCCTCGGGTATCTCGCCGCTTATGGCCAGGCGGACGATTGAGACATCCTCCAGCCCGAGATCCGGCGCGCCCACCACCGCCCAGGCGGTACCGCCATAGGTCGTGCCGCCTATCACGTAGACGAAGCCGTGGGCGATCTCCTCCGAGGTGTTCGCATCGGCGCGCCGGGCCCATGCGCCGGCCGCCGTGACCCAGATCCCGTTCTGGCTCGGATCGCTCTGCGCGGTCAGAAGGACAGAGCTGGTGCTGGTCGAGACGCCGTCGATCGTCTGCTCGCCCGTCAGCGCCCGGTTCGAGACGGCCACAGCCGTGCAGGACGCCAGGCGATTCACCCCGTTGAGCGCGATCGACTCTAAATGCTCTTCCCAGCGGACGATCTCCACCGGGTCCGGCTGATGGTCGGGCGTGGGCGGGTTGCCGCGCCAGATGGCACGGGGACGGAGGAAGCTCATGCGGGGCCTCTCAGGGTATGGTTCGGAAGAAGGACGCGGAGAGCGGCCCGCGCGTGCCGTCCGGGCTCACCGCCCGGATCCAGAAGTATTGCCCGCCCTGATCGAGGCTGGCGGTGGTGTCCTTGACGACGAAGAAGTCGTCGAAGGTCGCGTTGCAGGTAGTGCCCGCGAGGATGCCGAGCGACGTCGGGCTGGCCGGCGCGGTGATAGTGCCCTGGTGGACGCCCGCGCCCCCGAACGCCGCCGCGCTGACGGTGGTGGAGCCGAAGAGCCGCACCAGTGCCGTGCCGCCGGAATGCGACGGCATCGAGGCGGTCCACCGGTAGACCTCCCCGGCCTCCAGCGTGGCCGACCGGGACATCGTGTTGTTCGCCCCGTTCGCGACATGCGTCGCGACCCCGGAGCCGATCGACCAGCCGCCGGGCGTCGTCCAGCCCGACGAGCTGGCAAAGTCGCCGTTCACGACGGCGTTGACCGCCGCCGCATCTCCGATGAAGGCGGAGAAGTCCGCCAGCGGCGTCACCCCGGCGTAACCCACGACGCCGGCGGATCCGGAATCGTCGGTCGCGGCCGCCAGCACCTCGATCGCGACGGTGTTCGCGCCGGACTCGCCCACGATCGCCAGGCCGCCCGGCGCGGCCGTAACGGTGTCGAGGGTCAGCTCGCCCGGCACCAGGCCGCTGACCGTCACGGCCACCGGCGTGTCGGGCTTCCATTCCGACAGCCGTCCGGAGCTGGTGCGGTTCCGCACCTGAGCCTCGACACTGGATCCAGAGACCAGACCGGTCGCCAGGAATGTACGCTGCCCCGCGCCCGCCCCGAAGATCTGCCAGTCGGGCTGGCCGCCATCGACACTCCGGAGCCTGATCTCCTGCGTGAGGGATTGATCCTGCTGATCCCACTGCCAGAGGATCGCACCGGTGCCGGCGGGAGTGCCTGCCAGACCGTCAACATTGTCGATGGCATCGTCCGGGCTCAGATCCTCGTAGACCGGCCGCTCCGGTGTCTGGGTCAGTGCATCGAAGGCGAAGTCGGCTGCAGAGGTCGAGACGCCTTCGAACCGGTAGCTGACCCGATCCTCCGCCAGCACCAGCTTGCCGACCTCGATGACGGACGAGAACCCCGTGTCGGCATGCTCGATCCTCACGAAGCGCTGCCCCTGCAGCTGCCGCCCGGACATCTTCAGCGTCCCCGCAACCCGGTACCGGGCCCGGTCGATCGCCGCCGTCCGCGCCATCAGGCGCACTGCCTGGTCGTAATTGTCGACCGCCGCGATCACGACCTCGCGGGTGATGCGGCGGCCTTCAGGGTCGGCGACATACGGGCCGGTCGGCGTGCGGCGGTAGAGATTGGCCGGCTCGACATACTGCGCGACAAACTGCGTCGCCGTACCGATCTCGTGACCCTCGGTGATGTTGATCGACAGGAAATCCGCGTCCGTCAGCGTGACGGTCGGCTCGATCCACCGGCCGACGTGGAAGCCGACGCTGCCGTCGGGATTCTCGAACATGATGCCGTCGCAGGCGGCCATCAGTGTCGTGCGGATCTCCTCCCATTCCTGATCGTCCGCGATCAGGGTGTTGATCGTCCAGCGCCGCTGGGTGCCGCCCGAGGCGGTGGTGACCAGCTCGTCGCAGACATCGGCCTCGACCGCGACCGCATCCCAGTCGACCGTGCCGCCGAGCCGGTGCACGATCTCGTGGGCGATGATCAGCGCGGCGTTGTTGGTGTAGCCCAGCGATTCCGTGCGCGGGTCGTAGATCCGGTCGTGGCCCTGGATGAGCGGGGCATACTGCCAGATGTCGCCGTTGGTGTAGATCACCTGGAACCGGTCGGAGCTGGGCTTGCGGGCGAAGATCGCAGCATAGGCGAGGCCCGCCATGTCGTGCGCCTCGGTCCATTCCGGAATCGATGCCACGAAGGCCGGATCCGCTACCTGCCCCGGCTGCCCGTTGTACGTCCGGACCGATGCGATGCTGCTGGCCTTGGTGCCGTTGCCGAACGGCTCGGTGATCGCGATGTCGTCCTCGTTGAACTCGCAGAGGGTGTCGTCGAGGTAGTGCTCCAGCACGCCGTTGATGCTGTGAGAGGCGAGGATGACCGCATAGTGTCGGCCGGGCCGCGGTACATCGTAGGTGAGCACGTCGCGACCCATCACCGTCATGCCGAGGACACCGCCGTTGCGGACCTCTCCGTAGGCCGTCTCCATGTAGCTGATCGGCTGGGCGTAATTGACCATGCGATCACCCGGGTCGACGGACTGCGGCTTCGGCGCCAGGGCGGAGGAAACCAGCGACAGGCCGACCGACAGCACGATCGAGCCGATCGCCGAGCCGAAGAACGCAGCGGTCGCCGATCCTGCTGCGAAGGCGCCCCCGATGCCCGCGGCGATCGGCACGCCGGTGGAGATGAAGTTGACGAAGCCCGCGATGAACGCCGAGATCGGATCGGCCCGGGCCGGCGCCGGCGTCAGGGCTGTCGTGCCCATGAGCGCCATCACCATCAGCCGCTTACGGATCGACATAGCTCATGTCCCAGATCGCGAGCGTTTCGAGGATTGTGGCGGGATCGCGAACGGTCGCGCCGTCGGGATGGCCCTTCACGAGCCAGCCGCGCCCCAGCCAGAGCCCGCCGGAATGGATTTCCCGGCCCTGATCGACGAGCCGCAGCAGAGCGATGTCCCCCTTCACCGGATTGGATGTCTTCTGCGCAAGGCCGCCACGATCCTCGGCAATCCGGCGGGTGGCGGCCAGGGGCTCTCTGATGAAGCCTGTCGCGCGCTGACATGTGGCGGGGCTGTCGTAGGTGAAGCGGATATCTTCCGCGGGGTCGAACCCGTGCACGCGCCAGAACCAGTCCGCGAGGCTCAGCATGCAGTCCATCTGCCCCCAGACGGTCTCCAGCTTCATCCAGCGGTGCGCCTCGATCATCAGCGGCGTGTGTGCAGGATAGGCCATCAGAACAGCTTCTCCTTCAGCTTGCCGTCGCGCGGGATGAAACCCAGCGACGGGTTCGCGGCGCCGACGAGGGTCGAGTGATCCTCGGTGTTGTAGACAAGGCGACGTGCCGTCCGGCGGTTCTCGAACGGCCCCTCGAAAGTGACCGAGATCTGTCGCTTCTGGGGGCCGTCGGCCGACACGAGGACCTGCCGCATACGCCGGCGCAGGATCTCGGTCGGCGGCCGCGTGGGCGCGTAGAATTCCTCGTGCGCCGTGAGGTACTGCTCGAAGAAGATGATCTCCCGGCCCTTCACGTAGTCAGAGCCCAGCTCGCGGACCTGCGCGATGAGGTTCGGCGCGTCCGGGTCCTGCAGGAACGACATGGTGAGCGATCCGGTCGGCGCCGTGCCGTTGATCGAGAACTCCAGATCGCCCGCGGTGATCAGCTGCGACCCCCACCAGACACGGCCGGTGGTATCGATGAACCGGCCATCGACCCCCACCATGTAGCCGAACTGACCATCGGGCGTGTCGATCAGCACGAGGTCCAGCTTGATCACGATGTCGGCGCGCGGGTCGAAACCCTCCGGAAAGTTGCTCATCGGTTGAGATACTCCCGGAAATTCATGGTCGGGCGCGCGACGCGGGTGAGGTCGTAGACCGGGTTTCCGGAACCGTCGAAGCACTCGAAGATGCCGGTGGCGGCCAGCTCGATCAGGGCACCTGCCGGGATCGGCGCTCGCAGGAACGGCGCCAGTTCCAGAGTGACGACAGGAACGCCGTCGTCGGTGTCATCCGTCCGCGAGGTGATTTCGACAGGCCAGTCATCGTGGCTGATCAGCATCCCGATGCGCAGCGGATGGACTGCCTGGGTCTCGCGTACCGTGATCCGGGTGGCGCCGGCGGCGGCGGCCTCGTGCATTTCGACCGTCGGCCGGTAGGCGACGCCGCTGCCTGTGTCGAACCGGCGGCCCGAGGTGAACGGCAGACCGGAACCGGCACCGACGATGTCGGCGTCGGAGTACCCGAGAGGATCGATCATCGGCAGCCTGTAGAGACCCGTGCGGCCACGGGCCGTGTGCCGCAGCGCGCGCCATTCCAGGGCAGATGCGCGGGGCAGCACCAGAGGGACCGAGCCGAACCAGCGCGGGGCTGCGCTGATGACGGTCTGCCCCGTGCCGTCCGTTCCCTCGCCGGCGCTCTTCTCGCGCCAGTCGATGTCCCAGTCGACGGCGGTCTGCCGCATCAGGGATCGCGGCACCGTCACGATCGGACGTGCGGTCATATCGTCGTTCCGCGCGACTGCATCGCGCGCTGCATGCCGGGAAATCTGTCGCGGCTCTGACGGGCCAGGGACTGGTCCATCGCACCGGCAACGACGCCCGCCCGCCGGTCGACGACGGCATCGAAATACGGCGACGGCACGATGTTCACCTGCGATTGCGACGCCGCGCGGCCGCGCAGGATTTCCTCGGTGCGGCCGTTCGGGATCACCTGTGCGCCGCGAGGCAGGTTCACCAGCTCGCGGCCGCGCTCGCCGACCATCGCAAGCCCGCCCGGCGCATTGCTGGTGCCCGTCGCGAACCCCGGGATGATCGACCCGAGGATCCCCCGGAACAGGCCTCCGAACAGGCCACCACCGGAGCGCCCGCGCGACCCGCCGGTGCGGCCGCCACCGAACAGCATGTCGAAGGCGCGGCTGGCCGCCATCTCGGCCAGCTTCCCCAGCACCTCCGAAAGCGCTGCCTTGAACTTCGTGGCCCCGGTGACCAGCCCGACGAACGCGGATTTGAAGGTCTCCCGGACCTCCTGCGTCGTCTCCTTCAGCTTCTCGGCCTTGGTCTTCAGCTTGTCGAGGGCGCGTCCGCCCGCGCCGCTGGCGCCGCCCTTGCCGTCCCCTCCCGAACCCGCAAGCGCCTCCGCCAGCTTGTCGGCCGAGCCTGCGGCGTCGTCGAGGGCGGTCTCGGCATCCTCGCCTCCGACCCGCATCACCTCGCGCAGCTTTTCCATGGCCTCACGAGCCGGACCGAACGCATCCTTGAGGACCCCGGCTGCCGCAGCGTAGGAACTCGCCGCACTCGCTTCGGCAGCCGCACCTGCAGCATGAAGTGTCCCGGACACCTCGCTCGCGCCCCGGGCAAGATCGAAGAGATTGTCGCTGATCCCCTCGAGGCCGGGGATCGAGCTCATCCCGTTGGCGATCGTCCAGACGAAATCGTGAAACTTCGTCGCCATGTCCGAGAGGCTCTTCAGGAAATCCCCCTTCATCTGCTGCCAGACCCCGGCGAGGGCCGGCGGGATGGACTTGGCGCTGGATTTGATGCCCTCCCAGACCGCTGCCGCCACGTCCCCGAGCAGGCCCATGGCCTCTCCGAAGCCGCCCGCCCCCTTGACGAGGCGGGAGAACCAGACGACCAGCTCACCAGCGCCGACAATCAGCAGCCCGATACCCGTTCGCATGATCGCCGTTCGCACGAGGGCCAGAGCGCCCGACAGGCTGGCCGTGGCCAATGCCGCCGCCGCCATCCCGGCGACCCACTGGCCCGCCATGAGCGCCGCGAAAGTCGCCGCGTATGTGGCCAGCCTCCCGATGTTCTCGCCGAGAAACTGGATCACCTCGCGCAGCGGCCCCCCGGCACGCATCGCGTTGGCAAACCCTTGGGCGATCGAGTCCAGAGCCGGCGCCAGCGCGACGGTGATCTGGCTGACCAGACCCTGCGCGATCAGGCCGAGCTTTGAGATCGAGTCGTTCGCGGCCTCGATCTTCGCCGCATCCGTCTCCGAGATGGCAAAGCCGAATTTCTGCAGCTCCTCCGTCGCCTGAGCGATGACGCCGGGGTCCAGCCGGGAGAGGGCGATGGACCCTTCCTCCCCGAACAGGGCACCGGCGACGGCTGCACGCTGCGCCTCCGGCACGAATTCCCGGATCGCGCCGTTGATCTTCGCGAGGCGCTGATCCAGCGGCAGCTTCAGCAATTCCCCGGCGGTCAGCTTCAGCCGCTTCAAGGCATCGGCCGCGGGACCGGTGCCGGATGCAGCCTGACTGAGGCGCCGGAACAGGTCCTTCGTCCCCTGCTCGATGCCCTGCATGCTGACACCGGCGAGATCGCCCGCTCGGGCCAGAACCTGCATCGAGGCCGAAGTGGTGCCCAGCGACTTCGCCAGCTTCGCCTGCGCGTCGATCATGCCCATGGCGTTGCGGATCGCGGCCGTCGAGAACGCGCCGGCAATGGCCACGCCCACGCCTGCCATCATCCTCCGGACACCGGCCGAGAAGACCCCGGCCGAGCCGCGCGCCTGATTCAGCCCGCGATTGAACGGTGAGGCATCAAGCCCCAGCACCGCGCGAAGGCGGCCGACAGTGCCAGTCATTTCATGACCTCGATTTCAGGAAATCCGCGCGCCGCACCGTCGCCAGCCCGGCGAAGTAGGAGCGCATCGCGCCGGCCAGCGCCTCTGGCGGCAATGGCGGGCGGTCGTTGTCGAGGCTGTCCAGATAGCGCTCGAGCTCGCGGTGATCGGCGCGCGTGCCGACATAGATCGCCTCGGCCAGCGAACCGCGCTCTCGCGCGAACCGCCGTGCCGCCGCCTTCATCTGGATCAGATAGAGGCGCGGGGTCAGAGACCAGAACGCCTCCGCGTCGAAGCCGGCGGCGACGTAGTCGCCCAGGAGCTCGGCGATATCTAGTCCGTCGCCGCCGGCGCCTTTCCCGGCGGAGATGGATCCTGATCGGCCGAGGGGAAGGCGGCCGACAGCGCCCGGTTCAACGCGTCCGGGTCCGTCGAAAGCAGATCGCCCGCATCTTCGAGCGTCGCGTCGGGCTGCCGCGCGATCATCATGGCGTGGATGAAGTGCCGCAGGGCACGGAAGGACACATCCTCGCCCGACTCCACCTGAGAGATGAACTTGGTCGCGATCATGCCGGTGGCCTCTTCGAACGTGCAGAGCATGTTGAAGTCGACCACCAGAACCCAGACCTTGTCGCCGACCCTGACCGGGACCTCGCCCTTGATCCTGTTCGCCATGATCAGGCCACCACCTTCGCCTTGACCACGAAGGTGGAGATGGCCTGCATCACCGAACCCTTGGGCTGGATCGTCGTCGGACGATAGCTGCTCAGATAGGCGGCGTACTCCACCGCATCGGCACCGTTGGCTTTGATCTCGAGGATGAAATCCTCGCCCGAGGCCTCGACAGCCGCCAGCGCCGTGTCCATGGCGCTGCCCGGGACGTAGTGGTGCGTCAGAGGCCAGCTCACGGCCTTCTTCATGTCGCGCACCATCTCCTCGGTGTCGCCCGGCGACGTCAGATGCGTGACGTCGATGCTGTCCGGGGTCTGGTCGGGGAACTCGAGGTCCTGGATCCCCACGATGGCCGTCCACGTGGGGGTTTCGCCCACGCCGATCCTGACGGTCGAGCCGTAGCCCCGGACCGCGCCGCTGCTTGCAGGCATGATTGTCTCCTTCGTTCGATGGTTGGGTGGCCCGCGAGGGCACGTTCATCCCCGCAGACGGGGATCAGGCTTCGGTAAGCGGCTCGGCCGGCCAGAAGGTGATGGAAAACCGCATGATCAGCGTGCCGACGCGTTTCTCGCCGCCGCCGTCCACGGTCACCTCGGTGTCGCCCAGAAGGCAGGCGCGCTCCGCGCTGTCCAGTGCGGTGCCGATGACGGTCTCGACCACGGTGCTCAACTCGTCGAGCTTATCCTCGATCGCGTCGCCGCCCTTGATCTTCGCGATCACCATCAGGGTCGTCACCCGCGTGGAGCTGGTGTGGGTATCCTGCTCCTTCGTCTCGCGCGGTGTGGCGACATGCAGCACGGGAAGGGTGCTGGGGTCGATGTCGCGAACCCATGCGGACAACAGCGTGTAGTCCTCGAATGTCGGATCGGCGAGCAGGGCCGCGCGGGCCAGCGCCCGGTATTCGGCACGGTAGTGCATCACGGCTCCGCCTCCTCGAGCTCGCAGACAATGAAGGCATCATCGGCCGGAGAGCCGCTCGGCAGCCGGTTGAGCACCCGGTAGATCGGCCCGTGCTCGCCTTCCGGCTGCACGAGGTCGCCACGGGCGATATCCGGCAGGACCGTGCGGGACACGCGCAGGGTCGGGGACAGGATGATCACGGTATTGCCGTCGGTGTCGGGCACTTCGATCGGCTGCGAGCGGAACCGCGCTTCCACCGTGATCGGCACGCCTTCCGCAGGCGTGTAGAGAACGGGCGCGCCGAACACTCCGGTCAGCACGCCCGCGATGCCGTCGAACAGAGACACCTCAGGAAGTCAGCGCCACGGGCGCAACGCCGTTCAGCCGCACGCGCCCGATCGCAGAAGGGTTGGCGGCCGGCTCCAGTGCCACGCCGATGAAGATGTTGCCGGTGCCGGCCGTCTTCGAGGCCTGGCCGCCGTTCCAGTAGAGCGGGTCGCCAGCGGCCCAGACCTGCGTGTTCGGCTTCGGCAGATCGAAGACCCCGAGCGTCGAGATCTCGACGGGATCGCCGCTGGCGGCGTCATGCACGGCGACACCGAACAGGTTTCCGACCGCGACGCCGGCGCCGCTTGCCACAGTCGCCGGCGCGGTGACCGACACGGTCTCGCCCGGCTGGATGAAGTTCTTCATTTCACAATCTCCGATAAGAGGGATGATTTCAGACGGCGGAGGATCCGCCGCCCGTGTCTGCGATCAGGCGCCCGGGTTCTTCCACCCGCCGCGGAAGTCGACCGCGCCCAGACCGAAGTCGTGCTCGACGGACATGGACATGCCCTGCTTGCCGAACGGCTCTTCGGTGCGGATGCGCGGTGCCGCAGCGCCAGTCAGGAACCCGTGCACCCAGAGGGCACCACCGGGGCGATCGGCGCCAGTCAGCAGGTACCACGAGTTGTCGGTGATCTGAGCCGTGGTCACCGGCGTCAGGCGGCCGGCAAAGGGGTTCACGTTCCCGGCTTCCTGCGGCTGGATCTGTGCGACCAGCTGCTCGGCCTCGGTTTCCTTGTCGGGCCCGACCAGCAGGATCGACGGTGCCATGTTCAGCTTCTTGCCGTCGATGCTGGTCTGTTTCCGGATGGCAGCACGACCGGTCGCCACGGTGGCCACCGAGATCGCGCCGCCGGATGCGGCCAGGTTCTTGTGGCTGGTGTGGAACACGGGGTTTCCGTCAGACAGTTCCGCGCTGAGGGCGAAGGCGTAGAACGTCTCCTCCTCGAAATCGGCGATCATCTGGCCATAGTCGGACAGCACGTCATCGATCGCGCCCAGTTCGTCGTTGATCATCATCTGGCGGGTGATGGTCAGCGCCACGCCGTACGAGCTGAGGATCGCCGTCTCGCGCTGCTCGCCGAAGGTGCCGTGCTTGATCTCCCCGCCTTCGCCGATCGGCTTCAGCTTCGGGAAATCGCCGGCGCGCACCTGCGGGTGCACCCGGAAGTCGGTGAAGTCGCGGCGCCGCGAGATCTGCCGATAGGTGGGCTCGGCCAGCTGGTAGCGCTCCAGCAGGACCTTGTTCAGCGCGTTCTCGAAGATCCCCGGGAAATCGGAGGTCGAATGCGACGCCATCTCGAAGATCTGCAGGCGCTGACCGGCGTTCCGGATCGGCCCCCGGTGACCGATGCACTGCGCGGCCATTTCGGCCAGCGACAGGTCCATGAAGGGCCGGGCCTGGGCAGGAACGTCGGACGCCTGCGTCAGCTGAGCCGCGATCGCAACGGCCATGCTCTGGCGCCGGGTGGTGCGCTCGTCGCGCAGGATGCGGGCAGTGGGTGCGCCGCGGCGGGTGCCGTTCACGGGGTTCTCCTTTGTGCGATTGGCGGTGATCTCGGCCACCGCCTGAGGCAGCGTCAGGCCACGCGAGATCATGTCGCGCGCCTCGCCTTCCGGGCGGTTGCAGGCCATGCAGAGATCGAGGATCGCGACCGCGCCGCTGGCCTCTGCATCTTCGTCATCGTCCTCGGTGTCGCCCGAGGCGCCGTCGTCGGCCGCTTCGACGGTGTCTTCCCCGTCCTCTTCGACCATTTCGGCATCGTCGGCGTCAGCGGTCGTTTCGTCGTCTTCCGACATGTCCTCGCGCTGATCTTCCATGGTGGGATTGGGCATGCTGCTCTCCTTCGGTTTCGGCGCGGGGATCCCGGCCATCATGGCCAGGACGGCCGGTCTGCTCTTGCGTTGAGGGATCGTCGCCCCTGCAGCCCGGAGATTGTCCGGCGCATTGGGGTAGATCCCGTAATCGAAGCGGGCGACGGCAGCCGATTGCGTTTCGTCGTCCGTCGTTGTCGCGAAACCAGCCGCAACTGCGGCCTCGCCGTCGTAGTAGGTCTCGGTCCGCATGATCTCCCGGGCCTCGGCGACGGAAATGCCGGCGCGCGAGGCATAGACCTTGGCAAAGGCCGACGAGATCACCGCCAGCCCCGCGGCCGCCTTCAGGTGATCCTGCTCGGTGCCGCGCCCCTCGGTGAACATGCACGCCGGGTCGTGGATCATCAGGATGGCGCCGGCGCGCATGGTGATCGTCTCGCCAGCCATCACGATCAGGCTCGCAGCGCTGGCAGCGACGCCATCGACAACGACGTTCACCCGCCCGGGATAGTCGCGGAGGATGTTGTAGATCGCCTGCCCGTCGCTCGCGATGCCGCCACCGCTGTTGATCCGGACGGTGAGATCGCCCGTCAGACCCGCCAGCATCTCGGCGACGGAGGACGGGGTGAAGAACTCCTCATCCCAGAACACACCGCCGACAGTTCCGTAGAGGTAGATCTCATGTGCCACTGCTGGCCCCCTTTCTGGTTTCTTCCTCATCTTCCGGCGCCGGTGGCTGGCTCACGCCGGCAAGCGACACGGCCGAGGCGTCGGAGTCGAAGACGAGCCCGTCGGAGCGGGCGCCGGCGACATCGGCCCGGATCTCGTCCATCAGGCGCTCCGGATCGGCGCCGAGCTGGCGCACGACGCCCTGCCGACTGGCGAACCCGGCGCGAACGGCATCACGCAGGGCCGGGATCTCGCGGGTCGGATCCACGAGGATGCGATGCGGCGGCACCCACTCCACAGTTGCGGACCGGATCGCCGCGGCGTGCGTCGGGTCCGAGAGTGCCCAATCCTCCAGGAGCCAGCGGCCGATGGGCTGCAGCATCTGCGGGATGAGCATCAGCCATTGCCAGGATGACACGTTGCGGTCCATTTCCATCCGCCCCATGCGCCCGGAAGAGAAATTGACCTTGGCAAGGTCGCCCGTCAGGGCCTCGTAGGTGATCCCGAGCCCTGCAGCGATCGAGCCCAGCACGCTCTGCATGAAGACGTCGTAGCCGCCGACGTCAGGCGGGCTGGAGAACGTGATCTCCTCGTCGGGCGCGATGTCCTGGATCAGACCCGGAGACAGGGTCTTGCCCATCTCGTCTTCCTCGCGCACCGGTGAATCGCCGCTGAGCTTCCGGAAGGCCGCGAAACATGCCGCGATCTTCTGACGCATGATCTGGGCGTCCTGATAGTCGCCGAGGTCCTGCAGGGACAGCGCGATCCCTGCAAACCAGGACACGCCGCGCATCTGGCCGGGCCGGTCCTGCCGGTAGATGTGCAGCACCCGGTCGGCCGGCACGCGCGTGGACCGTCCGCGCCAGCCCACGCCGAGGAACCAGTCGGACCCGGGATGCTGATCGAACAGGTGATAGGCCACTCGTCGACCGGTCGGGTCGTATTCGATCCCCTCGTGAACGCTGTTCCCGCTGGGCAGCAACCCGTCCCGCAGAGGATCGAGATAGTCGGGCTCCAGAACCCGCAACTGCAGGCCCATCTCGCCGGGACGAGGCGTCACCTGCTCGCGCAGGATCAGGACTTCGCCGCTGTCGACGATGCAGTTCATCGCGAGCCGCTGCAGGCCGTAGAGGTTTTGGCGACCATCGGCATCGATACGAGTCGTGTCGAGATAGGCCTCTATCCGCTCGAGGCCGCGCTTGCGGATCTCGGGATCGGGGTGGCGCATCTTGGGGATGATGCCGTCCCCGACTGTGTTGTTCGCGATGACCTGCTGGGCACGCGCCGCGAACGGGGTGTTCCGCACCATGTCGCGCGCAATGAAGGTCAGGCGATCTCTTTTCCGGGCCGCGGCATCGGCGTCGGCATTCGAGGGCTTCCACGACTGGCCTCTGCGACCGACCGTGGCGGCATCGTAATTCATCAGGGCCATGCGCGTGCGGACGCGGGTCAGCGCCCGGCGCGGCGAAACGACGGCGATGGCGCGATCGATCAGGTTCATGAAGTCAGGTCCCGCGCGAGAATGTGGGGTAATGCTGGCGCGACGGGCGGGCTTTGCCCTCGAGCGCGGCGATCTGGCGCTCGAGATCTGCCCGGACCCGGAACATGTCATTCAGATCCCGGAATTCGACCTGTTCGTCACCCAGACGGCCCACCCGGATCCCCTTGGCGATCATGGCGTTCAGCTGGTCGAGCCGCTTCTGAAGTTCTTCCATCACAGCCAGTTGTCCCTCGGCCTGATCCAGTTGGTGTCCGATCGCGCCGAGCGGCGAGTCGGCTGCTCTCGCGGTGCGCCTTCGTCCAGAAGGGAGGAACCGTCCTGCACGTCGGGCGCCGGCGCGCCCGCAACGGCGTTCGGATTGCTCTCGTCGAGGACCGCCCAGGCGGGAGGTCGGGCCCAGACGATCTTCTCGGCCCCGATCTGGATGTGGAGCGCCCGTGCCTGCACGAGGTGATCGAGACTCTCGTTCCGCTTCATCCCGGGTCGGGGCTGCCAGCCTTTCTCGGTTCGCCTTTCGGCGGTCATCTCGATCAGCTCGTTGTCCGACATCCATTCGGGGATGCCGCAGAAGTTCTGACCATCCTCGGTCAGCCGCAGAGACGTGTTCACGGCGTCCTTCAACCGATCGGTCGCCATGTTCAGTGTCAGGACGTCCTTCGCGACCCGGCGCTTTCCCTGCGCCGATTCCGGCGCTTTCAGCCATACGCGGTCCGGATGGTTCGGGCCGCCCCGGCCGCGCGTGATGAACCACCGCCGACGCTCTCCGGCCCTCCGCCGCGCCCGGTAGAAGGCATAGGCATGGTCGGTGGTCGCACCGCCGCCCTGCTGATCGACGCAGAGGGCCACCGCGCGCAGCGCCCAGGACGTTCCCTCTACCGGCCAAGACCGTTGCGACAGATCCTCGAGAACGGCCCAGTCCTCGGCGATCTCGAACGGGCTCAGCGCCCGGTCGGCCGCGCCCGGCGAGCCGGCCGGCGGCGTGATCAGATCGAACCGGTCGATCGGCTGGTGCCGCCCGTCCTCGCCCCATGCCGTGACCCCGACAGGGAACCGCGTGCCCTGCACGTCGACCGATACCGTGATGTAGCGGGTCCACGAGGGCGCGACGCCCTTCGGCGTGCTGTTGCCCCTGGCCTTGTCCTTCAGCGCCTGAAGGGTGACCTCCAGATGCGAGGTGGAGCCGCGCGGCCGGTAGGGTTGCGCCTGCCCGGTGTTCGCGGCCGTCTTCAGCGCCTCCTCGTCGCCGGTCTGGTCGTACTTCCGGATCGCGTTCAGCTGCTGGCTGACCAGATCCGACCACGACGAAAACGCCGCCGCCGCACCGTCCAGCCAGTAGGACAGAAGATCGGCCCTGCGGGCCTCGCCGCTCTCCAGCGATGCCACGCGCCCGTCGTCGGTCTCATGCAGCCATCGGCCCGCGGCATTGAGCTCCGGTTTCAGCGAATGGTCGAAGGTCTCCCTGCAATGCGGGCACCTCATCACCGCGGCCTCGCCTGCCTCGATCGGGTCGGCCCCCTCCGGCCAGACGAGCCGGGCGAAGGTGGGCTCGAACTCTGCACCGCAGCTCGGACAGGGCCAGTACCACCGGCCCCGGGTGCCCTGCGGATAGAGGGACAACACGCCGTACTTCACCGGCGGGCAGTCATGGGGCGATCTCGGGCGCCAGTTCTCGTCGGTCACCGGCGCACCCGGGCTGCTTTCGACCACCACCATTCCACGCGACATGTAGGACCGCGTGCGGGCGCGCATCAGGGAATAGGCATCGCCTTCACCCCCGACCGATTCCGGAAAGTGGTCATAGTCCGTGCCCAGAACCAGCCGGATCGACGCCGACGACAGTTTGGTGATTGTCGGCCAGTCCAGCGTCAGCTGCGTGCCGCCGACGTAGAGCTTCTGGAACATGTTGTCGGCGCCCCGGCCGGTTGCGCGGCGCTGCCGAAGGTCGGGGCTGTTCCGGATCGTCGGACCCAGCTTGTTCTGTTCGAACTCGGCCGCCGCGTCGCGCGTCATCTGGAACAGGGCCACGCGGCCCGGATTGGCCGCAATGGTGTAGGCGACGGCCGATTGCAGCATCTGGGTCTTCCCAGACTGCGACGGTCCGCAGAAGGCGATGCCCCGGTAGCGGCGCGAGGTGATCATGTCGGTCGGCTCGACCATGTAGGGCGTCACATCCCGACGGAACGGCTGCCACTGGCCCGACACGTTGACCCGCATGTAGCGCTCCGCCGCCTCGGTGACGGTGATCCGCTCTGCCGGACGCAGGGCAGGCAGCGCGCGCTTCAGCGCAACCCGCGGATCCGTATGAGGCGGAAGCGGCTCGAAATCGTGCGGCGACTGGATCGTCATCTGCCGTGGTCCGCCCTCAGACCAGCAGCCGGTCGTGGATCTCGACGTCGCTGATGTCGCGCTCCCTCAGCTCGGCCTCCTCGATCCGCTCGATGATCGCCTGCAACACGTCGTCGCCGATCCTGACCACCCTGGATACCTGTTCGGGCTTGAGGCCCAGTTCGCGTTCCAGCCGGTCCGGCATGGCCTCGATGCCGTCGCGGACGATGCCGAACACCGACTCGAGAAGCTCCGTCATCTCCTCCAGCTCGACCAGCCGCCGCCGCAGCGCTGCGGCCTTCGAATGCAGGATGTCCGCCTCGGCCATCGCGCGCCGGGTCTTCGGATCCAGCACCGCCCCTTGATCGTCCAGATCGATGCCCAGGAAGGTGGCCTGCATAGCCTCGATAGCCTGCCGGCTGCGTCGATCCCGGTCGGCTTCGCTGGCCGACCGGTGTTGAGACCATGCCCATGCGTGGCTGAGCCGGATCACATAGGCTCGCCCCATGCCACCCTGCTCGATCACCGGAAACTGGCCTTCGTTCTCCCACTCCTCGGCGAGGACGGACCGTGCAACGAACTTGCCGACGGTGTTGACGGAGACATTCAGCGCCGCAGCGATCTCCGTCTGGTTCATGTCGGCGTCAGGCACACCTTCCGGCAAGGGGTGATCCAGCAGGATCTGCCGAAGTGCCGATGACGCCGAAACATGCACCGCAGCAGGTGTTGCAGGCGACGGCCGAAGACCCTCTCGCCAGGCGCGCTCGATTTCGGCGGCGCCCTCATACATCGGCACTCACCTCGATCCTCGCGCCCGACCTGCGCTCGAGGTGAGCGCGGATCTCGAGATCCAGAACACGCTCGACCTCCGTCGCATCGACGCCGAGATTTTCTGCGATCGCCCGGGCTCGATCCGCAGGGAAGCGGATCAGAGCGTCCCGCTCCTCGGCCGCGAGTTGCCTGACATGATCGGAGGCGCGCCGGCGGTCCACCAACTCGCCCTTCTTCTTGCGCAGGTCCAGCGCCGCAGATTGTGCCTTCGCGGCCTCTGTCAGAGCGCGCGATCGCTTGATCTGACCGTCGGGATCCTTCTCCTCCATCAGGACGCCTCCGCAAGATCGAGCACCGAAGCGCACCGCTCCGCAAACGTCTGTCCGGTGGCCTCGTGGCGAGCCTCACCGCCCGATGCTTCCTGCCAGCGCTTCACGATCACGTCGCAGAAGCGCGGATCCAGCTCCGACAGGCGAGCAGAGCGCCCGGTGATCTCGCAGGCCATCAGGGTAGACCCCGACCCGCCGAACGGATCCATCACGACCGCGCCGCGCGGGCTGCTGTTGCCCAGCTGGCGGCAGATCAGCTCGACCGGCTTCATGGTCGGATGCACCGAATTGGCGCGCGGCTTGTCCACGCGGATCACGCTGCCGTCGAGCATCGACAGCTCGAGATCCGATCCGCGCACGATCAGGGTCCGGTCGCCGACATCGACCTGCACGGACCGATCCGGCATGACGCGCACGCCGGCGGATCCGGACTCCTCGACCGTGGTGTGCGCACGGCCGCCTTTCCAGAAGTGCGCAGCGCCCGGCTTCCAGCCGTAGAGGATCGGCTCGTGGCGCCACTGGTAATCCGATCGCCCCAGCACCAGCGACGGCTTGACCCACACCAGACACCCCGACAGCTTGAAGCCTGCCTCGGCAAAGGCGCCGCGGAACGCAAGACCCTCGGTGTCGGCATGCGCCACGTAGATCGGCGCGCCGGGCTTCATGGCCGAGAACATCACGGCAAAGGCGGCGTCGAGGAACGACCGGAACTCGGACGCGCCCATGTTGTCGTTCGCGATCTTGCCGGCCGCCCCCTCGTAATCGACGTTGTAGGGCGGATCGGTCCAGACGCAGTCGGCAAGCTCACCAGCGAGCAACAGATCGGCCGTGGCCTTCTCGGTCGCGCTGCCGCAGATCAACCGATGACGCCCGAGGATCCAGACATCGCCTGCGCTTGTAACCGCAGAGGTTTCGAGCGGCGGAACCGCCTCCGGGTCGAAGGACGCCTCCGCCAGCGATTCCTCCACATCGTCGAGGATCTCGTCCAGCTCGGCCTGAGAGAAGCCCAGCACCTCCAGCGGAAGCTCGGTGGCGGCGAGCGCCTCGATCTCCGACTGAAGGAGATCCTCGTCCCATCCCGCCAGTTCGGCGATGCGATTGTCGGCGATCACCAGCGCGCGCCGCTGAGCTTCGGACAGGTGCCCCAGCCGGATCACCGGTACCTCGACAAGCCTCAGGTGCTTGGCGGCGGCCAGACGGCCATGGCCGGCGATAACCTCCATGTCGGCCGAGACGAGGATCGGATTGGTGAAGCCGAACTCCTCGATCGACGACGCGATGATCGCGACCTGATCGTGCGAATGCGTTCGTGCGTTCCGCTGGTAGGGCACCAGTGCACTGACCGCCACGTTCTCGATTTTCAGGGACATTCGAATCCGATCAACAACAACAACCCATATTCCCAGTGCTGCCGGAGCAGAAAAAACGCACCGAACGGGGTGCGAATTACCCCTGTTCAGACGTTTGCCGGGAAGGACCCGCGGGGTTCACCTGGACATGGCCCGCGAGAGCGTCCGCCGCAGATGGTCGGCGAACCGCGCATCGAACACCGCCTCGGCACCGTCGTAGAAGCCGAGCCGCCGATCATAGTTCGGCGACGCCGACGTGAAGTGCAGCACCTTCGAAATCCTGCCGCGCCCGGAGCGCTTCCAGACGCCGGGCGAAAGCTTCGACCCCGGCCGCGGCACGAAGTAGCCGGCGCGCTTGCCCTTCGCCTTAGCCGCTGACCGTTTCGTGGTGTTCGCGCGGCTGTCGCCCTGCGCCTGGATCGCTGACAGGACCTGATTGCGCTCGCCCGGCGACCAGTTGCCGAAGCTGTTCAGCCGTGCCCCGGCGGCCGGCACCACGCCGATGATCGACCCCTCATATGCCAGGCGCGATCCGATCAGCCGCTCCAGCCCCGTCTTCGGCCGCGCGCCTCCCAGTTCCTGCACCTTCAGGAAATGGCGCGCCCCGACCGACGGCCGCTCGCGAACCTCCGCCGTGAGCGCGGACGGCTTGGCTCTCCACACCATGAAGGCGTTGAGGGTGAACCGGGTGGGCCGGTCGAACTCCGTCCGCATCCTGTTCTGCATGTGCTCCAGCACATCGGCCGCGGTGTCGTTCAGCGCCCATGCCGTCGCACGCGGCAGATGCTGGCGCTCCAGTTCGCTCAGCCCCCGGTCAAGGTCGAGATGATCGATCCGCAGGCTCAGCATCGCACAAGCTCCGACCACCCGCCCCGCCGCTGCAGGTGGCCTGATGTCATCGCGCCTGTCGGCGGGCGCGCTCCGGGTATTGGTTGCCGGGGACGGGATCGAACCGCCGACCTCGTGGTCATGAGCCACGCGAGCTGCCTCTGCTCCACCCGGACACGAAAACGCCCGGCAGCGGGATCATCCGCTCCGGGCGCAATTCGGTTCGCAGGCAAAATGTCAACATGAGCTCGATTGTGTCAAGCCCCTTTCCGCCACGGCGTCATCTGAGGCATCCGATCCGTCACGCACCACCGGGTCAACTCGACATGCCGCAATCCACCGCGGACCGCCAGGAGAGCACCCCACCAGTCCAGCCAGGCGCGTCGGGCCGCAGCGATTTCAGCGACAGAGGGCGTGACGATGCAGGGCACCCACATGTCCTTGCGGGTCCGACGCCGCCCGCGGCTGACATAGGTCACCTCGCGGTAGACCTCCGCCTTGCCCATCGATCCGTGCTGGTTCTCCTTACCCCATACCTTCGGCCGCAGATGCTGAGGGCCGAGATCCCACACCGGAGCGCGGCAGGTGCGGGCGAACTCGGCCACGCGAACCGCAAGATGCCATTCCACACTGTGACGCAGGACGCTCGCCACCAGCTCGGCGTCGTCATGCGGGTGGGATCGGCCGAATGACGTGTCGACCCGAACACCGATACCGGGTTCCTTGCCGAGAGCCAGCTGCTGCATGATCCGGTACTCGTTCCCGAAGGAGGGCACAAAGCCACCATCGAGCTCGTCGTATTCGAGAGAGGCGAACTCGGTGCCGAAGGCCCACTCCAGCAGACCCCGTACGCCGATCAGGCGTCGACCCCTGTCATCTCTCGGATGATCGACGACAGGCTGGAAACAACGTGCTGCCACGGCGCGATCCTGCCTCATGCCGCATCCCCCTCGGCCGCGCGCTTCTCCTCGCCGGCCTTCACCAGCGCCAGCGCCCGCGCCTCGATCTCGCGGTACCAGCGCAGGAACTCGCGCCGCTCTGCGCCCGGCTCGACCCCGCGCCGCAGCTGATCCTCGATCCGGTGCGCATCGCCTCGCATCTCGGCCGCCTGCCGGGCGACACCGGCCTTATCGCGATCCGACATCGGCGGGCGCTTGAACCGCTCCCAGAACAGGAACTCGGCCACCAGCCGGTTCTCGGCGACGGCCGCCGGCCCGGCACGGGATCCAAACCAGCTGGCCACGCCCGGCGCCTCCTCCAGCGGACGCGGGCAGATCGCCTCGGCGATCGAGATGATGCCGACCACCGGGGGCCAGAACGACCGGTCCGCGCCGTCGCCATGCGAGCGCACCCAGTCGGCCAGCGCCGCCAGCGCGGCGTCGTCCAGATAGGCCACCGCATCGCAGAGCCGGACCAGCGTCTTCCGGCGCTCCTCCTCGGCCATGCGTTTCGGAAACCGCATGCCGCGCCGCTGTGCCGGTTCGATCAGCAGGCGCCGAACGCGGGCGCGTTTCGTCTCGGTGTCGGCAGCCGTGCCGTCGTCGGTGCCGGTGGTGGTCTGCGCTTCGCTCATCGCCTTTCCCCTTTCTCTGCACGATCCCGGCGCAACCGTCCGGGTCTGGCCGTCTGTCCTTTTCCTTTCCCTGTCCTTGTCCCTGTCGTGCCGGACAGTCCGAGACTGTCCTTCGACTGTCCGGAACTGTCCGCCGGACACTCTGACGACACTTCGGGAAGATCAGGACGGGCCGCGCCGACCCGTGTGCACGCGCCCCACGGTGTGATCGGACCACGCGCCGATGGCATTCTGGACCCAGCTGATGCTGCGATAGGTGCAGCCCTGTCCTTCCAGCCATTCATCGATCCACAGGACGGCGGCGTCGTTCTTCGCCAGATCGGCGTGGATGCCGCCCACGACCTGCCGCAGCCGCTGGACCCGCTTCTGGCGGTTCGCGGCCTCCATCCGCGCGCGGTTGTCCTGCTTGCGCGCGCGGGCATCGAGGACCATCCGCAGGACGACCGGATGCATCAGGCGTATCACGCCGTCGCAGAGACAGGGTTCCCAGTGATGCAGCGGCCCATAGGGCGTGTCGCAGAGACGGCGGAAGCGCGCTTCCTCGACGCCCAGCAGCTTCGCCAGCTGCTCGGAATCGTCGGGCAGCGTGCCGACCGGCGACTGATCCTGCGACAGGCAGATCAGGTCGAAATAGAGCGCCCGCGCCTCTTCCGCGCCCTTCAGGCGCATCTCGCTGTTCAGCCAGCGCCGATGCTCCCAGGCGATGAAGAAATGGCTTTCCAGCCGGTCCTCGGCACCGAGCGGATATTCTTCCAGCTCGGCAACATCGACGGCCCGCAGACTGCCCGAGGCGGTCAGGACGCTTGCCGGATAGGCCATTCACACTGCTCCCAAGCCGTTCGCACCGGCGAAATCGCACGGCACGGAGTGTCGTTGGTGGCGGCCCTGCCTCGGGTCCGCCCGCGCCCTTTTCCGGGCGTCGTTGATGCCGCCGGGCGCCCTCTTGCGGGGCGCGCTGCGGGGAATTCTGGTGGTCAGGCCGTGATGTGGCGAACCGCGCGCATCACGGCGTCTTCAACGTGTGTTTGGGCGAGACTGAGGTCGCGCGATGCCAAACGCTCACCCTCGGGCTCGGTCCCGCCGATCTCGTGAAGCTTTTCGACGAAGGCGAGGCCCATGTCCTTTACCTCTTCCATCAGCGCCTTCTCGCGCTCGTCCAGCACCCGGTACTTGTGGCGCATGGCATTGTTCGCGGTCCGGTCATCACCGGAGCTGTCGACGTGGTCGGGCATGATGTCACCTCTCTGACAATTGGAACTCAAAGCAGCCCGCCGGCGGGCGGGCGCAGATGTTCGGGGACGGGGGGATAGTCGCTGGGCCGCGTGAGGTCGCGGCGGCAATCGGGAATACGGAGATGCACGGTCGGGGCGTCGTGACCTACCAGCCAGATCAGCCAGCTGTAGGACGTGGCGGTGCTGGGCTTTTCCAGCTTTCCGGGCTTGCCGTTCTTCGGCGGGAACCAGATCTTCACGTCCGGATCCAGCAGAACACCTTTCCAGATCACGACCCGGCCGGCGAATGGCATCACCTTGGCCTCGGGCTTGTCGCGAAACAGGGTGCGGTATCGTTCCTCGCCCTCGACGAAGGCGGAGCGGACGAACATCGCCACGCCGCGCCGCGCGATCCGCAGACCCTGCCGGACGAAATCCGCACCCAGCCGGAAAGGCGGATTCGTCACGATCCAGTCGACATCGGGCGCGTCGGCCCCCCAGTCGATCAGGAAATCGGCGACGGCGGCCTGTCCCGACCAGCCATAGTCGCGAACGTCCGTCGCATGAACCGAGGCGAAGTACTCGCCCAGCGGCCGGGCCATGTGGCCCCGGTTGCAGGCCGGCTCCCAGACGTGTTGCGCGTGCAGGGGCTCACCGCCGTCGATCAGTGCCCTGCAGAGCGCCCGTGTCGCCCAGGGCGGCGTCGGGAAATCATCGAGGCTGTCCGGCGCCTCGTGGCGCTGCTGCATGACGGCCGCGGATCGGTTCTGCGTCACCGGATCACCTCCGTCCCGTCTGGACCGTGCCCGGCCCGCGTCATCAGCCGCTTCAGCTGCTCGCGCTCCAGCCCGAGATCGCGCGCGACCAGCGACAGGGTGCCGCCTTCTCGGATCTTGACCGCGGCGAGGCGGCACATGCCCAGCTCCACCGGCCCGAGCGAGCCGACACGCGCGCCCTCAGGCGCCCGTCCGACATGGCCTTCGCGCGCGACGACATCGCGCATGACGCGCGCCGTCAGCGTCTCGACCTCGGCCGAAACGCGGGCGCGCGGATGGAATACGGGAGATATCAGGCGCATTGCGAACCTCCTGATGGGCGGAGCGGAAAGAGGACAGACACGCCCGCTCCGCCCGGGAGGATGGGGCGACACTCACGTCCGGCGGCCACGCGCCCCTGCGGTATGGCCTTGAGGGGGCCGAGGCCCCGCCGTGCTGATCCAGAAAAAGGGGGGCGAAGGACAATCCCCGGGCCCTTCGCCCCCGGCCGGCGACGAGCAGGCCGCCGGCCCCCCACGCACCCGAGGCAGGTGGCGTTCCGTGAGTGATCGTCGCGCGGGCACCCGTGGGATGCCGGGCCCCGCGCGACGCGCCCGGGGCCACCGACCCCGGACGGAATGGCGCCGAGGAATGGGTGCGCCCTCATCGCCGAACCTCGTGATCCGGAGCCCGCACCCCGGAATGTTCTCCGGAAAACTTTCGGAGCCGGTGGAGCGCTCGCACGCTCCACCACTGACCGAAGGCGGTGACGCGGATAGCCGCAAGCAACTCGGCCGAAAACACCTTCCGCGCCACCCATTTCATGCTGCCCTCGCCCGGGCATCGCCCATTGCCCGCACCAGCCGCCCGCCGAGATCGGGATCCGACATCGCGCGGCCGACGACCCAGCCCTGCGGGGCGTTCAGCCCCTGCCACCAGTTCTCGGCCGTCGAGGGATCGACGGCAAAGAACGCCGCGGCATCGGCCGGGCTGGCGAAGTGTGCGCGGACGAAATCCGACCACACCGCGGCAAAATGCTGCCGGAAGCTCTGCATCTCGGCGCGCTGCAGACGGGCGATCCGGGCCGCATCGAGTTCGGAAAACTTTCCCCAGGACTTTCCCATTCACACGCTCCTATTGTTGCTGCGTGTTCGAGATGCAGCCGAAACGAGCGATGAGAGGGCGGAGAGGGGCGCGGCGGTCAGGCCGCGCCCCGCTTCGCAGCAGACCCCGGCGCTCATGCAGCGACTCCGTCACCGGACTCGCTCGCAAGAGGCGGACGCAGATCGGCAAACCGGAACAGGCCGGCCGGCGGCGGCGGCATCCCCGTCTCAACGGCCAACTGGACCAGCGGCCAGTAGAATTTCGCAGGGAAGTCGCCGCGCATCATGTGCCCGTGCAACGTCTTCGGCTCCGCGCCCAGGCGCAGGGCGACCCGGCGATAACCGCCAAGCGAGGTAATGAGGCTGATGGCATCCTGCGTCATGGGATAAGAGTATTAATCCCAAATTTAGAGATACGCAACTCTCAACTTCCGAACGGATCGGACACGTCCGGATTTTCCGGTATAAAATGTCCATGACGGAGCACGGCGTGAACAGGGATCCCGATCAGATCGACCGACTCACACGGTTCGGCGACACCTCGGACGAGGCCATTGCCGCGCGCCTGAAAGCCGCCCTCACAGCCTCTGAATTGTCGCAAGTCGAAGTCGCGGAGGCTCTGCAGCGACCACTCCAGACGATCAACAACCAGGTCCGCAAAGGCCGCCCATCCATCGGATTGATGCGGTTTTTCTACCGCACGCGCGGCATCGACTTCAATTTCATCATAAATGGCGACCTCCGCCTCGTTCCTCGCGAGACCTCGGAGCGAATACTGGCGGCTCTCGCCGCCACCACGCCCGGCCGGGATCGCACAACCAGTTGACGTTGACCCTCAGCCGAGTCGCGTAACGCAGAATCAATCGGCACATCAGACTTCCTCCCCAGAGGCTGATTCTGGTGATCAGACGCGCATCGGCAACAGCCGAGGCGTCGTTCGGCGCGTCCTGCGCATGGGCGGCCGCCAACGCCGATGATTGCATATCCCAAAAAATGGGAGTAAGGAAGGCTCCGATCTCGCAAAGATTGGAGCTCCGATGCCGAACCTTCTTGAACTGCGCGACGACTGGCTTCGCCGAAAGGCCGAGCGCGGTCAGCCCGTCACCCGCGAGCGGCTGGCGCGCCTTCGCCCCGAGCCTGCCGTTGCAGCCCGCGTGACCGCCACCGCCGGCCGCGGCACTGGACCCAGCGTCCGCGAACAGATCGAGCCCCATGCCACCCGCGCCATAGCGAAGGTCCGGGCGATCATGGCGGGTCGGCCCGGCCCCGACGGAGGGAACGCGGCATGAGCATCGCCGACGCCATCCGCGCCGAACGCCTGCGCCTCGTTTCCGAACTGGAGATCGTCTCGGCCGAGGCCCGCCTCGACATGATCGAAAGAGCGGCGATCGAGACCGGCGGCACGTTCATTCCGCCTTCGCGCAACAGCTGGGGCCCGCACGATTTCACCATCAGCCTGCTGGGCGTCAGCCAGTCGGCCGAGACCGCCGAGGCGGCGATCCGGCTCTGGATGAAAACCGTCCTGCGCATGGAGCGACAGCTGCAGGAAGATGAGACCCGAGAGGCCGCAGCATGATCGATCACCTGATCGAACGGTATGAGCGCACGAACCGGCCCCCGACACCGGCCGCGCATTTCCTGACCATCGCCGCCGGCTGGATCCTCGCCGCCGCGGTCGTCACCACCCTCGCCGGCGCGATGGCCCGGCAGGCCGCCGAGGCGCATCACGACGCCGCGCGGATCGTGGAGGCGATGCGGTGGTGAGCGCGGAGGATCCGCTGGCCGAACTCGCTGAAGCCGTTCGCACAGACGCCGCGATGCTGCGCGCCCGCGAAATCCTTCTGCGCCGGCTGGCCGATTTCACCTACCACCTCGGCGAAATCGGCTTCTCGAGGGTCACCCTGACGCGGGACGGGACCGGCATGCTGGTCCTGAGCATCGACCCGGATGCGATCATCGTCCGGCAGGCATCGCAGGACACAACCGACGACCCGCCATCGCCGCCGGCCCCGATGCCGAGAGAGCGCATCGGATGAGCGGGCGACCGAAGCCGAGTGTGCAGACCCGGCCCGATCACCCGATCGAACAATCCCGCTTCCAGCACAACGAAAGGAGACCGCCGATGCAGCGGCACGACATGAACTTCCTCGAATTCCTGCAGGGCTTCCGCCGCGGCGAACTGCTCCGGCAGGGCAATGCGCAGCTGGAGAAGGTGATCGCCGCCATGGCCGAGACGGGCGGCGACGGCGAGATCACGATCAAGCTGCCCTTCAAATTCAACAAGGGCGGGCAGATCGAATGCACGCCGAAGATCACCTCGAAGGTGCCGCAGGCCGCCATGGGCACCGGAATCTATTTCGCCGACGACGAAGGCCGCCTGTCGCGCCGGGATCCGAACCAGATGGATATCGAGGACGAGATCGACCGCCGGAAGGCGGCCGAACACTGAGGCCGGAGACAGGAGACACCGGACATGTCCGAAACCACCATCTATGCAGATCCGAAAGGCGCGCTCGACGCCGCCATCGAGGCCGCGCGCCTCGCCGACCCGGTGATCACCACCGACGACGCCCGCCAGCGCGCACTCGTGCCCGCAGGCTTCACGCTGCAGGACATCACCGACCCGGATCGACTGCCGAGCTTCGTCAGGCAGAGCCTCATCCTGGATGACAAGGACTCGCTGGTCGCCTATTGCAACCGCTTCAAGGATGCCCGCTCGGTCATCTTCGCGGATCTCGACGCAGGCACCATTCGGGCCGCGATCGACTGGCACGCAGCCCCTGACGATCTGGACGTTGCCCAGCCGTCGGCCGTCCGGCACAGCGCGACGCTGAAGCTCCGGAACAGCGAGGAATTCGCGCGCTGGAACGAATGGGAAGGCGCGATGCACGACCAGGCCGATTTTGCGGCTTTCATCGAGGAAAACGTCGCCGACGTGATGGATCCCGAACAGGGCACGCTGATCGAGATCTGCCGCGACCTCGAGGCATCGCAGGGAACCGCCTTTCGCAGCGGCATCCGGCTCGAGAACGGAGATCGAACCTTTCACTTCGAGACCGAAACGAGGGTGAAGGGCGAGGTGCAGGTGCCGACGGAGATCACGCTCGGGATCCCGCTCTATCACGGCGAGGAACCCGTCGAGGTCCGGGCGCGGTTCCGGTTCAAGGTGTCGGCCGCCGGCCTCATGCTCGGCTTCCGCTGGCACCGCGTCGAATACCAGCGGCAGGCGACCTTCCGCGCCATGGCCTTCGCGGCGGCGGAGGACACCGGCCTCCCGGTCTATTTCGGGCGCTGATGCCTCTTACTGCCCCGGCACCAGCCGGGGCATCGACGGACATCAGGAGGACACCATGACCAGCGAACTTGTCGGCGCCCTGCGCCTCGCCCTGCCCATCCTTCGCGCGGATCTGCGCACGCTTGTCGAGCTCGGCGCGGAGGACGCGGGCGGCCTCGGCCCGAACCGCGACCGACCGCCCCTCGACGGATCCCTGGACGACAGCGCGCGTCCGATGCTGACGCGCAGCCTGAGCGCGATCCGGGCCTGCGAGGCGGCGCTCGGCGAGCGGGTGCCGGGCGAGGATGACCCGGCGTGGCTGAACAGCGTGATCGACGGGAGGATCGTCCTGTGACCCGCAGGCTCTGCCGCGCCCCGACGTGTGACCGCCCGGTCCATGGCAACAGCCTCGCCGGGGTCTGCCGCCAGCACCTGCACGATCCCGACTGGTGCGGCTGCGCCGAGTGCGGCGCCGCGCGGTCGCGGCAGCGCCGGCCGGGCGTCCGGACGGCGCAGGTGGCCTATGCCACCGCCGGCAGCACCGTCGAAGGGCGTGCGCCGGTCTCGCTGCCGGCCGCACCATGGGAGAGAGATCATGGCTGACCGCACGAAGATCGAATGGGCCGACGCGACCGTGAACGCGATCAACGGCTGCACCCTCGTCAGCGAGGGCTGCAGGCACTGCTACGCCGCCCGGCTGGCCGCGACCCGGATGCAGCACCACCCGAGCCGCGCCGGGCTGGCTCGCGTGAATGCCGCCGGCGAGGCGAAATTCACCGGAGAGGTCCGGCTGAACGAGACGGCGCTGAGGATGCCGCTGTCGTGGCGCAAGCCGCGGGCGATCTTCTGGAACGCCCATGGCGACACGTTCCACGAGAACGTGCCCGATGACTGGATCGACCGGATGATGGCCGTGATCGCGCTGACGCCGCAGCACCGGCACATGGTCCTGACAAAGCGGCCGGAGCGGGCGCGGAGGTATCTGGATCGCATGACCGATGATTATTCGGGCGACCCGAGCGAATGGGGCTTCCGATTCGGCGGTGCAGCTCGAAGAGTTGGGGCAACCCTGACCAACTCCCTGGAAGCGGGGTTCCGATCATGGCCCCTTTCCAACCTCTGGCTCGGCACGTCGATCGAGGACCAGGCGACGGCCGACGCGCGGATCCCGCATCTGCTGGCGACGCCGGCGGCGGTGCGGTTCGTCTCGGCCGAGCCGCTGCTGGGGCCGGTGGATTTGACGAGAATCGCTGGCCGCAACGCCTTGACAGGCAAGCCCTTCAGCCGATCCGCCTGGAGTGGGCTCCCCTTCACTGATGCGCCGTTTCCCAGCCTCAACTGGCTGATCGTCGGCGGCGAGAGCGGCCCGCACGCGCGCCCGGCGAACCCGCAATGGTTCCGCGATCTGCGAGACCAATGCGTTGCCGCAGGCGTCGCCTTCCACTTCAAGCAATGGGGCGAATGGGCCTCGGTCTCCGAGGTCGAGGGGCCCGGCCCGATCCACGAGTTTCCCGGCGGCCGCTGCACCCGCCGCGTCGGCAAGGCCCGCGCCGGCCGCCTGCTGGACGGGCGGACGTGGGACGAGGTGCCGGGATGACGGGGCCGCGAGCCGACCAGATGCGCGAGGAACAGCAGCGCCAGACCGACGACCTGACGACCGCAATTCGCGCGCTTCTCCGCGAACATGCCGAGCGTGAGCCGTTCCCGATGCTGGGCGCGGCAGTCTCGGCGCTGGCGCAGAATCTCGGCGAGAGCATCGGTCAGATCGAGCGCGGACCGGCACGCAAATCTCTGCGCAACGCAGCCGAGAAGATCCGCGCCCGCGCGGAGCGCCAGGCGCCGAAGCTCGGACACGTGCACACGGTGGAAGTGCGAGGGAAGCATTGATGACCGTCTACGTCGACGACATGCACCTGACCCCGATGGGCCGGTTCGGCCGGATGAAGATGTGCCACATGATCGCGGACAGCACCGACGAGCTGCTGGCGATGGCCGACCGGATCGGCGTGTCCCGGCGCTGGATACAGGCCAAGGGCACGGCGCGGGAGCATTTCGACATCGCCATGTCGAAGCGCAAGCTGGCTGTCGCAGCCGGCGCGGTGGAGATCACAATGCGCGAGGCGGCCGAGATTACGCGGCGGCGGCGCACCGATCGAGACGATGACCTTGCCGGGAGGCTGGACCCATGACCGCTGGGACCGGCCCCCGCCGCATCCAGCTCCGCCGCACGAAGGGCTGGCGCAAGCCGGAGGGCGCCGTCATCGTGGCCCGACCGACCAAATGGGGCAACCCGTACCAGGCTGGAAAAGACGGCGATGGCGACAAGGCCTATCTGGTCCGGCTCTACCGTCGGTGGATCCAGCGGCCCGAACAGGCGGATATACGCGCCACGGCCCGGGCCGAACTGCGCGGCCGCGACCTCTGCTGCTGGTGCCCGCTGGACGGGCCCTGCCACGCCGACGTGCTGCTGGAGCTCGCGAACCAGCCGCCAGTAACAAAGGGAGACTGACATGACCAAGCTGAACCTCCGCTCCTTCAATGACGGTGTCCGTGCGGTTCTTTCTCCTCGGGCCATACTGGCATGGCTGCTCTATGCCGTCGGTTTCGCTGCCTATGTCATCAACGACGAGTTGCTGCCGGCACGTTTCTGGCGCGAATGGCTGTTCAACCTCTACCAGCGCTCCATGGACCTTTCCGACCGGGTGCAAGGTCGAGGCCCGGGACCGTGGCAGGCGCCGGACGATGAAGGCTGACATGAAAGCGCCGCGCCGTCTCCTGCCGATCGCCACCGCCTCTCCTGTGGAGCATGCGCGGCCGGTCGCATGGGTGGGAGCGGGATTGCTTGCCCAGATGCTAGACGTCAGCGAGTCAACGATCTGGGATTGGGCGAAGCGTGGTGTCCTTCCGAGACCGAACCGGATTGGAGGAGTGACACGGTGGAAATGGGCCGAGGTGGAAAAGCGCATCGAATCGGGATCTGATGCCGGCGATGAAGATGACCCAATCCTGAGAGCCAGCCGTGGCCGCTGATCTCCGACTGGAGCGTTACGTTCAGCGCAAACTTCGCCGCGGGCGCGAGCACTTCTACTTCCGCATCGTGAAGGATGGGAAGGAACAACGCCGGCCTCTGCCCCATCCGTTCGACGCTGCTTACCGCGCTGCCTACGATGAAGCGCACCGGCATTTCTTCGGCACCGTGCCGGGCGAGTTCGACAGCCCGACGGGTGTCCGGGCTCTAATCCGGGCGCACCGTGACAGCGAGCGCTACAAGCGACTGCCAAAGGCCAGCCGCACGCTGCGCGACCTCGCTCTGGATCTGCTGGAAGAGAGGTGGGGGGAATTCGAGGCCGGCGCGATCCGGCCTCTGCACGCGCAGGCCCTCTACGACAGCCTCGCTGATCGCCCTGCCACGGCGAACCGCCGACTGGACGACATCAGCGCGACCTTCGGCTGGGGCCGCACACGCGGCTTCTGCGACGAGAACCCGTGCGCGCGCATCGAGCGGATCGACGCGGCCGAGCCCTACGAACCATGGCCGGCCGATGCACTTGACGTGCTGCTGACGAAGGGGAAGCGGGAGGTCGTGAAGGTCGCTCTCGTGGGCGCCTATACCGGCCAGCGACGCGCAGATTGTCTGCAGCTGCTGCGCGACGACCTGATCGATGGCGCAACCTGGTACCCGAAGCAAGGCAAGACAGGCAACGAGGTGCCCGTGCCTCTGCACCCGGTCGTGCTGTCGATCCTGGAAGACGAACGGGCCGCCCGTCGCAAGGCCGGTATCGTGGACCCGCGGCGCCCTCTGCTATCCAACAGCCGCGGCCAGCCCTGGACGCCCTCCGGCTTCGGGGCGAGTTGGAGGACGGAACTGATCCGCCTCGGGCTCCGGCCGAGAAAGAAGGACGAGATCGCGGACGGTGCCTTCCGTCCGACGTTCCACGGCCTTCGCCACACCAGCGCAACGCTCATCGCCACCAGCGTAGCCCGTCACCCCGAGCATTTCGGCGGGATCGCACGCGTGAAATCAATGCTCGGCCATCTTTCGGAGAAGATGGCGCGGCACTACGCGCGGCGTGCCGAGGTGGAGCACATGAACGCCGAAACGATGCTCCTGATCCCCGAAATTGGGAACCGCCCGGCGTGGATTGGGAACCCAGCGGAGGACGAAGTCGTAAGTGATTGAAGTTGGTGGGTGATGAGAGACTCGAACTCCCGACATCTTCGGTGTAAACGAAGCGCTCTACCAACTGAGCTAATCACCCGCGCCCGCCCGTCTACCCGATCAGATGGCGGCGGGGCAAGAGGCCGGGATGACCCCACCGCCCTTCATCGTCTTCACCGATCTCGACGGCACGCTTCTGGATCACGAGACCTATTCCTGGGCCCCCGCCCTGCCCGCGCTGTCGATGCTGCGGGCGCGCGGGGTGCCGGTGGTGCTGGCCTCGTCCAAGACCGCCGCCGAAATCGCGCCGCTGCGCGACGAGATGCGGCTGAGCCATTGCCCCGCCATCGTCGAGAACGGCGCCGGCATCCTGCCCGCCGGTGCCGGACCGGAGGACGCGGGCGCGGACTACGCCCGCATCCGTGCCGCGCTGGACGCGGTGCCGGCCGATCTGCGGGCAGGCTTCACCGGCTTCGGCGACTGGGACGCGGACGAGATCGCCCGCCAGACCGGCCTGCCGCCCGAGACGGCGGCGCTGGCGCGGCGGCGCGCGTTCTCCGAGCCCGGCGTCTGGTCCGGCCCGGCCGCCCGGCGGGCCGAATTCCTGGCGGCGCTGGAATCGCGGGGCATCTCCGCACGGCGGGGCGGGCGGTTCCTGACACTCGGCTTCGGCGGCACCAAGGCCGATCGCATGGCCGAGATCGCCGAGGCGCTCGGCGGCGGGCTGACGGTGGCGCTCGGCGATGCGCCCAACGACGTCGAGATGCTGGAAACGGCCGGCCGCGGCTTCATCATCCCGAACGCGGATGCCCCCGAAATGCCCATCCTCGCGGGCGAACGCGACGGACGCATCCGGAGGGCGACAAAACCCGGCCCCGCGGGTTGGAACGAGGTGATGCTCACGCTACTTTCCGACGCGACGGGGCGCGATCCCGACTGACCGAGGGGCGTGGATTTGGCGGACTTTCACCAGAACGGCAACATCGCCACGATCCACAATCTCCGCACCACGACGAACGAGAACCTGACGCGGGAACTCGTCACCTTCGCGGCGACGCGGAAGATCTCGCTGATCCTGCCCTCGCTCTATTCCGAGCTGGAGGGCGACGCGCTGCCGGCCATCCTGAACGAGCTGGCCGAGGTGCCCTATCTGCACCGCATCATCATCGGGCTCGACCGCGCGGACGAGGCGCAGTACCGCCATGCCCGCGACTTCTTCGGCCGGCTGCCGCAGAACCACGTGGTGATCTGGAACGACAGCCCCCGGATGCTGGCGATCCAGACCCGGCTCGAGGGTCTGGGCCTCGCCCCGGCCGAGCCGGGCAAGGGCAAGAACGTCTGGTCCTGCCTCGGCTTCCTGATCGCCTGCGCCGACAGCTCGGTGGTGGCGATCCACGATTGCGACATCGTCACCTACGACCGCGAGATGCTGGCGCGGCTGGTCTATCCGGTGGCGAACCCGAACTTTCCCTATCAGGTGGCGAAGGGCTACTACGCCCGGATCGGCGGCGGCAAGATCAACGGGCGGGTCAGCCGGAACCTCGTCTCGCCGCTGCTGATCGCGCTGAAGAAGGTGATCGGGGACCGCGACTACATCGACTACCTCCGTGCCTTCCGCTATCCGCTGTCGGGCGAATTCGCGATGCGGACCTCGATCCTGCCGGATCTGCGCATCCCCTCCGACTGGGGGCTGGAGATCGGCGTGCTGTCCGAGGCCTGGCGCAACCTGGCCCCGAAATCGGTCTGCCAGGTCGAAATCTCGGACGCCTACGACCACAAGCACCAGGATCTCGGCGCCGCCGACCGCTCGCAGGGTCTCAGCCGGATGTCGGTCGACATCTGCAAGGCGGTGTTCCGCAAGCTGGCCGCGGACGGGACGGTCTTCTCGGAAGAGGTGTTCCGGACGCTGAAGGCGACCTACTACCGCTCGGCGCTGGATCTGCTGGACAGCTACTACAACGACGCCCGGATGAACGGGCTTCACGTCGACCGGCACGTGGAGGAGGCCTCGATCGAGATGTTCGCCGAGAACATCATCGCCGCCGGCCACACCTTCCTCGACAATCCGGCCGAGACGCCGTTCATCCCCACCTGGAACCGCGTGCATTCCGCCGATCCCGACCTCATGGCCGACATGCTGAAGGCGGTGGCGGCGGACCTGCGCGACTACGGCTGACGGCGCGCCGCGCCGGCGGCGGGGCCGGACGAAAAGACCCGCCGGACGATCCTGTCCGGCGGGCCGTTGTCGCGGTGCGGCGCCCGGCGGGGGCGCGGGCCTTCAGAGCTTGTCGAAGATCTCGCGTTGCAGCGCCTCGATGTAATGCTCCTTCGAGCCGTCGCCCTCGGCCACGATGCCCTTCCACTTCTCGGCCAGCTCCATGAACTTCCGGACGTTCTGTTCGGCATTGGGAACGCCGTCGTTCACGCCCTTGTCGATGGCGGCCTGCACGGCGACGGTCTTCTGCTCGTTCCAGGCGTCCTTGAAGGCCTGGTCGGGCGTGGTGGCCGGGCCGTTCTTCGCCTCGAACTTCTCGATGGCCTCGCGGTCGTCCTCGTCGTAGCCCCACATGACGTCGCCGATCTGCTGGGCGAGGTTGTCGTGGAAGATCTGCTTCTCCTCGTCCGACATGTCGGCCCAGAGGTCCGCGTTCAGGGTCCAGTTCATCACCCCGAAATAGGACCCGAGCGGCGTATCCCAGAGGCCTTTCGAGAAATCGCCCAGGCTGTAGGTGTCCAGCCAGGCGATCGAACCCACGGTGCAGTCGGCCTGCCCGCGCTGCATCGCCTCGTACATCTCGGCCGTGGTGATCGAGATCGGCGTAGCCCCGATGGCCTGCAGCGCGATGCCGAGGCCCGAGGGCCCGACGACCTTCTTGCCCTGCAGATCGGCCAGACCCTCGATCCGGTCGCGACAGATCATGTGCACCGGCGCGATGCCGGTCCAGGACAGGCCGACCACGTTGTTGCGAGCCAGCTCGTCCTTGCATTCGGGACAGTGCAGCAGCTGCATCTCGTTCATCGCGCCGACCATCACCTTGGGATCGTCGCCCACGACCAGCAGCGAGCTGAGCATCGACGAGGTCGGGATCTGCGAGCTGACGTAGATGCCCACGACCGAGGCCGCATCCAGGATGCCGCTGCCGACGTTGCCCAGCAGCTCCTTCGGGCCGCCCATGGCGCCGCCGGTGAACAGCTCGAAGGTCATTTCGCCGCCGCTCTGTTCGGTCATCCGCTCGGTGCCGGGGAACAGGCCGTGGGTGTTCGGCGTGCTCTGCGGCGAGGTGTAGGCGCCGACGGTGATCTCGCGCGCCAGGGCGGGCGCGGCGACGCACAGCGACACGGCGCACAGGGCGCCGGCAAGGTATTTCATGGGGTCCTCCTCCGGTGAAGTGCGGCGCGCCCTCCTCGACACGCCGCGGGCGGCAGTCACGCGACCACCGCCCCTGTCGCGTTACTGGATCCGCTCGGGGATGATGACCGGCAGGGTCTCGTAGCCCTTGATGAAGGCGGAATAGGTCCGCTCCGGCTCGGCCACCAGTTCGATCCGCGGGAAGCGCTTCATGATCTCTTCCCACAGGATCGTCAGCTGCAGCTCGGCCAGACGGTTGCCCACGCAGCGGTGGATTCCGAAGCCGAAGCTGAGGTGGTTGCGCACCCGCGGCCGGTCGATGATGTAGGCGTCCGGGTTCTCGATCTTGCTCTCGTCCCGGTTGCCCGAAACGTACCACATCACGACCCAGTCCCCCTTGCGGATGGTCTTGCCGTGCATCTCGACATCCTTCGTGGCGACCCGGGCCATGTGCGCCAGCGGAGTCTGCCAGCGGATCGTCTCGGACACCATCGAGGGGATCAGCGACGGGTTCGCGCGCAGCTTGTCGTATTCGTTCGGGTACTTGTTCAGCGCGTAGACCGACCCCGACAGCGTGTTCCGCGTCGTGTCGTTGCCGCCGATGATCAGCAGGCCGACATTGCCGTGGAATTCCTCCTGCGTCATGTTCCGCGTGGCGGGGTTCTGCGCCAGCATCGACACCAGGTCGCTGCCCGGCTCTTCCGCGTTGACGCGCGCGTTCCACATCTCGGTGAAGCGCGAGAAGCACTTGTTGGTCTCCTCCAGCTTCTGGTCCCAGGACGTGACCGGCCCGTGGCCCGGCACGTTGGTGAAGATGTCGGACCAGTAGATCAGCTTGCGCCGTTCCTCCTGCGGGAAGTCGAAGAGCGTCGCCAGCGTCATCGCCACGAATTCCATCGACACCCGGTCGACCCAGTCGAATTCCTCGCCGATGGGCAGGTCGTCGAGGATCTTCTGCGCCCGTTCGCGCAGGATCGGCGACAGGACGGCCAGGTTCGTCGGCGCCACGGCGGGCGAGACGGCCTTGCGCTGCACGTCGTGCATCGGCGGGTCCATGGCGATGAAGCTGTTCTTCGCCTTGCGCACGTTGCGGATGAAGTGCAGCGACTCGGGCGTCTGGAGCGAGATGCCCTCGGCGCTCGAGAAGGTCGCGTGGTCGGTGTCGATCGCCACGATGTCCTCGTAGCGAGTGACCGACCAGTGCGGGATGAAATCGCCGGTGTCGCACCAGTGGATCGGGTCGTCGCGCCGCAGGCGTTCGAACCAGGGCCAGATCGTGTCGTCCACGAACCGTTCGCGCACGGCGACGTTCAGGTTGTCCAGGGGCGCGGCGAAGGCCTGCGCGCGCGCCTCGGCGCGGGCTTCCTCCAGCTTCGGGTCCGCGATGTCCTTCATCTGAGATGCTCCTCCTCCGTGGCCGCGGCGCGGGGCGCGCGGCCTCTCCTGATCCTCATTCGAGCGGCCCGAACGCTGTTCCGCAAGCGGTTTGACGAGGGGCAGCGGGTTCGGCCGGCATCGTCCGGTCTGCGGCAGCACCGCTCGCCTGACGGAAAAACGCGAGGTCATCGCCGCGGGGGGCTTTCGGAACAGTGTTCGGTCGGTGCAGGGTGTCGCTTCGAAGACCCCGGGAGGAGAGCAGGCCGCAATGCCGAAGATCATCTACAACCTATTCGACGGAAGCCGCCAGGAGGTGGACGTCGCCGACGGCACCAGCGTGATGGAAGGCGCGGTGCAGAACGGAATCCCCGGCATCGACGGCGATTGCGGCGGCGCCTGCGCCTGCGCGACCTGCCACGTCCAGGTGCCGGACGCCTGGCTGGCGAAACTGGCGCCGCAGTCGGACATGGAGCTGTCGATGCTGGATTTCGCCGAGGGCGTCGGGCCGAATTCCCGTCTCGGCTGCCAGATCTCGGTGACGGGAGAGCTGGACGGGATCGAGGTGAAGCTGCCGGAGAACCAGCACTGAGCCTCCGCGCCGGCCGCACAGGCGCCCGGGTTGGGCGAGAACCACTTCGAGGTTTCGCGGCGCCTGATTGTTCGGGCCGCCCCGGCGCGCGCCCGACCAGTGTCTCGACCCTGATCCCACACCGCACATGGGCCAGCCCGGGGCGACCAGCCCCGGGCCGCGCCCTTCCCTCACCCGGGCCGGGCGCATGGCTGACGTCCCGCACCGAACAGTCGTGCGATGTGACGTCGCCATGAAACGCATCAGTGCAGTCGTTGTGCCGCGCCCGTCCAGGGCCGGTCACGTCCCTCTGCGCCGGGTATAACCGGAAGTGCGGGTTGGGAGAGATCCTCGGATCAGGCCCGAGGATGACGGCTCCCGGGCCCGACCGCGTCGCCCCGATGCCGCGCGGCGCGCTGTTGCCATCCCGACCTCCCCGCTTGCCGCCGCGCGCAGGGCGGTTATCCTCTTTCTCACGCGGCGCGGGAGGTGCCGCCGGAGGAGGAGCGCCGGGCCAGCCCCGGCCGGACGACATGCTGGAATACGGCGGCAGGATCGGCGGCGGCGACGGCGTCAGGGCGCGGGCCCTGGCGGCGGCCGGAGAACTGCTGGCCGAACACGGCGCCGAGGAGATGTCGCTGCGCGGCATTGCCGAACGGGCCGGGATCGGGCTCGCCTCGATCTACCACCATTTCGAGAACAAGGAGGACCTGCTCCTCCGCCTCGCCCTGCGCGGGTTCACCGATCTGACGCGGGCGATGGAAGCGAGCCTCGCCGCGCCGGGCCCCGAAACAGGCGCGCGCCAGGGCCCGGGCTCAGGTTCCGGCACAGATGCGCGCACGGCTTCCGGCACCGGACCCGGCTCTCTGTCCGACACCGACACCGGCTCCGAAGCCGGCTCATTCTCCGAGACCGGCTCCGCCACGCGCCCCGGCACGCCTTACGGCGCAGGCTCCGATGCGGCTCGTGGCTCCCCCCGCAACTCGGAATCCGGCGCCGGGACGGGCGCGAACGCGGACCGGTCCGGATCCGCTTTCGACGGCCCGATGCGCCGCGCCGCGCGGGCCTATCTCGGTTTCGCCGACCGCCGGGCGCCGTGGTTCGCGCTGATGTTCGACCCGCGGATGCTCTCCCGCCATGCAGAACTGCGCGAGGCCGAGCGGGCCGCCTTCGCGGTCTACGAGGCGGCGGTGCGGGACGACAGCCGGATCCCGCCGGAACACCGCGCCGAGGCGGCGGCAATGATCTGGACCTACGGGCGCGGGCTGACCGCCACCCACGCCTCGCACCCCGGCGGGCGGATGCCCGCGGACATGGCCGAGACGATCTCGCGCGGGCTGGCCTGGCTGCTGGACCGGCGCGAGGACAGGGCCTAGGCAGGGCGGCGGCCGCACAGCCCTGCGGGCGCGTTCTAGCCGCGGTTGGTGATCCAACGGCACTGATAGGGCGCGAAGTGGATCGGGGGGCCGGAGGGGTCGATCTCCTCTCCCGACAGCAGGTCGATCCAGGTCTCGCCGTCGATCAGGTTCATCGCCATCGGGTCGATCCCGACCTCGGCATCCGACACGTTGTGCAGCGCGAAGATCGACTGGTCGCGGTCGAGGCTCTGCCGCCACAGCCCGAAGATCCGCCCGTCCAGCTGCAGGGTGAACTGCGTCGCGTTCGGATGGAACGCCCGCTGGCGGCGGCGGATGGCGATGCGGCGCAGCATCTCCTTCAGCACCCGGGCATGGGTCGAGTCCGCATCGTCCAGATGCGCCTGCAACGCGCCGTAATCCCAGCGGTGCCGGTTGATGGCCCGGTTGTGGCCCGACCGCGCGACGCCCTCGTGATCGTTGGGCGTGGCCAGCAGGGAATGGATGTAGAAGGCCGGGATACCTTCCAGGGCCATGACCAGGGTCTGCGAGGCGATGAAGCGCTCGAACTGCCAGTCGTCCTCGCCCCGGAAGGTGCCCTTCATCGCCTCGTACCAGGTGATGTTCAACTCGTAGGGCGACTGCCCCCCGTCCGGCAGCGCCCGCATCGACACCGCGCCGCCCAAGCTGCGCACCGTCTCGATCACCTGTGCCTGATCGTCCGAGGTCAGGATCCCCTCGGCCGGGCGCATCCCGATGCCGTCGTGGCTGGCGGTGAAGTTGAGGTAGGCGCAGCCCATCTGCGCCGGCGGCATGCCCCCCTGCCAGCGGATCAGGTTCTTCGCCGTACCCGCCATCATCGCATGCAGCACCAGCGGCGGGAGCGAGAAGTTGTAGACCGCGTGCGCCTCGTTCCGGTTGCCGAAATAGCTGAGGTTCTCGGCGTTCGGCACGTTCGTCTCGGTCAGCAGGATCAGCGGCTCGGCCGCGTAGTCGGCCAGGTGCCGCATCAGCCGCACGATGGCATGGGTCTGCGGCATGTGGATCGACTTCGTGCCGACCTCCTTCCAGATGAAGGCCACGGCGTCGAGGCGGACGATCCTGACGCCGTTCTCCATGTGCAGCCGCATGATGCGCAGGAATTCCAGCAGCACTTCGGGGTTGCGGAAATCCAGATCCACCTGGTCGTGGGAGAAGGTGCACCAGACGTGGCGCGGCCCGCGGCTCGTCTCCACCTCGCGCAGCAGCGGGTGCGTGCGGGGGCGGACGACGGAAGAGAGGTCGTCGTCGGGCGAGGCCTCGAAGAAGAACCCGTCGAACGGCGCATGGCCCTGGCGCCAGGCGCTGAACCAGGTGGATTGCGAGGACACGTGGTTCAGCACCAGATCGGACATCAGCAGGAATTCCGATCCGATCCGCCGGATGTCGGCCCAGTCCCCCAGCACCGGGTTGACCGCGCGGTAGTCGGTGACCGCGAAGCCGTCGTCGCTGGTGTAGGGAAAGAACGGCAGGATGTGCACGCCGTTGACCACCCCCGCCAGGTGCCGGTGCAGGAAATCCCGCAGCAGGTCCAGCGGCTTGTGCTGCCCGTCGACGATGGAGTTGCCGTAGGTGATGACCAGCGCGTCGCGCTCGCTCCACTGCCGGTTGCCGGGGACGCGGCCGCGCTTGCGCATGACCGCGCCCTCGGGCCAGAACGCCTCGACCACGCGCGCGCCGAGGGCGGCGGCATCGGCATCCGGGTAGATCTGCCCGATCAGCCCGTGCAGCTTCACGGCGAAGGGAGATGTCGTGTCCATCGTCACTTTCGTCTGCCGCCGGAGGACCGGACGCTCCTGCCCGGGACGGCCCGGGCGAGTGTTCCGAATGGCGCGCCGCGTTGCAAGGGGCGGTTCCGGGGGAAGGCGGGAAATCGGGCGGATCGCGGCGGCGTTAATCCCATCCTGGCGAAGCGGGTGGCAGGTTGCGCCCGGGAAGACCGATCGGGACAGCCGCCATGGGTCTGTATGCGACAACGCCGCCGGCTGCGCGGCGGACAGACGGCCCGTGCGGCCTGCGGGACCCGGCGGCGTGACGGCCGGGGCCGGAGGCGGTGTTCGCCTGCCACGGGGCGGGGACATGGCCGGACGCGCGCGGGGCGGCGCGTCGGCCGGCGGGACGATCCGGGGCCGGAGGGGCCATGCCTTCCGCGCCGGACCGATGGCCGGACAGCCGGCCCGTCGGACGCCGGAACCGGCGACCGCCTGTGACCGGAACGTCCGGCGGCGCCGCATCGACGCCTCGCGTCTGCGCCCCGCCGGCCGTGTGATGCTGCGGGCGCACAAGCGGCAGGCGATTGATTGCACCCGTGGCACACGCTATGTCCGGTGCACGCGCGGCCGACGGGTCGGACGCTGCGCCGCCGGCCGCACGGCCTGCGGGATGCGCCCTGCCGGTCCGGCGGCCCGCCACGGGGGGCGCAGGTCCGCCGCGGGGACGGGATCCGGATGAGGTCCGCATGAAGATCGCCAGCCTGACCGCCCTCGGCATCGCCGCCACCGTGGCCACCTGCGCCATGGGTCTCGTGGCCGTCTCGGGCATGCTGGTCGGGGCGCGGCTGACCAGCGACGTGACGGAGCGCATGGTTGCCGAGGTCCGCCACAGCGTCGGCACCATCGGCGCCCGGGTCGAGGCCGTCCGCGCCGCGGCCGCCTCCATCGCCGATGGTCCGGTTCTGGACGCGTGGCTGGAGGAGGCGCCTCTCGCCGGACCGGAGCGAAGCGCCGGAGAGGACGCAGCGGGAACCGCGGCAGGCGACGGCGGGGAGGATGCAGCGGCGGGGACAGGGTCTGCGGCGGATGCTGCACAGCAGGACGGCCCACCGGGTGCTGCGGCAGGCAATGCCCCGACAGACAGCGCACCGGGCGCAGGGTCCACGGCGGACGACGCAGGATCGGGCGGCGCGACGGAAACCACGGCAAATGAAGGCTCGACGGACGGCGCGGCGGGCGCCGGCGCCACGGCGGATACCGCACGACCGGCCGGCTCGGAGACCGGGGCAAACGCCCCCTCTACAGACAGCACGCCAGGCGCAGAGACCCGGGCGGACACCGCACGACCGGACGGCACGGCAGCGGCCACATCGGAGGGCGAACGGGCCGCCGGAACCGACGCCCCCGCCCCGTCCGCGCCCGCCGCGACGGACCCCCGCCGGATGCTGGAGGCGCGCCTCGCCGCCACGCTCGCCAACAACCCCGGCTGGTTCCAGGCGCGGTTCATCGACACCGCCGGGCAGGAGGTCGCGCGGGTCGACCGCGTCGGCGACAGCATCGTCGTCGCCCCCCTCGCACGCCTGCAGGACAAGGCCGGCCGCCCCTACGTGCCGGCGCTGCTGCAACTGGGGCCCGGCGACGTTCACGTCAGCCCCATCGACCTCAACCGCGAATTCGGCGCGATCGAACGGCCGATCCGGGCGACCATGCGGGTCGCCGTGCCGGTCTTCGACACCGGCGGCCGGCGGCGCGGCGGCATCGTCATCAACCTCGACCCCGCAAGCGTGCTGCCCGACACGCTGGCCATCGACGCGACGGTCTTCGCCGTCTCGGCCAACGGCCAGTTCATCCTCCATCCGCGGCCAGAGGCCCGCTTCGGCGTCGATCTGGAGACCGGCGTCACCCTCTCCAGCCTCTTCGGCCTCGCTCCGGACGATCCGCGCTTCGAAACGCCGGGCACCATCCGCCTGACCGACCAGGGCGCCGGCGACGCCACGCTGCTGACCGCCCATGCCGCCTGGCAGCCGGCCGACGCGGGGCCCGAGGCGCGGGTGCTGTTCCTGGCCGCGCAGCCGCTGGACGTCGCCCTCGCCCCGGTGACCGGACAGATCCGCACCCTGTCGCTGGCGATCATCGGCGTCGCGGCGCTGGCCTGCCTGCTGGGCTGGCTGGCGGCGCATCGCCTGACCCGGCGGGTGTCGGACGTCGCCGCCTCCGCCCGCGCGATCGCCGCCGGCTCGGACGAGCTGGTGCCGGAATCCGGCCCGGACGAGATGGTCGACATGGCCGAGGCCATCAATTCCATGACGCTTCGCCTGCGCGCCCTGCTGGCCCGCGAGGTGGAGGCGCGCGAGATGCTTCGCATCGCCAATGCCGAGCTGAAACGGTCGAACGACGAGCTGGAGAACTACGCCCGGATCGCCGCCCACGACCTGCGCGCCCCGCTGCGCGCCCTCGCCGATCTGCCGACCTGGATCGAGGAGGACATGCCAGAACTGCCCGAGGACGTGCAGGCCCATCTGGACGAGATGCGCCAGCAGGTGGCGCGGCTGGAAGAGCTGACCGACAGCCTGCTGCGCTATTCCGTCTTCGGCACGGAGGACAGCGCCCTCTCGCGCGTCGATGCCGAGGAGATCGCCCGCCGCGTGGTGGAAGGCATCGCCCTGCCCCCCGGCTTCTCGGTCACGCTGGCGGGCTTCCCCCCGCCGTTCGACGCGGTGCCGACCGAGATCGAGATCGCCTTCCGCAACCTCGTGCAGAACGCCGTCAGGCACCACGACCGCGACAGCGGCCGCATCGCGATCGGCGGGGCGGCGCGCGGGTCCGAGGTCGATCTCTACGTCGCCGACGACGGGCCGGGGATCCCGCCCGAGCATCACGACCGGGTGCTTCAGCCGCTGCAGTCGCTGAGGCGCGGCGACGGCGGCACCGGGCTGGGCCTGTCGTTCGTCGACAAGATCGCCCGGCGCTGGCGCGGCCGGGTCGAGATCGAATCGGAGGCGGGCCGGCGCGGCACCACCGTGCACCTCGTCCTGCCGCGCGAGCCCGACCCGGACCGCGCCGCCGGCACCCTCGCCGCCTGAACCGGCGTCGGCCCACGCTGACACCTCACGCTTCCGAGGTCCACTGGCTCCAGCACGCGCACGCGCGTGCCGGCTCCCGATCCGTCCCCCCGTCCCCTCGCCATTCCGGCCCCGGTCCCGCGCCGACGACGCCGGTTCTCCTGCCGTCCGCTCGGCCGTTAGCACTTCGGAAAGGGACCCTGCGCCATACTCGGCTCCACAGCAGCGGAGTTCAGCGCCATGTGGGGCAACGTCACGCACGATACTCGGCCAGCCGGTTCCACCCGGCCCGCACCCGGCGGGACCCGCTGATGCCGGATCGCAGGCGATACAGGCTGCTGGAACGCATTGTCCGGCACGCCATGACGATCACCGGCCTCGCCGTGCTGGCGATGACCGCCGCGGGCGCCTCCATCTCCTTCCACCTCGAACGTCAGGCCCTGCGGGCCGAGGTGCAGACTGCGGCGAAGCTGATCGCCGACCGGATCGACGAAGGCGTCGCGGACCGAAAGACCGACATCCGCATCCTCGCCCACATGCCGCCGATCCAGGCCATCGCCCGCGCCGCCCGCCACGGCGGCGTCGATCCCGCCAGCGGCGACAGCACCGCGGAATGGACGGCCCGCCTGGCCGAGATATTTGCCTCGTTCCACGCCATGCGGCCGGAGATCGAGACGCTCCGCCTGATCGCCACCGCCGACAACGGCAGGGAGGTCGTGCGCGTCGACAAGATCATGGGCCAGCCCGCCCGCATCGCCGAAAGCCGCCTGCGCCAGACCGGCGGTGCGGCATGGATCGGCGCTGGACTGGAGCTGCTGCCGGATCGCGTGGGCCTCGTTCCGCCGGACCCCGGCGCCGGCGACGACGCCCCGGCGTTGCTGCGATTCATCCACCCCATCGACGATCTGCAGGGGCGACGCTTCGGCCTGCTGGTGATGGATGTCGATCACGAGCGGCTGCACCAAGGCATCCTCGCCCCGCTGGCGCTCGACGCCGACGTGCTGCTCGCCGGGGATGCGGGCGACAGCTATCACTGGTCCGCCGCCACGGGCACCGGCAGGTTCCGCCGGGCCGGTCCGCCCGATCTGCCGGCGGAGGTGCTGCAGGCGGTGGCCGATGCGGCGCCGGTCTTCGGCGGCATCGGCGACGCGGGCGGCCGCACCATCGCCACCCGCCGGATGCCGGCCACCGCCGGCTCCGGCAGGGATGCGACGCTGGCGATGATCCTGCCGCCGGGCCGCGTCATGCGCCAGGTGCCGCTGATGACGCTGGCGCTTGCGGGGATCGGCGGGCTCGTCCTGCTGGCCGGCGCGGCCCGCACGGCGCGGCGCCTGCGCAAGGACCTGCAACCGCTGCTGGAGATGAACGCCAGCATCCGCAGCGCCGGCCCCGGCGCCGACCTGCCCGCCCTCCCGGTGGAGCGGGAGGACGAGATCGGCGAACTCGCCCGCGCCTTCCGTCAGCTCTGCGAGCCGCTGATGACCGAGAACGTGCACGCCCGCGCGGTGCTGGAAGGCGCGGGCGAGGGCATCGTCAGCATCGACGACACCGGCCGGATCGTGCAGGCGAACGACGCGGCCTGTGCGCTGTTCGGGCACGACCGTGCCGATCTGCTGGGCCGGGACGTGGGCGTCCTGATGCCGCCCGAGATGCGCGGCCCGCACGCCACCTTCCTGGAACGCGCGGGCAGCACCACCGGGACCCGGCCGATGGCGGCTCAGCGCACGGTGCTGGCGCGCCGGGCGGACGGAACCACCTTCGAGGTCGAGGTGACGATCAATACCGCGCGGGGGCCCGACGGCACGGTCATCGTCGGCATCATCCGCGACGTGACGGAGCGGCAGCGCGAACTGAAGATGCGGCAGGAGCTGATCGACTCGCTGGAAGCCACGGTGGCGGAGCTGGAGCGCTCGAATGCGGAACTGGAAAGCTTCGCCCATGTCGCCTCGCACGACCTGAAGGCGCCGCTGCGCGTCATCGCCAACGCTTCCCGCTGGATCGAGGAGGATCTGGGCGAAGACCTGACCGGCGAGACGCTGAAGGCGATGGAACTGCTGCGCAACCGCGTCGCGCGGATGGACAGGCTGCTGTCGGATCTGCTGGACCATTCCCGCATCGGCCGCGTGCCCGAAGACGGCACCATCGTCTCCGCCGGCCGCCTCGTCGCGGACGTGCTAGCGCTGATGGAGGTGCCGTCGGGCTTCACCATCGACGCGGCCCCGGGGCTGGAGGAAATCCACCTGCCGCGGATGCCCCTGCAGAAGGTGCTGCTGAACCTGCTGGACAATGCCGTGAAACATCACGATCGGCCCGAGGGCCATGTCCGCATCACGGCCGAGGCCTCGGGCGATCATGTCACCTTCACCGTGGCCGACGACGGCCCGGGCATCCCGCCGGAGCTGCACGACCGGGCCTTCGCGATGTTCCAGACCCTGCGGCCGCGCGACCAGGTGGAGGGCAGCGGCATGGGTCTCGCCATGATCCGCAAGACGGTTGCCACCATCGGCGGGGACATCCGGCTCGACTCGGATGGGCGCGGCTGCACCTTCACGCTCGACTGGCCCCTGCCCGAGATCCACAGCATGGACGAAAGGCGATCGGCATGACGTGTACTTCGCTGCTCCTCGCCGCCGACGATCCTTCGAATCCGAGGGGTCCGAGGGCACCGGCAGGCTGCTCGCCGTGCTGTCCCCCTGCGCCGAGAGGGGTCTCGGATTGTGGCTCGTCGCCCGAACGGCACCTCACCCCCGTGACGCCATCTCCGGCGAGCTACGGGGCCAGGACGCCTCCGCCCGGAGATCGCCGCGGGAGCCTGGAGGCGCCGGCCCGGCACTCGCTGCGCCGCAACCTGCGGCCGACCGGCGGTCTGCCGCGATCCGCTGCATCGACATGAGGATTCCGGCATGACACGCGTTGCGCCGAAACCGGAGGCGATCAACATCCTGCTCGTCGAGGATGACGACGGCGACGCCATGGCGGTGGAGCGGGCCTTCCGCCGCGCCCGCATCGCCAATCCGATCGTCCGCGTCTGCGACGGGATCGAGGCGCTGGAGCTTCTGCGCTCGCGCGACCCGTCGGGGCTGTCCACGCCGTTCATCGTCCTCGCCGACATCAACATGCCCCGCATGACCGGCCACGAGCTTGTGCAGGAGATCCGCGCCTCGCCGGACCTGCGCCGCCTCGTCGTCTTCATGCTCAGCACCTCGCGCGACCGCGGCGACATCGAGACGGCCTACGACGGCAACGTCGCGGGCTACATCGTGAAGGACGAGGCGGGGGAGGATTTCCTGAAGCTCACCGAAGGCCTGGGCGGGTTCTGGCGGCTGGTGGAACTGCCGTGAGCCTGCGATCTCCCGGGCGAGGCGCCGACGCTCATTGTGTGGCAGGCTGCGGTGCCGCCCGCCCCGGCATGGTGATGTCTGCGATACATCCCTGATGTGCAGAAAAAATGCTTCGAGCACGCCGGGCCGGTCCGGAAACCTGAAACTGGCAGAGACCATGGCATCAGGCCGGTCGCGTCTCCGAGGATGCCTGTCTCCAACGCCGCGTCGCGATCGTCATGCGCCGCGCGAGGAGCGGCGGCGCAACCGGTCCGGGCCGGAGCGGCGATCGATACGAAGTGGGGCTGCGTTACCGGGTGCCGACACCTGTCAGATGCAGCACCCCTCGACGCAAGACAAAGCTGAAGGCCTCGCTCGGGCAGGGCCGGCTCGCGCGACAATCACGATTCCGGAGGGGATGGTGGGTGATAAGAGATTCGAACTCCTGACATCTTCGATGTGAACGAAGCGCTCTACCACTGAGCTAATCACCCGTCGGTGGGGTATCTAGACTCAGTCGTCCGCCTCTGCAAGCGCCTCTTTCGCGCCCGAGGGGCCCGTGTCGGAGCCCGTGCCGGGCGCGGCGTCCTGCTCCTTCAGCGTCGCCTCGCTCTGACGGATGCGGGTGGTCAGGACCTTGCCGTTGCCGGCGGCGCGGATCTTCGTGACCTTGACCTTGCCGAAGGGCTGGAGGTTCATCATCCGCCCCTCGCCCAGCTGCTCGCCGAGCACCGCCATCAGGGCCTCGACCACCGGCTTGACGTCCTTCTTCTTCATGCCGGACCGCTCGACCACCATGTCGATCAGCTCGGCCTTCTTCAGCTCCGGCGCGGTGACGGAGGGCGTCATGTCCTCGACCACCTTCGGCTCGGCCGGCGCGGCGGCGGCGACCGCCTTGCTGCGGCTCGACGCCGCGGTGCTGCCGGTGGTGGATTTCGTCGTCTTGCGGGTGCTTGCGGCCATGTTCTGCGGCTCCTTCTGCTCGAATGCCCCTGCGTCCAGCATATCACTCCGCCGGACACCGCGCCAGTTCCACGCCACCGCGGGCCGGCGCCGTGGCAGGAATGCACGCCGGGCAGGCAGCGCCGCGCCCGGCGGCGGAACGGGCCGTCCGCCGGGGACGAGAGAGGGCCGGAAGCGGCAGGCCCGGACGAGCGCCGGGCGGGGCTGTCACGTCGATGGCGCCGGGGGCCTCACCCTCAACGCCGAGGGCCGCGTCGCCGGCCCCGCACGGGCGCTTGACCTCAAGCATGGTCGAGGTTCCACAGTGACCCGCACCCCGAGTCGACCGGAGACCGCCATGCCGGCCAACGCCGCCATCCTGCCGCAGACACAAGACGAACGCCTGCTTGCCCCGGGCACGCGCGGCCCCGTGCTGCTGATCTCGGCCGGGATCGGGATGCACGCGTTCAACGACCTGGCCATCGCCGCCTCGATCCCCGTGGCCTACGACGCGCTCGGCGCGCTGCCGCTGCTGCCGGTGGCCTATGCGCTGTTCTTCATCGGCGTCGTGTCGGGCGGCGTGCTGTCGGCCCATGTCCGCGCCCGCCTCGGCGCACGGGCGACGGCGCTGTCGGCGGCGACGCTGTTCCTGACCGGCACGCTGATGACCGCCCTCGCCCGGGACGGAGAGGTCTTCGCCGCCGGCCGCGCGCTGCAGGGGTTCTCGGACGGGATCGTCGCCGCGCTCTGCTACGCGCTGATCACCGAGATGATTCCCCGCGCCGCGGTCCAGCGGGTGTTCTCGGTCGAAGCGGTGGTCTGGGCGCTGTCGGCGGCGCTGGGCCCGCCGCTGGGCGGCATGGCGACGGAGTTCGTGGGCTGGCGGGCGGCGATGCTGATCTGCCTGCCGCTGGCGCTGGCCTTCACCGTCTCGGCAGCGCTGCTCCTGCCCGCGCGGGCACGCGACGCGGCGGCGCTGCGCCGCCGGGTGGCGCTGCTGCCGGTGGCGATGGTGCTTCTGGGCGCGGCGGCGCTGTCGCTGCCCGCGGCCCTGCCCGAAATGCCCGCGGCGGCGCTGGCGCTGCCGGCGGGGCTGGCGCTGATCGGGCTGGCGCTGGCGCGGGACAGCCGGGCCGAGGTGCGGTTCTTCCCCGACCGCGCCTTCCGCGCGGGGCAGGTCGGGCGGGCCACCTGGGTGCTGCTGCTGATGCCGGTCGCCCATGCCGTGTCGTCGGTCTTCATGGCGCTGGCGCTGCGCGAAGGCTTCGATCTTTCGACGATCTGGACCGGCTGGATCATCGTCACCATGGCGATGTGCTGGAGCCTTTCGGCGATGGTCGTCGCCCGCCTGCCCGAGGCGGCGCGCGACCGCGGCCTGCGGCTGTCGCCGCTGCCGCAGGTGCTGGGCGCCGGGCTGATCGCGGCGGGGTTCGGCACCGGCACCCTTGCGGCCGTGATCGCCGGACATGCGCTGACGGGCATCGCCTTCGGCATGGCCTGGGGCCCGGCGAACCAGTTCGTGATGGAGCGCACGGACGAGGCCGAGAAGGCGCGCACCGCCTCCTTCATGCCGACGATCCAGGTCACCGGCTTCGCCATCGGCGCGGGGCTGTGGGGCTGGATCGCGGCGGCCGGCGGGCTGACGGGCGCGATCGAGGCGGGCGATCCGGCGCCGGTCCTCGGACTGATGTGGGGACTGGCCGCGGCGGTGGCGCTGGCCGCGGCGGTCTGCGCGGCGGGGCTGAGGTCCGCCGACCGGGAGGGGTGAGCCGTGCCGTCGGGCGATGCGGCGTCGGCGAGGCGCCTGCGCGCTGCACAAGATGCGGGCGTTGTGCTTCGCTGTTCGACCGCCGGCCTCTGCCGCTTCGGCAAGGCGACCGGATGGATCGCGCCGCACCGTGTTTGCCGGCGTCAGCCGGACCTACTCCGTAGCACTGTCCGCCGGGACCGGCACGACGACGCCTGTCCGGCCGCGGGAGCGCCGAACGGTCACTCTGCGCCGCGTTTCACTCCGCCCCGCCCCATCTGGCCCTGGCCTTCGCCACCCGCACGGGATCGGTGAAATGGCCCAGCATGGTCTCGCCCGCCAGCGCATAGGCGGCCGTCAGGGGCAGGCCCTGATGGGCAAGGAAGGCGGCCTTGCCCGCCACCACGGGCCCCGGGTTGCGCCCGGCGAGGCGCAGGGCGAAGTCCAGCGTCTCCGCCTCCAGCGCGTCGGGCGGGAAGACGCGATTCACCAGCCCGCGGGATTCGGCCCAGGCGGCGTCGAAGGTCTCTCCCGACAGGGCCAGTTCCAGCGTCACCCGCTTCGGCACCCGGCGCGAGACGCCGACGGCCGGGGTGGTGCAGAAGCCGCCGTTGTTGACGCCCGGCAGGCAGAACCGCGCCTCGGTGGACGCGAAGACGAGGTCGCAGGAGGCGGCCATCTGCAGGCCAGCCGCCGTCGCGATGCCCTCGACCATCGCGATGGTCGGCTTCGGATGCTCGGCCAGCCGCACCATCATCGCGGCGCAGTCGGCGAAGAGCTGGCGCAGGTAGGCGATGCCCTCGTCCGCGTCGTGCTGCTGGTGGCGCGCGATCTCCTTCAGATCGTGGCCGGCGCAGAAGATCGAGCCCGGCGCCTCCAGCAGCACCGCATGGGTGGCGTCGTCCTCCGCCGCCTCGTCCAGCGCGGCATGGATCGCGGCGATCATCGCCGAGGACAGGGCATGGGCCCGGCCGCCGCCCAGGGTGATGCGGCGCAGGCCGTCCTGCATCGTGTGCGAGACGAGCGTGTCGGCGGTCATCTGGTTCATGGCGGGATCCTCCGGGGTCGAGTGTGAACCCGCCCGGCCGGGGTGGCAAGGGGCGCGGACGTCGGCGATTTGTCGCCTCCGCGGGCGGGGCGTCCAGGAACTGCGGCGCAATCGGCTGGTTCACCCTGCAGACGCCGCACGGCGCGGCGGCATTGTCACCACAAACATCGGAGGACGAGAGATGAAGGACCTGGAAGGACTGTTCAAGCATTTCCTGAAGGACATCTACTACGCCGAGAAGCAGGTTCTGAAGACGCTGCCGAAGATGGCGCGCAAGGCCACCTCGCCCGACCTGAAGGAGGCTTTCGAGCATCACCAGCAGGAGACCGAGGAGCAGATCGAGAACCTGGAGAAGGTGTTCGAGATGATGGGCCTCAAGGCGCGCGGCGTCACCTGCGAGGCGATCCAGGGCATCCTGGAGGAAGGCAAGGAAATCATGGAAGAGGCCGAGTCGGGCGAGGCCCGCGACGCCGGCATGATCGCCGCCGCCCAGGCGGTGGAGCACTACGAGATCACCCGCTACGGCACGCTGATCTCCTGGGCCGAGACGCTGGGCATGTCCGACGCGGCGAAGCTCTTCAAGGCGAACCTCGATCAGGAATCGGCCGCCGACGAGAAGCTGTCGAAGCTGGGCGCCTCCTCGCTGAACAAGAAGGCGGCGTGATCCCTCGCCTGCCGGGGCCGCGATTGCGTGCCCCGCGCGAAGGCGCTAAAGGCGGCGGGCCATGCCTGCCGCCTTTTCCTTTGCCCTTCACGCCATCGACGGCGCCGCCCGCACCGGCGCGATCTCGACCCCCCGCGGCGAGATCCGCACCCCCGCCTTCATGCCCGTCGGCACCGCCGCCACCGTCAAGGCGATGCGCCCCGAAAGCGTGCGCGAGACCGGGGCCGACATCCTGCTGGGCAACACCTATCACCTGATGCTGCGCCCCGGCGCAGAGCGGGTCGCGGCGCTCGGCGGGCTGCACCGGTTCATGAACTGGGACCGGCCGATCCTGACGGACTCGGGCGGTTTCCAGGTGATGAGTCTCGCCGAATTGCGCAAGCTGACCGAGGAGGGCGTCACCTTCCGCAGCCACATCGACGGCTCGCGCCACAATCTGACGCCCGAACGGTCGATGGAGATCCAGCGCCTGCTGGGCTCCGACATCGTGATGTGTTTCGACGAATGCCCCGCCCTGCCGGCCGACGAGGCGCAGGTGGCCGCGTCCATGCGCCTGTCGATGAGATGGGCGGACCGGTCCCGGAACGCCTTCGGCGACCGGCCGGGCCATGCGCTCTTCGGGATCCAGCAGGGCGGCGTGACCGAGCATCTGCGCGCCGAGAGCGCCGAGGCGCTGGTGCGGATCGGCTTCGACGGCTACGCCATCGGCGGCCTGGCTGTCGGCGAGGGGCAGGAGGCGATGTTCGGCGTGCTCGACTATGCGCCGGGCCAGCTGCCGGCCGACCGGCCGCGCTATCTGATGGGGGTGGGCAAGCCGGACGACATCGTCGGCGCCGTGAAGCGCGGCGTGGACATGATGGATTGCGTCCTGCCCTCCCGCTCGGGCCGTACCGGCCAGGCCTGGACGCGGCGCGGGCAGGTCAACCTGAAGAACGCCCGCCACGCCGACGATCCCCGCCCGCTGGACGCGGACTGCACCTGCCCCGCGTGCCGGTCCTACTCGCGCGCCTACCTGCACCACGTCTTCCGCGCGGGCGAGATCATTTCGTCCATGCTGCTGACCTGGCACAACCTGCACTACTATCAGGAATTGATGGCCGGCATGCGCGCCGCCATTGCCGAGGGCCGCTTCGGCGCCTTCGAGGCCGATTTCCACGCGGCCCGCGCCGAGGGCGATATCGAGCCGCTCTAGTGCGCCCCGCGCGTCAGCGTCAGCGCGACCTCTGCGCCTTCCAGCAGCATCCCGGTGAACAGCGGATCGACCCGGCCGCCCCGGCACTCGATCCCCAGCACCGCGCCGCCGGGCAGCGGCACGTCCAGCCCGTGCCGCCCGCCCCGGCCGGGAAGCGGCCGGAACTCCGCCGTCCGGGCCTTCAGCGCGTAGCGCACGAAGGGCGGCAGGAAGACGTAGTGCAGCTGCACCGGGTCGATGCCCGCAAAGCCCAGAACGGCCGTGTCGTCGCGCAGGATGCCGCCGGTCATGCGTTCCTCGTGCACCGCGATCTCGGTCCCGTCCGGCATGATCTGGAACCGCAGCCCCGCCAGCGAGTCGAGCGCGCCGGTGAAGCGCCCGCGGCCGACCGCGCGGTGGCAGAGCCGGCCGAAGAGCAGGTGGGCGAAATCGGGATCCAGCCGCGCCGGATCGGCGGGGAGGGATCGCAGCGGTCGTCTGAGGAAGTGGAGCATCGGGCCTCCGTCCGATCGGCTGTCGGGCGCAGGATGCCGGCCATTCGCGGCGGCTTTGCGGCACAGGCGCGTCGCCGGCGGGGGAATGCTGCGGCACCGGACCGGCCCGCCCCGCCCCGTCAAAGGCCCGGCGAAACGCCCCGCGGAACGTCCCGCGAAAGGTCCGGGAAACGCCCTGCCGCCGCCCCGCGTCCGCCCTGCCCCCGCCGCCTTCGCCGGACGGCGCGTCCGCAACCCGCGATCCGTTCGACTTTTCCCGTAAACCCCGGCATTCCCGGCTTGCCGCAGAGGGTGCGAGCGGCCATGCTGCCCCCAACCGGAGCTTGAAAGGGCCGTGCGCAGGCCCCAGATTAACTCCTCATAAACCGGAGATGGCCAGCGCTGCCGAATGTCGGGGCCGGAGCCGTCTGCCAGAACAAGGATAGAGCATGACACAATCCCTCAACCCGTCCTATCCCGTGCTGCCGCTGCGGGATATCGTGGTTTTCCCGCACATGATCGTGCCGCTCTTCGTGGGGCGCGAGAAATCCGTGCGCGCGCTGGAAGAGGTGATGGCCGACAATCGCCAGATCCTGCTCTCCAGCCAGATCGACCCGGCCGAGGACGACCCCACCTCCGACGGCATCTACAACGCCGGCGTTCTGGCGAACGTGCTGCAACTGCTGAAACTGCCCGACGGCACCGTGAAGGTCCTGGTCGAGGGTCAGGCGCGGGTGCAGATCACCGAATACATCGAGAACCCGAACTTCTTCGAGGCCTCCGCCATCCTGCTGGAAGAGACCGAGGGCGACCGGGAGACGATCTTTGCCCTGCTGCGGTCGGTCGGCGCCGAATTCGAGCGCTACGCCAAGGTGAAGAAGAACATCCCCGAGGAAGCGCTGTCCGCCGTCGCCGAGACGACCGAACCCGCGCGCCTTGCCGACCTCGTCGCCGGGCACCTGGGCATCGACGTGGGCCAGAAGCAGGACCTGCTGGAAACGCTCAGCGTCAGCGAGCGGCTGGAGAAGGTCTACGGCCTGATGCAGGGCGAGATGTCCGTCCTGCAGGTCGAGAAGAAGATCAAGACCCGCGTGAAGTCGCAGATGGAGCGGACGCAGCGCGAGTACTATCTGAACGAACAGATGAAGGCCATCCAGAAGGAACTGGGTGACGGCGAGGACGGCCAGAACGAGGTCGCCGAGCTTGAACGCCGCGTCGCCGAGACGAAGCTTTCGAAAGAGGCGAAGGAAAAGGCCGAGGCCGAGATCAAGAAGCTCAAGTCGATGAGCCCGATGAGCGCCGAGGCGACCGTCGTGCGCAACTACCTCGACTGGATGCTGTCGATCCCGTGGGGCACGAAATCCCGCGTGAAGAAGAACCTGCACAACGCGCAGGACGTGCTGGACCGCGACCATTACGGGCTCGACAAGGTCAAGGAACGGATCGTCGAATACCTCGCCGTGCAACAGCGCCAGGCCAAGCTGAAGGGGCCGATCCTGTGCCTCGTCGGCCCTCCGGGCGTCGGCAAGACGTCGCTGGGCAAGTCCGTCGCCAGCGCGACGGGGCGGGAATTCATCCGCATCAGCCTCGGCGGCGTGCGTGACGAGTCCGAGATCCGCGGCCACCGCCGGACCTACATCGGCTCCATGCCCGGCAAGATCATCCAGGCGCTGAAGAAGGCGAAGACCACGAACCCGCTCATCCTGCTCGACGAGATCGACAAGATGGGTCAGGACTTCCGTGGCGACCCGGCCTCGGCGATGCTGGAAGTGCTGGATCCGGAACAGAACTCCACCTTCGTGGACCACTACCTCGAGGTCGAATACGACCTGTCGAACGTGATGTTCCTGACCACCGCGAACTCCTACAACATGCCGGGCCCGCTGCTGGACCGGATGGAGATCATCTCCCTCGCCGGCTACACCGAGGACGAGAAGCGCGAGATCGCCAAGCAGCACCTGGTGCCGAAGCAGGTGAAGAACCACGCGCTGCGGAAAGGCGAATTCACCGTCTCGGACGAGGCGCTGAACGAGATGATCCGCCGCTACACCCGCGAGGCCGGGGTGCGGAACCTCGAACGCGAGATCGCCAAGCTCGCCCGGAAGGCGGTGACGCAGATCATCAAGAAGGAAGCCAAGCAGATCGAGATCACGCCCGAGAACATCGACGACTACCTCGGCGTGAAGAAGTTCCGCTACGGCCTGGCCGAGCGGGAGGACCAGATCGGCGTCGTCACGGGCCTCGCCTGGACGTCGGTCGGCGGCGACCTGCTGTCGATCGAGGCGCTGCGCCTGCCCGGCAAGGGCCGGATGAAGACCACCGGCAAGCTGGGCGACGTGATGAAGGAATCGATCGACGCGGCCTCCAGCTACGTCCGGTCCATCGCGCCCGAGATCGGGGTGAAACCGCCGCGCTTCGACAAGTGGGACATCCACGTCCACGTGCCGGACGGGGCGACGCCGAAGGACGGCCCCTCCGCGGGTCTGGCGATGGTGACCTCCATCGTCTCGGTCCTGACGCAGATCCCGATCCGCAAGGACATCGCCATGACCGGCGAGGTCAGCCTGCGCGGCAACGCAATGCCGATCGGGGGCCTGAAGGAGAAGCTGCTCGCGGCCCTGCGCGGCGGGATCACCACGGTGTTCATCCCGCAGGAGAACGAGAAGGACCTGGCCGAGATCCCGGACAACGTGAAGGAGGGGCTGAAGATCATCCCTGTCACCCACGTCCGCGAGGTTCTGGAACAGGCGCTCGTCCGCAAGCCGGAGCCGGTGGAATGGGACGAGGAGGCGGAAGAGGCCGCCGCGGCCGCCGCCGCCGCCAGCAGGTCCGAGGGTGGGTCCGGCGCCGTCGCGCACTGACCGCCCTGCACAGCGACACGAACGGCGCGCCCCCGGGCGCGCCGTTTCCCGTTCCGAAGGCCTGCGCCACCGACCGGAACGCACGCCCCGCCCCCCTGCTTCCTCTGGCCCGAAGTATCCCGGGGGAGCCGCGGCGCAGCCGCGACGGGGGCAGAGCCCCCGCACATGCGCCTCCGGCGCATGGACATGTCTTGCGCCGTCAGGCGCTCCGCCGGGTCACTCACCTCTGCGATCGCCGCGCCCGATCACGAACCGCGCCGACCACTGGACCCGGACACGCCGATTTCCTATATCTTCACTCAGGATATCACGGACCCTGCCATGACCGACACCGAACCGCTCGAAGGCGCCCCGCTCATCGCGCCCTCCACCACCGACCACCCGCTCTACGACGATGTGGTCGAGGCCTGCCGCACGGTCTACGACCCGGAGATCCCGGTGAACATCTACGACCTCGGCCTCGTCTACACGATCGACATCTCGCCCCAGAACGAGGTGAAGGTGGTGATGACCCTCACCGCCCCCGGCTGCCCCGTCGCGGGCGACATGCCGGGCTGGATCGCGGACGCGGTCGAACCTCTCGACGGGGTCAAGCAGGTCGACGTCTCGCTGACGTTCGAGCCGCCCTGGGGGATGGAGATGATGTCGGACGAGGCCCGGCTCGAACTGGGTTTCATGTAGGCCGGAACCACCCGCGCCGCACCCGCGTTCGACAGCCATGGACGCGGCGCAGACCCACCCCCGCCCAGCTTCGCAGCGCCGTCCTCCGGGCGGCGTTCTCGCGATCGCGAGTGCCTGTCTGCTGGCCCTGCTGGCCCTGGTGGCGGGGCTGCCCGCTGCCGCCCAGGACGAACAGGCGGGCGAGTGGTTCGAGCAGGACCAGCTGAACCCCGGCCTGCCCGCGCCCGAACGGCCGGTGAACCGCGACACTCCGCAGGCGGCGATGGAGAGCTTCCTCTTCCACGCGTCCAACGGCAACTTCGACGCCGCCGCGCATCTGCTGGACCTCACCTGGCTCCCGCAGGAGGAGCAGGCCACCCGCGGCCCCTCTATGGCTGCGAAGCTGGAAACCGTGATCCAGCGCCGGGTCATCATCGACTGGCACGCGCTGCCCGACACCGAGGACGGGATGGAGGCGCAGCCGGCCCCCGACGATCCCTTCGCCGCCAAGCCGCGCCGGTCGATCCGCATCTGGCTGGTCGAACTGGAGCACCGGCCCGTGTCGATCCGCCTCGACCGGGTGAAGACGCCGGGGGCCGATCCGGTCTGGGTCTTCTCGAAGCAGACGGTCGAGAACATTCCCGCGCTCTACAACCACTACGGCCCCTCGCGGCTGGAACTGTCCCTGCCCGACCCGCTGCGCGCCGAGGGGCTGTGGGGTCTGAGGGTGTGGGAGATGATCGGCCTGCCGCTGATGATCGCCGCGGCGGCGTTCTTCGGCTGGCTGGCGCGGCGGGTCCTGACCGCGATGTCGCGGCGCGACAATTCGGACCTGACCGAGTCGATGCTGCGCAGCCTGCGCACGCCGGTCGTGGTGCTGGTCGTCACCTTCACCGTCGGGACCGTCACCAACGGGATCTTCGTCTTCTCGGGCAGGATCTCGAACATCCTCTCGCCGCTGGTGATCTCGGGCTATGTGGTGGCCGTGATGATGCTGCTGGTGAACGTGGTCGACGTGCTGCTGGACCGGCTCGTGGTCAAGCAGGACGCCGACCTCAGTTCGCGCGAGCAGGAGGCGCGGCGCGGTCTCGCCACCCATGTCGCCGCCTGGCGGCGCGGGCTGATCGTGGTGATCTTCATCGCCGGCGTTGGGTTCGTGCTGACCTCGGCCAACGTCTTCCGGGCGCTCGGCTTCTCGCTGATCGGCACGGCGGGGATCGCCACGGTGGTGCTGGGCTTCGCCGGGCGCGACGTGCTGGCCAACATCCTGTCGTCGATGCAGATCGCCCTGAACCAGTCGGCGCGGATCGGCGACACGGTGCTCTTCCGCGGTTACTGGTGCGTGGTGGAGCGGATCAACTTCACCTATGTCCAGCTCCGGGTCTGGGACCGCACCCGCCTCGTGGTGCCGGTGCGGGAATTCGTGTCCGAGCCGTTCGAGAACTGGACGATGATGACCCCCGAGCTGCACCGCGTGATCAAGCTGCGCCTCGCCCATTCGGCGGATGTCGAGGCGCTGCGCCGGGCCTTCGAGGACATCGCCCGCGATCTGGACCAGGGCGACATGGCCGACATGGAGGACGCGATGGCCACGCATGTCGCGCATCAGGACGTGCACGGGCTGGAGGTCTGGTTCATCCTCCCCTGCAACGACGCCAACACGGCCTGGGCCTATGCCTGCCGCGTCCGCGAGGCGCTCGTGGCCCGCGCGGCCGAGCTGGAAAAGGAGCGCGGCGCGCCCTTCCTGCCGGAGGTCGTGGCCGCGGAGGCGTCGTGACCCGCCCGATCCGACCAGTACGCCGGCATGGGTGCCCGCCCGAAGCACCCGCCCCGACGCGGATCCCGCCGGCGCCCGGACCTTGAGAGCGCCGTCCGTCCCCCTTATATTCCCCAAGAGGACCACAGGAGCCCAACCATGTTCGGCATTCCCGGCAAGCAGGCCGTCACCATGACCCCCGCCGCGGCGGCGCAGATCGCGAAGCTGATGGCGCGCGACGGCCACAAGGGCCTGCGCATCGGCGTGAAGAAGGGCGGCTGCGCGGGCATGGAATACACGATGGACTACGCGGCCGAGGTCGACCCGATGGACGAGGTCGTCGAACAGGACGGCGCGCGGGTGATGATCGCGCCGATGGCGCAGATGTTCCTCTTCGGAACAGAGATCGACTACACCACCTCGCTGCTGGAATCCGGCTTCCAGTTCAACAATCCGAACGTGTCCGAAGCCTGCGGCTGCGGCGAGTCGATCAAGTTCAAGGACGCCTGAGCGCAGGATCACCCGGTCCGGCAGGAGCATCGCCATGGCCGTCGACCCCGAGTTTCGCGACCACGTCCTCGACCTCTTCTCCGGGCTCGGCCCGATCGGCACCACGCGGATGTTCTCGGGCCTCGGCCTCTACGTCGAGCAGGACGTGATGTTCGCCATGATCGCCGCTTCCGGCACGGTCTACCTGAAATCCGACGACACCACACGCCCGGCGCTGGAAGCCGCCGGGTCCGAGCCCTTCACCTACACCCGCGCCACCGGCGAACGGCGGATCACCTCGCTCATGTCCCTGCCCGACTGCGCCATGGACGACCCGGCCGAGGCGCTGGGCTGGGCGCGTCTGGCCCTTCCCCCCGCCCGCGCCGCCGCCGTGAAAAAACGTGCCGAAAAGGCCCGGAAGGCCGTACGCAGGACCGCGAAGGCCTGACCCCGCCGGCGCGGAACTTCCATCATTTTCTTGCCGGAAACAACTCCGGGGAAGCCGCGCAGCGGCGGGGGCGGAGCCCCCCGGACGACCCGCCCCGTCCCCGGCCCCGGACCTGCCGATCTTCCACCCCTCTGGCCACCCCGCCCCCGCCCGCGCTAGATTGCGCCGCGACTGAAGCCGGGACCGACCGCCATGACCCCGCCCCGCGATCCGGTGCTGCTGCGCCGGGGGATCATCTTCCTTGCCGTCCTCGCGGCGGTCGCGGCGCTGTCCGCGGGCGTCTGGCGCTATGGTCATTCGCAGGCGCTGGCCTCCCTCGCCCGCCGGGGGGAGGCGGATCTGGCGCTGGCCGTCGACCGCCTGACCGGCCAGCTCCAGCGCTATCAGGATCTCGCGGTCCTGCTGTCCACCCATCCCGAGCTGGGCGCCCGGCTGCGCGGCGCGGGCCGGGCGGCGGGCGAGGTGCTGCTGCACGCGGTCGACCGCACCGGGGCGCTGAACATGGTGTTCCTCGACCCGCAGGGGCAGGTCCTGGCGCTGGCCCGGCCGCTGTCCGAAGGCGCGTCCGCGGCGCTCGGCGCCAGCCCGTGGATCCGGCGCGCGATGGACGGCGCGCTCGGCACCGGGCACGGGATCGACCCGGGCCTCGGCCGCCGCGCCTGGTATTTCGCCGCGCCGCGCTTCGCCCCCACGGGCGAGGTCGCGGGGATCCTGCTGGTCGCCGTCGACATCGAGGCGCTGGAGCGCGAATGGGCCGGCGACACGCCCGTCGTGCTCTTCACCGACCGGGGCGGCGAGGTCTTCCTGACCAACCGGTCCGAGCTGCTGTTCTGGCGGCGCGGCGGCAGCGACGTGATCGCCCCGCCGGACACCGCTGCCATGCCGGTGGAGCGCTGGATCGACGGCGATCACGAGGTCTGGCGGCTGGACTGGAGCCCCTACGTCCCCGCCACCGCCCTGCACATCGCCCGCGACCTGCCGCAGATCGGGATGCGGGCCGAGACCCTGATCGACATCGCCCCCGCCCGCCGCCTCGCCTGGCTGCAGGCCGCCGTGGTGGCGCTGGTGGCGCTGACCGTCGCCGCCGTGCTGTTCTGGATGATCGAGCGGCGGCGCGTTCTCACCGCGCTCAACGCGCAGCTGGAGAACCGCGTTGCCGCGCGGACTGCGGAGCTGTCGGGCACCAACCTGATGCTCCGCCGCGAGATCGCCGAACGGCAGGAGGCGGAGGCGGCGCTGAAGAAGGCCCAGGCCGATCTGGTGCAGGCCGGCAAGCTCTCGGCGCTCGGCCAGATCTCGGCCGGGATCAGCCACGAGCTGAACCAGCCCCTGATGGCGATCTCGCAATTCGCCGAGAACGGCGCGCTGCTGCTGGACCGCGGCCGGCCCGAGGCTGCGGCGGGCAACCTGCGCCGGATCTCGGATCTCGCCGGCCGGATGGGCCGGATCATCCGCAACCTGCGCGCCTTCGCCCGGCAGGAGAACGAGCCGGTGCGCCGGATCGACGTGGCCGCCGCCGTGGAGACCGCGCTGGAGATGACCGAGGCGCGGCTGGCCCGCGACGGGATCGCCGTTTCCTGGACGCCGCCCCCCGGGCCGGTCTGGGCCATGGGCGGCGAGGTCCGGCTGGGTCAGGTGCTGGTGAACCTCATCGCCAACGCCGCCGACGCCATGGCCGGCCACGGCGCGGATCCCGGCGACCGCCGCCTGACCGTGACGCTGGAGCCCGCGCCGCGCCCTGTCGTCCGCATCCGCGACAGCGGGCCGGGGATCGCCGCGCCCGAGAAGATCTTCGACCCGTTCTATTCCACCAAGGAGGTCGGCGCCTCGGAGGGCATGGGGCTGGGCCTCTCGATCTCCTACGGCCTGGTGCAGAGCTTCGGCGGCGCGATCCGGGGCCGCAACATCGACGGCGGCGGCGCGGAGTTCACGGTGGAGCTGGAGCCGTGGCGCGGCGAGGCGGCGGCATGACTCCCCCGGCCCGTGTCCTGCTGGTGGACGACGACGCAGCGGTGCGCGAGGCGCTCGGCCAGACGCTGGAGCTGAACGACCTCGCCCCCCTGCGCGCCGGCAGCTTCATCGAGGCGAAGGACCACATCACCCCCGATTTCGAGGGCGTCATCCTGTCGGACATCCGGATGCCCGGCCGCGACGGCTTCCACCTGCTGAGCTGGGCGCAGCAGATCGACCCGGAGCTGCCGGTGATCCTGCTGTCGGGCGAAGGCGACATCCCGATGGCCGTCGACGCGATGAAACGCGGCGCCTTCGGCTTCCTGGAAAAGCCCTGCGCCGGCGCCGACATGCTGCCGGTGCTGGAACGTGCGCTGAAGACCCGGGCGCTGGTGCTGGAGAACCGCCGCCTGAAGGCGCAGCTTCAGGCCGGCGACCCGGCGGCGCGGCTGGTCTTCGGCACTTCGGCGCTGTCGGACCGGCTGCGCGCGCAGGTGCGCCAGGCGGCCGCCGCCCGGGCCGAGGTTCTGATCACCGGCGCGCCCGGCACCGGCATCCCCAAGATCGCCGAGATCGTCCACATGATGAGCCCCGCCGCCCGCCGCCCCTTTGTCAAGCGTCCCGCCGCCGGGCTGACGCTGGAGGGGTTCGAGGCGGCGCTGTCCGAGGCGGCGGGCGGGGCGCTCTTCCTCGACGAGGTAGGTGCGATGGCGCGCGAGGTGCAGTTCGCCGTGGCCGAGCGGCTGGAACAGGGCCCCGGGGCGCGGCTGATCGCGGGCGCCTCGACCGACCTGTCCGGGGCGGTGGCGCAGGGCGCCTTCAGCCCCGACCTCTTCTACCGGCTCGACGTCGTGCGGGTGCGCATCCCGGCCCTGTCCGAGCGGCCCGAGGACATCCCCGTCATGTTCCGCCAGTATGTCGCCCAGGCGGCCGAACAGGCCGGCCTGCGCCCGCCCGAGATCACCGAGGAGGTCATCGCCGCCCTGATGGCCCGCGACTGGCCGGGCAACGCCCGCGCGCTGATGAGCGAGGCGATGCGCTTCGTTCTCGGGATGGAGCGCGGCAGCGGCGGCACCGGCGATCTGGGTCTCGCCGAGCAGATGGCCCAGGTCGAACGCTCGCTGCTGGCGGCGGCGCTGCGGCGCCACCGGGGTCAGGCGAGCGCCGCAGCGGAGGCGCTGAAACTGCCGCGCAAGACCTTCTACGACAAGCTCGCCCGCCACGGGCTGCGCCCCGAGGAGTATCGCTGACGGCTGTGCGGTTTTCCGCACAGACCCTCGGCAAGGCGTGTGGTTTGCCGCACACCTCGGATTGTCGTCACTGCGTCGCGACCGCTCGAAACCGCCCCAACACCCCGAAATTTCGACGAAATTTCGCGCCAGCCGCAGCCATGGCGCAAAGCTCTTGTGGCCGTCCGGACCTGCGTCATCTTCCTCGCACGGGGCGCAAGCCCGTCGAATCGAACTACGGGAGGAGATCCAGATGAAATTCCTGTCCACGGCCGCCATGGCCATGGCGCTGGCCGTCACCGGCGCCGCCGCGTCCGCCGACACCGCAGGCTGCGACGGCGGCGAGATGGTGATCAAGTTCGCCCACGTCACCAACACCGACAAGCATCCCAAGGGCATCGCCGCCGAGATGCTGAAGGACCGCGTCAACGCCGAGATGGACGGCACCGCCTGCATGGAGGTCTATCCCAACTCGACCCTCTACGACGACGACAAGGTGCTGGAGGCGATGCTGCAGGGCGACGTCCAGCTGGCCGCCCCCTCGCTGTCGAAATTCGAGACCTTCACCAAGCAGTTCCGCATCTTCGACCTGCCCTTCATGTTCAAGAACATCGAGGCGGTGGACCAGTTCCAGAACTCCGAGGCCGGCCAGGCGATGAAATCGTCGATGGAGCGTCGCGGCCTGTCGGGCCTCGCCTTCTGGCACAACGGCATGAAGCAGCTCAGCGCCAACAAGCCGCTGCTGACCCCGGAAGACGCCGCAGGGCTCAAGTTCCGGATCCAGGCCTCCGACGTGCTGCAGGCGCAGTTCGAGGCGCTGAACGCGAACCCGCAGAAGATGGCCTTCTCGGAAGTCTACGGCGCGCTGCAGCAGGGCGTCGTCGACGGTCAGGAGAACACCTGGTCGAACATCCTGGGCCAGAAGTTCTACGAGGTTCAGGACGGCACGACCGAAACAAACCACGGCGTGATCGACTATCTCGTCGTGGCCTCGGTCGACTGGCTGGACAGCATGGACGAGGCCGCGCGCGAGCAGTTCCTGACCATCCTCGAAGAGGTCTCGGTCGAGCGGAACGCGGCGGTGAACGAGGTCGACATGGAGGCCCGTCAGGGTGTTCTCGATGCCGGCGGCGAAATCCGCGAGCTGACCGACGAACAGCGCCAGGCCTGGGTCGACGCGATGAAACCGGTCTGGGACCAGTTCACCGACGACGTCGGACAGGAGAACATCGACGCGGCCCAGTCGATCAACGCCGGTCTCTGACCGCCGTCGGGCCGCGGCCCGGAACGCACGAACAGGCGCGGAGGCCCGGCAAACGGGCCCCGCAGACGGGCCCCGGACAGGGGCAGACACGCCGATCGGGGGCGCGGGACGCGAAGAAGCCTGCGCCCCCTTCCGCGCCGCAACCGCAGAGCCGGGGCGGCGCACGACACGCAAGAACAGGGGGAGAGGCCATGCATCCGCAGCCGGGTGAGAGCCTTCTGGACCGGATCGAGGAAACCCTCATCGCGGCCATTCTCGGGATCATGACACTGGTGACATTCGCCAACGTCGTCGCCCGCTACGTCTTCAACTCGAACATCCTCTGGGCGCTGGAATCGACGGTGTTCCTGTTCGGATGGATGGTGCTTCTGGGCGCGTCCTACGCCGTCAAGAAGGGCGCGCATCTGGGCGTGGACGCCATCGTCGAGATGGTCACGCCCGCCGCCCGGCGGGTGCTGGGGCTGCTGTCCGTGGCCTTCTGCATCGTGTTCTCCGTCCTGCTGCTGAAGGGCGCGTGGGATTACTGGGCGAACTTCGCCAACCTGCCGCAGACCACCGGCCGCTGGTTCCCCACCGGGTTCCAGGAGAACTACCGCTTCAACGCCTGGTACGAGGTCAACGACATCCCGAACCCGGGCTTCCTGAAATTCCTCGAGGATCTGATGAACGACGGCGAGGAATACGAGAAGCTGCCGCGCTTCATCCCCTACGCCGTGCTGCCCGTGTCGATGGCGCTGCTGCTCTTCCGCTTCGTCATGGCGGGCGTGGCGATCTGGACCGGCCGCACCGACCGCATCGTCGCCAGCCACGAGGTCGAGGACGAGATCGACAACGCCCGCGCGCAGCGGGGAGAGGTCTGAGACATGGAAGTCGTCCTTCTCTTCGTCATGGTCGTGGGCCTGATGCTGATCGGCGTGCCGATCGCCGTCTCGCTGGGCTTCTCGTCGATCATCTTCCTGCTGGCCTTCTCGGGCACCTCGCTCGCCTCGATCGCGCAGACGCTGATGCAGGCCTTCGTGGGGCACTACACCCTGCTGGCCATCCCGTTCTTCATCCTGGCGTCCAGTTTCATGTCGACGGGGGGCGTGGCGAAACGGATCATCCGCTTCTCCATCGCCTGCGTCGGCCACCTGCGCGGCGGCCTCGCCATCGCGGGCGTCTTCGCCTGCATGATCTTCGCCGCGCTCTCGGGGTCGTCCCCTGCCACGGTGGTCGCCATCGGCTCCATCGTCATCGGGGCGATGACGCAGGCGGGCTACACCAAGGACTTCGCCGCGGGCGTGATCTGCAACGCCGGCACGCTCGGGATCCTGATCCCGCCGTCGATCGTGATGGTCGTCTACGCGACCGCCGTCGACGTCTCGGTCGGGCGGATGTTCCTGGCGGGCGTCTTCCCCGGCCTGATGGCCGGCGGGATGCTGATGCTGGCGATCTGGATCATGGCCCGCGTCAAGGGCATGCCCGCCGGCGACTGGCTGGGCTGGGGCGAGATCTGGGACAGCTTCCGCGACGCCTTCTGGGGCCTGATGCTGATCGTCATCATCATGGTGGGCATCTACGGCATCCCCGGCGTCACCGGCGCGATCTTCACGCCGACCGAAGCCGCCGCCGTCGCCTCGATCTACGCCTTCCTCGCGGCGGTCTTCATCTACCGCGACATGGGCCCGCTGGCCCGTCCCGGCGCACCGCGCAACCTGACGCTGATCGAGAAGCCCCTGGCCCTCGTCACCGCCTGGTTCCACCGCGACGTGCAGAAGACGCTGTTCGAGGCCGGCAAGCTGACGATCACGCTGATGTTCGTGATCGCCAACGCGCTGATCCTCAAGCACGTGCTGACCGACGAACAGGTGCCGCAGCACGTGGCGAACGCCATGCTCTCGGCCGGACTGGGGCCGGTGACCTTCCTGATCGTGGTCAACCTGATCCTGCTGATCGGCGGCCAGTTCATGGAGCCGTCGGGCCTGCTGGTCATCGTCGCGCCGCTGGTCTTCCCGATCGCGATCGAGCTGGGGATCGACCCGATCCACCTCGGCATCATCATGGTGGTGAACATGGAGATCGGGATGATCACCCCGCCCGTGGGTCTGAACCTCTTCGTCACCTCCGGCGTGGCGGGGATGTCGATGATGCGGGTGGTGCGGGCGGCGCTGCCGTTCCTCGGGGTGCTCTTCCTCTTCCTGATCATCGTGACCTACGTGCCGATCATCTCGACCTGGCTGCCGACGCAGGTGATGGGGCCGGAGATCGTGACGCGGTAGAACCGGCGGGCGGCGCGCCGCAGGCCCGTCGCCCCCCACTCCGGCCGCTGCCCCTGCCCCGGATCGCCCCCTGCATCGCCCCCCCCGCCCGCCGACAGGCGGCGGGGCGGCTCACCGGCCGGGCAGCACCCTTCGCGCGGATCTCAGCCGAGCGGATCCGCGCGCCCGATGACCACCCGAAGCCCCGCCTCGTCCACCGTCACGCCGGCGGGCGCGATCCCGGCGAGGCCGCGGATGCGGAGGGCCACCTCGGGCTGGCGCGCCGGGGCGGCGGCGGTCAGGACGATGTCGGTGAAGCTGCCGTCCAGCGCCACCTCCTGCCGCAGGAACCCGATCCGGCCGTCCATCGGCGCGAAGTCGAGCGTGATCTGTTCGAACCAGGGATCGAAGGCGTCGAGCGTGGCCAGCAGCGCGGGCGCCCCGGGCTCCAGCAGGACCTCGGCCTCGAACCGATCGAGGGCGCGAAGGCCGCCGGCCGCGAGCACGGTGTCGTGGTCCGTCATGGCGATTCCCCGGTGATCCGGCCCTCGATGCCGATGCGGCAGAGGGTAGAGGCCGGGCGGCTGCGGTCAAGACGCGGCGGCACCACGAGACGGCCCTACGCAACGGACAGACGCGGCGCATGCGGGTGGACATCGCGGCCCGGCTGCGGGACGGCGGGCGGGGCGATGCTCCCGCAAGGGGGCGAGCGCCGTGCGGCGTCAGACGGAACCTTCCAGCGCCGCCACGATGGGCGAGAAATCCGCCGCCGTCAGGCTCGCCCCGCCGACCAGCGCGCCGTCGACGTTCGAGATCGCGAAGATCTCGGCCGCGTTGCCGGCCTTCACCGACCCGCCGTAGAGCAGCCGCACCGACCGCCCGACGCCCGGCCCGAAGCGGCTTTCCAGCCGGACGCGGATGAAATCGTGCACCTCGCCGATCTGGTCGGGCGATGGCACCTGGCCGGTGCCGATGGCCCAGACCGGCTCGTAGGCGACCACCAGGTTCAGTCCGGTGGAGCTGTCGGGAATCGACAGCGACAGCTGCGCGCCGATGATGTCCAGCGTATTGGTCGCCTCGCGCTGGAAGGCGCTCTCGCCCACGCAGATCACGCTGGTCAGCCCCGCCGCCTGCGCCGCGCGGGCCTTCACGCGCACCTCCTCCGAGGTCTCGCGGTGCAGCGCCCGCCGTTCGGAATGCCCGAGGATCACTGCCGTCGCGCCCGCGTCCTTCAGCATTTCGGCCGAGATGTCGCCGGTGAAGGCGCCGCTCTGCTCGGCATGGCAATCCTGTCCGCCCAGCGTGATCGGGCTGTCCGACAGGGTGATCCGCGCGGGGGCGATCAGCGTGGCCGGCGGGCAGATCAGGATGTCGACGCCGGGCTCGGGATGCGCCTCGTCCAGCGCCTGAAGCTCCGACAGCCCGGCGCGGAGGCCGTTCATCTTCCAGTTCCCCGCCGCCAGTTTCCGTCGCATGCACCGCTCCCTCTGCCTGCCCGCCTGCCGGGTCCGGCTCATCATGGGGCTGCGGCGCGGGCGGTCAAGCCCGGGGCGGTCCCGCCGGCCGGCGCGGAGCGGCCGCGCAGCTGGCCGCCGGCGGAGCGGCTTCGGACCGGGGCGTACCGGAAGGCCGGGCCCGCCCGGGGCTTGCCAAGGGCGGGGACCGGGGCGACAAGGCGGAATGCTCCGCCTCTCCCGCTCTCCGACCGATCCGGCCTTCGTTCAGGATCCCTACCGGTTCTATGCCGAGGCCCGTGCGCGGGGCCCGATGCACTGGTGGGACGAATACGGCATGCCGGCCGTTTTCTCCCATGCCGGGGTCTCCGCCTTGCTGCGCGATCGCCGCTTCGGCCGCGCGGCGCCGGAAGGCTTCGCGCCCGAGGTGCCGCCGACGCTGGCGCGCTTCATGGAGGTGGAGGCGCATTCCATGCTGGAGCTGGAGCCGCCCCGCCACACCCGCCTGCGCGGGCTGGTGCTGCGCGCCTTCACCTCGCGCCGGATCGCCGCCCTCGGGCCGGAGATCGCGACGCTGGCGCAGCGGCTGGCGGCGGATCTGCCGGGCGACGCCCCCTTCGACCTGATCGACCGCTTCGCCGAGCCGCTGCCGGTCATCGTAATCGCCCGGCTGCTGGGCGTGCCGGAAGAGATGGCGCCGCAGCTGCTGGACTGGTCGCACCGGATGGTCGCGGTCTACCAGGCGCGCCGGACCGAGGCGATCGAGCGCGACGCCAGCGCGGCGGCGGGGGAGTTCGCGGATTTCCTGCGCGGCCACGTGGCGCATCGCCGGACGCGGCCGGCGGACGACCTCATCACCCACCTCGTCGCGGCGGAGGAGGACGGCGAGCGGCTGACCACGGACGAGATGATCTCGACCTGCATCCTGCTGCTGAACGCCGGGCACGAGGCGACGGTGCACACCATCGGCAACGGGGTGAAGGCGATGCTGGAGGGCGACTTCGGGGCGGAGGTGCTGACGCCCGACCGGATCGAGGACACGGTCGAGGAGATCCTGCGCCGCGACCCGCCGCTGCACATGTTCACCCGCTGGGCGCTGGAGGATGCGGAGGTGCTCGGCCACCGTTTCGCCCGCGGCGACCGGGTGGCGCTGCTGCTTGGCGCGGCGAACCGCGACCCGGCGCTCCGGGACGATCCCGACCGGTTCGATCCGGCGCGGCCCGTGCGGCAGCACACCGCCTTCGGCGGCGGACTGCATTTCTGCGTCGGCGCGCCGCTGGCGCGTCTGGAACTGCAGATCGCGCTGCCGGCGCTCTTCGCGCGGTTCCCCGCCCTGCGGATCGTCGAGCCGCCGCGTTATGCCGATCTCTATCATTTCCACGGGCTGGAGCGGTTGATGCTGGCGCAGGGCGGGGTCTGACCCCGCACCGTCCCGGCCCGCATCGCACCGGCCCCGTCCCTCCGCAAGGGAATGACCGCCGCCGGCCGGGGTGGGGTGGAACCCCGCCCTGTCCCCTGGTCCAGACCTGCATCCCGTCGCCACCGGCCGGCGCAAGCTCGAACCTCACCCTACCCCTTCGTCCAGACGTGCATCACGTCGGCGCCGACCGGCCGCGCCTCGCGCAGGCGGAACCTCGGCGCGTCGGCCAGGCGGCCGAGGCCCATGGCGCCGATCCCCGGCAGCCCCTCGGCCCCCAGCGTCAGACCGGCGGAGAACATCACCAGCTCGTCCACCAGATCCGACTCCAGCAGCGAGGCGGCCAGCGAGCCGCCGCCTTCGCAGAAGACCCGCGTCAGCCCCTTCGTGCCGAGCGCCGTCAGCACCGCCCGGGTGTCCAGCTGCCGCCCCGCCAGATCGCAGGACAGCAGCTCCGCCCCCGCGCCCTCCCAGGCCTGGCGCCGCTTCGCATCCGCGTCGGGCCCGTGGCACAGCCAGACCGGCACCTCCCGCGCCGTCCGCGCCAGCGTGCCCAGCAGCGGCAGGTCCAGTCGGCGCGAGACCACCACGCGCACCGGCTGGCGCACCGCGCCCATGCCGCGCACCGTCAGCGCCGGATCGTCCTTGCGCGCCGTGCCCGCGCCCACCATCACCGCGTCGTGCGACAGGCGCATGGCGTGGACCATCCGCCGCGCCTCGGGCCCGGTGATCCACTGGCTTTCACCGCTCGCCGTCGCGATCCGGCCGTCCAGCGAGACCGCCAGCTTCAGCGTCACGAAGGGCCGGCCCTGCTCGGTCCGCAGGAAGAAGCCCGCGTGATCGCGCGCCGCCTCCTCGGCCAGCACGCCGGTCGTCACCTCGATCCCCGCCGCGCGCAGCCGGGCAAAGCCCTGCCCCGCCACCCGCGCGTCGCTGTCCACCAGCGGCGCCACCACCCGCGCCACGCCGGCCGCCACCAGCGCGTCGGCGCAGGGCGGCGTCTTCCCGTGATGTGCGCAGGGCTCCAGCGAGACATAGGCCGTCGCGCCCCGCGCGGCCTCTCCCGCCATTGCCAGCGCCTGCGTCTCTGCATGGGGCCGCCCGCCCGGCGCGGTGCGCGCGCGGCCGACGATCCGGCTGTCCCGGACGATCACGCAGCCAACGGCCGGGTTCGGCCAGACCTCGCCCTGGCCCCGCCGCCCCAGCGACAGGGCCAGCGCCATGTATCGGATGTCGGTATCGGCCTGCGAGGAGGAGGCGCCCGCCATCGGCGGGCCTCAGTCTTCCTCGCCGGCGCGCTCCGGCGGGCGGAGCTCGTCGATGAACTTGTCGAAATCGTCCGCCGCCTGGAAGTTGCGGTAGACGCTCGCGAAACGGACATAGGCCACGGTGTCGATCCGGGCCAGCGCCTCCATCACGATCTCGCCGATGACCTTCGACGGGATGTCCGTCTCGCCCATCGATTCCAGCCGCCGCACGATGCCGCTGATCATCTGATCCATCCGCTCGGGTTCCACCGGGCGTTTCTGCAGCGCGATGCGGATCGAGCGTTCCAGCTTGTCGCGGTCGAAATCCTCGCGCCGGCCGTTGGCCTTGATGACGACCAGATCGCGCAGCTGCACGCGCTCGTAGGTGGTGAAGCGGCCGCCACAGGCCGGGCAGAACCGGCGGCGGCGGATCGAGACGTGATCCTCCGCGGGCCGTGAATCCTTCACCTGCGTGTCGACATTGCCGCAGAATGGACAGCGCATCCGCCTGTTCCCTCGTTGTGTCCCTTCCGCGTGGGGTTTACCCGCACGCGCCCACAGCGACTATAGGGGGAACACAGAATAATGGGTAGGGCAGAATTCACCCGGCTAGATGTGCCGCGACGTGACGTGTGTGCGGGCGGTCACGGTGCTCGAAGATGTAGATCCCCTGCCAGGTGCCCAGCAGCATCCGCCCCTCGGCCACCGGGACCGACAGGCTGACCGGCATCATCGCCGCCCGTATGTGGGCGGGCATGTCGTCCGGGCCTTCCTGGCGGTGCCGGATGAACGCCATCGACGGATCGTCGGAGCGCGGGACGAGGCGGGCGAAGAAGTCGCGAAGGTCCGCCTGCACCTCGGTGTCCGCGTTCTCCTGGATCAGCAGCGAGGCGGAGGTGTGCCGGATGAAGAGCGTCAGCACGCCCTCCTGCACGCCCTGCGCCGCCACCCAGCGCGTGACGTCCCCGGTGAACTCGTGCAGGCCGGGCCCTGCCGTTGCTATGGTGAAGCGGGTGGATGCCATGACGTCCTCCGGACTGCGCCTGCCGCAGGAAACACCGCCCGGCCTGCCGGTTCAACCGCCGGGCACGCCGCGGCCCTGCATCAACGCAAAGGGCCGCCCGAAGGACGGCCCGGCATCATGCGCGGATGCGGCGATGGCTCAGTTTGTGGCGAGTCCGGTGACCAGCGGCGACGCGCCGTTACCCAGACCATCCGGCACGATGAAGCAGGTCGGGCCGTAGCCGGCAGGCACGCCGGGCAGCAGCGGGCCGAAACCGGCCTCTTCCCGCGGGAGGTTGAAGGTGGAGGCGACGAGGCCCGGGCAATCCTGCACGCTGCGGGCGGTGACCTCGATGCGGATGGCGTCGGTCAGCCACATCGCCTCGGGCGCCTCGCGCGGCATGTCCTCTGCCACGGCGGGAAGCGCCAGCATGATCGCTGCGGCGCCGGCGGCGAAACTCCGGCAGATGGATACGTTGTTCATGGCGCACTCCCCTCGCTGTCCGGAAGAACAACGCGCGGAACCGGAAACGGTTGCCGCGCGGTTCCACTTTTTCACGAAAAATTTGGGGCAGGCGCGAAAGGGCGGCCTCGCCGGCCGGAAGCCGCCGAACAAGGCGCCTCAGCGGCTGGCCATTTCCTCGGGCTGCACCTCGCAGCGGACCTGCGGCGCCTCGGGCATGTCCACGTCCACGGCGGTCACGAAGGCCGGATCCACGGGCATCGACATCACGTCGGCCAGGGTCATCCGGCAGCGTTCCAGATCCTCGGGGGCCACGTGGATGACGATCACGTCCTGCGACGGTTCGGGCACCACCAGATCATCCATCGGCATCGACGTGATGGCCGCCCATGCCGCCGAGGCGGTCAGGCCCAGAATTCCGACGGTGATGATGGCTGCGCGATGCATGATGTCCTCCGGGCTATCTTGTCGAAGTGAAACGCAAAGTCCCGGGAAATGGTTTCCTTGCGTTCGGCCTCTTGTCGGACCGTAGCGCCGGCGCCACAGGCCGGACAGTCAGGCAAACCATACCTGCGGCGGGGCGGCCACAGGTCCGCGCGACGCCGGCGCGCCGCCCCGGAACAGACCGCCGCCGAAGGCCGGCCCGGCAGCACCGCGCGCCGTTCGGCCCCCGGACCGAGAACCTCGATGCCGAGGCCCGCGAAGCAGGGAACCCCGGGCCGAAGCCCGGAGATCCCGTTGCCCGACGTGCCGGATCAGTGCGCGGGCTTCACGAAGGTGCCGTTGCGCAGATCGGCCATGGCCTGCATCAGCTCGGCCTTCGTGTTCATCACGATCGGCCCGTGCCAGGCCACCGGCTCCGCGATCGGGGCACCCGAGACCAGCAGGAAGCGCACTCCCTGCTCGCCCGCCTGCACCGTCACCTCGTCGCCGCTGCCGAAGCGGATCAGCGTGCGGTCGCCCGACATGTCGCGGATGTTCCACTCCTCGCCGGCGACCTCCTTCTCCAGCAGCACGCCGGTGGGTTTCGAGGCGTCGGCGAAGGCGCCCTGCCCCTCGAACACGTAGGCGAAGGCGCGGCGGCGGGTGTCGATCGGGAAGGTCTTCCTCACGCCCGCAGGGACCGAGATGTCCAGATACATCGGATCGGCGGCGATGCCGTCGACCGGCCCGGTCCGCCCCCAGAAGCTGCCGACGATCACCCGGACGCGGGTGCCGTCATCCTCGACGATCTCGGGTATGTCCTTCCCCTGCACGTCCTGGTAGCGCGGTGCGGTCATCTTCAGCGACGACGGCAGGTTCGCCCAGAGCTGGAAGCCGTGCATCTGCCCGGCCGCGTTCCCCTTCGGCATCTCCTGGTGCATGATCCCCGACCCGGCGGTCATCCACTGCACGTCGCCCGCGCCGAGGTTGCCCCGGTTGCCGAGCGAATCCGAGTGTTCGACGTTGCCAGACAGGACGTAGGTGATCGTTTCGATCCCCCGGTGCGGGTGCCACGGGAAGCCCTTCATGTAATCCTCGGGCCGTTCGTTGCGGAAATCGTCGAACAGCAGGAAGGGGTCCAGCTCCGACGGGTCGTGGAACCCGAAGGCGCGGTGCAGTTTCACCCCGGCGCCTTCCATCGTGGGCATGGCGCGGCGGGTCTCGAGCGTGGGTCTGAGCGACATGGGTGCGTCTCCTCGTGGCGCCCGGCAGGGGGCCGGGGCGGTCGAGGCCAAGATAGGCGCGGGACCCCCTCCGCGGAAGCGCCCCCGCCCCCCCGCCCGGGGCACGGCGTCTGTGCGCGAATGCAGAACCGACGGCCCGGGTCAGCGGCGCGGGTCATCCGGGCGGGATCATCCGGCGCGGGACCACCGGGAAGCATCGCACCGGGAAGACAGGCGCGAGGAACCGCCGCACCGGGATCGCCGGAAACGCACCCCGCGAGGACCGCAGGCGCTGCCAAGACGGGCCGGGACCACTGGCCAGCCGCCGCGCCAGCGGCTATGCCCGCCCCGGGATGCGAGAGCGGGGGACGCGATGAGCGGGGACGAGGACAGGCGCGCAGGCGCGGACGAGGTGCTGGCGCGGGTCGTGCCGTCGCCCGCGCGGCGGATCTTCGGCCTGACGGTGCTGGTCCTGCTGGGCGGGCTGGTGCTGTGGCTGGGGCTGGCCGCGCCCGAGGCCACGAATGCCGGCGCCGGGCCGGCGTTCCGGCTGCTGCTGACGGCGATGGGCGGGCTGGTGCTCTGGTCCGCCTGGGCGATGCACCGCGCGACCGAGGGCGGGCTGGTGCTGACGGCCACCGACCTGCGCACCGTATCCGGCCGGCTGGTGGCGCGGGTGGCGGATATCGAACGGGTCGACCGCGGCCTCTTCGCCTTCAAGCCCTCGAACGGTTTCGTGCTGAGGCTGTCGACCCCCGGCCCGCGGGCCTGGGCGCCGGGCCTGTGGTGGCGCCTCGGACGGCGCGTCGGCGTCGGCGGCGTCGCCCGCGCGGCCGAGACCCGCGCCATGGCCGACGCCATCGCCGTGCTGCTGATCGAGCGGGCGGTGGCGGCCGCGTCCGACCGGCAGGGCTGAAACGCGATCCGCGCCGGAGGCGATCCGGCGCGGCGCGCTGTGCCCGATGCCGGGCGGCGGCGGTCCCGTCAGGACGGGCGGCGCGCCGTCAGTTCACGCACTTGTTGGCGTTCGGGTCGTTCGAGAAGCACAGCTGCGGCGCGAAGCGCGGGCGGACGAAGACGAACTGGTTGATGGCGAAATCGTCCATGTTCACCGCGTTGAACGGGATCTCGTACTGCGACGTCGTCTCGACCAGGATCACCCGTTCGTTGTCCAGGATCACCGGCAGGCGGCTCTGCCAGCCGACCACGTCGCCGTCCTTCAGCGCCGTCTTCGGGCCGCGGGCCTTCGACCAGTCCACCTGGAACACCTTCTGGGTGCCGTTGTACTTCAGCACCGAGATGCGCATCGCCGAGTCGCTGGTGGCGCGGGTCATCCTGCGGAACAGCTCGAACGCGTTGGTGATGTAGGGGTCGTTGACGTAGTCCGTCTCGCGCGACAGCATGTCCGAGATCACGAACGCCGCCTTCTGGTTCACCGACTGCTGGCGCATCATGTCGAAGAAGCTGAACAAGCCCAGATAGGCCCACAGCAGGATCGGCAGCATGAGCACCGCCTCGATGGCGACCACGCCGCTGGCATCCTCGGCGAAACGTCTGAGAAACTGTCGGATCCGGGTCATCACACGGGCTCGTTCACGAAGGCGGTGGTGGCGATCAGGCGCAGATCGCCGTTGCCGTCCTTGGGCGTCTTCGCGCCAAGGCCGATGTTCGGGAAGATCGGCGACATCTTGAGGCAGGCGCGCATGACCATCATCTCGTTCCGGGCGCCGGGGGTGAAGGCCAGCACCGGGTTGACCGGTTCGGACCGGTCGACGCAGTCGGCCTGGCTGGCGAGGTTGAGGCCGGTCGTCCGCAGGTTCATCGACCGCAGCTCCAGCTGCAGCGCATTCGAGCAATCCGGCAGGATCCCTGCGTATTCGCAGATCAGGTCGCGCAGCTCGTCGTGCTGCAACGCGGTGTCGGTGCCGATCCGCAGGTCGCGCACGGCCAGGTCGACGCCGCGTTCCATCATCGTCTGCCGCAGGGTCATCATCCCCATCTCGACGGCCGACAGGAACAGGGTCAGGTAGATCGGCAGCATGATGGCGAATTCGACCGCCGCTGTGCCGCGTTCGTCGCCGCGGAAGCGGCGCAGGCGGTGGAGGATGCGATTGCTCATTGGGTCAGCTTCAGCCGGTTGAGTTCACGTGCGATGGACTTGAAGGCTTCCGAGATCTCGACCCCGTCCACCCGGAAGAAGTGGCTGGGCGAGGAGGCGCATTTGCGCATCACGCTGGCGCCGTGGTCGCCCACCTCGAAGCCAACGGTCCACACGAGGATGCCCCGGTTCTTGGCCGCGGTGCAGATCTTGTCGAGCAGCGCGTCGGCCTGGCTGGCGCTCGAGCGGGTGTAGTAGAAGTCGTTGTGCATCGAGGAGGCATGGGCGTTCACCCAGTCGATCAGCGGGTTGCGGTGCCAGTGATAGCGCTGGTCGGGCGTGGCATACATCTTGTCCCTGATCCGCACGGTCGACACGTTCTCGCCGTCGGTCATCAGGATCACGGTCTTCAGCCCGCCCGAGCCGTAATCCGAGGGACGGCCCGCGAAATCGGCCGAGATCAGGTTCTTCGCCACCATGTCCGAGACCACCGGCCGCATGGACGGGTCCACCAGCGCGACGCCCCACTTCATCCCGATGTGGATCGACGTGTTGGCGCGGTCGTTCATCTGGCTGATGGTCGACTTGGTCTTCTGCTTGTCCTGGGTCAGCGGGATGATCTGGTCGGATTCCCGCGACGGGCAGCCCGGGTTGTGGATCGGGCTGGAGTTGCCGTAGGTCTCGAAATGCTCGCCCTGGGTATAGACCTTGGTGGTCGAGATCGCGGTGGTCAGGAAATCCTCGTCGTCGAAGTTGATGCAGCTGGAATAGCCGTGCACGCGCTTGACGTTCAGCCGGTTCATGATCGCCGCGCCGGCGTTTACCTGACTGGTGTAGGGAATGACGCTGACCGACACGTGGCCCATGGATTCATCCAGCAGCACGGTGTCGAGGAAATCCTTGGCGGCGGCGCGCAGGCGGACCATCTTCTGGTTGTCGCCCATGGAGCCGGAGATATCGAGCACCAGCGAGACCTCGGCGTCGCCCAGGCTTTCCTCGGCGGTGCCCGCGGCCGGGACCTTCAGCGTCTTCAGCCCGACGGCCTTCAGGAACTGGGTCTTCATCTGGAAGCCCGCCTTGGCGTTCACGATCCGGTAGGTGCTGCCCTGATCCACCGTGACGCTGGTCAGGTAATCGCTCATCCCGGTCTTGGCGAAGTAATCCTCCACCACCGCCTTCGGCGCGAGTTTCTGGTCCATGTCGGCGGCCGCCAGGACCGCGCGGTCGAGGACGCCCTGGACCTTGGCCCGCTCCATCTCCTGCCGCATGAAGTCGACGCCTATGCCGCCCAGAAGCAGCATGGTCAGAAGCAGGAACAGGGCCAGCGCGATCATCACCCCGCTCTCGTCCCGCATGAAACGGGCCAGAAAACGGTGACGCATGGCTTCGCCCGGGCCGTTCAGGCCGGTGTCTTCGTTGTGACGCATCTCTACCTTGTCCTCGTATGACACGAGTTTCCCGGCTTCTTCGGCCGGTCAGTTCCGCTTGCAGGGGTAGGCGTGGATCGTGGCCGAAATGAGGCGCGTGAAGGACCGCAATCGGGTCTTTGTTTCGCCTTCTCAACCCATTCCCGCGATTGGGGAAAACCGGTGCCGGACGCGCAACGAAAAGGGCGTTCCGGAGCCGGCGCTCGGCCGCGATTCTCCCGCCGCCGCGACGCGCGGCACTTGCGTTCACGCGCCGGTCACGTTCAACGTGGCAGGATCGCACGGGTCCGGTCCGCGCCGTCCGGGGCCCGGACGCGCCCGGGCCCGGACGCCGCGAAGGGCCGCGGGCCGGATCACACGAAGGAGGGACATGCGATGAACATGTCGAGAGAGCCGAGTTTCCGTCAGAGCGTCGACCTGATGTTCAACCGCGCGGTGGCGCTGATGAACCTGTCGCCGGGGCTGGAGGAGAAGATCCGCGTCTGCAACTCGACCTACACGGTGCGGTTCGGGGTCAAGCTGCGCGGCCAGATCCACACCTTCACCGGCTACCGCTCGGTCCATTCCGAACACATGGAGCCGGTCAAGGGCGGCATCCGCTACGCCCTGTCGGTCAACCAGGACGAGGTGGAGGCGCTGGCGGCGCTGATGACCTACAAGTGCGCGCTGGTGGAGGCGCCGTTCGGCGGCTCCAAGGGCGGGCTCTGCATCGACCCGCGCGACTGGGACGACGACGAGCTGGAACGGATCACCCGCCGCTTCGCCTACGAGCTGATCAAGCGCGACCTGATCAACCCGGCGCAGAACGTCCCCGCCCCCGACATGGGCACGGGCGAGCGCGAGATGGCCTGGATCGCCGACCAGTACGCGCGGATGAACACCACCGACATCAACTCCCGCGCCTGCGTGACGGGCAAGCCGATCAACGCGGGCGGCATCCAGGGCCGGACGGAGGCGACGGGCCGGGGCGTGCAGTTCGCCCTGCGCGAGTTCTTCCGCCACCCCGAGGACATCGCGGAGGCGAAGCTCTCCGGCACGCTCGACGGCAAGCGGGTGATCGTCCAGGGCCTCGGCAACGTGGGCTATCACGCCGCGAAGTTCCTCAGCGAGGAGGACGGCTGCCTGATCACCGGGATCATCGAACGCGACGGGGCGCTGTTCAACCCGAAGGGGCTGAACGTCGACGCGGTGCGCGACTGGCTGGTGGGCCACGGCGGCGTCGCGGGCTATCCCGACGCGTCCCGCACGGCCGAGGGCGCCGAGGTGCTGGAGCAGGATTGCGACATCCTGATCCCCGCCGCGATGGAAGGCGTCATCAACATGGGCAACGCGGAACGGATCAGGGCGAACCTCATCATCGAGGCGGCCAACGGCCCGATCACCGCCGGCGCCGACGACATCCTGCGCGAGAAGGGGGTCGTCATCATCCCCGACATGTACGCCAACGCGGGCGGGGTGACCGTGTCCTATTTCGAATGGGTCAAGAACCTCAGCCACATCCGCTTCGGCCGGATGCAGCGCCGCCAGGAGGAGGCCCGGCACGAGCTGATCGTGGCCGAGCTGGAGAGGCTGGACCGCTACCTGGGCGAGTCCTGGTCGATGACGCCTGACTTCAAGACGAAGTACCTGCGCGGCGCCGGAGAGCTGGAACTGGTCCGCTCGGGCCTCGACGACACGATGCGCACCGCCTACCAGTCGATCAGCGAGGTCTGGCGCAGCCGCGACGACGTGTCGGACCTGCGGACGGCGGCCTACCTGGTGGCGATCGACCGCGTGGCGGCCAGCTACCGGGCGAAGGGGCTCTGACGCAGGATCGCGGCAAAAGGACAGATGCGAAAGAGTGACCAATCTACCCGGAACGGATGACGTCCGATGGAGAAAATCACGATCATCGGCTGGAAGCCCGGACTACGATCCATCGACCTGATGAACGTGCTCCGAGAGGTTGAAGGTCTCGGACTTGCCGACGCCAAGGGTCGCGTGGATCGTCTGCTGTCCGCGGACCCGGTTTCGATCGATCTGCATGTAGCGCCGGAAGACGCCGAGCATATTTCATCGAGATTGGCGGAAATCGGGGTGGAATTTCGTCGGCACCGGTAGCGCGAAACCGGGGATGGTGGCGCGGATGCCTGCGCCGTCGGCAGGCCGCGGATCGACGGGTCATACCGGACCCTTGACGGATATCGGACACGGCGATCATGCTTGCGCATCCTGCCCTGCGGCAGGCCGGCGGAAGGCGATTGCCGCGCCTGTCGCAAGGCGTTTCGCGCCTGACCACCGCCTCACCCTTCCCGCTCACGGTTTCCGACATGACGCTCCTCGCCTTCGTTCACTACCTCCACATCCTGACCGGCACGCTGTGGCTTGGCGGGTCGCTGCTGATGCTGCTGACATTCTTCCCTCTGCTCGCGCGGCTGCCCGCGGCCGAGGCGCGGGCGACCTACGACCGCTTCGCGCCGGCCATCGGGCCGGTCATGGGGATCTCGGCCGGGCTGACGATGCTGCTGGGCGCGGCCCGCGCGATCGTCGGGGGCGGCATTCGCGGCGCGGGCGACATCGTGTCGACCTACGGCCTGTGGGTCCTGGCCGCGCTGGCGCTGGCCATCGCCGCGGGCGCGATGAACGGCCGGATGCGGCGCGACCTTCTGGTGCTGACCGAACGGCCGGATGCCTTTCCGGCCGCAGCTCCGTCGCTTGTCCGCAGGCTGGCGACGGCCGAATTCGCCGTGCTGATGGCGCTGCTGGGGGTCATGGCGGTGCTGGGCCTCGGCCTCTACTGAAGCCCCTGCCCCTCACGCGGCGCGCCCCGCCCGAAACCGACGCCTCATGTCGCATCCCGAACGGAAGCGGCGACGCCCCCGTTGCAGAGATACGCCAACCACGAGGTTGACTCGCCCCCGTCTGGCGGCTTCCCTCGATCGGACGACACAGGCCAGGGACGGGTCACCGGCACATGACGAAACGCTTCTCCGCCTGGCGGATCCTGAACGAGGGGCTGACGGGCAACCGCGGCTGGACCGCCCACTGGCGCGATCCGGCGCCGAAGCCGGCATACGACGCCATCATCATCGGCGGCGGCGGGCACGGGCTGTCCACGGCCTACTATCTCGCGAAAGAGCACGGGATGACCAACATCGCCGTGCTGGAGAAGGGATACATCGGCGGCGGCAACGTCGGACGGAACACGACCATCGTGCGGGCCAACTACTTCCTGCCCGGGAATTCGGAGTTCTATTCCCATTCCCTGAAGCTCTGGGAGGGGCTGGAAGAGGATCTCAACTACAACGTGATGCATTCGCAGCGCGGGCTGATCAACCTCTTCCACTCCGACGGCCAGCGCGACGCCTTCGCCCGGCGCGGCAACGCGATGATCAACCAGGGCGACGACGCGATCCTGCTGGACCGCGAGGGCGTGCGGAAGCACCTGCCGTATCTCGATTTCGACAACATCCGCTTCCCGGTCTTCGGCGGGCTGCTGCATCCGCGCGGCGGCACGGCGCGGCACGACGCCGTGGCCTGGGGCTACGCGCGCGGGGCGAGCGACCGGGGCGTGGACATCATCCAGAACTGCGAGGTCACCGGCATCGACATCGAGAACGGCCGCGTCACCGGCGTGCAGACCACCCGCGGCGCCATCCGCGCCCGGAAGGTCGGCATCGTGGTCGCCGGCCGCTCGGGCCAGGTGGCGGCGATGGCGGGGATGCGCCTGCCGATCGAGAGCCACGTGCTGCAGGCCTTCGTGACCGAGGGGCTGAAGCCCTGCATCGACCACGTGGTCAGCTTCGGGATGGGGCACTTCTACATCAGCCAGTCCGACAAGGGCGGGCTGGTCTTCGGGGGGGATCTGGATTTCTACCCCTCCTACGCGCAGCGCGGCAACCTGCCGATGGCCGAACACGTGATGGAGGCCGCGATGACGCTGATGCCGATGATCGGCAAGGCGCGCGTGCTGCGATCCTGGGGCGGGATCATGGACATGACGCCCGACGGCTCGCCGATCATCGACAGGACCGACACCGAGGGCCTCTTCATCGATTGCGGCTGGTGCTACGGCGGCTTCAAGGCGGTGCCGGGGTCGGGATTCAGCTTCGCGCATCTGATGGCCACGGGGCGGCATCACGAGCCCGCCGCGCGGTTCCGGCTGGACCGGTTCCGGACGGGTGTGGGGCTCATGGACGAGGAAGGCACCGGTGCGCAGCACAACCTGCACTAGGCGCCCGGCCGCCGCGGCGCGCCCGATTTTTCGTCGAAAAATCGTTGCCTCCGGCGGACGTATTTCGGGAAAGATGAAGGGGATGGACGCGCGATGAGACTGGCCTGTCCGATCTGCGGAGAGCGGGATCGCCGCGAGTTCTGGTACGGCGGGGCTGCGCTGGCGCGGCCCGAGGCGGGGGCGCCGGCGGAGGCCTGGGACGCGTATCTGCATCTGCGCGAGAACCCGGCCGGGCGGTCGCGGGAGCTGTGGTATCACGAGACCGGCTGCGCGGCCTGGCTGGTGGTGGAGCGGGATACGGTGACGCACGACGTCTTCTCCGTGGCGCTGGCCGAGGGGGCGCGGGCATGAGGCTGGCGAAGGGCGGTCTGGTCGACCGCGGGGTGGAGATCGACTTCCGCTTCGACGGCCATGTCTATCGGGGGCATCCGGGGGACACCCTCGCCTCGGCCCTGCTGGCGAACGGCATCCGGGTCTTGGGGCGGTCGTTCAAGTATCACCGGCCGCGCGGCGTGCTGACGGATGGCAGCGCCGAGCCGAACGCGTTGGTCACCGTGGGCACCGGCGCGGGGGCGGAGCCCAACGTGCGCGCCACGGTGCAGGAGCTTCATGGCGGGCTGGAGGCGCGGAGCCAGAACCGCTGGCCCTCGCTGGGCTTCGACCTGATGGCGGTGAACGATCTGGCCGCGCCCTTCCTGGGCGCAGGGTTCTACTACAAGACCTTCATGTGGCCCCGCGCCGCCTGGGAGAAGCTCTTCGAGCCGGTGATCCGCCGCGCCGCCGGGCTGGGGGCGCTGTCGGGGGCGCACAACCCCGACCGCTATGAACGCGCCTTCGCCTTCTGCGACCTGCTGGTGATCGGGGCGGGGCCGGCCGGCCTGATGGCCGCGCTGACCGCCGCCGAGGCGGGTGCGGACGTGATCCTGGCCGACGAGGACAGCCTGCCCGGCGGGCGGCTGAATGCCGAGACGCTGGAGGTCGGCGGCGAGGCCGGGCACGCGTGGGCCGCCGCGACGGTCGCGCGGCTGGAGGCCATGCCGAACGTGCGGATCATGCGCCGCACCAGTGTCACCGGCGCCTATGACGGCGGCATCTTCGGCGCGCTGGAACGGGTCGGCCACCACCTGAGCCGCCGCCCCGTCGGCCTGCCGCTGGAATGCTTCTGGCGGATCGCCGCGAAGCGCGCCGTGCTGGCCGCCGGGGCGCTGGAGCGGCACATCGCCTTCCGCAACAACGACCGGCCCGGGGTCATGCTGGCCTCGGCCGTGCGGTCGTATGTGAACCGCTGGGGCGTGGCCCCCGGCCGCGCCGTCACGATCTTCGGCAATGGCGACGACGCGCACCGCACCGCCGCCGATCTGAAGGCCGCCGGCATCCACATCGCCGCGCTGATCGACTCGCGCCCCGGCGCGACCTGCGATCTGGGCGTGCCCTTCCACGCCGGCGCGCAGGTGACGGGCGCCGAGGGGCGGACGGGGCTGGAGGCGATCACCATCGCCTCCCCCGCCGGCACCGACAGGATCCGCACCGACTGCCTCGCCGTCACCGGCGGCTGGAACCCGAACCTGCACCTGACCTGCCACCTGAACGGACGGCCCACCTGGGACGATCGCATCGCGGCCTTCGTGCCAACGAATGGCGCCGTCCCCTGGCTGCACCCGGCCGGCGCGGCGAACGGCGCATTCTCCACCGCCGCCGCTCTTCGGCAGGGGGCCGACGCCGCCGCCACCGCGCTCGACGCCATCGGGATCACCGCCCGCACCCCGGACCTGCCCGAGACCGAGGACGACCCGTACCGCATCGCACCCCTCTGGCACGTGCCGGGCAAGGGCCGCGCCTGGCTCGACTTCCAGAACGACGTCACCGTGAAGGACGTGAAGCAGGCCGCGCAGGAAAACTTCCGCTCGGTCGAGCACATGAAGCGCTACACCACGCAGGGTATGGCGACGGACCAGGGGAAGAACTCGAACATGGCCGCGCTGGCGATCCTCGCCGACGCGACGGGCCGCACGATCCCCGGCACCGGCACGACCACCTGGCGGCCGCCCTACACGCCCGTCTCCATCGCCTCGATGGGGGCCGGGGCGCAGGGCAAGGGCTTCGCCCCGCAGCGGTTCACCACCTCGCACGCGGCCAGCCTCACCATGAACGCCCCGATGATCGAGGCCGGGCTCTGGTATCGCCCCAGCTACTTCCCGCAGCCCGGAGAGGAAACCTGGCGCCAGGCCTGCGACCGCGAGGTCGGCTGGGTCCGGAATGCCGTCGGCGTGGCCGACGTGACGACGCTGGGCAAGATCGACATCCAGGGGCCCGACGCGGGGGCCTTCCTCGACTTCCTCTACACGGGCACCTTCTCGACCCTCAAACCGGGGCGCGTGCGCTACGGGCTGATGCTGCGCGAGGACGGGCACGTGATGGACGACGGCACGACCGCCTGCCTCGCCCCCGGCCACTACCTGATGACCACCACCACCGCCGCCGCCGGGCTGGTCATGCGGCACATGGAACACGCGGCGCAGGTCCTGCGCCCCGACCTCGACGTACGCTTCACCTCGGTGACCGAGCAATGGGCGCAATTCGCCGTCGCCGGCCCGAAATCCCGGGCGCTGCTGGAGGACCTGCTGGAGCAGAGCCTCGACAGCGACACCTGGCCCTTCATGGCCTGCGGCGCGGTCACGGTGCTGGGCGAACAAGCCCGCCTCTTCCGCATCTCCTTCTCGGGCGAGCTGGCGTATGAACTCGCCATCCCCGCACGCTTCGGCGACAGCCTCTTCCGCATCCTCGTCGCCCGGGCCGAGGCGCTCGGCGGCGGCGCCTACGGGATGGAGGCGCTGAACGTCCTGCGTCTGGAAAAGGGCCTGCTGACCCATGCGGAACTGCACGGCCGCACCACGGCCTTCGACCTGAACGCCACCGGCATGATGTCGAAGAAGAAGCACTTCATCGGCCAGGACGCCGCCGCGCGGCCCGGCCTGACGGACGAGACGCGCGAGCGCCTCGTGGGCCTGAAACCCGTCGGTGCGGTGAAGCAGCTCCTCCCCGGCGCGCATCTCTTCGCCGAGGGCACCGAGGCCGTGCGCGAGAACGATCAGGGCTACGTCACCTCGGCCTGCTTCTCGCCGACCCTCGGCCATTCCATCGCGCTGGCCTTCCTGAGATCCGGCCCCGACCGGCACGGCGAACGCGTCCGCATGGTGGATCACCTGCGCGGCGTCGACACCGTCTGCGAGGTCTGCGATCCCGTCTTCCTCGACCCGACCGGAGAGCGCGCCCGTGCCTGACAGAGCCGTCACCCGCCCGCCCGAGACGCTCGCCGCCGCCATGCCCGGCGCGGGCCTGCTGCCCCGCACGATCGGCGGCGTCACCCTGACCGAGCCGCCGCTGGCCCGGCTGACCACGCTCGCGCCCTTCCTGGGGAGGAGCGAGGCGCTGTCGGCGGCGCTGGAGGCGGCGCACGGCCTCCCCCTGCCCGGCCCGAACCGGATGAGCGCCGCGGGCGACGCAAGCTGCGCCTTCCACGGGCGGGCGCTGTGGCTGCTGGCCGGCCCGGCCCCGGACGCGCGCCTTGCCGAACATGCGGCGCTGACCGACCAGACCGACGCCTGGGCGACGGTGGACGTGACCGGCCCGGAGGGCCCCGCGCTGCTGGCCCGGCTGGTGCCGGTCGACCTGCGCCCCGCCGCCTTCCCGGAGGGCGCGGCGATCCGGACGGAGGTGCAGCACATGCAGGCGGCCATCACGCGCCCCGCGCCGGGCGTTCTGCGCATCCGCTGCTTCCGCTCGATGGCGCGGACGCTGATCCACGACCTGACCACCGCCGCCGAGGCCCTGGCCGCCCGCGCCGTCACCTGAGAGGCGACGGGCCCAGCCGTCAGCGCCCCCTCAGGCGCCGAGCGCGAAGCCGGTCAGACGGCGGTCGCGGCGTTCGGTCATCCGGTCGATCAGGCGGGAGGCCATCTCCGCCACCCGCCCCAGATGCGCCGGATCGCCCGCGAGGTTCACCGTCTCGCCGGGGTCGGCGCGCAGGTCGAAGAGCATGGGCGGCACCCCGCCGCCGAAATGCACGTAGCTCCAGTCCGCGTCGCGCAGGATCGCCGCGCCGGCCCGGTCCGCCGTCAGGCCGAGGTGCCGCTGGAACCGCGTGGGGCGGGCCGGATGCCCGAACTCGGCCTCCATCAGCACGTCGCGCCGCCAGTCCACCACCGTCTCGCCCCGCGCGAAGGGCAGCAGCGAGCGGCCGTCCATCGCCGCCGGGACGGGCCGGCCGATCCAGTCGAGGATCGTCGGCGCGACGTCGACGGATTCCGTGAAGGCCCCGACCCGGCCGCCGCCGCCGGCCCCCGGCACGCGCAGGATCAGCGGGACGTGGAACGCCTCGCGGAACACGCTTTCCTTGCCCCACATGGCGTGGGCGCCCAGCATCTCGCCGTGATCGGCGGTGACGACGACCAGGGTCCGCCCGCTCTGGCCGGTCTCCTCCAGCCAGTCCAGCACCCGGCCCAGGTGGTGATCCACCTCGGCCACAAGGCCCAGATAGACGGCGATCAGGTCCCGCACGCGGGCGTCGCTCAGGGCGCGGCTGTCGCCGTCGTGGCCGAAGAAGAGCGAGGTGCCGGACGGGGCCGACGCCCAGGCCTCCACGAAGGGATGGTCGGGCGCGCTGCGATCCGGCAGCGGCAGCGCCGCCGGGTCCACCAGCGCGTTCCAGGGCGCGGGGGCCAGCAGCGGCGGGTGCGGCCGGATCCAGGTCAGATGGGCGAACCAGTCGCCGAAGGGTTGCCGGATCGCCAGCGCCTGCAGCGTTCGGTCGGTCAGATAGGCGGTGTCGCTGTGCTCGGCCGCGTAGGGCGCGGGGTTGCGCGGGCTGCCGTCGCCCGTCGGCACGAAGAACGAGGGCCAGCCGTCGTCGCGCATGCGCACGTCGTATCCCTGCGCCGCCAGATGCGCGGGCCACTCGCGGCCGGCCTCCAGCCGCATCTCGACCAGTTCGCGGAAGCCGGGGGCGACACCTTCGTAAAGGCTCAGGTCCGGATCCTCGGGGTCCATGCCCGTGGGATCGGGCGCGATGTCGGTGTAGCCGAAGAGCAGCGGCTCGTATCCCGCCTTCCGCGCCTCGGTCGCGACGGTCGCGTGGTGCTTCGCCAGCGGCGTGCCGTTGCGGATCGCCCGGTGGTTCATCGCGTAGAGCCCCGTCAGCAGCGAGGCCCGGGCCGGCCCGCAGGGCACGGTGACGGTATGGTGCCGCTCGAAGAGCGTCCCCGTGACGGCGAGCCGGTCGAGGTTCGGCGTCGGGCAATGCGGGGCGAGCGGGCCGGAGAGGACCGAGGCGACGCACTGGTCGAGGGTGACGAAGAGGACGTTGCCGGGGCGCTCGGGCATGGCGCACTCCACCAGAAAGACATGGCCGGACCTTGCCGCCCCCCGGTCACCACGGCAAGTCGCAGGACGGCCCACGCCACGACGACCCCGCCGCAGGGTGGGCATCCTGCCCACCACCACGAGCGCGACCCATCTGTAGGGTGGGCATCCTGCCCACCACCACGCTCAGGCCACGCCACGACCCGCAGGGTGGGCATTCTGCCCACCACCCCCTGCCCGGATCACGCCGAAACGGCCGCCTTCCGCGTGAAATCGAACCTCTCCGCGAAATGACAGGCCGCCCGCTGCCCCGGCGCGACCTCGCGCAGCGCGGGCACCTCCGCCCGGCACCGCGCCTCGGCGAAGCGGCAGCGCGTGTGGAACTTGCAGCCCGGCGGCGGATCGGCGGGGGACGGGATCTCGCCCTCCAGCTTCTCGGCCGTCTTCGGCGCGTCCGGATCCAGCGACGGGATCGCCGAGAGCAGCGCCGAGGTATAGGGATGCCGGGGCCGCGCGAACAGCGCCCCGGTCGGGGCCGTCTCCACGATCTGCCCCAGATACAGCACCGCCACCTCGTTGCAGACATGCGCCACCACGCTCAGATCGTGGCTGATGAACAGGAACCCGATCCCCATGTCGCGCTGGATCTGCTTGAGCAGGTTCAGCACGTCCGCCTGGATCGACACGTCCAGCGCCGCGACGCTCTCGTCCGCCACGATGAAGCGCGGCCCCGACACCAGCGCCCGCGCGATCGAAATCCGCTGCCGCTGCCCGCCGCTGAACGCATGCGGAAAGCGCCGCAGATGCTCCAGGTTCAGACGGCATTTCTCAGCGATCTCCCGCACCCGTTCGTCCGTTTCGGCGCGGTTGCGGGTCAGCTTCATCACCTCCAGCGGCTCGGCGATGATGTCGCGCACGGTCATCCGGGGGCTGAGCGCCGCGTAGGGGTCCTGGAAGATCAGCTGCGCCCGGCGGCGGAACTCGCGCAGCGCCGGCCCGTCGAGATCGGTCAGGTCGAAGCTCTTCTCGCCGTCCCGGTAGAACACCTCGCCCGAGGATATCGGCGCGGCCTTCAGCAGCGCCCGCCCCAGCGTCGTCTTGCCGGACCCGCTCTCGCCCACGAGCCCGAAGAAGCTGCCCTTGCGGATGGACAGGCTCACCCCGTCCACCGCGTTCAGGAACTGACGCTCGCCGAAGAAGGAGCGCCCCAGCGGGTAGCGGACGAAGAGGTCCTTCGCCTCGATCAGCGGGTCGGACATGACACCTCCATCAGGCGGGCACCTCCACCGGGGCGAGCCCCTCGGCATAATGGCAGGCGACGGTGTGGCCCGCGCCGGAGGAGCGGGTCTCGGGCACCACGCGGTCGCAATGGCCCTTGCGGGCGATGGCGCAGCGGGTGTGGAAGACGCAGCCCGCGGGCCGGTTCAGCGGCGAGGGGATGTCCCCCGGCACCGGCGTCAGCTCCGCCTCCAGATCGTCGAGCTTCGGCAGCGCGTCGATCAGCCCCTTCGTGTAGGGATGGCGCGGGTCGCGGATGACCTGGCGGACGGTGCCGGTTTCCACGATGCGGCCCAGATACATCACCGCCACCCGGTCGGCCGTCTGGGCGATCACGCCCAGGTCGTGGGTGATGAAGAGGATGCCCATCCCGAATTCGCCCACCAGGTCCTTCATCAGGTCGATGACCTGCGCCTGGATGGTGACGTCGAGCGCGGTGGTCGGCTCGTCCGCGATCAGCAGTTTCGGCGAGGTCGACAGCGCCATCGCGATCATCGCCCGCTGGCGCATGCCGCCCGAATATTCGAAGGCGAACTGGTCGAAGCGACGCTCCGGCGCGGGGATGCCGACGCGGGCCAGCATCTCGATCGACAGCGCCTTCGCCTCCCGCTTCGTCATCCGCTTGTGGATCAGCAGCTGCTCGACCATCTGGTCGCCCACGGTGATCGCGGGCGCGAAGGAGGCCATCGGCTCCTGGAAGATCATCGAGATCGCGCCGCCGCGGATGCGCTCCATGTCCCGCTCGCGCTTGAGGGCGAGGATGTCGGTGGTCCGGCCATCGGCGGTCAGGGCGATGCGGCTGCGCGGGCCGTGAACGGTGTTGCCGCCGGTGAGGCGCATCAGCGACTTGGCGGTGACGGACTTGCCGGAGCCGCTCTCGCCCACGAGGCCCAGCACCTCGCCGGGTTCGATGTGGAACGAGACATCCTCGACCGCCGTGACGAGACCTTCGTCGGTGCGGAAACGGATGGTGAGGTTCTCGGCGGAGATCAGGGGCATGCCGCCCCCCTCCCCCCGGCCCCGCGCCGCGCCCCGGCCTCGCGCCGGGGCCTCGCCGTCAACGTACACCCGCGCCGCGCCCCGGCCTCGCGCCGGGGCCGCGCCGTCCCGGCAACCGACCGGCGGGATCCCGGCGCGGTGGCCGGGATGCCGGCGTGCCACATGCCAACCGCGCCCCTCATCTCCGCTGCCCCGAATACGGGTCCGCCGCGTCGCGCAGCCCGTCGCCCACGTAGACGAAGGCCATCACCAGGGCGATGAAGAAGAACACGGGGATGAAGTACCACTGGTAGTTCAGCAGCACGTCCGCAGAGGTCGTGTTCTGCAGCATCACACCCAGCGAATTCACCGGGTCCTTCAGCCCGAGGCCGATGAACGACAGCGCCGTCTCGCTGAGCACGATGTAGGGGAACGAGATCACCAGATCGACGATGATGTAGCTGGTGAAGCTGGGCAGCAGGTGACGCCGGATGACATGGCCCGCGCTCGCCCCCTGAAGCTGGGCGGCCAGCACGTAGTCCTGGTTCCGCTCCACCAGCAGGTGCGTGCGCACCCGCCGCGCCAGGGTCGGCCAGTTGATGAAACCGATGACGATCGAGATGAAGAAGAACCGTTTCTCGGACGACCATTCCTGCGGGATGAAGGCGGCGACGGCCATGAAGAGCGGGATGATCGGCACCGTCCGTATGGCATCCGTCACCATCTGGATCGCCCCGTCGATCAGCCCGCCGAAATAGCCCGCCACCCCGCCGATCACCAGCGCCAGCACGAAGGAGATCAGCACCCCCAGCGTGCCCACCGCCAGCGAGGTATGGATGGCGTGCAGCGTGCGCGAGAAGATGTCCTTGCCCGCGTCGTCGGTGCCGAAGAGGTGGATGAACCCGTCCTCGACCCCGAAGAGGTGGATGTCCGAATGGACGGGCCCCAGATCGTAATCCCAGCCGCGGACGAAAAACTGCACGTAGCGGCGGTCGTCGGTGTCCACGGTCGTCACCCAGCGGAAGTTGGTGGCGAGACTGCGCTCGCGCTTCACCCCGTGGATGAAGGGCCGCCAGGAACAGCCGTTGTCGTCGCAGAAGCGCGGAATCTGCGGCGCGCCGTTGGTGTAGTCCCTGTCGCGGCCGGCGATGGTGGGATCGTGCGGGCTGAGAAAGGGCGCGAAGAGGCCGAGGCAGATCAGGAAGACCAGCACGATCGCCGCGGCCATGGCGGTGCGGTTGCGCCTGAACCGCGCCCATATCAGCTGCCGCTGGGAGGCGGTGAAATACGCCTCGCGGGCGCGGCGCTCCACCGCGTCCTCGGTCTCGACGATGGCGACGTCGGGGCCGGTGGTCTCGTTCGTCAAGGTCATCGCGGGGCCTCGGGTGTTGCCGCCTGCAGCGGCGCCGGAGGGGGGCTGTCCGCCCCCCGCTGCCCTCCGGGCAGCCCCCCCGGCGATATTTCCGGCCAGGGGAAGCAGGGGATGTGGGTGGAGATCATGCGGCGGCTCCCATCACGGATTTCCGGACGCGGGGGTCGATGAGGGCCAGCGCGATGTCGGTCAGGAAGTTGATCGTCACGATGGTCGCGGTCAGCAGGAAGATGATCGCGCCCGCCAGCTGCTGGTCGTTCGACCGGGCGAGGCTGTCGAGCAGCAGCGAACCGACCTCCGTCAGCGTCAGGATCAGCGCGACGATGGGCAGCTCGTTGAAGATCCGGTTCAGGTCGAAGCCGAGAGAGTTGATGATCGGCCCGAGCGCGTGGCGCGCCGGATAGCGCCAGAGCAGCCGGCGGCCGTGCAGGCCCCGGGCGCGGGCCGCGGTGACGTAGAGCTTGCCGTTCTCGTCCAGCATCAGCGCCCGCACCGTCTGCAGCGCGAAGGCGGTGGCGGACCAGCCGAGGATGAGGACCGGCAGCCAGGCGCGGGACAGGAAATCCATCAGCTTGGCGAAGGACCAGGGCGCGTCGCGGTACGGCGCCGAGAAGAGGCCGGTCATCGAGTCGCCCCAGACCACGGTCGAGATCAGCATGACGATCAGCGCCAGCAGGAAGTTGGGCATGGCGAGGCCGAGGTAGCTGACGAAGCGGAGCGAGCCGTTCAGCCACTCGGAATTCGACGAGGCCGCGATGATCCCCACGGGTATGGCGATGAGATACGCCAGCAGCAGCGCCGCGAAGCAGATCGCGGCGGAGATGGCGAACTTGTCGCCCAGCAGGTCGTTGATGTTCAGACGCAGGATGCAGCTGTCGCCGAAATCGCCCGTGAAGGCGTTGCCGACCCAGGATGTCCAGCGGACGAGGAAGGGCCGGTCCAGCCCCAGGCGCCGCTCCTCCGCCTCGATGTCGGCGATCGAGATGCCGGAGCCCTGGGTGTTCTTGAAGGCGAGGTAGCGCTCCGCACAGGTGCCCGGCACCAGCTCCATCAGCGAGAAGACGATCAGCGAGACGAGCAGCAGCGTGAAGACGGCCATGGCCGCCCTGATCGCTGCAAATCTCGCGAAGTTCAGCATCTGTCCTCGGGTCTGGTGCGGTGCCGATCCGATGCCGGCGGTCGGGCCGGGGCGGTGCGCGGCCGCCCGGGCCGGTGATGTCGGGAAGGCGGTGCCGGGCTGAAGCCCGGCCGCAGGCCTCGTAGGGTGGGGTTTCACCCCACCACGGCGCCGGCCCCCACTCCGCCGATCCCCCGCCCGATCACTCCTCCAGGTACCACTGCCACGGCATGTAGGGGAACGTCCGGTAGTACTCGTAGCTCTGCGTCCTGAACTCGGCGAAGTTCTTCAGCGCGTTGCGGTGGTAGATCACGTTCGGCGCCTGCACCGTGCCGATGAAGGGCAGGTTCTCGGCCATCGACCGGGCCAGCTTCGCCCCGTATTCCGCCTGCTCCTCCGAGCCCGGCGAGGCGCCCTGGAAGCCGTCGATGTCGGACATCATCGTCCTGACCCATTCGGGCGGCTCAACCCCGCCGGCGCCGTTGCTGTCGACCCATTCCGCCCAGAGCATCGCGGTGCGGTGCCCGAAGTAGTTCTCGAACGGCGGGACGAACAGCTCCTTGTTGCCCATCACGATGGCGACCGGCTGGCCCTTTTCCCACATGCCGACGTCCAGCTGGTTGGACGACTGGGCAGAGCGGTATTCGTCCGGCGTGACCTCCTTCACCGCCGTCTGGATGCCCACGTCGGACCAGTACTGCGCGACCAGTTCCACCACCTCGCCGCCGATGCCCTGGGTGGCGAACTGCATGTTCAGCACCAGCTTGCCGCCCGACGGCAGCTCGCGGAAGCCGTCGCCGTCGGTGTCCGTCATGCCGATCCCGTCCAGCATCGCCTTCGCCTGCTCGGGATCGTATCCGGTATGAAGCTTCGTCAGCTCGGGATCGACGAAATCGGGGGTCGGCGAGAAGCCGATGTACTGCTTCGGCTCGCCCTGCCCGAAGAACGACACCTCGTTCAGCTCGTCGCGGTTGATGGCGATCGACATGGCCTTCCGGAACTCCGGATTGCCGAAGACCTCGCGCTTCGCCTCGTCCTCCGCCGTCATGTTGAAGCTGAAGGCCGGCATCGCGATCGTGGGCTTCAGCTGGATCGAGTAGTCGCCCTTCTCCTGGTTCTCCAGCAGGATCGGCGCGGCGCCCAGCGTCAGCGACTGCGACTTGTAGTCGGCCTCGCCGTTCACCAGCTTGAGGATCCGCACCTCGTTGTCGTTGGCGTAGAGCTCGTCCTGCCGGCTGATGTAGGGCAGCTGCTGGCCCGTCGTGTCGACCATGAAGAAGTAGGGGTTGGCCACCAGCTTGCGGCCCTCGGTCGTGTCGCTGACGTAGATGTGCGATTCGAGCGTCGGATAGGTGGCCTTGCCCAGCTTCTCCACCCTGTCCGGGTTGTTCAGCATCGGCGTCGGCGTGTCGGTCCAGTCGGAATTTCCGTAATAGGCCTGGATCACCTGATAGCCGGTCTCGAACCCGGCGTCCTGCGCCAGGGCGTCCGCCTCGGGGTTCTCCGGCAGCCAGTACCGGCCCAGGAAATGCTTCGGCAGGAAGGCCTGGGCGTAGGAGGTGGCGAAATGCGCCAGCAGGCCGGGCTTCGGCGAGGGCAGGTTGAAGATCACCGTCTCGGCGTCGGGCGTCTCCACCGTCATGGGCTCGCCCGCCACCAGGTTGTAGTCCTTGGGGCTCTCGTAGATCTTCGGATCGAGCGCGACGTCGTAGTAGAACTTCACGTCGGCGCTGGTGAAGGGCTCGCCGTCCGACCACCTGTGGCCGGGGCGCAGCCGGAAGGTCAGCTGCGTGAAATCCTCGTTCCATTCCCACGACTTCGCGACGTTCGGCACGATGGTCTGCAGGTCGTCCGCATAGCGCACCAGGTTGACGTGGCGCACCGACAGGAAATCCGATGTCCCCGCCTCGGTCGCGTTCGACAGCGCGTCGAGCGTGCCGCCGTAGGTGCCGATGGAATCGTAGGGCACGATGACCAGCGGCTCGGCGGGCAGGCGGTCGGCGACCGGGGGCAGGTCCTCGGGGTTGCCCAGGATCTCGCCGTTCAGCGCGGCGATCTCGGGGTTGTCCGAGAAGGTCATCTCGCAGCCCGCGGCCTCCTGATATTCGCTCAGGTCGTATTGCTGCGGGTATGCGCCCGGCTCAAGGTTGCCCATGTCCGTCTGGGTGATGGCCGGGCATTCGGCCAGGCCCATGCCCGCGCCGAGCGCGGTGACGGCAGCCGAGAGCAGCAGCCGTTTCGTGTGGTTCGACATCGTTCCCTCCTGTCGGTTCCCTGTCGGGTCCTTGCCGGGCGATTGTATCCCGCCCTTGTGACATCGTGCTTGCAGCCACTGCCGAGCCGCCCGCGGGAAAATCCTGGGCAGGCGGGCGCCGCTGCGTCAAGCGCGACGTGGACGGCAGGCGGGACGGGTGCGCCATCCGCGGAGAAATCGGGCTTGGCGCAGCTTCGGGTTGCACCGCGCTGCGCGGGCACAACCCGGGTCCCGGGCGTGCGCGGGGCGCTGCGCCGCTCCCCTCCTGGCGTCGCGCCGGGCCGGCTTCACCTCCCCTGCCCGCGCCGCTAGCCTTCCCCCCGACCGCAGGAGGACCCCATGCCCGAGATCACCCACACGTTCCGCGCCGTCACCCGCGACTGCCGCATCCACTCCGGCCCCGGGGCCATCGGCGCGCTGGGGGCCGAGTTGAAGCGGCGGGGCGCGGCGCGGGCGCTGGTGCTGACCGGGAACTCGATCGCCACGCGGACCGACCTGCCCGACCGGCTGCGCGCGGCAGGCGACGGGCGGGTGGCCGAGGTGTTTCCCGGCATCGGCAAGGACACCCCCCTTCCGGATGTCGAGGCCGCGGCGGCGCTGGCGCGCGGGATCGGGGCGGATGCGCTGGTCGCGCTCGGCGGCGGATCGGTGATCCAGGCGGCCCGCGTGACGGCGATCTTCCTCGCCGAGGACGGACGCCCCGAGGACCTCTCGACGCAATACCCCGAGGACGGCCCCGCCATCTCCCCCCGGCTGATGGCCCCGAAGCTGCCGATCATCAATGTGCCGACCATCGGGACCACGGCGCAGGATCGCGGCGGCTCTCCGGTGAAATGGCCGGGCGGGCCGCGGCGGCTGGAGTATTTCGATCCGAAGACCCGGCCCGCGGCGCTGATCTGGGACGAGGCCGCGCTGGCCACGGCGCCGCTGTCCATGGTCCGCGCCACGGCGGCGATGATGCGGTGGCGGGCGGTGCTGGACATGGGCTACGCCGCCGCGCCGATCCTGGTGGACCTGTCGCGGCGGCAGATCCTCGAGATCACGGGCCGGATCATGCAGGCGCTGGCGGCCGGAGAGGATACGGCCGCGCTCCGGGCCGATCTCTGCGTCGCGACCTGGCTGCACAACCGGCAGGCCGACGATGGCGGCAGGGCGGTGAACACCTGGGCGTCGCGGACGGATTACGCCTTCTCCACCGCGCTCTTCCACCGGCACGAGGAGGTGGCCCAGGGGGCGGCGGTGACGGCGCTCGGCGTGCCGCTGCTGCGGTCGATGGGCCCGCGCGATCCGGGGCCGATGGCGGCCATCGCGGCGGCGCTCGGCTTGGCGTCGGACCCGGAGGCCGTCGCGGACCGCCTGGCCGCCGAGTTCGAGGCGGCCGGGATGCCGGTGAACCTGACGCAGCTCGGCGTGCCGAAGGAGAGCCACGGCCCGGTGCTGGAAGGCGCGCTGACCAACTTCAACGCCGACCCGAAGCGCGAGTTCCTGGCACACCGCGAGGCGCTGTCGGAGGCTCTGTCGGCCTGCTGGTAGCGCCCCGCGACCCCCGCGCCCCACGCAATCCCGGGATAAAACCCCCGCCAATCGTCATCCCGGAGCTCCACCCGAGGATCCCATCCACCAGGCGCCCCGCAAGCCGTGCCGGCGCCGGCCCGTGGGATGGCGCGCGCAACACCCGAACGGGTGCGCTTTATCGTGACGTCACATTCCCCGCTCGGAGGCCTGGCCAGGCGTCACCAAAGCGCCAGCCCGCCCGGACGGGCCGGCGCTGGCGCGGCGCCTCCGGCTCGACTCCGTGCCCGGCAAGACCTCGACCGGGTCAACTCCTGCCCCGACCCCCACGACCACCGTCATCCCCGGGCCCGCCCCGAGGATCTCCCACCACCAGCGCCCCGCAAGCCGTGTCAGCGCCGGCCCGTGGGATGGCGCGCGCAACACCCGAACGGGTGCGCCTTATCTTGACATCACATTCCCCGCTCGGAGGGCCTGGCCGGGCGTCACCAAAGCGCCAGCCCGCCCGGACGGGCCGGCGCTGGCACGGCGTCTTCGGCTCGACTCCGTGCCGGGGAAGACCTCGACCGGGACATCCCCTGCCGTCGATCCCGAACCCCCTCCCCCGACCGCAACTCCATATCTGCGATATACCGGCCGCCCGGCTTGTGCCCCCCTTCCCCCCGCGCCAAACTCCCGGCACCGAGTCAAACGGGCCCCCGACGGGCCCCGGGGCGGCGGCGCAGCGGCGGGAGGAGCCGGGCGCCACCTCAGACCGCCCGCTGGTCAGGGAGGCCGCCATGAACGTCCAGGACAGCCAGCTTTCCGCCTTCCGCGCCGAGGTGCGCGAATGGCTGGAGAAGCACTTCCCGAAATCCCTCGCCCACCGGGGCGACGAGTATTTCGACATCGCCCCCCGCTATCCGGAGGGCGACGACTGGGCCGCCTGGCGGCGCGCCATGGGCGAGAAGGGCTGGGGCGGCACCGCCACCTGGCCGGCCGAATACGGCGGCGGCGGCCTGACCCGCCAGCAGGCGCTGATCCTGCGGGACGAGATGGACCGCGTCGGCGCCTTCTCTCCGATGATCGGGATCGCGCAGAACATGTTCGGCCCGACCCTGCTGGAATACGGCACCGAAGAACAGAAGAAGCAGCACATCCCCCCGATCGTGCGCGGCGACGTGGTCTGGTGCCAGGGCTATTCCGAACCCGGCGCGGGCTCGGACCTCGCCAGCCTCAAGACGAAGGCCGAGGACAAGGGCGACCACTACCTCGTGAACGGGCAGAAGATCTGGACCTCCGGCTCGATGTACGCGCAATGGTGCTTCTGCCTCGTCCGCACCGACAGCAGCCACAAGCACGAAGGCATCTCCTTCCTGCTGATCGACATGGCCACCCCCGGCGTCGAGGTCCGCCCGATCACCCTGATCTCCGGCAAGCAGACCTTCGCCGAGGTCTTCTTCACCGACGTGAAGGTGCCGAAGGAGAACCTCGTCGGCGGGTTGCGCGAGGGCTGGACCATCGCCAAGCGCCTGATGCAGTTCGAACGCGAGGGTATCGGCGCGCGGAAGATGACCGTGGGCGAGTTGCGCCCGCTGGACATCGTGGCGAAGGAATATCTGGGCGAGGAGGACGGCCGCATCCCCGACGCCGACCTGCGCGCCCGGATCGCGCGGCACCAGATGTGGGAACGCGCGCATCGGCTGACGGTCGAGCGGGTGGCCGAGGAGGCGAAGACCGGCCCGTCCGAGGCGACCTCGGTCCTCAAGAACGCCGCCAGCCACGCGCTCCAGACCCGGGGCGAACTGCTGATGGAGATCATGGGCATGAACGGCATCGGCTGGGAGGGCGACGACTACACCCAGAACGAACGCGAGACCACGCGCCAGATGCTCCAGAACAAGGCGCACTCGATCTACGGCGGGACCTACGAGATCCAGGCCAACATCATCTCCAAGCGCATCCTCGGGATGCGCGACCATCAGTAAGGGGGGCGCGACATGGCCGTTCTGAACGAAGAACAGACGATGCTGCGCGACGGGGCCCAGGAATGGGTCACCGAACGCGCGCCGGTCTCGGCCTTCCGCAGGATGCGGGACGGCGGCGAGACGATGGACAAGGCGCTCTGGAAGGAGATCGCCGAGATGGGCTGGGCCGGGATGGTCGTCGCCGAAGATCACGGCGGATCCGACTTCGGCGTGACCGGCATGGGCCTGGTGCTGGAGGAGATGGGCAAGCAGCTTGTCGCCTCGCCGCTGTTCATCTCGGGGCTGGTGGCCGCCAGCGCGCTCAAGGAGATGGGGTCCGACGCGCAGCAATCCGAATGGCTGCCGAAGATCGCGGAGGGGTCGAAGATCGTGACCTTGGCGGTGGATGAAGGCACCCGCCACGACACCGCGAAGACGGCAGCGCAAGCCGAAGCCTCCGGCGACGGCTACACGCTCTCGGGCACCAAGGTGCATGTGATCGAGGGGATGGCGGCGGACGCGATGCTGGTCCTCGCGCGGACCTCCGGCAAGGCGGGCGACACCGACGGGCTGACGCTGTTCCTCGTCCCGGCGGACGCGCAGGGCGTGACCCGGACGAAACTCGCCGTCTTCGACTATCGCGGCTATGCGAAGGTCCAGCTCGACGGCGTGCAGGTCGGCAAGGATGCGGTCGTGGGCGAGGTGGGCAAGGCTCACGCTCCGCTGGAAAAGGTGCTGGACGTCGCCCGCGTCGGCATCGCCTGCGAGATGCTGGGCCTCTGCCAGCAGGCCTTCGACACAACGCTGGAATACCTCAAGACCCGCGTGCAGTTCGACACGATCCTGGCCCAGTTCCAGGCGCTTCAGCACCGGATGGCGGACCTCTTCATGGAGCTGCAACTGGCCCGCTCGGTCGTCGAACACGCGGTGCGCGAGATCGACGCCGGCGGCGAGGGCGCGGCGGAGGCGGCGATCCTCGCCAAGGGCTTCGTCGGCGATGTCTCGAACAGGATGACCCGTCAGATGATCCAGCTGCACGGCGGGATCGGCATGACGGACCAATACGACGCGGGCTTCTACATCAAGCGGTCCCGCGCGCTGGAGGCAACCTTCGGGAACGCCGCCCAGCATGTCGAACGCTGGGCGCAGTCGCGCGGCTACTGAAGGAGAACGACGACCATGGGTGTCCCCTATCCCGACCTGATGGACATGAAGACCGAGCAGACCGAGCTCTCGTGGGGCGACCGCGAGGTCATGCTCTACGCGCTCGGCATCGGCATGGGGGAAGATCCCCTGGGCGAGGACGAGCTGGCCTTCGTCAACGAAGGCTGGCTGACCCCGCGCGAGCCGACGTTGAAGGTGGTGCCGACCTTCGCCTCGACCTTCGGCTATTTCGTCCGGCCCCCGGCGATCGAGCTGAACCGCGTGAAGGTCGTCGACGCCGCGCGGGACATCGAGTTCCACAAGCCGCTGCCGATCGAATGCAAGGCCACGGCCGACGCCTCCTACACCGGGGCCTGGGACAAGGGCGACAAGGGCGCGATCATCCAGCGTGAATCGGTGGTGCGGGACGAGAAGGGCGAAAAGCTCTGCACCGTGCGGGGCATGAGCTTCGCCCGCGGCGACGGCCATTTCGGCGGCCCGAAGGACGGCAACCCGGAACCGCACCAGGCGCCGGACCGCGCGCCCGACCTGTCGGTCGACATCGACACGCGGCCCGGCCAGGCGCTGCTCTTCCGGCTGGCCGGCGACCGCAACCCGCTGCATTCCGACCCCGAGTTCGGCACGAAGGCCGGGTTCGAACGGCCCATCCTGCACGGCATGTGCACCTACGGCATCACCTGCCGCGCGGTGCTGTCGACCTATGCCGACTGGGATCCCGCCGCCTTCCGCCGCCACGCCGCGCAGTTCCGCTCTCCCGTCTATCCGGGCGAGACGATCACCGTGCATATGTGGCGCGACGGCGGCACGATCAGCTTCGAGGCCGAGGTGAAGGCGCGCGGCGTCACGGTCGTGAAGCACGGGCTGACCGAGCTGGGGTGAGGCGGGTGGTGCCGGGCTGAAGCCCGGCCTACGACCTGCACACCCCGTAGGCCGGGCTTCAGCCCGGCTCCCCCGACATCAATATCGAACCATACGGAGACAAAATGGGACTTCTCGACGGCAAGGTTGCCATCATCACCGGCGCGGGCAACGGCCTCGGCGCGGCCTACGCGAAACTCTTCGGCAAGGAGGGCGCGAAGGTCCTCGTCAACGACCTGGGCGGCGCGCGTGACGGCTCGGGCGGGTCCATCGGCGCGGCGCAGGCCGTGGTGGACGAGATCAAGGCCGCCGGCGGCGAAGCCATCGCCAACGGCAACGACGTGTCGACCATGGAAGGCGGCCAGGCGATCTTCGACCAGGCCATCAAGGAATGGGGCAAGGTCGACATCCTCATCAACAACGCCGGCATCCTGCGGGACGAGACCTTCCACAAGGGCACCGAGGCCAACTGGGACATGGTGCTGAAGGTCCACCTGAAGGGCACCTACTGCTGCACGAAGCCCGTCTGGCAGTGGATGCGCGACAACGGCGGCGGCGTCGTCGTGAACACCACCTCCACCTCCGGCCTGATCGGCAACTTCGGCCAGACCAACTACGGCGCCGCCAAGGCCGGCATCGCGGGCCTGACCCGGAACCTCGCCATCGAGGGCCGCAAGTACAAGATCCGCGTCTGGGGCATGTCGCCCGGCGCGCTGACCCGGATGACCTCGGACCTGCCGCGCTACCGCGAGATGACCGACAAGGGCGAGGAATTCCCCGTCACCGGCCAGCCCGACACCATCGCCCAGGCCATGCTCTACATGTGCTCGGACCTCTCCGGCGAACAGACCGGCAAGTTCATGCACGTCGCCCGTCAGGGCGTGGCCGAGCTGAAGGTCATGCGCGCCCCCGGCTGGGCCCCGACCCATGCCTACACGGCGCAGGAAATCGCGGATCACCACGACGAGATCTTCTTCCCGGACAACGCCTCGTGATAGGCTGACGGCATGAGCGAGAAAGGCCCCCTCCACCCGTACCGCGTCCTGGAACTGGGCTCCGGCGATGCCGTGGCCTACCTGGGCAAGCTGTTCTCCGATTTCGGCGCCGAGGTGCTGAAGATCGAGCCGGAGGGAGGAGACCCCCGCCGGTCGCAGGGGGTGGAGGCGGTGCCCGGCACCGCCGCCTACCAGGCCTTTCTCCACACCAACAAGAAAAGCCTCACCGCCGACTGGCGGGAGGCCTCCGGCGCGCAGGTGATCCGCAAGCTGCTGGCCTCCTGCGACGTGCTGATCGACGCCCGCACGCCGGCGGAAATCGCGGGTTCAGCCCTCGACCACCGCGCGCTTCAGGTCGCCGACCCGGGCCTCGTCATCATGGGGATGTCCTGGTTCGGCCCGACCGGCCCCTACCGCCACTACAAGGGGACCGAGGCGGTGGCCCGCTCCCTCGCCGGCCTCGTCTACGACACCGGCCCGCTCGACGGCGTGCCGATGCTGGCGCGCGAGGGCCATGCCGCCGTGATCGCCGCCTGCACCGCCTTCGTGCCGGTCTGCGCCGCGCTCTGGAATGCCGAGGCCGGGGGCCGCCGCTTCTCCATGGGCATCCTCCAGGCGCTGAGCCAGGTGATCGAATACGACGTCGGCATGCAGTACGACGTGGCGAAGAAACCCCGCCAGGGCGTGAACCGCTTCGGCCGCTCCTTCCCCGCGCATCCGATGCCCGCGAAGGATCGCTACCTCGGCGTGTCGATCATGACCCACGGGCAATGGCTGTCCTTCTGCCACATCCTCGGGCTCGAGGAGCTGGGCGAGGACCCCCGCTTCAACACCGTCCTCGCCCGTCAGGCCCACCAGACCGAGCTGGAGCCGATCCTGGAGGCGAAGCTCAAGGAACGCACCGCCGCCGAATGGTTCGAGCTTGGCCTCGAACACAAGATCCCGCTGGCGATCATCCCCGAGGTGCAGGACCTCAAGGACCTCTCCTTCCACCGCGAACGCCGCTCCTTCGGGACCGTGACGATCGGAGACCGCACCTTCGACGCCCCCATCCTTCCGCAGCAGCTGACCGCCACGCCCCCGATCCGCAACGGCATCGCCCCCCTGCCCGGCACGACCACCCCGGACGACCTGAAATCCCGCAAGCGCGCCACGAAGAACACCGTGGCGAAGGACCTGCCGCTGAAGGGCCTGCGCGTGCTGGACCTGACGATGGGCTGGGCCGGGCCGCTCTCCACCCGCTCCCTCGCCGACCTCGGCGCGGATGTCGTGAAGGTCGAATCCTGCCGCCAGCCCGACTGGTTCCGCGGCCTCGACCAGCGGCCGCCCTTCCACGCCGACCGCACCTACGAGAAGCAGCACCAGTGGATCCCGATGAACCGCAACAAGCGCGGGACCACCATCGACATCTCGGTCCCCGAGGGCCGCGACCTGGTGCTGAAACTGGCCGAGACGGCGGATCTCTGCGTCGACGCCTATGCCGCCGACGCCATGCCCAAGTTCAACCTGACGGCGGATGTCCTGCGCGAACGCAACCCGCGCCTCGTGGTGCTGACCATGCCCGCCTTCGGGATGAACACCGCCTGGCGGAACGGCCGCGCCTACGGCTCGACCATCGAACACGCCTCCGGCATCCCGATGGTCAACGGCCGCCCCGAGGATCCGCCCGCCATGTGCCATTCGGTCTTCGGCGACGCCATCGGGGGCGTGAACGCCGTGGCCGCGATGATGGTGGGCCTGCTGCACCAGAAGCGCACCGGCGAGGGCCAGCACATCGACATGGCGCAGGTCCAGGCGATCCTGCCGCTCTTCGCCGAGACGATCTGCGAATATTCCGTCACCGGAAAGGTCCGCCCGCGCGACGGCAACGTGCATCCCCGGCACTATCCCTACGGCGTCTTCGCCTGCTCGGGCACACAGAACTTCCTGACCGTCGAGGTGCGCGACGCCGAGGAATGGCGCGGCCTCTGCCGCGTCATGCGCCGCCCCGATCTGGGCGAGGATGCCTCGCTGGCCGACGTGGCCGCCCGCCGCGCCCGGGCGGCCGAGATCGACCGCGCCATCGCCGACTGGGCGGCCACGGTGAAGGTCTCCATCGCGATGAACGAGCTGCAGGTCAACGGCGTGCCGGCGGGGGTGGTGAAGCCGGCGCTGGACGTGCCGTGGGATCCGCACATGCTGGCCATCGGCCGCTACGAGGTGCTGGAGCGCGACTGGATCGGCGGCCTCCTGATGCCGGTCTGCTGCTACACCGAGGGCGACGCGACGAAGGGCTATCCGGCATACATGCCGCCCCCGACGCTGGGCCAGCACAACCGCGAGGTGCTGATCGGGGAACTGGGCCTGTCGGAGGCCGAATTCGCCGCGCTGGAAGAGGCGGGCGTGATCGGCACCGAGGCCACCACCGAACGCCCGAAACCGGTGAAGTGGCCCGCCCAGGCGGCGGAGTAAGAGCGGCGGCCTGAGCCGTCGCGACCACAGCGAAGCCTTTGGACAAGCGAAACACAAGCCGTGCAGCGCCGGCCCGTGGGATGGCGCATCCCGACGGCCTGGCGGGTGCGATTTATCGAGACGTCACATGCCCCGCTCGGAGGCCTGGCAAGGCGTCGACATAGCGCCAGCCCGGGGGGCGGGCCGGCGCTGCACGGCGCCTTCGGCTTGATTCCGTGCGGGGAAGACCCAGACCGGGAGAAGCCCTGCCCCACCCCGACGTCCACCGTCATCCTCAGAACATGTAGTTCCCGCCGTTCAGGTGCAGCGCCTGCCCGTTCACGAACCCGCCCGTGGTGCACAGATAGACCGCCCCGTAGGCCAGATCGTCCACATGCCCCCACCGCTTCACCGGGATCTCCTCCCGCTTCTCGTCCACGAAGGTGAAGGGGTACTGCGACCAGTCCCGCTCGGTGTCGATCGCCCCCGGCACCAGGGTGTTCGCGGTGATCCCGAACGGCCCCAGCTCCTTCGCCAGCGCCTTGGAAAACCCGTGCATCCCCGCCTTCGCCGCGATGTTGTAGGCGCGTTCCGGCAGATGCCCCGTGAACCCGTCGTAGCCCGAGACGTGGACGATCCGCCCCCACCCCGCCGCCTTCATCCCCGGCACCACATGATGGGCCAGATAGAACGAGGCCGACAGGTTGATGCGGATCGAGCTGTCCCAGTCCTCGATCGAGATGTCGTCGAAGGGCTTGTGCAGCCGCCGCCCCACGTTCGACACGGCAATCACCGGCGGGCCCAGAACCTCCACCGCCTCGGCCACCATGCGGCCCACGGCGTCGGGGTCCGACACGTCGCACATGATCCCGTGCGCCTGCCCCCCGGCCTCGCGGATCAGACCCACCGTCTCCTCGACCGCGCCCGCGTCGCGATGTCCGTTGACCACCACCGCCGCCCCCGCCTCGGCCAGGCGGCAGGCGATGGCCCGCCCGATGTTGCGGCCCGAGCCGGTGACCAGCGCCACCTTCCCGTCCAGTCGCGTCGGATGCAGCCCAAGGGCGTTCGGAATGGCGCGGCTCATGACGTGGTCTCCCGGAAGAACGGCCAGAACACCCGGCCGAAGTCGCTGTCGCCCGGCTCCACCGGGCCCGCCGAGACGGTGAAGTGATCGCGGCCCGGGATCTCGGCCATCCGCACGGCATTGCCCGCGCGCGCCCAGGCCCCTTCCATCTGCGCGGCCTGCCAGGCGAACTCGGCCGTCTCGTCGCCGCCCCAGACGATCAGCGCCGGGCAACCGGGCCGCGCCTTCGTCACCGGAGAGCAGGCCAGCGCACGGGCATGATCCAGCCCCAGGTCCTTCTCCAGAAATCCCCAGCGGAACGGCATCAGATCGTAGAGCCCCGAAAACGGCGTCGCGCCCCTGATCACATCGGCAGGCAGCCCCCGCGCGGCCCAGTCCGTGCAGGCCATCTCCATCGTCAGATGCCCGCCGGCGGAGTTGCCGCAGACGTGGATGCGCCCCGGATCGCCCCCGTGATCGGCGATGTTGCCATGCACCCATTCGACCGACCGGCGCACCTGCTCGGTCAACACCTCCAGCGTCACGTCGGGGCAGAGATCGTATTCCACCACCACCAGCGTCACCCCGCGCGGGCGGGTGCCGAAGGCGACATACTGCGTCGTGTCCTTCGACGCTGTCAGGCTGCGCCAGTAACCGCCGTGGATGTAGATCAGCACCGGCGCGCCGGGCGCCTCCGCCGGGAAGACGTCCAGCACCTGACGCGGCGTATCGCCATAGGGAATGTCCAGCGTGCAGGGCAGCGTGGCGCGCGCCTCGGCCGAACGCTCCGCCTTGCCCTCGTTCACCCCCAACGCCGGCGGCTGCCAGACCGCGACGTCGTATTGCCGGTCGATCTGTTCGGATGTCTCGAAATGGCGCCAGAGCATCGACAGGTTCCTCCCCGGACCACCGTGCGCTGCGTCAACCACCGGCCCGCACCGCAGATATACCGACGCGATACCGACGCAATACAGACGCGATACCGACGCCCCCTTTCGGCGCCGAAGCCCTGTTAACCATGGCTCCGAGCCCCCGATTCGGCGGGCGGAGGCCTCCGGCCACCGCCCGCCCCGTTCACATCCCGATCATGTCCGCCCGGTCGGTGATCCGGTCGACGATCCGCATCGAGGCGATGTCGATCATCCGCCCCTCGAACTGGGCCGCCCCCTCGCCCCGCGCGATGGCCTCCTCGAAGGCCTTCTTCATGCGGCGGGCACGGTCCACGTCCTCGGGGGTCGGAGAGAACACCTCCTGCGCGATCTCCACCTGGCTGGGATGGATCGCCCATTTCCCGACCATGCCGAGGATCATCGACCTGCGGCATTCCTCGCGGTAGGTGTCGGGGTCGGAGAAGTTGGCGAAGGGCCCGTCCACCGCGTCGATCCGGTTCACCCGCGCGGCGATGGTCATCTTCTGCCGCTGGTAATGCCAGATGTCGCCCGGATAGCCGCTGTCGCCGCCGATATCCTTGGTGGACACGCCCTGCGAGGCCGAATAGTCGCCCATCCCGAAGATCAGCGCCTCCAGCCGGTCCGAGGCGGCGGCGATCTCGTCCACCTTCTGCATCGCCTCGACTTCCTCGATCAGTGTCTCCAGCCCGATCTTCTTCTTCAGTTTCAGCTTCTTCTCCATCTGCGTCATCAGCTTGTCGCAGAAGGTGATGTCGTCCGGCCCCAGACATTTCGTCAGCATGATGAGGTCGAGGTTCTCGCCCGCGCCTTCCATCACCTCGATGATGTCCTCGGCCGCATACTCGGTCGTCAGGTCGTTGATCCGCACGCAGCGGGTCGACTTGCCGAAATCCAGGTTGTTCAGCGCATCGACGATCTTCTTCCGCGCGGGCCGCTTGGCATCCGGTGCCACGGCGTCCTCCAGGTCGAGGAAGATGTAATCCACGTCCAGCCCCGCGGCCTTCTGCATCATCTTCTCGGACGAGCCGGGGACGCTCAGCTGGCAGCGGCGCAGGCGCTTGGGTCGTGCAGTCATTGTGATTTCCTCCCGATTTCCGCAAGTTGCAGGCCGCTTCTCGTGCATCGCACAAGGAACGGCCGCGAAGGTCAGTCCACCGCGCCCGAGGCGCGCAATTCGCTTATCCGCTCGGGGCTTATCCCGAACTCCGAAAGTATCTCGTCGGTATGCTCGCCCTGCAGCGGCGCACGGGCGCGGACCCCGCCGGGCGTGCCGGTCATCTTTACCGGCGTGTTGGCGATGGTCACGTCCGTCTCGGTCCCCGGATGCTTCACCACCGACAGCATGTCACGCACCGCGAAATGCGGATCGTTGAACTGGTCGTCGGCGGTATAGACCGGGCCGAAGGGGATGTGGCCGCCCAGCACCTCGGCGATCTCCGCCCGGGTACGGGGCATGGTGAAGGCCTCGACGAAATCGATGATCTCCTGCCGGTGCTCCAGCCGCTGGTCGTTCAGCCCGATGCGCGGGTCCGACGCCAGTTCCGGCCTCCCGAGCAGCCGCGTCAGGATCTCCCAGAACTTCTCGTTCGGGCAGGCGATGGAGACCCAGCCGTCCTTCGCCCGGAACAGCCCGAACGGGCACAGCAGAGGGTGATGGTTCCCCTCCACCCCCGGGTTCTCGCCGGTCATGCCACGCTGGAAGATCGAGCGTTCGCAGGTCGCCATGATCGCGTCGACCATGCCGATATCCACATACTGACCCTCGCCCGTCTGGCGCGCCCGGAAGACGGCCGAGACCAGCCCGAAGGCCGCATACATCGCCGGGATGATGTCGCCCACGCCGGGCCCGACCTTGGTGGGCATGCCCCCGCGCTCGGCCCCGGTGATGCCCATGATGCCGCCCATGGACTGCGCCACGGGATCGTAGGCGGGCCAGTGGGCATAGGGCGATTCCCCGCCCCGACGGTCGCCGAAGCCGCGGACGGAGACATAGACGATCGCCGGATTGATCTCGCGCAGCGTCTCGTAGGAATTGCCCAGCCGGTCGGCCACGCCGCCTCGGTAGTTCTCGATCACCGCGTCGGCCTGCTTCACCATCTCGTGGAAGAGCGCGATGCCTTCCTTCGTCTTGAAGTCGATGCAGATCGACCGCTTGTTGCGGTTGATCGACCCGAAGTACGCGCCGTAACCCCCTGCTTCGCGGGAGATTTCCCCCTTCAGGTGCGGCCCGATCCGGCGGGTGTTGTCACCCCCCACGGGTTCGATCTTGATGACCGTCGCGCCCTGGTCGGCCAGCATCATCGACCCGAAGGGCCCCGCCAGCATCATCGTCAGGTCCAGCACGACGACGCCTTCCAGCGCCCCCGGGAATGTCGACAACGCCATCTCAGCCCTTCCGCCGCAGCTCGACCGTCCTGTCGGCCTGCACGCAGAGCTTGTCCTTCTGGTTGATCCCGTAGTGCCGGAAGGTGACGATGCCGGTCTTCGGGTCGTCGCCGTCCTGTTTCTTCAGGACCTCCGAGAAGGCATAGAGCGTGTCGCCGTGATAGACCGGCGCGGTCAGGCGGATGCCGGTCATGCCGACCTCGCGCACCGCCTGTTCGGCCGTGTCCTGTGCCGCCAGCCCGATGACCATGCTCAGGTTGATGCCGCCGAAGACGACGCGGTCGTTGAAGACCCCATGCCCCTCGCCGCCCTGCATCCGGTGGGCGTTGAAATGCCCCTCGGCCGTGTTCATGACCATGTTGGTGATCAGGACGTTGTCCATCTCGTTCACGGTCTTGCCGCGGGCGTGGCGGATGATCTCGCCTTCGGTGAAATCCTCGAAATACCCGTCGTCGGAGGTGATCGCCGCGAGGTCCGTCATTTGTTCCCCGCTTCCTTGTTGCCCCAGGCCTTCTCGAACGCCGTCTCGGTGATCCACTTGTCGACCTCGGACTTGCCCAGAAGGTTGTCCGAGATGATCCGCTGCTGGATCTCGCTGGTGCCCTCGAAGATCTTCGTCAGGCGGGCGTCGCGCCAGTAGCGCTCGATCGCGTGCAGCTTCGTGTAGCCCGCGCCGCCCAGCACCTGCAGCGCCTCCGACGTCACGCGCTCGGCCATCTCGGAGGCGAAGTATTTCACCATCGAGGCCTCCTTGTCGCAGCGGCGGCCCTGGTCGATCTCGTTGCAGACGAACCAGAGCAGCTGACGCGCTGCCTCCACCTCGGTCGCCATGGTGGCGAGCTTGAAGCGGATCGCCTGGAATTCGCTGATCGGGCGGCCGAACTGGGTGCGTTCCTGCGCGTAGGCCAGCGCATCCTCCAGCGCGCCCTGGGCCAGGCCGATGGCGCGGGCGGCGGTGTGGGCGCGGGCGGTTTCCAGCCCCGTTGCCATGATGCGGAAGGCCATGCCCTCCTCGCCCAGCAGGTTGGCGGCGGGGACGCGGCAGCCGTCGAAGGACAGCTCCAGCGTGTTCCAGCCGAAATAGCCGATCTTGGGGATCGGGCTGCCACTGACGCCCTTCGGCAGCTCGCCGCGCGGCTTCTCGATCATGAAGCAGGAGATGCCCATCCACCGTTTCGCCGAATTCGGCGGCGGAGAGGTGCGAGCGAAGACGGTCATGAAGTCCGACCCGTCCGCGAAGGTGCACCAGTACTTGTTGCCGGTGATGACCCAGTCGTCGCCATCCTTCACCGCGCGGCAGGAGATCGAGGCGAGGTCGGACCCGGTGCCGGGCTCGGACAGGGACGAGGCGTTCAGGAATTCGCCCCGCACCACGCGCGGCAGGTATTCTGCCTGCTGCTCCTTCGTCATGACCCGCCGGATCATGCCCCCCTGCCCGCGCGCCATGATCGAGGCGACGGACATCCAGCCGCGCGCCAGCTGTTCGGCCACCAGGCAGTATTCGAAACAGCCGAGCCCCAGCCCACCGTATTCCTCGGGAATTGTGATCCCGAAATAACCCATGTCGGCCATCTTCTGGCGCAGATCCATCGGGATCTCGCCCTGCTCGGGGTCGAGCTTGTTCGCGACGGGCAGCACCTCTCTCATCGTGAATTCGCGCGCAGTGTCGCGGATCATGATCCGCTCTTCGGTGAAATAGCCGCGGCCGTCGTTGCTGTAGCTGCCGTCCATCATCTGTCTTTCCTCACCAGGTTGGTGCGGCGGAAACGGATGACCTCCTCGCCGCGCTGGTTCACGCCCCTTGTCGCCCAGGTCACGATGCCGAACTGCGGGCGCTTGCCGCTTTCGCGGGTATCCGTCGTCTCGGATGTCGCGTAGACCGTGTCGCCCGGATAGACCGGCACGCCGTAGACGCAATCGTCCACGCCCAGGAACGGGCCGCCGCCTTCCGAGCAATCCTCGACCGTCAGACCGAAGACCGTGTTGAAGACCAGCAGCGGGTTCACCGGGGTGTCCGGATGCCCCTCCGCCCGCGCGACCTCGGCATTGGTGTAGCGCGGGTTGTAGTGCATCGTCAGGATCGAGAAGGTCGTGTTGTCGCCCTCGGTGATCGTGCGGCCCCAGTGGTGGTGGAAGGTCTGGCCCTTCTCGAAATCGGCGAAGCGGTTGCCGCGGGCGCGGTATTTCGCGTCCCTCTTCAGGCGGGTGACGATGTCGTCGGTCATCGTGGCGGTGCTCCTCCCCTTCGAGTCGCCTCTCACGGCATTCGATGGAATGCCGTTTTGACCGAAGGAACAGGTTTTCGACCCTGGCGTCAATCGAACCACGGGAACGGCATGTATGTGCAGGTCGGATCGCCAGCAGGCGGCGCGGGGCCGGCCGGGGGGGGCTTCGGGAACGACCTTTCGGGGGACGATCTTCACGAGCGCGCTTCGGGGACGGGGGGCGGGGCGACGCTCCGGCAGGAGCGAGCGCCGCACGCCGCGCTCAGTTCACCGCGTTCGGCGGCGTCTCGCCGGCAAAGAACGCGCGCAGGTTCTCCACCGCCATCAGCCCCATCCGCTCTCGCACCTCCAGCGCCGCCGTGCCGAGATGCGGCAGCAGCACCGCGTTCTCCAGCTCCCGCAGCGCCTTCGGCACCTCGGGCTCGTTCGCGTAGACGTCGAGCCCGGCCGCCGCGATCCGCCGTGCGGCCAGCGCCTCGATCAGCGCCGACTCGTCCACCACGTCGCCGCGGGCGACGTTCACCAGCACCGCGTGGGGCTGCATGGCAGCCAGCACCTGCGCGTCGATCATCCCCGCCGTTCCGGCCCCGCCAGGCACCGCGATCACCACGAAATCCGCCTCCGCCGCCAGCTGCTCCAGCGACACCTGACGGGCGGGCAGGTCCACCGCCTTGTCCGACCGGTTGTGGTAGATCACGCTCATCCCGAAGCCGAAATGGCAGCGCCGCGCCACCGCCTGGCCGATCCGGCCCATGCCGACGATGCCGACCGTCTTGCCGGTCACGTGACCGCCCAGCATCTGCGTCGGGTGCCAGCCGGTCCACCGGCCCGACCGCACCAGCCGCTCGCCCTCGCCCGCCCGCCGGGCGGCCGACAGCAGCAGCGTCATGGCGATGTCCGCCGTCGCGTCGGTCACCGCGCCGGGCGTGTTGGTGACCGTGATCCCGGCGCCCCGCGCCGCCGCCACGTCGAGGTGATTGTAGCCCACCCCGAAGTTCGCGATGATCCGGCAGCGCGGCCGGTCGAAATCGGCGAAGGCCTGGGCGTCGAAACTGTCCCCGAGCGTGGCCAGGATGCCGTCGTGGAGCACCAGCGCGGCGCGCAGCTGCGAGCGCTTCATCACCTCGTTGGTCTCGCGGATTTCGACGTCGAAATGCGTCTCGGCCTCGGCGATGACGGCGTCGGGCATCGGGCGGGTGACGAGGATCCGGGTCACTGCATCCGCTCCCCCGGTGCGACCTCGCCGTCGACTCCGCCGTCGGGGGCCAACAGGACGATGGCGCCGTCGGCATCGGCGACGCCCAGCACCAGCACCTCGGACATGAAGGGCCCGATCTGGCGGGGCGGGAAGTTCACCACGCCCATCACCGTCCGGCCCACGAGCGATTCCGGCGTGTAGTGGTGGGTGATCTGCGCCGACGACCGCCGCTCCCCGATCTCCGGACCGAAGTCGATCCACAGCTTGATCGCGGGCTTGCGCGCCTCGGGGAAGCGTTCGGCCCGGGTCACCTTCCCGGCGCGGATGTCGACCGCGAGGAAATCGTCGAACGTGATCTCAGCCATCCGACAGCTCCCTGCCCCGTGCCGCCGCCGCCGCGACCGCGCGGTTCAGCAGCCGCGGGAAGCCCGTCTCCTCGTCCATCAGCACGGCCAGGGCCGCCGCCGTCGTTCCGCCGGGGCTGGTCACGTTGACGCGCAGCTGCGCAGGGTCCTCGCCCGAGTCCATCGCCAGGGCGCCCGCCCCCGCCACCGTCGCGCGGGCCAGCCGCAGCGCCAGGTCCTGCGGCAGGCCCTGCGCCGCGCCGGCCGCCGCCAGCGTCTCGATCAGGTGGAAGACATAGGCCGGGCCCGAGCCCGAGACCGCCGTCACCGCATCCATCTGCGCCTCGCTGTCCAGCCGCACAACCTCGCCGACCGCCGACAGCAACGCCTCGGCCGTGTAGAGCTGCGCCGCGCCCGCGGCGGCGTTGCCGACGATGGCGGTGATGCCGCGCCCGATGGCGGCGGGGGTGTTGGGCATGGCGCGGACGATGGGGGTGGACGCGCCGAATTCCGCCTCGAACCGCGCGATCAGGGTGCCGGCCGCGACCGAGACGAACATCGTGCCGCCGCCGCGTCCGCCATTCCCGGCCAGCGCCTTCAGCGCGGGCAGCGCGTCGCCCATCATCTGCGGTTTCACGGCGACAATGGCCACCGCCGGATCGGCGGGCATCTCGCCCTCCAGCCGCACGCCGGTGCCCTTCAGCCAGTCCGACGGCGCCGGTTCGATCACCCGCACCGCGCCCGGTTCCAGCCCGCGGTTCAGCCAGCCCGCCAGCATCGCGCCGCCCATCTTCCCGCAGCCCAGCAGGACCAGCCCGCGGCGGTTCAGCTCGCTCATGTCCATCGCAGGATCCCCCGTTCGTCCCGGTTCGGGGAAGTGATAGGCGGCACCGGCAGGGGGTGCAATGGCGGGCCGTCCCGGCGGCCGGTCATCGGTGCGATGCCGCCCCGGCCCCGCCCGTAATGCGGGACGGACCGGGATCGCCCCGGGCCTCCGGAATGCGGAACGGCCCGGGTTCGCACCGGGCCGTCCGGTCATCCGATGCGGCGCGGGGTCACGCCCGGCCGTAGGCCTCCGCAATGGCCACCTGCAGCGCGTCCTTCGCCGGCTTGTCGCCCCATGCGGCCAGCTGGAAGGCGGGATAGTAGCGCTCCGCCGTCAGCACCGCCGCCGTCAGCAGCGTGTCGATCTGCTCGGGCGAGGCCGCCTGGCCGCCCGACAGCAGCAGCCCGTAGCGGTAGACCATCAGCTTCTGTTCTTCCCACCAGGTGAAGCTGCCGGCCCAGCACTGGTCGTTGATGCCGTTCAGCAATTCGTAGATCCGGGGCAGAGAGCCCTCGGGCGGGTCCATCTCGAAGGTGCAGACCATGCGCAGCGTCTCGTCGTGGTGCGACCATGCGAGGGTGATCGAATAGGTGCGCCACTGCCCCTCCACCGCCATCGCGATCTGATCGTCGCCGATGCGGTCGAAATCCCAGTCGTTGTGCTCGGCGAGGGTCTCGACGATGTCGATCGGATGAATCTCGTCGCTCAGGAACGCTTCGGAAAGTGCCATGGCCCACCTCGTGTTGTTGTAGCGCGCGGGGGGCGAATGCACCCCTGGCGCCAGGTGCCTGCTCCAGGGACTGGGCGGCTTGCCCCTGTCCCTTACAAGATATGGTGAGGGTCGCGTAACGGCCTGTAAAGCGATTTGTTGGGGATAACGCCAGGAAGTTGTGGATTTCCCCTGCCCGACCACAATTTCCGGCGCAGGGCGTGCGCCTGGCGCGGTCGGCTTGACGCGGTCCGGCGGCTTGCCTAGCAGCAGGGACAGCCAGCGCCGACCGCGAGCGACCAGATCCCGGACTTTCAGGAGAGTTTCGTGCCCGATCCTCGCGCGCTTGCCCGTTCCCTTCTCTGCGGCCTCACGCTGGCCCTGGCCTCCCTCGCCGCCGGCCCCGCCGCAGCCGAGCCTGTCCGCTTCGACACCGCCGCCGGGCCGATGGACCTGCCCGGCCGGCCGACCTCGATCGTCGCGCTCGACGTGGCGGCCATCGACACGCTGACGGCGCTCGGCGTGGTGCCGCAGGGTGTGCCCGCGCCGCTCTACCTGCCGTGGCTGGAGGAGACGGTGGCGGGCACCACGCAGGTCGGCACCCTTTTCGAGCCGGATTTCGAGGGAATCGCGGCGCTGGCGCCGGACGTGATCGTGGTCGGCGCCCGCGCGGCGGCCGAGGCGGAGGGGCTGGCCCGGATCGCGCCGGTGGCGGACATGAGCATCGGCGCGCAGGTGCTGGAGGACGGCCGCGCCCGGCTGGCGGCCTATGGCGCCATGCTGGGGCTGGAGGCCGAGGCGCAGGCGCTGGACGCCCGGCTGGAGGCGCGGATCGCCGACGTCAGGGCGCTGGCGGACGGCATCGGCGGCAGCGCCCTGATCGTGATGACCAACGGGCCGAAGCTGTCCGTCTTCGGCGCGGGCAGCCGGTTCGGCTGGCTGCACACGGCCCTCGGTTTCGACGAGGCCGCGCCGGGCATCGCCGCCGCGCCGCACGGCGAGCCGGTGTCGTTCGAGTTCATCGCGAATGCCGATCCGGGCACGCTCTTCGTCATCGACCGTGGCACCGCCGTCGGCGCGGCGGACCAGGCGGCGGCGGCGACGCTGGACACGCCGCTGGTGGCGGGAACCCGCGCGGCGCGGGAGGGGCGGATCGTTTATCTCTCCTCGGCCGAGGCCTATGTCGGCGCGGGCGGCGTCGGATCGACGCTGCGGCTGCTGGACCAGATCGCGGCGGCGCTCGGCGAGGGCTGAATGCGGCGCGCCACGCTTCTGGCCGGGCTGGTGCTGGCGGCGCTGGTGGCGCTGTCACTGGGCATCGGCGCGGCCGACCTCGGGGCCGAGGGTCCGGGCGCGGCGCTGTTGATCGTGGAAAGCCGCCTGCCCCGGACGCTCGCCGCGCTGCTGGCCGGGGCGGCGCTGGCGATCACCGGGCAGATCATGCAGCTGCTGGCCCGCAACCGGATGGTCGAGCCGATGACCGCCGGCGCGGGTCAGAGCGCGGCGCTCGGCCTGCTGGCGGTGACGCTGCTGGCGCCGGGCGCGGCGATCGGGGCGAAGATGGCGGGCGCGGCGTTGGCGGCACTGCTGGGCGGCGTCGGGCTGATGCTGCTGATCCGCCGCCTGCCCACGACCGAGCCGCTGCTGGTGCCGCTGGTCGCCCTGGTCTGGGGCGGGCTGATCGGCGGGCTGACCGCCGCGCTCGCCTTCCGGGGCGACATGATGCAGTTCCTCGAGACCTGGATGACGGGCGAGCTGTCGGGCACCCTGCGCGGCCGGTACGAGCTGCTGTGGCTGGCCGGTGCGGCGGCCGCGGCCAGCTGGCTGATCGCGGACCGGCTGACGCTGATGGCGCTCGGCGAGACGGCGGCGCGCGGGCTGGGCGTCGACGTCGCCGCGGTGACGGCGGCGGGGATGCTGGCGGTATCGGTGACGACGGCGCTGGTGGTGGTGACGCTGGGGGCGATCCCCTTCGTCGGGCTGGTGGTGCCGAACCTCGTCGCGCGCCGCACCGGCGACAACCTGCGCCGGGCGCTGCCGCTGACGGCGCTGTCGGGCGCGGCGCTGGTGCTGGCGGCCGACATCCTGGGCCGCAGCCTGCGCGCCCCGTGGGAGGTGCCGGTCGCCACCACCGCCGCGCTGATCGGCGGCGCGACGTTCCTGATCCTGCTGAGCCGGAGGGGCGATGTCTGATCCGCGCCCCGCGACCCCTGTCCCGGCCGGCCGTCCCGCCACTGCCTTCGCGTGCCCTGCCCGGGCCGGACGTGCCGCCGCTCCCGTCGCGGCCCTTGTCCGGGCCGCCGCTGTGGGCCCCGCGCCGGATTCAGCCGTCGGCCCGGCATCCTGCCCCGGCGCCCCGGTCGCCGCGGCGCCTGCGCGGGTCGCCCCCGCCCCTTCGTGCTCTGCGCATCGCCGCCCGCCCCCCAGGCCGATGACGCCCGCGCCCCATTCCCGGCCGTTCGATGTCTGACGCCGCGCACGCCGCCCCTTCGCTCCGGCCGCGCGGCCCCCGGCGCCGGCTCGCGGCGCTCGGCTGCGCCCTGCTGCTGTCGGGCGCGGTCTACATGCTGGCCGAGGCGCGGGCGCCCTGGGACTTCCTGCTGCCCTTCCGGGGCCTGAAGCTTGCCGCCCTCGCGCTGGTCGGCGCGGCCCTGGCGACGGCCACGGTGCTGTTCCAGACGATCACCGCGAACCGCATCCTCACCCCGTCGCTGCTGGGGTTCGAAACGCTCTACATCCTCGTCCTCACCATCACCGTCCACACGCTCGGGACCGCCGGGCGGACGGCGCTCGGGCCGATCTGGCTCTATGCGCTGAACCTCGCGGTGATGGCGGGGCTGGGGCTGCTGGTCTTCACCCTGCTGATGCGGCTGGCGCGGGGCGACATGCTGCGGCTGGTGCTGACGGGGATCGTGCTGGGCCTCGTGCTGAGGGCGCTGACCGGCTTTCTGCAACGGATGATCGACCCGGCCGAGTTCCAGACCGTCCAGGCCCTGTCCTTCGCCCGGTTCACCCGGATCGAGCCGCTGCCGCTGGCGCTTTCGGCGGGCGCGATCCTGCCCGCCATGGCGCTGGCCTTCGCACTGCGGCACCGGCTGGACGTGCTGGCGCTCGGCCCCGTCACCGCCACCGGGCTGGGCGAGCCGCCGCACCGGCTGAACCGGCTGGCGCTGGCGCTGATCTCGGTCCTGGTCGGCGCGGCGACGGCCCTGGCCGGGCCGCTTGCCGCGGGCGGCTTCGGGCCGGTCAGCTTCTTCGGGCTGATCGCCACGGCGCTGACGCATCTGGCCTTCCCCGCCGCCCGCCACGCCGTGCTGATCCCTGCCGCCGCGCTGATCGGGGCGCTGATCCTGGTGGCGGGCCAGACGCTGATGGAGAGGGTCTTCGCCCTCGCCACCCCGCTGACCCTGCTGATCGAGCTGATCGGCGGGGCGGTCTTCCTGACCCTCCTCCTGACCCGGAACGCCCGATGATCGAGATCCGCGACCTCCACCACGCGATCGGCCCCCGCCCGATCCTGAGCGGCATCGACCTGACCATCCCGCCGGGCGGCGTCACCGCGCTGATCGGGCCGAACGGGGCCGGCAAGTCGACCCTGCTGTCGCTGATCGCCCGGTTGCAGCCGATCCGGCGCGGCACGATCACCGTGGCCGGGCTGGAGGTCGGGCGCAGCCGCGACCGGGATCTCGCGAAGGTGCTGGCGGTCATGCCGCAGAACGACCGCATCACCGCCCGGCTGAGCGTGCGAGACCTGGTGGGCTTCGGCCGCTATCCCTGGCACCGCGGCCGGCCGACGGCAGACGACGCTGCGCGGGTGGAGGCGGCGCTGGAACGCTTCGGCCTGTCTCCGCTGGCCGACAGGTTCCTCGACGCCATCTCGGGCGGGCAGCGGCAGAAGGCGCTGGCCGCCATGGCCTTCGTGCAGGACACGCCCGTGCTGCTGCTGGACGAGCCGCTGAACAACCTCGACATCGCCGCCGCCCGCGACCTGATGCGCCTGACCCGCGAGATGGCCGATCGCGACGGGCGCACCGTGCTGATCGTGCTGCACGACATCAACGTCGCCACCGCCTTCGCCGACCGGCTGATCGCGATGAAGGATGGCCGGATCGTGGCCGACGGTTCGCCCGGCGAGGTCGTGACCCCCGACCTGCTGCGCGACACCTTCGGCACCGACGCCCGGATCGCCCGGGTGGAGGGCCGCCCGGTGGTGCTGGCCTGACAGCGCCCGGATAATCCCGTGTCGAATACTTGACTCTTTCACTCGGCGCACCGAGAACGCGGGATGTGCCAGCCATCGACCTCCCTCGGGGTCCAGTCGCCAGCCGTCGAAAGAAAAACCGCGGAAGGACGGGACGAATGGCTGGAACGGGACGGGCGCGGCTCAAGGCCGGGATCGCGATATGGGTGATGGTGCTGGCGGGATCGGCCGCGGCGCAGGAGGTGATCGAGCTCGACGCGATCCGGGTCGAGTCGGAGGCCGCCCAGCAGGTGCTGGGCAACACCGAGATCACCGAGGAGGAGATCGACGCGAAGAACGCCCGGAGCCTCGCCGAGATCTTCGAGGGCGAGTCGGCGGTCACCGCCAGCGGTGGTGCGGCGATCGCGCAGAAGGTCTTTGTCCACGGGATCGAGGAAAGCCTGCTGTCCGTCACCATCGACGGCGCGCGGCAGAACAAGTCCGCCTTCCATCACACCGGCAACGTCCTGATCGACCCCTTCCTGCTGAAGCGGGTGCAGGTCTCGTCGGGCCTCGCCCCGGCCGATGCCGGCCCCGGCGCCCTGGCGGGTCTGCTGGCCTACGAGACGAAGGACGCCCGCGACCTGCTCGACATCGGCGAGACCTTCGGCGGGCGCGCGGTGCTGAGCTACGGCGACAACGGCGAGACGCTGCGCACCGGGCTGACGATCTACGGCGCGCAAGGCGGGTTCGAATATCTGCTGAGCGGCGTGCAGACGAAGGGCGACGACTACGAGGACGGATCGGGCTCCACGGTGCGCGGGACCGAGGCCGACCTGACATCGTTCAACGCGAGGTTCGCCTATGTCAGCGAAGGCGGCCACCGCTTCGAATTCGCGGCCGAGCGCACCCGCGACGCGGGCAGGCGGGCGATGCAGCAGGGTCCCGGCGGGCTCTACTACGCGCGGCCCGACTTCGCCGGCGTGGTCGGCCGGCCTTCGGTCTACCGCGAGGCGGTGTCCGAGCGGAACTCCGTCACCCTGACCTGGGAGGACGAGGCCCCGGAAGGCATCTGGGCGCCGAAGGTGCAGCTGGCGTGGAACGAGCAGCTTGTCGAGGCCGGCGCGGCAATCGGCACCAACGAAAGCCTGTCGGGCACCTTCTCGAACGAATTCACCATCGGCGGCGGCGTGCTTAACGCCGGTCTCGATTTCTTCCGCGACGAGGCGCGGGGCCACGGCCCGCTGAACGCGCCCGGCGCGCGCGAGCGGCTGGACAACATCGGGGTCTTCGCGCAGATGCGCCAGGACATCGGCGATCGCCTGTCGCTGAGCTACGGGGCCCGGATCGACAGCCAGCGCTTCCGCCTCGCGGACGGCACCAGCCTCGACGACACCGGCCTCAGCGCCAACATCGCCGCCGACATCGTGCTGAGCGACGCCTTCACGCTGAACGTGGGCTATGCGAACAGCTGGGGCGGGTACGAACTGTCCGAGGCCTCGCTGATCAACCTGCTCGGGCCCTGGACCTACGGTCCGGTGACCGATACCCGCGCGCAGAACGCCCGTATCGGCCTGAGCTGGGAAAACGGCCCGTGGGAGGCCAGCGCGGCGCTCTTCTGGACCGAGATCGAGGACGTGAACGACGTCCTGACCGCGGCCCGGACCCCCGCCGACGTCACCTCGCAGGGGGTCGATGCCTCGCTCCGCTGGACCGGCGCGCGCGGCTGGTTCGAGGTGGACTACACCTATGCCGACGTCGAGGTGGACGGCACCACGGCCTCCACCACGTCCTACTATATCGGACGGCCGGTGGGTCACCTGGTGGGCCTGACCGCCGGCTACGAGGCGCGGCCCGGGCTGACCGTCGGCGGCACCGCCGAGATCGCCTTCGACAACGACGACACGCCGGTCACGCTGAAGGGCTACGAGGTGCTGAACCTCTTCGCCGCCTGGACGCCGCAGAGCCACGAGAACATCGAGGTCCGGCTGGATGTCCGCAACGTCTTCGACGAGACCTACGCCAACCGCAGCAGCGACGGGCTGGGTCAGGGCAACATCGTGCAACTGAACGAACCGGGGCGGACCGTCGCCCTGACACTGACGACGAAGTTCTGAAAGGGGTCGCCATGACCGATCTGCCGCGCCGGACCGCCCCGGCCTTCTCCGCAGCGATACTGGTCGCGATGACGCTGACCGCGGCGCTGAGCGCGACCGGGGTACGGGCGCAGGATGGCGCGGCGCCGCAGCAGCCGGCGCCGCCCGCGGTGGCGCCGGCGGACAGCGAACCGGGCGCGCCGGCGGTGGCGCCGGACGCGGGCGGCGAGGGCGGGCGCGATAGCGGGACCGATACGCAGGCCGTGACCGACACGCAAGCCGGCACCGATATGCAGACCGGAACCGGCAGCGCGGCCGACACCGTGACCGCCCCGGACACGGGCGCCGTCTCCGGCGAGGCCCGCGCGCCCTCCGGCATTACTGCCCCCGAGGCTCCGTCGAGCGATGCGCCCCCGGCCGGCGGCGACAGCGTCGCCGCGCCGGATGTCGCACAGGACACCGCCGCGCCGGATGCGCCCTCCACCACAACCGGAGACGGCGCCGCGCTGCCGCCGTCCGGCCAGGGCGCTACGGCGCCCGCGGCATCCCGCACGCCGCCCGCCGGCGACGACGCCGCAGCGGCGGACGGCGCCGCCGCGAGCGACGGGACCACCGGGGACTCCTCCGCGCCGACGGCCCGCGACGGCATGGTCGACGGCGCTGCCTCTCCGGCCGCCGACGGCACGGCCGGGAACGCCGCTGCCGCCCCGGCCGGACCGGATGCCGAGGCCGAGCCGCAGACCCCGGTGGAGCGGGTCCGCGCCTTCCTCGACGCCGGTGGCCCGGCGATCTGGGCGCTGGCGGCCCTGTCGGTCGCCACGCTGGCGCTGATCCTGTGGAAGATCTGGCGGCTCTTCATGGCCGGCGCATGGTCGCGCCGTCCCTCGGCCCGCGCGGTCGAGGCGTGGGAGGCCGGCCGCCCCGAGGCGGCACTCGAGAGGCTGGCGCGGCGGCGCGGCCTGCGGTCGCGCGTGGCGCGCGCCGCGATCTCGGCACGGATGAACCTGCCTGATGCCGCCGCGCGCGAGGAGACGGCGCGTGTCGCCCGGTCGCTGCTGGCGCGGGAGTCGCGGGGCCTCGGCGCGCTGGAGCTGATCGCCACGATCGCCCCGCTGCTGGGTCTGCTGGGCACCGTGCTGGGCATGATCGCCGCCTTCGCCGCCCTGCAGGAGGCCGGCAACCGCGCCGATCCCGCCCTGCTGGCCGGCGGCATCCGCGAGGCGCTGCTGACCACCGCCGCGGGCATGGCGGTGGCGATCCCCGCCTCGGCCGCGCTGACCTGGTTCGACGCGGTGATCGACAGCGCCCGCGCGGACATGGAGGATCTCTCGGCGCGGATCTTCGTGGCCCCCCTGCCGGGCGGGCCGTCGGACGCGGCCGCCGCCGAGGCGGAGGCGGCGGGACGGGCCGCCGCGGCATGACCGGCTTCGCGCTTCCGAAACCCGCGCGCCGCAGGCCGGGGCTGACGCCGATGATCGACGTCATCTTCCTGCTGCTGGTGTTCTTCATGCTGGCCAGCCGCTTCGGCCTTGGCGCGGTGCTGCCCTTCCCGCTGGCGGGCGGCGGCGGCGCGTGGCAGGGGCCGCCGCGGCTGGTCGACATCGCGCCCGAGGCGCTGCGCCTCAACGGCGCGCCGGTCGCGCCGGAGGGCCTGCCGCAGGCGCTGGCGCCGCTGATGCAGGCGCCGACCGATCCGGTGGTGCTGCGCGGTCGCGACGGCGCCGATCTGGCGCGCGTGGCGGCGGTGGCGGATGCCCTGCGCGCCGCCGGGCTGACCACCCTGGTGCTGGTCGAATGATCGCCGGCGCCGCCCCTGCCCGGCCGATCGCGGCGCCGCGCCGGCGGCGGCCGCGCGAATCGGTCGTGCCGATGATAAACGTGGTCTTCCTGCTGCTGATCTTCTTCCTGATGAGCGCCGAGCTTGCCCCGCCCGACCCGCTGGAGGTCACGCCGCCGACGGCGACCGGCGAACCCGCCCCCACCGGCGCGGGCGGGCCGCTCTTCATGGACCGGGACGGGCGGCTGGCCTTCGGCGACCTGCGCGACGCGGAGGCGGTCGCGGCCTTCGCGGCCGAGGCCGCGGGGCGCGCCGAGGGCGATCCGCCCCGCCTGCGCGCCGACGGCGCGGCCGAGGCGGCGTCGGTCGCCGCCGTGCTGGCCGATCTGGGGCGCCGGGGCATCACCCGTGTCGCCGTGGAGGTCGCGCCGAAATGACCGCGACCGACATGCCCCTCGCGGACACCGGCCGGATGCGCGGCGGCGTGGAATTCGCCGGCTTCCTGGTGCTGGCCGTGGCGCTGCACCTCGCGCTTGCCATCCGCCTGCCCGCGCCCGACGGCGGGTCCACGACCGGTGGCCAGGGCGGCGCGGCCGAGGTCTCGCTGGCCGCGGCCCCGCCCGGCATGGCCGAGCTTGTCGAGGCGTGGGAGACCCCGCCAGATCCCGCCGCCACCGTCGATCCGGTCGCGCCGCAGGCGCCGCCCGAGGCCGAGGCCCCGCCCGCCGACCTGCCGGCCGCCGATGCGCCCCCGCCTGCGGCCGCGCCCGCCCCCGCGCCCGACGCGGCGGCGGCCGAGACCGCGCCGCCCCCGCCGCCCGCGCTGTCCGCTCCGCTGCCGCCCGCGCCGCAGATGCCGGTGGCGCTGCCCGACATGGCCCCGCTCCCGGACAGCCCCGCCGTGCCCGACCGGCCCGCCGCCCCGGACCGGCCGGTGCCGCAGCAGCCCGAGATGGCGCGACCCGACGTGCCGCAGACCGACGACGTGGCCGAAGCGGACCGCGATACCCCGCCGCCGCCGGTCAGCGCCCAGGCGGTCGCGTCCAGCCTGCGGCCCCGCGAACGCCCCGACCGGCCTGCCCCGCAGCCGGCGGCACGAGAGCCCGAACAGCGCCAGACCCGCCAGGCGGCCCCGGCGGGATCGAACCGCCCGCGGGCGGCGCAGCAATCGGCCGGAACCGGCGGCTCGTCGCGGGCAGGCGTCGCGCAACAGGCCGCGCCGCAGCGGCTCGGTCCCGCGGCCGAACAGCGGCTGGTGGCGACCTGGGGCGCGCAGATCCGGTCGCGGATCGAGCGGCGCAAGACCCACCCGGGGGGCCGCGGCGGCAGGGTCGTGGTGCGGCTGACCGTCTCGCGCGGAGGGCAGATCACCGGCGCGGGGATCGCGCGATCCTCCGGGGTGGCGGCGCTGGACCAGGCCGCGATGAACGCCATCCGCCGCGCCGGCCGCATGCCCGCCGCACCCGCCGGCCTGACGCAGGGCGCCTACAGCTTCAACCTGCCGATGGATTTCAACTGACCGCGGCCCGCCTCGTCCCACTAGCGACCAGGCGGTGCCGCCGATCATCGGGCCGGGCCGCTGTGCCGGGCAAGGCTCGACGCTCGGCACGGTTGCCCGGATCGCCGGGCCGGCTGCCGTCGCTCCCGCGGCGCCCCCACCCCCCCCGCAACGTCAGACGCCGGCCCGCTGCTCCGCCAGCCTTGCCATCGCCTGCGCGGTCTCGGGATCGGCGGGCAGGAAGGTCTCGACCGTCAGATCCGCCAGCGTCACGTCGATCGCCGTGCCGAAGACCGTCGTGGTCGACAGGAAGGACAGCACTCCCGCCGGGCTGCGCAGCCGCAGCGGCACCGCCAGCCGGTCCGCCGGATCCGCCCCGCCCCGCGGCGCAGGCGCCGGCGGCACCGGGATGGCCGCCAGATCACGCGCCATCCGGGCAAGCACCGGATCGCCGCTCTGATCCGCCTCGCGGGTCAGGCGCCGGAGGATGTGCCCCCGCCACTCGGGCAGGTTGACGATGCGGCCGGCCAGCCCGGCCGGATGCAGGCTCAGCCGCAGCACGTCGACGGGCGGGGCGAGCAGGTCGGGCGCGACCCCCTCCAGCAGCATCCCGACCGCCGCATTCGCCGCCTGAAGCCGCCAGTGCCGATCCACCGCCAGCGCGGGATGGGGCATCTGCGCATCCAGCAGCCGCCCGATCGTCCGGCGGAGGCCCGCCATGGCGGGCGCGTCGAGGTCGGTCTGCGGATAATGCGGCGCGAATCCCGCCGCCCCGAGCAGCGCATTGCGCTCGCGCAGGGGGAGCGAGAGCGTCTCGCACAGGCGCAGCACCATCTCCCGGCTGGGGCGCGACCGGCCGGATTCGAGGAAGCTGAGATGACGCTGGGAGACCTCGGCCTCCACCGCCAGCCCCAGCTGGCTGTGCCGCCGGCGCTCGCGCCATTCCCGCAGGCGGGTGCCGAAATCGTTGCGCTCTGTCGCGTCGAGGAGGGTCATGGAGGCATCCTGGCAGATCGGCCCGCGCCGGACGATGACCTGCGGGGTCATGACGCCGGCGCGCCGCCGATCCTGCCCGCGGATCGGCCGGCTGTCACCGGGCCGCGGGGGTGTCGAGCGGGTCTCCGCAACCGTCGAACGGGCCGCCCGGATCTTCGGCCGCCGCCTCGCACAGGTGAGCCGGGGGGCACCCGAGCCGCCGGGTGCCCGTGCTGTCAGGCGTCCACCCGGCCGTCTTCCGGCGCAAGCGCACGCTTCACGACTCAGGCCAGCCAGTTCGTGGCCACCGGCAGGATTGCGTGGTTGAAGTCGTAGCCCGGGCCGTGCAGTTCCCCGTCGGGGCGCGCGGGTCCCGCGCCGCTCCGGACGTAGCAGCCCGGCACCGCCTGCAGCAGGTAGCTCATGTCGTCCCCGCCCATCACCGGCGGCACGTCGCTGCGCAGCGGCGCCCCGATCGCCAGTGCCGCTTCGGCGGCGATCTCCGTCTCGGCAGGGGCATTGACGCGGACCTGACCGCCCGGATGGACATCGACCGCCACCACGCCGCAGGCCGCGGCGATGCGGGTGATGTGGGACGTGATCTCGGCCCGGAGCGGGCGCGAGAAGGTGCGGATCGTGCCTTCCAGCACGACCTCCGCGGGGTTCTGGTTCGTCGCCGTGCCGCCGTGGATCTTAGCGATGGTCACCACGGCAGGCGAAAGCGGATCGACGTTGCGCGACACGACGCTCTGCAGCGCGGTGATGAGCGAGCCCGAGGCCGCGATCACGTCCCGTGTGGTGTGCGGCGCGGCGGCATGGCCGGCGGTGCCGATCTCGTGCGGGATGCCCATCCGGGTCAGCCGGTCCGAAACGAAGGCGGCGGACTGATGCGGGTGACGCAGCCCGCCGTCAGCCGCAACATCTCCGATCTCGAGGCGTCGCTGGGATTTTCGCTCTTCGAACGGGTCCACGGGTGGCTGGTGCCGACGCCCGAGGGCCGGCTCGTCTTCCGGGAGGTCGACACGAGCTTCCGCGGCCTCGATCACCTGCGCTCTGCCGCGGCGGGCATTCGCGACTACGGGTCGGGCGCGCTACGGGCGGCAAGCCTCGCCGCCATGGGGGCCAGCCTGGTGCCCGAGGCGATCGCCCGGTTCCTCGACGCGAACGACAGGATCCGGATCACGCTGCAGGTCGCGTCCTCCTCGGCGGTGCGCAACCTGGTGGCGGAGGGCGGGTTCGACATCGGGCTGGCGGCCGACGAGGTCGACCTTTCGGGCATCGATTCCCGGTATTTCGGCGGCTTCCCGGCGGTCTTCGTGATGCCGTCGGGCCACCCCCTGGCGGCGCTCGACGCGGTCAGGCCCGAAGACCTTCAGGGCGAATGCCTGATCGGGCTGGCGCCGGATGACCGTGCGCGCCACAGGATCGACGCGGTGCTGTCCGACCACGGGGTGACGCCGAACCACGTGGTCGAGACCCCGGGTTCCGCCACCATCTGCGCCCTGGCGCTGGCCGGCGCCGGCGCGGGGTTCGTCAACCCGCTGACCGTCCAGGGTTATGCCGAGCGCGGTCTGGTGATCCGCCCCTTCCTGCCCGCGACGGAGTTCCGCTCCTACCTCCTGTTCCGGACCGACGCGCAGAAATCCACCCTGGTGCGGGCCTTCATCGCCGCGCTGTTCGAGGCCAGCTCGGTCGCCGCCGGGGCTGTCGACGCGTCGAACGACAGGGGCTGAGCAGGTGGCGGACGACGAGGCGGCACCGGCGTCGGGACGCCCTGCGGCCGGTCAGGGCCGATCGACGTCACGCATGCGCGGCGCGTGGACCTGCGCCCTTGTCAGGAAAGCCGCCACGGCGCCCGCGACCGCGCCGAACAGATGCGCCTCCCAGGAGACGCCGGGCTGACCGGGCAGCACGCCCCAGATGATCGAACCGTAGAGCACCGCGACCAGCACCGCCGCGCCAAGCGTCACGGCCGACCTGTCGACAAGCCCCCGCGTGACCAGGAAGCCGAACCACCCGAATACGAGCCCCGACGCGCCGATGTGGATGGCCGGGCTGCCGAGAAGCCAGACAAGCAGGCCGCCCAGTCCGACGACGATGGCGTTCATCGCCACCAGGGCGCGCGTCGTGGTCGCTGCCAGCAGCGCGCCCAGCAGGAGCAAGGGCGGCGTGTTCGCTGCCAGATGCGCGAAGCTGCCATGCAGGAGCGGCATGCCGACCACACCGTCCAGCCCGCCGATCCGCCGCGGGATGAGCCCGAAGGCGGCGTTGAGGCCGTAGCCGTAGATCCAGTTGCAGACCTGGATGATCCAGAGCGCGGCCACGAACCCGGCCAGCGCCGCCAACCGCTTCGCGAACATCCGCATGTGACCCTGTCCCATGGACCGCAGGATAGGTTTCGGCACAGACCGATCAAGGTGCTGCCAACGCGGTGAAGCGCTCCGGCAGCGACGGCTCCGTCACACCGAGCCGGACCTGCGAGGGACACGGCGGGCGAACGGAGGCGGCGCTGCGCTCGCTCTTACTTGAACCTCCCGGTCCGGCCGGTGGCCACGTGTCAGTGGCTATGGTGACGCCCTGCCCCGCTCAGCCGCACTTGCTGTGACCGCAGGAGGAGCAGGTCATGCAGCCCTCGATCATCTGCATCGTGTACTGGCCGCAGGACGGACACGCCTTGCCGCGCTTGCCGCTGTCCAGCCCGACGACCTTGGCCTGGGGGTCGGTCTTCAGGCCCAGGCCCTCGCCCTCGATGAAGCCGATGGAGACGAGGTGCGTCTCGATCACCCCGCCGATGGCCGCGAGGATCGAGGGTATGTACTTGCCCTTGATCCAGGCCCCGCCGCGGGGGTCGAAGACGGCCTTGAGCTCCTCGACCACGAAGGAGACATCGCCGCCGCGCCTGAACACGGCCGAGATCATCCGGGTCAGCGCCACCGTCCAGGCGAAATGCTCCATGTTCTTGGAGTTGATGAAGACCTCGAAGGGGCGGCGGCGGCCTCCGACGACGATGTCGTTGATCGTCAGATAGATGGCATGCTCGCTGTCGGGCCATTTCAGCTTGTAGGTGTTGCCCTCCAGGGTCTGGGGGCGGTCCAGCGGCTCCTGCAGGTGGATGACGTCGCCGTGGGGCTGGAGGGGTTCGGAGTCGGTGGTGGCAAGGGTTTCGGGGGCAGCCTCTCCATAGGCAAGGTAAGAGGCTGATGTTTCGAGAACTGCCGCAATCTTCTCGAGTGTGGAGATCTTCGGGCTGGCAGACTTTCCTTCAATAATGTCGCGAACCGCGGTCGCCCCTAGCCCCGCGGCTTTGGCAACAGCCGCCTGATTTGTTTCGCGTTCGATGATCAGCCGTTTCAGGCGATCGACGAGCGTCTCCGCCGACTTCGCCTCCTCCACACTCAGCACCGACCCCGTCACATCGTTCGGCCGATAGGTCGTGCACCCCTTGCAGCCCGAATCCCAGGCCTGCATGTAGACGTCCTTGAAGTCCTCGAAGCCGATATCCTCGGGGCAGTTGATGGTCTTGGAAATCGACGAATCCACCCATTTCTGCGCCGCCGCCTGCATCTTCACGTGCTCCAGCGGGGCCAGCGTCTGCGCGTTGACGAAATAGTCCGGCAGCGGCGCGTCGCCCTTCAGGTCGCGCCACATCTGGACGGCGTAGTCGACGACCTTCTCCTCTGTCCGCGACCCGTCCTTCTGCAGCACCTTGCGGGTGTAGGAATAGGCGAAGACCGGCTCGATCCCCGAGGACACGTTCCCGGCGTAGAGAGAGATCGTCCCCGTCGGCGCGATCGAGGTCAGCAGGGCGTTGCGGATGCCATGGTCGCGCACCGCGTCGCGGACGTCGGCGTCCATCGCCTGCATGGTGCCGGAGTTCAGATAGGGCTCAGCGTCGAAAAGCGGGAAGGCACCCTTTTCCTTCGCGAGGTCGACGCTCGCCAGATAGGCCTCGCGCGCGATCAGGCGCAGCCAGGCTTCGGTCTGGGCGGCGGCCTCGTCGGACCCGTAGCGCAGGCGCAGCATCAGCAGCGCGTCGGCGAGGCCGGTGACGCCGAGGCCCACGCGGCGCTTGGCCTGCGCCTCGGCTTCCTGCTGCGGCAGGGGGAAGCGCGAGGCGTCCACCGTGTTGTCCATCATCCGGATCGCGGTGCGGACCAGCTTCGAGAGCGCAGCCTCGTCCAGATGCGCGGCGTCCGAGAACGGCTCCGCCACCAGCCGGGCGAGGTTGACCGAGCCCAGCAGACAGGCGCCGTAGGGCGGCAGGGGCTGCTCGCCGCAGGGGTTCGTGGCGGCGATGGTCTCGGCATAGTTCAGGTTGTTGGCGGCGTTGATGCGGTCGATGAAGATCACGCCCGGTTCGGCGTAATCGTAGGTCGACTGCATGATCCGGTTCCACAGGTCGCGGGCCTGCACCGTGTGGTAGACCTTGCCGTCGAAGACCAGATCCCAGGGGCCGTCGGCCTTCACCGCCTCCATGAACGGGTCGGTGATCAGGACCGAGACGTTGAACATCCGCAGCCGGGCCGGATCGCTCTTGGCGGTGATGAAATCCTCGATGTCCGGGTGGTCGCAGCGCATCGTCGCCATCATTGCCCCCCGGCGCGACCCGGCGGACATGATGGTGCGGCACATGGCGTCCCAGACGTCCATGAAACTGAGGGGGCCGGAGGCGTCGGCGGCCACGCCCTTCACGTCCGCGCCCTTCGGTCGGATGGTGCTGAAATCGTAGCCGATGCCGCCGCCCTGCTGCATCGTGACGGCGGCCTCCTTCAGCATGTCGAAGATGCCCGCCAGCGAATCGGGGATCGTACCCATGACGAAGCAGTTGAAGAGCGTCACGCGCCGTTCCGTCCCCGCCCCGGCGGTGATGCGACCGGCGGGAAGAAACTTGAAATCCTCCAGCGCCTCGTAGAACGGCTGCTCCCAGGCCTCCGGGTCCGCTTCCACCGAGGCCAGAGCGCGGGCGATGCGGCGCCAGCTGTCCTCGACCGAGCGGTCGATGGGCGTGCCGTCGGCCTGCTTGAAACGGTATTTCATGTCCCAGACCTGCTCGGCGATCGGGGCGGCGAAACGGCTCATGGCAGCATCCTCGGGACTGGTGGACTCACAGGTTAGCAGGGCGGGCCGCGCGTCTCTACTTTGGTTTGCGGGCGAGGGCCAGATCGTGGAGGGCCCGCGCGGATTGCCGCATTCCCTTGCCTGCCGCTTGTCCGGCTGGACGGGCAGCATACATGGATATATGGTTAATGTCACTGTCAGCCACAAGATATGGGGGTCGCGTGGCGGAACTACACCTTATCAAGCTTTCGGTGGGCACCGAGTCGGTCGAGTCCCTTGCCGCCTGGCAGGCCGGCCGCGCGGCGCAGACGGCGGATGGGCTGCCGCGTCACGTCACCCGCATGTGGCCGAAGCGCGAGGCCGAGGTTCTGGCCGGCGGATCGGTCTACTGGGTGATCAAGGGGCTGATCCAGTGCCGCCAGCGCGTGCTGCGCTTCGACGAGATCGACCGCGGCGACGGCATCCGCCGCTGCGCCTTCGTGCTGGAGCCGGACCTGGTGCGCGTGGCGCCCGCGCCGAAGCGGCCGTTTCAGGGATGGCGGTATCTGAAGCCGGCGGAGGCCCCGTCGGACCTGCCCGCCTCGCGCCAGCAGGAAGAGGCGCTGCCGGCGGAGCTGTCGGCGGCACTGGCGGAGATCGGGGTGCTCTGAGGGCGCGCGGGCTGCGAGGCGCCCGGCCGCTGCCGGCGGCCGACTGACGTTCGGAGGGCTGGCCCTGCGCGGACCCGAGCGGAAGATGAGTGCCAGGGCATTCTGGTGGACGATCTGCTACGCTCTGCCTCGATGTGGTGCCCGCCGTCCAGTCTGCACGCCCGAGCGCTTCCCCCGCACGGAATCAAGCCGAAGGCGCCGTGCGAGCGCCGGCCCGTCCCCTCGGGCTGGCGCTGTGTCGACGCCTGGCCAGGCTTCGGAGGGAAGATGCGAACTCGTCCATGAAGTGCACCCGCTCGGCCGTTGCGAGCGCCATCCCCCCGGCCGGCGCTGGCCCGGCTTCCGTTGCGCGAGTCCGGCTGTCGCCCGCATGCCGCGCAGCCCGGCGAGAGGGGGCGTGACGCCGACCAGGGGGCATTCCGCCCAGCCCACGCCGCGCGGAACCCGCCGGCGATCCCGTTGTTCCTTTCCGGACAGGGCTGCACTATGCAGGTGCAGCGACGGCAATACGGGACGTGACATGGCCGACCTTCTGACCATCGAGAACCTCGGCAACCTGCTGATGCTCTGTTTCCTCCAGGCGGTCCTGGGGTTCGACAACCTTCTCTACATCTCGATCGAGAGCCAGCGCGCCCCGGTCGCCAGCCAGCGGGCGGTGCGGTTCTGGGGCATCGTCATCGCCGTCGCGCTGCGGGTGATCCTCCTGTTCGCGATGCTCTACCTGCTGGACGCGCTGACCGAGCCGTTCTTCGTCTTCGGATGGGACGGCGTGATCACCGGCGGGGTGAACTTCGCCACGATCGTCTTCATCATCGGCGGCGCCTTCATCATCTACACCGCGGTCAAGGAAATCAGCCACATGCTGACCGTCGACCACCTCGACAGCGACGTGGAGGCGAAATCCGGCAAGTCGGCGGTCGGCGTCGTCATGCTGATCGTCTTCATGAACCTGATCTTCAGCTTCGACTCGGTCCTGTCGGCCATCGCGATCACCGACGTGTTCTGGGTGCTGGCCACGGCGATCATCCTGTCGGGCCTCGCCATGCTGCTGCTGGCCGAACAGGTGACCACCTTCCTGGAGAAGAACCGGATGTACGAGGTGCTGGGCCTCTTCATCCTGCTGATCGTCGGCGTCGTCCTGCTGGGCGAGGCCGGGCAGGCCGCCGCCCATGCCACCCATGACGAATCCCTGGCCCTGCACTTCTTCGGCTACGAGGTGGTGCCGATGTCGAAGACCACCTTCTATTTCTCGGTCGTCGTGCTCTTCGCGGTCGAGATCATCCAGTCGGGCTATACCCGCAAGCTGAACGCGGAACGCCACGCCCGCGGGCCGCAATAGGCAGAGGACTGGTGAACGGAGGCCGGGATGCCTATTCTCGGCCCCGTAGACAGGAATCCCCCAGGGGATCCGTGAACGGCGAACGGAGCGGCCCATGTCCCGTCTGATCCTCCTCCTCCTGCTGGTGGCCGCTCTGGTGGCCGCCGCGACCATGGTGGCGACGGTATTCTCGGGCGGCTCGCGCGGGACGGCCGGCGTTCCGGCGCCCCGCAGCGGCCGGGTCGGCACGTTGCAGAAGGCAGCCTGGGGGCTGCTCTTCGTGCTGATGGCCGGCGTCGGGTCGGGCTGGCTGGGGCCCGAATGATGGAGCGTCGAATGATCGGGCGCCGGATGATGAGGGCCGGCTGATGGCGCGTCGCTACGGCGGAGAGTTCAGCCCGCAGGGCCGCGCGGCCGGGGCGGAGACGCCCGGCAAGGCGCCGCCTCCGCCGCGCCGTTTCGCGCCGGTGGATCCGGGCGGCGCACGATGCAACCTGCTGTTCCTGCCCGCGGTCCTGCTGGTGCTGACCACCTTCGGCGGCGGGCCGGTGAGCCTCGCCACCGGACTCGTCGGCGCGGCCGCCTGGACCTTCGGCGCCTTCATGACCCGCGAGGGGCTGAAGGCCGAGGTCGCCTTCCACGACCGGAAGACCGCGCGCCGCCCCGCCCTGCCCCGCAAGCTGGTCGGCACGCTGGCCATCGCCGCCGGGACCGCGCTCGCAGGCTGGGCACATGGCACGGATGTCGTGGGCTCGGTGATCTACGCGGTCGTCGCGGGCGCCCTGCATGTCGCCGCCTTCGGCATCGACCCGCTGCGCGACAAGAATGTCCCCGGCGTCGACCAGTTCCAGCAGGACCGCGTCGCCCGGGTGGTGGACGAGGCCGAGGCGCATCTGCGCACCATGCGGCAGGCCATCGACGCCCTGCGCGACCGGGCTCTGACCGCCCGTGTCGCCGCCTTCGAGGACCGCGCGCGCGAGATGATCCGCACGGTCGAGGAGGACCCGCGCGATCTGACCTCGGCCCGCAAGTTCCTAGGGGTCTACCTGATGGGGGTCCGCGATGCCTCGATCAAGTTCGCCGATATCTACGCCCGCAACCGCAGCGCCGGCGCGCGCGCGGATTACGAGGCGCTGCTGACCGACCTCGACGACAATTTCGCGGCCCGGACGCAGAAGCTGATTGCCGACGACCGCAGCGACCTGACGGTCGAGATCGAGGTCCTGAGGGACCGCCTGCAACGCGAGGGCGTGCGCGCCCCCGACAACACGGAGTGAGGGCCATGGAAGAGACGGTGCGCGCGAAGGCCGCCGAATCCGGCAAGCTGGTGGAAGAGGTGAACGCGGTGGTTCTGGCGGACCCGACGGCCGGCGCCGTCACGATGGAGACGGCGGAGCCCGCGACGCAGGACGCGATCCGCAAGCGGATGGCCGAGATCGACCTGTCGGACACCAACTCCATCGTGTCCTTCGGCTCCACCGCCCAGGCCGAGCTGCAGGAGATCAGCCAGGCGATGCTGCAGGACGTCCGCAACAAGGACGTCGGCCCCGCGGGCGATTCCCTGCGCAACATCGTCACCACGATCCGCGGCTTTTCCGTCAGCGAGCTGGACGTGCGCCGCGAGCGGTCGTTCTGGGAACGTCTGCTGGGCCGCGCCGCGCCCTTCGCGAAGTTCACCGCGAAGTTCGAGGAGGTGCAGGGCCAGATCGACCGCATCACCGACGACCTGCTGAAGCACGAGCACACGCTGCTGAAGGACATCAAGTCGCTCGACCTGCTCTACGACCGGACGCTGAACTTCTACGACGAGCTGGCGCTCTACATCGCCGCCGGGGAGGAGAAGCTGAAGGAGCTGGACACCACGACCATCCCCGCGAAGGAAGCCGAGGTGAACGCCGCGCCCGAGAACCAGCAGGTGATGAAGGCGCAGGAGCTGCGCGACATCCGCGCCGCCCGTGACGATCTGGAACGCCGCGTCCACGACCTGAAGCTGACGCGCCAGGTGACCATGCAGTCCCTGCCCTCGATCCGGCTGGTGCAGGAGAACGACAAGTCGCTGGTGACGAAGATCAACTCGACCCTCGTGAACACCGTGCCGCTGTGGGAGACGCAGCTGGCGCAGGCGGTGACGATCCAGCGCTCGACCGAGGCCGCGGCCGCCGTGCGGGACGCGAACGACCTGACGAACGAGCTGCTGACCGCGAACGCGAAGAACCTGCGCGACAGCAACAAGGCGATCCGGACGGAGATGGAGCGCGGCGTCTTCGACATCGAAGCGGTGAAGCAGGCCAACGCGGACCTGATCGGCACGATCCAGGAAAGCCTGCAGATCGCCGACGAGGGCAAGGCGAAACGCGCCGCCGCCGAGGAGGAGCTGAAGAAGATGGAGGCCGAGCTGCGCGAGACCCTCGCGTCGGCGAAGGCGAAACAGACCGGCCTCGGCGATACCGCCGCCACGGCCGTTCCGCGTCGGAGCGACAGGTGACAGCACTGCCCTCGCGCCTCGCCGTGGCCGCGCTGCTGGCGCTGTCCGCCTGCGCGGCCCCGCCGACCCCGACCGTCACCCCGCAGGCCCGCCCCGCGGCCGTGGTGAAACCGGCGCCGCCGCCCGAGCCGCCGCAGCCCTCCGAGGCGTCGCGCCAGCTGCGCGCCTACTACACGCGCGTCCAGGCCGACCTGCTGGCCCAGGGCCTGCTGCGGCAGGACGGCGGCGGCATCGACACGCCCTATTCGGCCCGCGATCTGGTGTCGAACTTCGAACGCATCGCGCTCTACGACGAATACGCCCGCGGCGGCGGCCTGCGCGCGGCCGGCAACGCGCCGTCCTTCCTGCGGCGCTGGACACAGCCGGTGCGCGTGGCGGCGGAATTCGGCGCCTCCGTTCCCGAGGCGCAGCGGGCCGAGGATCGGCAGATCGTGGCGGGCTACACCGCCCGGCTGGCCCGGCTGACGGGCCATTCCATCACCACCTCGACGCCCGCCGCCGCGAACTTCCACGTCCTGGTGATGGGGGAGGACGACCGCGCCGAGGCGCTGCGCCGGATCCGTCAGCTGGTGCCCAACATCTCGGAGAACGCGGTCGACATCTTCCGCACCCTGCCCCGGTCGATCCACTGCCTGGTCGTCGCCTTCTCGGGCGATGCGTCGGATTACGAATACCGCCGCGCCATCGCCTTCGTCCGGGCCGAACATCCCGAGCTGATGCGGCGTTCGTGCTTCCACGAGGAGATGGCCCAGGGTCTCGGCCTCGCCAACGACAGCCCGCAGGCGCGGCCGTCGATCTTCAACGACGACGACGAGTTCGCGCTGCTGACCTCGCAGGACGAGCTGCTGCTGAGAATTCTCTACGATCCGCGGCTGCGTCCGGGTATGACTCCGGATCAGGCGCGGCCGATCGTGTCCGAAATCGCCGCCGGTCTGACGGGCGGCCCGAGTTGATGTGACACAGCTTCTCTCTCCGGATACGTTCGAGTTCTTCGCCAGATACCTTCTTGCGGGCTACGTGGTGATCGCTGTCCGCTCGCGCTTTGTCGTCGGGGAAAAGCCAAGAGCGACCGAAGTGATTGCGGAAGCGGTCATCTTCAGCCTTCTGTCGCAACTGGTCGTCGAGTTTCTCCATTGGACATTTCCGAAGCCAATCGGCCTGCCCGAACGCGCGCAATTCTTTATCGAGGTCGTCCTGATCCCGGCGGTGCTCGGCCTGCTTCTCGGCCTGAACCTGTCAAAGGGCTGGAACAATGCGTTCTTGAGGCGTCTGTCGATGCCGATCGTAAGCCCGATCCAGCGTGCGCACGACTATGCTTTCGGAGAGAATCGCAGACCCTGCCTGGTCATAGTGACCTACGAAGATGGCACGGTCATCCGAGGCTGGTTTGGTCCCTCGTCACTTGCCGCAAGTGATCGCGAGCGTAGCGATCTTTATCTGGAACGCCTATATTACGTAGACGACATGGATCAGTGGATAGAATTGTCTCCTGGGCGTTCCGCCCTGGTGTCTCTGGCCCAGGTCAGGTCGATAGAGTTTCTGGATCCGGAGGTAGAACAGGAATGAGCAAACCTAGTCGGACGATGCTTATCAATGGCTACAAGCCTTCAGGCGGTGCTCCCGCAAAGCCTCCCAAACTCCCTCAGACCACGTCTGCAGTTCAGCGGCCTGGCAAGTAGATGGCCATTTTCGATTTCCTGAGCGGTCAGTTCATCGACGTCATCCACTGGACCGACGACACCCGCGACACGCTCGTCTGGCGGTTCGAGCGCCACGGGCACGAGATCAAGTACGGCGCCAAGCTGACGGTCCGCGAGGGCCAGGCGGCGGTCTTCGTCCACGAGGGCCAGCTGGCGGATGTGTTCACCCCCGGGCTCTACATGCTCGAGACGAACAACATGCCGATCATGACCACGCTCCAGCACTGGGATCACGGCTTCCGCTCGCCCTTCAAGTCCGAGATCTACTTCGTCAACACCACCCGCTTCACCGATCAGAAGTGGGGCACCAAGAACCCGATCATGGCGCGCGACCCTGAATTCGGCCCCGTGCGTCTGCGCGCCTTCGGGACCTATTCGATCCGTGTCACCGATCCGGCCCGCTTCATGACCGAGATCGTCGGCACCGACGGCGAATTCACGATGGACGAGATCGGCTTCCAGATCCGCAACATCATCGTGCAGGAATTCTCCCGCGTCGTGGCGGGCTCGGGCATCCCGGTGCTCGACATGGCGGCCAACACCCGCGACCTCGGCACGCTGGTCGCGAAGGAGATCAGCGGCACCCTGAGCGAATACGGGATGGAGATGCCGGAGCTCTACATCGAGAACATCTCGCTGCCGCCCGCTGTGGAGGAGGTGCTGGACAAGCGGACCTCCATGGGCATCGTCGGGGATCTCGGGAAATACACCCAGTTCGCGGCGGCCGAGGCCATGGGCGCGGCCGCCTCCACCCCGAATTCCGGCATGGGCGCGGGGATCGGCGCGGGCATGGGCATGGCCATGGGCGCCGCGCTCGGACAGCAGGGCCCGTGGGGCGCCCGCCCCGCCCAGGCTCATCAGCCCGCCGCCGCCGCACCTCCGCCGCCGCCGCCGGTCGAGCATGTCTGGCACATCGCCGAGAACGGCGCGACGGAGGGGCCCTTCTCGAAGGCGCGGCTCGGCCGGATGGTGACCGAGGGCAAGCTGACCCGCGAGACCCATGTCTGGACCGCCGGGCAGGACGGCTGGAAACGCGCCGAGGACGTGCCGGAACTGGCGCAACTGTTCACCGTGATGCCCCCGCCCCCGCCGGGCGCCTGACCCGCGCGGCGCGGGGCGAGCCCTGCGCCGGAGCCGCCGGCGACCGATCGTTGCGACGCGCCATCAGGCCGGCGCTGCGCAGTCGACCCGCGCCGCGACCTGTTGCGCGTCCCTCAGCGCCAGGAACCAGGGATCGGCCTCCAGCGCCCGGGCCACCAGTGCCTCGATCTGCGCGGGCGGGGCCGCGCTTTCCACCCGGATCGCCACCCGCGTCGCCAGCGGCGCGGCCGGGTTCTCTCCCACCCCGAGAAGGGCGCCGTCGTCGAAGTCGGTCTCGACCGAGACCGTGATGCCGTCGACGGGCAGCCCCTCGCGCAGGGCGGCCAGCCTGACCCCGACCGCCACGCAGGACGCGATGCCGGCCCGCGCGTAGAAACCCGGCGTCGGCCCGGTCTCTCCTCCGCCGATGCCCGCCGGCATGTCGGCCACCACCTCGGTCCGGCCGTCGCCGATGCGCACCGACAGCCCCTCCTCCAGCCGCGCCTCCACCGCCTTGGTGCTGCGCGCCGATGCGGGGTCGGCGGTATATTTCCGGATCAGCCGGGCCTGCGCCGCGGCGATTTCGGCCTCTGTCGTCATCTGCTCGCTCCTGTGAGTCGCACCTGCCTCATTGTACCACGAAGCGGGTTTCCGGAACGGCCTTGACCCCTCCGGAGCGGCACCACACTCTCCGACCGGCGACAGAGAGGGAGGCGCGACGATGGAAACGGCAGAGGCCGGGGTGACGGACCACCGATTTCCATGCCCCAATTGCGGCGCCGACTATCGCTTCGATCCGGCGAAGGGCCGGCTGATCTGCGATTTCTGCGGCCATTCCGAAGAGGTGGAGGGCGCCGCCTCCGGCCCCTGGGGCGAGGCGAAGCAGACCGGCGCGATCCGCGAACTGGACTTCCGCTCGGCGATCGAGGCGCGGCTTCCCCAGGCCGAGACGGAGAACCTGCGCACCACGAAATGCCCCAATTGCGGCGCTCTGGTGGAGTTCGACGAGGCGACCCACGCCACCGAATGCCCCTTCTGCGCGACGCCCGTCGTCACCGACACCGGCACGCACCGCCAGATCAAGCCGAAGGGCGTGCTGCCCTTCGCGCTGGACGAATCCGCCGCCCGCAAGGCGATGACCGACTGGCTGGGCCGGCTGTGGTTCGCGCCGAACGGGGTGCAGGAATACGCCCGCAAGGGGCGGAAGATGCAGGGGATCTACACGCCCTACTGGACCTTCGATGCCGACACCGCCTCCAGCTACACCGGCGAGCGCGGGACGATCTACTACGTGACGCAGACCGTGATGCGCGACGGCAAGCCCCAGCAGGTGCAGGTGCAGAAGATCCGCTGGTCCCCCGCCTCGGGCCGGGTGCGGCGGTTCTTCGACGACGTGCTGATCCTTGCGTCGAAATCCCTGCCGAAACGCTACACCGACGCGCTGGCCCCCTGGGACCTCGCCGCGCTGGAGCCCTACCGGCCCGACTACCTGGCCGGCTTCCGGGCCGAGGGCTATACCGTCGAGCTGACCGAAGGCTACGAGGAGGCGCGCCAGCAGATGGACCGCCAGATCGAACGCGACGTGCGGTTCGACATCGGCGGCGACGCGCAGCGGATCCACGGGATCGACACGCGGATCGCCGACGTCACCTTCAAGCACATCCTGCTGCCGGTCTGGCTGGCGGCCTACAAGTACCGGGGCAGGACCTACCGTTTCGTGGTGAACGGCCGCACCGGCCGCGTGCAGGGCGAACGCCCGTATTCCGCCGTGAAGATCGCCATCGCGGTCATCCTCGGCCTGATCGTCGCCGGCGTGGTCGGCTACTTCGCCGCCCAGTCCTGAGCCCGGAGGGCCGCCATGAAAGACACCGACCCCCTCGCCGCCCTCGACGCCCTGCTGCGCAGCCGCCATTCCTGCCGCGCCTTCCGCCCCCATCCGGTGCCGGACGAGACCATCGCGCAGATCGTCGAGGTGGCGGGCCGCGCGCCGTCCTGGTGCAACTCCCAGCCCTGGCAGGTGATCGTCACCCGGCCGGACGAGACCGACAGTCTGCGCACGGCACTGATGGAGGCCGCCTCCGAGCCGGAGGGCGGGCGCCCCGACATGCCCTTCCCCACGGCCTATACCGGCGCGCATCGCGACCGCCGCCGCACCTGCGGCTGGCAGCTCTACGATGCGGTCGGGGTCGAGAAGGGCGACCGCGCAGGCTCGGCGAAGCAGGCGATGGAGAACTTCCGCCTCTTCGGCGCGCCGCACACCGCGATCCTGACCTCCGGCGCCGAGCTGGGGCCCTACGGCGCGCTCGATTCGGGCGGCTTCCTGCTGGCCTTCTGCCTTGCGGCCGAGGCGGCGGGCGTCGCCACCATCCCTCAGGCAGCGGTGGCCAGCCAGGCGCCGCTCCTGCGGGACCGCTTCGCGATCCCCGAGGATCGGCTGATCCTGTGCACCATCACCTTCGGCTACGAGGACCCGGACCACCCCGCCAACGCCTTCCGGACCGAGCGCGCGCCGCTCTCCGAGATCCTGAGCTTCGCGAGCTGATGCGCGCCCTGCTGCAACGCGTGACCGAAGCCTCCGTCACCGTGGACGGAGAGGTCGTCGGCCGCACCGGCCCGGGCCTGCTGATCCTTGTCTGCGCCATGCCCGGCGACGACGAGGCGACCGGCGAGAAGCTGGCGCAGAAGATCGCGAAGCTGCGGATCTTCCGGGACGAGGCGGGAAAGATGAACCGGTCGCTCGCCGAATCCGGCGGCTCCGCTCTCGTGGTCAGCCAGTTCACCCTGGCCGCCGACACCTCGCGCGGGAACCGCCCCGGCTTTTCCGGCGCCGCCGCACCGGCAGAGGCCGAGCGGCTCTACGAGGCCTTCGCCGCCTCGCTCGCCGCGCTGTCCGTCGCCGTCGAGACTGGCCGCTTCGGCGCCGAGATGCAGGTGGCGCTGGTCAACGACGGGCCGGTGACCATCTGGCTCGACACCGCGGCCTGACCTCCCCACCATCCGGCGTTAACCAATCGGAAACCACGTTCCGCCTAGCATCGGCCCGGTATCAAGGGGGGCCGGGAATGGTCGCACGCGCCTATACCGTCGCCTTCGACGGGGTCGAGGCACGCCAGGTCGAGGTGCAATGCGCGCTGACGCCCGGCGTGCCCGGCTTCTCGATCGTCGGCCTGCCGGACAAGGCGGTGTCCGAGGCACGCGACCGGGTCCGAACGGCGCTGTCGTCGCTGCGGATCGCGCTGCCGTCGCGCAAGGTGACGATCAACCTCTCGCCGGCCGACCTGCCGAAGGAGGGCAGCCATTTCGACCTGCCGATCGCGCTGGCCCTGCTGGCGGCGATCGAGGCGATCCCCGCCGACGCGCTGGAGACCTTCGTGGCCCTGGGCGAGCTGTCGCTGGACGGGACGCTGGTGCCCGTGGTCGGCGCGCTGCCCGCCGCCATGGCGGCCGCCGAACAGGAGCGCGGCGTGATCTGCCCCGCCGCCTGCGGCGCGGAGGCGGCCTGGATCGACGCGGCCGACGTGCTGGCCCCCGGCTCGCTGGGCGAGATCGTGCGCCACTTCACCGGCCAGGCGCCGCTGCCGCTGGCACGTCGGGGCGAGGTGGTCCCGGTCACGCAGCCGCGCGATCTGCGCGATGTGCGCGGGCAGGAACGGGCGAAACGGGTGCTGGAGATCGCGGCGGCCGGGCGACACCACCTGCTTCTGATCGGCACCCCGGGCAGCGGCAAGTCGATGCTGGCGGCGCGCCTGCCCGGCCTGTTGCCGCCACTGTCGCCGGCCGAGGCGCTGGAGACCTCGATGGTCCATTCGCTGTCGGGCCTGCTGACCGACGGCGGCATCTCGAAATCGCGACCCTTCCGGGCGCCGCATCACACCGCCTCCATGCCGGCCATCGTCGGCGGCGGGCGCGGGTCCAAACCGGGAGAGATCAGCCTGGCGCACAACGGCGTGCTCTTCCTCGACGAACTGCCGGAATTCCCGCGCCAGGTGCTGGAGACGCTGCGCCAGCCGATCGAGACGGGCGAGATCACCGTCTCCCGCGCCAATGCCCACGTGAACTATCCGGCGCGCTTCCTGCTGATCGCCGCCGCCAACCCCTGCCGCTGCGGTTACCTGCCCGATGCCTCGCGCGCCTGCGCCCGGGTGCCCGATTGCGGGGCGGATTACCTCGGCCGCATCTCCGGCCCGCTGATGGACCGCTTCGACCTGCGGCTGGAGGTGCCGCCCGTGGGGTTCGACGATCTGGAACAGGCGCCGTCGGGCGAGGCGTCGGCGGTCGTCGCGGCCCGCGTCGCCGCCGCACGTCAGGTGCAGCAGGCCCGCTACACCGGGCACGAGACGGTGCGGCTGAACGCGGACCTGGAGGGGGCATTGCTGGAATCGGTCACGGCGCTCGACGCGGACGGGCGCACCCTGCTGCGGCAGGCGGCGGAACGGTTCGGGCTGACGGCGCGGGGGTATCACCGGATTCTGAAGGTGGCGCGCACCATTGCCGATCTCGACGGCGAGGACCGGGTGCAGCGCGAACACGTGGCCGAAGCCGCCGGCTATCGCCTGATCGTCGAGAAACGCGGGGATCGGGCGGCCTGAGGGGCCTCGGGCGAAGCTGCAACCGGCGTGGACGACCCCCCGGCCGCCGGAAGGTGTCGCTGGCGAAGATCCGCGGCCTCGGCGGCGTTTCCAATCCCCCTGCCGCCTCGCGCAGCGGGATGCCGTCGAGGTGAGCCTCCTCGCCCATCCGTGGCGCAGACGGGCAATCGCACCCGTACCGCGCGGCGCCGGGTTTTCCGGAGGCGGCCGTCGTCCTTTCGCCGAACCGACCGGGCGGCAGGCGCCGGGCCGATCAGGCGCGCTTGCGCTCGATCGCTTCCCAGATCATCGCGGCGACGTTGATCCCGTCGAACCGCTCCAGCTCCTGGATGCCGGTGGGCGAGGTGACGTTGATCTCGGTCAGGCTGTCGCCGATGACGTCGATGCCAACGAAGACCTGGCCGTGGTCGCGCAGGGTCGGGCCGATGGCGGCGCAGATCTCGCGGTCGCGGTCGGTCAGGCCGACCTTTTCCGGGCGGCCGCCGACATGCATGTTCGACCGCGTCTCGCCCTCCGCCGGGACGCGGTTGATCGCGCCGACCGGCTCGCCGTCCACCAGGATCACCCGCTTGTCGCCCTTCACCACGGCAGGCAGGTATTTCTGGACGATCAATGGCTCGCGCGTGAAGCCGGTGAACAGTTCGTGCAGGGACGACAGGTTGCGGTCGTTGCCGTCCAGCCGGAACACGCCCGCCCCGCCGTTGCCGTAGAGCGGCTTGAGAATCACGTCGCCATGGGCGGCCTTGAACTCCCGGATGGTGGCCAGATCGCGGGCGATCATCGTCGGCGGCATCAACTCCGGGAAGTTCAGGACCAGCATCTTCTCGGGGAAGTTGCGGACCCAGAAGGGGTCGTTGACGACAAGCGTGCGGGGATGGATCCGGTCCAGCAGGTGTGTCGTGGTGATGTAGTGCATGTCGAAGGGCGGGTCCTGGCGCAGCAGGACCACGTCCACCTCCGCCAGATCGACGGTCGTCTTCTCGCCCCGCTCGGCATGGTTGCCCTGCTCGCGCCGGACCTTCAGCGGCCAGCCGGTGGCGGTGATCCGGCCCTCGCGGTAGGCCAGGGCGTCGGGCAGGTAGTAGAACAGCTCGTGCCCGCGCGCCTGGGCTTCCTCGGCCAGGCGAAAGGTGCTGTCCGCTCTGATGTCGATCCCGTCGATGGGATCCATCTGGATTGCCACCTTCATCGCTGCCACCCTTTCCGTCGCATCCGCCGTGTCCCGGCGCGCCATTCATGGCCGATGGCGCAGGGGGGTGCAATGGCCGCGCCGATCCTGCGGCCGCTTGGGTGCGGGCGCCGGTGCGACGGCGGCCGGGCCGGCGGCGCGATGGCGGCCGGGCCGGCGGTCAGTCGAGGCTGACGTTCTCGATGATCCGCACCATCCCCCGCCCGTCGACGAGGCCGACGTCGATCCGCACCGGCGTCCAGCAGCCTTCGGGTTCGCCGCCGATGAATTCCTCGGCCGCCTGGAAGATGCGCCGAAGCTGCCGGGGGCGCAGATGCGCCAGCGCGCGGTCGAAATCCGGCCCGTTCTTGACCTCGACGAAGACGACATCGCCACCGCGGCGGAAGACGAGATCCACCTCCCCCGACCGGCCGCGCCAGCGGCGGCGGGCCAGCGCATAGCCCCGCCGTTCATAGTCGCGGGCGACGCTGTCCTCCGCCGCGCAGCCGGCAAGGTTCGCCATCCGCCCGCGGGCCGCCCGGGCCGCGACCGGCTGCGCGCCCTGCATCGGGTCGCCGCGCCATTCCCGCATGATCCGTTCCCTTCCGTTCAGCCGCCGTCGCCGTCCTTCGACAGCGCCAGCGCGCGTTGATAGACCTGCCGCCTGGGCAATCCGAGGCGTGCCGCGACATCGTCCGCCGCCGTCCGCACGCCGGCCCCGGACAGCGCCTCCTTCAGGGCCGTGTCTAGGTCCATTTCGCTAACATCCGCTGAACGCCCGCGTCCGATCAGCACCACGATCTCGCCCTTCGGCGGATGGTCGGCACAGCCGGAGGCCAGCTCCGCGAGCGTGCCGCGCCTGACCTCCTCGAACTTCTTGGTCAGCTCGCGGGCCAGCGCGGCCGGACGGTCCGGCCCCAGCACCTCGGCCGCGGCGGCGAGCATCGCCGCCACCCGCTTCGGACTCTCGTAGAGGATCAGCGTCGCGGGCACCGCCCCCAGCTCGGCCAGCGCCGATCTGCGGGCGACGGCGGTGTTCGGCAGGAAACCGGCGAAGAGGAACCGGTCGCTCGGCAGGCCCGACAGCGTCAGCGCCATCACCGCCGCGACCGGCCCGGGCGCCGCCGTCACCGGCAGCCCCGCCTCGCGCACCGCGCGGGCCAGGTCGAAGCCGGGGTCCGCGATCAGTGGCGTGCCGGCTTCCGAGGCGTACGCCACCGACTTCCCGGCGCGGATCTCGTCCAGCAGGCGCGGCCGCATCCGGGCGCCAGTATGGTCGTCGTAGCGCAGCAGCGGCCTGTCGCCGAGCGCCACGCCGTGGATGTCCAGAAGCCGCCGGAGCGAGCGCGTGTCCTCCGCCGCCAGCACCTCGGCCGAGGCGAGAATATCCAGCGCCTTCAACGTGATGTCCCGCGCCGCGCCGATCGGGACCGACACCAGCCAGAGCCCCGGCTCCAAATTCGAATGCACGGGATTCATCGCTGGATTCCCCTTCCCAACCGTCTATTATCCGTCCGACACCCGACACCAGGCTTCGCACCGGCCCGGCGCCACAGGGCGCCCGCACCCGATCGGAGGTGTGTCCGCGGCAGGCCGCACCAGATACCGGAGGCACCATCCATGTTCGCGCTTCTCAAAGCCGCCTGCAAGGCGCCCGCCCGCGCCGCGGTGGCGCTGATGTCCATCGCCGTGCTCTCGGCCTGCGACGGCGTCGCGCTGCCGGGCGCCGTCGGCGGGTCCGGCCCCTCGGTCGGCGCCGGCCAGCCCGTCCAGGTGGCGCTGCTGGTGCCGCGCGGGTCGGGCGCCGCCGGCGATGCGCAGCTGTCGCAGAGCCTCGAGAACGCCGCACGGCTCGCCTCGCAGGATCTGAACGGCGCCCAGGTCGACCTCAGGGTCTACGACACCGCGGGCAACGCCGGCACCGCCTCGGCCGCCGCGCAGCGGGCCGTGGCCGAGGGCGCGAAGGTCATCATCGGCCCGGTCTACGCCGAAGCCGCCAACGCCGCGGGCGTCGCGGTGGCCAGTTCCGGCGTCAGCGTGCTGTCCTTCTCGAACAACACCACCATCGCGGGCGGCAACGTCTTCGTCCTGGGCGCCACGTTCGAGAACACCGCCCGCCGCCTGCTGGCCTTCGCCGCCGGACAGGGCAAGCGCCGGATCGTGCTGGTCAGTTCGAACGACCTGCCCGGGCAGCTGGCCTCGCGCGCCGTTCAGGGCGCGGCGGCGCGGGCCGGCGTGTCGATCGTCGGCAACGTGTCGCACGAATTCTCGCAGCCCGGCGTGATCGCGGCCGCCCCGCGGGTGGCCGAGGCGGTCCGCACCGGCCAGGCCGACGCGATCTTCCTCACCGCCAACTCGGCCGGCGCGCTGCCGCTGTTCGCGCAGCTGCTGCCGGAACAGGGCGTGTCGCCCTCGGTCACGCAGTACGTGGGCCTCAGCCGCTGGGACATCCCGCAGCAGACGCTGGACCTGCCCGGCCTGCAGGGCGGCTGGTTCGCGCTGCCCGATCCCGGCACCGCCGCGCAGTTCGCCTCGCGCTACCAGGCGGCCTACGGCGCCGCGCCGCACCCGATCGCCGGCCTCGCCTATGACGCGGTCGCCGCGGTCGGCGCGCTGGCCGCACGGGGCGGCAACCTCGGCCCGCAGGCCCTGACCCGCGGGTCGGGCTTCCAGGGCACCAGCGGCATCTTCCGCCTGCTGCCCGACGGCACCAACGAACGCGCACTCGCCGTCGCCACCGTCCGCGACCGCCGTGCGCAGATCATCGACCCGGCGCCCCGCAGCTTCGGAGGGTTCGGGTTCTGAGCCGGTCGACGTCCCGCAAGACCGCCGCCCCGGCTTCTGCCGGGGCGTCCGGGCCCGATGCCGCACCGACCCCGCCCGAGGCGGAGCCGGACCTGATCCTGCCCGAGGCCGACATCCTCGACCGGGCGGCGCTGATCGCGGCCATCGACACCGCCGCCGCCGAGACCGGCGGCGGAAAGCCGTTCCGCGACCGCCTGATCGCGCTGCTGACCGAGGCGAACGAGGCCGGCCGCGCCGCCATCGCCGCCGCCTTCGAAGCCACGCCGCGCGATGGTCCGCGCACCATCCGCGCCTATGCCTGGCTGACCGACGGGCTGGTCCTCGCCACCCTGCACGCGGCCCGCACCCACATCGTCCCGGCCCCGAAGAAGGCGGAGCAGGATTTCGCCCTGATGGCCGTGGGCGGCTACGGGCGCGGCGCCATGGCGCCATTCTCGGACGTCGATCTGCTGTTCCTCGCGGACGGCAGGATCAGCCCCTGGCTGACCGAGCTGATCGAGGCGGTGCTCTATGTCATGTGGGACCTGCACCTGAAGGTGGGCCACGCCTCGCGCACCGTGAAGGAATGCCTCAAGCTCGCCGGCGGCGACTACACGATCCGCACCGCGCTGCTGGAGAACCGCTTCCTCACCGGCTCCGGCAGCCTGGCGCAGGAGCTGAACACGCGGCTGTGGAACGATCTCTTCAAGGGCTCCGAACGCGACTTCGTCGAGGCGAAGCTGGCCGAACGTCTGAGCCGCCACAAGAAGCAGGGCGGCCAGCGCTACGTGGTGGAGCCGAACGTGAAGGAGGGCAAGGGCGGGCTGCGCGACCTGCAATCGCTCTACTGGATCGCGAAGTACGTCCACCACGTCCGCTCGGTCGGCGATCTGGTGGGTCTCGGGCTCTTCAACGCCGAGGAATACCGGTCCTTCCAGAAGGCGGAGGATTTCCTCTGGGCGGTCCGCTGCCACCTGCATCTGCTGGCCGACCGGGCGATGGATCAGCTGACCTTCGACATGCAGGTCCAGGTGGCCGAACGCATGGGCTACAAGGACCGGGCCGGGCGCCGCGCGGTCGAGCATTTCATGCAGGACTACTTCCGCCACGCCACCCTGACGGGCGAGGTGACGCGCATCCTGCTGACAAAGCTGGAAGAGGCGCACGTGAAGTCCGAGCCGCTGCTCGACCGCTTCTTCCGCCGCCGGCCCGACGTCGATCCTCGCTTCGTGGCGCAGGGCAACCGGCTGGCCATCGCCGACCGCGAGGCCTTTCTTCGGGACAAGCTGAACATCCTGCGGCTCTTCGACGAGGGGCTGCGCTCGGGGATGCTGATCCACCCCGACGCGATGCGGCTGGTGACGGCGAACCTGAACCTGATCGACGACGCGATGCGCAACGATCCGAAGGCCGCCGGGATGTTCCTCGGGCTGCTGCTGAACCACGGCAATCCGGAACGCGCGCTGCGGCGGATGAACGAGCTGGGCCTGCTGGCCGCCTTCATCCCGGAGTTCGAGCCCATCGTGGCGATGATGCAATACAACATGTATCACCACTACACGGTGGACGAACACACCATCCAGTGCATCCGCCACCTCGCCCTGATCGAACAGGGCAAGCTGGGCGAGGAACTGCCCGTCGCCTCCGAGATCCTGAAGAACGGCGTGAACCGGCGCGTGCTCTATGTCGCGCTGCTGCTGCACGACATCGGCAAGGGGCAGGAAGAGGACCACTCGGTCCTCGGCGCGCGGATCGCCCGGAAGGTCGCGCCGCGCCTCGGCCTGACGCCGGAAGAGACCGAGACGGTCGAATGGCTGGTGCGCTATCACCTGCTGATGTCCGACATGGCGCAGAAGCGCGACATCGCGGATCCGCGCACCGTCCGCGACTTCGCCAAGGCGGTGCGGACTCGGGAGCGGCTGGACCTGCTGACCGTGCTGACCGTCTGCGACATCCGCGGCGTGGGCCCCGGCACCTGGAACAACTGGAAGGCGGCGCTGCTGCGCGCGCTCTACCGTCAGACGCGGCGCGGGCTGGAAAGCGGGCTGGAGGACATCAACCGCACGCAGCGCGAGAAGGAGGCGCATCGCGACCTGCGCGAGGCGCTGTCCGACTGGCCCGAGGCCGACGTCCAGCGCGAGATCGAGCGGCACTATCCGACCTACTGGCAGGGCCTGCACATCACCGCGCAGGAGGTCTTCGCGCGGATGCTGCGCAACGTGGGCGAGGCCGAGATCAAGGTCGACCTGCACCCGGACGAGGATCGCGACGCGACCCGCGCGCTCTTCGCCATGGTCGACCACCCCGGCATCTTCGCCCGGCTGGCGGGCGCGCTGGCGCTCGTGGGCGCGAACGTGGTGGACGCGCGCAGCTACACCACCAAGGACGGCTACACCACGGCGGCCTTCTGGATCCAGGACGCCGACGGCCACCCCTACGAGGCCAGCCGCCTGCAACGCCTGACCCGGATGATCGACCGCACGCTGAAAGGCGAGGTCGTGGCGCGCGACGAAATGAAGTCGCGCGACCGGATCAAGAAGCGGGAACGGGCCTTCCAGGTGAAGACCTCGATCAGCTTCGACAACGACGGATCGGACATCTACACGATCATCGAGGTCGACACCCGCGACCGTCCCGGCCTGCTGTTCGACCTGGCGCGCACTCTCGCGGCCAGCCACGTGCAGATCGCCAGCGCGGTGATCGCCACCTACGGCGAGCAGGCGGTGGACAGTTTCTACGTGAAGGACATGTTCGGGCTGAAGCTCTATACCCCCTCCAAGCAGCGCCAGCTCGAATCCCGCCTGCGCGAGGCGATCGAGGCGGGCCGGGAACGGGCGCTGTCGTGATCGCATCCCGCTGCGGGCACCGGTCCGGGCCCCGATCCGGAGTATCCGCATGAAACCCGTCCGCCTGATGTCGGGCTTCCTGACCGTCGGCGTCTGGACGCTGCTGTCGCGCGTGCTGGGCTTCGTCCGGGACGCGGTGATCCTCGCCTGGCTGGGCACCGGTCCGGCCTACGAGGCCTTCGTCGTCGCCTTCCGTCTGCCCAACATGTTCCGCCGCTTCTTCGCCGAGGGGGCGTTCAACACCGCCTTCGTGCCGATGTTCTCGAAGAAGGTGGAGGCGGCGGACGATCCGGACGGCTTCGCCTCGACAGCCTTTTCCGGGCTGGCGGCGGTGCTGATCGTTCTGTCGCTGGCGGCGCATCTGGCGATGCCCTGCCTGGTGCTGGCGATGGCCTCGGGCTTCGCCGGGCAGCCGCAGTTCGACCTGGCGGTCGAATACGGGCGGGTGGTCTTTCCCTACATCCTCTTCATCTCGCTGGCCGCCCTGCTGTCGGGGGTGCTGAACGCCACCGGCCGCTTTGCCGCCGCGGCCGCCGCACCGGTCCTGCTGAACGGCATCCTGATCGCCGCGATGACGCTGGCGGCGGGGTTCGGCACGGACATCCCCGGCGCGCTGAAGGGCAACGTGGCGGACGCGCTGATCTGGGCCATCCCGATCGCCGGCGTGGCGCAGATGGCCCTGGTCTGGATCGCAGCGGGGCGCGCGGGCATCCGCGTGCGCATCCGCCGGCCGCGCCTGACGCCCGACATGCGGCGGCTGATCCGCGTCGCGGTTCCGGCGGCGCTGGCGGGCGGGGTGGTGCAGGTGAACCTGCTGGTGGGCCAGCAGGTCGCCAGCTACTTCGACCGCGCCGTCGGCTGGCTGTTCGCGGCCGACCGGCTCTATCAGCTGCCCCTGGGCGTGGTGGGCATCGCCATCGGCATCGTGCTGCTGCCCGACCTGTCGCGGCGGCTGGAGGCGGGCGACGACACCGGCGCCCGCCACGCGCTGTCGCGTGGGGCCGAGATCGCGCTGATGCTGACGATTCCCTGCGCGGTGGCGCTGGTGGTGATCCCCCTGCCCCTCGTCTCGGTCCTGTTCGAGCGGGGCGCGACCACCGCCGAGGACAGCCGCGCCATCGCGCTGGCGGTCGCGGTCTACGGGCTGGGTCTGCCGGCCTTCGTGCTGCAGAAGGTGCTGCAGCCGATCTTCTTCGCCCGGGAAGACACGAAATCGCCGTTCCGCTACGCCGTCGTGTCGATGGTGATCAACGCCGTTCTGGCCATCGGGCTGGCCCCGGTCATCGGCTGGATCGCCACGGCGCTGGCCACGACGCTGGCGGCCTGGGCGATGGTCGCGCTGCTGGCCGTCGGCGCCCGGCGCTTCGGCGAGGTGTCGCGCTTCGACGACAGGGTGCGCCTGCGGATCCCCCGGATCTGCCTCGCCTCGCTGGTCATGGGGATCGCGCTGCTGGCGGGCTGGTGGGTGCTGGCCGACTGGCTGCAGACCGCCGGACTGCGCTACGTCGCGCTGCTGATCCTGATCCTCTGGGGCTCCTTCGTCTATTTCTCGGCCGGGCATCTGGTCGGCGCGCTGCGTCTGGCGGAGCTGCGCGGCGCGATGCGGCGGGGATGACGCGAAATCTCTCTTTCGGCATGAAACCGCGGACGAGGCTGCGGGTTGTGCAGCCATGCCCGCATCAGCGCCCGTTGCCATGACAGCCACTTCCGAAGGCCCCTCCGCCGCCGTGGACGGGGACACGATGCCCGCGCCCGGCATCCGCCCGCTCATCACCGCGTCCGAGATGTTCCCCGAACTGGAGCGGCTCTGCCTCGGCGCGCGGGAGGAGCTGTGCCTGTCGTTCCGCGTCTTCGACGCGCGGACCCGCCTGCGCTCGGACGAGGCGAAGGCGCTGGAGCTGGAAAGCTGGGCCGACCTGCTGACCCATGTGGCCGAACGCGGCGTCAAGCTGCGGATGCTGCTGGCGGATTTCGACCCGATCTTCACCGGCGACCTGCACCGCAGCGCCTGGGCCTCGGCGCGGATCTTCGGCCGGCGCCTGCCCGAGGATGCGGAATTGCTCTGCGCGATGCACGAATGCCGGTCGGCGCCGGTGTGGAAGTGGCTCTTCTGGCCGCAGATCAGGCGCCGCCTGCAGGAGATGCGGAAGCTCCCCGACGAGAAGATGACGCCGTTCCAGCACCAGGCGTTGCGCGGCAAGTGGGATCTGCGCCCCGTCACCCTGCACCAGAAGCTGGCCGTCGCCGACGGCGAACGGGCCATCATCGGCGGCCTGGACGTGGACGAGCGCCGCTGGGACGACCCCGATCACGAACAGGAACAGGCGCAGACCTGGCACGACATCTCGCTGCTGGTGGAGGGGCCGGTCTGCGGCTCCATCCGGTCGCATTTCGCCGAATGCTGGGACCGGGCGCTGGCCGACGACGCCACCCGCTTCACGGCGGACGCGACACCGGTGCCGAACGCCCCGCCGCTGCCGCCGCTGAAGCGGCCGGTGCCGGAAAACGCCCTGCCGCGCGTGATCCGCACGATCTCGTGCCGGCCCTCGGGGCGCTTCCGGCTGGGCGCGGACCCGATGCTGCGCGAACACGAGGAGGCGCATATCGACGCCTTCTCCCGCGCCCGGAAGTCGATCTACATCGAGACGCAGTTCTTCCGCCACAAGCCGCTGGCCCACGCCCTGGCCGAGGCCGCCTATCGCGAGCCGGAGCTGGAGCTGATCCTGCTGCTGCCGACCGAACCGGAACGGCTGATCTTCGACGGCCACGACGGGTTCGACACCCGCCATGCCCAGGCCTTGCAGCTGCGATGCCTCGACATCATCCGCAAGGCCTTCGGCAACCGGATGGCGGTGGTGGCCCCGGTGCAGCCGCGCCCGGCCCGGCCGTCGGACAACATGCCGGTCAAGGGTGCCGGGATCGTCTATGTCCATTCCAAGGTGACGCTGGTGGACGATCACACCGCCATCGTCGGGTCGGCCAACCTGAACGGGCGGTCGATGAAATGGGACACCGAGGCGTCGCTGCTGTTCCACTCGGCAAAGGACATCGAGGCGCTGCGCGAACGGCTGGCCGGCATCTGGCTGCGCGAACAGGCCGATCTGGGTTGCCACCGGAAAGCGGCGACCTGGACCGAAGCCGCGCGCCGCAACGCCGCCCGCAAGCCGGAAGAGCGCGAGGGCTTCATGATGCCCTGGCCCGAACGCCGCAACCGCCGCTTCGCCCGGTTCATCCCGATCCTGCCGCCCGAGATGTTCTGAGCGAAGGGGGGTGGGCAGAATGCCCACCCTACAGGCGCGGCTCTGCGAGCGTCAGCCCCGGCGCAGCCTGCGCACGAGCGCATGGAAGCCGCCCGGCGTGACCACCGGCGCCAGGGCGAAGCCGGCGGCGAAGCCCGCGATGTCGGCGATCCACTGCTGCGTGCCGCCGAAGAGCAGCCCGAAGATCAGTTGCAGTGCCATCAGGAAGCCGATCAGCGTGAAGGCCCGCATCTGGTTCTCGCCCACCGAACCGAGCTGCACCCACAGCACCCAGGTGAAGCCGCCGATCAGCCCGTAGACCGGGGGGAAGGCCCCGACGAGCGGGTATTCCTCGGTGCTCAGCAACCCCAGCACAGCGGCGCCGAAGATGCCGGAGACGACGAAGATCGCGATCACCGCGACCGAGCCGATCGCCTCGCCCACCCATTTCCCGAGCGCCAGCAGCATCACCGCCGAGAACAGCGCCGAGGTGAAGGCGCCGTGGACGAAGGGATAGGTGACGAAGCGGATCAGATACTCGGCCGGCCACTCGCCGCTGGCGCGCATCCAGTCGAAGACCTGGATGAAGAAGCCGTAGTCGCGCACCGCGTCCAGCCGCCAGCCGATGCCGGCCGGACCACCGAGGATGCCGCGCCCGGCCAGCGACAGGACGATCTCGACCGCGAGGATCGGCAGGAACAGCGCGACGACGCCCCACGGCAGGGGATTCACGAAGGGTTCGAACCGGGGGCCTTCGCCGCCGGGGCCCTGTCCCGGCCGCGGATCGGGGCTCTGCATCGCCTGCCTCGCTTGCTTGACGCCATCGGGGGGCATGGGTAAGCGAAGGCTCGAGAAAACGCCAGTCAAGGCATTGTCACCGACAGCGGAGCGCGCATGTCCGAGGCCCAGAACAGCCAGTTCACCCCCCGTGTCTTTTCGGGCATCCAGCCGTCGGGCGGCCTGACGCTGGGCAATTACCTGGGCGCGATCCGCCGTTTCGTGGACATGCAGGACGAAGCCGCGGCGGGCGGCACCGCGCCGCTCTACTGCATGGTCGACCTGCACGCGATCACCGTCTGGCAGGACCCGGATGCGCTGAAGCGCAACACGCGGGAGCTGGCGGCGGGCTACATCGCCGCGGGACTGGACCCGGCGAAGTCGATCCTCTTCAACCAGAGCCGGGTGCCGGAGCACACGCAACTGGCCTGGATCTTCAACTGCGTCGCCCGGATGGGCTGGATGCGGCGGATGACCCAGTGGAAGGACAAGGCAGGCAAGAACGCCGAGGAGGCGTCGCTGGGCCTTTTCGCCTATCCGGCGCTGATGGCGGCCGACATTCTCGTCTATCACGCGACCCATGTGCCCGTGGGCGAGGACCAGAAGCAGCATGTGGAGCTGACGCGCGACATCGCGGCCAAGTTCAACCACGATTTCGGGGTGGAGTTCTTCCCCCTGACCGAGCCGGTGATCGAGGGCGCGGCGACCCGCGTCATGTCACTGCGGGACGGGTCGAAGAAGATGTCGAAGTCCGATCCCTCGGACCAGTCGCGGATCAACATGACCGACGACGCCGCCACCATCGCCCAGAAGATCCGCAAGGCCCGCACCGACCCGGATGCTCTGCCCTCCGAGCCCGAGGGGCTGAAGGACAGGCCCGAGGCACGCAACCTGGTGAACATCTATGCCGCGCTGTCGGACAGCACCCAGGCCGAAGTGCTGCGCGAGGTCGGCGGGCGGCAGTTCTCGGAGTTCAAGCCGATGCTGGCCGATCTGGCGGTGACGAAGCTGGCGCCGATCTCGTCCGAGATGGCCCGGCTGATGGAGACGCCGGAGGAGATCGACGCGATCCTCGCCCGCGGCGCCGAGCGCGCCCGGGAGATCGCCGCGCCGATCCTGAAACAGGCCTACGCGATCACGGGCATGGTCGGCGCCTGAGGCGCTTCATTCGGCCTGGTGCAGGGCCGGCTGCCGGGACGTGATGTTTCGGCGCGGTCGGATTTCGGCGCGGAGTCGAGGTCCGGCGCAAGGGCCGGGGTTGTGTCGCAGCCTGTCGCGGCGAGGTCCCGGCGCGAGGGCCGGGACGCGTCGGCGTGCAAGGGTCTCAGTCCTCCAGCGCGTCGTCCCGCTTTTCCTCGATCAGCTCCAGCTCCTGCGACTTCCGCTTCAGGAACCGGTTGCCGTATTCCTCGTCATGCTCGGACGAGATGACCTCCTTCGCGCGGCCGAAGACCTCGTCCTCCTCTTCCTCCATGTGATGCTCGTAATCGTGCTTCAGCGTGCGGAAGCGGGTGATCCAGCCGGGCGAGGCCATGTCCATCTCGCGCAGCTCCTCCAGGATATCGTCCATCTCGGCGTGTTCGTGGACCGAATGGCGGGCGGCGTCCTGTCCCCAGGTCTTTTCCATCAGTTTCGCGTAGAAGGTCTCCTCCTCGGCGGCGGCATGGCCCTTCACATCCGTGTAGAACGCCTCCCACGCCTCCTTCCGCTCCTCGCTCGCGCCCTCGGTGGCGTCGATGCGGTCCAGAAGCTCGCGGTGGCGGTCGTGATCCTTGCGGATGGCGTCGTAGATGGATGGCATTGTCGGAGGCTCCGTGCTGACGTGTCTGCTGGCCAACATCGGCGGATCGCCGCTGGTTCCCGGCGCCGCGCCTTCCGTGCCGCCGCCCGGGGACGCGGCGCCCTGCCCGGCGCGGTTCGGCCGGTTCGCGGCGGTGTGAGCGGGAAGGGACGTGAAAGCCGGTTGCGACATGCCTATATGGCCCCGAGGCCGGCAGGAGGATCCGCCAGCCGAGGCCGCGCCGTTCCACCGCAGAGGTGTCCATGCCCTTCGATCCCGAACTCGCGGCCATCCGTTTCGGCTGCGGACTGTCGCCGCTGATCCCGCCGCCCGACAGCGCGGGGGCGATTCTGGACCGGCTGCGCGGGCCCGACACGGCGGCGGCGTCCTTCCCGATCCCGGGCGTCGATCTGCTGACCGGGAAGCTGGGAGAGCTGAAGCAGGCCTCCCGCGCGCTGCGCGACCTGCGACAGGCACGCCAGCAGGGAACGGGCCGGGTGACGAAGGCCGACGTGGCGGAGGGCGAAGAGGCGTTCCGCACCCTCAAGGAGCGGATGAACCAGGACCTCAACCGCATCGGGTACGGGGCCCTCGCCCATGTGCTGCTGCGCCGGGCGCATACGGCGGACGGGTTCCGCGAACGCGTGACGGCCTTCTGGGAGGACCATTTCGCGGCCGGCGGCGACAACAACCTCTACGTGCGGCTGCGGGTCGCAGGGGTGGAATCGGCGATCCGTCCGCATGTCGCGGGGCGGTTTTCGGACCTGCTCTTCTCGGCCGCCACCAATCCGGTGATGCTGCATTTCCTCGACCAGACCACCTCGGCCGGGCCCGGGTCTCCGGCGGCGCGGAAATGGCCCGGGCAGCTGGGCCTGAACGAGAACCTGGCGCGGGAGCTGCTGGAACTGCACACGCTCGGGCTGGACGGCGGCTATACCCAGGACGATGTGCGCAACCTGGCGAAACTGCTGACAGGGCTGACGCACGACGGAGAGCGGGGCGTGCATTTCAACCCGCGCCGGGCCGAGCCGGGGGCCGAGACGGTGCTGGGGCGCAGCTACGGCGGCGACGCCCCTTCGATGGCGGACATCCGCGCGGTGCTGGACGATCTGGCGGCGCATCCGGCGACGGCGCGGCACCTGTCGCGCAAGCTCTGCGTGCATTTCGTCGCCGACCGACCGGACGAGCGCCTGGTCGCGGCGGTCGAGGGCGCCTGGATCGACAGCGACGGCGATCTGACGGCGGTCTATGCCGCGATGCTGGATCATCCCGCCGCCTGGGACGCGCAGCCCGGCAACGTCAAGCGGCCGATGGATTTCATCGGCTCCGCCATGCGCGCGCTGGCCGTCGCGCCCGAGGCGCTGACCGGCGACCGCGCCGGGCGCGTGCGGGCGCTGCTGGCGATCCCGTCCGAGGCCATGGGCCAGAACTGGGACGGCCCGCCCGGCCCCGACGGCTGGCCCGAGGCCGACAGCGCCTGGAGCGCCCCGCAGCGGCTGGCCGCGCGGCTTCGCTGGGCGATGGCCGCGCCGAAGGCGCTGGTGCCGATCCTGCCCGACCCGCGCCGGTTCCTGGAAGAAGCGCTCGGCGCCCGGGCGCCCGAGGTGCTAGAGAGCGCCGTCCGCTCCGCCGCCGACCGCAGCGAGGGGGTGGCGCTGGTGCTGGTCTCTCCGGCGTTCCAGAGAATGTAGAGGCCACGCATGTCGTCTTCGATCCTGACCCGCCGGAGTTTCCTGGCCCGCAGCATGGCGATCGGCTGTTCCGCCGCGGCCAGCCCGTGGATGACCCCGGTCACCCTGGCCGCCGCCCCCGGCGACGCGCGGCTTGTCGTCATCGTGCTGCGCGGCGCGATGGACGGGCTCGACATCGTTCAGCCGTGGGGCGATCCGGACTACGCCGCGCTCGGCCGCGCCGCGCTCGGCCCCGCGCCCGGTGCGGAGGGCGGAGCCCGGCCGCTGAGCGGCATGTTCGCCCTGCATCCGGCGCTCGGCGGGCTGATGCCGCTGTGGGAAGCGGGGCAGCTGGGCTTCGTCCATGCGGTCTCGACCCCCTACCGCGATGCGCGCAGCCACTTCACCGGGCAGGACATCCTGGAGACCGGCGCGGCGGACAAGGCCGGCTCGATGGAGGGTCAGGGCTGGGTCAACCGGCTGATCCAGTCCATCGGCGGCGCCACCTCCGAAACCGCCTGGGCCGTCGGCAGCGGAGAGATGCTGCTGACCCGCGGGCCTGCGCCGGTGTCCGACTGGTCGCCCGACGCCGGCTTCAGCATCAGCGCCGCCGGTCTGCGCCGGATGGAGGCGGTGATGCACGACGACCCGCTTTTCCGCGACAGCTTCGCGCGGGCGATCGGGCTGTCGGGCCTCGCCGGACTCGTCGCCGGCGAAGGGGCGGAGATGAACGGCCCCGACATGAGCGGGTCGGAGATGGCGGCAGCGCCCGGCGGCGGCGCGGTCGATCCGTCCGATCATCGGTCCTACATCCAGGCGATGCGCGAGATCGCCCGCGCCTCCGGCGTGACCCGGATCGCCTCCTTCGCCGCCGACCGCCTGCGCGGCGATGCCCGGATCGCCACTTTCTCGCTCGGCGGCTGGGACACCCATGCCGCCCAGGCCCGGACCATCGTGCCGCCGCTCGGCCGGCTGGAGACCGCCATCCTGACCCTGCGGGAGGAGCTGGGCGATGTCTGGGACCGCACGGGCGTGGTCGCGATCACCGAATTCGGACGCACCGCCGCCCTGAACGGGTCGGGCGGAACGGATCACGGCACGGCCGGTGCGATGGTGACCGCAGGCGGCGCCTTCGCCGGCGGCCGGGTGTTCGGGGAATGGCCGGGGCTGGCGGAGGCCGATCTCTACAAGGGTCGCGACCTCATGCCGACGCGCGACATGCGCGCCTGGCTGGCCTGGATCCTGCACGCCTTCTTCGGCGTCGAGAAAGCCCGGCTGGAGCGCGAGATCTTCGCCGGGCTCGACATGGGGGCCAACCCGCGCCTGATCCTGTGATCGGGTGATCCGGCGGGAGGCCGCGGCACGGCGCGAGCGGGTGCACCTGGCCGGTGTCCGCCGCGGGGACGGCGGTCAGCCCAGCAGTGCGCCGCCCAGGACGGCCAGCAGGGCCAGGATGCCCGCGATGAAGATCACCCAGTCCACGCCGGGCAGCGTCGGGGTGCGGCGCGACGGGGTGTCGGGATGTGCCAAGGGGGAGCCTCCTCTACGTTCGCAGGGACCGTGTCGCACCGCATTGCGGCGCAAATGGGGAGGTCCGGGGCGCAGGCCGGGGCATGAGTGCGGCGGCAGCGCCGGACGAGCGCCGTTCCGGCAGAACCCCGCCGGAGGGGGCTTCTCCACCGGCAAGGCCTTGCCTAGTGTCGCGGGCGAACACGGACGGACGGGAGGCATGTCATGACACATCCGGATCCGGGCGCCAGGCCCGTCGGCGCGGCGATCGACTGGACTCCGGCGCCCCGCCCCGACGGCCCGGTGCTGGAAGGCCGCTACGCGCTGCTGGAGCCGATGCGGGCGGACCGGCATGCCGCCCCGATCTTCGAGGCCATGCAGGGGCACGACTGGGTCTGGGACTACATCGGCTACGGCCCCTTCCCCACGGCCGAGGACTATGCGGCCTGGATGCGCGGGGCCGAGACCCGCCCCGACCCGCATTTCCTGGCGATCCGCGATCTGGAAAGCGGTCGCTGGGGCGGCGTGGCGGCCTTCATGCGGATCGTCCCCGAGATGGGGGTGATCGAGGTCGGCTCGATCACCTGGGCGCCGGCCCTGCAACGGACCCGCGCGGCCACCGAGGCGATGTTCCTGATGATGCAATGGGCCTTCGATCACGGCTATCGCCGCTACGAATGGAAATGCGACCACCTGAACGCCCCCTCGCGCCGCGCCGCACAGCGGCTGGGGTTCAGCTATGAGGGCATCTTCCGCCAGCACATGATCTACAAGGGCCGCACCCGCGACACCGCATGGTTCGCCGTCACGGACAGGGACTGGCCGGCGCTGAAGGCGGCGTTCGAGACCTGGCTCGACCCGTCGAACTTCGATGCCGAGGGACGGCAGAAACAGCGGCTGAGCGATCTGACCGGCGGGGCCAGGGTGGCACGCGATCCGGGGGTGTGACGCCGGCCCGGGCGGCTGCGCGGATCGCTCGCGCCGTGCGCCGGATCAGGCGGCGCTCGCCGCCCGGTCCCAGTACATCTCCCGCACGCGGCGCGTCACGGGCCCGACCTGATACGACACCTCGTCGAAGCCCGTCACCGGCGTGACCTTCATCAGGTTGCCGGACAGGAAGACCTCGTCCGCGCTTTCGAAATCCTCGAAGGACAGCACCGTCTCGTGCACCGTGACGCCGTCGGCCCGCAGGTTCGAGATATGGCGGGCGCGGGTGATGCCGGCAAGGAAGGTGCCGTTGGCGACGGGGGTGAAGACCTCTCCGTCCCTGACCATGAAGACGTTCGCCGTCGCCGTCTCGGCCACGTTGCCCATGGCGTCGGCGACAAGCGCGTTGCCGAAGCCCTTCGAGCGCGCCTCGGCCAGCATCCGGGCGTTGTTCGGATAGAGGCAGCCGGCCTTGGCGTTCGTCACCGCGCAGTCGAGTGTCGGGCGGCGGAAGCGGGTGCGGGTCAGGGTCGTCGCGGCCTCGGGCGGTGCCATCGGGATTTCCTCCAGCGAGATGCAGAACCCTGTCGCCCCCTCCTTCGGCAGGACGCCCAGGTCGCCGCCCTCCAGCGCCCAGTACATCGGCCGGATGTAGACCGGCGCGTCCTTCGGATACCGGGCGAGGCCCTCGCGGACGATCTCGACCATCTCCTCGGTGCCGACCGTCGGGGTGATCATCAGCGCCTTCGCCGAGGCGTTGACCCGCGCCATGTGCAGATCCAGATCCGGCGTCAGCCCGTGCGCCATCCGCGCGCCGTCGAAGACCGTGGTGCCCAGCCAGGAGCCGTGGTCGGCGGCCTTCATCACGGCCACGTCGCCCTCGTGCCAGGCACCGTCGAAATACGTGCGCAGGTTGGTGCCTGTGGGCATGCTCGCTCTCCCCCCGATCGGACTGGTCCGGGAATAGGCCAGCCGGCCACGCGGCGCAAGCGGCGGGCCGGGGAGGGTCGCCCGCCGGCCGCGGGTCACGGAGCCGTCATGCGCCGCCGGCCGGCGGAACGGAGCGGCGCGCGGGGCGTTCCCTTCCGAGGCTGCGTCGAGGCAATCAAACGAAAGGAGGAGCCGCATGGCATCCCCGCAAAAGAAGGACGACGCCGTTCACGCGGCAGACGTCAAGCTCCATGTCACCGATACCGGCGGGCCGGGGCGGCCCGTCATCCTGATCCACGGCTGGCCCCTGTCGGGCGAGGCGTGGGCGCCGCAGGTCGGCCCGGTCAGCCACGCCGGCTTCCGCGTCATCACCTACGACCGCCGCGGCTTCGGCCGGTCGGACAAGCCCGACGGCGGTTACGATTACGACACCCTCGCCGACGATCTGGCCCGGCTGATCGAGCAGATGGACCTGCGCGACGTGACGCTGGTCGGCTTCTCGATGGGCGGCGGCGAGGTCGCGCGCTACATCGGCCGGCATGGCGAGGACCGGCTGCATTCGGTGGTCTTCGCAGCCGCGGTGCCGCCGTATCTGATGAAGACCGCAGACAATCCCGAGGGCCCGCTGACCGAGGACTCGGCGGAGGAGATGGAGGAAGGGATGAAGGCCGACCGCGAGTCGTTCTTCGACCAGTTCACCAACGATTTCTTCAGCGCCGACGGCAAGCTGGAGGTGACGGAGGCGGAGCGGCAGAAGGCCATCGCGCTGTGCGAGCAGTCGGACCAGACCGCCGCGCTCGGCTGCATGGAGGCGTTCGGCACCACCGATTTCCGTTCGGATCTGGGAAAGGTGACCGTGCCGACCCTGGTGATCCACGGCGATTCCGACGGCATCGTGCCGATCGAGGGCTCGGGCCGGCGGACCGCCGATGCGATCAGGGGCAGCCGGCTGGAGATCCTCGTGGGCGCGCCGCACGGCTGCAACACCAGCCACCCGCACGAGTTCAACGCCTCGCTGATCAGTTTCCTGAAGATGCAGGACCAGACCGCCTGAGCGCGGGCGGTCCGATGTGAAAGGGGCGCCCCGGGCTTCGGGGCGCCTCCTTTGTCGTGGGGCGGGTCTGGCTGCGGGCGCTTTCCCTAGATGGGGCGACGCCGCGGATCCGCCTTCGGCCGTGCGAGCCGTGGCCGGGCCCGCGGGGCATTTTCCCCGCAGTCAGGCCGCGGGCGGCTCGGTCAGGGTGACGAGGTTGCCGTCGGGATCGCGGATCTGCGCGATGGTGCCGAAGGTGCCCTGGATGTCCGGCCCGAGGGTGTGGCCGCTCTCGGCCAGGATGCTGCGGACCGCGTCCATGTCGGGAACGACGATGGTGCAGCGGCTGTGGCCCGCGTGTTCGTCATCCTCGAAGATCTGGATGTTCGCCCCGGAGACGCCGCGCCACTGGATCAGCCCGTCCATCGGGCGGTCGTCGGGGCCGCGGCCCAGCAGCGTGGTGTAGAACGGCTCGGTCAGGGTCAGGTCGCGGGTGACGAGAGCGGCGAAGATTGCCTCGATCTGCATGTGCTTGCCTCCTCTTGCCGTGGTCGACGGGTCGCCACCGGCCGCGACGTCGCGTCCGCGGCCCCGGTGACGGTCCCTCTGCGATGCAGGCGGACAACGTCGAGGGGCCGCGCACGTTCCAGGCAGACGGGTCGAGCGGACCGGATCGAGTGGCCTGATCGGGCGGGCCGGGTCAGGCGGGGCGTGCGAGGCCGCAGCGCTCGCCCAGCATACGCCAGGTGGCGTCTTCCAGCGCGGCGGGCCAGGGGATGCCGCGCGCCTCGGCGATACGACGGGCGAGAGGCCGCCAGACCGCCGCGATCGCCAGGTGCGCGTCGATCAGCGACTCCCGCTCGGGCCGCGGCGTCGGCAGGGCCGCCAGCGCCGCGCGCTGCGGCTCGGTCGTCAGCCGGTTCAGATGCAGCGCCCCGCCCCGGTGCGGGGCGGCCGTGTCCTCGATCATCAGGTCCATCAGCAGGCCGCGCAGCAGGAACCAGCCCGTCACGCCGTTGATCCACTCGCCCCGGCCGACGACGAGGTGCAAGAGCCCCAGGATGCGCAGGAATTCGTCGATAGCGTAGGCGAGGCGCGGCGACGGCGTGGGCGTGTGCGCCTGCCCCTCCGCCAGGGTGTCGAAGATGCCGTCCCGGTCGAAGAGAGGCCTGAGCATCGCCCGCGTCTGCCGCCCCGTCTGATCCGGCTTCAGCAGCAGGACGTCGACCCGGTTCCAGTCCTCCGTCACGGCGTTCACCAGCACCGGCGCCACGATGCGGTCGCGCCAGAGCACGATCTCGCCCAGCTTCTCCACCGCGCGGCGGCAGAGCGCCGCCGTCTCGTCCGTCGCGCCCGTGCGGGTGACGGCGACGAAGTCGAGGTCGCTGAACGCGTCCGCCGTGCCGTTCGCATGACTGCCAGACAGGAAGAGCGCGCGCACCTCCTCCTCCGCCTCCATCGTCCGCGTGACGAGGGCGATTGCGGCGGCGTGGTCCATGGCGGCTGTCCTTCGCGCTGCGGCCCGCGCTTCGGACCGGCGCGGGTATGGACCGGCCGCGCGACTGCGTCAACCTGCCGCAGGCGGTTCCCTGCCGGCGCGGGCGCGGGCCGGAAAGAATGACCCCCGGCCGCGGGGTGGCCGGGGGTCGACAAGGATTTGGTACTGAAAAGGGTCTTGGGGGGAAAGCTCAGCCGATGGGGCCGCCATCGGTTCTGGTGACCGCGAAGACGCCCGAGCGCGGCACGCCGCCGTCGGGGAAGGAGGAACCAGCCTCCTCGCCCGGGTGCTGGATGCCCACGAACATCGTCCGCCGGTCGGGCGAGAAGCACAGGCCCGTCACCTCGCATTCCTTCGGCCCGACGAGGAAGCGGCGGATCTCGCCCGTCACGGTGTCGCCCGCCAGCATCTGGTTGTTCCCGTGGCCGGCGAAATCGCCCTCGTTCGAATAATCGCCATCGGTCTGGATCCACAGCAGGCCGGTCGCGTCGAAGGCCATGCCGTCGGGCGAGTTGAACATGTTGCCCGCGTTGACGTTGTCGGACCCGGCCTTCGCGTCGTCATGCACCTCGGGGTTGCCGGCAAGGGCGAAGAGCGACCAGGTGAAGGTGTCGCCCGCGTGATCCTCGTCGTCGGGCACGATCCGCAGGATCTGACCGTAATCGTTGGCCTCGCGCGGGTTGGGACCGTTGACGGGCTGCTCGTCGCCGCCGGCGTTCGGCTTGACGCCGCGGTTGCGGTTGTTGGTCAGCGCCACGAAGGCCTCCACCTTCGCGGGGTTCACGGCGACCCATTCCGGGCGGTCCATCGTCGTCGCCCCGACGGCCGAACCGGCCTGGCGGGTGTGGATCAGGATTTCGGCCGCCTCCATGCCCGTCGCCTCGGGCGTCAGTTCGACCCAGGTGCCGGTCATGTCGTCGGCGAAGGTCGCGGCGTAGAGCCGGCCCGTCTCCAGCAGATCGGTGTTGTCGCCGGTGGCGGAATAGACCCCTTCGGACACGAAACGGTAGAGGAACTCGCCCCGCTCGTCATCGCCCAGATAGACCACCGCGTGACCGTCCGGCGCGATCGTGCAGGCGGCGTTCTCGTGCTTGAAGCGGCCGAGGGCGGTGCGCTTCTTCGGCGTGCTTTCGGGATCGAACGGGTCGATCTCCACCACGTAGCCGTGGCGGTTCGGCTCGTTCGGGTTCTTCGAGATGTCCCAGCGGGCGTCGATCCGGGCCCAGCCGTAGCCCCAGTCCTCGTTCGACACGCCGTAGCGCGAAAGCTCGGCCGAGGGTTCGTTGGCGGCGTCCGACGACGAGAAGTAGCCGTTGAAGTTCTCTTCGCAGGTCAGGTAGGTGCCCCAGGGCGTCTCGCCGTTGCCGCAGTTGTTCCAGGTGCCGAGCGCCAGCGTGCCGGCCGGGTCGGCCTCGGTCTGCAGCAGCGGATGGCCGGCGGCGGGGCCGGTGATCTCCATCTCCGTCCGTGGCGTGATGCGGCGGTTCAGCGGGCTGTCCTTGACGATCTCCCAGCCATCGTCGCCCTCGCGGACCTCGAAGATCGAGACGCCGTGCGCCAGCAGCCCCTTCTCGATATCGGCGTCGGTCGGGTTCTCCTCGTTCGCGCCCCAGAGGGTCGAGGTGTTGGTGTATTCGTTGTTGATCGCCATGACGGTGCGCCCGCCACGGGTGAAGATCGACATGCCGTCGTTGCAGTCGCCGAAGCTTTTCGCCTGGCTTTCGGGCGTGCCGCGCGTCTCGGGGTCGAATTCGGGCGCGTCCGGAAAGATCGGGTCGCCCCAGAGGACGAGCTTCTTCCACGCGAAGCCCTCGGGCACGACGATCGTGTCCTCGGTCGATGCGGGGATCCCGGTGAAGCCGAAGCGGTCGGCCTGCGCGGCGGCGCGCGAGGGCGCGGTCAGTGCCGTGGTGCCGGCGACGAAGGTGCCGAGGCCGAAGCTCATGACCCCGCCGAGGAAGCCGCGCCGCGACAGGGCGGCGTCGACCACGCGGTCGAAGTCGGTGACTTCGGCGCGGGGCGAGATCTTCTCGTCGAATTCGTCGAAGCTGAGGTTTTGACGCGTCATGGCCTGGCTCTCCCCGCTGGCTGCTGCTGCCGATCGCGGCGCATCCTCGGGGGGAATTGCAACGGCCGCGTGACAGGCCGCGCAAGGTTTTGCGTCAGAGCGGAGCCGACTGCCGGGCGGACCCGGGCTGGCGGGCGGGACCGACTGCCGGGCGGGGCGGGCCGTCAGAGCGGCCGATCCCCCTCGCCGGTCGCGGCGCGTTCCGGCGCCTCGGCCAGCAGCTGGCGCAGGTCGAGCGGAGCGTTGACCATCTTCAGCGCGCCCTGCCCGTCCCGGGGCCATTCGGCCTCCGGCCGGTCGCGGTAGAGCTCGACCCCGTTGCCATCCGGGTCGCGCAGGTAGATCGCCTCGGACACGCCGTGATCGGCTGCCCCGTCCAGCGGGATGCCCGCCTCGGCCACCCGGCGCAGGGCATCGGCCAGCTGCGCACGATCGGGGTAGAGAAAGGCGGTGTGGTAGAGCCCGGTATGGCCCGGCGGGGGCGGCGTGCCGTCCCGCGATTCCCAGGTGTTGAGGCCGATGTGGTGGTGATAGCCGCCGGCCGAGAGAAAGGCCGCCTGCGTGCCGTATCGCTGCGTGACCTCGAAGCCCAGCACGCCGGAATAGAAACCGATCGCGCGGTCGAGATCGGCGACCTTCAGGTGGATGTGGCCGATGCGGGTCTGCGGATGGACGGGGGTGGCGTCGGGTCGGGACATGGGCGGGCCTCCTGCGGATGAGCGCAATCTAGGCACCGCCGTCCCGGCGCGAAAGCTGCGCGAGCGCAGGGGGCGTGTGCGCAACTGCCCCCGGGTGTCGCCGCGCGGCGCGCGTCGCGCAGGAAGGCCGCGGCGCATTCCCCCCGTGCGGGGGGCCTGCGCCGCGGCCGGCCTCCGGCGGGCGTGTTTCCGACCGGATGAAGCGGGGCGCAGGCTGCGGGATGGCGGGCGGGGCGATGTGCCCGGAGGGCGCGAGCGCCGTGCGGCAGGCCCGCGCCGTCACTCCCCCCGGAAGACCGGTTTGCGCTTTTCGAGGAAGGCGGCCATACCCTCCTTGCGGTCCTCGCTGTCCATGATCATCGCGGCGCCGAGGCGTTCGTATTCCAGCCCCTCTTCCAGCCCGACCTGAAGCCCCTTGTTGATCGCCTGCTTGATGAAGGCGACCGAGAGCGGCGGCTGCGCCGCGATCTCGTCCGCCAGGGCGCGGGCCGTGGCCATCAGGTCCGCCCCCGGCACCACGCGGGAGACGATGCCGTAGGCCAGCGCCTCCTCCGCCGTGATGTGACGGCCGGTGAACATCAGCTCCTTCGCCGCCGAGGCGCCGATCAGGCGCGGCATCCGCTGGGTGCCGCCTGCCGCCGGCAGGACGCCCAGCTTCACCTCGGGCAGCGCCATCTTCGCGTGATCGGCGGCGATCCGGATGTCCGCGCAGAGCGCGATCTCCATCCCGCCGCCCATGGCGACGCCGTTGATCGCGGCGATGACGGGGCGCTCGAAATCCTCGATCAGGCGGGTCAGGTCGTGGGTGAACTTCTGCTTCGCGTAGTATTCGGCGCGCGGCGGCCGGTTGCCCGCGCGTTCCTTGATGTCGGCCCCGGCGCAGAAGGCCCGTTCGCCCGCGCCGGTGAGGATCACGCAGCGCACGTCGCGGTCGTTCAGCATGACGTTCTGGAAGGCATCGTAGAGGTCGGGCTTCATCGACCCGCCGAGCGTGTTCATCCGGTCGGGACGGTTCAGCGTGATCGTGACGACGCCATTCTCGGCCTTGTCGAAGAGCAGCGTTTCGTAGGTCGGCATTGGGTCAGTCCCTCTGGAAGACGTGGGCGATGGCGATGGTGCCGAGGCCGATCATGTGGGCCATGCCGGTCTTCGCATCGGGTTGCTGGCGGGGGCCGTTCTCGCCCCTCAGCTGGTGGACGATCTCGTGGATCTGGCCGATCCCCGTCGGTCCCAGCGGGTGGCCCTGGGCGATCAGCCCGCCGGAGGAGTTCACGCAGCAGCGCCCGCCGATGGCAGATCCGCCGTCGCGCAGGAAGTGCTGGCCCTCGCCCTTGGGCGCCAGGCCGAAGGTTTCGGTGTAGAGGATCTCCTCGATCGCGAAGGCGTCGTGCAGTTCGACGCAATCCAGATCCTTGGACGTGATGCCCGCCTCGGCATAGGCCTGTTCGGCCACGGTCTGGGCGACGGTGACGGACGGCAGCTCGCGCCCCTGCTGGGGCTCTTCCGAGCGCAGAACCGAGGACAACACCCGGATCGGCTTGCCGCCCGCGATGCCGAGCCGCCTGATCGCGTCTTCCGAGCAGACGATGGCCGCCGCCCCGCCCTCGCCGCGCGGCGTGCACATCAGGGAGGTGGTCGAGCCGGCGACCAGGGTGGAGTTCAGGATGTCCTCGACCGTCCGCGGTTTCTGGAACTGCGCGAAGGGGTTGGTGGACCCGTTGGTGTGGTTCTTGGCCGCGACCATCGCCAGATCCTCCTGGCTGAGGCCCTTCGCCTTCTTCAGATGCTCGGCCATGATGGCGTAGCGGATCAGCGGGATGTTGGCGGTGTCCGACAGCTTGCCGACGCCTTCCTTCTGCGCCGCGCGGACCTGGTCGCCGTACTTGTCGACACCCACGGCCAGGACGCAGTCGTTCAGCCCCGCCGCGACCTCGAAACAGGCCAGCTGGAAGGCCGAGGAGCCGGAGGCGGAGGCGTTCTCGACCTGCGTCACGCCGAGGCCGGTGGAGCCGATGTGGTTGAACATGATCCGCCCGGCAGCCAGGCCGATGCCGGTGCAGCCGACATAGGCGGATTCGATCTCCGGAAAGTCGATCCCCGCGTCGGCGAGCGCCCCGCGCACCGCCGTCAGGCCGAGAGTGATGTAGTTGGTGTCCGAGGCGAACTGGTAGCGGTGCATCCCCACGCCGACGACGTAGACGGGGCGGAGGTCCTTCAGAACGGCCATGCTCATTCCTCCCCTGCCGGGGCGAAGCGGCAGGCGATCAGCGCCTTGTCGCCCCGCGTGACCTCGACCGGGATGGCCCGGATCGTCATGCCGTCGCTGTACTGCGCCTCGTCGCCCGCCAGCATGATCTCCTGGATCGCGCCGTTCGCCAGCCGCGCCTCGCCGACCACGCAAGGGGGCGTGATCGTCGGCGTCAGCTTCTGGTGGATGGTGATGAAGGTCAGCAGCTCGGCCGTGCCGGACATCGGCTCTTCCGCGACCTTCCCGGGCTCGGCCCCGCAGGCGGTGCAGCCCCAGGGGCTTTTCGGGAAGGTCAGCGCGCCGCAGTCGCCGCAGCGGGCCGCGCGCAGGACAAGATGCGCCCCGTCCTCGGCCAGTGTATAGAGATCGGGCTTCTCCAGCTCCGCCATCACGTCCTCCCCTGTCGTTCCGCGCCGGTCTCCTCCGGCATTTGACCGGAGAGTAGAATTTGCTGCGGCAAGCCGCAATCGAATGATTGCGCATTTGCCGCCGTTTTGCCAATCATCTGACCGGAGAGTAGAATTCCGGGACAGGAGGGAGGATCGGCATGGATCTGGGGATCGGAGGCCGCGTCGGCGCGGTGACGGGCGGCGGCGGCGCGATCGGGCGCACCACGGCGAAGCTGCTGGCGCGCGAGGGGGCGAAGGTGGCCCTGCTGGATCTGAGCGCGGACGCCGCCGCCGAGGCGAAGGCCGAGATCATGGCCGACGTGCCGGGCGCGACGGTGGCCACCGCCATCTGCAACGTCACCGACAGGGCGAGCGTGGACGCGGCCTTCGCCGAGGTGACGGAGGCTCTGGGCCCGGTCGACATCCTCGTCAACAACGCCGGGTTCAGCCGCGACAAGTATCTGACGAAGATGGCCGAATCCGACTGGGACGACGTGCACGACACGGTTCTGAAGGGCACGTTCCACTGCTGCCGCGCCGTGCTGCCGGGGATGATGGAGCGGAACTGGGGCCGGATCGTGAACACCTCGTCCATGGCCTATCTGGGCACCCGGGGGCAGACGAACTACTCCTCCGCCAAGGCGGGACTGATCGGCATGACCAATGCGCTGGCGCGCGAGGCGGGGGCGTTCAACATCACCGTCAACGCGGTGGCGCCGGGGCTGATCGCCACGCCACGGCTGCGGGCGCGGCCGGATTTCGAGAAGCTGGAACAGCGCAGCCTGGCGCTGACGCCCCTGCCCCGGCTGGGCAACGTGGAGGACGTGGCGAAGACGATCCTCTACTTCACCTCGTCGCTGGCGGACTTCATCACCGCCCAGACGATCCACGTCAGCGGCGGCCGCTGAGGGGGGGAAAAGTTTTCACGAAAACTTTTCTGAAGAATTTTCGCGAAAATTCTTCGCCCGGCCGGACAGGTGGCGCTACCCCGCCGCGTCGCGGGGGCCGGAGCCCAGGTCGGGCGGCGCCTCCGTCACCGGCTCCATGCCCTTCAGACGCACCGGGAAGGGCGTGATCGGCCCGGCGGGGCTGTCGTGGATCAGGCCGCGGGCGCGGAAATGCTCCGACGCCGCTGCCTCGGCCGGCGTCAGCACCGGCGAGGCGGGCACGTCGTGCGCGTCGAGATGCGCCATGATCGCATCGCGCGTCCATGGCGCGATCTGCTCGGCCATCCGCGCGTTGATCGCCTCGGCCTCGGCCCGGCGGGCGGGGGCATCGTCATAGGCGGCGTCCGCGAAGCGCCCCATGTCCAGCGCGCGTCTGACCGCCTGCCAGAAATGCCCCTCCAGCGCCGCGACCGACACCGCGCCGTCCACCGTGGCGAAGACGCCGTAGGCCGGGCGCACCAGCGCGGTGCGGCGCTGGCCTTCCAGATCCTCGGTGCCGTTCTCGTCCCAGACCGCGCGGCGGCTGTTGACCCAATGCGCCAGGCAGTCGGTCAGGCTGAGGTCGATGAACTGCCCCTCGCCCGTCCGGTCGCGCTGGATCACCGCGGCAAGGATCGCCGTCATGCCGTAGAGCGCCCCGCCCAGATCCGCCACCGGCAGGCCGAAGGTGTGCTCCGGCGGCCCGCCCGGCCGGCCGCAGAGCGCGGTGACGCCCGACAGGGCCAGGTAGTTCAGATCGTGCCCCGGTGCCTTCGCCATCGGGCCGGTCGCGCCGTAGCCGTACATGCCGATGTAGATGATCGCCGGGTTCGCGGCGCGCGCCGCCTCGTAGCCGACGCCCAGGCGGTCCATCACGCCGGGGCGGAAGCCGTCGATCATCACGTCGTGCTGCGCGATCAGCTCCAGCGCCTGCGCCCGGTCCGCGTCGTCCTTGAGGTTCAGCGCGATCGAGCCCTTGCCCCGCGACACCAGCCGGAACAGCCCGGGCGAGGCGTGACGCAGCGCGTCGCCCTGCGGCGGCCGCTCGACCTTCGTGACCTCGGCGCCCAGTTCCAGCAGCGACTGGGACATGAAGGGGCCGGGCAGAAGCTCCGAAAAGTCGAGGATCTTCAGCCCGGTGAGAGGCGCGCCTGTCATGCCCGCTCGACGATCACGGCGTCCAGCGCGATGACCCCCTCGCCCTCGGCACCGACCCAGACGGGGTTGATGTCCATCTCCTCGATCCGGTCGGCATTGGCCGCGACGTGGTCCGATACGCGCGCCACCAGCTTCGCCAGCGCATCCAGATCGCGCGGCGGCTGGCCGCGATAGCCGGTAAGCAGTTTCGCGGATTTCAGACGCCCGATCATCTCGCGCGCCTTCGTCTCGCTGACGGGGAGCATGGCGCGGGTGACATCCTTGAACATCTCGACGTAGATGCCGCCCAGGCCGAAGGTCATGACATGGCCGAAGACCGGATCGCGGGCGACGCCGACGAAGGCCTCGACCCCGCCGGCCGGTGCCATGGGTTCGACCAGCACGCCGTCAAGCGTGGCGTCGGGTTTCGCGGCTTGCACATTCGCGATTATTTCATCGTATGCAGCCGGCGCATCAGCGGGAGGAATTGCCAGTTTCACACCTCCGACGTCGGACTTGTGGGTGATCTCCTTCGACACGATCTTCATCGCCAGCGTGCCGCCCATGCGGGTCGCGATCTCGCCCGCCCCGGCCGCCGAGGTCGCCACTTCGGGCGCCGTGCAGGGCACGCCGGATGCCGCGAGTTCGGCCTTGCCCTCGGCCTCTGTCAGGGTGCGGGTGGCGGTGGCGGGTGCCGGCACGCCTGCGTCGATCAGCAGCGGCTGCCAGGACGGGTCGTGCGCCGACAGCCACTTGCCGTAGTCGATCCAGCGCCGGACCGCCTTGCCCATATTGCGCAGGGATCGGAACGGCACGAGGCCCGAGCGCGCAAGTTCGTGATATCCCTCGCCGATCTTCTCGGAGAACCAGATCGGCACGATGGGCGTGTCGGTCGTGTCCTGCGCCTTGCGAAAGCTTTTCGCGTTGTTGGCGGTGTAGATGCCGTAATCCATCGGGATCGGCGCCAGCACGAGGTCGGTGTTGGCGTCCTGCGCGCAGGCGATCAGCGAGGCCAGCAGCGCCTCGGGGTGCGAGATCGAGATGGACGTGGTGTCGATGGGGTTCGAGATGTTCGCGTAGGCCGGCAGCGTTTCCCGAAGCTTTTCGGTGGTTTCCGGCGTGAAGTTCGACAGGGTCAGCCCCGCCGTACCGACGTTGTCGGCGCAGAGCGAGGCCGCGCCGCCGGAGGAGGCGAAGACGGCCACCTTCTCGTCCCCGCGCGGTGTCGCGCGGGTGAAGAGCATGGCGACGTCCACCAGCTCGTCCAGATCGTCGACCTCGATCACGCCCATCTCGGCGAAGACGGTGGAGTTCACCTCGGCCGATCCGGTGATCGACGCGGTGTGCGACTGCGCGGCCTTCGCGCCGTATTCCGAGCGGCCGACCTTCAGCCCGATGATCGGTTTGCCCATCTCGGCCGCGCGCTTCGCGGCGGCAGCGAAGCGGGGGCCGTCCTTGAAGCCCTCGACCAGGATCGCGATGGCCCGGCACTCCGGATCGCCCGCGAAATGGTGCACGAAATCCGCGACCTGCAGATCGCATTCGTTGCCCGAGGACGACCAGGTCGAGAACCCGAGCCCCCGGTAATTGTGCTGCATGATGTTCCGGCCAAGCCCCCCGCCCTGGGTGGCGATGGCGATGGAGCCGGCGGCCAGATCGTCCTTGTAGGCGGGCGAGAACGACATCCCCAGCGGGATGTTCAGGTTCACCAGCCCCGGGCAGTTCGGCCCGTAGATGCGGATGCCGGTGCGCTTGCCGATCTCGACCAGCTTCGCCTCTTCCGCGATGCCCCAGTCGTCCGCCTCGGAGAAGCCGCTCGTCAGGATCACCGCGAAGCCGCAGCCCTTTTCCCCCGCCTGTTCAACCGCTTCCGCGACGAACTTCGCGGGGACGACGACGACCATCACGTCCACCGCCTCGGGCAGAGAGGCCATGTCGGGATAACACTTCAGCCCCATCACCTCGGTCTGCTTCGGGTTCACCGGATAGACCGTGCCCTCGAATTTCGAGTGCTGGACGATGTTGCGGAAGGTGTGGTTGCCGATCGAGTGTTCCTTGTCCGACGCCCCCACCACGGCAATGCTGCGCGGGTTGAAGAGCGGCGAAAGATCCTGGAACACGTAGGGTTGCGTGATGTCCTTCATGCCCGACACTCCTTCAGGAAAACGCCGACAGGCCGAGGATCTCGCGGCCCGCGATCAGGGTCTGCACCTCGACGGTGCCTTCGGGGATCATGCCGCCCTTGGTATCGCGGAAGATCCGCTCGATCGGGTAGCCGACGGCGTAGCCCAGGCCCCCGTGGACCTGCAGCGCCATGTCCGCCACCTCGAACGCCGCCTGGGTGGCGTAGAGCTTGGCGATGGAGCAATCCTCGCGCGCCTCCTCCCCCCGGTCCAGCGCCTGGGCCGCGGTATAGGCCAGCGCCCGGGCGGCCTTCACGCGGATCGTCATGTCGACGATGTACTTCTGGACCAGCTGGAATTCGCCGATCAGCTTGCCGAACTGGCGGCGGGTCTTCACGTAATCCTTGCTGACGTCCAGCGCCGACTGCGCCTGCCCGACCGCGCCCATGGCGATGTTGACGCGCGCGGTGTTGAGCCCCGCCAGGGTGCCCGACAGCGCCTTGCCCTCGGGTCCGAGGCGGTTTTCCACCGGGACCTTCACGTTGTCGAATTCCAGCTCGGACGTGCCCGTGGGCCGCAGGACCATCTTCTCGACCCGTTTGGCGGAATAGCCGGGCGTGCCCTTCTCGACGATGAAGGTCGACAGCTCGCCGTCGCATTCATCGGAATAGGTGCGCGCGACAAGCTGGCAGATGTCGGCGTTGATGCCGTTGGTGATCCACAGCTTGCGGCCCGTGATCACGTAGTGATCGCCCTGCTTCACCGCCTTGCATTCGATGCCGCGGACGTTGGAGCCCACGTTGGGCTCCGACAGGCCGGTGCAGCACTTCAGCCGGTTCTCCAGCAGCGGCTGCAGCCAGCGCTCCTTCTGTTCGGGCGTACCGAAGCGCGCGAGCTTCTGGATCGTGCCGTTGGTGATGTTGAGGATCGTGCGCAGCGAGCCCCAGCAGTAGCCCGCGCTTTCCATCAGCATGCCCCAGGTGACGTAGGGCAGATCGTAGCCGCCATCCGCCTCCGGGATGCGGCCGCCGAGGTAGCCGAAATTCTTCAGGTCGTCGAGGATCTCGAACGGGAAGGTGCAGTCGCGTTCGTGCCTGTCGATGATCGGCGTGACATTGGCCGCCAGCCACCTGTCCACCTGTTCCTTGAGCATCATCTGCTCGGCGTCGAGCCAGGTATGGGTCGTCACGCGCCGTTCTCCCTCTGGATTGGTCCGGGGCAGCAATGCCGCCCCGGTCCGGAGTTTGCTAGTTGTAGAAGAGGTTCGGCAGATAGAGGGCGATCTGCGGGAACAGGATGATCAGCAGCACCCCGACCAGCGTCACCAGCACGTAGGGGATGACCGACAGGTAGATGTCGCCCATGGTCACGCCCGGCGGGGCCACGCCCTTCAGGTAGAACAGGTTGAACCCGAATGGCGGCGTCATGTAGCCGACCTCCATCATGATGATGAAGAGGATGCCGAACCAGATCGGATCGAAGCCCGCGCTGGCGACCACCGGCAGGAAGACCGGCAGCGTGATCAGCATGATCCCCACCGGATCCAGCACCATCCCGAAGAGGAACAGCACCAGCAGCATGAAGGCGAGTGCGCCCCATTTGCCGCCGGGAATGTAGCTCATCAGGTTCGAGATCAGCGAGGACGCCCCGAGCGCCGTGTAGGCGGTCGAGAAGGCATGCGCCGCGAAGAGGATCCACATGATCAGCGCCGTCAGCTTCAGCGTCGACAGCGCCGCGTCCGAGATGACGCGGAAGCTGAGCTGCCCGTTGACGAGGGTCGCGAACATGGCGCCGAAGACGCCGATGGCCGCGGCCTCGGTCGGGGTGGCGAAGCCGCCGAAGATGGCGCCCAGCACGATCACGACGATCATGATCGGCAGGATCACCGCCTTGAGCGAGCGCAGCTTGGGCCCCCAGCCTGCGCGTTCCTCCTTCGGCAGGGCCGGCCCCAGGTGCGGCTGGATCAGGCACCGCACGCCGATGTAGATCGACACCAGCACGAAGAGCGTCAGGCCCGGACCCACGCCGGCGGCGAAGAGACGGCCCACCGACACCTCGGTCAGCAGCGAGTAGAGCACCATCAGGATCGACGGCGGGATCAGGATGCCCCAGCCCCCGCCGGCGTTGATGGCGCCGAGGGCCAATCGCTTGTCGTACCCTCGCTCCAGCATCTTGGGCAGGGCGATGGTGCCCATGGTGACCACCGCGGCGCCCGAGATGCCCGACATGGCCGCGAAGATCACGCAGATCAGCACGGTGCCGATGGCCAGACCGCCGCGCAGACCGCCCCACCAGACATGCATCATGTCGTATAGGTCGTTGGCGACGCCTGACTTCTCCAGCAAGATGGCCATGAACACGAACAGCGGGATGGCCATGAGTGTGGGGTTGTACATCGATTCCCACATCTTCGAGGCCAGCAGGTAGAACCCGATGGAGCCCATCTCGAAGTAGAGGAACACGACCGAGATCCCGCCCAGCACGAAGGCCAGCGGCGTGCCGATCAGCACGAAGAAGAGAAGCGACCCGAAGAACAGAAGGGTCAGAAGTTCGACGCTCATTCCTGGAGGCCTCCGGCGGCGGCGGCCTGTGCCGCGGTTTCGTCAGGCGCCTGGACGCCGAAGGTCTCCTCGTCCACCGGCAGGTCCATCAGGATCCGGACGTCGGCCCAGAGCCGCACGAACCCCTGCAGGAGCACCAGGATCGCGGCGACGGGGATGAAGCACTTGGTGGGCCAGAGCGGCGCCTTCCAGACGGCGTTCGACCGTTCCCAGTCGGCGACGGATTCGCTGGCGATGTCCCAGCCCTGCCAGAGCAGCACGCCGACGAACAGCAGGAACAGCGGCCATGTCAGGATGTCGACCAGCGCCTTCCGCTTGCGCGAGAAGGTGCCGTAGATGATGTCGACGTTGACGTGCCCGCGTTCGGCCAGAAGGAAGCCGCCCGCGATGATCGCGTAGACGCCGAAGATCAGCGTGGCCAGTTCGGCCGTCCAGATGGCGGGACGGCCGACGAGATAGCGCAGGACGACGTCGGCCAGCAGGAAGGCGAAGATGATCAGGACGGCATAGCTGGCCCAGCGTCCGATCCAGCGGTTGAGGCGCGTGATGGCGCGAGCAACCTGGAGCATGTGCGTAAACCCTTGAGTTCAGGTGATGAAGACGCCCCCGCGCCCGTCTGCCGGGGCCGGGGGCGTCTCCCGCCGATGAGGTCGGCCGGAACGGTCGGGGCCGCGGGCGATGCGCCGCGGTCCCGGGATGGTCACGCCTCAGGCGTAGCCGAGGTCCTTCATCAGGCCGGTGTAGGCCTCGTGCGCCTTCGCGGCGATCTCGCCCTTGGCCTTCTCGGTCTCGAGGATGTCCTTCGACGCGTCCGCGAACATGCCCAGCACGTCGTCGGGCAGGGTGATGACCTCGACGCCCTGGTTGGCGATGCCCTCGGCCAGCGCGATGGCTTCCTTGTGCATGTATTCCGCCGACCGCAGGAAGAAGCGCGCCGTCATCAGGTCCATGAAGGTGGACCGCATGTCGTCGTCCAGCGCCTGCAGCGCCTCCTCGTTCATCACGTAGGCGTCGATGGTGAAGCCGAGCGGCGGCTTGCAGTGGTACTTGCAGACCTCCCACAGCGACATCGACTGCGCGCCGATGGCCGCGCCCCAGTGCGCGCCGTCCACCACGCCCGAGCTGAGCGACTGGTAGAGTTCCGAGCCCGGAATGTACTGCGGCGCCGCGCCGGCGGCCGACAGGTAGTCGAGCATCGTGCCGGAGGAGCGAATCTTGAGGCCCTGGAAGTCGGCCGCGCTCTCGATCTTCTTCGAGACGACCATCTCGGTCGGATAGGCCTTTTCCGACATCAGCCGGACCCCGTCGGGCACCAGCTCCTCGTTCACCATGTCCTCGATCCCGAGGTTCTTGGCGTAGTGCATCACTTCCCACACGTCGCGGAAGGTGCCCGGGATGCCGTAGAGGAAGCCCGCGGCCTGCGCCTGGTCCAGGATGTACGACGGCGAGAGGGTGCCCATCGGCACCACGCCCTTGCGGACGATGTTGTAGACGTCCGGGCCCTTGGCGAATTCGCCGGCGCCGAAGAGTTCCAGCTTGAAGGCGCCGTCCGTGCGCTCTTCCAGTTCGGCCGCGAAGACGCCGAGGCTGTCGTCGAACGAGCTGGAGGCTTTCGGCCAGTGCGACTGCACGCGCCAGTTCACCGCGCCCTGCGCGAGACCCTTGCCGATCAGCGCCGGCGTCGCCACCGCGCCGAGCGCGGCCCCGCGCAGCATCGCGCGGCGATTGAGATTCGTCTTGCTGGTCATCGTATCCTCCCTGGAGTCGACGCTGCGTCACGTCTACCGTGCAGCGATCATCGCAATGAGGGCAGGCGGCCGTTCGACCGGCATTCTCTCCTCCCCTTCCGGGACGGAGCAGACCACCTTTCCACCGGGGCGTCAACGATTTGCGGAAGCAAATTCCGCCGAGAGGATTATCCCCCCGGCGGAGCATCTGCCCGCACGGCCTGTTCAGGCGCGTCAGATGTAGCCCAGATCCTTCATCAATCCGGTATAGGCATCCGCCGCCGCGGCGGCCATTTCGCCCTTTTCCGCCTCCTTGGCGAGGATGTCGGAGGACGCCTTCGTCAGCATCTCCATCACGTCGTCCGGCAGGGTCACGACCTCGATGCCGTTCTCCTTCAGGCCGGTCGCGAGGGCGACCGCTTCCTGATGCAGATATTCCGCAGAGCGGGCCCAGTAGCGGGCCTCGATGACGTCCTGCAGCGTCTCGCGCAGCTCCTCGTCCAGCTCCTCCATCGCATCGGCATTGGCGATGATCGCTTCGCCGTTGAAGCCGAGGGCGGGCTTGTAGTGATACCTGCAGACCTCCCACAGCGACATCGACTGCGCGCCGATGGCCGCGCCCCAGTGCGCGCCGTCCACCACGCCCGAGCTGAGCGCCTGATAGAGCTCCGACCCCGGCACGTATTGCGGCGCGGCCCCGGCGGCGGCGAGATAGTCGAGCATCGTGCCGGAGGAGCGGATCTTGAGGCCCTGGAAGTCGGCCGCGCTCTCGATCTTCTTCGACACGACCATCTCGGTCGGAATGCACTTCTCGGCCGCGTACCAGACGCCGTCCGACATCAGCTCCTCGCGCAGCATCCGTTCCAGACCCAGGTTCTTGGTGGCCTGCTGCATCTCCCAGCTTTCGCGGAAGGTGCCGGGGATGCCGTAGTTGAACGACACGGTCTGCGCGCGATCCTGGAAATAGCTGGGCGACACCGAGGCGATCGGCAGCACGCCCTTGCGGATCAGCGCGTAGATGTCCGGCCCCTTGGCGAATTCGCCCGCGCCGTACACCTCCAGCTTGAAGGCGCCGTCGGTGCGTTCGTCCATGATCTTCGCGAGCGCCTCGTAGCTGTCCGCGAAGCTGCCGGACGCCTTGGGCACATGGCTCTGCATCCGCCAGGTGACCTTGCCCTGTGCGAGCCCCTTGCCCACAAGCGCCGGCGCGGCCAGCGCGCCGAGAGCGGCCCCGCGCAGCAGCGCGCGGCGGTTCGGTTGTCTCGTGGTCGTCATCGTCGTCCTCCCTGAATGCATGACGCTGCGGCGTCCGTGCCGATTCCCGATCTCGGAACGCGCCCGCCGAACGCTCTCCGGGATCGCCGGCTTCGGCAAACGGGGGGCGGAAGATACCAGGTAGAAGGCATTTCTACCCGCAGGTCGGTCGCCGCGGGCCCGGATCGGGCGGTGGCGGCGATTGCGACGTTGATTCCGTCGGCGCGATGGCATCAAATTGCGCGAAACGGCCGCCCCGAAGGCAGCCCGACGACCGAAGGAACGGACAGGACATGGCCAGCTGGAACGGGGCCGTCGCCTCGCGGGAGGAAATCCGCGCCCTCAAGCGCCGCGCCGCGCTGCGCGTCGCCGCGCGGTTCTTCAACGAGAAAGGCTATCACGCCACCTCGCTGGACGAGATCGCGGACGAGATCGGCGTCACCAAGACCGCGCTCTACTACTATTTCAAGAACAAGGAGCAGCTGCTCTACGAATGCCTGCGGCTGACCTACGGCTGCGGCCAGAACGCCCGGCTGGAGGCCGAGGCGCTGGACGGCACGGCCTACGAGAAGCTTCAGCTGCTCTACAGGCGGTTCATGGAGAACCTGATGGAGGAGCGCGGCGCCTACACCACCATGGCCAACATCCGCGCCCTGCCCGCCGAACAGCAGGCCGAACTGCTGGAGCGGCGGCGGCATCTGGACCGCTATTCCCGGATGCTGATCGAGAAGGCGGTGACCGAGGGCTCGCTGCGCGAGGTCAACGTGCGGCTGACGTCGAACTTCTTCCTGGGCGCGGTGAACTGGATCCTGCGCTGGCACACCGAGGACGACGCGATGACGCCCGAGGAGGTGTCGGCGCATTTCCTCGACCTGTTCATGAACGGGATCGCCAGGCGGGGGTGAGCGGGCGGAACCCGTGCGGGGTGCCGGGCTGAAGCCCGGCTTGCGGGGAGGCCACACGGCAGTTCGGTCATCCTTACCCCGCAAGTAGGCCGGGCTTCAGCCCGGTACAACCCACCTTCCCGCAGCCCCGACGTCAGCCACGCACACGCCCGCAGGCCGGGCTTCAGCCCGGCAACGTGGCCCATCCCCGATCACCCCCCCGACGGCACCGTGTCGATCTCGTACTGCAGGAACACCGGCACCGGCTCGGGCGCCGTCTTCCGGCTCGACAGGGGCACCGCGCCGCGCGTCGTCTGGCCGAAGCCCGCCTCGTCCAGCATCCCGCGGACGCCGCCCTGCGCCCCGGCCGAGCGGGTCAGGACCAGCGGCGACTGCTCGAGGAACGACAGGTCCTCCACCTCCGCCCGGCCGCCGGCGGGGGACAGGATCACGATCAGCCGGTCGCGCCCGAAACTGCCCGGCGCGATCAGCACGAAATCGTCGTCCAGCACCCCGCGCGGCTGCATCCGGCCGTTGCCCATGAAGGTGATCGAGTAATCCGACCCGACATAGAGCAGGTTGTAATCCACCGGCTCCTCGGCGCGGCTGGCGATCTTCAGGCCCACCACGTCGTCGGGGATCAGGCGCGGCACCGCGGCCCCATCCACCGGCGCACGGCTGCCGTCCACCACCGCGCCCGCGTCGCCGTCGAAGCGGGCGGTCATCAGGGTCGCGTCGACCGGCAGCGCGGCACCGGCGGTGGCCGCGCCCAGCTTCATCAGGTTCAGCGCCTTCGCGATGGTGGCGAAGCTGTCGGCCAGGTCGGCGGACAGCCGGTCCGGCGTCTTCCCCTCGGTCAGGATGCGCGGCGTGCGGGCCAGGTCCCCGGGCGCGACGAGGCCGGTGGAGGGCAGCAGCCACAGCGCGTCGGGGTGCTCGCTTCCGGGGATGACGGCCAGCCGCAGGTCCGCCTCCTCCGTTCCGGGCGGCACGAAGGCGACGCGGGCGGCCACCGCCGGCTCGCGCGACAGCGGGCCCAGAGCGGCGGCCAGCGCCTCCGCCGGGGCGGAGCCCTCGGGCGGCAGCGCGACGGTCAGCGAGAAGTCGATGACGGCCGAGGCCTTGCGCAGCACGGCCCCGCGCGGCACCTCGGCGAGCGCGGCCCCTTCCGCCGCCGCGCGGGCCGAGAAGGTGCCCGATGCCGTCACCCGATAGCGCGCCAGCGCCGCGTCGTCGGTGTCGGCGGGCGAGGCGAGCAGCAGCAGCTCCACCCCCGGCGTGACCCCGTGCAGCGTGCCCGCCGGGATCGTCAGCGCCGCCCCGTCCGGCGTCGCGGTCCATTGCAGCACGCGCCCGGCGCCCCCCGCGCCGAAGACCGGCTGATCCAGATCGCCCTCGAACAGCGGGGTCGAGCGGGCGAGGTTCAGGACGGCGTACTTGCGCAGCACCTCCTGCGCCAGCTGGCGGTAGGTGATGCCCGGCCGTTCGGCCAGAGTCTCGAAGATCGTCCAGGTGAAGACGCCCTGCGGCTTCCGCCCCGGCTGGCCGCGCGGCATGTTCTTCTCGGGCGTCGTCTCGTTTGTCTGGGCGGCGAAGAAGGCGATCAACCGGCCCCGCCCCTCGGCGCCCGCCTCCACCGGCGCGGGCGGGCGGGCGCGGGGATCCATCGCGCGGTCTGTCCCCGCCGCATCCTCGGCGGCAATCATGGCGGCGGCGGGAATGCCCAGGTCCCCGGGGCTCAGCTGACGCTGGCGCACCTCGTCCCCGCCCGAGGGCGCGGCGCGGGTGGCGGTGCCGGAATGGCAGCTGTCGAAGACCACCCAGACATCCGCCCCGGTCGCGCGGATCGCGTCCAGCATCGTCGCGATCTCGTCGTCGACGAGGCCGTTCTCCACGCTGCCGACGGTGTCGTTCCAGGGCCCGATGTCGACCGGCAGGAACAACTCGTCCAGCCCGTCGAGTTCCGAGGCCGGGTCCAGCGCCGGCGCCTGGGTGCCGTGGCCGGCGAAGTGGATGTAGACGAAATCCCCGTCCCGCGCCGCGCCGGCCAGATCGGCTAAGGCGGCGCGTATGGCGGCGAGGGTCGGCGGCTCCGCCCCCTCGACCCGGTCGGCGAGGATCCGGACGTTGCCCGGCGCGAAGGTCAGCACCGGGTTCGACAGCAGGTAGTCCCGCACCAGCGTCACGTCGTTCGCCGGCCCGTTCAGCCAGGCCCGCTCGTCGAGGTTGCGGTACTCCGAGGCGCCGATCAGCAGCGCCCGCGCCTCTCCGGCGACGGATGCGAGGGGGGCGACGGATGCGAGAGGGGCGAGGACCAGGAACAGGACGCCCGGCAGGGCGCGCAAGAGCAGATGCATGGGCCGGATTCTCCGGTGAAATGAAGGCGGCCCGAACCGCCGGACGTGAAATGCAGCGCGGCTGGCGCGCGGGCCCCGGCCGGGATCGAAACCCCCGCCGAGCGCCTCAGTTGGTGATAAGCGTGTAGGAGGACGCTGCCTCCCCCCTGTTCAGGACCTCGACCGAATAGGCCTCGTTCGCCGGGGGCCGCCAGCCGCAATAGGCGATGGCGCTGATGTCGGTGTCCGAGCAGACCAGCCGGCCGGCGCTGTCGTAGACCATGATGTTCAGATCGGTCGCGCCCTGCCCCTCCACATAGACCTCGGCATAGGAATTGCCCTGGTATTCCAGCGGGCGGTAGGTGTCGGTCCCGCCGCCGCGGATCCGGCTGATCGAATAGACCTGGCCCGAGACGACGCCGCGCATGGTCGAGACCTGCGCATCCTCGATCAGGCCCAGGATCGCCGGATCGCCGGCGGCGAATTCGGTGGCGGCGGCGAACATGTCCTCGGCGGTCAGCGGCCCCTCCGGTTCGGGGCCGGCCTCGGCGGCTTCGGCCCGATCCTCCGCGGTGGCCTCGGGCGCCGCCGGCGCGTCCGAAGAGCGCGCGGCAGGCGCGGCCGAGGCCGGCGGCGACGGCGCGTCGCGCTCCGGCTCCCGCTCTATCCGCTGGCCCAGCACGCCCTCGCGCAGGCGCGCGGCGGCCAACGCCAGGATCGGATCGCGCGTCTCCTCGGCCGCGGCGAACAGGCGGGCGGACAGTTCGGCGCGACGGGCGTCGCCCTCGGCGGCATGAAGCGGCGCAGCCAGAAGGGCGAAGGCGATGGCACCCGGAAGGGCGGCGGGACGGCGTCGCATGACAGGCTCTCTCGTCGGTTCGGTCCTTCGGATAATGAGCGGGCGGCACCCCGCTTTCAAAGGTTTTTCCGGAGGTGCCGGCGCATGACGGCACTTGTCATGTGTATGGGCGGGGGCGGGTCCCTATCTCTGATGCGCAACGAAGCCGAGGGACCACAGCCATGACGATCGCCCCGACCCGCCCGGCGCCGGAATCCGACCCGGCGGCCACGACGCCCCACGCCGCGACCCGGCCCGGCGCCGCACCGCGCCGCCCGGACCTGCCCGTGGCCCTGATGCGCCGCCGCCCGAGCCGCCGCCTGAGCCGCCTGCGCCGCCTTCCGCTGCTGGCGCTGATCCCGCTGCTGGGCCTCGCGCTGACAATCCTCTTTGCCGGGCCTCGCGCGCAGGCCGCGGCGATGCCGGAGCGGCTGCTGGACCAGGGCCTTGCCGCGACCATGCTGATCCTCGGCGACGACGACGACGCGGCCTTCCTCGGCTCCGGCACGCTCTGGGGCGACGGGCGGGTGGTGGTGACGACGCATCACGTGGTGAAATCCCGCCGCTCGGTCATCGTGAAGGGCCGCGACGGGCACTTCGTTCCGGCCCCCGTGACCGCGCGCGATCCGGTCCGGGACATCGCGATCATCACCCTGCCCGAGCCGCTCTTCGGTCCGGGGCTGACGCCGGCCGACGCCCCCCTGCCCCTCGGCGCGGAGGTCTTCGCCATCGGCGCCCCGCTGGAGATCGACTTCACCATCACCCGCGGCATCGTCTCGGCCCGGCCCCGGCAGGTGGAGGCGCATGTCCCCGTCCGCCTGATCCAGCACGACGCGGCGATGAACCCCGGCTCCTCCGGCGGGCCGCTGATCGGGGCGGACGGGAAGCTTCACGGCATCAACGCGCGGATCGCCGACGGCTCGCGGCTCTTCGCCGGCATCTCCTGGGCGATTCCGGTGGAGGTGGTGGCCCGGCTGATCGCCGGCGACCTGCCGCCCGTCCCGCAGATGGGCCTGACGCTGCGGCCCGTGACGGTGAAGATCGCGAAGGCCCTCGGGCTGCCGGACGCCACCGGCGTGCTGGTCGACGACGTCGCCCGGGGCGGGCGCGGCTGGGCCTCCGGCATCGAGGCGGGGGACATCCTGCTGGCCATCGATGGCGAGGCGATCCGCACGCCCGGCGACGTGGCGATGATCCTCGACCGGACCCGCGAAGGGAAGGCGCGGGTGAAGCTGATCCGCGCGGGATCGGACATCACGCTGATGCTCGACCTCGCGCCGGCCGCGCAGCAACTGGACCTGACCGAGGGCGGCACGGTGGCCGGCAAGGTGGATCACTACACCTGGGAACGGCTCGGCGTCTGGCTGGACGAGGCCGGGACGCGGGTGGCATCGATCTCGAGATCCTCGCCCGCCTACCGCGCGGGGCTGAGCGAGGGCGACGAGATCCTCGCCGTCGACGGGCGCCCGGTGACGGACGGCGTGCACGATCTGCGCATCGACCGGCCGGTCCTGCTGCTGATCCGCCGCCATGGCGGCCGCACGATGCACGTGATGGTGGACCCCTGGACCAACACCCTGCCCGGCGTTCCGGTCGGCGGCGCGAATGCGCTTGACCCGGCGGTTTCGGTGTTCTGATGATCGCCCCCCAGGAACCCGACCACGTGCCGCCCATGACCGAGACCCGCATCCTGATCGTCGAGGACGATCCCGAAGCCGCCGCCGCCTGCGAGGCCGCCGTCCGCGATCTGGGCGCCATTCCCGAGACGCGCGCCAGCTTCGACGAGGGGCTGGCCGCCGCGGCCACCGACGCCTACCAAGTCATCGTCTTCGACCGGATGCTGCCCGGCGGCGACGGGATCGACGCGATCGCCCGGATCCGGGCGGCGGGCTCCACCGCGCTGGTGCTGATCGTCTCGGCCCTCGGGCGCGCCGCCAACCGGATCGAGGGGCTGGAGAAGGGCGCGGACGACTACCTTGCCAAGCCCTTCGACCCGGACGAGCTGCGCGCCCGGCTGCGTGCGCTGATCCGGCGGCAGACGATGCAGGTGCTGGACAACGACCTGGTGGCGTTCGGCGATCTGCAGATCCGCATGAAGGCCCGGACAGTGCATGTCGGCCGCACCCACATCCCCGTCAGCCCGAAGGAATTCGAGCTGGTCGCGTATCTCGTCCGCAACGCGGGCGAGGTGGTGACCCGGACGCAGCTGCTGGAGAACGTCTGGAACCTGCATTTCGACCCGCAGACCAATGTGGTCGACGTCCATGTCGGGCGGCTGCGGCGCAAGCTGGAACAGGCGACGGGTTATCCGGTGATCCGTACCGACCGCGGCGTCGGCTACATCTTCGACCCGCAGCCGGACACGGCCCCCGAGGCGCGGCAAGAGGACGCCGGGTGAGGCCAGGGCCCGTCGCCTCGGGGCCCTTCGCCTCGGCCTCGCTGCGGGTCACGCTGCTGGTGGCGGGCGGGATCATCGCGCTGAGCCTAGGCGCGATGGCGCTGCAGTACCGCATCACCGAACGGGCCCTGACGGCCCGCCAGGACGAGCTGCTGGCCGCCGAGCTGGCCGGCTTCGCGCAGTTCTACGAACAGCGCCGCATCCCCGGCCTGCGCGAGGCGATCGAGGACAGGGCCTCCGTCACGCCGCCCGAGCGGGGCCTCTACCTGCTGCAGGACCGGGGCGGCACCCGGCTCGCCGGCAACATCGCGGACTGGCCCGAGGGGGCGGAGCCGCGAGGCACCTTGTTCGCCCCTGCCCCCGCCGTCACCTTTACCCGCGACGGCGCGACCTATCAGGGCGTCGCCCGCGACCTGCCGGGCGGCTTTCCCTTCCTCGCCGCCCCCGCCACCGCGCCGGTGGCCGAGACGCTGGCGACGCTGCGCGCCTCGATCGGCCGCGTGGCGCTGGCGCTGGTGGCGCTTGGCCTGGTGGCCGGCTGGCTGACCGCGCGGGCGGTGCTGGGGCGGATCGGGCGGCTCAACGCGCTGGCGGGCCGGGTGGCCGGGGGCGATCTCTCGGCCCGGCTGCCCGGCCCGCGCTCGCGCGACGAGTTCGGGGCGCTGGAAAGCCATGTCCACGACATGCTGGACCGGATCGAGACGCTGGACCGCGCCCGCCACCGCCTGTCGGATACCGTGGCGCACGAGCTGCGCACGCCGCTCAACCGCATCCGCCAGCGGCTGGACCGGATCGAGGGGCCGGAGGGCGAAGTCGACGCCATCCGCCACGACCTGACCGGCACCATCCGCATCTTCGACGCCCTGCTCGACATCTCGGCCGCCGAGGCCGCCTCCGGCCAGCGCCCCGGCCTGATGCCGGTGGACCTGAGCGCCATCGCCGCCGAGGTCTTCGACCTCTACGAGGCGCTGGCCCAGGACAAGGGGCTGGAGATCGAGGCGCGGATCGCCCCCGGCGCCATGGTTCTGGGAGAGCGCAACCTGCTGGCACAGCTGCTGTCGAACCTGCTGGACAATGCGATCAAGTTCACCCCGCCGGGCGACCGCGTGACGCTGACGCTCGACACCGGTCCCCGGCACCGGCTGGAGGTCGCCGACAGCGGCCCCGGCATGCCAGAGGCGATCCGCGCCACCGCCTTCGATCCCTTCACCCGCGCCGAGAGGGACCGCGAGGTGCGCGGCCACGGGCTGGGCCTCGCACTCGTCCAGGCCATCGCCACCCGCCACGGCGCGCGCATCGCCCTGCCGCCCGCGGACCGCGGCTTTCGCATCGAGATCGCCTTCCCCGCCCTGACGGACTGACCCACAGGGTTCCCCAGCTTCCTCTGGCCCCAGATATCCCGGGGGAGTCGGGCCGCAGGCCCGACGGGGCAGAGCCCCCGATGCTCGCCCCGGGCCCGCGCAGAGGGTCGGGCAGGGAAAGCCGATCCGGACCGCATTTCCACCCGACTCGGGCCGGGGGATTCGCGGGTCGAACCGGTCATCCCGGCCGGCCGGACGTCGCCCCGGCCGAACGCCCGGCGCCAGGGCCTCCTCCGGGCCGCCGGAGCCCGCGAAGGCAACCCCCTGAACGAGGGGGACAGACCGGTCATTTCGGCCCCCGAAGGGGGCGCTGCGGCCGTCGCGCGGTGACAAATCCGGTCACGCGGGGCTTTTCCTTGATCGGTGGAAAAACCCCGGCAATCCTTCGCCCGACACTGGATCGAGGGACCTTCCACGGATGCACCGCACCCGCCCCCTTGCGCGGCTCGCCGCCGCCGCGACCGGCCTCTGCCTGACCGCCACGGCGCTGCCCGCGGCGGTTCTGGGGCTGGTGGTGGGCGTGTCGGACTACGAGCATCTCGACGCCGATCTGCGCGGGCCGGCGAACGATGTGGGCCTCGTGTCGCGGATGCTGCTGGCGCGCGGCGCCGCGCCCGACGACATCACCATCCTGGCCGCTCCCGGCGCGCGGGTGGCCGAGGGCACGGCCGTCGCCGGCCTGCCCCGCCGGGCGGCGATCCTCGATGCGCTGGCGCGGCTGGCGCGGACGGCCACGCCCGGGGACACGGTGGTCTTCTACTTCTCCGGCCACGGCTCGCAGATGCCCGACGTCGGCGGCGACGAGGCGGGCGGCTACGACGAGATCATCCTGCCCTCCGACGCGAGGAACTGGCGCGGCAGCATCGGCGCGGTGGAAAACGCGCTGGTCGACGACGAGCTGGCCGTGGCGATGCAGGCGATCCTCGATACCGGGGCGGCGCTGGTGGCGATCATCGACGCCTGCCATTCCGCCACCGGCTTCCGCGACCCGGGCAGCGCCCCGGGCGCGGCCCGCTATGTCGACCCGGCGGCGCTCGGCGTGCCCGGCGCGATGACGGGCGACGCGCACGAGGGCCAGGTGGCACCGCCGCTGACGGGGCGGTTCGTCTTCCTCTATTCCTCGCAATCCGATCAGCGCAGCTTCGAATATCCGGTGGGCGACCGGGAGGACCCGGCGAACTGGTACGGCGACTTCACGAAATCGCTGATGCCGGTGCTGGAGACAGCGGAGGGGCTGACCTGGTCCACCGCGCTGATGGCGGCGACCGACGCGATGGCGAAGGACGGCCCGGCGGCGCAGACGCCGGACGCCGAGGGTCCGCTGCTCGACACCCCGGTCTTCGGGACCGGCAGCGCCGCGCCGCTCTGGCGCGTCACCGGCACCGGCGTCGCGGCCGGGTTGCTGCACGGGCTGGAGCCCGGGGCGGAGCTGGCGATCTTCCCGGACGTCGAGGCCGCCGGGGAGCCGGTCATCGCGACGGTCACCGGGGCCGGTGCCGACAGCGCGACGCTCGACCGCCCGGCCGAGGGCTACGCCCGGCTGCACCGCCCCGCCCTGCCCGCGCCGCTGCGGCTGCATTCGCCGGTGGCGGCGGACGAGGGCGATTACGCGGCGCTGACCGGGATGCTGACCGAAGCCGCCCGGACCCTGGACGGGATCGAGCTGACCGAGGCGCAGGCCACCATGACCGCCTGGCTGACCGGCGGGACCCTGGCGCTGGCCGGGCGCGACGGGATGCTGGACGGCGACGGCCCCGGTTCCTCTCCCCGCCTCGTCGCGGGGGCCGACCAGGCGCAGGTGAAGGCCTTCCTCGACCGGGCCGTGCGGCTGCACCGGCTGCGGCGGGCGCTGGCGGCGGCCGAGGGGGCGGGCGGATCGGGCTTCGCCCTGCCGGGCGCGGGGCTGAAGGTCACCGCCGAACACCGCCCCGCCGCCGCCTGCGGCGAGACCGGCGCCCCCGCGCCCGTCACCGCCGCCATCGCCGCGCGGCACTGCGACCAGGTCTGGCTCGCCGTCGCCAACGCGTCGAAGACCGCCCGCGACGTCACCGTGCTCTACATCGACCGCGACCTCGGCATCACGCCGATCTGGCCCGCCGCCGGCCTGTCGAACCGCGTGGCCTTCGGCGAGACGGCCGAGATCGGCCTGATGATCGACAACCCGCAGGGCGCGGCCGGGACGGAAGAGATCGTCGTCCTCGCCGCCCCCGCGCGGCAGGGCGCGCCGCGCACCGTGCTGACGGCGCTGGCCGACCCGGTGCGGATGCGCGCGTTCGGTCCCTCGGCCCCGCCGCTGGCAGAATGGCTGTTCGCCGCGGCCGATCCCGAGGCGAGCACCCGCAATTTCTCATTCGGAGGCGCGCTGCCCTCTCTCGAGGTCACGCGCCTGCGGATCGCGCTGGTTCCCGGCGCCCCCTGACCACCCCCGGCCATGTCCGGCAACAGCAAGAAGTCACAGCAGACAAAGCGAGAAAATTCATGCATTTCATCAGACACATCACCCCGGCCCTCGCGGCCCCCATTGCGGCCCTGGCCCTGGCCGTTCCGGCCCCGGCGCAGACCCTGCCGATGCCGGCGATCGAGGCCGAGCCGGTCGTCGCCTCCCCATTCTCCTTCGCGCAATCGGGCGAGAAGGAGAAACTGGCCGAGGAGAAGCGCACCGAAGCGGAGTCCGCCGGCGGCCGCATCATCGGCGGCAAGATCGCCGAGGACGGCGCATGGCCCTGGCAGGTCGCGCTGATGCTGGGCGGGCAGGAGGTCAACGCCGCCAACCAGTTCTGCGGCGGGTCGCTGATCACCGACCAGTGGGTTCTGACGGCCGCGCACTGCGTCCATTTCCAGGACGATCAGGGCTGGTTCGACCTGCACCCGTCGCAGGTGTCGATCCTCGTCGGCACCAACCGGCTGATGCCGGGCGAAGGCGATCTGGTGCCGGTGGCGGGCATCTACCGCTATCCCGACTACAATCCCGACGGGTTCGACAGCGACATCGCGCTGATCAAGCTGGCGCGCCGGCCGAACGCGGAGTTCCGCACGATCCAGATCCCGACCGAGGATTTCGGCGAGGCGCTCGATCAGTCCGGCGTGCCGACGTACATCATGGGCTGGGGCCTGATCAACGGCGCGCAGAACCCCGACGTCATGTACGACGCCGAGATCCAGATGCTGAACCGCGACCAGTGCAACGGCGCGCTGATGGAGGCCCGCGCCCAGGTGGCCGTGCAGCCCTTCATCCAGGCGCTGAGCGTGTTCAACATCAAGGGCCAGCCGGCCGAGGAAGCCTGGTCGGAACTGGTGCGCCGCGCGCCCAGCCCGATGACCGACAACATGCTGTGTTCCGGCACCTTCGAGGGCGGCAAGCTGTCCTGCCAGGGCGATTCCGGCGGCCCGCTGGTGGTGCCGCTGACCGACGGCAGCTTCGTGCAGGCGGGCATCGTGTCCTGGGGCCTCGCCTCGGGGCCGAAGATGACCTGCGTGGAGAACGCGCTCTTCTCGGCCTACACGAAGGTGTCGCGCTTCAACGGCTGGATCGACCAGACCCTTGCCTCGAACTGATCGGGTCCACGGCGGAGGGCCGCGCCGCGGCCTTCGCCCCTTCGGCGCGGCGGTCCTCGCCGCGCTGCTGGCCCTTGCGCCGCCGCTTGCCGCGCAGCAGGCCGCGACGACCGAGGCGATCACCGCCGACGAGGTGCTTGAGCTGTCCGATCACGGGCTCGACCTGGCCGAAGCGGGCGACATGGACACGGCCTATACCGTGCTGCACCGCGCGAACCTGACCACGATCGAGCACGATTATCCGGTGCTCGTCTCGCATTACCCGAACCTCGCCTTCGCCCGCTATCACTACATGACCGGCAACTGGTCCGAGGTGGAGCGCTACGCCTCCTCCGTCGCCTCGGCGCTGGATTCGCCCGAGCACGACAACCATCCCTGGCGCATCGAGGCGACGATCTTCCACGGCATCGCCGCATGGGAACGCAACCGCGCCGGCGAGGCGGAGGTGCTGCTGCGCGGCGCCATGGCCGACGCCGGCGCCGATCCGGACATGCGCGATCTGGAGGAGCTGGCGCACTACTTCCTGGCGCTTGCCGCCACCCGGAACGAGGCGACCGACGCCTCCGCCCTGCGCGAGAGCTTCCTCGCCCGCGCGACCGCGCTGGAGCTGGTGACGCCCGCGCAGGCGCTTCAGGTGCTGAACCTGTCGCTTCAGGCGGCCATCGCCGCGGACGAGGAACCCGAGCAGCTGGTGACGCTGTCCGAGCAGCTGATCGGGCTCGCGGACACGGTGGAAGGCGTCGATCCCTTCTACCGCTCCTATTACCGGGGCAATCACGGCAAGCTGCTCTACAACCTGCGCCGCTACGACGAGGCGCTGCCGTTCTTCGAGGAGCGCGACGCCTTCCTGCGCGAGAACGACACGATCAACGCGGACATCGCCATCAACGCGGTGTGGCTGGCCAACGCCCTGACCCGGTCCCGCGGCACGGAGGAGGGCGAGGCCTTCCTCCTCCCGCTGGCCGAGGGTTTCCGCGCCGACAACCGCATCCCGTCCTGGGCGATGGCCGACATCGAGGCGCAGCTGGGCTTCTACGCCCGGTGGCTGGACGACGAGAGCCTGGCGCAGGAGCGTTTCCGCCGCGCCTATGCCACCGTGCGGCGCGACGCGCGGGTGACGGATGCCCGCGTGGCGCAGATCGCGGCGCTGGTCGATCCGGCCGATCCGGGCGTCGCCGGCTGGGCCTTCGCGGGCGAATTCGGCGCCGAGGCGGACGATCTGCCCCTGTCGCCCGACGGGGTGGAGGTGATCCGCCGGTTCCTGTCGGGCGACTGGCTGTCGCTGGAGACGCGGCTGGACGCCTACCGCACCGCCGGCCGCGACCGTTCGCCGGAATATCTGGTCAACCTCGCGCTCTACCAGGCGATGGTCGGACGTTACGAGGCCGCGCAGACATCGCTGGACGAGGCGCGGCGCAAGGCCCGCACGACGCTGGGCAGCGACATCTCGGCCAATGCGCCGATCTTCGACTTCGTCGATCTGATCTCGAAGGTCTGGGGCACGACGCACCTGGCCGACCGGGCGGACGGCGCCATCGCCCGGCTTCAGGCGCGCGAGGCGACGCTGCCGCAGGAGCAGCTGTCGCTCTATCTGGCGCTCCGGGCGCTGTCGCGCTACCAGTCGGGCGCGGACGAGGGGATCCGGGCCGACATCCAGCGCTGGCTGGACGCACAGCCGGCAACCGCCCCCGACGCGCCCCTGGGGGTGATCGACCAGTTCGCCGCCTCGATCATGGTCGAGATGCTCTACACCTACATGGGCCCCGAGGTCGCCGAGGGCTGGATGGAAGCCATCCTGCCGCGCTTCGCCGCCTCCGAGCCGCTGTCGCTGGCGGTGGATTCGCTGCGCCTCGCCCGGGTGGTCTATGCCCCGTCGCTGGCCTTCTCGGACCGGAGCCTGCCGGAGATGAGCGCGCTGGTCGCCGGGCTTCTGGATCAGGTCCCGCAGGATCATTCCCTGGCCGCCGCGGCGCAGTTCAACGTCTCGAACGCCTTCACCACCCGGAACCGCCCGGAAGAGGCGCTGCGCTGGATGCGTGCGGCGACCGAAAGCTGGCGGCGCAATCCCTACCACCGGAAGGACACGCTGGCCTATCTGGTGTCGCAGCAGGCCTGGCTGATGAACCTGCTGGGCGAGACCTCGGTCGCGGCGACGCTTGCGAAGGAGGCCTACGACATGATCGACCCGCTGACCGCGCGGTCCGACCTGGCGACCGGCGTGATCCAGACCTACGCCTGGGCGCTGTCGGCGCGATCGAACCAGCAGCGCGGCGGCGAGATCTTCCGCCGGCACATCGAGGACGCGGCCTTCATGCGGCGGCTGAAGCCGATGGACCGCGTCCGCTTTCACGCCGCCTATGCGGACACGCTGGTGAATTACGGCGAACTGCCGGAGATCCTGGAACAGCTGGATCTGGCGCTGGCGGCCGTGCCCGAGGAGGGCGTCTTCGACTGGCGCAGCGACATATCGGCGATCACCTTCACCCGCGCCATCGCGAACTACTGGAACGGCCGGATGCCGGAGGCCTGGGCGGACATGACCCGTTCCAACGACGTGAAGGCGGAATGGCGGCGCGACACGATCTCGGACGGCGAGGGCGAGGCGCTGAACGCCCAGGACATCGGCCGCCGCGCGGTGTGGGAGGCGATCATGGGCTGGGACTACGCCCGGACCCTGCCGGAGTGACGGCGCGCCGTGGATGCTTGACCGATATCGCGAACGAAAGGTTTCCGCGACAACCTTTCCGAAGAATTTTCGCGAAAATCCTTCGCCCCGCTCAGTGGTCCAGCGCGGCGGCCAGCAGGCGTTGCGTGTAGGGGTCCTTCGGCGCGTCGAAGATCTGCTGCGCCGTGCCGCTTTCGACAACGTCGCCCTGCTTCATCACCATCACCCGGTGCGACATGGCCCGCACCACCTTCAGGTCGTGCGAGATGAAGAGGTAGGCCAGCCGGTATTTCGCCTGAAGCCGCCGCAGCAGGTCGACGATCTGCACCTGCACCGTGCGGTCCAGCGCCGAGGTCGGCTCGTCCAGCACGACGAGCTTCGGCCGCAGGATCATCGCCCGGGCGATGGCGATGCGCTGCCGCTGTCCGCCCGAGAACTCGTGCGGGTAACGGTCCATCGTCGCCGGATCCAGCCCCACCTCGGTCATGATCTCGGCCACCAGCTCGCGCACCGGCCGGTCCTGGGCGATCCGGTGGACGCTCAGCCCCTCGGCGATGATCTGCTGCGCGGTCATGCGCGGCGACAGCGACCCGAACGGATCCTGGAAGACGATCTGCATGTCCGCCCTCAGCCGCCGCAGCTCGCGCACCGGCAGGTCGCGGATATCGCGGCCGTCGAAGGTGATCGCGCCGTCCGAGGCGATCAGCCGCATGATCGCCAGCGCCAGCGTGGTCTTGCCCGACCCGCTTTCGCCCACGATGCCCAGCGTCTCGCCCGGGCGCACCGCGATGCTGGCGTCGTTCACCGCCTTCACGTGGCCCACCGTCCGGCGGAAGAGACCCCGCTGGATCGGGAACCAGACGCGCAGGCTGTCGGTCGCGGCGATCGGCGCGTCCTCGGCCGTCAGGGGCTCCGGCGCGCCGGTGGCGGAGGCGGCGATCAGCATCTTCGTGTAGGGATGCTGCGGATTGTCGAAGATCTCGGCCGTGGTGCCGCTCTCGACGATCTCGCCGTGGCGCATGACGCAGACCCGGTCGGCGATGCGGCGCACGATGCCGAGGTCGTGGGTGATGAACAGCAGGCCCATCCCTTCGTCGTCCTTCAGCCGCTTCAGCAGGTCGAGGATCTGCGCCTGGATCGTGACGTCGAGCGCGGTGGTCGGCTCGTCCGCGATCAGCAGCGCCGGCCGGTTGGCCAGCGCCATGGCGATCATCACCCGCTGCCGCTGCCCGCCGGACAGCTGATGCGGATAGGCGCCCAGCCGTTCCTCCGGATCGCGGATGCCGACGCGGGTCAGCAGGTCGAGGATGCGCTCCCGCGCCTCGTCCCCCGCCAGCCCCTGGTGCAGCGCCAGGCTTTCGCCCAGCTGCTTCTCGATCGTGTGCAGCGGGTTGAGCGAGGTCATCGGCTCCTGGAAGATGAAGCTGATGTCGTTGCCGCGCACCTGGCGCAGCTTTTCGGGCGTGGCGTCGATCATCTCGGCCCCGTCGAAGGTGACGGAGCCCGAGACCTTCGCCGTCTCGCCCAGAAGCTGGACGGTCGACAGCGCCGAGACCGACTTGCCCGACCCGGACTCGCCCACCAGCGCCACCGTCTCGCCCTTGCCGACGGTGAACGAGACGCCCTTCACTGCCTCGATCAACCGGCCGTCCTGGCGGAAGGCCACACGCAGGTCGCGCACCTGAAGCAGGCTCATGTGAAGGTCTTTCGCGGGTCGAAGGCGTCGCGCACGCCCTCGAAGATGAACACCAGCAGCGACAGCATGATCGCGAAGGTGAAGAAGGCGGTGAAGGCGAGCCAGGGGGCCTGGAGGTTCTGTTTCGCCTGCAGCGTCAACTCGCCCAGCGACGGGGCCGAGGACGGCAGGCCGTAGCCCAGGAAGTCGAGCGTGGCGAGAGAGCCGATCGTGCCGGTCACGAGGAACGGCAGCATGGTCAGCGTGGCGACCATCGCGTTCGGCAGCATGTGGCGGAACATGATCGTCGTGTTCGACACGCCGAGCGCGCGGGCCGCGCGGACGTATTCGAGGTTGCGCGCCCGCAGGAATTCCGCCCGGACCACGCCCACGAGCGCGGGCCAGCCGAAGGCCACCATCAGGAAGACCAGCAGCCAGAATCCGCGCCCGAGGATCGCGAAGAGGATGATGATGACGTAGAGCATCGGGATGCCCTGCCAGATCTCGATGATCCGCTGGAAGGTCAGGTCGACCCAGCCCCCGAAGAAGCCCTGCACCGCCCCCGCCGCGATGCCCAGCAGCGCCGCCGCGCCGGTGACCATCAGCGTGAACAGGATCGACAGCCGGAAGCCGTAGATCACGCGGGCCAACACGTCGCGCTTGGTGTCGTCGGTGCCCAGCAGGTTCGCGCCGCGCTCCTCGTGCGGCTTGAGGCCGAAGCGCCATTCGGTGGGGTTCAGGCCCAGGTTGATGTCGAGCACGTTGGGCGGCAGCGGGGCCGCGCCGGACCGGTCGACCGGGGTGTCGTAGCTGTAGGGGATCAACGGCCAGACCGACCAGCCCTTCTCGATCTCCTCGCCGTCGATCACGCCGTCCGCCGCGTCGATGATCAGCGCGGCCGGATCGTCGAAACAGGCGTCCAGCCCGCCGGTGGCGATCAGGCACTGCACCTCCGGGTCGCGATAGACCGCCTCGGTGGCGAAATCGCCGCCGAAGGCCGTTTCCGGATAGAACTGGAAGATCGGCATGAAATACTCGCCGCGATACTGGATCAGGATCGGGCGGTCGTTGGCCAGGAACTCGGCGAAGAGCGTGACGACGAACAGCACGCCGAAGATCCACATCGACCAGAACGCCCGCCCGTTGCGGCGGAAGTTGCGCCAGCGGCGCTGGTTCAGCGGCGACAGGAACTGCCGCTTCGGCGCGGGCGCCACCGGCGCGGCGGCGGCGGATCCCATCGTCTGCGGCGGGATCGTGTGCGGATCGCTCGCGTCATGGGGCGGCAGGCCGGACCGGGCCGAGGAGGCCTCGATCGCGGCGCGCTCCTCGGCGGCGCGGCGTTCGGCCAGATCCTCGCCCATGCGATAATCTTCCTCGGCCTGCGTTTCGGGGGGAAGTCGGCGCTTGTCGGTCATCCTTCCCTCCGCTCGAAATCGATCCGGGGGTCGATCCAGACATACATCAGGTCGGAGATGATGCCGACGATCAGGCCCAGCAGCGAGAAGACGAAGAGCGTTCCGAAAATGATCGGATAATCACGCTGCACCGCCGCCTCGAAGCCGAGGCGTCCGAGCCCGTCGAGCGAGAAGATCGTCTCGATGATGATCGACCCGCCGAAGAAGACCGACACGAAGAGCGCCGGGAAGCCCGAGATCACGATCAGCATCGCGTTGCGGAAGACATGGCCATAGAGCACCCGGCGCTCGCTGAGGCCCTTGGCGCGGGCGGTCATCACGTAGTGCTTCTTTATCTCGTCCAGGAACGAGTTCTTGGTCAGCAGCGTCAGCGTCGCGAAGGCGGAAATGGTCGAGGCCAGCACCGGCAGGGTGATGTGCCAGAAGTAGTCGGCCACCTTGCCCAGCATGCTGAGGTCTTCCCAGTTGTCCGACGTCAGCCCGCGCAGCGGGAAGATCCGCCAGTAGGACCCGCCCGCGAACAGCACCAGCAGCAGGATCGCGAACAGGAAGCCCGGGATCGCATAGGCCGCGATGATGGTGCCGGAGGTCCAGGCGTCGAAGCGCGACCCGTCCTTCACCGCCTTGCGGATGCCCAGCGGGATCGACACAAGATAGGCGATCAGCGTCGACCAGAGGCCCAGCGTGATCGACACCGGCAGCTTGTCCATCACCAGTTCGAACACGCCCGCCTTGCGGAACCAGCTTTCCCCGAAATCCAGCCGCATGTAGTTCCAGAGCATCAGGAAGAACCGCTCCACCGGCGGCTTGTCGAAGCCGAACTCCCGCTCCAGGCTTTCGATGAATTCCGGCGGCAGGCCGCGTGCGCCCGCATATTCGGAGTTCGAGCCGAGATCGCTGACGGACGCGCCCGGCGCCTGCTGCGCGCCGCTGTCGTTGCCGGACCCGGAGATGCCCTGGAACACGTCGCCCTCGCCCTGCATCTGGGCGATGATCTGCTCGATCGGGCCGCCCGGCACGAACTGGGTCAGCGTGAAGTTGACGATCATGATGCCCAGCAGGGTCGGGATGACCAGCAGCAGGCGTCGAAGGATGTAGGCTCCCATATCGGGCGGCTTACCTCAGGGCCCCGGCGGCCCGCAACTGCTGCGCGGCTTCCGCGTCGAACCACCAGTAGTCCAGATAGCCAAGATCGTAGGGCGCAATCTCTTCCGGGTGGCCGTACATGTCCCAGTAGGCGACCCAGTGCGTCGGCTTGTACCAGACCGGCACCATGATGAATTCGTGGCGCAGCGCCCTGTCCAGCGCCATCAGCGCGGCGTCCTGCTCTTCCTGCGTCTCGGTTTCCAGAGAAGCCTGGATGATCGCGTCCACCAGCGGAGAGGCCAGGCCGGCCGGGTTGAACAGGCTGAATTCGGCGCCTTCCGAGCCGTACATCTGCACGAGGCCGGTGCCGGCCTCCAGGAACGGGCGGTAGCCGTCGAAGACCATGTCGTAATCGTGGTCGCGCTCACGGTTGGTGTATTGCGCGGCGTCCACCTTCTCCATCCGCGCGTCGACGCCCATGATCTGGAGGTTCTGCACGAAGGTCTCGATGACGGATTCCAGCACGGCGGGGCTGGCGTTCGAGATCGGGATCTCGATTGTCAGCAGCTCGCCCGCCTCGTTCCGGCGCTTGCCGTCGCTGCCGACGGTCCATCCGGCCTCGTCCAGCAGGCCCATGGCTTTCCGCAGGTTGCGCCGGTCGTTCAGCCGCGCGGCGTCCGAGGTGTGGGCGACCACGGCATCCTCGGTCAGCATCTCGGGCGGGACCACGTCGCCCAGGGATTGCAGCAGCTCCAGTTCCTTCCCCTCGGGCTTGCCGGTGGCCATCAGCGGCGTGTCCTGCACGTAGGAGGAACGCTGCTGGAACAGCCCGTACTGCAGGCTCTCGTTCGTCCATTCGAAGTTGTAGGCCAGCGCCAGCGCCTGGCGGACGCGCTTGTCCTTCAGCTCGTCGCGGCGCAGGTTGAAGATCAGCCCGTTCGGCGTGGCGGGCGAGCCGTCGGGCAGTTCCTCCTTCACCACCTGACCGCGCTGCGCGGCGGGGAAGTCGTAGGCGGTCGCCCAGAGGCGCGAGTTGCCCTCCACCCGGAAGGTGTATTCGCCGGCCTTGAACGCCTCGAACGCGGCCGTCTCGTCGGCGAAGTATTCGATACGGATGCGGTCGAAGTTGTGCCGGCCCCGGTTGATCGGCAGATCGGCGCCCCAGTAGTCCGGGTTGCGCTTGTAGACCGTGCGGCGGTTCGGGTCGACGCTGTCGACCATGTAGGGCCCCGATCCGGGCGAGGTTTCCAGCCGGGATTCATCCAGCCGAGCGCCGGTTTCCTCGTACCATTTCTTCGAGAAGATCGAGATCGCGCCCGCCTGATCGACCAGCGACCGGCGCGGGATGTCGGGGGCGAAGTCGAAGCGGACGGTGTGGTCGTCGATCGCCTCGACGTTGATCAGGCGCTTGGACACGCCCTGCGCGTAGGATGGCAGCCCCTGTTCGATCAGCAGGTTGTGCGAGAAGACGACGTCATGCGCGGTCAGCGGGGTGCCGTCCGAGAACTTCGCCTCGGGGCGCATGTGGAAGATCGCGTAGGACTTCGCCTCGTCGTATTCGACGGTGGTGCAGATCAGGCAGTACTGCGCGGTGTATTCGTCGCCCGGCGCCTCGGCCATCAGGCTTTCGTACATGACCGACGACAGCGCGGCGGCGCGGCCCTTGCGGCTGTAGGGGTTCATGCTGTCGAAGGTGCCCGACAGGCCCAGCGATATCTCCCCGCCCTTCGGCGCGTCGGGGTTCACGTAGTCGTAATGTTCGAAATTCTCGGGGTACTTCAGCTCGCCGAAGTAGGAATATCCGTAGGAGGTGACGACATTCCCGTCCGCGGCCCCTTCCGCGGCCCCGTCCGCATCGGCCTGCGTCTGCGCGCCGGTGGTGTCCGCCGGCGCCGCGCCGCTGTCCTGCCCGCGCACGGCGCCGGCGGCCAGAACGATGGCGGCGGCGGCGGTGAGGGCGAACAGGCTGGACGTGGCGTTTCTGGGGGCGGCGGGATTGCGCGTGGCGGCTTCGGCACGGGCAACGGCCCGGGGTGTCGTCGACGGCATCATGTCCTCCGGATACGGGGGGCGTGTCCTCTCCCCCTTGTCGCGCCAGGGTAAAGGAGCGGCCTGACCACATTCAAGACGAGAATGCGTGAGGGGACGTGAGGGTTCCGGCCCCGCTCGATCCATGGGCTGCCGCCTGTCCGAGCCGGCGGACCATTCCGCCACTCCCGCCGCGCACGAGAAAACCCCCGGCCATCGGCGCGGGGGTTTCCGGACTTCCGTTCCGTGTGCGGCGGGATCAGCCGCCCAGCGTTTCCAGATAGGCGATCAGGTTCGCCAGATCCTCGGGCTTCTTGATCCCGGCGAAGGACATCTTGGTGCCCGGGGCCGCGCCGCGCGGATCCTCGATGAAGTGGTAGAGGTTCTCCGGCGTCCAGGTGTCGCCCATCTGCTCCAGCGCGCCGGAATAGGCGTAGCCCTCCACGCTGTCGATCGCGCGGCCCACGACGCCGTCCAGATGCGGGCCGGTCGCGTTGGTGCCGTCGATCTTGTGGCAGGCCTTGCACTTGCCGAACACGCGCGAGCCGGCGTCGGCGTCGGCCGCGGCGAACAGCTCTTCCAGGTTCACCTCTTCCGCCGGGGCGTCGCCGCCCTCTTCCGCGCCGGTGTCGATGACATAGGCCTGCTCGCCCTCGCCGCCGTGACCGCCCGAGGTGTCGTAGATCGTCTCGCCGGCCCAGCTTCCCAGAAGGAAGACCAGCAATGCCCCGCAGAAGCCCCCGACAATCTTGGTCCCGGTCATCGTGTCCAGCATCCTGGCGCGTCCTTCTGGCTGAATCCCTGCTCGCTTGCGCGGCTATCTATCCGCTTCCCCCTCGGGGGCGCAAGGTGTAAGGACCGCGACCAAACGCCCGCCCCGCCGCGGCCCCCGTCCGCCGCGCGCCCCGGGCGCGATGCCGCGGGGCGACAGGCACCGGCGCGGCAAGGGGACGACACCGACCGCCCGCAGAGGCGGCGCATCCGGCGGCAGCCGGGCCGGAGAGAAGGGGCAGTACGCCATGACCGCACGCATCGCATTCCAGGGCGAACTCGGCGCCTATTCCCACCAAGCCTGCGTCGAGGCCCGCCCGGATTTCGAGCCCATGCCCTGCCGCACCTTCGAGGACGCGATCGAGGCCGTCCGCTCCGGCGAGGCCGCGCTGGCCATGCTGCCGGTCGAGAACTCGACCTACGGGCGCGTCGCCGACATCCATACGCTGTTGCCGCAATCGGGCCTGCACATCGTGGACGAGGCCTTCGTGCGGGTCCACATCGCCCTGCTGGGCCTGCCCGGCGCGCGCCTGGAACAGGTGAAGACCGCCGTCAGCCACACCGTCCTGCTGGGCCAGTGCCTCGGCTTCCTGCGCGAGCACGGGATCCAGCGGCAGGTCGGCGCGGACACTGCCGGATCGGCCCGGGTGGTGGCGGAGACGGGCGATCCCGCGCTCGGCGCGCTGGCGTCGGAACTGGCGGGCGAGATCTACGGGCTGGACGTGCTGGCCCGCCAGATCGAGGATCACGGCCACAACACCACCCGCTTCCTCGTCATGTCGCCCGAGCCCGATCCCACCCGGCGCGGCGATCACGGCATGATCACCACCTTCGTCTTCGAGGTGCGCAACATCCCGGCCGCGCTCTACAAGGCGCTCGGCGGGTTCGCGACGAACGGGATCAACATGACGAAGCTGGAAAGCTACATGAAGGGCGGCACCTTCACGGCGACCCGGTTCTACGCCGACATCGAGGGCCACCCCGAGGACGCCGCCGTCCAGCGCGCCTTCGAGGAGCTGGCCCACTTCACCAAGGGCTTCGAGGTGCTGGGCGTCTACCCGGCGGACAGCCGGCGGCACTGAACGGCGACCGTCCCGCTGCGCTTGGGGCACCGCGCCCTTCGGCAAAACCGGCACGAGCCGCTTGCATACCGTTGCGGGAAGGGTGCAGGTGGCACTGCCGGCACCCGACGGCGGCCGATGCGGCGCGCGGGCGACACCCGGCGTGAGCCATGCGAGAGTGCCATGCTGTCCTTCATTTCCGACCACCTCGCCGCGATGGAGCGGGACCCTTCCGTGACCGACCGCGCCAGCGCCATCCGGGCGCTGCGGGGCCTCGGCCTGAACGATTTCGGCCAGGTCCTGTGGTCGATGCCCGACAGCACCCGCCCCCGGCTGTCCCGCCTGCTGCCCGAGATGACGCCGCTCGGCGCGCAGCAGCAATGGACGGGGGGGGGGGCGCCCGAGGAGCTTCTGTCCAGCGGTGTCGGTTTCGTGCGCACCACGGCCGAGACCTACACGCGGCTGACCGGGCGATCGCTGGGCGATGCGCGGATCCTCGACCTCGGCTGCGGCTACGGCCGCTTCCTGCGGCTCTACGAGTTCTACACCGACACTGTCGTGGGCGTGGATCCTCTGGACGCCTCGCTTGAGATGTGCGCGGCCGCAGGCTACGGCGACCGGGTGGTGAAATCGGATCCGCTCTCCCGCGACCTGGGGCTGGAGCGGAGCTTCGATTTCGCCTTCGCCTTCTCGGTCTTCACCCATCTGGACGAGGCGGCGGCCGACATCGCCATGGACGCGCTGGCCGGAGCGGTGAGATCGGGCGGAATCCTCTGCGTCACCATCCGCCCGGTGGAGATCTGGCGCCTGCATGCGCGGCGGGGCAAGCTGAAGTTCGATCACGGCCCGGCCTGGTACGAGAAACGCCACCACGAGCACGGACATGCCTTCGCCGGCCGTCCCGGCGTGGCCGACGGGCTGGGCAACTTCTACGGCACGGCGTCGACCTCGCTGGCCTGGTTCGACCGACACAGGTCGAACTGGACGGTGGTGGCGCAGGACCGGTCGATGCACGACCCGATGCAGCGCTACATCTTCCTTCGCCGCACCGGCTGACCGAGGCGAAGGGCCACGGGACGGCGGGCGGGGCGATGCTCCGCAGGAGCGAGCGCCGGACGGCCGGGCCCCGTCGGCCCCCTCAGGCGCGGCGTTTCTGGGCGTTCTCGATGCCGGCCGCGAATTCCGCAAGCCGCAGGTTCATCCGCTTGGTCAGCGACCCGCGCGCCAGCTTCATCGACTGGACCAGCAGACGCCCCGACAGGGTCTGAGGCTTCACCTCCAGCTCCAGCCGCAGCCGGGTGCGGTTGCGCGCCAGCGACATCAGATCCACGTTGAAACGGATGTCCAGCCCCCCGGCCCGCCCCTCGAAACGCATCGCCTCGGGCGCGTCCAGTTCCACCAGCTTCAGCGTCATCTCGCGCCGGCGCCCGCGCAGGTCGAAGGCGGCGTCCCACGACATGCCCGCGCCGGGCGCGGTCAGCCTGTCGGTGCGCGTCACCGTGGCGCCGCGGCGGATCGCCGAGCGCTGGAAGCTCTCCACATCCGAAACCGCCTCGAAGACGCGCTCGATCGGCGCCTCGATGTCTTCCTTCGCAACAAGTTTCATCGACCCGCCTGTTCTGTCGCGGCCCGCCGGTTCCGGCGCGGTCTGCTCTGCCCCCGCGGGATAATGCCCTTCAATCCAGCCTGTCCGCAAGCCAGTTGCGCAGAAGAAACTCGGCAATTGCCCCCTTCCGTGGCCGTGTTATCGCAGGGTGTTGCCCGGCGAAGACATCCGCCATCTCCTCCCGCGGGAGCCAGATCGCGGTTTCCAGTTCCACCGGGTCGACCTCGATCCGGTCGCCGAGCGCCTCGCCCCGGCAGCCGATCATCAGCGAGTTCGGAAACGCCCAGGGCTGGCTGCACAGGTAGTCCACCTGCCCGACCGGCACGCTCGTCTCCTCCATCACCTCGCGGCGGACGGCGCCCTCGATCGTCTCGCCCGGCTCGACGAAGCCCGCCAGCAGGCTGAACATCCCCGCCGGCCAGCCGGGCGAGCGGCCCAGCAGGACATCGTTGCCCTTCGTGATCAGCATGATCACCACCGGATCGGTGCGCGGGAAATGCTGGCCGCCGCAATCGTCGCAGCTGCGCTGCCACCCCGCGTTGATGATCCGGCTGGGCCGGCCGCAGCGGGCGCAGAAGCGGTGCGTCGAATGCCAGTTGTAGAGCGCCTTGGCGGTCGCCACCAGTTCGGCGTCTCGCGGCGTCAGCTGCGCCATCGGCTCGCGCAGGTCGGCGAAGGACTGCTCCGCCGCCGCCTCGGGATGCTGCGGCAGCGGCCCCTCCTGCCGGCGGCCGGGGCCGAGTTCGGGGATGTCCCCGCCCTCCGGCGCCCAGGCGGACACGTCCTGCGCCCAGATCAGCCCGTCCTCCTCGCGGCCCAGCAGGATCGGCTCCTCCGCCGCGTCGCGCAGTATGGGGTGATCCATCGGCAGCCGCGCCACCCGCAGCCCGTCGCCGTCGCGTTCGAAGAACACCCGCCCGCGCCAGACCACGATGCAGCGCGAGGTCGAAGCCCCCCGTGCGAAGCGCAGCACGTCCGTCTGGCCGCGGATCTCGGCCGCCCGATCCAGACCCGATCCGCCGAATGTCACCTGCTCCGCGATCTTCATGCGCTGTCCTCCGCCTCGCCATGTCGCGGGCCACCCTGCCCGCGCCGCCCGCGAAGCGCAATCGCGCCGCCGGAAGGCATCGCGGATGAGGCGCGGCGCGCCGTGCCCCGGCGCCGTCCGCGAGACCGCCCTTCCCCGCGGCCCCCCTCTCCGGCTAGATTGGAGCGGAAGATATCTGCACGCCCGCCGGCGGATTGCCGCGGGTTGCAGGAACGTCGGCCGGGGTATCGTCCGCCTGTCGCGCGATCGCCTGTATCCTCGGGTCGGAGAATCAGGAGTTCGCCCGATGCCGCAGATCGCCCCCCGCCGCTTGTCCCGCCGGGCCTTCGTGTCCGGCACCATCGCAGGAGCAGGCTTGATCTCGCTTCATCCCTTCTCGGCCCGGGCCGCGGCCAGGCAGGCGCATCTGCGGATCATGGAGACGACCGATCTCCACGTGCACGTCTACCCCTGGAACTACTACGCCGACCGCGAGGACGACACCGTCGGCCTCGCCCGCACCGCCGCGCACGTGGCGGCGATCCGGGCCGAGGCGACGAACGCGCTGCTGCTCGACAACGGGGATTTCCTGCAGGGCAATCCGATGGGCGACTACATCGCCTACGAGAGGGGCATGAGGGAGGGCGACCTGCACCCCGTCATCCAGGCGATGAACGCGCTCGGCTTCGACGCCGCGACGCTGGGCAACCACGAATTCAACTACGGGCTGGATTTCCTGATGAAGTCCATCGCGGGGGCGGAGTTTCCCGTGGTCTCGGCCAACGTCGTGACATCGCCCGGCGCCATGCCCCGCGACGACCGGACGCTGGTGCCGCCCTGGGTGATCCTCGACCGCGAGGTGCGCGACGGCTCGGGCGAGGTCCACCCGATCCGCGTCGGCATCATCGGTTTCGTGCCGCCGCAGATCATGACCTGGGACCGCAGGCATCTGGAAGGAAGCGTCACCACCCGCGACATCGTCGCGGCGGCGAAGGCCCGGGTGCCCGAGATCCGCGAGGCCGGCGCCGACATCGTCATCGCGCTGTCGCATTCCGGCATCGGCGCCGCGGCGCATGTCGAGGGGATGGAGAACGCCTCCGTCCCGCTGGCCGAGGTGCCGGGGATCGACGCGGTGATCACCGGCCATTCGCATCTTGTCTTCCCCTCCCCCACCTTCGAGGGCTTCCCGGGCGTCGATGCCGCCGCCGGCACGATCCATGGCAAGCCCGCGACCATGGGCGGGTTCTGGGGCTCGCACCTCGGGCTGATCGACCTGATGCTGGAACGCGACGGGTCGGACTGGCGGGTGCTGATGCACGAGGTGACCACGCGGCCGATCTCGAAGCGCAACGAGGACCGCTCCGTCGCCGCCCTCGTCGAGTCCGCGCCCGAGGTGCTGGCCGCGGTGGAGGCCGAACACCGTGCGACGCTGGATTACGTGCGCCGGCCGGTCGGCCGGACCGCGGCGCCGCTGCATTCCTACTTCGCCCTCGTGGCGGACGACCCGTCCGTGCAGATCGTCTCGATCGCCCAGAGCTGGTACATCGCGCAGATGCTGGCCGGCACCGAACACGCCGGCCTCCCCCTTCTGTCGGCCGCCGCGCCCTTCAAGGCGGGCGGCCGCGGCGGGCCGGACTACTACACCGACGTGCCGGCGGGCGACGTGGCGATCCGCAACGTGGCCGATCTCTACCTCTATCCCAACACCATCCGCGCGGTGCGGATCACCGGCAGGCAGTTGCGCGGCTGGCTCGACCGCTCGGCCGGGATCTTCAACCGGATCGAGCCGGGGGCGCAGGACGCCCCGCTGCTCGACCCCGCCTTCCCCAGCTACAATTTCGACGTGATCGACGGGGTGTCCTACCGGATCGACCTGTCGCAGCCCGCCCGCTTCGACGCGAAGGGCGTGGAGGTGGCGCCGGACGCCAGCCGTATCGTCGATCTCGCGTATCAGGGCGCGCAGGTGGAGGACGATCGGGAATTCATCGTCGCCACCAACAACTACCGCGCCTCGGGCGGGGGCGCTTTCCCCGGCGCGACGGGCGACACCATCGTCTTCGAGGGCCCGGACACCAACCGCGACATCATCGTCCGCTACATCGTGGAAAAGGGCACCATCCAGCCCGCCGCCGACGCCAACTGGTCCTTCGTCGAGATGCCGGGCACCACCGTCACCTTCGAGACGGGGCCGGGCGCGGCCGCCCATGCCGCCAACCTGCGCGGCGTGACGCTGGAGCCGGCGGGCGAAGGCGCGGACGGCTTCGCGCTATATCGCATCCTGCTCTGACGCCCCCCTTCATCTGGTCCGAAATACGCCGGGGGGAATGACGGGCCGCAGGCCCGGCAGGGGGGCGGAGCCCCGCACCCCGCGCGACACGCGCGCCCTGTCGATGAATAGGCGTGCGCCGCCGCAGGCGGCGCTCCGCTGGAGCGGGTCGGACCCCGTCAGCGCCGGGCGCTCTCCGCCAGCACGTCGGCCCAGTCGGCGTGGCGGCGGAACATCGCCGCGACGAACGGGCAGAGCGGCAGGATCGTCACCCCGTCCGCCCGCGCGTCGTCGATCAGCCGCTGCGCCAGCGCCTGACCCACGCCCCGGCCCTTGTAGACCTCGGGCACGTCGGTGTGATCGGCGATCCGCATCGTGGCCCCGGCGTTCGAGAAGGTCAACTCCGCCTCCGGCCCGCCATCCGGATCGGTGTAGACGTAGCGACCGCCCGAGCCGCTGTTCTCGCGCGTGATGTGTTCCGATGGCGTCATGGCCCGGCCTCTCCCGAATGTCCTCGTCGGAACGGAAGATGCGCCGTGCGGGCCCGCCGCGCAATCCGCGGCGGCGCACAGGGCCGGTGCGCGGCGCGGGGATCCGCCGCTCAGATCCCCAGGAAGGGCTGCGCCAGCCGCGGCAGCCAGCCGCGGAACCGCAGCCGGGCGTCGGTCGCGGCCAGGCAGATGCAATCCTCGCCCACATCCGCCACCGGCGTATGCTCGAGGCTCTCGTCCGCCACCTCGACGTCGCCGCGCCCGAAGCGCTGCGGCCCGTCCTCGAAGGCACCGGACAGCACCATGGTCAGTTCCATCCCCCGGTGCCCGTGATCCGGCATCGCCGCCCCGGCGGGAATGCGCAGCAGACGCGCCGTGCCCGAGGGGCGCGAGACGAGCACCGCCTGCGCCACGCCCATGCCGACCGGTTTCCACTTCACCGCCTCGATGCCGCCGCCGACCAGCGCCCGCAGCGGCGCGGGCAGCACGTCGCAGGGAAGATCCGCGCCCGCCGGGGCCGCGGGCGGATCCGCCTCCGGCGCGTCCACGTCCAGCGCCGCCATGACCTTCGCATGGGCATCCGCGGCCAGCGCCGCCGCCTCCTCGATCTCCAGCATCGCGCCGCCGACCGATTCCAGCGCCATCACCTCGGCCCGGCAGGCGTCGCAGATCGACAGATGCGCCGCCACGACCAGCGAGAACGCCTCCGGCAGCGTCCCGGCGGCGTAGGCGGTCAGCAGGGCCGCGCCGGGGTGGTGGTGTATCGCCTCACGATCCTTCATCACCGCACCTTCATCTCGTGCCGCAACCGCTCCAGCGCGAGGCGGAGCCGCGACTTTATCGTTCCCAGCGGCAGGCCGGTGGCATCCGCGATCTCGCGGTGCGACAGGTCGCCGTAATAGGCCTGCTCGACCAGCCGGCGCTGTTTCTCGGGCAGGCCGGCCAGCGCCGCGGCCAGGTGGGCGCTTTCCTCCTGCATCGCCAGCGCGTCGTCCTGCGCGGTCTCGGGCTCGGGCCCCCAGGGCAGATCCTCCGGCTCGGGCCGTCTGTCGCGGCGCAGCAGGTCGATGCGCCGGTTGCGCGCGATGGTGAAGATCCAGGTGGCCACGCTGGCCTTGCGCGGGTCGTAGAGATGCGCCTTGCGCCACACCGTCACCAGCACGTCCTGCGCACAATCCTCCGCCTCGGAGGGGGCGCTGCCGGACTTGACGAGAAACGCCTTCACCCGCGGCGCGAAATGCCCGAAGAGGTCGGCAAAGGCGGCGCGGTCGCGCTCGTCCCGGACGCGGATCATCAGGTTCACCCAGCGGGTCCGGTCCGCGTCGGCCGGCGCCCGGCCGGCGCCGTCGCGTTGCCCCTGTTCTCCGTCCTGTGCCACTGCGCCCCGTTCGCCGACAACGTCCGACCCCTCGATACCACGCGCCGCAACGGCGGGCGAGGGGTGGCGGGCAGGGGCGAGGGGCATGTCGTGCAGCATGACCCTCCTACGCAGCCCCGCTCCGCCCGGATCACACGCGCCGGCGAGGCAGCGCGCAGAAAGATGCCCCCCGAAGGAGATGCGGGTCGCGGCGCAGGCGGGCGACTTCCGCTTCGACGGCAACAGGCCGGATCGCGGGCGCGTCCGGCCGCGCCGCGCCGGGCGTTCACATCTTCCTCCGGGCCCGGAACCGGATTTGTCTGCCGCGCGTTTGCATCCTTTTTCCGAGTCCGCCCGTATCTGGCATCGACCAGCACAGAACGGACGGACTTCCGCATGCCTCTCGATCCCCACCCGACCTCCCGCCGCCGCATCGCCGTCATCGGCGGGGGCATATCGGGCCTCGGGGCCGCGCACCTGCTGGCCGGCACGCACGAGGTGACCGTGATCGAGGCCGAGCCGCGGCTCGGCGGGCACGCCCGCACCATCCATGTCGGCCCGACCGGACAGCCCGTCGACACCGGCTTCATCGTCTTCAACCGCGCGAACTATCCGCATCTGGTGCGGCTTTTCGACGAACTCGACGTGCCGGTGGTGAAGAGCACGATGAGCTTCGGCGCCTCGATCGCAGGCGGGCGGATCGAATACGGGCTGAAGGATTTCGGCACGCTCTTCAGCCAGCCCCGCAACGCCTTCGACCCGCGTTTCCTGCGGATGGTGCGCGACATCTTCCGCTTCAACGCCCGCGCCAGCCGGGCGGCCAGCGATCCGGCCATGACGATCCGCGACTTCCTCAAGCGGCTCGGCACCGGCAACTACTTCCGCGATTACTACCTGCTGCCGCTCTCGGGCGCGATCTGGTCGACGCCGAAGCAGGGCATCATGGATTTCCCGGCCCGCGCCATGGTCCGGTTCTTCGAGAACCACGCCCTGCTGACCTATTCCGGACAGCACCAGTGGTGGACGGTCGAGGGCGGCTCGGTCGCCTATGTCCGGCGGCTGGAGGCCTCGCTGCGCACCCGCGGCGTCGCGATCCGCGCCGGAACGCCGGTGCAGGCAGTGCGACGCACCATGACGGGGCCCGAGGTGAAGATGCCCGGCGGCGGATGGGAGCGGTTCGACGAGGTGATCTTCGCCACCCATTCCGACGACACGCTGCGCCTGCTGACCGATCCGACCCGGGCCGAGGCGGCGGCGCTCGGCGCGATCCGCTATCAGCCGAACCGCGTGGTGCTGCATTCCGACCCCTCCGTCATGCCGCGCCGGCGGCGCTGCTGGTCCTCCTGGAACTACGCCGAGGCGCAGGAGGAACCGGGCGAGCAGATCGAACTGACCTACTGGATGAACTCGCTGCAGCCGATCCCCGAGGAGATCCCGGCCTTCGTCACGCTCAATTCCCGCCGCGCCATCGACGAGCGGCTGATCCACGACGAATGCACCCTGCGCCACCCGGTCTACGATCTGGGCGCGCTGGCGGCGCAGGCCGATATGGTGCGCCTCAACGGGCGCGAGAACACCTGGTTCTGCGGCGCCTGGATGGGGCACGGCTTCCACGAGGACGGGCTGCGCAGCGCGGTCGACGTGGCGCAGGCGATCCGCGGCCGCTCGCCCGCGAACATGGCCGCTGCGCCGGCGGCGGCGGCCGGCGGGCGGATCGTCGCGGCGGAGTGAGGCGATGGACGGCAGCGGCTACAGCTTTCCGACGGAGGATTGCCCGGCCCGCCCGCCGGCGGTGCCGCAGATCCTGCGCGGCCACACCTGGCACGGCCGGACCGCCACGCCCGCCGGCCGCGCGGGCCCGGAGGGGATCCGCAACGGCTTTCGCTACGGCGTGACCTTCGTGCTGATCGACCCCGAGGCCCCTGCCCCGCCGACCCGGCTTTTCGCGCGCAACCGGCGCGCCCTGACCGCGCTGAACGACCGCGACCACGGCGGGCCGCCGCACCGCGGCCAGGGCGCGGCATGGGCGCGGGAGGCGCTGGCCGGGGCCGGCATCCATCCCGCCCGCCTGCGGCTGCTGGCGCAGCCCGCCTTCCTTGGCTTCACCTTCAACCCGGTCTCGTTCTGGCTGGCCGAGGATGCCGCCGGCGGGCTGCGCGCCGTGATCGCCGAGGTGACGAACACATACGGCGATCGGCACGCCTATCTCTGTCACCGCCCCGACTTCGCGCCTGTCACGGGCGCGGACGAGCTGACGGCGGCAAAGCGCCTGCATGTCTCGCCCTTTCAGCCGATCGAGGGCGCCTATGCCTTCCGTTTCGACATCCGGCCGGATCGCATCGGCATCCGCATCGCTTTCGGGGGTGAAAAGGGCGGCGTCGTCGCTACGTTGACGGGGGGACTTGCGCCGCTCACCGACCGACGCATCCTTTCCGCCTGCCTCCGGCAACCGTTCGGCACCCTCCGGGTGCTGGCGCTGATCCACTGGCAGGCGCTGAAACTCTGGCGCAGGGGCGTCCCGTTCCGCCACCGTCCGGCCCCGCCGGAGGCGGCGCTGTCGGGGCCATCCGCGCATGGCGACGAAACGACGAAGAGGGACACATGCAGGAGTGGACAGGCCGGCGTTACTGGCTGATCGGGGCAAGCGAGGGGCTGGGTGCCGCGCTGGCGATGGTGCTGAGCCGCGCGGGGGTCGAGGTGGTCCTCACCGCCCGCAGCGAGGACAGGCTGACCGCGCTGGCCGCCGCCCTGCCCGGACGGGCGCAGGTGGTGACGGCGGACGTGACCTCGGCCGAGAGCCTGAAGGCCGCGGCGGCCGAGGCGGGAGAGGTCGACGGCGTAGTCTGGCTGGCGGGGGCCTACTGGCCCTTCGGCGCGAAGGACTGGAACGCCGAGCAGGCCGAGATCATGGCCGACGTGAACTTCACCGGCGCGGTGCGGGCCACGGGCGTGGTGCTGCCGCCGATGATCGCGCGGGACCGGGGGCATTTCGTGATCGTGGGTTCGCTGGTGGCCTACGGCGGGCTGCCGGGGGCCGCGCCCTATGTCGCCTCGAAGGCGGGCGTCATGGCGCTGGCGGAAAGCCTGCGCGCCGATCTGCACGCGACGGGAGTGAAGATCCAGCTGGTGAATCCCGGCTACGTCCGCACCCGGCTGACCGACAAGAACGATTTCCGGATGCCGGCGATCATGGAGCCCGAGCAGGCCGCGCGCGAGATCTTCGAGCACATGAACGGCGACGGCTTCTCGAAGGCGTTCCCGTTCTGGTTCTCGCTGATCTTCCGTCTGGGCCGCCTGCTGCCCGGATGGGCGTATTTCCCGCTGTTCTCGAAGGGGAAGTGACGGCCGGACGACGCGGAACGATCGCGCAGGGCCATCCTCGGGCTCGCCCCGAGGATCTCCCGGCCGCCACCCGCGGGTAAACCCGGATCAGCGCCAGATGTCGCAGCCCCGGCCCCACGCCGAGCCACCCCGCACACCGCAAGCCGTGGGAGCGCCGGCCCGTGGGATGGCGCATGCGAAGCCCGAACGGGTGCACTTTATGGCTGTGTTCGCGTTTCCCTCGGAGGTCCGCGCCAGCGTCGACGCGGCGTCAGCCCGCGGGGACGGGCCGGCGCTCGCACGGCGCCTTCGGCTTGATTCCGTGCGGGGAGCGGATCGAGCCTTTGCGAGGCGCCTTCGGCTTCATCGAGTACGGATGGCGCGCACCCCCCCACGGGCCGGATCAGGTCCCGTCGCCCGCCGGGCCCGCGGCCGCGCTTCGCGCCAGTGCGCGGGCGGCGGCGCGATCGGCCGCGCAGAGGGCACCGCGCGCGCCGGGGCGGAACCGCAGGCGGAAAGCGTTCAGCAGCACCTCGGCATCCGCCCCATCGTAGCCGATCGCGGCGAGATCCCGTGCGAAATCTCCGCCGTCCGCCCGCCCCGGCTCCGGCCAGATCGCCAGACCCTGCAGCGCCAGGCGGCGCCAGTCGAAGCGCGGGCCGGGATCGGCCTTCCGTCCCGGCGCCATGTCGGAATGGGCGATGACCCCCGCCGCGCCGATCCGGTGCCGCGCCATGATTCCCGGCAACAGCGCCTCCAGCGCCCACATCTGCGGCTCGGGGAAGGGCGAGGCGCCGTCGTTCGCCAGCTCGATCCCGATGGAGCGCGAATTGACGTCCGCCGCCCCGCGCCAGGATCCGGCGCCCGCGTGCCAGGCCCGGTCGGCCTCGCGCACCAGCTGCCAGAGCCGGCCGTCCTCGGCGATGACGTAATGGCACGACACCGGCCCGCCGCCTTCGGGCGCGGGATCGCACAGGCGGTCGACGGCCGCCTCGGCCGTCGCCATCGCCGTGTAGTGGATCACGATCAACTCGGGCCGCAGCCCGTCGCGGCGCGGTCCGAAGTTCGGCGAGGGATGCCACAGCGCCCCCTCGGCCTCCGTCACGCCGGCGCCGTCAGCCGCCACGCGCGGTGCGGAACGGGCGCGGATCCCAGGAGCAGGCGAAGCCGTCGCCGTCCGGGTCGAGGCCGAGGCGATCGCGCTCGGGCCCGCCGTTCTTCAGGAAATCGCTCTGCGCCAGATCGGGCGAGGCATAGGCCGAACACTTCCGCGCCGCCCGCGACCCGCCGGTCAGCGACACGCGGCGATAGACCGGCTGGCCGGGCACGTTGGTCGTCTGCAGCGCATAGGCCACGATGTTCGGCCCGGTGCCGGTGCGCGACGGCAGCGCCGAAGGCTGCACCTGCTGGTACTGCGACCGGGCAGAGGCGATATAGGCCTTGTCGTCCGCGATCGAACGCTGCGCGCCGACGGCGTCGAAATCGTTCTCCTGGCTGATGCCGAAGCTGTTGACCGCATCCGGCGGCGGGTTCGACGGATCGGCCTGAAGCGGCGCGGTCCCGGCCATCTGCGCCGGATCCGAAGCCGTGGTCAGGCCTGCCGTCTGATCCGCTGTCTGACCGGTCGACTGGCCCGGCGTCCCGGCCGACGCCTGCAGCGCGGCGCGCGTCTCGGCCGCCAGCGCGCTCGGGTCGTTCGACGTGCCGGCGGCGGGATCGCTGCGGGCGGAGGTGAAATCGGGCGAGGTGCTGGTCAGCGGCTCGGTGGACACCGCGCTGGCGGGCGGCAGGGCCGCGCCGGTCTGCCCCTGCAGCTGCGCCTCGCGCTGCGCCTGGTAGGTGCCGTAATTCTCGAACCCGACCCCGGCGCCGCTGTCGGGCACCTGCGGGGCGCAGCCCGCGAGGGCGAGGGTCATGGCGATAACGGCGGCGCCCGCCGTTCCATGTCGTGTGATGCGCATCGCTTGCGTCCGTTCGGTCATCTGCTCTGAGGGTTCCGGCTTCCTACCACCATTTCGCCGGCTTCGCCACAAAGCCGGCCGCGTTTTCCAGCGCAAGAGCGGTGTTCAGCAGATCGCCCTCCTCCCACGGGCGGCCGATCAGCTGAAGCCCCAGCGGCAGGCCCTGCCGGTCGGTGCCGGTGGGCACCGCGATGCCCGGCAGACCCGCGAGGTTCACGGTCACGGTGAAGACGTCGTTGAGGTACATCTGCACAGGGTCGGCATCCGCCATCTCGCCCAGCCCGAAGGCGGCAGAGGGCGTGGCCGGGGTCAGGATCGCATCGACCCCCGCGTCGAAGGCCTGCTCGAAGTCGCGCTTGATCAGCGCGCGGACCTTGCGGGCGCGGTTGTAGTAGGCGTCGTAGAAACCCGCCGACAGCACGTAGGTGCCGACCATGACGCGGCGCTGCACCTCGGGGCCGAAGCCTTCGGCGCGGGTCTTCTCGTACATCTCGGTGATGCCGTCGCCCTGCGCCAGCTTCGCGCGGTAGCCGTAGCGGACGCCGTCGTAGCGGGCGAGGTTCGACGATGCCTCGGCCGGGGCGATGACGTAATAGGCGGGCAGCGCGTATTTCGTGTGCGGCAGGCTGATGTCGACGATCTTCGCGCCGGCATCCTTCAGCATCTCCTTGCCCTGCGACCACAGTGCGTCGATCTCGTCGGGCATCCCGTCCATGCGGTATTCCTTCGGGATGCCGATGGTCTTCCCGCGGATGTCGCCGGTCAGCATGGCCTCGAAATCCGGCACGGGCTGGTCGGTCGAGGTGCTGTCCTTCGGGTCGTGGCTGCACATCGCCTGCAGCATGATCGCCGCGTCGCGCACGTCCTTCGTCATCGGCCCGGCCTGATCCAGCGACGAGGCGAAGGCGATGATCCCCCAGCGGGAGCAGCGCCCGTAGGTCGGCTTGATCCCCGTGATCCCGGTGAAAGCGGCCGGCTGCCGGATGGAGCCGCCGGTGTCGGTGCCCGTCGCCGCCAGGCAGAGATCGGCCGAGACCGCCGAGGCCGAGCCGCCGGAGGAGCCGCCCGGCGTCAGCGCCGTCTCGTCGCCCTCGCGCCGCCAGGGGTTCACGGCATTGCCGTAGGTGCTGGTCTCGTTGCTGCTGCCCATGGCGAATTCGTCCATGTTCAGCTTGCCCAGCATGACCGCGCCCGCGTCGAGCAGGTTCTGCGTGACGGTGGATTCGTATTCCGGGCGGAAGCCGTCGAGGATGCGGCTGGCCGCCTGGGACGGCACGCCCTTCGTGCAGAAGAGGTCCTTGATCCCCAGCGGAATCCCGCAGAGCGACGGCGCGTCGCCCGCCTTCAACCGCTGGTCGGCGGCCTTCGCACGGTCGCGCGCGATGTCGGGCGTGTGGTGGACGAAGGCGTTCAGCGCGCCCGCGCCCTCGATGGCCGAGAGGCAGGCGTCGGTGATCTCGGCGCTGGTCGTCTCGCCCTTGCGCAGGGCGTCGCGGGCGGCGGCGATGGTCAGGGTGTTGAGGTTCATTCCACCACCTTCGGCACGGCGAAGAAGCCCTCGCGGGCGTCGGGCGCGTTCTTCAGGATCCGCTCGGGATGGCCGCCGTCGGTGACCGTGTCCTCGCGGCGTTTCAGACGCATGGGGGTGACCGAGGTCATCGGCTCCACGCCCGTCACATCCACCTCGTTCAGCTGTTCGATGAAGCCCAGGATCGCGTTGAATTCCTCCGCAAGGGCGGGGAGGGCATCCTCCTCGACCCGGATGCGGGCCAGCTTCGCCACACGGGCGGCGGTGTCCTTGTCGATCGACATCGAAGGCCCCTCGATTGGTGATGGTCTGCAATCCGGCCCCGTTTATCGCCGCCGGCGGGGCGCTGCAAGCGCGGGGCGGGAGCCTGACCGTTGCGGCAACGGGCGTTCGACCTTGCCGCACGAAATCGGGCCGAAGGCGCCGGGCAGTGCGGGGCTGCAAGGGTCGTGGTCATCCCCGCACGGAATCGAGCCGAAGGCGCCGTCCAGCGCCGGCCCGCCCCCCGGGCTGGCGCTTTGTCGACGGCTGGCCGGACCTCGGAGCGGGGAATGCGACGTCACGATAAAGCGCATCCGCTCGGGCGTCTGGATGCGCCATCCCACGGGCCGGCGCTGCACGGCTTCCGTTGCGCTGGTGGCGGGAGATCCTCGGGTCAGGCCCGAGGATGACGCCCCTTCGCCCTCTCCGCCCTTCGCATTGCACCCGCCCCGCCCCCGCCGCATGCTGCGCGGCGACACCGAGGAGGAAATCCATGTTCACGCTCTACACCGCGCCCGGCACCGTGGCCTTCGCCACCCACGTCACCCTGATCGAATGCGGCGCCGAGTACGAACTCGCCCGCGTGAACTTCCGCGAGACCGAGCAGCGTTCCGAGAGCTACCGCGCCATCAACCCGCTGGGCCGCGTGCCGACGCTGAAGACGCCGCACGGCCTGCTGACCGAGACGCCGGCGATCCTGTCCTTCCTCGCGCAGAGCTTCCCGGACCGGGCCCTCGCCCCGACGGACACCTTCGCCTTCGCCCGGATGCAGGCCTTCAACGGCTTCCTGTCGTCCACGGTCCACGTCAACCACGCCCACAAGATGCGCGGCCATCGCTGGGCGGACGAGGAGACCTCCTTCGCCGACATGACCCGCAAGGTGCCCGAGACGATGACCGCCGCCGCCCGGCTGATCGAGGATCACTGGCTGACCGACCCGGCATTCAAGGGCCCCTTCGTCATGGGCGAGACCTTCACCGTCGCGGACGCCTACCTCTGGACCGTCACCCGCTGGATGATCGGCGACGAGGTGGACATGGCCGCCCTGCCCGGCATCTCGGCCCATCACGAGCGGATCGGCGCCCGCGCCTCCGTCCGGCAGGCGCTGGAGGAGGAGAAGGGCTGACACCGGCCACCGGCCGCGCGGATCGGGGCAAGGCACGGGGCGGCGCGGCGCGGCGCCCCGTGCCTCTCAGACCGGATGCGTCAGCCGCCACCGCCGCCAGACCTCGATCATCCAGCCCAGCATCAGCGCGTTCAGCAGGTGCCACATGAAATGCGTGCCGAGCGGCCAGCCGTCGCAGAGCGGCATGTCCATGCTGCGGAAGGCGATCGACACCGCCAGCAGCGCGGCCCCGATGCCGAGTCCCCGCGCCACCTCCGGCAGGCGCCGGCGCAGCGCCAGGGCGTAGCCCGCGATGATGCAGGGGATCGGCGCATATGCGGCCGAAGCGGCAAGGCCGGGCACCTGCGCGAACAGCGGCGCCGTCAGCGGCACCAGCGCGAAGGCCGACACCGTCGCCATCACGGCCCGCCAGCCCTTCAGCCGCCAGTAGTCCCGGTTTGCCAGATGGATGTAGGCCACCACGAAAACCGCGATCGGCAGCACGTCCGCCAGCCCCGCCCATGCCGTGGCATGGGTGTGGAAGAGCCAGGATCCGACCCCGATGACGAAGAGGATCGCCGCCATCACCCGCCCCGAGGCCATCCCCGGCCCCCGGCAGCGCCGCCACATCACCAGCGCGGCGAGGATGAAGGCGAGGTTGGTCAGCGCGTTCACCGGCTCGGCCCAGTAGGCCGGGCCCAGCCTTTCGCAGTAGCCATCCACCTGTTCGGTCCAGTTCATCGGCTTTCCTTCCCGTCCCCGGATGCTAGGCTTTCCCGCGACGACACATATCGGAGGAGAGACATCCCATGAAGCTCATCTGGCTCGGCCACGGATCCTTCCGCATCGAGATCGAGGACAAGGTCCTGCTGATCGACCCCTTCCTGTCCGGCCCCACCTTCCCGAAGGACCGCCGGGACGAGGCGATCGGGGGGGCGACCCACATCTTCGTCTCCCACGGCCACGGCGACCACGTCTCGGATGTCGCGGGCATCGCGAAGGAACTGTCGATCCCCGTCTACGGCATGGTCGAACTGATGGGCTGGCTGAAGAAGCAGGACGACGGGATCGAGGCCACCGGCTTCAACAAGGGCGGCACCATCCGGCTGGACGGCGTTTCGGTCACGATGGTCAACGCGACGCATTCCTCCTCCACCCCCGACGGGGCCTATGCGGGATCGGAATCGGGCTTCATCATCGAGGGCGAGGGCCATTCGATCTATTTCTCGGGCGATACCGACGTGATGGCGGACATGAAGATCTGGGCCGACCTGCACAAGCCCGACATCGGCATCCTCTGCGCCGGGGGCCACTTCACGATGGACATGAAGCGGGCGGCCTACGCGGCGAAGACCTTCTTCGACTTCAGGACGGTGATCCCGATGCACTACAAGACCTTCCCGCTGCTGGAACAGAACGCCGACGCGTTGAAATCCGGCCTGCCGGGGGTCGACGTGCTGACGCCCGAGGTGATGGAGACGATCGAGTTCTGAGGCTTGCAGGGGGCCGCTGCGCGTATTACATATCGTAACACGCATTCAGGAGAAGCGTCATCATGCCCAGAATCTCGAAGATCGGCAATTCGGTCGGTGTGACCATCCCGCGCGAGACCCTGGCCCTGGCCAATCTTGCGCTTGGCGAAGAGGTGACGATGGTGCCCATGCAGGACGGTATCTTCATTGCCGCACGCGCCAGCCCGCAGGCACAGATGCTGTCGGCGGCGCTGGAAGATATGGACGCAAGGCCCGACCTCTACCGCAAGCTGGCCGAGTGAACCTTCCCGACGCGACGACGCTGCGCATCTTCCACGATGCGCAGCTGAAAAGATTCGGAGGCGCCCCGGGGCTGCGGGATCAGGGACTGCTGGAGTCCGCCGTCGGGCGGGTCCGATCCGCCCTGGCCTATGCCGATCTCGATCCTGTCGCCGCCGCGTCGATGCTTTGCCATGCGGTCCTGAAGAACCATGCCTTCATCGACGGCAACAAGCGAACCGCCTACGGCGCGCTGGTCATGGTCCTGCGCGGCAACGGCCTGCGCCTGATCGCGACGGACATGGAGATCGCCGGGATGATCCTTGACGCCGCCGGGTCGCAGGACGGCTGGGACGCCATCGACGCGTGGGTGCGCCCACGGGTCTCTCCGGTCTGAACGCTGCCGACCTGACGCAATTCGATCCGGACCCGGGGCCCCGGGTCCGCTCGAACGCGCCCGACCGGCAAGCCCCGCCTCAGACGAACACCGTCACCACCTGCCGCGCCACCGCCACCCGGCGGCCGCTGCGGTCCCATATGTCGGTGTGCTGCAGCGAATAGCCGTCCGCCGCCTGCTCGCTTCGGGAATGCAGCAGGTGCCAGCCGCGCATGGTCAGCGGCTGGAAGAAATCCACCGTCCAGGTGACGGTCGACACCGCCCCCCGCTCGGGCATCAGCGACATGGCGGCCGGCGGGATGCCGTCGCCGAGCGCGATGGCGATCTGCGCCGGGTCGACGCCGGTGTCGTCGGCGCAGCGCGACCAGACATGCACCAGCGGCGCGCCGCCGCCGAAGGGGCGACCGGTGCCCTCGATCTTCAACATGTCGAAATTGTCGGGCCATGCGCGCGGCAGGCGCCAGTCGGGCTTGCGGTAATCCTCGCAGGCCTCGGGGGCGGGGACGTCGGGCATCGGCAGGTGATCGTGCGCCACGACGCTCTCGCGCGCGTTGGCGAAGGTCAGCATGGCGCGGGCCGCGACACCCGCCTCGCCGGTGCAGTCCACGCCCACGATGGCCGAATTGCGCCCGCGCCGCAGCAGCTCGGCAGTGAACGTCAGCCGCCCCGTCGCCGGTCCGACGAAGGTGAACTGCGAGGACCGCAGCGGCGGCAGGTCGGGGATCGTCCGCCGCGCCGTTTCCACCTGCAGAACCGCCGTCAGACCGCCCAGCAGGGTGCGCCCCTGCATCCAGTTCTCGGGGCTGTCGAAGGCAAGGCCGCAGTCATCGGGCGTCAGCCGGTCCAGCGTCTGCGGCAGGGTCGGCCAGTCGCCGAGGGTCGCGTCGTTGCCCATCCGGTCCTCCATCATGCGAACAGCGCGACGACCTGGCGCGCGGTCAGGATCCGCCGCCCGCTGTCGTCCCACATGTGCGTGCCCTGCAGCGAATAGCCGTCGGCGGCCTGCTCGCTGAACGTGTGCAGCCGGTGCCAGCCGCGCCGCGTGACCGGCTGGAAGAGGTCCACCGACCAGGTCATGGTCGACACCGGCGCGCCCTTCGGAAACTCGGCCATCGCGCCGGGCGGCAGGGCGTCGGCCAGCGCCAGCAGCGCCACCAGCGGATCGGCCCGTTCGTCGTCCTCGTGCAGCCGCGCCCAGACCAGCAGCTCCGGATCCCCGCCGGAGGCCGGGCGTCCGCCCCGGATCAGCCGGATGTCGAAATTGCCCGCGAACTGCAGCTCTTCCCGCGGGCGGCGGTGCAGCGGCTCGACCGCGTCGGGCGGCGGGGCGTCGGGAGCGGGCATGTCGTCATGCACCACACGGCTGTCGCGCGCCGCGCCGAAGGTCAGGATGCAGCGCGCCGCCACGCCCGCCTCGGTGCGGCAGTCGACGCCGACGATGGCGGTCGAGCGGCCCCGGCGCAGCAGCTCGCACCTGAAGGTCAGCCGCCCCGAGGCCGGCCCGACGAAGCAGATCTGGGCCGAGCGCAGCGGCGGCAGGTCCGGCATGGCATCCAGCGCCGCCTGAAGGCAGAGCGCGCCGGTCATCCCGCCGTAGAGCGTCCGCCCCTGGCCCCAGGCCAGCGGCGCCTCCATCGCCGTCGTGCCGTCCGCGCCGGGGCCCTCGAACCCGCCCAGCACCTCGCTCAGCTGCTGCATCGCTTCCCTCCTGTCCTGCCCCGTCGTCCCGTGGCCCGTGGGAGCCGCTTGTCCGGAACGGCCCGCGCCTTCGTGCCGGGCCGGCGCGGCGGGGTCAATGCGGATGCGGCGATGGCTCAGGTATCTGTTCCGGAGCGGGGGATGCCGGCCGCCGGGGCGCGATCCGGGCCGGTCGCGTCCCTGCCCGCGCCCTCCGTGCCCTCGGCCTCCGCCGCGCCATCCACCGCTTCGTCCCGAGCGTCTTCCGTGCCCTCGGGCTGCGCCGTGTCATCCTCCGCCCCGCGCCGGGCCCTGAAGAAGCCGGTCAGCAGCGCCTCGGCCTCGGCGGCGGCGATGCCGTCGATCACCTCGGGGGCGTGATGGCTCTGCGGATGCGCGAAGACCCGCGCGCCATGCGCCACGCCGCCGGATTTCGGATCGGCGGCGCCATAGACCACGCGGCCGATGCGGGCGGCGGCGATCACGGCGGCGCACATCGCGCAGGGCTCCAGCGTCACGTAGAGCACATGGCCCGGCAGACGTTCGCTGCCCGCCGCGGCGCAGGCGGCGCGGATCGCCAGCATCTCGGCATGGGCCGACGGATCCGAGAGTTCCCGCGTCCGGTTCCCCGCCCGCGCCACCACCACGCCGTCCGGCGACAGCACCACCGCGCCCACGGGCACCTCGCCCCGGGCGGCGGCGGCCCGCGCCTCTTCCAGCGCGGCGATCATGTGGGGCGAGGATCTCATGCCGCCTCATCGCCCGCCGGGCGGCGCGGATCAAGCCCGGCACGGTGGCCGCACGGGTCGGTGCGCGTCCGGCGCATGCCGGGGGACGATTGCGCGGGCCGCGGCTTCGCCGATCGGACGGCAGGACGCAGGGCGCGGCACGGGAACCTGCGGGCATGGCGCGCGGAGCCTGCCGCCTCCGCCGCGCCGGAGGGCGGCGGTCTCCCGCTCATTTCCTGGGCTGCAGCAGCTCCACCAGGTTGCCTGACGGATCCTCGGCCAGCGCCTGCCGCCCGGCGTTGCCTTCCACGATCCCGTTCTTGAAGACGATGCCGGCCGCACCCAGCCGCTCCATCTCGCGCTCGATATCCTTCACCACCAGCTGGAAGCGGTTCCAGCCGCCCGGCGTCGGCGTCTCGCCCGCCGCGTCCGACCCCGCCCCGCCATGCCCCGGCACGTTCAGCAGCAGCGCGACCCCGCCGCGCGTCAGCCGCGCGAAGCCCGGCGCGTCGTGGACGGCCAGCTTGAAGCCCAGGGCCTCGTAGAACGGGATCGCCGCATCGACATCGGCCACGATGTAGCGGATATTCAGGGTCGACATGGGTGCCTCCTTCGCCGGACCGAGCGGAGATGATAGTGCACGGAGACGGGAATGACAGCACGCGACGGCGAGCGTATCGCCAAGGTCCTCGCACGAGCGGGAATCGCCTCGCGCCGCGAGGCCGAGAAGATGATCGAGGCCGGCCGCGTCAGCGTCAACGGCGCCGTCATCGACCGCGCGGCGCTGAACGTCGGTCCGCAGGACAGGGTGGAGGTCGACGGCCGCCCGCTCGACGCGCCGGAGCCGCCCCGGATGTGGCTCTACCACAAGCCCGCCGGTCTCGTGACCACCACGAAGGACGAACAGGGCCGCCGCACGATCTTCGACGAACTGCCCGAGGATCTGCCGAGGGTGATGAGCATCGGGCGGCTCGACATCACGTCGGAAGGGCTGCTGCTGCTGACCAACGACGGCGGCATCAAGCGGCGGCTGGAGCTGCCCTCGACCGGCTGGCTGCGGCGCTACCGGGTGCGGATCAACGGCCGCCCGCAGGACGGCGATTTCGACCCGCTGCGCAAGGGAGTGGAGGTCGACGGCGAGCGGTTCCAGCCGATGGTCGTGACGCTGGACCGCCAGCAGGGCGCGAACGCCTGGGCGACGGTGGGCATCCGCGAGGGGAAGAACCGCGAGGTGCGCCGCGCGATGGAGGCGGTCGGCTTCAAGGTGAACCGGCTGATCCGCATCAGCTACGGCCCGTTCCAGCTGGGCCAGCTGAAGCCCGGCGCGGTGGAAGAACTGCGCCCCCGCGTCGTCCGCGACCAGCTGGGGATGGAACCGGACACCGATGACGACAGCGGCCGCGCCACGCGCAAGGTCCGCACCCGGCCCGGCCGCCGCGAGGCGGGCGCGGACGGCGGGGCGCCGACGGCCGGGGGCGGCCCCGGACCCCGCCGGGCGGGCGGACCGGACGGCGGCGCGAAGGCCGGCCGGGCCGGATCCGGTCCGAAGCGCGGCGCAGCGTCCGGACAACGCTCCGACCGGCCCGGCCGGACCTCTGCCCGGCCGCCGGAGGATGCGCCGTCCTCCGCCTCTCGCCCGGCGGGCAAGGGCGGCGTCAGGAAGGCGCGGGCCTCCGGATCGGGGTTCGACGATGTGCCCGGAACCGCCGCGCGCCGGGGCGGCAAGGGCGCTGCGACGGGCGGCGGCGCGGGTACGGGGCCGAAGCGGTCCGTGCGGACCCGCACGTCGCGGTCCGCGGACGACGCCGGCCCGTCCTCCACGGGCCGCGGCCGGAGTGACCCGGGCCGTCCCGGCGGCCCCCGGCGCGGCCCGAAGAGCTGATCGACCGCGGATCGCGGCGGGCTTCCCCGGGCCGCGCCCTGCCCGACCGGAAGTGAAAAAAGGCGGCACCGCCTTCCGGCCGTGCCGCCCCCTCAACCGTGGTGCGCCGGTTTCAGAAGGCCGACAGCGCCGAGCCGACGATCGCCGAATGGCGCGGGCGCACGATCGACCCGGCGACCGAGTTCGCCGGCATCCCCTTCGCCTTGCCGCCCAGCGGCATCGACACGCCCAGCCGGATCGTGTCCATGTCGCCCGAGCCGCCCGGGATGCTCACATCCGACCGGGCGAGCTCCAGCGACACGGTGGCGGGCACCGACGCCACGTTCGACATGTCGAACGCGAGGCCAAGGCCGTAGGTCGTGGCATCCGCGTTCAGAACGTCCACGTCGAGGTGGCTGACCCCGGCGAAGACGCTCAGGTCGGAGGTGACGCCATAGCTGCCGCCGAGCTGGATGCGATCCGCGTCGGCATCGCCGGCCGGGGTATCGATCCGGCTGCGCGTCACGCCGCCGGACAGGGAGACGCTGTCGGCCACCTTCATCGAGCCGAGAAGGCCGAAGTCGTGAACGTCGGTCCCGCCGGGCAGCGAGGGATCGGTCTCGGTCATGCCGTAGAACGCCTCCACCCGCATCCCGTCGCTGGCGTAGCCGGCGGAGAGGCCGTAGCTCGTGGCGTCGAGGTCGACGGCGAGGCCGGAGATGTCCAGCCTGTCGTGTTCGACATAGCCGCCCAGCGTCAGCCCGCTTGCGAACCGGTAGCGGCCGGCCGCGGCGAGGCCGAAGAGATCGGCATCGCCCGCGCCATCGGGATCGACCTTCTGGTAGTTCACGTCGAAATCGAGCGTGAACCCGTTCTGGAAGTCGACGGAGTTGAACAACTCCAGCGAGTAGACGTCGGCGTCGCCGCCGCCGTTGGAAATGGAGGAATGGCCGTAGCCGAGCGCCACCACGGACGAGAAGTCGGCCGCGGCCGCAGCGCAGGGAAGCCCCGCCACGCAGGCGAGGGCAAGCAGTCTGATGGTCATGTGATTGCCTGTATGTCGTTGATGCGGCCGAAGCACCCCATGCCCCTCGGCCCGCATGGGGTGACGCTATCCCGCGCCGCCCCGCGCCGCAATCGGAAGGCGAACGCGCCGGCGGCCCTTGTTGCAGGTCCGCCACGCGGCGATGTCGCTCCGACGGCGCCTCAGATCAGCCGTTCCAGCACGTTGCGGAAGGCCCAGGGGTTCGCCTCGTCCAGATCCTCGGGGAACTGGGTCTGACGGTCGGTCAGCGGGGTCCAGTCGGTGTAGTGCCCTTCCACAGGGCCGAGGTAGGGCCGCTGGATCTGGAGGCAGCGCTCGTGATCCATCTCGTCCGTCTCGACGATGCCGGCCTGCGGATTCTCCAGCGCCCAGACCATCCCGGCCAGCACGGCAGAGGTCACCTGCAGCCCGGTTGCGTTCTGGTCGGGGGCCAGCGTCTTCGTCTCCTCGTTCGACAGGCGCGAGCCGTACCAGAGCGCGTTCTTCTCGTGCCCGTAGAGCAGCACGCCCAGCTCGTCGATGCCGCCCGGCTCGATCTCGTCCACGTCGAGGATGTGATGCACGTCCTGGATCTGGTTCGACCCGAACATCTCGTGCAGGGAAAGCACCGCGTCGTCGCAGGGGTGATAGGCATAATGGCAGGTCGGGCGGAACTCCGGCGCCGCCGCATCGCCGACGGTGTAGTAATCGGCGATGGAAATGGCCTCGTTGTGGGTGACGAGGAAGCCGAACTGCGGCCCCGGCGTCGGGCACCAGGTGCGGATGCGGGTGTTGGCGCCCGGCTGTTCCATCCAGATGCCGGCCAGGCACCCGGTCTCGTGCCGATGCGCGTTCTCGGGCATCCAGGTCTCGGCGGTGCCCCAGCCCAGCTCCGCCGGCTGGAAGCCCTCGGCGATGAAGCCCTCCACCGACCATGTGTTGACGAAATGACCCGGCTCGCGCGGGGCCAGCCGGACCTGGGTGTCACGCTCCGCGATGTGCACGCCCTTGACACCGAGGCGCTGCATCAGCCGCGCCCAGCCCTCGCGACCCTCCGGCGCCGCGCCGTCGCCGCCCGTGTCGCGGTCGAGCATCAGAAGCGCCTCCTTCACGAACCACGACACCATGCCGGGGTTCGCGCCGCAGCAGGACACGGCGGTCGTTCCGCCGGCGTTCGCCGCCTTCTCGTCCCGCACCTTCTGGCGCAGGGCGTAGTTGGTGCGCTCGGCGTTGTCCTCGGTGCCGAAGTAGTAGCCGGCCCAGGGCTCCACCACCGTGTCGATGTAGAGCACGCCGTGTTCGCGGCAGAACCGCATCAGGTCGAGCGACGACGTATCCACGCTGAGGTTAACGACGAAGCCCCTGCCCGGCTCGAACAGCCCGCCCAGCAGGTCGCGGTAGTTCTCCTCCGTCACCGCCTCGGCGATGTGGCGCGGCACGCGGTCCTTCAGTTCCTCGGCAAGCGCCGGGTTCGGTTCGATCACCACCAGCTTCTCGCGGTCGAAGTCGAAATGCCGTTCGATCAGCGGCAGTGTTCCTTTCCCGATGGAGCCGTAGCCGATCAGGATCACCGGTCCGTCGATGCGGGCGTGAACGGGATGCGACATGGGAGGCTCCTTCTGGATGGCGGACGGGCACGGGCTGCGGACGCGACCGTGAATGCCTTGCCGCAGGCGCGAATGCAACCGCGGCGCCGGTTCGCCCGGGCCGGGGCGCCCTTCCCGAACCCTTGCCGCGCGCCTTCGCCCGCGCGCGATCCCCTGCCGCCCGACGCTTTCGTGAACGCCTGCCCACTTGCTGCCAGGTCCAAGTGAACATACCATGAACAACATGCCGATGACCCTGCAAGAAAAATTGGCGATCCTCTCGGATGCCGCCCGCTACGACGCCTCCTGCGCGTCCTCCGGCACCTCGCGGCGCGACAGCCGGTCGGGCGGCATCGGCTCGACCGAGGGGTCGGGGATCTGCCACGCCTATGCGCCGGACGGTCGCTGCATCTCGCTGCTGAAGATCCTGATGACGAACTTCTGCATCTTCGACTGCGCCTACTGCGTGAACCGCGTGTCGTCGAACACCCCGCGCGCCCGCTTCTCGCCGGAAGAGGTCGTGCACCTGACGCTGGAATTCTATCGCCGCAACTACATCGAGGGGCTGTTCCTCTCCTCCGGCATCATCCGCTCGCCGGATGCCACGATGGAGGACATGGTCCAGATCGCCCGCACCCTGCGGGAGCGGGAGGGGTTCAAGGGCTACATCCACCTCAAGACCATCCCCGACGCCGACCAGCGCCTGATCGATCAGGCCGGGCTCTATGCCGACCGCCTCTCGATCAACGTGGAACTGCCCACCGACGCCTCGGTCGCCGCCTACGCGCCCGAGAAGAAGCCCGAGCAGATCCGCGCCGCCATGGCGGGCGTCAAGACCAGCCGCGCCGCGTCGAAGGACACCTCGCACCGCGGCAAGCGCCCGCCGAAATTCGCCCCCGCCGGGCAGTCGACGCAGATGATCGTCGGCGCCGATGCCTCGACCGACGCCACGATCCTGACCACATCGACAAGGCTCTACGGCAGTTACGGGCTGCGGCGGGTCTACTATTCGGCCTTCTCCCCGATCCCCGACAGTTCGGCCAAGCTGCCGCTCGTGAATCCGCCCCTGCTGCGCGAACACAGGCTCTATCAGGCCGACTGGCTGATGCGGTTCTACGGCTTCAAGGCGGACGAGATCACCTCTCCCCGTCCAGACGGCAATCTGGATCTGGAGGTCGATCCCAAGCTCGCCTGGGCCCTCGCCCACCGGGGCCTCTTCCCCGTCGACGTCCAGCGGGCGGAAAAGCCACTCCTCCTGCGCGTCCCCGGCTTCGGCACGAAGACGGTGGATCGCATCCTCTCCACCCGCCGCCATCGCAGGCTCCGCTGGGACGATCTTCATCGGATGGGCGCGAACCTGAAGAACGCGCGCCCCTTCATCACCCTCGCGGACTGGTCGCCCGGCCGCCTCACCGACAGCGCCGATCTGCGCGCCCGCTTCGCCCCGCCGCCCGAACAGCTCTCGCTTCTCTGACCGTTCCCCTGCTTCCTCCGGCCCGAAATATCCTCGGGGGGCCCCGGCGTTCAGCCGGGGCGGGGGCAGACAGCCCCCTCCGCCCCCCGCCACCCGACACCATGCAGACGATCCCCCTCCCCCGCATCGGCACCTGGTCCGCCTGGCGCGACGCCGCCCGCCGGCTGCTGGCGGCCGGCACGCCGCCCGAGGCGGTGCTCTGGTCCTTCGCCGACGCCCCGCAGTCCGACCTCTTCGCCGCCGAGGCCGCGCCGCCCGCGCCCTCCGCCGCGATCACCGTGCCGAAAAGCTTCCTGCCGCTGGCCGAGACCGTCGTCTGGCACGCGGATCCCGAACGCTTCGCGCATCTCTACGCCTTCCTCCACCGGCTCCAGACGACGCCCGGCCTGATGCAGGACCGGGGCGATCGGGACCTGACCCGCCTGCGCGGGATGGAGAAGAATGTCCGCCGCTGCGCCCACAAGATGAAGGCCTTCGTCCGTTTCCGCGAGGTGCCCGGCGACGGCGACCGCCGCCGCTTCGCCGCCTGGTTCGAACCGACGCACCACACGGTCGAACCCACGGCCCCCTTCTTCGCCCGCCGCTTCGCCGACATGGACTGGTCGATCGTCACGCCCGACGTGACGGCACATCACCTCGGCGGAACGATCTCCTTCGAGGAGGGCCACCCCCGCCCCGACCTGCCGGAGGACGGGGCCGAGGCGCTCTGGGGCACCTATTTCCGCAATATCTTCAATCCGGCGCGGGTGAAGATCTCGGCCATGACCTCGGAAATGCCGCGGAAGTACTGGAAGAACATGCCCGAGACGCGCCACATCCCCGAGTTGCTCGCGAAGGCGGAAAGCCGCGCCCGCGAGATGGCGGAGGCGGCGCCCAGCCTGCCGCCGCTGCGGGCGGGGCGGATCCTGGAACGGCTTCACGCGCCGGGCGTTCTGTCTGCCATGGACGATCCCGCCACGCTCGACGACCTGCGCGCCCTCGCCGCCGAAGCCCCGCACCCCGGCGAGGGCTACGGCCGCATGGTCATGGGCGAAGGCCCGGCCGACGCGCGGCTGATGATCGTCGGCGAGCAGCCGGGCGACATGGAGGACAGGGAGGGCCGTCCCTTCGTCGGCCCCGCCGGGCGGCTCTTCGACGACACCGCGCGGGCCGCGGGGATCGACCGGCAGACGGTCTGGGTGACGAACGCGGTGAAGCGGTTCAAGTTCACCCAGCGCGGCAAGCGGCGGCTGCACCAGGCGCCGAACCGGGGCGACATCGATCATGCGCGCTGGTGGATCGGGCAGGAGATCCGGCTGATCCGCCCGCAGCTCATCGTCTCGATGGGCGGCACGGCGGCCGAGACGCTGACCGGATCGCGCAAGGACCTGCTGAAGCGCCGCGGCCGGGTGGAGGAGACGGACAACGGCCCCGTCTTCCTGACGGTTCACCCGGCCTACATCCTGCGCCTGCCCGACCCCGCCGCGCAGGCCGAGGCGACCGAGCGCTACCGCGAGGATCTGGCAGAGGCCGCGCGCCTCGCCGCGTAGGGTGGGCATTCTGCCCACCGCATCGCATCCGCGCCTCCCGGCGCTGGGTGGGCATTCTGCCCACCACCCCCCACCACGAACGAAGAAGGGCCGCACCCTGTGGCGCGGCCCTTCCGATCCATTCCGGCGGGAAACCCCGTCCGGATCAGTTCTGTGCGTAGAATTCGATGACGAGCGACGGCTCCATCATGACCGGATACGGCACGTCCGACAGGCCCGGGGTGCGCACGAAGGTCGCGGTCATCTTGGAATGGTCGACCTCCAGGTAATCCGGCACGTCCCGCTCGGCGAGGCCCGCGGCTTCCAGCACGACGGCCAGCTGCTTGGACTTCTCCCGCACCTCGATCACGTCGCCTTCCTTCACGCGATAGGAGGGGATGTTCACCCGCTTGCCGTTCACCAGCACGTGGCCGTGGTTCACGAACTGCCGCGCGGCGAAGATCGTCGGCACGAACTTGGCGCGGTAGACGACTGCGTCCAGACGCCGCTCCAGCAGGCCGATCAGGTTCTCGCCGGTGTCGCCCTTCACGCGCTCGGCCTCGCCGTAGATGCGGCGGAACTGCTTCTCGGTCAGGTCGCCGTAATAGCCCTTCAGCTTCTGCTTGGCGCGCAGCTGAAGGCCGAAGTCGGACATCTTGCCCTTGCGGCGCTGGCCGTGCTGGCCGGGGCCGTATTCGCGGCGGTTGACCGGGGATTTCGGACGGCCCCAGATGTTCTCGCCCATCCGGCGGTCGATCTTGTACTTGGCAGACGTGCGTTTGGTCACGGCTGATCTCCTTCGATGTGGCGCCGGCCCTCGATCGGGTCGCGGCGCGTTGAAGGGCGTTGTCCTCTGGTTTCCATGCCCGGGCAGAGCCCTGCGCACGATCCCGACAGGCATCCCCTCGCGGGGGCCACCAACACCAATGAAGGCGCGCTTATACGGGGCGCGGCGGCGAAGTCAACACCCGCGAGCCGACCGCGTGACAGGGCGGCGAAACCTGCGGCCGCCGCCCGTCCGGTGCACCCTCTCGGCCCTGCCGTCAGGCCGCCTCGTGCAGCAGGATCGCCGCCTCGGGAGAGCTGAGATTGCGCCGGGCGAAGGCGCCGTAGCTCATCGCGTCCACCGACAGCTGCGGCATCCCCTCCAGCAGGCTGACCCGGTCCTCGGGCGTCAGCGTCTCCAGCGAGGTGCTGGCGGGATGGAAGCTCTCGGTCTCGACCCCGTTCGCCCAGACGATCTGATGCTCGGGCAGCAGCACGTGCACGTAGGTCACCTCGCGCACCGCGGCGTCCTGGGCGATGGCCGGGCCGTGGACCAGATCGCGGGCCGCCACCAGCACCTCGTCGGTGTTGAAGAGCGACCGGGCGACGGGTCCGCGCACCAGCATCCGGTGCTCGGGCGAGACCAGAAGATCGCCGTCCGGCTGCGCGATGCCGAAGGCGCCGGTGCGGATCCGCACCGGCCGCAGCCAGGGCATCGTGTAGAGCCGCGCGCCGGTCATCCGGCGGCTGCCCGTCCACAGCACCGGCTGCACGCCGTTGTCGCGGGTCTGGATCATGTCGCCCTCGCGCAGGTCCTCGACCCGCGCCACGCCGTCCGGCGTGCGGATGCGGGTGCCCGGCGTGAAGCAGATGAAGCCCCCCTGCCCGTCCGCCCGCGGCGTCTGCCGGGTGTGGCCGGTCATGTGATGCACCACCCACAGCTCGGCGTTCCGCGGCGGCAGATCGTCGAGGAACATCAGCAGCGGCGGCGCGCCCGTCTCCACCTCGATCAGCGTCACCGTCCAGCTGCGCCGCCCGTCCGTCACCACGAAGCCGATATCGGCCAGCGGCTCGGTCTGCGGCAGATCCTCCAACCGTGTCGTGTTCCTGACGGCGGCCCCGACCAGCCGTCTCACCATGCGCGCCGCGCGGCGCCGCATGTCCTTCTCCTCATCCGCCATCTCGAGGCGCAGTACGTCACCCGGTCCATCCACTCGCACCACTTCTCCGCTCCAGGCCCACGTGGAGCCCGTCGCCAACGCACCAACCGGAGCGGCCGCAAGGCCGTCCACTTCCGTCTGCGTCCAGGAAATGACGAACGTGCCTCGAAAGCCCGTTCCCATATTGCCTGTCTACCTGCTTTTCTCTCTGCTCGTTCTTCTTGGTATTGGGCCGGTTTTGCCCGACCTGATTGTCATTGCCGATTATCAGATTGTCGCCGTTCTGGAAACCCTTGCCGCTCCGGCGGCCGGAAAGCGCGCCGATTTTCAGAAGGAGTAGTCGAGCCGCAACGATCCGACGACCTGGCCGCTCGGCTGGCCCTTGAACTCCTTGCCCAGCCAGGTGACGCCGTAGAAGCCGCCGCCGCGTTTCGTCTGCCAGTGCCAGCCGGCGCGGACCCGGGTGCGGGTGTCGGTGGGCGCGGCCTGCGTGCCGCCGGGCAGGAAGACGCTGTCCTCGACCGCCGCGACGTCGGCGCCCAGGATGAAGGCGTGACCCTCGGCGTTGCCCCTCACGGTGCGGTATCGCTGGCCGGTGATCGGCTCGCGCACCAGCAGCTCGCCCTGCGTGAGAGAGCCGATGGTGACGTCGACCCCCGCCCGCGCCAGCGTCTCGACCCCGGCGCGGCCTTCCAGGAAGGGGCGCATCCGGGCGCCGCCCAGATCGTATTCGCGGCCCATCTCCAGCACCGCCGTGGGGTGGAAGCCGTCGCCGATGGCCGCCGCGCGGGTGGCGGCGGAGGTCTGGGTCTGGCCCAGCAGGTCGTGCAGCTGGTCGTGCAGCCAGGTCAGGCCGGTCTGTTCGCCGGTGGCGACGATGTCGACACCGGTGGCGAATTCCAGACCGCCGCGGGTGAAATGGGTGTGCAGGCCGGCCGACAGGGCGTTGGCATAGGGCCGGTCGGCGGGGGCCGGGTTGCGCAGGTCGTCCGGGCCGATCAGCTGCGCGCTCAGGCGCAGTTCCAGCAGATCGCCGAAGGTCGCGGGCGGGCGGCCTTCCCAGTCGCGACCCCAGACGCGGCTGGACGAGATCGACCCGGTCTGCCAGCGGTCGCGGAAATCGCCGATGAAGTCGTTGTTGACGAGCCGTCCATAGCCCAGACGGTAACGCGGACCGTCCTGCGCGATCGCCTGGGTGCAGGCACAAAGCAGGACGAGACCGGCGGCAATGAGACGGTGCATGCGGATCCCCGAATTGTTGCCCCCCCGGGCACGGTCCTTCTACCCCAGCCGAATCGGTGGCGCCAGCGGGGCCCTGTCTCGGGGCCGGAGGGTTGTTGCGGAATTGCCCCTGCCCGGCGGTCGGATGCGGCCGCGTCGGCCCGGGTCGCGGCGTGCCCGCGGGTGCCCGGCACCACGACGAGCGGCCGGCCTGCGAAAGCCGGCCGGCCACCCGTGCGGAACATGGGATGTGGAGTCTGCACCGGACGTCCGGCCCGCGCGAACGGGCCGGAGATGCCGGGGCGACGGCCTGCGCCCCGCGATCCGGGGCATGCCATTGACGGGGCCCGCGCCGGTCGGCGCGGAAGCCCGCGTCAGTCGGCGAAGCTGGCCGGGGTCGGGAACTCGATGCTGCCGAGGTCCGGATAGGCGGCGCGGATGATCGATTCCAGCGACGGATGGCCCGTGGGCACGGCGGCCCAGCTGTCCGCGCTGCCCGGCGTGTCCTGCAGGAAGAACATGACACCTTCGTGCCTTTCCTGCCCCGCGGCGCCGCCGGTCACGTCGTAGGACGGAACGAAGGCATAGGACCGGCCGCTGGACGAGGTGCCGCCACGCATCCGCGGCAGTTCCATCCCGAATTCCTCGAACGGGGCCGTGGGGTTGTCCATCCATGCGCCGATCACGACCGTCATCTCCTCCCGCATGGCGGCGGGGGTGACGTTCTGCGAGGCGGCCATGCCGGCGATCAGCCCGTCGGGCAGATGGGCCGCGATCTCGGCGTGGCTGTGGCTGGCGACCAGCCCGCTGAATTCCGTCGCCAGGCCTTCGACGCTCTGCCGGTCGGTGGCGTCGAAGGCCTGCGCCTGCGGCGCGGCCGTCACCAGCACGGCGCCCAGAAGGGCCGCCGCAACGGCCGGCCCCGGTCCGGACCGTGTTCCGGCGCGACGCGTGGCCGGGTTCGCGATCTCGTTCAGCATCTTCATCTCTTTCGGTCCTCCAGTTCCAGGTTGAACAGCCTCATGCGGTGGCCGAGGTTGTCGTGGTTGATGACGCTCTCGAAATTCTCGAACAGGAAGCTGAGCGCCTCGCCTTCGTCGAGGCCCGCCTCCCGGGCGAATTTCTTCAACTTGCGGTAGCCGTCCTCGGTCATGGCGACGGGGAAGCGGCGGGTCAGGCGGAAACGCTTGGGCATGTCACACCTCCGGGGCCTGGTGCGAGGCCGCGACGCCGGCCCCCTCCGCCGCGCGGCGGGGGATGGCGGCAATGTCCTCCAGCCAGGCCGGCGCCTCGTGGCTGCGGACATAGGCCGTCGGGGCGAAGGGCGTGCCCTCGGCCAGCGTGGCGGCGTGGAACTCGGTCATCCCGCCGCCGATCTCGCGGAAGAAGAGCGGCGTGCCGCAGGCGGCGCAGAAGCCGCGCTCGGCCACGTCGGAGGACCGGAAGATCTGCGGGTCGGTCTCCCAGGTCACGGCCGCGTCGGGGACCTGGTAGAAGGCGGACAGGAAATTGCCGCTGGCGCGCTGGCACATCCGGCAGCCGCAGAGCGTTTCCAGCGACGGACCGGCCGCGATGCGATAGCGCACCGCGCCGCACTGGCACATGCCCCTCGTCGCCTCGCGTTCCTGCCATTCGCCGGTCATGCGTTTCTCCACTCACCCTTGCGGGCCGGCCTTTCGGGCCGAGTGGCCGCCCGCCACACCCCCCATCCCCGGGGAGTGTCGCGGACGGCCGTCCGTGAGTGGGGCTCTACGCTCCCCCTGTGGCGTCATTAAGGCGCGGGTGTGGCCCGCGCTCAGAAGTTGGCCGCGTCCAGCGCCATCACCGGATCCGCGCCGGAGGTGATCCGGGCGAGGTGCATCGCCGTCGCAGGCAGGCGGCGGGCCATGTAGTAGCGGCCCGTCGCGATCTTGGACTGGTAGAACTCGGCATCCCCGGTGCCCTCGGCCAGCTTCGCCTTCGCGGCGATTGCCATGCGGGTCCACATGTAGCCGAGGCAGACATGCCCGAAGAGATGCATGAAGTCGTACGACCCCGACAGCGCGTGGTTGGGGTTCTTCATGCCGTTCTGCATGAAGTACATCGCGCTTTCCTGCAGGTGCTTCGAGGCGGTCTTCAGCGGTTCGATGAAGCCCTGCGCGATCTCCTCGTCGCCCGCATTCTCCTTGCAGAAGGTCTTGATCATCTCGAAGAACGCCATCGCCGGCTTGCCGCCGTCGGCGGCCAGCTTGCGGCCCACGAGGTCCAGCGCCTGCACGCCGTTCGCGCCTTCGTAGATCATCGCGATCCGGGCGTCGCGGGCGAACTGGCTCATCCCGTGTTCCTCGATGTAGCCGTGGCCGCCGTAGACCTGCTGCGCCAGCACCGCCATGTCGAAGCCCTGATCGGTCAGGAAGCCCTTCAGCACCGGCGTCAGCAGCGAGATCAGCCCCTCGGCGGCCTTGTCGTCCTTGCGGTGCGCCTGGTCGATCAGCGACGCGCCCCAGAGCGTGAAGGCCCGCCCGCCCTCGGCGAAGCTTTTCTGATCCATCAGCGCGCGGCGGATGTCCGGGTGCACGATCAGCGGATCGGCGGGGCCGTCCGGATTCTCGGCGCCGGTGATGGCGCGGCCCTGCAGCCGGTCCTTCGCATAGGCCAGCGCGTTCTGGTAGGCGGCTTCCGCCACGGCCAGGCCCTGCATGCCGACGCCGAGCCGCGCTTCGTTCATCATGGTGAACATGGCGCGCATGCCCTTGTGCTCTTCGCCGAGCAGGTAGCCCTCCGCCCCGTCGTAGTTCATCACGCAGGTCGCGTTGCCGTGGATACCCATCTTCTCTTCGATGTTGCCGACGGCGACGCCGTTGCGGGCGCCGACATTGCCGTCGTCATCGACCAGGAACTTCGGCACGATGAACAGCGACACGCCCTTGATGCCCTCGGGCCCGCCGGGGATCTTCGCCAGCACCAGGTGCACGATGTTGTCGGACATGTCGTGTTCGCCGGCCGAGATGAAGATCTTCTGGCCGGTGATCGCATAGGTGCCGTCGCCCTTCGGCTCGGCCTTCGTGCGCATCAGGCCCAGATCCGTGCCGCAATGCGGCTCGGTCAGGTTCATGGTGCCGGTCCATTCGCAGGTGACCATCTTCGGCAGCCACTTCTGCTTCTGCGCATCCGTCCCGTGGGCGTGGATCGCGGAATAGGCGCCGTGCGTCAGGCCCTGGTACATGGTGAAGGCCATGTTCGCGCCGGTGAAGAACTCGCCCGTCGCCACGCCCAGCACCGAGGGCATCCCCTGGCCGCCGTATTCGGGGTCGCAGTCGAGCCCCGTCCAGCCGCCCTCGCGCATCGCGTCGAAGGCCGCCTTGAACCCGTCCGGCGTGTAGACCACGCCGTTTTCCAGCCGGCAGCCCTGACGGTCGCCGCTGGCGTTGAGGGGCGCGAGGACCTCGCCCGCGATCTTGCCCGCCTCGCCGAGGATCGCCCGGGTGAAGTCGGCGTCCAGCTCGTCGTAGCCCGGAATGTCGCTCTGCGAGACCGACAGCACGTCGTGCAGGATGAACTGCACGTCCTTCACGGGGGCGGTATAGGTGGGCATCAGGTCCTCCTGGGGGTGAGAGGCCGCCGGATCACTCGGCGGCGCGCTTGTCCTGGTCGAGCGAGGCGATCATCTGGGCGCCCCAGCTCATCTGTTCCTTCAGTTCCTCGATGGCCTCGTTCAGCTCGTCGCGCTGCGCTTCCATTTCGGCCAGCCGCTGCTGCGCGATCTCGTAGGTCTTGCGAAGCTGCGTCTGCTGCTGGTCGCCCATGTGATAGAGGTCGAGCAGCTGACGGATGTCTTCGAGGCTGAAGCCGAAGCGCTTGCCGCGCAGGATCAGCTTGAGCCGGGCGCGGTCGCGCCTGGTGAACAGCCGCTTCTGGCCTTCGCGGATCGGGAACAGAAGCTCCTTCGATTCGTAGAACCGCAGGGTGCGCGGGGTGACCTCGTAGAGATCGCACATCTCGCGGATCGTGAGGGTTTCGTCGTTCATACTTCCATGTCCGTTGCTGTTTCTGACGCGGGCGGTCGAGCCGCCCGTTCGTTGTGATCCGGTCGGAAGTCCGGCCGGGATGCGGCGCCAGATGCGTCGGACGGCACCTCGTTACAACGGAAATTGACGTTTACGTAACAGCAACGCTGCGTCACTTGGAGGGTGACGTAAGATAAGCGAAGGTGACCCTGGGGAACGTGAAACTTTGTTGTCGGCCCGATGACGCGACGACGACAGGCCGGATGGCCGCCCGGCGCTGCCCCGGCGGCGAGGATGCGGCGGGAATCAGCCCCCGACCGCGTCGGTCAGGGGCGCCTCGCGCGCAGGGAGGCCGAGGCCGGTGGCGACGTCGTTGCGAAGCCGCAGCAGGTCGGCGATCGCCTCTTCCAGCTGCACCCGCTGATCGGCCAGTTCGCCCAGTTGCCGGTCGGCCAGGCCGATCCATTCGCGCATCTGCGCGTCGTTGCCCTGCCGGTCGTAGATGTCCAGCCACTGGCGGATGTCCTCCAGCGGAAAGCCGAAGCGGCGGCCGCGCAGGATCAGCTTCATCCGCGCGATCTCGCGCCGGTGGTAGACGCGCGAGCGTCCCTGCCGTTCGGGCGTCAGCAGTTCGATGTATTCGTAGTAGCGCAGGGTTCGCGGCGTCACGTCGAACCGTTCGCACATCTCCTTGAACGAGAGTGTCTCGTCGCTCATTCCGGCGCCCTCTCCCCGACCTTGCCCGGCACGGCGCCAGGTTAGGCGTTTCGCGCCCGCGGGGCAACCGCCGCCCGCGGTGCCGGCGCGACCGGGCGGCCGCCTGCCGTGGCAGCCAGGCGACCTGCCGTGCCCGCCCGACCTGCCCCCTGACCTGCCCTCCCGCCGCAGCCGGCGTCGCCCGGCCTTGTGCTTCGCGGCGCGGTGCTGTCCAGTCCGGCGAGGATCGGAGGTGCGATGGATCAGGCAGACAGGGAACGCGCGGCGCGGCTGTTCATGGAATCGCTGCCCCATGCGCAGGCGCTCGGCATCGTCTTCGACAGACTCGGCCCCGGCGAGGTGGAGATGTCCATGCCCTGGGACGAGCGGCTGATCGGCGATCCCGCCACGCGGGTCATCCATGGCGGCGCGGTGTCGGCGCTGATGGACACCTGCTGCGGGGCGGCGGTGCTGGCGCATCCGGCGTCCCCGGGCGGGACGGCGACCATCGACCTGAGGATCGACTACATGCGCCCCGCGGTGCCCGGCCAGCGCATCCGGGCGCGGGCCACCTGCCACCACGTCACCCGCTCCGTCGCCTTCGTCCGCGCCGTGGCGATGGACGATGACGACGCGCGCCCCGTGGCCACCGCCACCGGCGCCTTCACGGTCGAGGACGTCGGCGAGGGCGCGCGCTGATGGCGGGGCCGGAGCCGGTGCAGGTGGTCAAGCAGCGCCGCGATGCCGCGCTGAAGGGGCTGGTGGCGGCGGTGCCCTACATCGGCTTTCTCGGCGTCGGGTTCGAGCGCCGCGGGGACGAGCTGACCGCCGTCCTGCCCTTCCGCGAGATGCTGATCGGCAACCCGCACCTGCCGGCGATCCACGGCGGCGCGACGGCGGCCTTCCTGGAGGTGACGGCGATCGTCGGACTCGGCTGGGCGATGCTGTGGGACGAGATCGAGAGCGGCGCGATCAGGGCCGAGGACCTGGCCGCAGGCGCCGCGGGCGCCACCCGCCCCCGCCTGCCGCGCACCATCGACTTCACCGTCGACTACCTGCGCCCGGGCCTGCCGCGCGACGCCTGGGCCCGGGCCGAGATCGCCCGTTCCGGTCGCCGCTACGCCAGCGTGCGCGTCGAGGCCTGGCAGGACAACCGCGCCCGCCCCTTCGCGCAGGGGCTGGGCCATTTCGTGATGCCGCCCCGCGGCGGCGGCGCGTGAGGGACCGGACGCCATGACCGAAGGCACCGCACAGACTCCCGGCGAGAGCGGGACACCCCCCGAGGCCGACGGCGTCGGTCCGCTGACGCACCGCCGGGTGCTGAAGATCGCCGTGCCCATCGTCATCTCGAACGCCACCGTGCCGATCCTCGGCGCGGTCGACACCGGCGTCGTGGGGCAGATGGGCCTGCCCGAACCCATCGGCGCCGTCGGTATCGGCGCGATCATCATCACGACGGTCTACTGGGTGTTCGGCTTCCTGAGGATGGGCACGACCGGGCTGGTCAGCCAGGCGCTCGGGGCGCGGGACGCGGGCGAGGTGGCGGCGCTGCTGTCGCGCGCGCTGATGATCGCCACCGCCGCCGGCCTGCTGCTGATCGCGCTGCAATGGCCGATCATGCTGGGCGCCTTCGCCATCTCGCCGGCCAGCGCCGAGGTGGAATCGCTCGCCCGCGACTACATGGCGATCCGCTTCTGGTCGGCGCCCGCCGCCATCGCCATCTTCGGCATGTCGGGCTGGCTGATCGCGCAGGAGCGCACGCGGGCCATCCTCGTCATCCAGGTGGCGATGAACGGCGTGAACATCGTGCTGGACCTGTGGTTCGTGATCGGCCTCGACTGGGGCGTGCGGGGCGTGGCCTTCGCCACCTTCATCTCGGAATGGGCCGGCGCGGGGCTGGCGCTCTGGTTCTGCCGGGACGCCTTCGCCGTGCCGTCCTGGCGCGACTGGCCGCGGGTCTTCGACCGGGCGCGGCTGCGCCACATGGCGGCGGTGAACACCGACATCCTGATCCGCTCGCTCGCGCTGATGTCGGTGCTGACCTCGTTCATGCTGTTCGGCGCCCGCTTCGGCGACGTGACGCTGGCCGCCAACCAGGTGCTGACCCAGTTCCTGCACATAACCGCCTACGCGCTGGACGGCTTCGCCTTCGCCGCCGAGGCGCTGGTCGGTCAGGCGCTCGGCGCGCGGCGGGGCGGGCAACTGCGCCGGTCCGCGGTGCTGACCTCGGGCTGGGGGCTGCTGGTGGCGGCGCTGATGGCGCTGGCCTTCGCGCTGGCCGGAGCCGCCATCGTGGACGCGATGACCACCGCGCCCGGCGTGCGCGAAGCGGCCCGCGAATATCTGCCGTGGATCGTGCTCTGCCCGCTGACGGCGCTGGCCGCCTTCATGCTGGACGGCATCTTCATCGGCGCCACCCGGACTCGCGACATGCGCAACATGATGCTGCTGTCCGTGGCGATCTACTTCGCCGCCGTGGCCGTGCTGATGCCGCTTCTGGGCAACCACGGCCTGTGGCTGGCGCTGCACGTCTCGTTCATCGCCCGCGCCGCGACGCTGCTGTGGAAGTATCCCGCGCTGGAAGCCGCCGCCGAACCCCGCGCCGCCTGACGGGGCCGCATCGCGCCGTTCGGCGCGCCGGCCCGCGCGGTGCCGGCGCGATCGCGCCGCGGGCGCCCCTCCCGCTTGCAACCGGGGCCGAGGTGGCGTCCGATGTCGCGACCCCGGGAGTCGCGTGCGCCGCGTCTCCCCCTCCTGCAACAGGACGCGCCCGAGCCATGACATTCCGCACCCTCGCCCTTCTCGTACTGCTTCCCTCTGCCGCCCTCGCCTTCGACGACGACGACAGGCGCCGGGTGATCGAGCTGTCGGGCGAATTCGACAGCCTGATCGCCGAGGATCGCTATGCCGACACGGTGAACCACATCCCGCCGAAGATCCTCGCCGCGATGGCCGAGGCGGCCGGACAGGATCTGCGCGGCTTCACCGCCGAACTGAAGGTGATGATCGCCGACCAGATGGCCACCTCGGGCGAGATCGAGAGCCATGCCATGCGCACCGACGACATGCAGGGCGGCGACACCGCGGCGGGCCGGTCCTGGGCGCTGGTGCCGACCGAGTCGGTCATCGTGACCGACGGCGTGCGCACCCGCCACGCGACGCAGACGCTGTTCTTCGAGGACGAGCCCGGCGCCTCGGACAGCTGGACGCTCGCGCGGATCGACAACGCGCAGCAGACCGATATCCTGGAGCGCGTCTACCCCGACCTGGCGGAGATCGAGTTTCCCGAAGGGTCGGTCGAGGTGATCGAATGACAGGATCGAGGGAGGAGCCCGCATGACCATCAGGCTGCATTGTTTCGGCGAAAGCGGAAACGCCTACAAGGCGGCGCTGCCGCTGGAGCTTTCGGGGCTGGGCTGGGAGCCGGTGAAGGTCGATTTCTTCTCGGGCGGCACGAAGACACCCGAATATCTGGCGAGGAACGTCATGGGCGAGGCCCCGGTGCTGGAGGACGGCGACACGGTGCTGACCCAGTCCGGCGTGATCCAGATGTACGTCACCGAGAAGACCGGAAAGTTCGGCGGCGACACGCCGGAGGAGGCGCGCGAGGTCATGCGCTGGATGTTCTTCGACAACCACAAGATGTCGTCGAACTGCGGGACTCAGCGGTTCCTGATGAACTTCCTGCCGGAAGAGAAGCGCTCGCAGGAGGTGATCGGTTTCCTGGCCGGGCGGCTCAAGGGCGCGTTCACGGTGCTGAACAACGCGCTGGAGGGGCGCGACTGGCTGGTCGGCTCCGGCCCGACGAATGCCGATTTCTCGTGCTGCGGGTATCTGTTCTATCCCGAGCCCTTCGGCTTCGACCGGAAGGACTGGCCGAACATCGACCGGTGGCTGTCGAACATCGAGGCCCTGCCCGGCTGGAAACACCCCTACGACCTGATGCCCGGACGGCCGTCCGACCGGGGGCTCTGAAGGGCCGCCTTCGACGCGGCCGTCCGGCCCGCTCGCCGGACCCTGCCCGGGATCCTGTCGCCGGGCGGCGGCGCGCAGCGTGACGGCCGCCGGTCGCACGACGGCTCTCTCCGGCATCGCGGCGGAGGTGCCGGACCCGGCCGGCGAGTTTACGTGATCCGCCGCCACGTCACCCTTGCAAGTCACCCGGGCCAGGTCCCACCTGTCATGGACACGGCGGTCGGGCCCTGCCCGCTCCGCCAAGGCTGACCCGACAGGGAGGATCCGATGACCGACGCATACATCTACGACGCCGTGCGCAGCCCGCGCGGCAAGGGCCGCCCCGACGGCTCCCTGCACGAGGTGACGGCCGTCTCGCTCGGCAAGCAGATGCTGAACGCCATCAAGGACCGCAACGGGCTGGAAGGCCATGCGGTCGAGGACGTGATCTGGGGCAACGCGACCCAGGCGATGGAACAGGGCGGGTGCCTCGCGCGGACCACCGTGCTGGCCTCGGACCTGGATGAATCGATCCCCGGCCTGTCGATCAACCGCTTCTGCGCCTCCGGCATGGAGGCCGTGAACCTCGCCGCCAACCAGGTGCGCGGCGGCGCGGGCCAGGCCTATATCGCCGGCGGGGTCGAGATGATGTCCCGCGTGCCCATGGGTTCGGACGGGGCGGCCGTGGCCGTCGATCCGACCGTGGCGCTGGACAGCTATTTCGTCCCCCAGGGGATCAGCGCGGACATCATCGCCACCGAATACGGCATCACCCGCGACCAGGCCGACGAATTCGCCGTGCGGTCCCAGCGGCTGGCGAAACAGGCCTGGGATGAAGGCCGGTTCGAGAAGTCCATCGTCACCGTGCGCGACGTGAACGGCCTGCCGATCCTGGCCTACGACGAGTTCATCCGCCCCGGCACCGACATGCAGGCGCTTGGGGCGCTGAAGGCGTCGTTCAAGGACATGGGCGAGACGATGCCCGGCTTCGACAAGGTCGCGAAGCTGAAATATCCGCATCTGGAGCGGATCAACCACATCCACCATGCGGGCAATTCGTCCGGCATCGTGGACGGCTCCGCCGCCGTGCTGGTCGGATCGAAGGAATTCGGCGAGGCATACGGCCTGAAACCCCGCGCTCGCATCCGCGCGACGGCGAAGATCGGGACGGATCCGACGATCATGCTGACGGGCCCGGTGCCCGCGACGCAGAAGATCCTGAAGGAATCGGGGATGAGCATCGCGGACATCGACCTCTTCGAGGTGAACGAGGCGTTTTCCTCGGTCGTGCTGCGGTTCCTGCAGGCCTTCGATGCCGACATCGACAAGCTGAACGTCAACGGCGGGGCCATCGCCATGGGCCACCCGCTGGGGGCGTCCGGCGCGATCATCATCGGCACCCTGCTGGACGAGCTGGAACGCTCGGACAAGGAAGTCGGGCTTGCAACGCTCTGCGTGGCGTCGGGCATGGGCGCGGCGACGATCATCGAGCGGGTGTAAGGATGCTCCGCCAGCCGCAAAGCGATAAGGGACGCGCCCGACCCTTGGGTGGGCGCTCCGCAACGCCTGTGGCCTGGCGGTTTATCTCTCAAGCATCGGACTACGGCTGTACGTGCGCCGACATCGCCAATGCGCCCTCCCGGGGGGAGGGTCGGGCGCGGCCCGGGCTGGTCGCCCGGGCGTGACATCGACAGCCGTGGCACACTGAATTTCAACCCTTCCGAAAAGGGATAGCAAATGACCGAATTCACGATGGAAAAAAGCGCCGACGGCGTCGCGATCATCACCTGGGACGTCCCGGGCAAGAGCATGAACGTGCTCACCCTCGCCGGCGCCGCCGAACTGGAGGCGCATGTCGACGACGCGCTGGCGGACGAGGCCGTGAAGGGCATGGTCATCACCTCCGGCAAGGACACCATGGCGGGTGGCATGGACCTGTCCGTGCTGGCCGGGATGAAGACCCAGGGCGCCGAGGGCGTCTTCGACGGCGTCATGCGGCTGCACTCCGCGATGCGGAAGATCGAACGCGCGGGCATGGATCCGAAGACGCTGAAGGGCGGCAAGCCGATCGCCGCCGCCCTGCCCGGCACCGCCATGGGCATCGGGCTGGAACTGCCCCTCGCCTGCCACCGCATCTTCGCCGCCGACAACCCGAAGGCGAAGATCGGCCTGCCCGAGATCCAGGTCGGCATCTTCCCCGGCGGCGGCGGCACCACGCGGCTCGTCCGCAAGCTGGGCGTGATGGCCGCGGCGCCCTTCCTGCTCCAGGCGCAGATGTCCGACCCGCAGAAGGCGAAGAAGGCCGGGCTGATCGACGAGGTGGTGGACGACCCTGTCGCCGCCGCGAAGGCCTGGGTGCTGTCCGCGACCGACGCGGACATCGTGAAGCCGTGGGACGCGAAGGGCTACAAGATGCCCGGCGGCGCGCCCTATCACCCGGCGGGCTTCCAGACCTTCGTCGGCGCCAATGCGATGATCAACGGCCAGACCTGGGGCGCCTTCCCCGCCCCGAAGGCGCTGCTGTCGGCCGTCTACGAAGGCGCGCAGGTGCCCTTCGACACGGCCCTGAAGATCGAGGCGCGCTGGTTCACCTCCGTCATCATGAACCCCTCGTCCTCTGCGATGATCCGGTCGCTCTTCCTGAACAAGGAGGCGCTCGAGAAGGGCGCGAACCGCCCCGAGGCGCCGGATCAGCGGGTGAAGAAGCTGGGCGTGCTCGGCGCCGGCATGATGGGCGCGGGCATCGCACTGGTCTCCGCCCAGGCGGGGATCGAGGTCGTGCTGATCGACCAGAAGCAGGAGGCCGCCGACAAGGGCCGCGCCTATACCGAAAGCTATCTGGACGAAGGCGTGAAGCGGAAGAAGACGACCGAGGACCAGAAGGCCGAGGTGCTGGGCCGCATCACCGCGACGACCGATTACAACGCGCTGAAGGATGCCGACCTGATCATCGAGGCCGTCTTCGAGGACCCGAAGATCAAGGCCGAGGTGACGAAGGCCGTCGAGGCGGTCATCCCCGAGGATTGCATCTTCGCTTCCAACACCTCGACCCTGCCGATCACCGGGCTGGCCAAGGCCTCCTCGCGCCCCGAGCAGTTCATCGGCATCCACTTCTTCTCGCCGGTCGAGAAGATGCTGCTGGTCGAGATCATCAAGGGCAGGGAAACGGGCGACCGCGCTGTCGCCAAGGCGCTCGACTACGTGCGCCAGATCCGCAAGACGCCGATCGTGGTGAACGACGCGCGCTTCTTCTACGCCAACCGCTGCATCATCCCCTACCTGAACGAGGGCGCGCGGATGGTCAGCGAAGGCGTCTCCCCCGCCCTCGTCGACAACGCGGCACGGATGCTGGGCTTCCCGGTCGGGCCGCTGCAGCTGATCGACGAGACCTCCATCGACCTCGCCGTGAAGATCGCCAAGGCCACGAAGGAGGCCATGGGCGATGCCTACCCGAAGGATGCCGAGGGCGTCGACGGTTTGATGTTCTGGCTCTACGACGAGGGCCGCCTGGGCCGGAAGGCGGGCAAGGGCTTCTACAGCTACGACGAGAAGGGCAAGCGCACCGGGCTCTGGGAGGGCCTGTCGGACAAGTACCCGCCGATGGCCGACCAGCCCGACGTGGAAGAGGTGCAGGACCGGCTGATGATGGCCCAGGTGCTGGAAGCCGTCCGCGCGCTGGAGGAAGGCGTGCTGATGGACATCCGCGAAGGCGATGTCGGCGCGATCCTCGGCTGGGGCTTCGCGCCCTGGTCGGGCGGGCCGTTCTCCTGGCTGGACATCACGGGCGCGGAGAAGGCGGTGGCGACCTGCGACCGGCTGGAGGCCGCATACGGCCCGCGCTTCGCCGCCCCGAAGATGCTGCGCGACATGGCGGCGAAGGGCACGACGTTCTACGACGGCGCGAAGGCCGCAGCGGCCTGACCGGCCGCGGAGGCTGCGCGACGGGGCCGCGGCGGGCGGCCGGCCTTGAGGCCGAGCCGGAGCCGCTGCCCGACCTGCCGCAGATACGGAAAAACCGCGCCCCTGGAACAGGGGGCGCGGTTTCCAAAGACCGATCCGGCGTGCGATGCGTCAGGCAGCGCGGAACGGCGTGTCACTCATCAAGACCCCCTCGTTCATGTGGTCACCGTAGTTGCGCTCCAGCCAGGCGTCCTCGATCTCGTTCCGGATGTCCTCCAGAAGCGCGGCGTCGGTGTCCTCGCTCAGCATCCGGTATTCGTGATCGTGGGCGGTCTGGAAACTGCGGGCGATCAGATCCGACCGCGTCGGGCAGACGCAGAGCGCGCCGGACGATGTGAAGACAACCTCGTCATGGTCGAAGCACAGCTGGAACACGTCCGTATGCGCCATCGGCACGAAGCGCCGGATGCCGCAGACGCCTTCCAGGTCCCCGGCCTGGATCAGCGCGAAGGGATCGCCCGTCTCGAACTCTGCGGCGTCGCTTTCCACCAGCAGCCCCTGCCGGGCCAGCAGCACCATCGGTTCCCGGTTGCCCAGCACGCCCGCGGGCACCGACAGCGGGCGGAACCGGTCGGGGCACCAGTCCGACCCGCTCCACAGCGGCACCCGCTTCACCGACAGCACCGTCCGCAGGCCGCGGTCGAAGGTCAGCACGCGCTGACCGGCTTCCACCGTCTCGACCCGGCGCCAGCCCTCGGCGGTGGCGATCTTCGTTCCTTCCACGATCCCCGTCATCACGCCCGTCGACATGCCGTCGAACATTTCCGACATCATGCTCTCGTACTCGGCGCGGTCGCTCGTGTTGAATTGCATGTCCAGCATCGCGTCTTTTCCTTCACCCCTCGCACCACCATCGGTTGCGCAAGACGATGACGCCATCGGACCAGGACCGGTTCTCGTCATGAAAGTGGCGTTCCCGTGTCAGAGTTTCCGGACCGTCAAGGAAGGGTGTGTGCCGGCCCGGTCTGTTCATGCCCGGGCACCAGAACTTTCCGATCAGAAAGAATAGCCGAACCGGGCGATGTCTTCGGCACAATCTTCGGCGATCAACTCCGCGTCACTACCGCTGTAGTAGTGGCGATAAGCGTCGCGCCTCGGCGACAGGTTGACGCGATCGAGCGTCAGGCGAAAACCCAGGTGTCGCCAGAGAGGGTCAGCATCCGATTCGTGCGATTCGAGACGTATGAAAAGGTTGCAGAATTCCTGCCCCGACGGGGCCGTCACGTAGCTGCGCGCGGGGCTGGCGCGGAAGCCGCGGCGGATTGTTTCGTGGCGCAGGAAGGCCGGGAAATCGAGGCTCCGTGCCAGCGTCACGGCGGGGTGGTCGAAGGACTGTTCCCGCAACCAGTGGTAATACGACACAGCGCGATCCCAGGGATTGCGCACCATGGTGAAGACGAAAAGCTCCGGCAATTCGTTCTCGGACAGGATACCATCGAGGTCCGCCAGCGTGGAATGTTTCCACAGCCGCCCCCGCGACGCCGCCGGATCCAGCCGGCCGCGCCGCCGCCGCGCCTTGGGCGTGTCGCCCAGCATCAGGTCGTCCTTCATCGCCCGCCCCTCCAGCGCCAGCGCCATCGAGGTGCCGCCGGTCTTGGGGATGTGGATGAAGAGGTAGCGCCGCCCGCGAGACAGGATCATGCGCGAACCATGCCGCCGGCCGGACCCTGCGGCAAGGCTCTGCCCCGCATCCCGGCTCATGCCCGCCCCTCCGCCCCCTTGCAGCGTTCCGCCCGCGAGGCGACACTCCCGCACCGTCGAGAGCGTGAACGGGGAGGAATCGCATGGGCTGGATGAAGGACGAGACCGGGCTGGAGCGCTGCGCCGCCAACCATGTGCCGCTGACGCCGCTGTCGAACCTGTCCCGCGCCGCCCGGATCTGGCCGGACCGGCTGGCCGTCGTCTACGGCCCGCACCGCAAGACCTACCGGGAGTACCACGCGCGGGTGTCGCGGCTCGCCTCGGCGCTGGCGGGGCTGGGGGTGGAGCCCGGGGACGTGGTGGCGTCGATCATCCCCAACCTGCCGCCCCAGGCCGAAGCGCATTTCGGCGTGCCCGCCTGCGGCGCGGTGCTGAACACGATCAACACGCGGCTGGAGGCCGGCACGGTCGCGTACATCCTCGATCACGGCGGGGCGAAGGTGGTTCTGGTCGACACACAGTTCCTGCCGCTGGCGCTGGAGGCGATCGAACGGATGGAGGGCCCGGCCCCCGTCCTGATCGAGGTGCCGGACGGCCATGCCGGCTTTCCCGCCACCGGCGACCATCGCACCTACGAGGATCTGCTTGCGTCCGGCGATCCCGACTTCCCCTGGATCATGCCGGAGGACGAGTGGGAGAGCATCGCGCTCAACTACACTTCGGGCACCACCGGCCGGCCCAAGGGCGTGGTCTATCACCACCGCGGCGCGCATCTGAACGCCATGGGGCAGATCCTGTCGTGGCGGATGCAGCTCTACCCGCGCTACATGACCATCGTGCCGCTGTTCCATTGCAACGGCTGGTGCCACACCTGGATGATCCCCCTGCTGGGCGGCACCGTCGTCTGCCTGCGCGACATCGCGGCGAAGCCGATGTTCGACGCCATCGCGGACGAGGGCGTGACCCATTTCGGCGGCGCCCCCATCGTGCTGAACATGCTGGTGAACGCGCCCGAGGCCCAGCGGCGGGCGTTCTCGCAGACCGTGGAGGTCTTCACCGCCGGCGCCCCGCCCGCGCCGTCCACCCTGGCGGCGATCGAGCCGATGGGCTTCAACGTCACCCAGGTCTACGGCCTGACGGAAACCTACGGGCCCGCCACCGAATGCACCTGGGACGACGACCTCTGGGGCGAATTGCAGGGCGCCGACCGCGCCGCGATCAAGGCGCGGCAGGGCGTTGCGATGCCGGCCTACGAGCACATCACCGTCATGGACCCCGAGACCATGGAACAGACGCCCATGGACGGCGAGGCCCAGGGCGAGATCATGATGCGCGGCAACGGCGTGATGAAGGGCTACCTGAAGAACCCCGAGGCGACGACCGAGGCGTTCCGCGGCGGCTATTTCCACACCGGCGACCTGGCAGTGCAGCATCCCGACGGCTACGTGCAGATCCGCGACCGGGCGAAGGACATCATCATCTCGGGCGGCGAGAACATCTCTTCGGTGGAGGTGGAGGGGGTGCTGATGGCGCATCCCGATGTCTCGCTCTGCGCCGTGGTGGCAAGGCCGGACGACAAGTGGGGCGAGGTGCCGGTGGCCTTCGTCGAGCTGAAGGACGGCCGGACCGGCGATGCGGACGGTCTGATCGCCTTCGCCCGCGAGCGGCTGGCCGGGTTCAAGACACCGAAGCAGGTGGTCTTCGGCGAATTGCCGAAGACCTCCACCGGCAAGATCCAGAAATTCGAGCTGAGGGCAAAGGCCAGGGGGTCGTGACCGCCCCTGCCCCGACATCCTGTAGGCGGTCAATTGCCCGCGCGGCCGGACCCGTGCTAGACTGCCGGAAAAACAGGTAGAGCAGATCCGAACACCGGAATGACGGCCCTCAGCGAATACCAGCGGCTCGAGGCGCGCGGGCTGTGGCGCGATGCGCCGGATGCGCAGCGGCGCGAGGTGATCGTGTCGCTGGGCGATGCCACGCTGACCGTATCCGACCTGCGCGACCGGCCGGTGACGCACTGGTCGCTGCCCGTCGTGGTGCGGCTGAACCCGGGCATGATGCCGGCGCTCTACGGGCCGGACGGCGATTCCTCCGAGGTGCTGGAACTGGGCGACGACGCCAGCGAGATGATCGAGGCGATCGGCCGCATCCGCTCCTCCATCGAACGTCGCCGCCCGCATCCCGGGCGGCTGCGCGGCCTGCTGGTCGCGGCGGCGGCGGCGCTGGCGCTGGCGGCGGCGGTCTTCTGGCTGCCCGGCGCGGTGGAGCGGCAGGCGCTCGGGGTGGTGCCCGACGTGAAGCGCCAGGCCATCGGCGAGGCGCTGCTGGCCCGCATCCAGCGGGTCGCCGGCCCGGTCTGCGACGCGCCCGAAGGGGTCGAGGCGCTGGACCACCTGGCCGCGCGGCTGCCGGGCGTGGACGGCGCGCCGAAGCTGCATGTCGTGCGCGACGGGGTGCGGGGGGCCGCGCACCTGCCCGGCGGGATCATCCTGCTGAACCGATCGGTCATCGAGAAGACGGAAGACGTGGATGTCGTCGCCGGCTACGTCATCGTGGAACAGCTGCGCGCGCGGGAGGTCGACCCGCTGCGCCGCCTTCTGGACGCCGCCGGCTTCTGGGCCACGATCCGGCTGCTGACGACCGGCAGCCTGCCCGACGCCACGCTCGACGCCTACGCCGAAGAGCTGCTGCTGACCCCGAAGGTGAAGCTGGAGACCGACACGATCCTCGCCGGCTTCCGGGCCTGGGGGGTGAGATCCTCGCCCTGGGCCTGGGCGGTGGACGGCTCGGGCGAAAGCACGCTGGGGCTGATCGAGGCGGATCCGCTGGCGGGCCGCCCCTCGGATACGGTGCTGCGCGACGCCGACTGGCTGCGCCTGCAGGGCATCTGCGGCGGCTGAGCCTGCTGAGCCGGCGGCTTTCCTGCCTGACCCCCACACGAAAAAGGGCCCCCGAAGGGCCCTTTCCGTACCGATAACCTGCGGCCCGTGTTCAGCGGGTGAAGGCGTCGCGGAACCCGGCGCCGCGTGCGGCGGACAGCGCGCGGGAGAGCGTCGCGCCGTCGGCGAAGGGCCCGGCCATGACGATCTGGTAGCGCGTTCCGCCCTTCGTGTAGGCCGATATGCGCACCGGCAGGCCCCCGGCACGCAGCCGCGCCGCGGTGCGGTCCGCATTGGCCGCGACCCCGAAGGTGCCGACCTGCACGTAGCGGTGGCCACCGGCCGCGGGCCGCGCGGCCGCCGTCTTCGTCTCGGCCTGCGCGACGGGTTTCCGGGTCACGGGGGCCGAACGGGTCGAGACGGTGCCGCCCACCGGCGCATCCGCCACCGCCCGCTTGCGCTGCAGCGCCGTGCCGTTGCGCGAATTCATCGCGACGGCGCGCGTGGCCGCCGTGCTGCCTGCGGCACGCTCGGCCGTCCGCTGCGGCGCGACGGCGTCGACCTTCGCCGCCCGGCGGGCCGCCTTGCTCGGAGCCTCGCGATCGGCGACCGAGCCGCTGCTGGACACCACCGGCACCTGCGCGGCGTAGAGCGCCGTCACGTTCCGTCCGGACCGCACGTCGATCAGCTGGCGCGGCACGGTGTTGGTCCAGACCAGTTCCATCTGCGCCTTGCCGGCGAAGGTGCCCTCGGTCCGGCGCGGGTTCAGCCGATCGTCGTCGAAGGCCCGGCGGTAGCCGCGCGGCAGGGCCTGCCCGACCAGCGTGTTCTGCCGCTGCTCCCACACGTGGCGCGGCATGATGCGGGTGTCCGGCGGGACCTGGCCCATGAACACCACGGTGCCCGGCGGGAAGCGGAAGGCGTGGACGGGGCCCGAGGCCGCGGTCGTGGCGGGCAGATACACGGTGTCGTCCGGCACCGCCCTCGTCCCGCGGAGGGCAAAGTTGGCGACCTCGTGGCGGTCGGGGCCGGACATGTTGGGATTGCGGTAGCTGGGCGGTTCGGCCTGCGGGCCGCAGCGAACACCGAAGCCCGGACGGGAGCGCATGTACTGCTGCGCCAGCGGCGACAGGTTCGGGCAGGAGGTCGCGCCGCCCGTCGTGGCCGGCGCGCGGTAGACCGGCTGCGCGGCCTGGCGCGGCGGCTCTGCCGTCACGGTCGCGACCGTGGGCGCCACCCGGACCGGCTGCGGTGCCTGGCGGACGACGCGCTGAACATTCGTCGGCTGCGGTTGCGGCTGGACCTTCGGAGCCTGCTGGACCACCCGGCGCGGCGCCGGCGCGACGGCCGGCTGCGCGGGGGCTGCGGCGGTCTCGGTCGTGCGCGTTCTCGCCGACCCGGCCGACGATCTCGGCACCTCGGCCGGCTGGATCTGCACCACGTTTGCGTCGGTCTGCGGCGGCGCCGCGGCCTCGGTCGGCGGAGACGAGAAGGTCGGCTGGAAGCCGCAGACCACCTGACGGTTGCGTGCGACGCGCGGCACCCAGGTCACCTGCCCGCCAACGCCCGCGCGGATGTAGACGCAGCCCTTGCTGTCCACGTACTGCTTGCCGGTGAAGGAGGCCGGCGGAAACTCCGCCGGTTCGGTGCTTCGCTGGAGTGTCTGCGCTTGTGCCGCTCCGGCCCCGATGCCCAGGATGAGGGCGGTCAGGGGTAGTAATCTGGTTATCATCTCTCTGCCCCCACAGGATATGGTGGGCATTGTGCCCGACGGGAAACACAGAGTAAACCGGATTGTGCCTTATCTTGTTCCGAACATCCGGTCGCCCGCGTCCCCCAGGCCGGGCACGATGTAGCCGTGATCGTTCAGCCGCTCGTCCACGGCGGCCGTCACGATGGGCACGTCGGGATGCGCCTGCTTCATCCGCGCGATGCCCTCGGGCGCGGCCAGCAGGCACATGAAGCGGATGTTCGTCGCGCCCGCCTGCTTCAGCAGATCGACCGCGGCGGCCGAGGAATTGCCGGTCGCCAGCATCGGATCGACCGCGATCACCAGCCGGTCCTCAAGGCTGTCGGGTACCTTGAAATAGTACTGGATCGGCTGCAGCGTCCGTTCGTCCCGGTAGAGCCCGACGAAACCGACGCGGGCCGAGGGCACCAGCTCCAGCACCCCGTCCAGCAGCCCGTTCCCGGCCCTGAGGATCGAGATCAGCGCCAGTTTCTTGCCGTCCAGCACCGGCGCGTCCATCGCCTGCAGCGGCGTCTCGATCCGCCGTGTGGTCATCGGCAGTTCGCGGGTGATCTCGTAGGCCAGAAGCTGGCTTATCTCGCGCAGGAGCTGGCGGAACGACTTGGTCGAGGTCTCGCGGTCGCGCATGATCGACAGCTTGTGCTGCACCAGCGGGTGGTCGACAATCGTCAGGTGTTCGGTCATGGCAGCTCCAGTCTCTTCGCGATCCGCTTTTTCGTCTCGGCGTCGCAGAAGGCCGCGTCAAGCGCATTGCGGTGGATTTCGGCGAAGATTTCCTGCTCCCAGCCGAAGGCGCGCTCCAGTTCCTCGTATTCGCGGGTCATCGTGGTGTGGAAGAACGGCGGATCGTCGGTGGACACGGTGACCTTCACGCCCCGCTCGCGCAGCCGCTCGATCGGGTGCCTGCGCCACGCCGGGTAGAGTCCCAGCGCCACGTTCGAACCGGGGCAGACCTCCAGCGTGATCCCGCGCTCCGCGATCTCGTCGATCAGGGCGAGGTCCTCGATGGCGCGCACGCCGTGGCCGATCCGGTTGACGCCCAGGTCGCGGATGGCGGCGCGCACCGATTTCGGCCCGCCCCATTCGCCGGCATGGGCAGTCAGGCTCAGCCCCGCCTCGCGCGCGCAGTCGAAAGCCCACCGGAAATCTCCGGGGGTCAGAACGGATTCGTCGCCCGCGATGCCGAAACCCGTGAGAAAATCGCCCGCCGTCTCGGCGGCGCAGAGGGCGGGGGCGCGGGATTTCTCCGGCCCGAAATGGCGGATGCAGGTGACGATCAGGCGCAGGGCCGGCCCGCCACGCGCCTCCACCCGGCGGGCGGTCTCCTCCATCGCGCGCAGGAAGTCGCGCCAGGCCCCGACGTCGCCGCCGCCGCAGAAGTCGGGCGAGACGAACATCTCGGTGTAGACGACGCCGTGCGCGGCGCTCTCCTCCAGCACGGCCTCGGTCAGGCGGGCGTAATCCTCGGGGGTCTGCAGGACGGTCGTCGCGGCCTCGTAGACCTTCAGGAAATGCGGGAAGTCGCGCCACCTGTAGTGCCCGCGTTCGTCGAAGACGCGGTGGATGTCGATCTTCTTCTCCTGCGCCAGGCCGCGGATGAAGGCGGGCGGGGCGGCGCCCTCGATGTGCAGGTGCAGTTCCAGCTTGGGCAGATCGCGCAGGCTCATGTGCGGGTCCTTTCGCCCGGGTCGATGTGCCGGCTCCACGCCGTGCCCTTCATGCGAAGGCCCTCCCCGGTCCACGCCCCGGCACGCCGAGGTGGCGCGCCACGGTGGCGGCGATGTCGGTGAAGGCCACCAGCCCCGCCTGCCCCGCGCCGATCCCGGCGCAGAGCACCGGGACGCGTTCGCGCGTGTGGTCGGTGCCGTGCCAGGTCGGGTCGTTGCCGTGGTCGGCCGTGACGATCAGCAGATCGCCCTCCCGCAGCATCGCCAGAAGGCGGCCGAGGCCGGCGTCGAACCATTCCAGCGCCCGGGCGTAGCCCGAGACGTCGCGGCGGTGGCCGTAGAGGCTGTCGAACTCGACGAAGTTTGCAAAGGTCAGCGATCCCGCCTTTGCAGAACCGATATGCGCCGCCAGCGCCTCCATCAGCTCGGCGTCCGAGCCCTTCGTGACGGTGTCGATCCCGCGCATCGAGAAGATGTCGCCGATCTTGCCGACCGCATGGACCTCGCGCCCCGCCTCCTGCACCCAGTCGCAGAGCGTGGGCGACGGCGGCGCGATGGCGAAGTCGCGGCGGTTGGTGGTGCGGGTGAAGCCCTCGGCCACGGATCCGGTGAAGGGGCGAGAGATGACGCGGCCGACCTTCATGTTGTGCAGAACGGGAGCGAGCGCCTTGCAAAGCTCCTGCAGACGGTCGAGGCCGAACGCCTCTTCATGCGCGGCGATCTGGAAGACGCTGTCGGCGGAGGTGTAGCAGATCGGCCAGCCGCTGCGGAGATGCTCGGCCCCGAGGTCGTTGACGATCACCGTGCCGGAGGCGTGGCAATTGCCGAGGATGCCTTCGGTTCCCGCCGCGCGGCAGACTTCGGCGATCAGGTCGGGCGGAAAGCTGTCGGTCTTGTCGGGGAAACAGGTCCAGTCCCAGGGCACCGGCACGCCCGCCAGTTCCCAGTGGCCGGAGGGGGTATCCTTGCCGGAGCTCACCTCCGTCGCCGCGCCCCAGACACCTTCGGGCGTGACCTCGGGCAGACCGGCAACGCCGCCGCCCTGCAGGCCGGGCTTCGGCCCTTCGCCCCGCTGCGCCTCTCCGGCCCCCCACCGGTCGGGAGACTGCGCGGTATCGCCGGCCGCCAGCCGCATCGCCGCCCCCAGCCCCAGCCGGTTCATGTTCGGCACCCGCAGGGGGCCGGAGCGCCCCTCCTCCGCCCGCCCCTCGGCGCAGGCGCGGGCGATATGGCCCAGCGTGTCGGCCCCGGTGTCGGGCACCGCGCCGTTGAAGAAGCGGTCCGCATCCGGCGCGCCGCCGATGCCGACGCTGTCGATGACGATCAGGAAGGCGCGGCCGGTCATGCGGCGCCTCGCCGGCGGCGGCGGGCCCGCGGGGCGGCAGAGGCGGGGACGCGCTTGGTCATCCGATCCGCTCCCGCACCAGGGGCGGGATGGCGACCGGCCCCGGGGCGATGTGGACCGCCGCGCGGAAGGCGCGGGCGGCGCTGTCGGCGGCTTCCACCCGGGCGGCATGGACGCGGGCGAGCGGCTGGCCCCGGGTGACCGGCGCGCCGAGCGGCAGGATGTCCGAGAAGCCGACAGAAGGGTCGACCACGTCCCCCTCCCGGTGCCGGCCGCCACCCAGATCGACCACCGCAAGGCCCAGGGCCTCGCCGTCGAAGGCGGCGATGGTGCCGGTCTCGGGTGAGGGGATCTCGCGGATGACGGCGGCCTCGGGCAGGAAGCGCGGCCAGGCCTCGACGAATTCCACCGGCCCGCCCATGGCGGCGACCATCCGTCCGAAGACCTCGGCCGCGCGGCCCGACGCGATGGCGCCGGCCACCGCCTGCGCGCCGGCGTCCGCGTCGCGTGCCAGCCCCGCCTGCGCCAGCAGCACGCCGCCCAGTGCCGCCGAGATATCCGCCAGCGGTCCCCCCGCGGCGTCGGCGAGAACGCGCATCGCCTCGGCCACCTCCAGCGCATTGCCCAGTGCGGGCGCGAGCGGCTGGTTCATGTCGGTGATCAGCGCTGCGGTGGGGCAGCCGGCGGCGCCGGCGGTGGAGACCAGCGCCAGGGCCAGCGCCCGCGCCTCCGCCTCGGACTTCATGAAGGCGCCGGAGCCGACCTTCACATCGAGCACCAGCCCCTGCAGCCCCGCCGCCAGCTTCTTCGACAGGATCGAGGCGGTGATCAGGTCGAGGCTCTCGACCGTCCCCGTCACGTCGCGGATCGCGTAGAGCCGGCGGTCGGCGGGGGCGATGTCGTCCGAGGCGGAGACGATGGCGCAGCCCGCCCGTTCGACCACGGCACGGAATCGGCCCTCGTCCAGCTGCGTCGTCAGGCCCGGGATCGCCTCCAGCTTGTCGAGCGTGCCGCCGGTATGGCCCAGTCCCCGGCCCGAGATCATCGGTACGAACGCCCCGCAGGCGGCCAGCGCCGGGGCCAGCACCAGCGACACGCAATCGCCGACGCCGCCGGTGGAGTGCTTGTCGAGCACCGGGCCCGACAGGTCCCAGGCCAGCGTCCGCCCGCTGTCGCGCATGGCGAGGGTAAGCGCCACGCGCCCCTCCTCTCCCAGGCCGTTCAGCAGCGCGGCCATGGCGAAGGCCCCGGCCTGGGCGTCGGTGACGCCGCCGTCCGCGAGGCCGTTGGCGAAGGCGGTCAGCTCGGCGCGGGACAGCGCGTGGCCGTCGCGCAGGCGGGCGATGATGCGGCGCGTGTCGGGGGCGGTTGCGGTCATGGCGGACCCATCGCCTCAGGCGCGGTCCATGTGGCCGGCGTCGAAGCGGCCGGGCAGCAGCTCGGCCAGTGTCATGGTCAGCGACCGGCCGTCGGTGGTGCACATGGTCAGCCGGGTGTCGGGATCGCCGAATTCCACCAGCTTCTGCCGGCAGCCGCCGCAGGGGGGCACCGGCGAGGGGCTGTCGGCGATCACCAGCGCCTCGGTGAAGCGGGTCTCGCCGGAAGCGACCATGGCGGCGATGGCGCCGGCCTCGGCGCAGGTGCCTTCGGGGTAGGCTACGTTCTCCACGTTGCAGCCGACATGGATCGCGCCGGACGCCCCGCGCAGCGCCGCGCCGACCTTGAAGCGGGAATAGGGCACCCAGGCGTTCTCGCGGACTTTCGTCGCGGCTTCCAGCAGATCCATCGCCAATCCCCCCTCCGGGTCCAGACATCCACTGTGTTCGCGGCAGCCGGGATTCGCAACCGGCGGAAACGTGAGGGAACCGGACCGCCCATCGGAACATTTCAGGAACATGAAAAGGAGGGCCCGACATGGCCGACACCACCCGAACCGATGAACACGACATCAAGACCGACGCGCCGGGCAATGCCCGAAAACCCGTGGAGGACTGGACGACCGGCGACGAGCCGATGACAGGCGCTCAGGCCTCGTACCTCAAGACGCTGTGCGAGGAGGCGGGCGAGGAATTCGACGACAGCCTCAGCAAGGCCGATGCGTCGAAGCGGATCGACGCGCTGCAGGAGAAGACCGGCCGGGGCAGCTGACCGGCCGCCCCTCCCTCACGGTCCCGGCCCCGGCAACGTGGTGGACAGCGCCGGATGCCGGGGCGTATCAGAGGTCGCGAAGGATGGTTGAACGCTGAACCATCCGCGGGAGGGGCGATCATGGTCGACACGAAGGACACTCTGAAGACGGCCGCGCTGGCCTATCACGAGCTTCCCAAGCCCGGAAAGCTGGAGATCCGCGCCACCAAGCCCCTGGCCAACGGCCGCGACCTGAGCCTCGCCTATTCCCCCGGCGTCGCCGAGGCCTGTCTGGAGATCAAGGCCGACCCGGTGAACGCCTCGCGCTACACCGCGCGGGGCAACCTGGTGGCGGTGGTCAGCAACGGGACCGCCGTGCTGGGCCTCGGGAACATCGGGGCGCTGGCCTCGAAGCCGGTGATGGAGGGCAAGGCGGTGCTCTTCAAGAAATTCGCCGGGATCGACTGCTTCGACATCGAACTGAACGAACCCGACCCCGAGAAACTGGCCGACATCGTCTGCGCGCTGGAGCCGACCTTCGGCGCGATCAACCTGGAGGACATCAAGGCGCCCGACTGCTTCGTGGTGGAAAGGCTCTGCCGCGAGCGGATGAACATCCCGGTCTTCCACGACGACCAGCACGGCACCGCCATCGTGGTGGGGGCGGCAGCGACGAACGCGCTGCGCGTTGCGGGCAAGAGCTTCGAGGATCTGAAGATCGTCAGCACCGGCGGTGGCGCGGCCGGGATTGCCTGCCTGAACATGCTGCTGAAGCTGGGGGTGCGGCGCGAGAACGTCTGGCTCTGCGATATCCACGGCCTGGTCCACGAGGGCCGCGAGGTCGACATGAACCCGCAGAAGGCCTTCTACGCCCAGGCGACCGGCAAGCGGACCCTCGACGAGGTGATCGACGGGGCGGACCTGTTCCTGGGCCTGTCGGGCCCCGGCGTGCTGCGGCCCGAGATGGTGGCCCGCATGGCCCCCCGCCCGATCATCTTCGCGCTGGCGAACCCCACGCCCGAGATCATGCCCGACGAGGCGCGGCTGGTCGCGCCCGACGCGATCATCGCCACGGGGCGGTCGGATTTCCCGAACCAGGTCAACAACGTGCTGTGCTTCCCCTTCATCTTCCGGGGCGCGCTGGACGTCGGCGCGACCGAGATCAACGACGAGATGCAGATCGCCTGCATCGAGGGGATCGCCGCCCTCGCCCGGGCGACCACCAGCGCCGAGGCGGCGGCGGCCTATCAGGGCGAGCAGTTGACCTTCGGCGTCGACTACCTGATCCCCAAGCCCTTCGACCCGCGCCTGTCCGCCGTCGTCTCGACCGCCGTGGCGAAGGCGGCGATGGACTCGGGGGTCGCCATGCGGCCGATCGAGGATCTGGACGCCTACCGCGAGAAGCTGCGCTCCTCCGTCTTCAAGTCGGCCCTGCTGATGCGCCCGGTGTTCGAGGCCGCCGCCACCGCTTCGCGGCGGATCGTCTTCTGCGAGGGCGAGGACGAGAGGGTGCTGCGCGCCGCCCAGGCGATCCTGGAGGAAACGACCGAGAAGCCGATCCTGATCGGCCGCCCCGAGGTGATCGAGACGCGCTGCGAACGGGCGGGCCTGAAGATCCGCCCGATGGTGGATTTCGAGATCGTGAACCCCGAGAACGACCCCCGCTACCGCGACTACTGGGGCACCTATCACGAGTTGATGGCCCGGCGCGGCGTCACCCCCGACCTCGCACGTGCGGTGATGCGCACCAACACCACCGCCATCGGCGCGGTCATGGTCCACCGGGACGAGGCCGACAGCATGATCTGCGGCACCTTCGGCGAATTCCGCTGGCATCTGAATTACATAACGCAGGTGCTCGGCTCCGGCCGGCCGGTGTCGGGCGGGCTGCACCCGGTTGGCGCGCTGTCGCTGATGATCCTGGAGGACGGGCCGCTGTTCCTTGCCGATACTCACGTTCACGGCGAGCCTTCGGCGGCGGAACTGGCCGAGATCACCATCGGCGCGGCCCGGCACGTCAAGCGCTTCGGCCTGCTGCCGAACATCGCGCTCTGCGGCCGGTCGCAGTTCGGCAACCAGGAGACGGAGACGGCGCGGCGGCTGCGCGACGCCATGGCGATCCTCGACAGCGCGCCCCGCGATTTCTGCTACGAGGGCGAGATGAACGTGGACACCGCGCTGGACCCGAAGCTGCGCGAGACGGTCTTCCCCGGCAACCGGATGGAGGGGCCCGCGAACGTGCTGATCTTCGCCCATGCCGACGCCGCCTCCGGCGTGCGGAACATCCTGAAGATGAAGGGCGGCGGGCTGGAGGTCGGGCCGATCCTGATGGGGATGGGCAACCGCGCGCATATCGTGACGAACTCGATCACCGCGCGCGGGCTGCTGAACATGGCGGCCATCGCGGGTACGCCGGTGGCGCGCTACGGCTGACATGCGAAGAGGCGCGTGGATCCACGCGCCTCTATCGACGATGTTGCCGATGATTTACGGCTGAAGCGGTGTCGCGCTGACCTGCTGGAGGCCCGACGCGCTGGCCTTGTAGATCACCGCACAGCCCTGTGCGCCGCTGACGCCGCAGGCCGCACCGTGCTGGTCGATCTCGATCTCGCCGGCGGCGGGGCCTTCGGCGATGGACCAGCCCGGGCCTTCGTAGACCTCGCGGTAGCCTTCGGGCGTGGACAGCCAGACCGAGCGGATGCAGCCGCCCGAGCCGCACCACTGCATCGAGTCGCCGTTGCAGGCGCTTTCGCCGTAGTCGAAAACCAGATCCTCGCCTTCGGCCCCGTCGAGCTGGGCGGAGCGTTCGAAGAGCGTCGTGGTCGAGAATGCGCCTTCGCACATCGCCATCAGGCGGTCCTTGACCACCTCGGCGGGCTTCTCGGCGTGGATGGGATTGGCGGCGACGGTCTCGACCGGCTTGCGCTCTGCGGCGGCGGCGGGAAGGGCCGTGGCAACCGCGGCGGCGGTCAGGAAGATCGTTGCGATGGAATGGCTTGTGCGTTTCATCTGTCTCACCTCTCTCGGGGTGGACAACGCCGGTCAGGGGGGGACGGGTTCCCGAATATGGCGGAACGGTGGCAGGTGGAAGAGGCGAAGCATCGCCGAATCCGGCCCGTTTCAGCGCCGCCACGACATGGGAGACGAGCGCCTCAAACAGGCGCCTTCGATGTGCGGCTCCGGTGATCGTCGGGAGGTCGTCGGAGGTGCCGGAGCCCGGCACAGGTACAGCCCGGACCGGCACGCGGCCCGGAGCGGAACGCCCCGGGCAGGCCCAAATACGGAGTGGTGTGAGGCGGGCGAACCTGGCGCAAGCCGATCCGCAGTGACTTTCCGGGAAATACGTTTCAGTTCAGTGACTTGTCCTTGCGGCCCGCGCCGCCGCCCTGCGACGGCGGCGCAGCTTCTCCTCCCGCGGTCGCGGTTATTTCTTGACCGTCTTGTCGCCGGGTTTCGACGGTTTTGTCTTCTTGTCGCCCATGGGCGTCGACCTCTGCTTACGGGTTGGCGGGATGCCGTCCCTGACATCATCGGAGCGCCCGACTCACCGCGAAATCAAGCGCGATCTGCGCTGTAACAATCGATGTGAAGCGCACATCGGCAAGGTCCGGCCGACGCTGCGTCACCGGACGCCCGGCGGCGCAGCCGGAAAGGAAATTTTCGATGCATTTCAGATGCTGTAAATCTTCTGGCCCGGGCAGCCCGCGCCCCCCGGATCGCGCCGGTTTGCCGCGCCCCGCCACGTTCGGCGGGCTTGCGCGGCGGGTCGGCGTGCCGCAAGACACCCCCGGGCGCGGCCGCCGCGCGGGAGGAGGAGAACGCGATGAGCTACAAGGACGTCTACGCTGCCTGGAAATCGGATCCGGAAGCCTTCTGGATGGAGCAGGCCCGCGCCATCGACTGGGACCGTCCCCCCACCCGGGCGCTCTTCGACGACAACGCGCCGCTCTACGAGTGGTTCTCGGACGGGATGGTCAACACCTGCTGGAACGCGGTCGACCGGCATGTCGAGGCCGGGCGCGGCGCGCAGGTGGCGCTGATCCACGACAGCCCGGTGACCGGGGTGGTGCAGAAGATCACCTATGCCGAACTGCGCAACCGCGTGGCGCTGCTGGCCGGGGCGCTGAAGGCGAAGGGGATCGGCAAGGGCGACCGGGTCATCATCTACATGCCCATGGTGCCGCAGACGATCGAGGCGATGCTGGCCTGTGCCCGGCTGGGTGCCGTGCATTCGGTGGTCTTCGGCGGCTTCGCGGCGCACGAGCTGGCGGTGCGGATCGACGACGCGACGCCGAAGGCGATCATCGCCGCCTCCTGCGGGATCGAGCCGGGGCGCGTGGTGCAGTACAAGCCGCTGCTGGACGGGGCGCTGAAACAGGCGAAACACCGGCCGGATTTCTGCGTGATCTTCCAGCGCGAGCAGGAGGTGGCGCATCTCGAAGAAGGCCGCGACGTGGACTGGCACGGCTTCCAGTACGGGGTCGAACCCGCCGACTGCGTGCCGGTCGAAGGCAATCATCCGGCCTACATCCTCTACACCTCGGGCACGACCGGGCAGCCCAAGGGCGTGGTCCGGGCGACGGGCGGGCATCTGGTGGCGCTGAACTGGACGATGAAGAACGTCTACAACGTCGATCCGGGCGACGTCTTCTGGGCGGCCTCCGACCTCGGCTGGGTCGTGGGCCATTCCTACATCTGCTATGCGCCGCTGATCCACGGCAACACCTCCGTGGTGTTCGAGGGCAAGCCGGTCGGCACGCCCGACGCCGGCACCTTCTGGCGGGTGATCGCCGAGCATGGCGTGCGCAGCTTCTTCACCGCGCCGACCGCCTTTCGCGCCGTGAAGCGCGAGGATCCGAAGGGCGAGTTCATCGCGAAACACGACCTGAGCCGGCTGGAGACGGTCTATCTGGCGGGCGAGCGGGCGGATCCGGACACGATTCACTGGGCGCAGGACAAGCTGGGCAAGCCGATCATCGACCACTGGTGGCAGACCGAGACCGGCTTTCCCATCGTCGCGAACCCGATGGGGATCGAGCCGATGGAGGTGAAGGTCGGTTCCCCCTCCGTGCCGATGCCGGGCTATGACGTGCATGTGCTGGACGAGGCGGGCCACGAGGTGGCGCCGGGCACCCTGGGCGCCATCGCGATCAGGCTGCCGCTGCCGCCGGGCACCCTGCCCGGCCTGTGGAACGCCGAGGCGCGGTTCCGGAAGGCGTATCTGGAGCATTTCCCCGGCTACTACGAAACCGGCGATGCCGGGATGATCGACGAGGACGGATACCTCTGGATCATGGCGCGCACCGACGACGTCATCAACGTGGCGGGGCATCGGCTGTCGACCGGGGCGATGGAGGAGGTTCTGGCGAACCACCCCGATATCGCCGAGACGGCGGTGATCGGCGTGTCTGATCCGCTGAAGGGTCAGATGCCGGTGGGCTTCGTCTGCCTGACCAAGGGGGTGAACCGGCCGCACGAGGATATCGTGAAGGAATGCGTCGCCATGGTCCGCGATCAGATCGGGCCGGTGGCGGCGTTCAAGTCGGCGGTGGTGGTCGACCGCCTGCCGAAGACCCGTTCGGGCAAGATCCTGCGCGCGACGATGGTGAAGATCGCCGACGGGGAAGAGGTGAAGGTCCCCGCAACGATCGACGATCCGGCGATCCTGGACGAGATCCGCACCGCCCTGCAGGGGATCGGTCTGGCGAAGGGCTGACCCGGTGGCCGCCCCCGCAGGCCGGGGGGCGGGCAAAAAAAAGGCGGCCGGTGATCCGGCCGCCCCATGCAATCCATCGATATCCGCTCAGTAGCGGCCGGCGAATTCGTCCACCTGACGCTCCGCCTCGTCCTTGGCGATGCCGTAGCGTTCCTGCACACGGCCCACCAGCTTCTCGCGGTTGCCGTTGGCCACGTCGACGTCGTCGTCGGTCAGCTTGCCCCAGTGCTCCAGAGCGTTGCCTTTCATCTGCTTCCAGTTGCCTTCGATGCGATCCCAGTTCATCGCTGGCCTCCTTTCGTTGCTGTCTCGGGACATCATGTCCCGGGCTGCCCGAAAAACGCGCGACCCCTCCAGGGGGTTCCGGCCGGGACGGGCCGATCCGCGCCCCAGGCGGGTTTCCTCAGAGTTCGCGCGCCCAGGTCTGACCGTTGAGCCTGTGGCCGAAGCTGACGTGCTCCGCCTCGTCCACCAGCTGGAACCCGGCGTGGATGTAGATCCGCCGGGCCGAGCGAAGCACGTCGTTCGTCCACAGCTCCATCCGGGTGTAGCCGGCGGCCTTCGCGAAGGTCATGCACTCGGCCACCAGCCGCCGCCCGAGACCCAGACCCCGCGCCGCCTGTTCGACATGCAGCAGCCGCAGCTTTGCGGTGGTGTCGTCCCCCCGCACGCAGAACACCGCGCCCAGGCGTTCGCCGTCGGCCTCGGCGATCCAGCCGCGCTCGCGCGCCGGATCGCGGGTTTCGGCGAAATCGGCCAGGATGCGCAGCACCAGCGCCTCGTAATCGCCGTTCCAGCCGTATTCGCCCGCGTAGAGCTGGCTCTGCCGCCAGACCACCCAGCCAAGATCGCCCGGCTCCGGCTCCCGCAGGATCAGATCGGCCGCCGGGTGCGGGGTGCGACCCAGCAGGCGGGTGACGAGCCGGAGCGCGCGGACGAGGCGGGTGCGGTCCTCCTCCGTCAGGCCGGCCAGCCGCGCGCCCATCTCCTCGGACGAGTTGCCGTCGAGCTGCCGGAACGCCGCCTCCCCCTCCTCCGTCAGGGCGATGTTCAGTTGTTTCGCGTTGTGCTCGCTGGGGGTGCGGGTGATCAGCCCCGCCTCCTCCAGCGAGGTGAGGACGCGGCTGAGCTGCCCCGCATCCATCCGCAGCGCGCGCGCCATGTCGGCGGCGGGCGTGTCCTTCGGGCCGGTGGCGATCTCGTGGATCACCCGGCTCTGCGGCAGGGTGTATTCCGCCCGGTGCAGCCGGTCGGACAGGGCGCCGACGAAACTGGTGTAGAAGCGGGTGAAGGCCCGCGCCTCGGAGACGGCACGCGCAAGGGATGTTGACTGGGTCATCATTGATCCAGTCAACAAGTGGCGAGTCGTGTCAAGCGGTTTCGCTCAGACGAACTGCTCGCTGATGAGCCGTTCCTCCAGCCCGTGGCCGGGATCGAAGAGGATCCGGTGCGACACGGCCGGCTCCGACCGGATCTCGACCCGCTTGACGTCGCGGACCGAGCGACTGTCGGCATCGGCCATGACCGGGCGCTTGTCGGGCTCCATCACCTCGAACAGCACCCGCGCGGTGCGCGGCAGCAGCGCCCCGCGCCAGCGCCGGGGCCGGAAGGCGGACATCGCGGTCAGGGCCAGGACGTCCGATCCGATCGGCAGGATCGGCCCGTGGGCCGAGTAGTTGTAGGCGGTCGATCCGGCCGGGGTGGCGACCAGCGCGCCGTCGCAGACGAGTTCCTCCAGCCGCAGCTTGCCGTCGACGCTGATCCGCAGCTTGGCGGCCTGCGGCCCGGCGCGCAGCAGCGAGACCTCGTTGATCGCCAGCGCCTCGTGGACCTTGCCGTCGGCGCGGGTGGCGCGCATGAAGAGCGGGTTGATGACCTCCTCGTTGGCCAGCGCCAGGCGCTCGATCAGGCCGTCCTCGGAATATTCGTTCATCAGAAAGCCGACGGTGCCGCGGTTCATCCCGTAGACCGGGGCGATCAGGTCCTGCGTCCGGTGCAGCGTGTGCAGCATGAACCCGTCACCGCCGAGCGCCACGATCACGTCCGCCTGCGCCTCGGGCGTCTCGCCGTAGCGGGCGACGAGGGTGCGGCGCGCGGACTGGGCCGAGGGACCGCGGCTGGCGGCGAAGGCGATCTTCATGGGGGTCTTGCGTCTCCGGATTGTCGCGGGGAGACAAGCACAAGACGGCAGGGGGCGCCAGTGGCGGGGGAGATGAGACCGGGAACGCCGGCGGGGTCGAAGGTCGAACCGCGCCGGCCGCTGCGCCAATTCGCTTCCGGTCGCATGCCACGCCGCACATATGCCAGCCCGGGGCGACCAGCCCCGGGCCGCGCCCGGCCCTCCCCCAGGCCGGGCGCCTGTCGACCGCCCACGCCCGACAGCCGTGCGATGTGATGTCGCCATGAAGCGCACCCGCGCAGCTGTTGCGACGCGCCCGTCCAGGGCCGGTCGCGTCCCTCTGCGCCAAATCCCCCTCCGATCGGATTCCACGCCGCACATAGGCCAGCCCGGGGCGACCAGCCACGGGCCGCGCCCGACCCTCCCTCAGGCCGGACGCATGTCGACCGCCCACGCCGGACAGCCGTGCGATGTGATGTCGTCATGAAGCGCACCCGCGCAGATCCCGCGCCGCACACAGACCCCCCCCGCGACCGACGGCCCCCGGCTGCCCCCGCAGAAAAACCCGCGCCGCAGCGCCCCACCCGCACCGTCTTTCATGATCTTCATGTCGCAAACGACCTTTTGCCCGCGGCCGTTTGAGGATAGAACGCGCCGCATCCGACAGCCCGCCAATGCCATCCAGCACGGGGACCACGCCATGAACAGCCATTTCCGCGACAGCGGCTTCTTCACCGAGACCCTCGCAGACCGCGACCCCGAGATCGCCGCCGCCATCACCGGCGAACTGGGCCGCCAGCGCGACGAGATCGAGCTGATCGCCTCCGAGAACATCGTCTCGGCCGCCGTGATGGAGGCGCAGGGCTCCGTCATGACCAACAAGTACGCCGAAGGCTACCCGGGCAAGCGCTACTACGGCGGCTGCCAGTTCGTCGACGTGGCCGAGACGCTGGCCATCGAGCGGGCGAAACAGCTCTTCGGCGCGAAATTCGCGAACGTGCAGCCGAATTCCGGCAGCCAGATGAACCAGGCGGTGTTCCTGGCGCTGCTGCAGCCGGGCGACACGTTCATGGGGCTGGACCTCAACTCCGGCGGCCACCTCACCCACGGCTCGCCGGTCAACATGTCGGGCAAGTGGTTCAACGTCGTGTCCTACGGCGTGCGCCAGCAGGACAACCTGCTGGACATGGACGAGGTCCGCGAGAAGGCCCGTGCGCACAAGCCCAGGCTGATCCTGGCCGGCGGCACCGCCTATTCCCGCATCTGGGACTGGGCCGCCTTCCGCGAGATCGCGGACGAGGTCGGCGCCTATCTGATGGTCGACATGGCGCATATCGCCGGTCTGGTCGCGGGCGGCGTGCACCCTTCGCCGGTGCCGCATGCCGACGTGGTCACCAGCACGACGCACAAGTCGCTGCGCGGCCCGCGCGGCGGGATCATCCTGTCGAACGACGAGGACATCGCGAAGAAGATCAACTCCGCCGTCTTCCCGGGCCTCCAGGGCGGGCCGCTGATGCATGTCATCGCCGCCAAGGCCGTGGCCTTCGGCGAGGCGCTGAAGCCCGAGTTCCAGGACTACGCCTGCCAGGTCGTCGCCAATGCCAAGGCGATGGCGAACCAGCTGATGAAGGGCGGGATCGACATCGTGTCGGGCGGCACGGACAACCACCTGTGCCTTGCCGACCTGCGGCCCAAGGGCGTGACCGGCAAGGCGGCCGAGGCCGCCCTGGGCCGCGCGCACATCACCTGCAACAAGAACGGCGTGCCGTTCGATCCGGAAAAGCCCTTCGTGACCAGCGGCATCCGTCTGGGCGCGCCGGCAGGGACCACCCGCGGCTTCGCCGAGGCCGAATTCCGCCAGATCGCCGACTGGATCGTCGAGGTCGTGGACGGGCTGGCGAAGAACGGCGAGGAGGGCAATGCCGAGGTCGAGGCGAAGGTCCGCGCCGAGGTGTCCGAGCTCTGCGGCCGCTTCCCGCTCTACCCGTCGATGTGATCGGCACGCGGCCCGGGGGGATCTCATGCCGCATGACGCAACCTCGGACCGCGACATCAGCAGGTTCCTCAGCTATGTCCAGCGGCACGCGCCGCAGGAGGCCGGGCTGACACTGGACGAGGGCGGCTGGACGGGCACCGCCGCCCTGATCGCCGCCGCCCCCATGCCGCTCGACGCCGCGACGCTGGCCCGGATCGTGGCCGAAAGCGACAAGCAGCGCTTCTCGCTTTCGCCGGACGGCAGCCGCATCCGCGCGAACCAGGGGCATTCGGTGCCGGTCGATCTGGGTCTGACACCCCTCGCCCCGCCCGAGGCTCTCTGGCACGGCACCGCCGCCGCCACGCTTCCCGCGATCGAGCGCGAGGGGCTGACGCGGCAGGCCCGCCACCACGTCCACCTCTCCGCCGATCCCGAGACCGCCCGCCGGGTCGGCATGCGCCACGGCAGGCCGGTCGTGCTGCGGGTCGCTGCCGGAGCGATGGCGGCGGAGGGGGCGGTCTTCTTCCGCTCCGACAACGGCGTCTGGCTGACCGAGGCGGTGCCGTGGCGCTTCCTGACGCCCGAAGACTGCTGAACGCGCCGCCCGCCGGGGCGGCGCTCGCCGCTGGACAAGCCCGGCCCGCCCGGGCCAACTGACACCTCCGGGCGGGAGGCCGGGCCATGCAGCACCTGTCCATCGAACGCCGCGCGGGCGAATGGCTGCGCCGCCGCCTGCCCCCCGGTCCCGCCGACCTTGCCCTGTTCCTCGGCAAGCAGGCCTGGGCCGCCGCCTTCGGCGTGCTGCTGCTTCTGGCGATCCTCGGCACACGGCAGGTCTGGCAGGCGGACTGGGCGCTTGCGCGCTACGACGCGCTGTTCCTGATCGCAGTGACGATCCAGGCCCTGTTCCTGGCGCTGAAGCTGGAGACGCTGGACGAGGCGAAGGTGATCGTCCTCTTCCACCTCACCGGCACGGCAATGGAGTTCTTCAAGGTCCAGGCGGGAAGCTGGGCCTATCCGGAGGCGGGCATGCTGAAGATCCTCGGCGTACCGCTGTTCTCCGGCTTCATGTATGCCTCGGTCGGGTCCTACATGGCGCGGGCGATCCGGGGGTTCGACATGGTCTTCGCCCCCTTCCCGCCCTACCCCGCCGTGCTGGCGCTGGCGGTGGCGATCTACGTCAACTTCTTCGCGCACCACTTCCTGCCGGACATCCGGATCGCGCTCTTCGCCGCGACAATCCTGCTCTTCGCCCGCACCCGCATCCACTTTCGCATCGACCGCGGCTGGTACGCGATGCGCCTGCCGGTGGCGGCCTTCCTGTCGAGCCTCTTCCTCTTCGTGGCCGAGAACATCGGCACGCTCACCGGCACCTGGCTCTATGCCGGGCAGGACACGGACACGCCGGTCCGCTACGCGATGATCGGATCCTGGTATCTGCTGCTTCACGTCAGCTTCGCGACGGTCCTGATGGTCTTCCGCGACGCCTGCCGGCGGGAGCCCTGGATCAGACCCAGCCCCGCCACAGCGCCAGCGCCAGAAGGGCCGCTCCCAGAAGCAGCAGATTGAACGCCAGCCCGCCCAGCACGCCCAGAATCCTGCCGCGCCGCATGTCGCGGGGGTCGATGGCGGTCAGGTGGCGCGACAGCCGCTCGTATGCGCGCAGCGTGCGCGTCTGGTCGATCCGGCGGGACAGTTTCGGATGGCCCGCCAGCCGGGCGGCCTGCACCAGCACCCGCCCCTCGGCGCGCATGCGGCGCGGCAGACGGCGCCCCGCCCTGCGCAGCCCGGTTTCCAGCGGAACGTCGCGGATCGCCAGCTTCTGCGCCAGAAGCGCCTCGATCCGCGATATCATCTGGCCTGCGTCGATCGCGCCCATGCCCGGCATTCCCTGACCCGAATGGTCCAACCCGGCGCCGACCATAGCGCCCGGCGCCGTGCCGCTCAACCGGCCCCGCTCCGGCACATGCCTTGCGGGCCTGCGCCTCGGGCGCAGCGCCGGGCGGACGATCCATCGCGCCGGCCGACCCGTCCGCCGTTGACAATGCCGCTCCGCGGGCGTTGCTCTGTGCCCATGCTGAACGTCATCGCCCACGGCGCGCCCGCCGATGCCCCGCCCCTGCTGATCGCCCACGGCCTCTTCGGTTCGGGCCGCAACTGGGGCGTCATCGCCAAACGGCTTGCCGACCGCCGGCAGGTCCTGGCGGTGGACATGCGCAACCACGGCCACAGCCCCTGGTTCGACAGCCACGGCTACGAGGAGATGGCCGCCGACCTGGCGGAGGTGCTGGAGGAGCACGGGCCGGCCGACGTGCTGGGCCATTCGATGGGCGGCAAGGCGGCGATGGTGCTGGCCCTCACCCGACCCGAGCTGGTCAACCGGCTGATCGTCGTCGATGTGGCGCCCGTGGCCTACAGCCACAGCCAGATCCGGAACATCCAGGCGATGCGGCATGTCGATCTGTCCCGCGTCACCCGCCGCTCGGACGCCGAGGCTCAGCTGGCCGAGGTTCTGGACGATCCGACGCTGCGCAGCTTCTTCACCCAGTCGCTCGACCCGGCCGAGCGGCGCTGGCGGTTCAACCTCGACGCGCTGGAGGCCGAGATGCCGCGCATCCTGTCGTTCCCGGACATCGAGGGGCGATACGACGGCCCGGTGCTGATGGTCGCGGGCGGCACGTCGGACTACATCCGCCCCGACCATCGGCCGGCCATCCGGGCGCTTTTCCCCGAGGCCGTCTTCGTGAAGATCCCGGGCGCCGGCCACTGGGTCCATGCCGAACGGCCGAGCGCCTTCGTCGCGCTGGTCGCGGAATGGCTGGGGCGGCCGCAGGACGGGGCCGCGTCCGGCGGGGCGTGACGGGCCATCAGGCTGGTCCCGCAAACAGGATTGGCCAGCGAACAGGCCGGGGCCGACCCGTCGGCGGCGTCAGGTCTCGTCCGGCAGGTCCGGCCCGCTCGTCGGCGAGAGCCCCGGAGGCTGGGTGGAGAGGCTGCCGGTGCCCGGATCTTCCGCGGTTTCCTGCGGGTCCTCACCCGGAAACTCGCTCGAAAGCTCACCCGGAAACTCGCCCGGAAACTCTCCGGGAAACTCCCCCGTCGATCCGCCGAATTCCCCGTCGTCCTCTGCGCTGCCGACCTCGCCCGGCCCGGCGCCCGGCCCGCCGATCAGGGCGGATTGCACCGCCGCCGCCACGGCCCGGGATTCCGCGCTGTCGATCCAGCTTTCGATCTCGGCGATCGACGGATCGGAGGCGAGGATCCAGGCCCGGGCGGTGCGCATGATCGAGCGCATCTTCGCCGTCGACACCGTTCCCAGCGCCCGCTGATCGTGGCGCGGAACACCCGTGACAGCGGGCGGCGGCGCGGTGCCCTGGCTCGACAGGCGGCCGCTCTGCGCGCTGCGATCGCCGTCCGCCGACACGCCCCGACCCATGGCCATCCGGGCGGTGCGCATGTCGAAGGTGCGGTCGCCCTGCACCCAGCGCGGGCCGCCGAGATAGACCGCCGCATACATCACCTTGGCCCGCCGCCGGTCCGTCCCCCCGACCCGCAGCGCGTCGTAGAACATCCGGTGCGTGTCCCGCCAGCTGCGCTGGTGGAAATCCGGCAGGGCCTCGTTGCCGATCCCGCAGGCGGCGTCGTGCATTGTGGCGGCGTTGACGAATTCGCGGCTGGTCGGGCTGCCGACGATCGACACGAAGATCGGCGGGATCGACGCGCCGTCCGTCAGCGTCCCCCGCGGCGCGACCCAGCGCCGCTCGCCGCCGTCGACGAACTCGATCGCGTCGCGGGTCGGGTAGAAGGGATACGGCCGCTCGGCCATCTCGACCCGGCGGTTCTCCAGCGCCACCGGATCGTTGAAGTAGCGGCAGATGGTCTCGGCGATGCCGGAGCAGAAGCTCCGGTCGTCCGTCTGCGCATCGGGCACGGGCGTACAGGCGGAGAGGACGAGGAACGGCAGGGCGAGGTACGGCGGAGAAAGCGTGAGGAAACGCGGCATGGCAGGAATCTTCGGCTGAAATGACAGGAACAATAAGCCGGAAGTTGCCGATTCCCGCCCGCCTGCGCAAGACCCGAGGACGGCCGCATCGCAGGCACCCGGACCCGAGGCGCCGCCGCGCCGGTCATTTCATCGGATCGTGCCCCCAGTTCATCAGGCTGTAGCGCCAGGCGGAATGTTCCTTGTCCGACTTCGGCCCGCCCTGCTTCAGATGACGCGAGATGTACCCGACCACCTTGTTCATGTGGTCCCACTGCGCGTCCGTCAGATCGTCCTTCCTCGTCTGCTTGATCTCGACGATCTTCCGGCCCGACTTGTGGCCGGTGGATTCGCCCTCGCCGCCGGTGTCGCCCACGGATTGCGATTCCTCGGTGTCCAGCCAGTTTTCCAGCTCTTTCGGGGTCATGTTCACGAGGTCCTTCCAGTCGGACCAGATCTCGTCGTGCGACTTCGCCATGGGATGTCCTTTCGCGGCTGCGTGCGGGGGCAACGGTGGCGGCACGTCGGGGTTCCGGCCCAGGCGCCTTTTCGCAGGCGCAGAAAACGTGATGCGGCAGCGCGGAACGAGTGCGGCCGTGGCGCGTCTTGCAGATGGGACGCCGAAACCGGGGGCGCACCGTCCCGGCCCCCTTAACGGGAGACCGACGATGTACAACATGATGATGCTGCCGCAGCAGATGATGTGGAATGGGTTCCGCATTTGGCAGGAGATGTGGACCGACGCGATGAGCCAGTCGCTGCGGATGCTCGATACCGCCCGCGAGGCGGGCGAGGACGCGACCGAGGAGATGTCCGACACCATGGCCGATCAGGCGCAGGACGCACAGGAGACGGGCCGCGAGGCGATGGACATGGCCGCGGACACCGCAATGCAGGCGACGGAGGAGGTCAACTGGGCCGGTCAGGATGCGCTGAAGGCGGCGACGGAGGTCGGAAAGGGGAAAGTGAAGTTCTGAGGGTTTGGCCGGACAGGATCGGCGCGGTCCCGGGAGGGGCCGCTTCGATTGCTCGAATCTGTGGGTTCCGGCACTTGTGAAGGCTCCGCCTGACTCCCGAGCGGAACACCATGTGATGCACTCACCACGCCGAAATCAACGAGGGGTCAGGCATGGTAGCCCTTCCAGGAATTGATGAATGACAAGAGAGTCGCCAATTCCGGAATGAACCATGTCCGGCGGTCTCGGCCGGAGGGCCAGCTTCAGGAAATCCGGTTCGATTTCTCTTCGCGCAGCCTAAGCGGCCTCCGGTCCCACCCGGGTCGCATCACCCTTCCCCGCCAGCAGCCCGGCCACCGAGACATCCTCGTCCAGGTCCGGCCAGTGCAGGCCGAAGGCGCTGACCTCCACCGCCTCGCGCTCAGCCGCCGGGGCCGCCAGCAGGCGGGGGAACCACACCAGCGGGACGCCCAGCACCCGCCCGTCCGAGAGCGTCACCCACATCGTGTCCTCGTCGAACCGGACGCTCTCAGCCGAAATGTCCATGCCAAACCTCCTCGATCTCGGCCGACCGCTCGGCCACGATCAGGGCCAGGCGGCGAAGGCTGCGGGCCGGAAGGCCGGCGCTGCGGGCCAGCGCGACCTCCGGGTGCAGCCAGAATTTCGCTTCGCCGCCCTCTCCCATCACATGGACATGGACCGGTTCCCGAGGGTCGCCCTCGTTCGAATAGAAGAAGAACCGGAAGCCGTCCTGGCGGAAGATCGTCGGCATGACGGGACGGTAAGGCGTTTTCGGCGATCTGTCAGCAGGGACGTGCGTTGCAGGCTTCACCGCCGGTAAGGACCCCGACCGGGTGCCGCACGCAGGTTGGCGCGCAATCCGCTTTCGCGCACAGGCGTTCATCAGCGCGCGATGGACAGCCTTCAGCTGTCCATCTTCAGCGCGCTGATGAACGCCTCCTGCGGGATATCCACCTTCCCGAACTGGCGCATCTTCTTCTTCCCCGCCTTCTGCTTGTCCAGCAGCTTGCGCTTCCGCGTCGCGTCCCCGCCGTAGCATTTCGCCGTCACGTCCTTGCGCAGCGCCGCCAGGGTCTCGCGGGCGATGACCTTGCCGCCGATGGCCGCCTGGATGGGGATCTTGAACATGTGGCGGGGGATCAGCTCCTTCAGCTTCTCGCACATCGCCCGGCCGCGCATCTCGGCGCGGTCGCGGTGGACCATCATCGACAGCGCGTCCACCGGCTCGTCGTTCACGAGGATCTGCATCTTCACCAGCTTGTCCTCGCGGTAGCCGAGAAGCTGGTAGTCGAAGCTCGCATAGCCCTTCGTCACCGATTTCAGACGGTCGTAGAAGTCGAAGACCACCTCGTTCAGCGGCAGGTCATAGACCGCCATCGCCCGCGCGCCGGCATAGGTCAGGTCCAGCTGGATGCCCCGGCGGTCCTGGCAGAGCTTCAGCACGTCGCCCAGATATTCGTCGGGGACCATGATGGTCGCCTTGATCCGCGGCTCCTCGACATGCTCGACATGGGTCAGGTCGGGCATGTCGGCGGGGTTGTGCAGGTCGATCTGCGTGCCGTCCTTCATCATCACATGATAGATCACCGACGGCGCGGTGGTGATCAGCTCGATATCGTATTCCCGCTCGATCCGGTCGCGGATGACCTCGAGGTGCAGCAGCCCCAGGAACCCGCAGCGGAAGCCGAAGCCGAGCGCGGCGGAGGTCTCCATCTCGAAGCTGAAGGAGGCGTCGTTCAGCGCCAGCTTCTCGATCGCGTCGCGCAGGTCCTCGAATTCCGAACTGTCCACCGGGAAGAGGCCGCAGAACACCACCGGGATCGACGGCTTGAAGCCGGGCAGCGCCTTGTCGGTACCCTTCTTCTCGGTCGTGATGGTGTCGCCGACGCGGGTGTCGCGGACCTGCTTGATCTGGGCGGTGATGTAGCCGATCTCGCCCGGGCCCAGTTCGGCCACCTCGGTCATGGCGGGCTTGTAGACGCCGATGCGGTCGATCTCGTAGATCCCGCCGGTGCGCATCATGCGGATGCGCTGGCCCTTCTTCAGCACGCCGTCGATGACGCGGACGATGACCACGACGCCGAGGTAGGGGTCGTATTTGCTGTCGACCAGCATCGCCTTCAGGGGCGCATCGCGCTCGCCCTCGGGGGGCGCGGGAAGGCGGGTGACGATGGCCTCCAGCACGTCGGGGATGCCGAGGCCGGTCTTGGCCGAGATCAGCACGGCGTTGTCGGCCTCGATGCCGATCACGTCCTCGATCTGTTCCTTCACCCGCTCAGGCTCGGACGCGGGCAGGTCGATCTTGTTGAGGACGGGGACGATCTCGTGATCCGCGTCGATGGCCTGATAGACGTTGGCGAGCGTCTGCGCCTCGACCCCTTGCGTGGCGTCGACCACCAGCAGCGAGCCCTCGACGGCCTGCATGGACCGCGACACCTCGTAGGCGAAGTCGACGTGGCCGGGGGTGTCGATCAGGTTCAGGACGTAGGTCCTGCCGTCCTTCGCGGGATATTCGATGCGGACGGTGTTCGCCTTGATGGTGATCCCGCGCTCGCGCTCGATGTCCATGGCGTCGAGCAACTGCTCCTTCATGTCACGCTCGGCGACGGTGCCGGTGAGCTGGATCAGCCGGTCGGCCAGGGTGGATTTCCCGTGGTCGATATGGGCGACGATGGAGAAGTTGCGGATCAGGGAGCGGTCGGTCATGGGGCGCTGCATTATCAGAGCCGCGCAGGGCCTGGAAGATGGCATGATGGTGCCGACCGGGTTTGAACGGCGCGTCCCCGCATCCCATCTTGCGCGGCAGGAGGGTTTCGCGATGACCATGGGCGTCTGGATCGCCATCGGGATCGGCATCGGCACCGGGATCGGCGTTGCAACGGACAATATCGGGGCGGGTGTCGCCCTCGGCGCGGGGATCGGCGCCGCCTTCGGCGCGGCGCTGTCGGATCGGCGCGGGAAGGACGACGACCGGTCCTGACGCCATCGTGATGAGCCGTGGCATCCTGCCGCCCTACCCTTCCTGCGATCCGGATCCGACAGGGAGAGAGACAGATGATCACCCGCCGCCGCCTCATCCTGACCGGGAGCGCCGTCGCCGGCGCGTCGGTCTTCCTGCCCTACGCCGCGATGGCCCAGGCAGGGGAAAGCCACAGCTACGACACCGACAGCGGGCAGGTCACCATCCACCCGATCAGCCACGCCAGCTTCGTCATGGAGACGCCCGCCGGCACGATCTACAACGACCCGGTGGGCGAGGCCTCGGCCTATGCCGATCTGCCGCCGCCCGACCTGATCCTGATCACCCACGAACACGGCGACCATTACAACGCCGACACGCTGAACGCCCTGGTGGGCGACACGACGCAGCTGGTGACCAATCCGGCCGTCTTCGCCATGCTGCCCGAGGGTCTGAAGGCCCGCGCCACGGAAATGGCGAACGGCGACAGCGAGACGGTGCTGGGCGTCGAGATCCAGGCGGTTCCCGCCTACAACACCACCGAGGACCGGCTGCAGTATCATCCCGAGGGCCGCGACAATGGCTATGTCCTGACCATCGACGGCCTGCGGATCTACATCGCCGGCGACACCGAGGACATCCCCGAGATGCGCGCGCTGAGCGACATCGACGTGGCATTCGTGCCCTTCAACCTGCCCTACACGATGGACGAGGCGCAGGCCGCATCGGCGGTGGCCGAATTCGCGCCGAGCTTCGTCTATCCCTACCACTACCGGGAGTCCGACCCCGAGAAGTTCGCCTCCCTGCTGGCGGAGGAGAACGGCGAGGTCGAGGTGAAGATGGGGCCCTGGTACTAGATCGCCCCGACATCCCGCGCGATCTGCGCGGCAGAGATAGACGGGCCGGAGCGGCATGCGCTCCGGCCCGTCTGTTCTACGGCAGCCCGGAGCGGGCGCTGCGCTCTCCTGCCGCCTGCGGCCGGGCGGAACCGCGTCAGTCGATCGGCGTTCGATGTCAGCACCACGGCAGCAGGCGGACGGCGGTCCGGCAACCGCGCGGGGCCGCCCCGGGTTTCCACGGCATGACCTGCGAAGGAGACGTGTCATGGAATTCTCGGGAAAGATCGCACTGGTGACGGGCGGTACCAGAGGCAACGGTGCGACCATCGCCCGGACCCTTTTCGAACGGGGCGCCCGCGTGGCGCTCTGCAGCCGGGACGCGGAGGCGGCCGAGGCCGCGGCCACCGCGCTCGATCCGTCCGGAGAGACGGCCTTCGGGATGGCCTGCGACGTGGCCGACGAGGTGGCGGTGCGGCGGCTGATGGACAGCGTGCGCGACCGTTTCGGCGGGCTGCACATCGCGGTCAACAACGCGGGCGGGCCCGGCGAAGGGCCGGTGCCGATGCGGGACAAGGCGCTGGAGACCTGGCAGAGCGTGATCGCGACGAACCTCACCGGCACCTTCCTCTGCCTCAAGCACGAGATCCCGCTGATCGCGACCACCGGCGGCGGGGCCATCGTGAACCTGGCGTCTGCCAACGGCACGGTCGGTGTCGGCGGGATGGCCGACTACACCGCCGCCAAGCACGGCGTGATCGGCCTGACGCGCGAGGCGGCGCTGGACTGCGCCGGCGCGGGCATCCGCGTGAACGCCGTGGCGCCCGGCTTCGTCGACACGCCCGCCATGCGCGAGTTGCCCGAGGATCAGCGCGAGGGGATGGCGGCGATGCACCCGCTGGGCCGCATGGCCGGGCGGCAGGAGGTGGCCGAGGCGGTGGCCTTCCTGCTGTCCGATGCGGCGGGGTTCTGCACCGGAACGGTCATGGCCCTCGACGGTGGCCTGACCGCCCGCTGAGCGGGCAGATGCCGCCCGCAGGCCCTGCATACCCGCCCTTTCCGCCGCTCCCGACCGTTGAAAATTCGGCTCAATTCGTTATAGAATCTCTTCGATTCAGGCAGTCGGCAGCGGCACGGGGAAAACTCCGGTCGGGCCGGTACAACGGACAGAAACGGGACAGCGAGCATGAAAACCCTTTTCGGCGCAGCCATCGCGGCTGCACTTCTCTTCGGCGCGGCGGCAGAGGCGGGTCCGATCTCGCGCGCCTGCATGGCATCCGACCGCAAGGCGGCGACGCCGGCACGCTGCGGCTGCATCCAGCGCGCCGCGGACATGACGCTGGACCGGCGCGATCAGCGACTGGCGGCGAAATTCTTCCGCAAGCCCGACATGGCGATGGACGTGAAGATGTCGAAGACGGCGGATCACGACCGCTTCTGGGACCGCTACAAACAGTTCGGCGCAATGGCCGAAGCCACCTGCTCCTGACCCTTTCCGGATCTGTGCAACGGGCCGGGCCCTTCGCGGCGCCGGCCCTTGTCATGTCCGCCTGCGTGCTGGCCTCCGCCCGCCCTGCCGTGTCAGACTCGGCCCAGGGCCGCCGCGCCGTCGCGGCCCGCAGCGGAGGCAGGGTCATGGCCGACAACATCGTCATTCTCACCGGCGCCGGCGTTTCGGCGGAAAGCGGGCTGGGGACCTATCGCGGACCCGGCGGCCTGTGGAACGAGAAGCGGATCGAGGATCTGGCGACCCCCGAGGGATTCGCCCGCAACCCCGGCATGGTGATCGAGTTCCACAACATGCGCCGCAAGACCCACCGGGAGGCGACCCACAACGCCGCCCATGAGGCCATCGCCCGCCTGCAGCGCGAATGGCCGGGCGAGGTGACGCTGATCACCCAGAACGTCGACGTGCTGCACGAACTGGCGGGCTCGCCCTCGGTGCTGCACATGCATGGGGTGATGGACCGGCTGCTCTGCATGGATTGCGGATCGCGCTGGCCGTGGCCGCTGGCGCTGGACGTTCCCCCCGGCGCGCCGTGTTCGGAATGCGGCGGGGTGCGGGTGCGGCCCGACATCGTCTGGTTCGGCGAGATGCCCCACCACATGGACGAGATCCAGGAGGCGCTGGCGGCGGCCGATCTCTTCGTCGCGGTCGGCACCTCCGGGCACGTCTACCCGGCCGCGGGCTTCGTCCGGATGGCGGCGATGGCGGGGGCCGAGACGCTGGAGATCAACCTGGAGCCGTCGCTGGTGGCGTCGGATTTCGATCACTCGATCCACGGGAAGGGGTCCGAGGTGATGCCCGCATGGGTGGACGATCTGCTGCGGCGCGGCCACAACTCCGGCCGCGCGAGGCGGTGAGGCCCGGGCGGTCAGGACCGGAATGTTCAAGCGACGGGCGCCATGACAGGCCCGGCAGACGGACGAAATCGCCTTGCCGATAGTTGACTTTTACAAACCCCGTATCCCAGATTGGGCGCGAATTCCGTTACATGAATTGACTTTTCCGGACACGACCCGCTTGGCCGTCGCCCTCGCCCATGCCCTCTCGCGCCGCCGCTGACAGGTTCGAAAACCGTCAGCGCGGCAGGATGGCGCTGATCTGCATGCTGCGCCCCCTTTCGCGAAGTAGGCGCCGCGCCTATAACAGCATCCGGCCCGGGACGGCGAGTCGCGGGCCCTGTGGCCGTTGGGGCGGCCCTGCTGCAACCGGAACCGGCGCTGCGCCGGGATGACCGACCGGCCCCGAGGGACCGGGACACTGGACAGGGGACTCATGGGAATTTTCGACAAGCTGCCGGGGCTCTTTTCGTCGGACATGGCGATCGACCTCGGGACCGCGAACACGCTCGTCTACGTCAAGGGCAAGGGCGTGATCCTGTCGGAGCCCTCGGTCGTCGCCTACCACGTCAAGGACGGGGTCAAGAAGGTCCTGGCCGTGGGCGAGGACGCGAAGCTGATGCTGGGCCGCACCCCCGGCAGCATCGAGGCGATCCGCCCGATGCGCGAAGGTGTCATCGCCGATTTCGACGTCGCGGAAGAGATGATCAAGCACTTCATCCGCAAGGTGCACAAGCGCTCCACCTTCTCGAAGCCGAAGATCATCGTCTGCGTCCCGCACGGCGCCACGCCCGTCGAGAAACGCGCGATCCGCCAGTCGGTCCTGTCCGCCGGCGCCCGCCGGGCCGGCCTGATCGCCGAGCCGATCGCGGCCGCCATCGGCGCGGGGATGCCCATCACCGACCCGACCGGCAACATGGTCGTCGACATCGGCGGCGGCACGACCGAGGTGGCCGTTCTCAGCCTCGGCGACATCGTCTATGCCCGCTCGGTCCGCGTCGGCGGCGACCGGATGGACGAGGCGATCATCTCCTACCTGCGCCGCCAGCAGAACCTGCTGGTCGGCGAATCGACGGCCGAACGGATCAAGACCTCCATCGGAACGGCCCGGATGCCCGACGACGGGCGCGGCGCGTCCATGCAGATCCGCGGTCGCGACCTGCTGAACGGCGTCCCGAAGGAGACCGAGATCACCCAGGCCCAGGTGGCCGAGGCGCTGGCCGAGCCGGTCCAGCAGATCTGCGAGGCGGTGATGACCGCGCTCGAGGCGACCCCGCCCGACCTGGCGGCGGACATCGTCGACCGGGGCGTCATGCTGACCGGCGGCGGCGCGTTGCTGGGCGATCTGGACCTCGCGCTGCGCGAGCAGACGGGGCTGGCCGTGTCCATCGCTGACGAAAGCTTGAATTGCGTTGCCCTCGGAACCGGCAAGGCTCTGGAGTACGAGAAGCAGCTCCGCCACGCGATTGACTACGACAGCTAGGGCGGCAAGACTCCGGACATGACCGGAGCGCGGGGATACGCTCCGGCCCCTCCCGCGCCTTCGAAGGATACCGATGGCCAGGAACCGCGGACAGGAAGAGGATTTCGTCACCCCGCTCCGGCGCCTGCTGGTGGGCACGCTGATCCTGTGCCTCGTGGCGATCTTCCTGCTGTGGCGGATCGACAGTCCGCGCGTAGAACGCTTCCGCGGCAAGGTGATCGACACGGTGCTGCCCAGCTTCGACTGGGCCATGGCGCCGGTCACGGCGACCGTGAACATCCTGCGCGATTTCCAGTCCTACCACCGCATCCACGAGCAGAACCGGGAGCTGCGGCGCGAGTTGCAGCAGATGAAGGCCTGGAAGGAGGCGGCGCTGCAGCTGGAGCAGGAGAACGCCCGGCTGCTCGACCTGAACAACGTCCGGCTGGACCCGCAGCTGACCTTCGTCACCGGCGTGGTCATGGCCGACAGCGGATCGCCCTTCCGGCAGTCGGTGCTGCTGAACATCGGCGGGCGCGACGGGATCCAGGACGGCTGGGCGGCGATGGACGGGATCGGGCTGGTGGGCCGGATCTCGGGCGTGGGCGACTCGACGGCGCGGGTGATCCTGCTGACAGACACCTCCAGCCGCATTCCGGTGACCATCCAGCCCTCGGGCCAGCGGGCGATCATCACGGGCGACAATTCGGCAAATCCGGCGGTGGAATTCCTGGAAAGCCCCGACCTCGTGCGGCCCGGCGACCGCGTGGTCAGCAGCGGCGACGGCGGGGTCTTCCCGGCCGGGCTGCTGGTGGGACAGGTGGCCGAGGATCCGGGCGGGCGGCTGCGCGTCCGGCTGGCTGCCGATTACGAGCGGCTGGAGTTCCTGCGCGTGCTGCGCCACTTCGGCACCGAAAACGTGGACGATCCCGGGGCGCTGATCGGCCCCGACGGGCGGCCGCTGGCGCCGATGCTCGACGCCGACCCGGCGCATACCGATGGCGCGGCCACCGGCGGCGCGACCACCGGCGGCGCGGCCACCGGCGACACCGAGCGCACCCCGGTCAGCGCGGCGGCGGGAGGCACCGATGGCTGAGGGCTTCGGCTACACCACCTCGGCCCCGCGCCGCTGGTCGCTGCGGGTGGCCTTCGTGGCGATCGGCGTCGTCATCATGGCCTTCAACCTGCTGCCGCTGGAAACCACGCCCCGCCGCTGGGCCGGGCCCGACCTGCTGCTGGCGCTGACCTGCGCCTGGACCCTGCGCCGGCCCGACAGCGCGCCGGCGCTTGCCGTGGCGCTTCTGGTGCTGCTGGCGGACGTCATGTACCAGCGCCCGCCCGGGCTGATGGCGGCCATCGTCGTGGTGGCGACGGAATGGTTGAAGGCGCGGCACCGGTCGGTCCGGCAGCTGGCCTTCCCGGCGGAGTGGCTGGCGGCCTCGCTGGCCATCGCCGGGACCCTGCTGGGCTATCGCGTGGCGCTGACGGTGTTCTTCGTCGATCAGCCGCCGCTGATGCCCAGCCTGATGCAACTGGCCGCGACGATCCTCGTCTACCCGGTGGTGGCGCTGATCTCGATGGCGCTCTTCGGGCTGCACGCGGGCGGCTCGGCCGAAGCGGACGGACAGGGGAGACGGGCATGAAGCGCAGCCCGAAGGATCGCACCGACAGCCAGCGCGGGATCACCCGGCGCGGGCTGATCCTCGGCGGGGTGCAGGCGGGGTTCATGGGCATCCTGGCGCTGCGGATGCGCTACATGCAGGTCGACCAGGCCGACCAGTTCCGCCTGCTGTCTGACGAGAACCGGATCAAGGTGCGCCTGATCGCGCCCGCCCGGGGCGAGATCTTCGACCGGAACGGCGCGCCGATCGCCATCAACTCGCCCGCCTACCGGATCACCGCCGTGCGCGAGGACATCGACGACGTCGACGCCGCCATCGCCCGGCTGCGCAGCCTCGTCACGCTCGATCCCGACGAGCTGGAGAAGGCGCTGGAGGAGCTGCGCCGCTCTCCGCCCTTCATGACGGTGACCCTCGCGGACCGCGTCAGCTGGGAAGAGATTTCCCGCGTGGCCGTCAACGCCCCCGCCCTGCCCGGCATCAATCCCGAGGTCGGGCTGTCGCGGCACTATCCGCTGGGGCAGGATTTCAGCCACGTCGTCGGCTATGTCGGCCCGGTCTCCGACTACGACCTCGCCCGGCTGGAGAACCCCGACCAGCTGCTGTCGATCCCGCGCTTCCAGATCGGCAAGGTCGGGCTGGAGGCGAAGATGGAGGACCAGCTGCGCGGAAAGGCCGGCACGCGGCGGGTGGAACAGAACGCCTCGGGCCGCGTGATGCGCGAGCTCAGCCGCCGCGAGGGGCAGCCGGGCGCCAACCTGCAGCTGACCATCGACCACATGCTGCAGAACTACGTGCAGGCCCGGCTGGGCGAGGAAAGCGCCAGCGCGGTGGTCATCGACTGCGCCAGCGGCGACGTGCTGGCCATCGCCTCGGCGCCCGGGTTCGATCCGAACCTCTTCGTGCGCGGCATCTCGGTGGACGACTACAAGTCGCTGACCGGCAACAAGTATCGCCCCCTGGCGTCGAAGTCGGTGCAGGGTATGTATCCGCCGGGATCGACCTTCAAGATGGTTACCGCCCTGGCGGGGCTGGAATCGGGCGTCATCACCCCCGAGGACACGTTCTGGTGCCCCGGCCACCTGTCGGTCAGCGGCCGCCGCTTCCACTGCTGGAAGGGGCGCGGCCACGGCTGGATGGACCTCGAAGGGTCGCTGCGCGAAAGCTGCGACGTCTACTACTACGAACTCGCGCTTCAGGTCGGGATCGAGAAGATCTCGGAGATGGCGAAGAAGCTGGGGATCGGCGTCCGCCACGACATCCCGATGAGCGCGGTGGCCGAGGGCCTCGCCCCCAACAAGATGTGGAAGCGCGAGGCGCGCGGCGAGGAATGGCTGATCGGCGACACGGTCAACTCCTCCATCGGGCAGGGCTTCGTGCTGGCCTCGCCGTTGCAGCTGGCGGTGATGACCGCGCGGATCGCCACCGGGCGCAGCGTCAGCCCGCGGCTGGTGAAGAGCATCGAGACGCAGGAGCAGCCCTCCGGCGCGGGCGAGAGTCTGGGGCTCAACGAGAACAACCTGCGCCGGGTGCGCAAGGCGATGTTCCAGGTGTCGAACGCCCGCAACGGCACGGCCTATTCCAACCGGATCATCGACGACGCCTTCCGCATGGCCGGCAAGACCGGCACCAGCCAGGTCCGCAACATCACCGCCGCCGAACGCGCGCGCGGCGTGTTCCGCAACGACCAGCTGCCGTGGGAACGGCGCGACCACGCCCTCTTCGTCGATTTCGCGCCCTACGAGAATCCGAAGGTCGCGGTGGCCGTGGTGGTCGAACACGGCGGCGGCGGGTCCACGGCGGCCGCGCCGATCGCGCGCGACATCACGCTGCAGGCGCTGTTCGAGGGCGACCCGCCGCTGGAGGCCTATCCGCAGAAGGACCGCGGTCGGATCGAGACCCAGCAGGAGAAGCTGCGCCAGATGCGTCCCACGGTCAGCGACGGCGGGAGAAGCCGGGCGTGAGCTATCTCGAATATACCGTCCAGTCGACGCCGTCGGGCTGGCGCAAGGTGTTCTACCTCAACTGGCCGCTGGCGCTGCTGCTGACGGCGGTCGCCTGCGTCGGCTTCCTGATGCTCTATTCGGTGGCGGGCGGGTCCTTCCGCCCCTGGGCCGAGCCGCAGATCAAGCGCTTCGTCTTCGGCCTGTCGGTGATGATGGTCGTGGCGATGGTGCCGCTGTGGTTCTGGCGGAACATGTCGCTGCTGGCCTATCTCGTGTCCGTCGCGCTGCTGGTCATGGTGGAATTCTTCGGCGCCATCGGCATGGGCGCGCAGCGCTGGATCGACCTGGGGTTCATGCGGCTGCAGCCGTCCGAACTGATGAAGATCACGCTCGTCATGCTGCTGGCCGCCTATTACGACTGGCTGCCGAACCGCAAGGTCAGCCATCCGCTGTTCGTCGCGATCCCGGTGATGATCGTGCTGCTGCCGACCTGGCTGGTGCTGACCCAGCCCGACCTCGGAACCGCGATCCTGCTGCTGGCCGGCGGGGGGGCGATCATGTTCTTCGCCGGCGTCCACTGGGGCTATTTCGCGGTGGTCATCGCGGCGGTCGCGGGCACCGTGACGGCGGTTCTGAAAAGCCGCGGCACCGACTGGCAGCTGCTGAAGGACTACCAGTACCGCCGGATCGACACCTTCCTTGACCCCAGCCAGGATCCGCTGGGTGCGGGCTATCACATCACCCAGGCGAAGATCGCGCTCGGGTCCGGCGGCTGGACGGGGCGCGGCTACATGCAGGGCACGCAGAGCCGGCTGAACTTCCTGCCCGAGAAGCACACCGACTTCATCTTCACCACCCTGGCCGAGGAATTCGGCTTCCTCGGCGGCATGTCGCTGCTGGGGCTCTACGCGCTGGTGCTGATCTTCTGCGTCCATTCCGCGCTGTCCAATTCCAGCCGCTACGGGTCGCTGCTGACGCTGGGGGTGGCGACGACGTTCTTCCTCTACTTCGCGGTCAACATGTCGATGGTGATGGGCCTCGCCCCGGTCGTCGGCGTGCCGCTGCCGCTGGTCAGCTACGGCGGGTCGGCCATGGTGGTGCTGATGGTGGCCTTCGGGCTGGTGCAATCGGCCCACATCCACCGCCCCCGCGGCCGGGCGTGAGGCGCGCGCGCCCGCATCCTGCCCCCTCGGCGACACGACAGGCTGCGGGGCCCGGCACACCGCCCGGTCCGGCCCGGCCGGACCCCACACTGAAGGAGACGACATGACCACCGGCATCCTCTTCGCCGCCTCGGCCGAACGCTGGGACGATTACGAGGCCGCGCTGACCCGCGCGCTGGACGCCGCCGGGGTGACGGACTACCGCCTCGCGCCCGATCTGCCGGATGCCGAGGTCGACTACATCGTCTATGCACCGGTCGACACCGACACCGACTTCTCGCGCTTTCCCCGGCTGCGCGCGGTGCTCAGCCTCTGGGCGGGGGTCGAGACGATCGTCGGCAATCCGACCCTGAACGTGCCGCTGACCCGCATGGTCGACCGGGGCCTGACCGAGGGGATGGTGGAATGGGTCGCGGGGCAGGTCCTGCGCCATCACCTCGACATCGACCGCGTGCTGAACGCGACGACCTGGGATCCCTTCGTGCCGCCGCTGGCCGCCGACCGGCCGGTGGGCATCCTCGGCCTCGGCGCGCTCGGCGCGGCCTGCGCGCGGGCGCTGACCGGCCTCGGCTTTCCCGTCGCGGGCTGGAGCCGGTCGCCGAAGCGGATCGAGGGCGTGACCTGCCACCACGGCCCGGAAGGTCTGGAGGCGGTGCTGGAGTCGTCGCGGATCCTGATCCTGATGATGCCCCTGACGCCCGAGACGGAGAACACGCTCGACGCCCGGGCCATCGCCCGAATGCCGCAGGGCGCGATGGTCATCAATCCCGGCCGCGGCCCGCTGATCGACGACGAGGCCCTGCTGGCGGCGCTGGACGCAGGGCACCTCGCCCACGCCACGCTGGACGTCTTCCGCGAGGAGCCGCTGCCCGACACGCATCCCTTCCGCGCGCACCCGCGCGTCACCGTCAGCCCGCACATCGCCTCCGCCACCCGCCCCGGCACGGCGTCGGAGGTGGTGGCCGAGAACATCCGCCGCGACCTGGCGGGAGAGCCCCTGCTGCACGTCGTCGACCGCGACGCGGGGTACTGACGCCCGGTTTCCGCCCCTGCCGCGCCCTGGAACCGCGCCGTTCGCCCCCGAAGGTCCCGCCCGGGCGCAGCGACGCGCCGCAGGGAAAAGCGCATGAGCATCGAACTTATCATTTCCTCCCTTCCGTCGAAGACTGCCGCGCAACGCGATGCGATGCGAGCGAACTGCCGCAGGGTGCTGGCCGGCGCCGGCACCTCGCGCCATGCCGACGCACGGCGGCTATTGGCCGCGCTCGACCGCATCGAGACCGATGAGCGGGCGGTGCAGGCGGACCGGCAGAAGCGCACGCCGCCGGCCGAGCTGGTCCTGACGGCGTTCCGGAAGACCCCGCCGGGCGAGACCGACGCGCGGGTGATCCAGGCCCTGCTCGACCATCCGGACACGACCTCCGCCGCGTTGAGCCGCGCCATCGGATGGGAGGCGCAATCCTGGCATCTGCACTTCGGCAGCATGTGCGAGGCGCGCGGCCCCGACCTGCCGCCGCCGCCGCCGTCCGACCGGCCGGGCAAGCCGTTCTGGTCCGGGGTGCTTGCCGACTACCATCCCGCCAGATCTACCTTCAGGATGAAGACCGATCTGCTGCCGGCGTTCCGCGACCTCGGCTTCCAAACCGCGCGGCAGGCCTGAGGCGCGCCCGAGGACGCCCGGGGGAATCGCCTTGACCTCGCCCGGAGGAGGCCGTAGAGAGCGCGGACGGAATTCCGGGCGCCGCTGGACGCGGTGCCCATGTTGTTTGTGAAAGGCGCCATCGGGCGTCCGAAACGTCGAGGAAAGAGCCATGTCGCGCCGCTGCGAACTGACCGGAAAAGGCCCGATGACCGGCAACAATGTCAGTCACGCCAACAACAAGACCCGTCGCCGGTTCCTGCCGAACCTGAACGACGTGACCCTGCAGTCGGAAACGCTGGGCCGCGGCATCAAGCTGCGGATCTCGGCGCATGCGCTGCGCTCGGTCGATCACCGCGGGGGGCTGGACCGCTTCCTCGACAAGGCGAAGGATGCCGAACTGTCGGCCAACGCCCTGAAGGTGAAGCGCGAGATCGAGAAGGCGCGGGCAGACGCCACCGCCTGATCCTCGTCGCACCGACGACTTCGCGAACCCCGCGGCCATCCGGCGCGGGGTTTTCGCATGTCTGCCCCTCGCCCGCGACAGCGCGGGCGTGTAAGGGAGGCGCCATGAGCCTGCGCCTCGTTCCCGCCCTGCTGCTGTCGCTGCTGCTGGTCCTGACCGGCCAGGGCGCGGCCGTCGCGCGCGGTGCGCCGCTGCCGGCGGGGATGGCCGAACTCTGCACCGGATCGGGCCCGGTGATGGTCGCGGTGGACGCCCAAGGCCGGCCGGTCGGGCCGCAGGTGCTGTGCCCGGACCTGGCCGCGATGCTGGCGAAGCCGGTCGCGCCGCCGGTGACGATCGCCGCCCCGCGCCGCGCGCGCCGGATCGTGCTGCCGCACCCCGTGGCGGCCCGGCCGGTCCCGGTGGCGCCGGTCGAGATGCGGACACGGGGCCCCCCGGAGCGGAACGCGGTCTGATCCCCTTCCCTTCCGACATTCGCAGGAGACCCGACATGGTCACGAAATTCCGCGCCACGCTGGCGCTTGCCGCCCTCGTCCTCGCCCCCTCGGTCGCGCTGGCCGACGGGCCCGAGGTGCACGACGCCTACATCCGCAGCTCCGGCGGCACCGGCTCCGCCGCCGCCTTCATGATGATCCACAACCACGGAGAAACCGGCGACCGCCTGATCGGCGCCGCCTCCCCCGCCGCCGCGCGGGTGGAACTGCACACCCACGAGGAGGACGCCAACGGCGTGATGAAGATGATCCACATCGAGGAGGGGTTCGATCTTCCCGCCGGCGGCGAGATCCCGATGCAGCGCGGCGGCGCGCATGTGATGTTCATGGGCCTGACCGAGCCGCTGGAAGACGGCGACACGGTGCCGCTGACGCTGATCTTCTCGTCGGGCGAGCTGGCGCTGGAAGTGCCGGTGGACAACGCCCGCGCCGCGGAGCACGGGGCGACCCACGGCGGCACGTCGGCCTCCGGCCACGGCGACCACTCCGGGCACGGCGACATGAAAGCGCCGTCGAACTGATCCTGCGGGCCGTTCCGGCACAGCGTCGTGTCGGAAGGCACCGCCCCGGCCACGGTGAGAAACGGGCATGTGCCCGCCCGGCAGCGCCGCCCCACCCATGGGGCGGCGCTTTGGCGCTGATCTGGCCGGTCGTCGATCCCTCGTGGACCAGAGGCGTCTATCTCGGAAGGGCCGGAACGTGGCTGCTGCCCCACCGGCTCCTACCCGAGCCATGCTCCGCAGGCGGTGCCGACCGGACGTAGCAGCCCCCGCCTCAGGCCGCGGTGTCGAGCCCCCGGCCCCTCAGCAGCGCCTCCACCCCCGGCAGGCGGCCGCGGAAACGGGTATAGAGCACATCCGCCTCCTCCGACCCGCCCTTCGACAGGATGTTCTCGGCGAGGCTCCTCGCCGTTTCGGGATCGAAGGCGTCGCCCGCCTCCTCGAAGGCCGCGAAGGCGTCGGCGTCCATCACCTCGGACCACATGTAGCTGTAATAGCCCGACGAATAGCCGTCGCCCGAGAAGACATGCGCGAAATGCGGCGTCGCGTGGCGCATGACGATGGCGTGTGGCATGCCCAGATCCTCCAGGATCTCCGCCTGCCGCGCCATCGGATCGGCGGGCGCGGGGCCGGTGTGGAATTCCAGATCGACCAGGGCCGAGGCAACGTATTCCACCGTCTGGAAGCCCATGTCCCAGGTGGCCGCCCCCAGCAGGCGGTCCAGCATCTCGCGCGGCATCGGCTCGCCCGTCTTCGCGTGGGTGGCGTAGCGTTGCAGCACCTCCGGCACCTCCAGCCAGTGCTCGTAGAGCTGGCTTGGCAGTTCCACGAAATCGCGGGCGACCGAGGTGCCCGAGACCCTCTCCCATTTCACGTCCGACAGCATCTGGTGCAGCGCATGGCCGAATTCGTGGAAGAGCGTCCGCGCGTCGTCCCAGGACAGCAGCGCGGGCTGGCCCTTCGGCGGCTTCGCGAAATTGCAGACATTCTGGACGATGACGGTCTGTCGCTCGGGCATTTCCGCCTGCTGCCGCATCGCGCCGCACCAGGCGCCGGACCGCTTCGACCCTCGGGCGAAGTAATCACCGATGAAGACAGCGATGTGCTTTCCGTCCTTCTCCACCTCCCAGGCCCGGCAATCGGGGTGGTAGAGCGGCACGTCCAGCGGCCGGAAGCTCAGCCCGAACAGCCGGTGCGCGCAGTCGAAGGCGGCCTCGATCAGCTTCTCCAGCTGCAGGTAGGGCTTCAGCGCGGTTTCATCCAGATCGTGGAGCGCGCGGCGGCGCTTCTCGGAATAATGGTGCCAGTCCCAGGGCTCGAGCCGGCCGTTCACGCCGTCCTCGTGCATCATCTCCTCCAGCGCCGCCTGATCGGCCAGCGCCTTCGCCTTCGCGGGCGCCCAGACCTGATGCAGCAGCTCGCGGACCCGGGACGGCCCGCCCGCCATCTCGGTCTCCAGCTTGTAATGGGCGAAGTCGGCGTAGCCGAGCAGCTTCGCCCGCTCCTCGCGCAGCTTGAGGATCTCGGCGGCAATCGCCCGGTTGTCCGTCGCGCCCCCGTTGGCCCCGCGCGCGGCCCATGCGGCGAAGGCCTTCTCCCGCAGGTCGCGGCGCGGCGAGAACTGCAGGAACGGCGTGATCAGCGAGCGGGAGAGCGTCACGACCGGACCGTCCTGCCCCTTCTCCTCCCCCGCCGCCCGGGCCGCATCGACGACGAAATCGGGCAGGCCTTCCAAATCGTCCTCTCCGAGCGGCATGAACCACTCCCGCTCGTCCGCCAGCAGGTTCTGGGTGAACTCGGTCCCGAGAGTGGCGAGGCGCGACTTGATCTCCATCATCCGCTCGGCTTCGGCCCCCTCCAGCGCCGCGCCGGCCCGGACGAAGCCGCGGTGCGACAGGTAGAGGATGCGCGCGTCGGCCTCCGACAGCCCCAGCATCTCGCGCCTGTCCCACAGCTCCGCCACCCGCGCGAAAAGCGCCTTGTTCGCCGTGATCGCCGAATAATGCGCCGAGATCTTCGGCGAGAAATCCCGCTGCAACGCCTCCCGCGCCGGATTGCTGTCCGCGCCGGCGACGGTGAAGAAGACCGACAGCACCCGGTCCAGATCCCGGCCCGACGCTTCCATCGCGGCGATGGTGTTCTCGAAGCTCGGCGGCTCGGGGTTCACGGCGATGGCGTCGATCTCGGCCCGGTGCGCGGCCAGCGCCCGATCGAGCGCGGGGGCGTAATCGTCGTCCGAGATCTCCGGGAAGGGCGCGATCCCGTGCGGGCCGGTCCAGTCGGCGAGAAGCGGGTTGGTCATGGAAAGTCTCCTGCTGGTCCTCGGGAGAATAGGAGCCGCATTCGCCGGATACCAGAACCGCCGTCACACCCCTCCCCCTCATTTTTTCGTTTCAAGTACTCCCGCCGGAGGCACCATTGCCGTGGCGGGCTCGATGCCCGCCACGGCGATCCCCTGCGCGACGGCACCAGCCGGCGCAACCGGGTGGCGGAGGCACCTCCGGCGGGAGTATTTTCGGCAAGAAGATGAGGGGGACGCGCCCCGGCCCGTCAGCCGCCGCAGACCGGGCAGTCGGGCCGCTTCTTCAGCGCGATCTTCCGGGTCTCGCCCCAGAGCGCGTCGTAGATCAGCATCTCGCCCCGCAGCGGCTGGCCGATGTCCGCCAGCACCTTGATCGTCTCGACCGCCATCATCGTGCCGATCACGCCGGGCAGCGGGCCGATCACCCCCGCCTCGGCGCAGGAGGGCGCGAGGTGGGGCGCGGGAGCCTGCGGAAAGACGCATTGATAGCACGGCCCGCCGCGGGCCGGGTCGAAAACGGACAGCTGCCCCTCCCATTGCGCCAGCGCGCCCGAGATCAGCGGCAGGCCGAGCCTCGCCGCCGTGCGGTTCACCAGATACCGCGTCTCGAAATTGTCCGACCCGTCGAGGATCACGTCGTGCTCGGCCAGGATCGCCTCGGCGTTCTCCTCGGTCAGGCGGCGGTTCCAGGGGCGGATGTGGGTGCGGGGGTTCAGCGCGTTCAGCGTCTCCTCGGCCGAGAAGACCTTGGGCATCTCGATCGCGTCATCCATGTGGATGACCTGCCGCTGCAGGTTCGCGACCGACACGCGGTCGTCGTCCACGATGCCCAGCGTCCCCACTCCCGCCGCGCCGAGATAGAGCAACGCGGGCGAGCCGAGCCCCCCTGCCCCGATCACCAGCACCCGCGCCGCCTTCAGCCGCTGCTGCCCCGGCCCGCCGAATTCGCGCAGGACGATGTGGCGGGCGTAGCGCTGCAACTCGCCCTCGGTAAATTTCCGCGGGTCGGGGGCGGGCTCGGCGGGCGCGTTCCGCGCCGCGCGGGCGCGCAGGACGGCCAGCAGCCGGCGATAGCCGGCCACGGCGAAGCCCGCGACCAGCAGCAGGAACCAGGGGCCGGGGCCGCCGCCGGTCGCCTCGCGCACCGGATGGCCGTCCGGCAGCAGGAAGTGCATCAGCAGCACCAGGAACAGCAGCCCCCAGAGCACCAGCGCCCGCTTCTCCCGCGCCACGCCGAGCGCGCCGCCGATCAGCCAGAGCGCGGCCGCGAGGATCAGGAGGGCGAGCATCATCGCCGCCTACCCCCGCCCGGTGGAGCCGAAGCCGCCCGTCCCGCGCGCGGTCGGCGGCAGATCCCCGGCCGGCGCGAAGGCCGCCCGCAGGACGGGCGCGAGCACGGCCTGGGCGATGCGGTCGCCGTGGGCGACGGTGAAGGGCTCGGTGCCCGCGTTCATCACGATGATGCCGACCGGGCCGCGATAGTCGCTGTCGATGGTGCCGGGGGTGTTCGGCAGGGTGATCCCGTGCCGCAGGGCGAGGCCGGAGCGGGGGCGGATCTGCAGCTCGTGCCCTTCGGGCACGGCAAGGCACAGCCCGGTGGGGATCAGCGCCCGTGCGCCGGGGGCGAGCGTGATGCCCGCCGCGCGGTCGGCGGGGGCCAGGTTCGCGCGGATGTCGGCACCGGCCGCGCCGTCGGTGGCGTAGGCGGGCAGCGGGACAGCCGGGTCGGCCTCCGGGGTGCGGGTGATCGCGACGGGGACGGCGGCGGCGGGGGCGCTCACGCCCCGGCTCCGGCCGTCGGTCCGATCGCCTGCGCCAGCCGATCGACCAGCCGCGTCGCCACCTCGGCCTTGCCCATGCGCGGCCATTCCTCGGCCCCCTCGGCGGTGATCAGCGTCACCGCGTTCTCGGTCCCGCCCATGATGCCGGTGGCGGGGCTGACGTCGTTGGCGACGATCCAGTCGCAGCCCTTGCGCGCGCGCTTGGCGGTGGCGTGGGCGATCACGTCGTCGGTTTCGGCGGCGAAGCCCACGACGAGGCCCGGCCGCCCCGCGCCCATCTGCGACACGCTGGCCAGGATGTCGGGATTCTCGGCGAATTCCAGCACCGGCAGGGCGCCGGCCTGCTTCTTGATCTTGGAGCCGGAGGCGGAGGCGACGCGCCAGTCCGCCACGGCGGCGGCGAAGATCGCCGCATCGGCGGGCAGGCCCGCGCGCACGGCTTCCAGCATCTCGGCCGCGGTCTCCACCTGCACAAGCTGCACGCCCTTCGGCGGCGGGACGGAGGCGGGGCCGGTGACGAAGGTCACCCGTGCCCCCGCCGCGACCAGCGCCCCGGCGATGGCCGTGCCCTGCGCGCCGGAGGAGCGGTTGGCGATGTAGCGGACCGGGTCGATGGGCTCGTGCGTGGGGCCGGAGGTCACCAGCACATGCCGTCCCGCCAGCGGGCCGGGATCCGCGAGGCGGCGGAAGTGATCCTCCACCGCCGCCACGATGGCGTCCGGCTCGGCCATGCGCCCGGGGCCGTATTCGCCGCAGGCCATGTCGCCCTCGTCCGGGCCGATCCGGGCGATGCCGTCGGCCTCCAGCGTGGCAAGGTTGCGCCGCGTCGCCGCATGCTCCCACATCCGGACGTTCATGGCGGGGGCCATCAGGACCGGCGTGTCGGTGGCCAGCAGCAGGGTCGAGGCCAGATCGTTGCACAGGCCCTGCGCCATCTTCGCCATCAGATCGGCGGTGGCCGGCGCGACGACGATCAGATCGGCCGAGCGCGACAGCTGGATATGGCCCATCTCCGCCTCGGCGGTCAGATCGAACAGCGCCCGGTGCACCTGCTCTCCGGCCACGGAGGCCAGCGCCAGGGGCGCCACGAATTCCTCGGCGGCCCGGGTCATCACCGGCGTCACCGCCGCGCCCCGGCCGCGCAGGCGGCGGATCAGCTCGGGGCACTTGTAGGCCGCGATGCCGCCGCCGATGATCAGGAGTATGCGTTTTCCGTGAAGCATGTGACGTCCCCGGTTTCCCCGGACACTAGGCGAGGGGCCGGGGGGCGGCAAGGCGCGGCGGCGGGGTCAGGTGTCGCGGCCGATCCGGCCCAGATGGGTGACGCCGAACCCCTCCGCCGATTTCAGCCCGTAGCCCAGCATCCGGTCGAACCCCGCATGCGCGACCCACAGCAGCCCCGGCCCCACCAGCGCCGGTTGACCGGCCAGGAGCCCGGCAAGCGCCACGCCGGCGCCGAAGGCATAGAGGTGGACCAGATTGTAGAAGACGGCCCCGACGCGCGGCCCCGCGAGGTAGCCCGCGAAGGCCAGGTCCGGAGCGAAGAAGATCAGCAGCGCCGCCCACCAGACGGGCCCCTCGGCGGACAGCAGCCAGATCGCGATGGCGACTGCGAAGATGCCCGCGCCCTCGGCGCGTTGCCACTGGATCGTCCCGGACATGCGTTCCTCCACTTCCTGCACGCTGTCACGGTGCATGGCGGGGGAAGGATCACAATCGGGACGTTGCGTTGCGGTACGGGGAAGGCCTCGGCCAGGGGCTGGGACGAGTTCGCGCCTCGGCAGGGTGCGGCAGACGGGACGGGCCGGAACCGGGTGGGCCATGCCGGGTCTGCCGGACGTTTGGCCCCCGGGGCAATACTGGCGGCAGGGTGGGGTGGAACCCCACCCTACGGGGTGTAACAGATCAGTGCAGCAGCGCCTCGGCTTCGGGGCCGCGGCTTTCGAGGCGGCGGCGCATCTTCTTGAACGCCGCGGCCTCCAGCTGGCGCACGCGCTCCTTCGACAGGCCCAGCTGGTCGCCCAGCGATTCGAGCGTCCGCGGATCGTCGCGCAGCTTGCGCTCGCGCACGATCAGCCGCTCGCGGTCGTTGAGCGAGGCCAGCGCCTCGGCCAGCCAGCCGCGCAGGGCGACGCGGTCGTGATCCTCGGCCACCGTCTCGGCGGCGCGGGGGCCGTCGTCCTCCAGCGCCTCGATCCACTCGCGGCCCTCGTCCTCGGTCGATTGCGTCGCGTTCAGCGAGAAGTCGGAGCCCGACAGCCGCCCCTCCATCATCTCGACGTCGCGCAGGGGCACGCCGACCTCGGTGGCGATCATCTGGCGCAGCTGATAGCCGTCCAGCGTCTCGCCCCGGCCCTGCGCCTCGCGCTCCAGCCGAGCCTGGACCCGGCGCATGTTGAAGAACAGCGACTTCTGCGACGAGGTCGACCCGGTCCGCACCATCGACCAGTTGCGCATCACGTAATCCTGGATCGACGCCTTGATCCACCACACCGCGTAGGTGGAAAAGCGCACCCCGCGTTCGGGATCGAACTTGTCGGCGGCCTTCATCAGGCCCAGCCCGGCCTCCTGGATCAGGTCGTTCATCGGGGCGCCGTAACGGCGGTAGCGGGTTGCCATCGAGATCGCCAGCCGCATATACGCGGTGACCAGACGGTGCAGCGCCCTCTCGTCGCCGTCGTCGCGCCAGGCTCGGGCGAGCGCGAGCTCGGTGTCGGCGTCAAGCAGCTCGGCCTTCATGGCGCGGCGTGACAGGGAAAGGTCTGCTGGTGCGTCCAATGCCATCTCTACCCCCCGGAACGATGTCTGGTCGTTGGAACGTGACTTTCATTTCGTCACACGTTCACTACGCGCATCCCCCCCTTCGGGTTCACATGACAGAGAGAAAAAATTGAGTGCGCGCCTGACACTTGTGCTGGGCGGCGCCGCGTCGGGCAAGTCGGCATGGGCCGAGGAGCGGGTGCAGAAACTAGCGCTTCCAATGACTTACATCGCCACGGCCGAAGCCGGGGATGGCGAGATGTCGACGAAGATCGCGCGTCACCGCCACCGGCGCGGATCCGCCTGGGACACGCTGGAAGAGCCGCTGGACCCCGGTCGCGCACTCGCCGCACTGCCCGGGGGGCGGGCGGTGCTGCTCGATTGCGCGACGCTCTGGCTGACCAACCACATGGTGCGGGACGAGGGTTCGGCAAGCCTGCCCGATGCCGAAGCGGCGCTTTTCGCCGGTCTCGACGCCTGCCGCTGCGACGTCACCATCGTCAGCAACGAGGTCGGCCAGGGGATCGTGCCGGACAACGCGCTCGCCCGGCGCTTCCGCGAGGCACAGGGGCGGCTGAACATCCGCCTGGCGGCGCGTGCGGATTGCGTGGTGCAGGTGGTGGCCGGCCTGCCGCTGGTGCTGAAGGGCACGGTGTGAGCGGCACGCGCTTCCATCTGGTCCGGCACGGGCCGACCCATGTGAAGGGCATGCTGGGCTGGACCGACCGCCCCGCCGACCTGTCCGACGCGGACCGCATCCGCCGCCTGGCGGGCGCGCTGCCCGAGGGCGCGGTGGTGGTGTCCTCCGACCTGATCCGCGCCCGGGCCACCGCCGACGCGCTGGCGGCCGCGATGGCGGCGCCGGGCCCGCGCCTGCCCGACGAGCCGTTGCTGCGCGAGATGCATTTCGGCGACTGGGAATTGCGGACCAGCGACGAGATCTCGGCCAGCCACCCCGACCTCTCGCGCGCCTTCTGGACCGACCCCGGCGCGCACCGGCCGCCCGGGGGCGAAAGCTGGGCCGAGCTGTCGGCCCGTACCGGCGCCGCGTTCGACACGCTCGCCGCCGCGCATCCGGGCGCGGATGTCGTCGTGGTCGCCCATATCGGCGTGATCGTCGCCCGGCTGGCGGTGGCGTGGGGCGTGCCCGCGCGCGAGGCGATCGCGCAGAAGATCGACAACCTGTCCCTGACCGAGATCGCGCGGGGCCCGGACGGCTGGCGGGTCGGGCGGGTCAACCACGCCCCCTGAGGGGACCGTCCGGCGCGGCGAGCTGCCCTCGGCGAACCCCGGCCTGCCGGCCCCGCGAGCGGACGATCCCGGCCGGTCCCCGGGATCCGGGTGCCGCGAGCGGCGACAGCGCCGGATCCGTCCCGTAGTCGCCGGCAGGACGCGCGCTGCGCTGAAGCCCCGGCAGACCCGGATACGGCGTCCCTGTGCGGCTCCATGGTCCGGCGCCTCCCTCGCCCGCGCCCTCGCCCTTGCCCTCGCTCGACAAATCACGCCGCGTGATGCCCTGTCGCACATCAATTCGTTTTCCGCAGCATCGTTCCGCAGGCAGTGTGCCGACGACATCCGCGCCCCGCACATCCGAAAGGACGGCACATGACCTACGAGCTCTTCATCGCCGACCGCACCTATTCCAGCTGGTCGCTGCGCGCCTGGCTGATGTTCGAGAAGACCGGCCTGCCGGTGACGCTGCGCCATGTCGGCCTCTACTCCGGCACGAAGGACCGCGACCTCGCCCCCGTGGCCCCCGCCCGGACGGTGCCGGCGATCCGGACGCCCGAGGGCTGGCCCCTGGCCGAGAGCCTCGCCATCGCGGAAGAGCTGCACGAGCGCCATCCGGACGCCGGGCTCTGGCCGCGCGCGCCGGAAGCGCGGGTCTTCGCCCGCTGGGTCGCGGCCGAGATGCACGCCGGCTACATGGCGCTGCGCGCCGCCTGCCCGCACCAGATGCTGCACCGCTACGAGGGGTTCCGCGCCTCCGACGCCGTGCGCGCCGATGTCGCCCGGATCGAGGAGATGTGGCACCTCGCCCGCAGCCGGTTCGGCGGCGACGGCCCGTGGCTCTTCGGCGCCTGGTCGGCGGCCGACGCGTTCCACGCGCCGATCTGCGGGCGGATCGCGGGCTACGGGCTGCCGGTGGGGGCCGAGGCGCAGGCCTATATCGACCTGACCCTGTCGGACCCGGCCTACCGGCGCTGGCGGGCCCAGGCGCTGACCGAGACCTTCGCCGAGGATCCCTATCCGATCGACTGCCCCACCTCGCCCTGGCCCGGCCCGGCGACGCGCCCCGCCCGGGCGGTGGCCGAGGGCACGGCCGAGAACGCCCTCTGCCCCTATTCCGGCCGCCCGGTGGCCGACCTGCTGGAGATCGACGGCCGGATCTTCGGCTTCTGCAACCCGGTCTGCCGCGACAAGACGGTCAACGACCCCGAGGCCTTTCCGAAGTTCATGGCCCTGCTGGACCGCGCCGCCCCGTAGGGCGGGCATCCTGCCCGCCCTTCCCGCGCAGGGTGGTCTCTTCCCTCGCAGGGCGGGCATCCTGCCCACCCGACCCGGCGGGACTCACCACATCGCGGCCAGCAGCGCCGCCGCCTCGGCCTCGTCCCTCGGCCGGCGGGGCGAGATCGGGACATGCGGCAGCGTCAGCACCTTCGGCGCCAGTGCCTCCAGCGCGGCGCGCGAGGGCACGATCGTGTCGCGGGCGCGGACCGGCTGGCCCAGCCCCTCGACCAGCGCGCGGATCGCGGGGCCGAGCGCCTCCGCGGCCGCGTCCTCCGCCGTGCCGTCCCCGGCCGCGCCCATGGCCCGCGCCGCGCGCGCCAGCGCCGGGGCCGCGGCGGGGCGCATCCATTCGGCCACATGCGCCAGCGTCACGCAGGAGCAGTGCCCGTGCGGCAGGCCGAAGCCCGCGCCCATCAGATAGCCGATCCCGTGGCTGAGCCCGGTGCCCGCGCCGTTCCCGGCCGAGGCCGCCGTCCAGGTCGCCGCCTGGATGTCGGCGATGGCGTCCCGATTGCTCGGGTCGCGGCGGAAGGCGGGCAGTCCCCGGGCGAGGCGCCGGATCGCCTCCTGCGCCAGCCCGTCCGTCCAGGCGTTGGCCCGCGGCCCGTAGAGCGCCTCGACCGCGTGGTCGAGCGAGCGGACGGCCGAGGAAAGCCACAGGTCCGGCGGCGTCGCCAGCACCGTCTCGGAGTCCTGGACGATGGCGTCGGGCACGATTTGCGGGTGGTCGATCCGGCGCTTCGTGCCGGCCTCCTCGTCCAGCACGCCGGCCACCTTCGTGAACTCGGCCGCCGAGGCGGTGGTCGGGATGCAGACATGCGCCGGCATCGCCGCGATCGGCGGCGGGGTGGCGGTCTGCGCGGCCAGGTACGCCCGGATCGCCCCGGCGTCGTGCAGGCCGAGGCCGAGGCAGGCGGCGGCATACTTGCCCGCATCCATCACCGCACCGCCGCCGAAGGACACGACCGCATCGGCCCGGGCATCGCGCGCCAGGGCAAGCGCCTCCAGCAGGTCGGCCATCGGCGTGTGCGCCCGCATCCGGTCGAACCGCGCCACGATCCGGCCGCCCGCGCCCGCCGCGATCTCGTCCGGCAGCGTCGTTCGGGCGAGGCTGCGGCCGGTGATCAGGATCGCGCGGGCGGCGCCGAGTTCCTCCAGCAGCGCCCCGATCCCGTGACGCGCGCCGGATCCGGCGATCAGGCGATAGCTGCGCGGAGTGCGGAAGCTCTGGATGTCAGGCGGCGGCGGGCGGCGCAGGATGTCGGGCATGATGTGACTCCTCCGCCGCAATGGGACCAGCGCCAGCCGGCCCGGGCAAGCCTGCTTCCGCGAACGGCAGGCATGTGCCGCCGGATCGGCCCGATCCGGCCGGAGCCCGGTGACTGCCTGGCCGTGCGCGGCGTCAGGCGAAGCCCACCTCGGCCGCATGCGGCGGGTCGGCGCCGGGGCGCGAGACGGTGATCGCGGCGCAGGCCACGCCCAGTGCGACCGCCTGCGCCAGCGCCGCCTCGTCCAGCGCCTCCAGCGCCGGACGCCGCAGCGCCCCGGCCCGGCGCAGCCCGGCCAGAAGCCCGGCGTTGAACGTGTCGCCCGCGCCCACCGTGTCGGCCACCTGCACCGCGGGCGCGGCCACGTCCAGCCGCCCGGCGGCGCGAAACGCCGTCACGCCCTCCGCCCCCTTCGTCAGGCAGACGAGGGCCGGCCCCCGGCGCAGCAGCGCGGCGGCGGCCGCCTCCGCCCCCTCCTCGGCGCCCAGCCATGCGAGATCCTCGTCCGAAACCTTCACGATGTCGGCCATCGCCACCATTCGCGCCAGCCGCGCCCGGAAGGCCGCGGGGTCCGAGATGAAGTCCGGGCGCACGTTCGGGTCCAGCATCACCGGCACGCCCTCGCGGCGCATCCCGGCGCAGAGCGCCTCGAACGTCTCGGCACAGGCGCCGGCGGCGAGGGACATTCCGCCGAAGAGCGCCGCCTCCGGCGCATGCTCCGGCGGCGGCAGTTCCTCGGCGCGCAGGTCGCGCAGCGCCGTGCCGCGGTCGTGGAAGACATAGGCGGGCTGGCCGCCCTCCAGCGTCACGATGGCCAGGGTGGTGGGCCGGTCCGACACGCCCGAGGGTGCGGTGGACACGCCCGCGGCGCGTGCCGCATCCGCCAGCTGCTGTCCGAAGACGTCCCGCGACAGGCCCGTCGCCAGCGCCACCGGCACACCGAGCCGGCCGAGGGCGATGGCCGAATTCAGCGCCGCGCCTCCGGAGCGGGGCACGAAGCACACCTCGCCCGAGGCGGTCCGCCCCGGGATCATGTCGATCAGCGCCTCGCCCGCGCTCAGGATCATGGGACCGCCTCCGCGCCGTGCCTGCCGGCCCGGTGTGCACGCCGCGCCACCGCCGGGTCAAGGCCCGCTCCCGCCGCCGGGGCTGCAAGGGTTGACACACGGGCGCGGCACCGCCCACGATCCCCGCGCCTCGGGCGGCCTGCCCGACGCGAAAGGGGCGGCCTGCGGACGGCCGCCCGCGGTGGCGCCGCCGAGGAGCCGGGACCGGGATGGAGCAGAAACAGGACACCCCCGACCGGAGCGCGCGGCGGCTGGACGACGCGGCGCGGGCGGCGTGGCTCTACTACATCCAGGGGCGGACGCAGGACGAGATCGCCGGGATCATGAGCATCTCGCGCCAGTCCGCGCAGCGTCTGGTGTCGCTGGCCATGGCGCAGGGGCTGGTGAAGGTGCGGATCGACCACCCGATCTCGCGCTGTCTGGATCTGGCCCGACGGCTGACCGAAAGCACCGGCCTCGCCACCTGCGAGGTGGTGCCCGACCTGCCGGGGGGCGGCCCCGCCGCCATCGCCCACGCCACCGCCGACGCCATCGAGCGCGCACTGATGCGGCCCGATCCGCTGGTCATGGGGCTCGGCACCGGGCGGACCTTGCGCGCCGCGGTCGAGGCGCTGCCCCGGATCGACTGCGCCCGGCACCGGATCGTGTCGCTGACCGGCAACATCGCGCCGGACGGGTCCACGGCGTATTACAACGTGCTCTTCACCGTCACCGACAAGGTCACCGCGCCGACCTATCCGCTGCCGATGCCGGTGGTCGCCGCCTCGGCCGAGGAGCGCGACGCGCTGCTGGCGCAGAAGACGGTGGCGGCGACGCTGGATCTGGCCCGCCGCGCCGACATCGCCTTCGTCGGCATCGGCCGGGTGGACGACGAGGCGCCGCTGCTGCTGGACGGCTTCGTCACCGGCGCGGAACTGGACGAGATGCGCGCCGGCGGCGCGGCGGGCGAGATCCTCGGCTGGGTCTTCGACGCCGCGGGCCGGCCGATCGAGGGCGGGTCGAACGCCCGCGTCTCCTCGGCCCCGATCGGCCGCGTGGCGGAGGCCGGGCAGGAGGTCATCGCCTGCGCCGGCGGCCACGGCAAGCTGGGCGCGATCCGGGCAGCCATCGCGGGGCGGCTGATCACCGGCCTCGTCACCGACGAGGCGACGGCCGGGGCGCTGCTGGGCTGATCCTCTCGATTCGCGCGGGACCGGTGGCGATCACCGCGGCGAGACCGGCCCGCGTCGGACAGACGTTTTTTCAATCGACACAGCAACTTGCACCGTCGCCGCGTGGAGCGCCCAGCGACCCCGACGCCGATTCCGTTGACAAGATCACGCGGATATGAACATTTGCTCACACGTCCGGCGTTTGCTCATGCCCCGGCGGGCAGGCTCGCGCCGCAGAACAAATGTCATCTCGGGAGGAGACCCATGACACGTCTGACGCGCGCCCTGCTGGGCGCCACGGCTTCCTGCGCCCTCGTCTCGGCCGGCGCGGCCGTCGCGGAAACCATCACCATCGCCACCGTGAACAACGGCGACATGATCCGGATGCAGGGTCTGACCGAGGATTTCACGGCCGATCATCCCGACATCGAGCTGGAATGGGTCACGCTGGAGGAGAACGTCCTGCGCCAGCGCGTCACCACCGACATCGCCACCGGCGGCGGGCAGTACGACGTGCTGACCATCGGCAACTACGAGGTGCCGATCTGGGGCAAGCAGGGCTGGCTGACCCCTCTCGACGATCTGCCGGACGATTACGACACCGACGACCTGCTGCCCGCCATCGCGGGCGGGCTGTCGGTCGACGGCACGCTCTACGCCGCGCCGTTCTACGGCGAGAGCGCGATGGTCATGTATCGCACCGACCTGATGGAGCAGGCGGGCATGGAGATGCCCGAAAGCCCCACCTGGACCGACATCGAGGCGGCCGCCGAGGCGATGACCGACAAGGACGCGGGCATCTACGGCATCTGCCTGCGCGGCAAGGCCGGCTGGGGCGAGAACATGGCCTTCCTGGGCGCCATGGCGAACTCCTACGGCGCGCGCTGGTTCGACATGGACTGGAAGCCGGAATTCACCGGCGAGATCTGGACCGAGGTGCTGACCGACTACCTCGACCTGATGAACAACTACGGACCTCCGGGCGCGTCCTCGAACGGCTTCAACGAGAACCTGGCGCTGTTCCAGCAGGGCAAGTGCGGGATGTGGATGGACGCGACCGTCGCGGCGTCTTTCGTCACCGACCCCGATGAGTCCAGCGTGGCCGAGAACGTCGGCTTCGCGCAGTTCCCGAACAAGGAAGGCGTGGACAACCACGGCAACTGGCTGTGGTCCTGGAACCTGGCGATCCCGGAAAGCTCCGACTCGAAAGAGGCCGCGAAGGCCTTCGTCGCCTGGGCGACCTCGAAGGGCTATACCGAGCTGGTGGCCGAAAAGCAGGGCTGGCGCGCCGCGCCTCCGGGCACCCGCACCTCGCTCTACGAGAACGCCGACTACAAGGCGGAGGCGCCTTTCGCGGACATGACGCTGAACTCGATCAACGCCGTCGACACGACCGCGCCCTCGGTGCAGGAGATCCCCTACACCGGCGCGCAGTTCGTCTCGATCCCCGAATTCCAGGGCATCGGCACCTCGGTCGGACAGCAGTTCTCGGCCGCCCTCGCGGGCCAGGTGAACGCCGAGCAGGCGCTGCAGAGCGCACAGCAACTCACCGAGCGTGAGATGTCGAAAGCCGGCTACATCAAGTAACCGGCAACCTTCGGGGCCGCCGCTCCTCCTCCTTTCGGCGGCCCCCTTTTCCCTTTCGGGCGGAGGGGTCCATGGCCACCACGCATTCACGCGCCGCGGCGCGGTTGATGATCTCTCCGGCGGTGCTGCTGCTGCTCGCCTGGATGATCGTCCCGCTGGCGATGACGCTGTACTTCTCGACACTCCGCTACAACCTGCTGATGCCCGGGCAGGAGAATTTCATCGGGCTCGACAACTACCGCTATTTCCTGACCGACCCGGCCTTCTACGCGGCCTTCCAGAACACGCTGCTGCTGGTCGGGGGGGTGCTGCTCATCACCACCGTGGGGGGGGTGATGCTGGCGCTGCTGCTGGATCAGCCGATGTGGGGTCAGGGGGTGGTGCGAATCCTGACCATCGCGCCGTTCTTCGTGATGCCCACCGTCTCGGCGCTGGTCTGGAAGAACATGTTCATGAACCCGGTCAACGGGCTCTTCGCCTGGATCGCCAACGGGCTGGGGATGCAGCCGATCGACTGGCTGGCCCAGGTGCCGCTCCTGTCGATCACGCTGATGGTGGCCTGGATGTGGCTGCCCTTCGCCACGCTGATCCTGCTGACCGCGCTGCAGTCGCTGGACCAGGAGCAGATCGAGGCGGCCGAGATGGACGGTGCCGGGGCGATATCGCGGTTCGTGTATATCGTCGTGCCGCATCTGGCGCGGGCGGCCACGGTCGTGGTGCTGATCGAGACGATCTTCCTGCTGTCGGTCTTCGCCGAAATCCTCGTCACCACGAACGGCGGGCCGGGCTATGCCTCGACCAACATCACCTACCTGGTCTACGCGCAGTCGCTGCTGCAGTTCGACGTGGGCGGCGGGGCCGCGGGCGGAATCGTGGCGGTGGTGCTGGCGAACATCGTGGCGATCTTCCTGATGCGGATGATCGGGAAGAACCTCGATGCGTAGGGTTCTGGCGATGACGTTGGGGCGCGATGTCCTGCTGGCGACCTGCGGCTGGCTGCCGGGGGGCTTCGGCGCCACCGAGACGACGCATATCGACACCGGCGCCGACGCCTGTGCCCCGGCCTCGCGCCGGGGCCTCCCCGCCGTCACGCAGTCCCGACCCGGCGAGGTCCCGGCGCATGGCCGGGACACGAACCGCGTCACGCAGTCCCGGCCCGGCGAGGTCCCGGCGCGAGGCCGGGACACGGACCGTTCCGCAACGGAGAGCACCTGACATGGCCCGCGCCGTCACCACCCGCCGCAAGGCGTTCTTCACGGTCCTTGCCTGGACCGTGGCGCTGCTGCTCTTCTTCCCGATCCTCTGGACCTTCCTCACCTCTTTCAAGACGGAGGCGGAGGCGGTCGCCACGCCGCCGTCCTTCCTCGGCTTCGACTGGACGCTGGAGAACTACCGCACCGTGCAGGAACGCTCCGACTACGGGCGGCACTTCTGGAACTCGGTGGTCATCTCGGTCGGCTCCACCATCCTCGGCGTCATCATCGCCGTTCCGGCCGCCTGGGCCATGGCCTTCGTGCCCGGCAAGCGGACGCGCGGCACGCTGATGTGGATGCTGTCCACCAAGATGCTGCCGCCGGTCGGCGTGCTGATCCCGATCTACCTGATCTTCCGCGACCTCGGCCTGCTCGACACCCGCTTCGGGCTGGTGATCGTGCTGATGCTGATCAACCTGCCGATCATCGTCTGGATGCTCTACACCTATTTCAAGGAGATCCCCGGCGAGATCCTCGAAGCCGCCCGCATGGACGGCGCGACGCTGCGGGGAGAGATCATTCACGTCCTGACCCCCATGGCCGTGCCGGGCATCGCCTCCACGCTGCTGCTGAACGTCATCCTGGCCTGGAACGAGGCATTCTGGACCCTCAATCTGACCGCCGCCAGGGCGGCCCCGCTGACGGCCTTCATCGCCTCCTATTCCTCGCCGGAGGGGCTCTTCTACGCCAAGCTCTCGGCGGCCAGCACCATGGCCATCGCGCCGATCATGATCCTCGGCTGGTTCAGCCAGAAGCAACTCGTCCGCGGCCTGACCTTCGGCGCGGTGAAATAGGCCTCGTGAAATAGGGAACCGGACAGATGGGCAGCATCACCCTCAGGCAGATCACCAAGGCCTTCGGGCCCAAGGAGGTCATCCCGCCGCTGGACCTGGAGATCGAGGACGGAGAGTTCGTCGTCTTCGTCGGCCCCTCGGGCTGCGGCAAGTCCACCCTGCTGCGGCTGATCGCGGGGCTGGAGGACGTGACCTCGGGCACCATCCTGATCGACGGGGCCGAGGCGACCCACGCCGCGCCCGCGAAGCGCGGGCTGGCGATGGTGTTCCAGAGCTACGCGCTCTACCCCCACATGTCGGTGCGGAAGAACATCGCGTTCCCGCTGAAGATGGCGGGCATGTCGAGATCCGAGATCGACAAGCGGGTGGAGAACGCCGCGCGGATCCTGAACCTCGCCGACTACATCGACCGCCGCCCCGGGCAGCTGTCGGGCGGCCAGCGCCAGCGGGTCGCCATCGGGCGGGCCATCGTGCGCGAGCCGTCCGCCTTCCTCTTCGACGAGCCGCTGTCGAACCTCGACGCGGCGCTGCGCGTGACCATGCGGCAGGAGATTTCCGAGCTGCACCAGTCGCTGGCCACCACGATGATCTACGTCACCCACGACCAGGTCGAGGCGATGACCATGGCCGACAAGATCGTCGTCCTGCACGACGGGTATATCGAACAGGTGGGCTCTCCGCTGACGCTCTACGAACGCCCGGACAACATCTTCGTCGCGGGCTTCATCGGCTCGCCCAAGATGAACTTCATCGAGGATGCCTCGGTCGCGGGGGGCGGGGTGAAGACCGTCGGCATCCGGCCCGAGCATCTGACGGTCTCGCGCGAGAGCGGGGAATGGGAAGGCACCGTGGGCCTCGCCGAGCACCTGGGGTCGGACACCTTCGTGAAGGTGGATTGCGGCCCTCTGGGAGAGCTGACGGTCCGGGTGCCCGGCGACCTGCCCGTGCGGCACGGCGACAGGGTCTGTCTGACGCCGGACGCGTCGAAGCTGCACCGGTTCGATGCCGACGGGAAGGCGATCCGGTGAGATTGGCGACAGTCACCTCCGAACGTCCTTGCGGAACAGCTCGACTGACTGCAAGCGCAACGCGAGCCGGGCAAGCGCCGGCCCGTGGGATGGCGCTCGCATCGGCTGCGCGGGTGCGCTTTATCGTGACGCCACTTCTTCCTTCGAGGGCCTGGCCAGGCGTCGACGAAGCGCCAGCCCGCCCGGACGGGCCGGCGCTTGCCCGGCGCCTTCGGCTTGAATCCGGGCCTGGGACCCGCTCGACCGTCGCATTCCTGGTGCCTTGCCAAACCATTTTCGTCCGCGCCCTGCCGACCACCACAGCCCCCCGCCCGTAGGGTGGACGCTTCGCGCCCACCACCCCTCCAAAGGAAGGACCCCGAGGACCCGACCATGGCCATCGCACCGAGCCTCGCCACTCTCGACGACCTGCCCGCCAGGGTGGGCCGCCCGGGCTATGCCCGCGCCGACCTGACCGCCGGCATCCTGCATTTCGGCGTCGGCAATTTCCACCGGGCGCATCAGGCGATGTATCTCGACCGGCTGTTCTCGATGGGTGAAGGGCACGACTGGGCGATCCTCGGCGCCGGCGTGATGGAGGGCGACAGGAAAGCACGCGACATCCTTGCGAAACAGGATTTCCTCACCACCCTCGTCGAACAGGAGGCCACGCAATCCGAGGCGAAGGTCCTGGGCTCGATGATCGGCTACATCGCCCCCGGCGACACCGAGGCCCTCGTCGCCGCCCTGGCCGACCCGCAGATCCGCATCGTCTCGCTCACCATCACAGAGGGCGGCTATTTCCTCGACAGCGACGGCAAATTCGATCCGTCCCATCCGGCCCTGCAGCAAGACGCGCAGACGCCGGACCGGCCCGGGACCGTCTTCGGCCTGATCCTCAAGGGCCTGCGCGCCCGGCGCGACGCGGGGCATGCGCCCTTCACCATCATGTGCTGCGACAACATCCCCCATAACGGCCAGGTCACGAAGGGCACGCTGACCGGCCTCGCCCGCCTGTCGGACCCGGATCTGGCCGCCTGGGTCGCCGACAGCGTGCATTTCCCCAACGGCATGGTCGACCGCATCACGCCCGCCACATCGGACCGGGAACGCGATCTGCTGGCCCGCGATTTCGGCGTGGACGACGCATGGCCCGTCTTCTGCGAATCCTTCACCCAATGGGTGCTGGAGGACGACTTCCCCGCCGGCCGCCCGCCGCTGGAAAGGGTCGGCGTGCAGTTCGTGCCGGACGTGACGCCGTACGAATACATGAAGATCCGCATCCTCAACGGCGGGCACGCGGTGATCGCCTATCCGGCGGGCCTTCTGGGCATCCACTTCGTCCACGAGGCGATGGAGCATCCGCTGATCCGCCGCTTCCTCGACAAGGTCGAGCGGGAGGAGATCATCCCAGGCGTCCCGCCGGTGCCGGACACCGACCTCGACGCCTATTTCGAGACGATCCGCGCCCGCTTCGCCAATCCGAAGATCGGCGACACGGTGCGCCGGCTCTGCCTCGACGGGTCGAACCGGCAGCCGAAGTTCATCGTGCCCTCCATCGCCGACGCGCTGGCCCGGAAGGGGCGGGTCACCGGGCTGGCGCTGGAATCGGCGCTCTGGTGCCGCTACTGCGCCGGCACCACCGACGCGGGCGAGGAGATCGCGCCGAACGATCCCGCATGGGACCGGCTGCAGCCGCTGGCGCTGGAGGCGAAGGCGGATCCGGGCCGGTGGCTGGCCATGCGCGAGGTCTACGGCGAGACCGGCCGCGACGCGCGCTTCGCCTCGTGCTTCTCCGAGGCGCTGGAGGCGCTCTGGCACGACGGCACCGAGGCGGTGCTGGAGCGCTACCTGGACGACAGGCTCTGAACGGATGCAGCCGGCCCTCGTCATCTTCGATTGCGATGGCGTGCTCGTGGACAGCGAGCCGATCTCGGTCGAGGTGATGTGCGAGGTGCTGGGCCGCGCCGGCTGCACCCTGACCGAGGCGGAGGCCTACGAGGGGATGCTGGGCAAGTCCATCGCCACCGTGACCGAGCAGTTGAAACGCGAGCGGGGCCTTGCCCTGACGCCCGCTCATCTGGACGAGATGCGCAGCCGCCTGCACGCCCGCTTCCGCGCCGACCTGCGCGCCATCCGGGGCGTGGCCGAAACTGTCGCCGCCCTGCCCTGCCCGGTCTGCGTCGCCTCGTCGTCGCAGCCCGAGCGGATCCGCCTGTCGCTGGAGGTCACGGGCCTCGCGCCGCTGTTCGGCGATCACGTCTTCAGCGCCACGATGGTCCGCCGGGGCAAGCCGGCGCCGGATCTCTTCCTGCACGCCGCCGCCAGCATGGGCGTGGCGCCCGAGGATGCCGTGGTGATCGAGGACAGCGTCGCGGGGATCGAGGCCGCCCGCGCCGCCGGAATGCGCGTCATCGCCTTCACCGGCGGCTCCCACGCGGTGCCGGCGCGGCTGGCGCAGCGCACCGCAGCGCTGCGGCCGACGGCGCAGGTGGACAACATGGCCGCGCTGACCGACATTCTCCGTGGGCTCTGAGACCGGAGAATGGACCTGGAACGCTACGTGGTCGCCGTCGATGTCGGAACCCGCTCGGCCCGGGCGGGGGTGTTCGACGCGGGAGGGCGCGCCCTGTCGCGGCACGTCCGGCCGATCGCGCTGTGGGAAGCCGACGGGATGCGGGCCGAACACGCGTCCGAGGACATCTGGCACTCGGTCTGCGGCGCCGTCCGCGACGCGGTGACCGGCGCGAACGTGCCGCCGGAGGCGATCGACGCGCTGGCCTTCGACGCCACCTGCTCGCTGGTGCTGCGCGACGACGCGGACGCGCCGCTGCCGCTGGGGTCGGGCGGGCGCGACACCATCGCCTGGTACGACCACCGGGCGGTGGCGGAGGCCGAGGAATGCACCGCGGGCGGGTCCGCGGTGCTGGACCGGCTGGGCGGCACCATGTCGCCCGAGATGCAGGTGCCAAAGCTGATGTGGCTCAGACGGCACCGGCCGGACCTGTGGGCCCGGCTGGGGCTGGCGATGGACCTGACCGACTTCCTGTCCTGGCGGGCCACCGGGCGGGCCGCCCGCTCGGCCTGCACGCTGACGGCGAAATGGACATGGGATCCGGACACGGGATGGGACCGGGCCTTCCTCGCCTCGGCCGGGCTGGAGGACCTGCCGCGCCGGGCCGGGGTGGAGACGGTGCTGCCGCCCGGCACCGTCATCGACCGGCTGACCGCCGAGGCGGCGGCGGCGCTCGGGCTACCGGGCACGGTGCGGGTGGCCACGGGGCTGATCGACGCCTTCGCCGGCACGCTGGGCGTGCTGGGCGGGCTGAGCGAGCACGAACGAGGCGGCGCGCTGGCGCTGATCGCCGGCACCTCGACCTGCGTGATGTCGATGTCGCGGCAGCCCTGGGTGGCGCGCGGCATCTGGGGCCCCTACCGCGACGCGATCCTGCCGGGCCTGCATGTCAACGAGGGCGGGCAATCCGCCACCGGCGCGCTGCTGGACCACGTCCTGCGGCTTCACGCGCCGGATCGCGACGCCTCGCCGCGCGCGCACCGGCGCATCGCCGCCCGGATCGCCGACGGCATCGCGCGCGAGGGCGCGGCGGAGTTCGGACGCGGCCTGCACGTGCTGCCGGATTTCAACGGCAACCGGACGCCGCTGGCCGATCCTCTGGCGCGCGGGGTGGTCAGCGGGCTGACGCTGGACACCGGGGAGGATGCGGTGGCGCGGCTCTACTGGCGGGCGGCGGTGGCGCTGGCCCTGGGGCTGCGGCAGATCGTCGAGCACATGGAGACCGCCGGACGGCATGTGGCGCGGCTGATGATCGCCGGCGGGCACGCCCGGAACGAGCTTCTGATGCAGCTTTACGCCGATGCGACCGGGCGGGCGGTGCATCCGGCCGAGGCGGCGGACGCCGTGCCGCTGGGCACCGCCATGCTGGCGGCCGGGATCGGCCTGCACGACGGGCCGGCGGCGGCGGCCCGGGCGATGGTCGCGCCGGGACGGCGGCTGGCGCCCGATCCGGCCCGCGCCGTGGCGCTCGGGCGCGACTACCGCGCGTTCCGATTGATGCAGCGCCACCGGGACGAGTTGAACGATCTCGGCGCCGAATGAACGGGGGGCGTGATCGGTCCGCCCAACGGGCCGCGGTGCGTGAGCCGGGGCCCGCGGGAAAGGAGCAAGGGATGTATCTGGGTATCGACCTCGGCACCTCGGGGGTGAAGGCGCTTCTGATCGACGAGGCGCAGCGGGTGGTGGCCTCCCGCTCCGCGCCGCTGACGGTGCAGCGCCCGGCGCCGCAATGGTCGGAACAGGACCCGGCCGCCTGGATCGCGGCCTGCGAGGCGGCGGTGGACGCGCTGGCGGCAGCGGTGCCCGGCGGGCTGGCGGGGCTGCGCGGCATCGGGCTGTCGGGGCAGATGCACGGGGCGGTGCTGCTGGACGCCGGCGACCGGGTGCTGCGCCCCTGCATCCTGTGGAACGACACGCGGGCCGAGCGGCAGGCGGCGACGCTGGACGGCGATCCGCGCTTCCGCGCGATCACCGGCAACATCGTCTTCCCGGGCTTCACCGCGCCGAAGCTCGTGTGGACGGCGGAGGCGGAACCCCGGGTGTTCGACCGCGTCGCCAGAGTGCTGCTGCCGAAGGACTACCTGCGGCTGTGGCTGACGGGAGAGCATGTGTCCGAGATGTCGGACGCGAGCGGGACAAGCTGGCTGGACGTCGGCGCGCGCGACTGGTCGGACGACCTGCTGGCGGCGACCGGGATGCGCCGCGCGCAGATGCCGTCCCTGGTCGAGGGGTCCGACGTGTCGGGCGGTCTGCGGGCGGATCTCGCCGCCCGCTGGGGCGTCCGGGCCGGCCTGCCGGTGGCGGGCGGCGCGGGCGACAACGCGGCCGCCGGGATCGGCGCGGGCTGCGTGGCGGCGGGGACGGGATTCGTGTCGCTGGGAACGTCCGGCGTGCTATTCGCCGCGACCGAGGGATACCGGCCCGCGCCCGAAAGCGCCGTGCACACCTTCGCCCACGCCCTGCCGGGAGCCTGGCACCAGATGGGGGTGATCCTGTCCGCCACGGCGGCGCTGGAATGGTTCGCGGGGATCGCGGGCGAGAGCGCCGCCGCGCTGACCGGCCGGCTGGGGCCGGGGCTGGAGCCGCCGGGAGAGGCGGTCTTCCTGCCCTACCTCTCGGGCGAACGCACGCCCTGGAACGACGCGGGCCTGCGCGGCGGGTTCCACGGCCTGACCCACGGCAGCGACCGGGCGGCGCTGACCCGGGCGGTGCTGGAGGGCGTGGCCTTCGCGCTGAAGGACAACGCCGAGGCGCTGCGGGCGGCGGGGACGGAGATCGGCGCGCTGATCGCGGTCGGCGGGGGAACGGCCTCGGACTACTGGCTGCGGGTCATCGCGACGGTGCTGGGCGTGCCGGTGCTGCGCCCCGAGGGCGGCGATTTCGGCGCGGCCTTCGGCGCGGCACGGCTCGGGCTGATGGCGGCGGAGGGCGCAGGGATGGGGATCTGCACGCCGCCGGCCATCGCCGAGGAGATCGCGCCGGACGCGGCGCTGTCGGACGCGTTCGAGGACGGCTGGCGCCGGTTCGGCGGGTTCCGGGCTTTGCAGGGCGGGGGCCTGCGGGGGGTGCCGGGCTGAAGCCCGGCCTACGGGGCGGAGCTGGGTCTGAGGGCGGTGCCGGGCTGAAGCCCGGCCTGCGGGGCGCGGATCAAGGGCTGCGGGCGGGGCCTTACCGCACCGAGCGGAGGGAGCTGTCGAGCAGGTGCTGCGTGTAGGGGTGCTGCGCCTTCAGCGCGCGCATGTCCTCGACCCCCAGGACCTCGACCATCTCGCCCTTCTGCATCACCGCGATCCGGCGGCACATGTGGCCGACGACGCCGAGATCGTGGCTGACCATCAGATAGGTCAGGCCCCGCGCCTCGCGCAGATCGGTCAGCAGGTTCAGGATCTCGGCCTGGACCGAGACGTCGAGCGCCGAGGTCGGCTCGTCCAGCAGCAGGATCCGCGGCTCGGGTGCCAGCGCCCGGGCGATGGCGACGCGCTGGCGCTGCCCGCCGGACAGCTGATGCGGATAGCGGAAGCGGAAGCCGGCCCCGAGGCCCACGTCGTCCAGCAGCCGCCCGATGCGGCTGTCGATGTCGCGGAAGCCGTGCAGGCGCAGCGCCTCGGACAGGACCGCATCGACCGTCATCCGGGGATGCAGCGAGGCATAGGGGTCCTGGAAGACCATCTGCACCGCCTTGTAGAACGCCTTCTCGCGCTTGCGGGGGACCAGCGGGCGCCCCTCCACCGCGATCCGCCCCTCCCAGGTCGACACCAGCCCGGTGATCGCCCGCAGCACGGTGGACTTGCCCGAGCCGGATTCGCCCACGAGGCCGAAGCTCTCGCCCTCGGCGACGCGCAGGGTGGCGGCCCGGACCGCCTCGGTGCGGCCGGCCCCTTCGCCGAACCAGACGGTCAGCGTGTCGATGTCGATGGCGGGCGTTCCGGTCACAGCAGCGCACTCACCGAAGGCGCCTCCCGCCAGGCGGGGTCGCGTTTCAGCACATCGAGCCGCGGGCGCGGGTTCTGCAGGTCGGGGACCGAGTTCAGCAGCCCGATCGTGTAGGGATGCTTCGCCTCGTGCAGTTTCCCCGCCTCGCACACCTCGACGATGCGGCCGGCGAACATGATGACGATCCGGTCGCAGAAATTCGACACGAGGTTCAGGTCATGGGAGATGAAGATCAGACCCATGCCGCGGTCGGTGACGAGACGGTTCAGGATCTCCAGCACCTGAAGCTGGACCGAGACGTCGAGCGCCGAGGTCGGCTCGTCCGCGATCAGGATCTCGGGGTCGGGGATCAGCATCATGGCGATCATGATCCGCTGGCCCATCCCGCCCGAGACCTCGTGAGGATAGAGCTTCATCACCCGCTCCGGCTCGCGGATCGCGACGGCGTCGAGCATCTCCAGCGCTCGGGTGCGGGCGACGGATTGCGAGACCTTCTCGTGCACCGTCAGCGCCTCGGTGATCTGCTGGCCGACGGTCATCACCGGGTTCAGCGAGAACTTCGGGTCCTGCATGATCATCGACGCGTGGTGCCCGCGCAGGGCGCGCATCTGCTTCTCCGACGCGGTCAGCAGGTCGGTGCCGGTCATCTGCATCCGGTCGGCGGTGACCTTCCCGGGCGGGCGGATGAGGCGCAGCAGGGCGCGGCCGGTCATCGACTTGCCGGAGCCGCTCTCGCCCACGATGCCCAGCCGTTCGCGGCCGAGCGAGAAGGAGATGCCGCGCACCGCCTCGAACGTGCCGGAGCGGGTGGGGAAGGTGACCCTGAGATTTTCTACATCGATCAGGTTGGTCATGTGCGGACAGCGCCGGGGGCTCTGCCCCCGGACCCCCGGAGTACTTGCGGCCAGAGGAAGCAGGGGAACCGGCGCATCAGTCGCCCCCCTTCGGATCGAGGACGTCGCGGAGGCCGTCGCCGAGGAGGTTGAAGGCCAGCGAGATGGCGAAGATGGCGAGACCCGGGATCGTGGCGACCCACCAGTAGTCGAGGATGTACTTGCGGCCTTCCGAGATCATCGCGCCCCATTCCGGGCTGGGGGGCTGCGCGCCGAGGCCGAGGAAGCCGAGGCCCGCCGCGGTCAGGATGATGCCGGCCATGTCGAGCGTGACGCGGATCACCAGCGAGGAGATGCAGAGCGGCCAGATGTGGCGGGTGATGATCCGCACCGGTCCCGCGCCCTGCAGGCGCACGGCGGCGATGAAGTCGGAGGAGCGGATGGTGAGCGTTTCCGCGCGGGCGATCCGGGCATAGGGCGGCCAGGCGGTGAGCGAGATGGCGAGCACCGCGTTCTCGATCCCCGCGCCGAGCGCCGCGACGAAGGCCAGCGCGAGGACGAGGCGGGGGAAGGCGAGGAAGATGTCGGTGATCCGCATCAGCACCGTATCGGTCCAGCCGCCCGCGTAGCCGGCGATCGTGCCGATGATCAGCCCCATCAGCGGCGCCACCATCGCCACCAGCAGGACGATGTAGATCGAGATCCGCGCGCCGTAGAGGAGGCGGGAGTAGATGTCGCGACCGAGGCTGTCGGTGCCGAGGATGTGCCCCTCCCAGCCCGGCGGCTTCAGCCGGCCGCCGAGATCCTGGGCAAAGGGATTGTCGGTGGCCAGCAGCGGCGCGAAGATCGCGCAGAGGATCAGGAACACCAGGATCGCGAGACCCAGCATCGTCAGCCAGTTGCCGCGCATCGTCAGCCAGCCCTGATACCAGCCGGCCGCTCGCGCCTGCCGGCGCGAGGTCGGCTGTTCCGAGAGCAGCCAGGCGCGAAGGGTGGAGGGTTCGGTGGTGACGCTCATGGGCGGTGTCGCTCGGTTGTCATTTCGCGCGGGGGTCGAAGAAGCGGTAGAGGAGGTCCGACAGGATGTTCAGCCCGACGAAGATCGCGCCGATCACCACCGTCCCGCCGAGGACGGAGTTCATGTCGTTCGCCAGCAGCGAGGTGGTGATGTAGCTGCCGAGGCCGGGCCAGGCGAAGATGATCTCGGTCAGCACCGAGCCTTCCAGCAGGTTCGCGTAGGCCAGCGCGATCACGGTGATCAGCTGGATGCGGATGTTGCGGAAGGCGTGGCGCCAGACGACCTTGCGCTCGCTCAGGCCCTTGACCCGGGCGGTGGTGATGTATTCCGAGCCGAGCTGTTCCAGCATGAACGAGCGGGTCATCCGGGAGATGTAGGCCAGCGAGTAGTAGCCCAGCAGCGAAGCCGGCAGGATGATGTGGCCGAGCGCGTCGCGGAAGACGGTCATGTCGCCGGCGATCAGGCTGTCGACCAGCAGCAGGCCGGTGCGCTCGGGCACGATCCCCTGGTAGAAGACGCCGAGCCGCCCGGGCCCGGCCACCCAGCCGAGGATGCCGTAGAAGATCAGCAGCCCGATCAGGCCCAGCCAGAAGATCGGCATGGAATATCCGATGAGGCCCACGAACCGGGCCAGCTGATCCACCCAGGATCCGCGCCGGACGGCGGCGATCACGCCGAGGGGCACGCCGAGCACGATGCCGATCAGCGTGCCGAGCGTGGCCAGCTCCAGCGTCGCGGGGAAGACGCGGGCGATGTCGTCGGCCACCCGCTGGCCGGTGCGGATCGAGCGGCCGAAGTCGCCCTGCACCACGTCGCCCACGTAGATCGCGAACTGCACCAGCAGCGGCTTGTCCAGCCCGAGGTCGCGATAGACGGCGTCGTACTGCGCCTGGGTGGCGCGTTCGCCGATCACCGCCAGCACCGGGTCGATGGGCATCACCCGGCCGATCATGAAGGTCACGAAGAGCAGGCCGAGAAGCGTGACCGCCACCGTGACGAGCGTGGCGGCCAGCTTTCCGGCCCAGGACGGGACGGGCGGCCTGCGCCGCCCGCCCGCGGTGGCTGCGGGCGCTGCCACGTTACTTCGTGACGACCCAGTAGGAGACCGCCGTGGTGGCGCCGCCGGCGACCCAGTTCTCGACGTTCTCCTTCATGGCGTTCTGTTCGACCTGCTGGAACAGGATCCCGAAGGGGGCGACCTTCTGGAAGTCGGTCTGCAGGTCGATGTACATCTGCCGGCGCGTGTCGGTGTCGTTCTCGACCACCGCGTCCAGCGTGCGCTGGCTCATGTCCGCCGGATCCCATGCGGTCCGCCAGGCCAGCAGGCCGGTGGCGTTGGCCTCGTCCGAATTGTCGGGGTTGTAGGCGAAGGTGCCCGCGTTGGTGTTGGGATCGGGATAGTCGGGGCCCCACGCCTCCAGCGAGACCTCGTGCTGGCGCGCGCGGTACTGGTCGAGGATCTGCGCCCCGGTGCCCACGTTCAGCGTCACGTTGATGCCGATCTGGCCCCAGGTGTTCTGCAGCGACTGCGCCACGTCGATCCGGTCCTGCGCCTCGCGCACCGACAGGGTCAGGTCGAAGCCGTCCGGATAGCCCGATTCGGCCATCAGCTGCTTCGCCTTCTCGATGTCGAGGCTGTAGGGATTTTCCTCCAGCGCGCCGAGGAAGGTCGCGGGCAGGAAGGCCTGGTGCACCCGGTACTGGCCCTTGAGGAAGCTGTTGGCCATGCCCTCGTAGTCGGTGGCCCATTTCATCGCTTCGAGAACCTTCGGATCCGACAGCTTCTCGTTCTTCTGGTTGGCCGCCCAGTACATGATCCGGCCGCGCAGTTCGTCGACGACCTTGATGCCATCCGCTTCCTGGACGCCCGCCACGTCCTCGGGCGAGAGGTTTCGCGCCACGTCGATGTCGCCGCGCTCCAGCTGCAGCCGCTGGGTCGCGCTTTCCTGGATGTGCTGGACGATGATCCGCTCCATCGCCGGCTTGTCGCCCGCGTAGTTCGGGTTCAGGTCCAGCAGGACGCTCTCGTTCGGCTTCCACTCCACCACCTTGTAGGGGCCGGAACCGGCGGAGTTGGTGCGCAGCCACTCGTTGCCCATGTCCTCGCCGTTGGCGTTGGCCATGACCGTCTCGCTGTCCACGATGGCGCCGATGGTCGCCGTCAGGCAGTTCAGCACGAAGGACAGCGCGTACTGCTTGTCGAGCGTGATCTGCAGCGTCATGTCGTCGGTGGCGACGATCGTCTGCTCGACGTTTTCCGGCGTGAAGCCGAACTGCGTCAGGATGAAGCTGGGCGTCTTGTTCAGCTGCACCGCGCGGCGCAGCGACCATTCGGCGTCCTTCGCCGTCACCGGGTTGCCCGAGGCGAAGACGTGCCCCTCGGCCATGGTGAAGGTGATGACCTTGCCGTCCTCGCTGATCTCCCAGCTTTCGGCCAGCTCGGGCTGATAGCCGGCGTCGAGGTCCATCGGATCGAAGTTCACCAGCCGCTCGTAGACGTTGTGCGACACGTCGGCGCCGGCGAATTCGAAGCTTTCGGCCGGATCGAAGGTCTTCATGTCGTCGATGCGGTTTGCGATCACCAGCATGTTGGGCGGCGTCTCGGCCAGCGCGGGAAGCGCCGTGCTGCCCATCAGGGCCGCCGCAAGAACGGCGCCCGCAAGGGTCTTGAGGTGTTTCATCGTCTTGCTCCCTGTTGCGTGACAATGCGGGGGGCGCCGGCAGTTCATCCGCCGGTCGCGTCGGGTCGGGGTCATTCTCCCCACGTTCTGCGCAGGACGCGCAACCAGTTCCCGTGGGTCAGCTTGACCATCAGTTCGTCGCCCACGCCGTGGGCCGTCAGCGCTGCCCGGAGTTCGGGCAGTCCGGCGGTGTCGCCGATGTCCTTCGGGATCACCGCCCCGTCGAAATCAGAGCCCAGACCGACGCGGTCCTCGCCCAGCTTCGCGATCAGATGGTCGAGATGGCGCATGACGACGTCAAGTCCGAAATCGGGGTTCATCTTCCCGTCCGGCCGCAGGAAGCCGGAGGCGAGGTTGATGCCGACCATGCCGTCGCTGTCGGCGATCTGCGCCAGCTGTCGGTCGGTCAGGTTGCGGGCGTGGGGGCAGATCTCCCAGGCGTTGGAATGGGTCGCGACCAGCGGCGCGTCCGAGAGCGCGGCGACGTCGTCCATCCCCTTCTCGTTCAGGTGGCTGAGGTCGATCATGATCTTCAGCCGGTTGCATTCCTTCACCAGCCGCCGGCCGGCCTCGGTCAGGCCCGGCCCGGTGTCCCCGGTGGAGGGGTAGCGGAACGGCACCCCGTGCCCGAAGATCGTCGGCCGCGACCAGACCGGCCCCAGCGAGCGCAGGCCGCGGGCGTGATAGCCCTCCAGCTCGGCGCAGTCGGGGCCGATGGCCTCGGCCCCCTCGATATGGGTGACGGCCACCATCCGGTCGCCGCCGAGGGCCAACGCGATCTCGCCCACGCTGCGGCAGATCGTGATGGCGCCGGCGCTTTCCAGGTCGGCGAGGCATTCGAAGCCGCGCTCCACGAAATCCGCCGCCCAGGCCCGGTCGAGCATGCCCGGAAGCGCCACGTCGTAGGCGTCCTTCGCCATCTCCTCCATCCGGACGGAGGGGGTCTCGGCGCCGTCCTTCGGCTGCGGCGGCACGAAGATCGCGAAGAAGCCGCCGCCGAAGCCGCCGGCCCGGGCGCGCGGCAGGTCGATGTGGCCGCCGTCCCAGCCATCGACGATGCCCGCGATGGTGGTCCGGCCCATCAGGATCTTCAGCACGATGTCGTTGTGGCCGTCGAAGAACGGCGGGTGCGTCTCGCCGGATGTGGATGTCACGCGGGGGTGCCTCTTGCGGTGCCCGAAGGGAAGCGGCGGCGCCCGTGCGGGTGCGCCGAAGCAGAGCCTGCGCCGGAAAGCATGCGGATTGCAAGCATTACGCCGCAGTGCGGAACGGCCGGCCGCCGGGCGCCGGAGCGCAAAGCCGTCCGGGGGTCGCCCGGCGGCGCGCGCTGCGGGACGGCGGGCGGGGCGACGGCGCAGCCGAGCGCCGGACGGCGGCCTGTCCGGGCCCGGGCCTCCGCACCGGAGCCGCGAGAGTTCGCATGCGGTTCCGCGGCACGATCCGCGGAACGGCGGGCGGGGCGATGGCGCAGCCGAGCGCCGGACGGCGTCCCGCCCTCAGGCCCCCGGCCGTTCCATCGCGTACCGCACCAGCGCCGCCGTGCGGTAGAAGGCGTGGACGAACTTGCCGAAGGGCATGGTCAGGAAGAAGGCGAAGACCAGCCCCAGATGCAGCGCCAGCAGCGTGCCCATCAGCGGCGTGGCCCTGAACGCCAGCAGCGCCAGCCCCGTCACGCCCACCCCCGCCAGCATGGCGAGGAAGGCCGCGTTCATCCCGCCCTCGTCCGCGTCGGTGCCGAGCGCCGGATCGCGCCGCTTCCGCAGCCGCCACAGCCCGATCGGCCCCACCGTGATCCCGATCCCGCCCACGGTTCCCAGGATGACCGGCAGCGACAGGACGGGATAGGGCGCCTCGACCCCGCCGATGTAGTGGTAGAGCGTCGCCACGCTCGTCGAGGCGAAGCACAGCAGGAACCCGTAGAAGGTCATGTGGTGGAAGCGCCGCCGCCAGGGCGTCGGCCGTTCCGTCACCACGCCGCAGCCGTCGCCCCCGCCGTCGAGGTAGCGCAACTCGCCCGCATCCCGCAGCGCCTGCCCGAAGGCGCGCAGGGAGGGCGCCTTCCCGCCCGAGAACCGCCAGAACCGCCGCACCGGCCACAGGATGCCGAGGATCGCCCAGAGGAACGCCGCCCCGAAAAGCCAGGCCATCGCGTCGTGCGGCATGATTGCGTAGAACGCCCCCTCCCCCGTCACGGTGCCGAACATCACCTCCGGATCCGACCACGCCATGAAGGCGAAGAGGAACGCCGCCACCGACAGCGCCGCCGCCCAGGCCATCGTCAGCCCGTTGCGCTGCAGCGCGGGCGCCATCGCGCCGGGGACCATGTGCCGCCCCCAGCTTTCCGCCCGAAGCTGCGTCATCGTCTGCGGCACGTTCACGCCGAATTCGTGCGGCGGGGCGTACTGGCAGTCGTGATAGCAGGCCCCGCAATTGTGGCAGAGGTTGGCGAGGTAATCGAGGTCGCCCGCCGCGAAGTTCCGCCGCAGCTCCATCGCCGGGAACATCGCGCAGAGCCCTTCGCAATAGCGGCATGCGTTGCAGATCCGCATGAGACGCTCGGCCTCTTCCTGCGCCGCCGTGAGCGGGATGGGGGCCTCGTGGCTCCAGCCCGCATGGGTCCCGTCAGCCGACATTGGCCGCCTCCTGTCCCGCGACATGGCCGAAGACCGCGCCGATCGTCATGCCGATTCCGGCCAGATAGCCCTGGCCGAGGATGTTGCCGGCCATGATCTCTCCGGCCGCGAACATGTTGGGGCTGGGCCCCTGCTGCATCATGATCCGCGCCTGCCGGTCCACCTTGACGCCGAGGTAGGTGAAGGTGATGCCGGGGCAGAGCGGATAGGCCTGGAACGGCCCCTGCTCGATCTTCCGCGCCCAGTGCGTCTTGGGCGGGTGGATGCCTTCGGTCACGCAATCGTCCAGTTCGTTCGGATCGAAGGTGCCGGGCCGGACGGCCGCGTTGAATTCGTCCACCGTGGCGCGCAGCTTCGCGGGGTCGAGGCCGATGCGCTCGGCCAGCGCCTCCAGCGTCGGCTCCTCGATGGCGGGGAAGATCGACGGCATGAAGAGCCGCGCATCCCGCGCCTCGATGATCGCGTGGGCGATCTGGCCGGGCTCGTTGGCCACGAGGCGGCCCCAGATGGCGTAGCGCTTCGGCCAGAAATCCTCGCCCTCGTCGTAGAAGCGTTCGGCATTGGCGTTCACCACGATCCCGAAGGGGATGCAGTCCAGCCGCGTGGCGATGCCGCCGTCGAATTTCGGCGCCCGGGCGTCGATGGCGACCGCGTGGCACTGGTCGGCCTCGCCGGTCTGCACCGCACCCCGGTCCAGCAGCACGCGCAGCAGCGAGCCCCGGTTCCACGGCGTGCCGCGGATGCGGAAGTTCTCGGCCGCCGGGCCCCAGCCTTCCTTCAGCCATTCGATGTTCGCCTCGAACCCGCCGGCGGCGGCGACGAAGGCCGCGCCCTCGACCCGGTGGGTGATCCCGTCGTGGGTCAGCTCCGCCGCCCGGAAGCGGCCGTCCTCGATGTCCAGATCCGTGACCTCGGTGTCGTAGAGGATCGTGACCCCCAGATCCTCGGCCCGGATGTAGAGCGCGTTCAGCATCGACCGCCCGCCGCCCAGGAAGAAGGCGTTGGTCCGGCTCAGCGACAGCGTCCCGCCCAGCGCCGGCTGGAACCGCACGCCGAGGCCGGTCATCACATCCCACATCTCCTTCGAGCGGCGGATGCAGAACCGGGCCAGCTGTTCGTCGGTCCTGCCCTTGGTGACGCGCAACAGGTCGTCCCAGAGCTCCTCCTCCGGATACGGCCCCGTCAGCACCTCGTTCCCCTCGTCATGGGCGATGCGCATGTTGCGGGTGTGGCGGGTGTTGCCGCCGCGCCAGAACTTCGGCGCGGCCTCGGCCACCAGCACGCGTTTCCCGGCGGCGGCGGCGGTGATCGCCGCCGTCATCGCGGCGTTGCCGCCGCCCGCGACGATCACGTCCCAGGGGCCCTCGGCCAGCCGGGCCAGCGGCGCGGCGAGGCTCATGCCGTCCCGCCCGGGCGCCGGCCCGGCCACGAGCGCAGCGCGGCCCGGCCCCGGGGCGCGGGGGTCGTGGTCTGCATCCGGTCGTTCTCCCTGTCCGCGTGCCGGCCCTTCACCGGGCCGGCGTTTCGGTATACCAATTTCCGGTGCAGGTTTGCCATGCCGGGCGCGGAGTGCAAGGGGAACCTGCGCAGGGGCCGGAATTCGCCCGCATGTCAGATGCTTGCCCTGCCGCCGGTTGCGAAGGTGGCGGCGGGGGCCTAGGGTCCGCGCAGGTGAACCGGAGCGCGGGAGGTGCGGCAGGTGACGAAGATCGGATTCGCGGGGCTCGGCGTGATGGGAGAGCCCATCTGCCGCAACATCGTCACCGGATCCGGGGCGGAGGCATGGGTCTTCGACCTGAACCCCGCGCCGCTGGAGCGCATGGCCGGTCACGGCGCCAGGATCGCCGGATCCGTGGGCGAGATGGCGCAGGAGGTCGACATCCTCTTCCTGTCGCTGCCCGGCGGGCCGCAGGTCGAGGCGGTGGCGCTCGGCGAGGACGGGATCCTGGAAAGCGGCCGGTCCGGGCTGACGGTCGTGGACACGACCACCGCGCCGGTGGGCCTGACCCGCGAGATCGCGGCAGAGCTTGCGCCGCACGGCATCACCTGGGTCGACGCGCCGGTCGCGCGGACCCGTGCGGCGGCCGAGGCGGGGACGCTGTCGATCATGGTCGGCGGCAGCGCGGAGGCCTTCGCGACGGTGCGCCCCTGGCTCGACCACGCGGCGGAGGAGGTCACCCATTGCGGCGACACGGGCTGCGGCCAGGTTGCCAAGATCATGAACAACATGGTGCTGTTCCAGACCGTCGTGGCGCTGAGCGAGGCGCTGGCGCTCGGCCGGGCCGCCGGGATGGACGGCGGGCTGCTGTTCGAGGTGATGTCGAAGGGATCGGCCGACAGTTTCGCGCTGCGCAACCACGGGATGAAGGCGATGGTGCCGGGCGAGTTCCCGGAGGTCGCCTTCCCGGTGGATTACGCGCTGAAGGACGTCAGCTACGCGCTGGACCTCGCCCGCGAGGCCGGGATCGACGCCCCCGGCGCAACGCTGGCCGAGGCGCGGCTGAAGGTGGCGCACGCGGCGGGGCTGGGGCGCGAGTACTTCCCGACGCTGTCGAAGGTGACGGGGAAGTAGGGCGCAGGGCCGGGACGGGGGAGGTGGGCAGAATGCCGACCCTGCGGATCTGCCGCCATCGTTCTTGTGGGCCATGCCGCAAGGCCGACCCGGGCAGTCCGGGCGACCGGCCCCGGGCCGCGCCCGGCTCTCCCCCAGGCCGCCACGTCCCTCAGGACAGACCACGGGTAAAGTCGCGACGGTCGTGAAGCGCCCTACCCCTTCGCGACCAGCGCCATCAGCGTCTCGAACTCCTCGCCGTCGCTGCGGTACGCCTCGAACAGGCGCTCGTAGAGCCCTGCCACGGCGGTATGGATGCCGCTCTCCGGCAGGTCCGCGCCGATGAACTCGGATATCTCGTGCATCTCGGAGACCCACCGGCCGGACTTCGGCAGCATGTCGGGAATCCCCCGCGCGAAGCCCTTCGCCAGATGCGGCTGGCTGTCCGCCAGCTCGGCCATCAGCCGCTCCTCGACCCCGGCCCGCGCGGCCGCCAGCATCATCGTCGCGCCGAGCGCGGCCAGGCCCTTGGTGATCCCCGCATAGGACAGCTTCAGCGCCGAGGCCTCGCCGGTTCCGCCGTGCAGCGCCTCGGTGCGCAGCCCGTAGGCCGAAAGCCCCGCCGCTTCCTTCGCGCCGGGGCCGGAGAGATAGAAGATCGGCTCCTTCGCCCCGTCCGGTGCGGGCGTCCTCGGCGGCGGGCCGACGATCCCGCCGTCCGAGAAGCGCAACCCCGCGCCCTCGGCCAGGGCCGCGATGCGCTGCGCCCTCGCCGGGGTGATCGCGTTCAGATCGACGTAGAGCGCCGTCGTCCCGCGGGCCTGTGCCGCGGCCGCCACCCGCTCGGCCGTCGATTCGGCGAATTCGGGCGAGACGACGGACAGGATCATGTCGGTGCCCGGCAGGTCGTCCCAGGCGCACTCCACCATCCCGGCGGCGGCGGCGCGGTCGCGGCTGGCCCTGGAGCGGCCCTCCAGCGGCACGACGACCTTCGCGCCGCGGGCGGCGAGGCGGCCGCCGATGCCCGCGCCCATGGCGCCGGGCGCGGTCAGGGCGATGGTGATGGGGTTGGGCATGATGGGTCCTCCCGTGGGGTCAGCGCGGCGCGACCCTGCGCCGCTCGTCCATCGGGACCGCCCGTGCCGCCGTGTGTCAAGCGCGGGGTGGGGTGGGGGGCAAGTCCGGCGGGCAGGCCCCTCCCCGGCCCCTTGCCGTAGCGGCAAGGAGCGACGGGCGGAAATGGACCGTCCCTCCCCTGCACGAGGGAGGGAACGGAAGACGTGGCGCGGCGTCAGGGTCCGGGCAGACCGGAACGCCGGCCCGGACATCCGACCGCCCCCCCGGGCGAAGCGTCGGGGAGGGGGCAGCGCGTCCGAGGCTCCGGGACACCCGTCCGGAATTGTCCGCGATCGCCACCCCGGCCGGAGGAGCACCCGCGCCCGGACCCGCGCAAGCCGAAAGGCTCAGGCCACCTCCTCGCCCAGGAAGCCGCCCGACTGACGCGCCCAGAGGCCGGCATAGACCCCGCCGCGCGCCAGCAGCGCCTCGTGGGTGCCGTCCTCGATGACCCGGCCGCGGTCCAGCACCACGATCCGGTCCATCTGCGCGATGGTCGACAGCCGGTGCGCGATGGCGATCACCGTCTTGCCCTGCATCACGCCGTAGAGCGTGCCCTGGATCGCCGCCTCGACCTCCGAATCCAGCGCCGAGGTCGCCTCGTCCAGGATCAGGATCGGCGCGTCCTTCAGGATCACCCGCGCCAGCGCGATCCGCTGCCGCTGCCCGCCCGACAGCTTCACCCCGCGCTCGCCGACCTGCGCGTCGTAGCCGGTGCGCCCCTTCGGGTCCGACAGGCCGAGGATGAAGTCGTGCGCCTCGGCCCGCCGCGCCGCCGCTTCCATCTCGGCCCCGGTCGCCTCCGGCCGGCCGTAGAGGATGTTCGCCCGCACCGACCGGTGCAGGAGCGAACTGTCCTGGCTGACCATGCCGATCTGGCGGCGCAGGCTGTCCTGGGTCACCCGGCCGACGTCCTGACCGTCGATCAGGATGCGCCCCGATTCCACATCGCGGAAGCGCAGCAGCAGGTTGACGAGGCTAGACTTGCCCGCACCCGACCGGCCCACGAGGCCGACGCGCTGCCCGGGCGGGATGGTCAGGGACACGCCGTCCAGCCCGCCCTGCCCCTTGCCGTAGTGGTGCGACACACGGTCGAAGACGATCTCGCCCCGGTTCAGCCGCAGCGCCGGCGCGCCGGGCCGGTCGACCACCGCATGATCCCGCGCGATCGAGCGCAGCCCCTCGCGGATCACCCCGGCATGTTCGAACAGCCGGATGGTGACCCACATGATCCAGCCGGACATGCCGTTCAGCCGCACCGTCAGCGCCAGCGCCGCCGAGACCTGGCCGATGGTCGCCGCGCCGTCCGACCAGAGCCAGATGGCCGGGCCCACGACGCCGACGATCAGCAGCCCGTTCAGCACGTTCAGGCCGAAGGTCATCTCGGTCATCAGCCGCAGGAAGCGCTGGAACCGCAGCCGCAGGCGCTTCATCGCGCTGAGCGCCCAGTCCGCCTCCCGCGCGTTGTGGGCGAAGAGCTTCACCGTCTCGATGTTGGTGTAGGCGTCCACCACCCGCCCGGTGGCGAGCGAGCGGGCGTCCGAATGCCGCTCGGAGGCCGAGGCGACGCGCAGCGCGATCCACCGGACATAGGCGACGTAGAGCGCCAGCCAGATCAGCAGCGGCACCACCAGAACCGGCGTCACGTCGCCGAGGATCAGCGCCGCGCCGAGGATGTAGCTGGCGGCGTACCAGAGCGCCTCGAAGACGCAGTAGATGCTGTCCTCGACGGCCGGGCCCATCTGCATGACCCGGTTCGACAGCCGCCCCGCGAAATCGTTCTGGAAGAACGAGGACGACTGGCCCAGCATGTGCTTGTGCGCCCGCCACCGCGCCTGTTCGCTCAGGTTGGAGCTGAGCGTCTGCCCCAGCAGCAGCGCGTTCAGCCCGATCAGCAGCGGCCGCAGGATCAGGATGAAGAGCGCGACCAGCAGCGCCTCCAGCCCGTGCTGCGCCCAGAACGTCGCGGCGCCGGTGCCGGTCATCAGGTCGATCAGCCGCCCGCCGTACCAGATCAGCCCGCCCTCGACGAGCGCGACGACGAGTCCCGACAGTGCCAGCCACGGCACGAGGTGCCGGAACGGCGCGATCTGGGTGCGCAGGTAGGCCCACAGATCGGCGGGCGGGGTCCGTTCGTCGAACGGGGCGAAGGGGTTCACGAGGGATTCGAAGAAGCGGTACATGCGGCCCTCCATGGGGCGAGACGGGCAGGTCGTGGGGGAAGCGAATGGCGGATGGGTCGGCGCGACCCGTCCATCACCGAGGCACGGGCGGTCAGGCCAGTGGTTGGAACCTCGGGGATCGTGTCATTCGCATGCCTCCTGCATGTATCCTGCGGACCGGATAGCCCGGATCGGCCGCTTTGCCAAGGGTGGAATCGCACGGGCTGCCGCAGGCCGGCCGACATCCGCAGGCGGGAGCGCCGGGGAAGGCGCGAGGCAATGGCAAGGCGGGGGAGTGAGGGGGAGCATCGAGGGGAGGCATCACAAGAGCCTTGGGGGGAGCCGTCATACTAGGGCCTGACCCGAGGATCTCCGTCCCCTCGCACCTGCGCCGGCCGACATCGCCATCAGGCGCGGAAGACGACAGATCCTCGGGTCGAGCCCGAGGATGACGTGAAACCATAAGCCACGCTGCGAGCGTTCGCCGATGACGAACGCAAACGCGGGAGGCGGAGTCGCCGGCCGGACCACCGCGCCCTGTACTCACCACCAACGCCCTGCCCTCACCGCCAGCGCCCTGCCCTCACCGGCGCCGCCCTCACCGGCGGCGGGCCAGCCAGACGGTCGCGCCGCCGCAGTCGGGGTCGTTCTCCACGTGGTCGACAACGTCGAAGCCGGCGCGGTCCAGCAGGTCGCGGTAGCCGGCGGGCGAGAGGCTGCCGTGGTAGAGCGGCTGGCCCTCGAACGTGCCGATCCGTTCGCACTCTTCGGTCCCGCTGGTGAACATCAGCGCCGCGCCCGGCCGGGTCAGCCCTGCGAAGCGGGCAATTGTCGCCGGCTGGTCGTCCGGCGGCAGATGGAAGAAGCTGTGCCAGGCCAGAACGCCGTCGAAGCGGCCCAGCGACGGCAGGCGGCGCATGTCGGCATGGATCCAGCGCTGCTCGGGCAGCCGGACCCGCGCCCTGTCGATCATCGCGCGGGCGCCGTCGATCCCGGTGATCCGGCAGCCCCGCGCCACCAGATAGTCGGCCATCGGCGCGCCGGTGCCGCAGCCGAGGTCCAGCACCGCACCGCCCGCCTCGGGCAGGACCGACAGGAACGCGTCCAGCCAGCCGCGCTCCATCAGGCCGGTGTCGCGGTGATGCTCGAACGCGGCGGCGTGGCGGTCGTAGATCTCGGTGACGCGGTCGGCGGCGCTGTCGGGCATGGGGTCAACCGCTGGCGGCTGGCGGCATCGGGCGGCGCGACGGGCAGGGGCGCGTCGCGCAGCCGGGGCTCAGCCGTTCAGCTTCGCCTCCAGCGCGGCGATCCGGGCCTCGAGCGCCGCGTTCTCCTCGCGCGCCTTCTGGGCCATGGCGCGGACGGCGTCGAATTCCTCGCGCGTGACGAGGTTCCGCTCGGCCAGCCAGCGGTCGATCATCGAGTTGAAGGCGGTCTCCGCCTCGGTCTTCGCGCCCTGGGCGACACCCATGGCATTGGTCATCAGCTGCGACATGTCGTCGAAGAATTTCGAGCGGGTCTGCATCGGGGCCTCCGGAATAGCGTTTCGGGATATATGGTCGCCCCCGCCCCGGCACGCAAGGACGGGAGGCGCAGCGCCACGCCGGCCGGGGGCGATGCCGCGGGCCGAAGCGGCCCGGCGAATACCCGGGCGCGAGGTCATCCCCGGGCCTGCCCCGAGGATTTCCCTCCTCCCGCCGCGAGACCGGGAACCCGGCGCATCGGCAACGGACCTCCACCCCGCGTTCCCGACGGTCATCCTCGGGCCCGACCCGAGGATCCCCCGGTTCACGAGACACACCGCCCGATCCCTCGGCACCGGACGGCGCGCGTCCCTCTCGCCACCGCGCCCACGGGCCAGCCTTCCGCGCAACGGCCCGTCCCGACGCCCGCCTCTGGCCGCGTCACGCAAGCTTCACGCCGCCCCCGTCGCGGCGCGGTTGACTTCCCTGCCCGGCCCGCGACAGATGGCGCCATGCAGGCGGCCATTCCCTTCCCGGACATCGGACCCGAGATCTTCTCGGTCACGCTCTTCGGCATGGACTTCGCGCTGCGCTGGTACGCGATGGCCTACGTCGTGGGCATCTTCATCGGCTTCCTGCTGGCCAGGCGCGCACTGAAGACGCCGCGCCTGTGGGCCGGAAACACCGCGCCGATGACGCCGCAGCAGCTGGAGGACTACCTCTTCTGGCTGGTGCTCGGCATCGTCATCGGCGGGCGGCTGGCCTTCGTGGCGATCTACCAGCCTGCCTACTACATGGCCAATCCGGCCGAGATCCCGATGCTGTGGCAGGGCGGCATGGCCTTCCACGGCGGCTTTCTGGGCGTCGGGCTGGCCACCTGGATCTGGTGCAGCCGGAACGGGGTCTCCATCGGCTCCGCCGCCGACGTGATCGGCATGGCGACACCGCCCGCGATCCTGCTGGGACGGGCCGCCAACTTCATCAACAACGAGCTCTGGGGCCGTCCCACCGACATGCCCTGGGGCGTGATCTTTCCCGGCCCCGCGGCGCAGGACTGCCCGGGGGTCGAGGGGCCCTGCGCCCGCCATCCCTCGCAGCTCTACGAGGCGGGGCTGGAGGGGCTGGTGCTGGGGCTGATCCTGATCGTCGCCGCCTGGCGCTTCGGCGCGCTGAAGGTGCGGTGGCTGGTGACCGGCATGTTCATCGCGGGCTACGGGCTCTCGCGCTTCGTGGTGGAGTTCTTCCGCCTCGCGGATGCGCAGTTCATCACGCCGGACAATCCCTGGGGCCATGTCGTCCGCCTGACCGACACGATCGGGCTGACCATGGGCCAGCTGCTGTCGCTGCCGATGGTGGCCGTCGGCCTCGCCGTGATCGCCTTCGCCCTGTCGCGCCGCCCGCGCGCCGCGGCCGGCCGCGCCCGGGACGCATGAGCGCGCCGACGCCCCTCGCCCGCCATCTCGCCGCCCGCATCGCCGCCGAGGGGCCGCTGACCCTGGCCGACTACATGGCCGAATGCCTGATGAACCCGCACCACGGCTACTACGCCACCCGCGATCCTCTGGGCGCGGCGGGCGATTTCACCACCGCGCCCGAGATATCCCAGATGTTCGGAGAGCTGATCGGCCTCTGCCTCGCGCAGGCCTGGCTGGATCAGGGCAGTCCGGAGCGGATCGTGCTGGCCGAGCTTGGCCCCGGCCGCGGCACGCTGATGGCCGACCTGCTGCGCGCCGCCCGCGCGGTGCCGGGCTTCGCCCGCGCGGCCGAGGTCTGGCTGGTCGAGACCTCGCCCGCCCTGCGCCGCGTCCAGGCCGACACCCTGGCCGGGCACACGGACGCCGTCATCCGCTGGGCCGACGGCCTTGCGCAGGCGCCCGAGGCGCCGCTCTACCTCGTCGCCAACGAATTCCTCGACGCGCTGCCGATCCGGCAGTTCCGGCGCGCCGGCGACGGCTGGCGCGAGACCATGGTCGGCCTGGCGCCGGACGGCGAGACCCTGCAACCCGGCGCCGGCCCCCTCACCCGGTTCGACGCGCTGGCGCACCGGCTGGAGGACACCGCCGAGGGCGACATCGTCGAGACCTGCGCCCCCGCCACCGCCGTCGCCGCCGAGATCGGCCGCCGGATCGCCGCGCACGGCGGGGCGGCGCTGCTGATCGACTACGGCGACTGGCGCTCGCTCGGAGACACCTTCCAGGCGCTGCGCGATCACCGGACGGCCGATCCGTTCGCCGCGCCGGGCCTTGCGGACCTCACCGCCCACGTGGATTTCGAGCCGCTGGCGCAGGCCGCCGCCCCGGCCGCGCATTCGCGGCTGACCCCGCAGGGGATGTTCCTCGAACGGCTGGGCATCGCGCAGCGGGCCGAGCGGCTGGCGCAGGGGCTTTCGGGCGACGCGCTTGCCGGTCACGTCGCCGCACATCGCCGCTTGACCCACCCGGCGGAAATGGGAACGCTCTTCAAGGTGCTCGCCCTCCATCCCGAAGATTGCCCGCCCCCGCCGGGGCTGGAGCCCGCAAGGCCCGATAGATGACGCTGGAAATACTGACCTCCGACCTGCTGTCCCCGGTCCGCCACGGGTTCTTCACCCGCCGCGGCGGCGCGTCATCGGGGATCTTCGAGGGGCTGAACTGCGGCCGCGGCTCGTCGGACCAGGCCGAGATCGTGGCGATCAACCGCGCCCGCGTCGCCCGCGCGATGGAGGCCGAGCCGGAGGCGATGCGCGGCGTCCATCAGGTGCATTCCGCCCGCGTCGCGGTGGCCACGCCGGACGAGACGGAGCCGAGCGAAGCCGACGCGCTGGTCACCGACCGGCCGGGACTGGTGCTGACGGTGCTGGCGGCCGATTGCCAGCCGGTCCTCTTCGCCGATCCCGAGGCCGGGGTGATCGGCGCCGCCCATGCCGGCTGGCGCGGCGCGCTCGACGGGGTGCTGGAGGCGACGGTCGCGGCGATGGAGGATCTGGGCGCCGAGCGCGGCCGCATCCGCGCCGCCATCGGCCCGGCGATCAGCCAGGCGGCCTACGAGGTCGGGCCGGAGTTTCTGGAAACCTTCGTGGACGAAGATCCGGACAACGCGCGGTTCTTCGTCAACGGCACGGGCGACCGGTATCTGTTCGACCTGCCCGGCTACGGCCTGCACCGGCTGCGCGGCGCCGGGGTGGGCGAGGCGGAATGGATCCGTCACTGCACCTATGCCGATCCCGACCGCTTCTATTCCTACCGACGCACGACGCACCGGCAGGAAGCCGATTACGGCCGCCTGATCTCGGCCATCCGGCTGTAGCCGGTCCCGCCGCCTTTGCCCGAGGGCCCGCGGCCGCCGGCGGGTCTGCCGGAATCCGGCCGGATTGGGGCGGCTCTTGTCCCGCCCCTGCCGCATTCCGCCGCGCCCTGCCCGCCGCAGCCCTTGTTCGCCTGATCCCGCGGCGCCGCAAGCGGGTACGGCCACCGCATTCCGCGGCGTCCGGATTCCCGAAAATTGTCCCGATCCGCGCCGAAACGGGCCGCATTGCGGGGGCACAGTGTGGGCATCGGCGCCAGAGAGAGCAACGTGCGCCGCAACAAGAGGGTAGAGTGGAAATGCAGACGAAACAGCGCCGCTGGATGGCATCCGTGATCGCCGCCGCGAAGACCGACACCCCGGCCATGCCCTGGGCCCGCGGCCACCGCCGCGCGATCGCCGCGCGCCGCGCCGGCGCCGCCGTGGCACGGCCTGCCCGCAAGGCGGCCTGACCGGCGCCGCCCGGGCCGGGCCCGGGTTGCCGCAGCGCCACAGGTGTGCCGGTGATTCGTCGCGAATGTGGCCGCAATGTGGCCGATTTCGCCGACGGACCAGCACAAAGCGGCGCCGGCTGTCCGGATTGCCTGCCGTGCCATCGACAATCCCGCCGGATCTTTGACTTTTCGCCGACTTTTCGGCAGATTTCTTCGGGAACACATAGCTGTCCGTTCGTCGTTGCTGGTGGGGGCCAGCTTCGGATGTGACACCCGGATCAAGGGTATTCACATGACGATCTCCCCCGCCTTCGGGCGCGCCAAGGCCTCGCCCCTTCTTCCCGTCAAGCGCCGCGCGCCGCTGATGCGCCGATACGAGACGCAGTGGCTGGACGGCCGCGGTCAGGCCCGCGTGTCCGAGACCCTCGCCCCCGCGACGGCGGAATTCGAAAGCGCCTTCAACGCCTTCGCCCATGGCTCCGCGATCATGACCCCCGATGGCCCTCGGGCGGTTCAGGATCTGCGCCCCGGAATGTCGGTCGAGACCCTGGAACACGGGACCCAGCCCGTGGTCTGGATCGGGTCGATGCTGATGGTGCCCGGCGCGCCGGTGGAGGACCCGGACCAGGCCCGGCTCTTCCGCATCATGGCCGACCGCTTCGGCCCCTCGCGGCCCGGCGCCGACCTGCTGGTCGGTCCCGGCGCGCGGCTGCTGCACCGCCCGGCGGCGCTGCGCGATCAGGGCAAGCGGGCGACCGCGCTGACCCATCTGTCGGAATTCGCCGACGGCGAGAGCGTCTTCGCCGTCAGCCCGCCGGCCCCGGTCGAGACCTTCCACCTCTGCCTCGGCCGCCACGCGACAATCTTCGCGGAGGGCCTCGGGGTCGAGAGCTTCCACCCCGGATACGACCTGGAGGAGCGGCTGAGCCGGCCCGAGCTGTCGCTGTTCCTGAACTTCTTCCCGCATGTCGACGAGCCCGCCGATTTCGGGCTGATGGCGCACCAGCGCCTGTCGATCCGCGCGATGCTGGACGTCGACGCCGCCTGATCGGGCGGCATCGCACCAGAGCCCTGCCCCGCCCGCTCTCCGGCGGGGCCGGACCGCACCGCCCGACCGGCCGGCCCCGTCACCTGCCGCCGGTCAGGCGGTGCGGCGCAACCGTTCCTCAAGAACGTCGAAGGGGACGCCCGGCTGATCCTTGGCGCAGCGGATCACGAGGCTGGTCTTGACGCTGGCGACGTTCTCGGCCGCCGTCAGCTCCTCGGTCAGGAAGGTCTGGAAGGTCGACAGGTCGGGCGACACGCATTTCAGGATGAAATCCACCTCGCCGTTCAGCATGTGACATTCGCGGACCAGCGACCAGGCCCGGCAGCGGTTCTCGAACTTCACCAGATCGGCCTCGGCCTGGCTCTGCAGGCCGACCATGGCGAAGACCTGCACCTCGAATCCCAGCTCGCGGGTGTCGACCTCGGCGTGATAGCCCCTGATGTAGCCCTGCTCCTCCAGCGTGCGGACGCGGCGCAGGCAGGGCGGGGCCGAGATGCCGACGCGGCGTGCCAGTTCCACATTGGTCATGCGCCCGTCGGCCTGAAGCTCGGACAGGATGTGACGGTCGATCTCGTCGAGACGGTTGCTGGCCATGCGAGCGCTCCCCCGGGCTCACCGGGCGCGGGCCCGGATTTGCGGTTGTTATAGCATCGCCCATGCCGCGCGCAACAATGTTTCGCCCCTCGGCAAGATTCTTCGCGGGGGGTCGCGCGGCCCGGGGGCTCTGCCGAGGACCTTCCGGCAGGAAGTTCCGGCAGACTCCTGCGGGCGGCCCCTGGCCGCCATGCCCCGCACACATGGCGCTGCTGTTGCGCCGCGCCGCCACGCGTCCTAGATAGCCGGGACCGAAAGGCGCACCGCCGGGGGACATGCCATGGACAAGACGCGCAAGACGAAGGTTCTGATCATCGGGTCCGGTCCGGCCGGCTATACCGCCGGCGTCTACGCCGCGCGCGCCATGCTGGAGCCGATCCTCGTGCAGGGGATCGAGCCCGGCGGCCAGCTGACCACCACCACCGAGGTCGAGAACTGGCCCGGCGACACCGAGGTGCAGGGCCCCGACCTGATGGTCCGGATGGAGGCCCACGCGAAGGCCATGGGCTGCGAGATCATCGGCGACATCATCTCGGATCTCGACCTGTCGCAACGGCCCTTCGTCGCGAAGGGCGACTCGGGCACGGAATACGTGGCGGACGCGGTGATCCTGGCGACGGGCGCGCGGGCGAAATGGCTGGGGCTCGAGTCGGAGGAGGCCTTCAAGGGCTTCGGAGTCTCGGCCTGCGCCACCTGCGACGGCTTCTTCTACCGCGGGCAGGAGATCGTGGTGATCGGCGGCGGCAACACCGCCGTGGAAGAGGCGCTGTTCCTGACGAATTTCGCCAGCAAGGTCACGCTGATCCACCGTCGCGACGAGCTTCGCGCCGAGAAGATCCTGCAGGACCGCCTGCGGAAGAACCCGAAGATCGAGACGCTGTGGCATCACGTCCTCGAGGAGGTCGTGGGCGAGGACAATCCGAAGGGCGTGTCCGCCGTGCGGGTCCGCCATGTCGATACCGACGAGGTGACGGAGATTCCGGCCAAGGGCGTCTTCATCGCCATCGGCCACGCGCCCGCCTCGGAGCTGGTGAAGGATCAGCTGGAGCTGCACAACGGCGGTTACGTGGTGGTGAAGCCGGGATCCACCGAGACCTCGATCCCGGGAGTCTTCGCCGCCGGGGACCTGACCGACCACAAGTACCGCCAGGCGGTGACCAGCGCCGGAATGGGCTGCATGGCCGCCCTCGATGCGGAGAAGTTCCTCGCCGAGGTCGGAGAGGACAGCGGCAAGGACGAGACCCTGCCGCTCGGCTACGGCGCCCCGGAGGACGAGGGCGAGGCCCAGACCGCCTGACGGATCGGAAACGCTCCGACATTTCCCGCCGCGACCCGGCGCGCCCTGCGCCGGGACCGGAATCGCCGGCTCCGCCGACTGCGGGATTGTCTGCCGATCGGCATCAATTCATCCCGAAATCGGAAAAGGGCTTTTCCGCGCCTGCGAGATGTGAAATGCGTTCAGCCGTGAACGAACTTCGAGTCACCCGATGCCGGCCCTGAAGACCCAACCCATCTCGGACGAGGAAGGCGAGCTCTTCCGTCTGCTGCGCCAGGTCGATCTGGCGCCGGACGCGTCGCAGCGCACCATCGCCTCGGCGCTCGGGGTGTCGCTCGGGCGCCTCAACGCGCAGCTGCGCGCGGCGGCCGAGGCCGGGTTCATCCGGTTCGGCGAGCGCAGCGGCCCGGATCGCCGCCAGCGTGTCGCCTACGCACTCACCTCGCGGGGCGCGGCCGAGAAGGCGCGGCTGACCGACCGGTTCCTCGCGCGGAAATTTGTCGAGTACCAATCCCTTCATGCCGAACTGACCGGGTCCGGCGTGGCTCTCATAGCCTTGAACGACAGGACGTCCCTCATGCAGAACAACCTTGCACCGATCCCCGAGCTCTACGTCTCGTACGACAGCGCCCAGAAACTGAAGATGGAAGCCGCCGAGCTGACCAGCTGGGATCTGACCCCGCGCCAGATCTGCGACCTCGAGCTGCTGATGAACGGCGGCTTCAACCCGCTGAAGGGCTTCCTGTCCGAAGCCGATTACGACGGCGTGGTGGAGAACATGCGCACCGCCGACGGCGCGCTGTGGCCGATCCCGATCAATCTCGACGTGTCCGAGAAATTCGCCGAGAGCCTGGAGATCGGTCAGGACATCGCCCTGCGCGACCAGGAGGGCGTGATCCTCGCCACGATGACCGTCACCGACCGCTGGACCCCGGACAAGGCGAAAGAGGCGAAGCACGTCTTCGGCGCCGACGATCTGGCGCATCCGGCCGTGAACTACCTGCACAACCACGCGGGCAATGTCTATCTGGGCGGCCCCGTCACCGGCATCCAGCAGCCGGTGCACTACGACTTCCGCGCCCGCCGCGACACGCCGAACGAGCTGCGCGCCTTCTTCCGCAAGATGGGCTGGCGCCGCGTCGTGGCCTTCCAGACCCGCAACCCGCTGCACCGCGCGCACCAGGAACTGACCTTCCGCGCCGCCAAGGAAGCCCAGGCCAACCTGCTGATCCACCCGGTCGTCGGCCTGACCAAGCCGGGCGACGTCGACCATTTCACCCGCGTCCGCTGCTACGAGGCGGTGCTGGACAAGTACCCGGGCTCGACCACCTCGATGAGCCTGCTGAACCTGGCCATGCGCATGGCCGGCCCGCGCGAGGCCGTCTGGCACGGGATCATCCGCCGCAACCACGGCTGCACCCATTTCATCGTCGGCCGCGACCATGCCGGCCCGGGCAAGAACAGCCAGGGCGAGGATTTCTACGGCCCCTACGATGCCCAGGACCTGTTCCGGGAGCATCAGGAGGAAATCGGCATCGAGATGGTCGATTTCAAGCACATGGTCTACGTGCAGGAACGCGCCCAGTACGAGCCCAACGACGAGATCGAGGACAAGGACAACGTCACGATCCTGAACATCTCGGGCACCGAACTGCGGCGCCGTCTCCAGGAAGGCCTGGAGATCCCGGAATGGTTCTCGTTCCCCGAGGTCGTGGCCGAACTGCGCAAGACGCGCCCGCCGCGTTCGCAGCAGGGGTTCACGGTGTTCTTCACCGGCTTCTCGGGCTCGGGCAAGTCGACCATCGCCAACGCGCTGATGGTGAAGCTGATGGAAATGGGCGGCCGTCCGGTGACGCTGCTGGACGGTGACATCGTGCGGAAGAACCTCTCGTCCGAGCTGGGCTTCTCGAAGGAGCATCGCGACCTGAACATCCGCCGCATTGGCTATGTCGCGTCCGAGATCACGAAGAACGGCGGCATCGCCATCTGCGCACCGATCGCGCCCTACGCGGCCACCCGCCGCGCGGTCCGCGAGGAGATCGAGCAGTACGGCGCGTTCCTGGAAATCCACGTCGCCACCTCGCTGGAGGAATGCGAACGCCGTGACCGCAAGGGGCTCTACAAGCTGGCGCGGGAAGGCAAGATCAAGGAATTCACCGGAATCTCCGACCCCTACGACGTGCCCGAGCATCCCGAGCTGCGGGTCGAGACGGAAGGCACCGACGTCGACAACTGCGCGCATCAGGTGATCCTGAAGCTGGAAAGCATGGGCCTGATCGCCGCGCACTGAACGCGGCGCAGGCGCCCGACGTGACAACGCCCGCGGCAGGTGCCGCGGGCGTTTCGCGTTGCGGGGGTGGCGTCAGCCCTGCTCGCCCCGGGGCGAGCGGATTGGTCCTTCGCCCGAAGGCCGCAGCGACGGCGCGGCTGAGGGCGCGGCGGGAAAGCCCCCGGTCCTCGGCGCGACCGAGACACCGCCGGAGGGATCCCTTTCGCCGCGACCGCGGCCCTGACCCCTGCGGCCGCCGCCCCGGCCGGTGCCCCCGCCATCGGATCCACCGTCGGTTCCGCTGCCCGCCAGCGTGCCCAGCAGCGCCGGCTCGATCCCGCCGCGGGCGCTGCCGGTGACGAAGACCACGTTGCCGCCGTTCTCGGATGCCGTCGTCACCGCCTCCATCTCGTTCACCGACATGAAGAATTCCAGCGCGTCCTTCGAGGTCAGCCCGGTCTGTCGGTGAAGCGGCGCAGGGCGTCCGCGTTGCCCTCGGCGATGATACCGCGGAAGGCGGCATAGGCCTCGCCCTTGATCCGCAGCGACTCGCCCTCGGCCTGGGCGGCGGCGACGGCCTTGATCCGCAGCGCCTCGCCCTCGTTCGTCGCGGCCTCCTTCAGGCGCTGCGCGGCGATCACCCGGTCGAAGGCCTCGCGCAGCTCGACCGAGGGCTGCGGATCGTCCACCAGCACGTTCTCGATGGTGAAGCCGAACTCGCTCATCCGGTCCGCCAGCGTGCGCTCCACGTCGGATTCGAAGGCGTCGCGCGACCGGAACAGGTCGTCGAAGGTCATCAGCGAGGCGGTGGAGCGGACCTGGTTCACCACGTAGGACCGGATCTGCGACACCGGATCGTCGAGGCGGTAGTAGGCGTCGCGCTCGCCGCCCGGCTTGACGGCGAACTGCACCCGGATCGGGACCACGACGAAGGCGTTGTCCGCGCTCTTGACGCCCACGTCCTCGGCGATCTCGCGGACGCGGAGAGAGAAGTTGCCGGTGGCGGTCTGGATCGGCCAGGGCAGCTTGAACGACAGCCCCGCCCCGCGGACCGAGCTGAAGCGGCCGAAGGTCTCGATCAGGCGGACGTTCTGCTGGCGGGTGATGACGATCATCGACGGCAGCAGCGCGAGGAAGACGAGAAGGGCGACGACCGCCCAGATCATGGTGTCGGTGGCGAATGTCGACATGGGCTGTGCCTTTCCTGAACCGGGACGGTAGGCCATTCAACACCGGATCGCGCCCCGGCGGAATGCCCGACATGCCGATACGCGGCCCTCAGCCGCCGGACAGCAGCAGCCGCGCCGCCCGGATTTCCAGATCCGTGAAGGCCGCGGCGTCCCGGCGCGCGGCCTCCAGCGCCGGCAGACGGGCGGCGTAATCCGCCTCGGACATGGCGGCCAGGGCGGCGCGGATGTCGTCCGCGGTGTCGCACAGGATCACGCCGCTTGTGTCGACGTGATCGCCGATGTTCGGGCAGCCCCAGTAGATCGGCACCGTCAGACAGAGCAGCGCATCGATCAGCTTCTCGCTGAAGTAATCGGGTTCGCGCACGTTCTCGATCACGATCGAGTAGCGGAAGGGCGCGAGGCCGTCGGCCTTCGTCTCGAACGGGCGGTAGCCGCGGCCCATGACGTCGACCGGCAGGCCCTCGGCGCGCACCTCCTCGGCCATCCGGTGGCGCAGGCGGTGGCCGTCCTGCGACCGCTTGCCCGAGGCGATGAGCGAACACATCGCCGTCTTGGTCAGATCGCGCGTTCTCCAGTCCGGCACCCAGGTGGTACCGTAGGGCAGGAAGAGGCCGTTCGGGATCGCCTCCAGCAGTGGCCGGTTGTGGACGAGGACCCGGTGGAACCGCCGGTGGGACCGGCGCAGGCGCGCGAGGTGGCGGGCGTGGATCGCCGCAGGCTCCATCACCATGATCGACACCTTCGCGCGGGTGCCGAAGCCGGGCCGCACGTGGTGGGTGCCGCGCGGCCAGAGCAGCAGGTGATCCGTCGGCGCAAGATCGCGCAGCCGCCCCCCCGCCAGCCGTTCCGGCAGCCCCAGCGGCCAGTCGAGGCTGTCGAGCGGGATCGCGCCGGGGCGCAGGCCGAGCTTGCGGCCGTAGGGCAGGATCGCGAGGGCCGGCCCCGCGTTCGCGGGTTGCCCACCGGGCGGGGCCGAACGGGCATCGGGCGAAGGCGTCGTGCCGCTCATGCCGGGGTCTCCCGGCAGCGCGGGGGCGCGGGGCACCGGCGGCTCACAATTCGACCGTGCCGCGCATGACGACGACGCCCGAGCCGCCGACCTTCACGCCGGAGATGCGCGTCGGCGGGCCCAGCACCTCCACCCGCGCGGACCCGGGGCGGTCCATCCAGTGCCCCTGCTCGGCCGTGAACCGGGCCGAGGCGATGTGGCCGCGCGCCCGGAAATAGGCCGCCATGCAGCCGGTGGCCGATCCGGTGAACGGATCCTCCGGCGGGCTGGGCGGCGGGATCAGCAGGCGCGAGAAGGTGTCGCCGCGCGGCGTGACGCCCTCGGGGACCGTGGCGAAGATCATCAGGAAATCGCATTCCGGCCGGGCGAGCGCGCGCTCGAACATCTCAACGTCCAGCCGCGCGCGGCGCAGGGCGGCAAGGCCTTTAAGCGGCAGGATACAGAAGGGCGAGCCGGTGGAGACGGTCTGCGGATCGTCCAGCACATCGCCCGCCTCCAGCCCCAGGATGGCGGCTATCTCGGCCCGGTCCCACGTGCGGCCGAACTCGGGCGCCGCCTGGGTCATGGTGATGACGGGGATGTCGCCGGTGCTGTCGACCTCTATGGGCATCACGCCCGCGCCGGTTTCCAGCGTGAAGCGGGCCTGCCCGCCTTCGGGCACGACGAGGCCGCGATCGAGAAGGGAGACGACGGTGGCAATGGTCGGATGCCCGGCCATCGGGATCTCTCCGTCGGCCAGATAGAAACGGGCGCCGAAATCGGCGGCGTCGGAGGGGACGAGATAGGCGCATTCGACGAGCTTGGTCTCTCGCACGAAGGCGATGCGTTGCGCGTCGGGAATATGGGCCGCGTCATGGACGACGGCGCAGGGATTGCCGCCCATCGGGCTGTCGGTGAAGGCGTCGATCCAGTCGAATTCGTAACCGGCCATCGCGCCCTCCCGCCTCGTATCCTCCGGCCCGGTCCCCGATGAAGGTCCGGGCCGCGGCGGGGACAGGCTTGCCGGTTTTCACGCGGCGCGGCAAGCCCCGGGTCGGGCCGGTCCCGCGCCCGCGCATCCGCGCAGGCGCTGTCGGTCGGTGCGGTTCAGTGCACAGTGACCGGCGCGAAATCGTTCTGGCGCGCCAGGATGAAGGCCAGGTTGCGGTCCTTCACGAGGGCCAGACGCTCGCCGTCGGCGGCATGAACGGCATAGACCGTATCGGCGCCGTTGGCCTGGGCCTGCACCTCTGCCGGCAGTTCGTCGACGGCCACGGGGCGGATGTAGACGATCCGGTCTGCACCGTTCGGGGCTTCGGCCTCGGTCTTGATCTCGTACTCGGTATCCATCTTCCTACCCTTTCCGTATCGCTATCGTCTGGACAACGCGCTCGGGCTCCGCCCGGTTCAGATCGACGTGCAGAAGACCGTTTTCCATGAACGCCTGCCCGACCTCGACCCCTTCGGCCAGCACGAACGAGCGCTGGAACTGGCGCGCCGCGATGCCGCGGTGCAGGAAGGTCCGGCCCTCGCCGTCGTCGGCCTGACGTCCGCGGATGACCAGCTGGCGGTCCTCCACGGTGATCGACAGATCGTCTTCGGAAAACCCGGCGATCGCCAGGGTGATGCGCCAGGACAGATCCGAGACCTGTTCGATGTTGAAAGGCGGATAGCCTTCGTTGCCAGCCCTCGCGTTGCGTTCAAGCAGCCGTTCCAGCTGCTCGAAGCCGAGGAAGTAGGGATGGGACCCCAGGCCGAGTTTCGTCATGACACGTCCTTGTCTCAAGCGACTGTGTGGCTCGGGGCCCCGGTGTCGGCGGCCCCGTGCGTCGAATATGGGGGGCGGCAAGAAACCGCGCAAGGGCTGCGGGCTTCCCCGCCGGGCGGGTCGGGGATAGGATCGCCGGCATCGCAACTGCCGGAATCGCCCGAGGATGAACGCGCCCATCGATCTGTCCATGAAGTCCGACGACGTCCTGCGGGTGGAGCTGGAGGTGTTCCGCCGCCAGCACCGCGATCTGGACGAGGCGATCGGCGCGCTGACCGAGCGCGGCACGTCCGACGCGCTGACGCTGCAGCGGCTCAAGAAGCAGAAGCTGCGGCTGAAGGACATCATCGCCCGGATCGAGGACCGGCTGACGCCCGACATCATCGCCTGACCTCTCGGGCGGGGGCAATTTTCTTCGTCGAAGAAAATCCGCGCGCCCGCCGGGCGCATGTCCTTCTCTCGACGAAGGAACGTGCCGAGAGTTTTCGGCGAAAACTCTTCCCCCCTCTCAGAGGCCTGTGCGTGCCGTGCCCGGTTTGCCCTGCGGCGCGCCAAGCCCCTCCAGCACCCGCAGCCCCGACGACCGCTTCACCCGTTCGGGCGGCCCGCCCGGCGCCTGCACGCGCTTCGTCGCCTCGACCATCAGCACCCCGCCCGACAGGACCATCGACATCGACCCGCCGAGCCTTTCCCAGGTGTTGCCCGTCTTGCGCCAGAACCGCCGCCGCGAGGGCGGCTGGTAGAGCGTGTGGACATGCGCCTCGGGCAGGAAGGAATGACGCTTCAGCTGCGTCTCCAGCTGGCTCTGCGAATAGGGCCGGCCGTAGCCGAAGGGTGTCCGGTCCGACCGCGCCCAGAGCCCCGAGCGGTTCGGCACGATGAAGATCGCCCGCCCGCCCGGCCCCAGCACGCGGAAGCATTCCTCCAGCAGATCCGAGGGCCGTTCGCTGACCTCCAGCCCGTGCATCACCACCAGCTTGTCGACATGGCCCGTCTCGATCGGCCAGAACGTTTCCTCGCACAGGACCGAGACGTTGGGCATCCCCGCCGGCCAGGGCATCACCCCCTGCGGCGCCGGCATCAGCCCGATCACCCGGCGCGCCTCGGCCAGGTAGGGGCGCAGCAGCGGCACCGCGAAGCCGAAACCCGCCACGGTCTGCCCCCGCGCATCCGGCCACAGCCGCAGGACATTGCCGCGGATATGGGTCTGTGCCGCCCGCCCCAGGGTCGAGCGGTAGTAGAAATTGCGCAGGTCCTGGACGTCCAGGTGCATTGAACCTCGTCCGCGGATGGGTTTCGATGGGGGGAGAATAGCAATGGAAAGGTGAATTGCCATGCCCCTGGAGCTCGTGACCGTCCCGTGCCTGTCGGACAATTACGCCTTCCTCGTCCACGACGCCGCCTCAGGCGAGACCGCCCTGATCGACATCCCCGAGGCCGCGCCGATCCTCGCCGCGCTGGACGAGCGGGGCTGGACGCTGAGCCAGATCTGGATCACCCACCACCACGACGACCACGTCCAGGGCCTGAAGGAGGTGCTGGAGAAGCACCCCGCCCCCGTCACCGGCGGCAAGGCCGACGCGCACCGCCTGCCGAAGCTCGACCGCGAGATCGCGGAGGGCGACACGCTGGAGATCGGCGGCGAAAAGGGCGACGTGATCGACGTCTCCGGCCACACCGTCGGCCATCTGGCCTTCCACTTCCCGGACAGCAAGCTCGCCTTCACCGCCGACAGTCTGATGGCGCTCGGCTGCGGGCGGGTGTTCGAGGGGACCTTCCCGCAGATGCACGAGAGCCTGCAGAAACTGGCCGCCCTGCCGTCCGACACGGTGATCTGCTCGGGCCACGAATACACCACCGCCAACGGCCGCTTCGCGATGTCCATTGAACCCGGCAATCCGGACCTTATCTCTCGTGTCGAGCGGATTGCGGACGCGCGGGCCAAAGGGGAGCCCACGGTGCCCTCGCTGCTCTCCGAAGAACTGGCCACCAATCCCTTCCTGAGAACCGAAAGCCCCGAGGTCCGCCGGACCTGCGGGCTGCCCGATGCCCCCGCCGCCGAGGTGTTCGCCGAGGTGCGCCGCCGGAAGGACAACTTCTGAGCGAACCCCGTCCCGCCCACCCCCGTATCTGATGCCGAAAAGGCACGCGGCGGGGGGGGAGCCCCGGGAAATGTGAATGGGGGATAACAGAAATTTCTTGAAGCGTGGCCGAAGTCGACCAAACTTTAAGACCATGAGGCCATGGTTGGACCGGGGCCCTCGCCCCGCTCCGATCCCAGATCAGAAGGAGCATCCAGTTGCCTTCATTCTCGACGACACTGGAACAGGCAATCCACGCCGCGATGGCACTGGCCAACGCGCGACGTCACGAATTCGCAACGCTGGAGCATCTGCTGCTGGCGCTGATCGACGAACCCGACGCGGCGAAGGTGATGAAGGCCTGTTCGGTGGACACGGAGGATCTGCGCAAGACCCTCGTGGAATTCATCGAAGACGACCTGTCGAACCTCGTTACGGACATCGACGGATCCGAGGCCGTGCCGACGGCCGCCTTCCAGCGCGTGATCCAGCGCGCCGCCATCCATGTGCAGAGCTCGGGCCGGACCGAGGTGACGGGCGCCAACGTGCTCGTCGCCATCTTCGCCGAACGTGAATCGAACGCGGCCTATTTCCTGCAGGCGCAGGAGATGACCCGCTACGATGCCGTCAACTTCATCGCCCACGGCGTGGCCAAGAACCCCGCCTACGGCGAATCCCGCCCCGTCCAGGGCGCATCGGAGATGGAGGAAGAAACGTCTCAGCAGCAAGGCGGCGACCAGGGCGAGCAGAAGGAAAGCGCGCTCGACAAGTATTGCGTGGACCTGAACGCCAAGGCCCGCCACGGCGACGTGGACCCGCTGATCGGGCGCGAGGGCGAGGTGGAGCGCTGCATCCAGGTGCTCTGCCGCCGCCGCAAGAACAACCCGCTGCTGGTCGGTGACCCCGGCGTCGGGAAGACCGCCATCGCCGAGGGCCTCGCCCGCAAGATCATCAACGGCGAGACGCCTGACGTGCTGTCGGAGACGACGATCTATTCGCTCGACATGGGCGCGCTGCTGGCCGGCACCCGCTACCGCGGCGATTTCGAGGAGCGGCTGAAGGCCGTGGTGACCGAACTTGAGGCGCATCCCGACGCGGTGCTCTTCATCGACGAGATCCACACCGTGATCGGCGCCGGCGCGACCTCCGGCGGGGCCATGGACGCCTCCAACCTCCTGAAGCCCGCGCTTCAGGGCGGCAAGCTGCGCTGCATGGGCTCCACCACCTACAAGGAGTTCCGCCAGCACTTCGAGAAGGACCGCGCGCTGAGCCGCCGCTTCCAGAAGATCGACGTCAGCGAGCCGACGGTCGAGGACACGGTGAAGATTCTCCAGGGCCTCAAGCCCTATTTCGAGGAGCATCACGCGATCCGCTACACCGCCGACGCGATCAAGACGGCGGTGGAGCTTTCGGCGCGCTACATCAACGACCGGAAGCTGCCCGACAAGGCCATCGACGTGATCGACGAGGCCGGCGCGGCGCAGCACCTGGTGGCCGAGTCGAAACGTCGCAAGACCATCGGCGCGAAGGAGATCGAGGCCGTGGTGGCCAAGATCGCCCGCATCCCGCCGAAATCGGTCAGCAAGGACGATGCCGAGGTGCTGAAGGATCTCGAAGGCTCGCTCAAGCGCGTGGTCTTCGGGCAGGACAAGGCGATCGAGGCGCTGTCGTCCGCGATCAAGCTGGCCCGCGCGGGCCTGCGCGAACCCGAGAAGCCCATCGGCAACTACCTCTTCGCCGGGCCCACGGGTGTCGGCAAGACCGAGGTGGCCAAGCAGCTGGCGGATACGCTGGGTGTGGAACTGCTGCGCTTCGACATGTCGGAATACATGGAAAAGCACGCGGTCAGCCGCCTGATCGGCGCGCCTCCGGGCTATGTGGGCTTCGACCAGGGCGGTCTGCTGACCGACGGCGTCGACCAGCATCCGCATTGCGTGCTGCTGCTCGACGAGATCGAGAAGGCGCATCCGGACGTCTACAACATCCTGCTGCAGGTGATGGACCACGGGAAACTGACCGACCACAACGGCCGGACGGTGAACTTCCGCAACGTGATCCTGATCATGACCTCCAACGCGGGCGCGACGGAGCAGGCCAAGGCCGCCATCGGCTTTGCCCGCGACCGGCGCGAGGGTGAGGACACGGCCGCCATCGAGCGGACCTTCACGCCCGAATTCCGGAATCGTCTGGATGCCGTGATCAGCTTCGCCCCGCTGCCGAAGGACACGATCCTGCAGGTCGTCGAGAAGTTCGTCCTGCAGCTGGAGGCCCAGCTGATGGACCGCGGCGTCACCATCGAACTGACGAAGCCTGCCGCCGAATGGCTGGCCGAGAAGGGCTACGACGACAAGATGGGCGCCCGGCCGCTGGCCCGGGTGATCCAGGAGAACATCAAGAAACCACTCGCGGAAGAACTGCTCTTCGGCAAGCTCGCCAAGGGCGGCGTCGTGAAGGTCACCGTGAAGAACGGCGAGATCGACCTGCAGATGTCCGGCCCCGACAGGCCGCGACTGGCGGGCAACAAGCCGCCGCTTCTCACGGCGGAATGAACAACGGAAGGGGCGCCCGGCGGGCGCCCCTTTCGCATGGGGCCGACCTCTCCGCCGGGGACAGTTTTCTTCGGCGACGAAAGCTCACCCCGCCCCGAGCGGCGCGCGGGGCAAGCACTGGAACTCTTCCGCCGAAAGGCGTACCGCGAATTTTCGCAGAAAATTCGTGCACCGTCGGATCGGCCCCGCAATCTTCACGAAGCTGCCGTCCTGTCAGACCTGCGCACGGCACACCCCCTTGCCATGCCATCCCGCCGCGGCAAGATGCCCGGCATGAAACACGCACTGACCGCATTCTGCCTTCTGCACCTCGCCGCCGGCACGGCCTCGGCGGAGCCGTCCCTCACCCTGCCGATCGACTGCCGGCTCGGCGACAGCTGCTACATCCAGTCCTACGTGGACCGCGACGCGACGGAGGCCGCACGCGACGTCACCTGCGGACCGCAGAGCTACGACGGCCACAAGGGCACGGACTTCGCCCTGCCCTCCCTCACCGCCATGGAGGCCGGAGTCGACGTCCTGGCCCCCGCCTCCGGCACCGTGCGCGCCACACGCGACGGGATGCCCGACCGGCTGCTCACCCCCGACACGGAAGCGGAGATCGAGGGTCGCGAATGCGGCAACGGCGTCGTCATCGATCACGGCGACGGATGGGAGACCCAGGTCTGCCACCTGAGGCAGGGCTCGGTCGCCGTGGACCGTGGCGACAGGGTGGACAGCGGCACCCTGCTGGGCGAGGTCGGCCTGTCCGGCCGCACGCAGTTCCCGCATGTCCACCTCTCGGTCCGCCGCGACGGCGCCGTCGTGGATCCCTTCGCGCCCGACGCGGCGCTCGACAGCTGCGACCCGGCGCCCCCGGCGCGCACCCTCTGGGCAGAGCCGGTGGCCGTCACGCCGGGCGGGCTGGTCGCGGCCGGTTTCGCGGGCGCGGTGCCCTCCTTCGACGCGGTGAAGGCCGGCACCGCCGGGCTGGAAAGCCTCGCCCCCGGCACGCCGGCCATCGTGCTCTGGGTGCTCGGGCACGGCAGCCGCGAAGGTGACGTGATCGAGATCGCCATCGACGGGCCGACCGGCCGATTCTTCGAGACGTCGACCGCGATCGACCGCACCCAGGCGCTGTGGTTCCGCGCCGCCGGGCGGCGGATGGAGGGCAATGCCACGCCGGAAGGGCCCCTGACCGGCCGCATCACCCTGCGCCGCGACGGGGCCGAGATCGACCGGATCGAGACCGACATTCCGATCCGCTGACCCTCGCACCGGCGCCCGTCGCCACACCTGCCGGCGTCCGGCCTCACCCCGACAGGGCACAACGCCCCACCCTGCAGGCGCAGGGGCCGGGCCGCCGCCGCGCCTACTTCTCGGTGAATTTCAGCTCGATCCGCCGGTTCTGCGCCCGCGCCTCGGGCGAGTCGCCCTCGGCAATCGGCTGATACTGACCGAACCCGTTGGCCGACAGCCGCTGCGGCGGCAGGCCCTGGGCGTCGATCATGTAGCGCACGACCGACAGCGCACGGGCCTGGCTCAGCTCCCAGTTGTCGCGGAAGTCGGCGTTGGCGACGATCGGCACGTCGTCGGTGTGGCCGTCCACCCGCAGCACCCAGTCGATGTTGCCCGGAATGTCGTCCGCGACCGAGCGGATCAGATCGGCGACCTTGGCGATCTCGCGCCGGCCGTCGGGGGACAGTTCCACCCCGCCGGGCGGGAACAGCACCTCCGACGAGAAGACGAAGCGGTCGCCCACGATCCGCACGCCCTCGCGGTTGCCGAGCACGTCGCGCATCCGGCCGAAGAATTCCGAGCGGTACTTCTCCAGGTCCTTCTTCTCGGCCTCCAGCCGCCTGCGCTCGGCCTCTTCCAGCTGCCGGCGCCTGCGTTCTTCGGCGGCGACGCGGGCCAGCGCGACGTTCAGATCCTTGCCCAGCGCCGCGATCTCGACCTTCTGCGCCGCATCCCGGTCCTTCGCATCGTCCAGCAGAGCCTGAAGCGAGCCGAGCTGCGCGCGCAGCGCCGCCACCTGCTGGTTCAGCAGGGCGGCGCGGCGCTGCGTCTCGGTGGATTTCTCCTCCTCGGCGGCCAGCGCGGCCTTCGCCTGACTCAGCAGGATCCGGCGCTGCTCGGCCTCGGACATCTGCTCTTCCGCCGCCTGTTCGGCCTTCAGCTTCGCGGCCAGCGCGGCGGCCAGCCGACGCTGCACCTCGTCGCGGTCCATCGCCTCGGCCTCGGCCGCGGCCTTCGCCGCAAGCGCCTGCGCCAGTTGCCGTTCCAGCGAGGCGACGCGGTCCGACTGCACCCCCGCCGCCTCGGCCGCGGCCTCCTGCGCGCGGGTCAGCGCGGCCTCCAGCGCCACCAGCTTCTGCTGCATCTCGGCGATGGCGCGGGCGCTTTCGCCGGCCTCGGCCTCTGCGGCGGCCAGGTCGGCCTCCAGCGCCTGCTTGTCCCGCGCCAGCGCGTCGGCGGCGTCACCTGCCTCCAGCGCGGCGCTCAGCCGATCCTCGAGGCCCGAGCGGGTTTCGGCGGCCCGCGCGATGGCCGCCTCCAGCGCGGCGATCCGGCCCTCCACGGCGTCCAGCGCCGAAACCTTCGCCTCGGTCTCGTCCCGCGCGGCGGCCAGGTCGGCCTCCAGCGCGGCGGCGCGGTCGCGGGCCGCCTGGGTCACGGCGCGGGCCTCGACCACACGCTGCTCGGCCGCCTCCATGTCCGACGCGGCGCGCGCCTGCGCCTCGGCCAGGGCGCCTTCCAGCTCGGCCACGCGGCGCTGCAGTTCGGCGCGGTCGGCCGAGGCCGCCTCGGCCGCGAGGCCCGCCTCGGAGCGGGCCGCGGCCAGGCGGCTTTCCAGCGCGGCGATGTCGGCGGCGGCGGCGGCCTTCGCATCGGCCACGGCGGCTTCGGCGGCGGCGACGGCGGCGCGGGCGCTGTCGCGTTCCTCCCGCAGGGCCGTGGCCTCGGCGGTCAGGCGGGCCTCGACCTCCTGCCGCTCCGTCTCGCCGCGGGACAGGGCCGCTTCGAGCACCGACAGGCGGTTTTCCAGCTCCGCCAGCTTCGCGTCACGGTCGTCGATGTCGGACAGGGCCGCGGCCAGCTGCGCCTCGACCGAGTTGAGCTGGCTCAGCGTCGCGCCCCGGCCGCTTTCGGCCCGGCGCAGCTGCGCCTCGGTCCGGGAGACGTCGGCCTGCAGCCCGGCGATCCGTTCGGCCGAGGCCGACAGCGCGGCATCCTGTTCCGCCACCCGGGCCTGCGCGGCATCCAGCGCCGCGCGGGTCTGATCCAGCGAGGCGCGGGTGTCGTCCAGATCGCCCGTCAGCGAGGCCAGCCGCGTCTGCCCCTCGTCCCGTGACGTCAGCGCGGCGGCCAGCTGCGCGGTCAGATCCTCGCTCTGCGTCTCGGCGGCGGCCAGCAGGGTCAGCGTCTCTTCGGCCCGCCTGCGCTCTTCCTCCAGCGCCAGGGTCATGGCGGTCAGCTCGTCCTCGGCGCCCTTCAGCCTGTCGCGCAGCGCCGCGGCCGCGGCGGCCTCGGCAAGGCGCGCGGCCTCTTCCTCGGACAATGCGCCTTCGAGATCGGCCACACGCTCCGTCAGCGCCGCCGTTTCGGTCGCGGCATCCTCGTTGCGGCCGCGCAGGTCGGCGATCAGCGCCTCCAGCGCCTCGCGCCGGGCGGCGGCCAGGCGGGCCTGCTCGCTCTGCGCGTCGATCTCGTCCCGGGCCGTCGCCAGCGCCAGGTTCAGCGCCTCGCGATCCGACACCAGCGCGTCCCGCTCTTCCGTCAGGTCGGCGACGCGGCCGCGGGCGGTGTCGCGTTCCGACAGCAGCGTGGCGACCTGCGCCTCGAAATCGGTGATCCGCGCCTCGGCGGTGCGAAGGTCGCGGGCGGTCGAGTCACGCTCGCGGGTCAGCTGCGCGATCAGCGCCGACTGCGCATCGGCCTGCGCCTCGGCGTCGCGCAGCGTGGCCGAGAGCGAGCCGAGCTCGCCCTCCAGCCGCTGCGACCGGTCGCGTTCCAGCCCGAGCGCCTCGGCCAGCGACGCGACCTCGCCCGCCAGCTCGTCCAGCTCGCTTTCCTGGCCGGTGATGGTTTCCTTCAGCACGAACTGCACGACCATGAAGATCGTCAGGACGAACATCAGCACCAGCAGCAGGCCGGTCATCGCGTCGACGAATCCCGGCCAGATGGCGTTCGAAAAGCGGTTGCCGGCGCGCCGCGACAGCGCCATGGGTCAGCCCTCCTGCCCCGTGCCCTTCTTCACCGGCGAGGGGCGCGCGCCGGTCAGCGGCGGCACCGGACGGGCCCGTCCCGTCTGCTGCACCGCCCGGGCCAGAGCCGCCAGATCGCTGCGCAGCTCGGTCATGGTTTCCTGCCGGCCGGCCGAGATCTCCTCGAGGATGCGCAGCATCTGCACGTCGATCGAGCGCAGCCGCATCCGGCTTTCGGCGTCCAGCCCGTATGCGCCCTCCTGGGCGGCCAGCCGACCCAACAGCTTTTCCTGCGCCTCCGCGACCCTCTGAAGCGAGGGTATCACGGGGTTTTGTTCGGTCTGGCGCTCGATCTTCTCGGCCAGCAGGCCGACGGCGTCGGTCAGGCGGCCCAGCTTGTCGTCCACCATCGACCGGCTGATGTCGGACTGGGTGAACATGGTCTGCAGGCTTTCCATCTGCTCGGCCATGTGATCCAGCACGCCCGCCATGACGCCGACCTCGCCCGAATGCTCGCCGTCGCCGCTGGCGAAGGAGACGCGGGTGATGGTCGACATCCACTCTTCCAGCTCGCGGTAGAACCGGTTCTGGCCGTGTCCGGCGAACAGCTCCAGCAGGCCCACGACCAGCGAACCGGTGAGGCCCAGCAGGGACGAGGCGAAGGCCACGCCCATCCCGCCCAGCTGGGATTCGAGCCCGGTCATCAGGCGATTGAACACCTCCACCCCGCCCTCGCCGTCCTGCGGCGCGAGGCTGCGGATGGTGTCTACGACGGCCGGGACGGTGGTGGCGAGGCCGTAGAATGTGCCCAGAAGACCGAGAAAGATCAGCAGGTTGACGATGTAGCGGGTGATCTCGCGCGCCTCGTCTATCCGCTGCGCCACGGATTCGAGGATCGAGGTGGCGGAGCTGGACGAGATCTGCATCAGGCGCGAACGGGACCGCAGCAGCGTGGCGAGCGGGGCCAGCAGTTGCGGCGCGCGCACTCCCTCGCTGCCCGAGGGATCGGCGACGAAGGCCTCGATCCAGCGGACGGAATAGATCAGCTGCCCCACCTGCCAGAAGCACGAGATGATGCCGATGACGAAGACCGCCCCGATGAAGCCGTTCAGGAAGGGGTTCGCCAGGAACACGGGCAGCACCCGCGGCGCGGCGAAGACGCAGCCGACGGCGGTGAGGGCCAGCACGATCAGCATCAGCATGATCTGGCGAACGGGCTGGGAGAACTGCGTGCGGGCCTCTCGGTCCGGCTGGTCCATTCGGGACGTCCTGACGCTCGGGTTTCTGGGGGTGATTCTAAGGGGTCGTCCTCATGGAGCCAAGGACTTGTGAACGATTGCCCGCCGCCGTTGCCGGCTTGCCTCTGACGCGGGCGCCCGGCGGGCGCGCGGGCTGGCCGGGCGCGGGATGCATGGTCGCGGGATGCGGGGGCACGAAGGTCAGGCGCTGCCGGTCATGTCGCGCACCCGTTCGGCCAGCGCCGTCAGCTCCGCGTCGGCGATGCCGAGCGCGTCCAGCCGGTCGGCCGTCGACCACAGGTAGTCGCGGTTGGGCCCCCTTCCGCCAGTGGCGCGGGTGATGATGCGGGCCTGTTCCTCGGCCGGCAGCAGGCAGTACTGCACATGCTCGGGGTCGATCACGAAGGCCACCGCCTCGACCTCGCGGCCGTCGTCCAGCCGCAACGGCAGGCGCCGTTCGATATAGGCCGAGGAGATCAGCTCCCTCTCCCTGAGGGCGGCGAGGACCGCGTCCGCCTCTTCGGCGCGGACCCTGAGCGCGAGGCCCCGGCAGGCCGCGCCTTCCCGCGCGTCGAGCGCCAGAACGAGGCCCGGTTCGGCCTCGGACCCGCGGTGGTGGATCGACCACATGCAGAAGCTGCGCGCCCAGCCGTCCAGCGTGGCTATGGCGGTCTCCTCGGGGTCGAATTCGGGGTTCCACATCAGGGATCCGTAGGCGAAGACCCACAGCGTCATAGCGTCCCTTCCTGTCCGGTGGGCCTTGTATCGGCGGATCGGTGCGTCATCCTCTTCGGGTAACATCCCGATCCAGCGCCCGAAAGGGGAGCCCGGCTTGAAACGTCTCCTGATCGTCATTCTCGTCCTCGCCCTGGCCTGGAGCGGGTGGTGGGTCATCGGCTCGCGCAGCGCGAAGGCCGCGTTCGAGAGCTGGTTCGCCGACCGCCGGGCCGAGGGCTGGCAGGCGGATTACGCGGATCTTGGCGTCAGGGGCTTTCCCAACCGCTTCGACACCGTGATCGATCGTCCGGCGCTGGCCGATCCGGCCACCGGCTGGTCGTGGGAGGCGCCCTTCGTGCAGTTCCTCGCGCTCAGCTACAAACCGACCGAGGTGATCGCGGTCTTCCCGCACGAGATGATCGTGGCCTCGCCGGTGGAGCGGCTGGAGGTGCGCTCGGCCGATCTGAAGGCGAGCCTCGCGCTCGACCCCGCGCCGCGGCTGCCGCTGGACGAGGCGCGCATCGTGGCGCGCGATCTGGAGGTGTCGGGGGCGGAGCGGCTGGCGATGTCGAGCCTCCGGCTGGCGGCCGAACGCAGCCCGGGGGCGGAGAGCCGCTATCGCTACGGCATTCATGCCGAGGAGGTCGCCCTGCCCGAAAGTCTGGTGGAGGGCTTCGGCCGCACCGTCGCCCTGCCGCCGGCGCTGGAGGTGGTCGAACTGGACGCCCATGTCGCCTGGGACCGCCCCTGGGACATGGACGCGCTGGAGGAGGCCCGCCCGCAGCCGCAGCGCATCGACCTGCGCGTCGCCCGCGCCGCATGGGGGCCGCTGGAGCTGGCGTTCACGGGGGCGGTGGACGTGGACGCCGCCGGCGTGCCGTCGGGCGTGCTGACGGTCCGCGCACAGCGCTGGCGCGAGATGCTGCGGATGGCCGTGGCCACGGGCGCCCTGTCCGACGGCGTGGCCGCCTCGGTCGAACGGGGCCTTGCGCTGGTGGCCAGCCTGACGGGCAACAGCGACAACCTGGATGTGACACTGGATTTCGCCGACGGCCAGGTGCGGCTGGGCCCGGTCCCCCTCGGCCCCGCCCCGGTGCTGCGCCTGCGGTAGGCCGGCCTGCGCACGAGCCTTAGCCGCGAAGGCCCCTCGCCGACCCGCGGCGGCACCGGCCACGCGACACCACCCCGCCATCATCGCGCACCGTCACCCTCGGGCCCGACCCGAGGGCCTCCCGCCGCCCGGCGGAGGCCATGCGACACCACCCCGCCGTCATCGCCGACCGTCGCCGTCGGGCCTGACCCGATGGCTTCCCGCCACCGGCGGTCCCGCAGACGCGTCCCGGCCGATCCGCAGAGCCGGCGCAGGTGCAGGCCCCCGGGAGACCCCGAGCCATGCGCAAGGACGACGGCAGCGCAAGGACGACGGCAGCGCCCGGACGCCGTCGTCGGACCTGCCCCCGCCTCAGCGGCAGTAGCTGCCGGAGCGGTAGCGGGCGGTGTCGAGGTGGAAGTGGTTCGCGTGGAACCGGTCGGAATTCGGCCCCAGCACGGTGCCGAACGGGCCGCAGGCCAGCCGGTGCATGCTGCGCAGCGCCTTGCCGTCCTGGCGGCTGTTCCAGCCGGTCAGCACGTCGATCGTGGTGCCGTCGTTCAGGCGGAAGCCCGAGATGTCGATCGCGCGGCCACGGCCGTGTTCCGAGATCTTCGCGCCCTTCTGGTTGTTGCGGCTCCGGCAGGCATAATGTGCGGCGACCTGAAGGTCCTTCACCCCGCCCCCGCGCGAGCCGATCACCGGCTTCACCGCGCTTTCCACCCAGGCCTTCAGCGACATCGCCGTGGTGCAGTCCATCACCGCATGGGTCGTCAGCCCGATGCCCGCAACGGATTGCAGCCGCACCGCCTGATCGATGCCGCAGCCGCCGGTCTCGGCGGCGACGCGGCCGATGGCGATGCCCTGAAGCTTCGGATCGCCGCAGACCATGTTCTGCCGGCGCCGCGCCTCGACCGCGCGGGCGGTCTTCTCCACCCGGTTGGTGCGCTCGCGCGGGCGGAAGATCCCCAGCAGACCGCGCCGCTTCGGCTCGGCCTGCTGCCGGACGCCCAGATCCTCCGGCACGATGGCCGAGGCGTTGCGCGCCGGCGTCGGCGTGGCGTAGGTGCCGCTTTCGGCGGCGGCGGCCGCCTCGGCCGGCGTCCGCGCGGTGCTTTCCGCCGAGGCCTGCGGCGGGCTTGCCACCTGAGCGTCGGCCTGGCGCGCCACGGGGCGCAGCGATTGCTGCGGCGCCTCGGCCAGCACCGGCAGGGCGGTGGCGAGGATCAGCAGGCCGGCCAGCGCGCGCTTCATCCGCCCGCCGCCTTCGTCCGGGCGGGTGCGGTGCCGGTCTTGGACACGCCGCGCCCGAAATCGGGGGCCGAGGTATCCTGGCCCGCCTCGATGATGCCGCGGCGGATGGCGCGGGTGCGGGTGAAATAGTCGAAAAGCTGCTCTCCGTCCCCCGTGCGGATGGCGCGTTGCAGGGCGAACAGCTCCTCGGTGAAGCGGCCGAGGATCTCCAGCGTCGCCTCCTTGTTGGTCAGGAAGACGTCGCGCCACATCGTCGGATCCGAGGCCGCGATGCGGGTGAAATCGCGGAACCCGGCGGCGGAATACTTGATGACCTCGCTGTCCGTCACCCGGCGCAGGTCGTCCGCCACCCCGACCATCGTGTAGGCGATGAGGTGCGGCGTGTGCGACGTGACCGCCAGCACCAGGTCGTGATGCTCGGCGTCCATCTCCTCCACATGCGCGCCCATGCCCTCCCACAGCGCGCGCAGCGCGGCCGTGGCCTCGGGCGGGGTGCCCTCGGTCGGAATCAGCAGGCACCAGCGGTTGTCGAAGAGCTCGGCGAAGCCCGACTCGGGGCCCGAATGCTCGGTGCCCGCCAGCGGGTGACCGGGGATGAAGTGGACGCCTTCGGGGATGTGCGGCGCGACCGACTCGATCACCGCCTTCTTGACCGAACCGACGTCGCTGACCGTGGCGCCGGGCTTCAGATGCGGCGCCATCTCGGCCGCGACCGCGCCCATGGCACCGACCGGCACGCAGAGGACGATCAGATCCGCGCCCTCCACCGCCTCGGCGACGCTGTCGCAGACCCGGTCGGTCAGGCCGATGCGGCGGGCGGTCGCGCGGGTGGCGTCGGTGCGGGCGTAGCCGGTGACCTCGGCCGCCAGCCCGGCGCGGCGGATCGCCCAGTACATCGACGACGCGATGAGGCCGAGCCCGATCAGCGCGACACGGTCGTAGACCCGGGTGGAGGACGCCTGGCTCATGCCGCGCCCGCCTTGAACTGGCCGATGGCATGGGCCACGCGGCGGCAGGCGCTTTCATCGCCGACGGTGATCCGCAGGCAGTGCGGCAGCTTGTAGCCCGCCACCTGCCGCACGATCAGGCCGCGCGATTTCAGGAAGGAATCCGCGTTCTGCGCTTCCTCGGGCGAGGTGAACCGCGCGAGCACGAAGTTCGCCGTCGAGGTGTCGGAGGGCACCCCGTGTTCGGCCAGCGCCTCGGCCAGCCAGGCGCGCAGGCGGGTGTTCTCGGCCCGGCAGCGTTCGACATGGGCGGTGTCGCGGATCGCGGCCTCGGCCGCGGCAAGCTGCGCGGTGGACAGGTTGAACGGCCCGCGGATGCGGTTCAGCACGTCGATGATGTGCTTCGGCCCGTAGCCCCAGCCGATGCGCAGCCCGCCCAGCCCGTGGATCTTCGAGAAGGTCCGCGTCATCAGCACGTTGTCGCGCGCCTCGACCAGCGCCGCGCCGCCGTCGTAGCCTTCGACGTATTCCGCGTAGGCGCCGTCGAGCACCAGGATCGCCTGCTTCGGCAGCCTGTCGGCCAGCTGCGCGATGGCGTTACCGCCGACCATGGTGCCCGTCGGGTTGGCGGGATTCGCGAGGTAGACGAGCTTCGTCCGCTCGGTGCAGGCGGCGAGGATCGCGTCGGTGTCGACGGTGCGCTCGCGCTCCTTCGTCTCGACCGGGGTCGCCCCGACCGAGCGGGCGATGATCGGGTAGAGCAGGAAGCCGTGTTCGGGGTGGATCACCTCGTCCCCCGGCCCGGCATAGGCCTGCGCGACGAGCGTCAGGATCTCGTCCGAGCCGACGCCGCAGATGATCCGCTCGGGGTCCAGCCGGTGGGCCTGGGCGATGGCGTTGCGCAGGCTCGAATGGTCGGTCGAGGGGTAGCGGTGCAGTTCGTAGGAGGCGCGGCGGAAGGCCTCGATCGCCGCCTCGCCGGGGCCGAACGGGTTCTCGTTCGACGACAGCTTGACCACGTCGGTCACGCCGGGGACATGGCTCTGGCCGCCCTGGTAGAGCTCAATGTCGAGAATACCGGGTTGCGGTCTGATCTGGTCGTTCATCGGCGGAGGCCTCTCGTATCCCGGGCGTGTCATAGCGGAGATGGGAGGCCTGGGCCAGAGGGCGGAACAGCGCGGCCCGGACCCGGTCGGCGGATGGCGGGGGAGCGCCGAGCCTGCACCGCCCGGTGGCGCGGCGCGGGACTGTCTGGGCGGACGGAGGGCGGCGGGTCGAAAGGCAACGCCCGCCGCCGCCCGAGCCGTCATCCTCGGGCTCGACCCGAGGATCTCCCGGTCCGGGCCCTGCCGCAAGCCGTGCGAACGCCGGCCCGCGGGATGGCGCATGCAACGCCCGAGCGGGTGCGCTCCATGGTCGGGTTCGCATCTTTCCTCGGAGGTCTGCGCGAGCGTCGACGCAGCGCCAGCCCGCGGGGACGGGCCGGCGCTCGCACGGCGCCTTCGGCTCGATTCCGTACGGGGAGCGATCGGGCGGTGGTGCCGCGGATGCGATGTGGTCGAAATCTACGAAAACGGCCAAGCGAAAGAGCCGGGCGCACCGCAAGCCGGGCGAGCGCCGGCTCGTGGGGTGGCGCATGCGACACTCGAGCGGGTGCGCTTCATGGCTGTGTTCGCATCTTCCCTCGGAGGCCCGCGCCAGCGTCGACGCAGCGCCAGCCCGCCCGGACGGGCCGGCGCTCGCACGGCGCCTTCGGCTCGATTCCGTGCGGGGGGAGCGCTCGGGCGGTGGTGCCGGGCGTGTGCGGTGAGGTCGAGCAGCGGCTCGGGCGGAGGGGCCGCCGCGCCCGGCGCAGCGCCTCAATCCACCCGCAGCATCCGCATCAGCGCGGCCAGCGCCTCTGCCTCGGGCGGGGACGTCCGTGCGGTGCGGGAGCGCCAGAGCGTCGCCTGACTGCGCAGGATCAGCCCGTCGGACAGGGTCTTCAGATGGTTCGCCCGCAGCGTCTCGCCCGTGGTGGTGATATCCGAAATCGCCTCGGCGGTCTCGTTCTTCACCGTGCCCTCGGTCGCGCCCTGGCTGTCGACCAGCTGGTAATCCGCCACCCCGTTCTCGCGCAGGAAATCCCGCGTCAGCCGGTGGTACTTCGTCGCGATCCGCAGGCGGAAGCCGTGGCGGCGGCGGAAGGCGGCGGCGGCGGCATCGAGATCGTCGAGGCAGTCGACATCCACCCAGAAGCCCGGCACCGCGATGTGCAGGTCGGCCTGGCCGAAGCCCAGCTCGGCCAGCGGTTCGACCTGCATGTCCCAGCGGGCCAGCTTCTCGCGTACCAGGTCGGTGCCGGTGACGCCCAGGTGGATGCGGCCCTCGCTCAGCTCGCGCGGGATCTCTCCGGCGGAAAGCAGGATGAGGTCGACGCCCTCGATCCCCTCGACCCGGCCCGCGTATTCGCGCTCGGACCCCGCCCGGCCCAGCGTCACGCCGCGGGCGCCGAACCAGTCGAAGCATTTCTCCATCAGCCGGCCCTTGGAGGGCACGCCCAGCTTCACGTTCATGCCGCGCCCTCCGGGTCCGCACGGCCAGGCGCCACGTCCGCGGGGCCCAGCCCCAGATCCAGCGCGAGGCCCGGCCGGATCACGCCGCCGACCGCCGGGATCGCCCGGCCGCGGCCCAGCTCGAACGTCAGCGCGTCGTAGCGGCCGCCGGTGGCGACGGGGGGCAGATCGGGCCGCGCCTCGGCGTAGAAGCCGAAGACGAAGCCGTCGTAGTATTCCATGTGGGTGCGGCCGTAGGCGGCCTCGAAATCCAGGTTGTCCACGTCGATGCCGCGCGCCGCCATCGCCTCGGCCCGCGCCTCCAGGCGGTCGACGGCCGGAGAGATGGCGGGCAGGTCCACGGCGATGTCGCGCAGATGCGGCAGCGCCCAGGGCATGGTCTCGCGCACCGACAGGATCGCATCGATCAGATCCAGCGCCCCCTCCCCGATCGGCGCGGCGGCGGCATCCTCGTGCAGCGCGTTGATCCGTTCGGCGATCTCGGTGCGCGAACGCAGGCCGAGGTGCGGCGCGGCGCCGGCGAAGGGGTCGGCGGCGGCCAGCAGAGCGGCACGGGCGGCGGGCACGGGCGTCCGGCCGGCGAACCGGTCCAGCATCGCGCGATAGCGGCGCGGGCGCCAGATGTGGCGCATCAGCGCGGCCTTGCGCCGTTCAGTCGTGGCAAGGCCCTGCGTCGCCGCCATCAGGATGCCGATGTCGCCCGTCGCGGCCCGCAGGTTCAGCGGCGCCAGCAGGCGCGAGAACAGCGCGAAGACCTCGGCATCCGCGTCGGGCGGGTTGGCGCCGTCGAAGATCTCGAACCCGGCCTGAAGGTATTCGTTGGCGCGGTCCTCGTCCTCTTCCTGCCGGCGGAAGACTTCCCCGGCATAGCAGTAGCGCGCGGGTTCCGCGCCGCCGTCCATGTGCATCTGCACCACCGGCACGGTGAAGTCCGGGCGCAGCATCTGCTCGCCCCGCAGGGCGTCCGAGGTAACGTAGGCGCGGGCGCGGATGTCCTCGCCGTAGAGGTCCAGCAGGGCGCGGGCGGGCAGCAGGATGGGCGGCTCCACGGGTTCGGCGCCCTGTGCCTCGAACACGCTGCGCAGCCCGGCGGCCAGCGCCCGGACGGCGGCGAGTCTCCGGGTCAACACGATCATGTCCCGGCCCTCAGCTTCCGTGGCCGTGGTGGGCGCCGATGATCTCGCGCAGCTTCGCGACCAGCTCGGTGCGGGGCACCTCGAACTGCGAGGGACGCTCCTTCCACTCCTCCAGCGTCGCGTTCTCGGCGATCTGCGCACCAAGGATCAGGTCCTTGATCTGCACCACGCCGCGCGCCTTCTCGTCCGCGCCCTCGATCACCGCGGCCGGAGAGTTGCGCCGGTCCGCGTATTTCAACTGGTTGCCGAAGTTCCTGGGGTTGCCCAGATAGACCTCGGCCCGGATGCCGGCGTTGCGGATCTCGGCCACCATGGTCTGGTAATCGGCCATCCGGTCGCGATCCATCACCGTCACGACGACGGGACCCGGCGCGGTGCCGCCGATGCGGCCCTTCTCGCGCAGGGCGGCCAGCAGGCGGTCGACGCCGATCGAGACGCCGGTGGCGGGCACGGCCTGGCCGGTGAAGCGCTTGACCAGGTCGTCGTACCGCCCCCCGCCCGCGACGGACCCGAACTGGCGCTTGCGGCCCTTCTCGTCGAGGATCTCGAAGGTCAGCTCCGCCTCGAAGACCGGGCCGGTGTAGTAGCCGAGGCCGCGCACGACAGAGGGGTCGATGACGATGCGGTCGGTGTCGTAGCCCTGGGCCGACAGCAGGTCCGCGATCTGTTCCAGCTCGGCCACGCCCTCGGCCCCGATGGCCGATCCGCCGATGGCGCCGCGCAGGTTGGCGAGCGTTTCGGCCGCATCCGTGCCCTTCGACGTCAGGAAGGCGACGACCGGATCGGCCTGAGCCTCCGAAAGGCCCACCCCGTCGATATACGCCCCCGAGGCATCGAGCCGTCCCTTGCCCAGCAGCTCGCGCACGCCGGCCTCGCCGACCTTGTCGAACTTGTCGATGGTGCGCAGGACGGCCTCGCGCTGCGTGTCGTCGGTCAGGCCCATGGCCTCCAGCACGCCGTTCAGCACCTTGCGGTTGTTCACCCGCACCACGTAGTCGCCGCGCGGGATGCCGACCTCTTCCAGGCAATCGGCCAGCAACGCGCAGATCTCGGCATCCGCCGCAGGGGAGGCCGTGCCGACCGTGTCCGCGTCGCACTGATAGAACTGCCGGAACCGCCCCGGGCCGGGCTTCTCGTTGCGCCAGACCGGGCCCATGGCGTAGCGCCGGTAGGGCGTCGGCAGGTCGTTGCGGTGCTGGGCATAGACACGGGCCAGCGGCGCGGTCAGGTCGTAGCGCAGGGCCAGCCAGTCGCCCGGCTTCGCATCCGGCCCGTCACCCGCCTCCTGCCAGGCGAAGACGCCCTCGTTCGGGCGATCCACATCGGGAAGGAACTTGCCCAGAGCCTCGACCGTTTCCACAGCAGAACTCTCGAGCGCCTCGAAGCCGTAGCGATGGTAGACGCCGGCGATCTTCGCCAGCATGTCTGCCCGTTCCGTCACCTCGGGGCCGAAATAGTCCCGGAAGCCTTTCGGCGTCTCGGCCTTCGGCCTCGGTGTCTTGTGGTCCTTCGCCATGAAGAGCCCCCGTTGTCCGTCGCGGCGCGGTCTAGCCGATGGGGTCCGGGCAGGCAAGCGCAGGGTCCGGCGCCAAGGTCGACGCCCGAGTGGCCGACGCGGCTGTGGTTGACGAATGTCGTCGTTCCATCTTTACCCGGAGATGCTAGGCTTCTACCGGGTCCATCGCATACGGAGGGGACGATGCAGGACCTCGAAGAGAGACTGGCACATTACGAACGCGCGCTGGACGAACTGTCCGACGTGGTCGCACGGCAGCAGGCCGAGATCGGCATGCTGACCCGGCGCGTCCAGCTTCTGATGGAGCGGGAGGCGCAGCGCGAGAGCGAGGCGACGGGCGGCATCCACATGGGCGACGAGCGGCCGCCGCACTGGTGAGGGCGGCCGGTCTCAGTTGCTCTCGATATCCTGGGCCACGATCTCTCCGTCGTGGATCAGCAGGTTGGACCAGCGGGAATTGTCGCCGAAGCGCTCGTAGAGCGTCAGGAAGACGGTCGACTTCTCCATCCGCCCGATCCGCCCGCCGCAGGGCTTGCGCCGCCCGGTGCCGCAGACCTGCATCTTGACCTTGTCGTAGGCGTTGTCGGTGTCCGACCAGGGCAGCGCCGATTCCGCCGCGCCGTAGCGCAGGCTCTCGTGCATGCCGACATCGCCGAAAAGGCCCAGAGCCGCCGTCACCTGGCGCGGACAATCGTCCTTGAAGCCGGTGATGTAGAAGGTGTGCGGCCCGACCGTGCCGGGGGCGGTGTCGTGAAGGCGGTATTTCCCGCCCCGTTCGGGGTAGCGCGCGACCTCGGTGCCCAGCTGGCTGCGCGGCAGATTGCAGACGCGGCCGGCGCGGCCGAAGGGCAGCACCTGGCCCGGTTCCACGTCCACCGCCTCGCCCGAGCCGGAAGAGGATGCGCCGCCGCGGAACAGCCCCAGGAACCCGCCCCGCGGGCCGGCCGACGCGGTGCGGATCGGCGCCGGTTCCCCCGCGGCGGCGGAGGCGCGCGCCTCGGTCAGGATGCCGGGCCGGTCAGCCTCGCCGTGAACGCCGACCCTGGGGGCGTCGGCGGGGATGTCGACCTCGCTCAGCCGCCCGACCCGGTCGAGGGGGTCGCCGCAGGCGGCGAGCCCGAGACAGATCAGCGCGGCGAAAGCAAGACGGGTCAACATACGAATCCGGAAACTGTTGCAACTCCACCGCGGATACACCATCCGGCGCCGCAGGGTCCAGCCGCGCGGCCGTGGTGACGGCTCCGGCCCGGCGGTGCGGCGCCTGGCGCGGGATGCCGCGGGCGGCTACAGATCCTCCACCGCCATGACGCCGCCGAGGCTCTTGATCGCGCCCTTGATCTGCGGGGTGACGGGGAATTCGGCGCCGGCGTCGATCTCGACCTCGCCGGGCAGCGAGGGGTCCATCAGGCAGAACCGGATCGGCCCCCGGCCCGCCCCCTTCGCCGCCTGCCGCGCGCCTTCCAGCACCGAGGCGACCGACGGCACCGCCGCCGAATTTTCGACGAAAATTCGCAGACCCGACGAGCCCGCGTCCGCCACCACCCCGTCGATCGGCACGATGGAGCGGGCCAGCAGCTTCAGCTGATCGCTTTCCATCGTCGCCTCGACCGTCAGCACGACCTTCGACCCGGCCTCCAGATGATCCCGGGCGTTTTCCAGCGTGTCCGAGAAGATCGTGACCTCGTAGGCGCCCGTCGGGTCAGACAGCTGCGCGAAGGCGAAGCGGTTGCCGCGCGCCGATTTCCGCTCCTGCCGTCCCGCCACGATCCCGGCCATCTTCGCCAGCATCGGCCCGCCCTGCGCCAGGCGCGTCACGTCGTCCAGCGTCTTGATGTCCTTGCGCTTCAGCGGCGCCATGTAGTCGTCCAGCGGGTGACCCGACAGGTAGAAGCCGACCGCCTGGAACTCCTGCGCCAGCCGCTCGGCGGGCAGCCAGTCGTCCACCGGCGAGAGCCGCGGTTCCGGCAGGTCGTCGCCCGCCTCGCCGAAGAGCGAGACCTGGTTCGATGTCTTCTGTTCCCACACCGCGGCCGACCAGGCCGTCAGCGCATCCAGCGAATCGAAGATCCGCCGCCGGTTCGGGTCCAGCATGTCGAAGGCCCCCGACCGCGCCAGCATCTCCAGCGGGCGCTTGCCGATCTTCTTCAGCTCCACCCGCCGGGCGAAATCGAACAGCGTCGTGAAGGGCTTGTCGCGCCCTTCTACCGCGCGCGCCTCGACGATCAGGCGCATCGCCTCCACGCCCACGTTCTTCAGCGCGCCCAGCGCGTAGACCAACGCGCCGTCCACCACCTTGAAGGTCGCGTCCGAGCGGTTCACGCAAGGCGGCACCCAGGGCAGCTGAAGCTGCTTCTTCACCTCCTCGAAGTAAAGTCCAAGCTTGTCGGTGAGATGGATGTCGCAGTTCATCACGCCGGCCATGAATTCGACCGGATGGTTCGCCTTCAGCCAGGCGGTCTGGTAGCTGACCACCGCATAGGCCGCCGCGTGCGACTTGTTGAAGCCGTAGTTCGCGAATTTCTCCAGCAGATCGAAGACTTCCGAGGCCTTCTTCTTCTCGACCCCGTTCTCGGCCGCGCCCTTCTCGAATTTCGGGCGCTCGGCGTCCATCGCCTCCTTGATCTTCTTGCCCATGGCGCGGCGCAGCAGGTCGGCGCCGCCGAGCGAGTAGCCCGCCATGACCTGGGCGATCTGCATCACCTGTTCCTGATAGACGATGATGCCCTGGGTCTCCTCCAGGATGTGGTCGATCAGCGGATGCACCGAGGCGCGTTCGCGCAACCCGTTCTTGACCTCGCAATAGACCGGGATGTTCTCCATCGGGCCGGGGCGATAAAGCGCGACGAGCGCCACGATGTCCTCGATGCAGGTGGGCTTCATGCGCTTGAGCGCGTCCATCATGCCCGAGGATTCCACCTGGAACACGGCGACCGTCTTCGCCCGGGCGTAGAGGTCGTAGGTCCTTTCATCGTCCAGCGGGATGAGGTTGATCTGGTTCTCCGCCCCCGGCGCGGGCTCGTAGAGCTGCGTGCCGTCGGCGGCGACATGCAGCGGCCGGCCGCCCGCGTGGATCTGGTCGATGGCGTTCTGGATGACGGTCAGGGTCTTCAGGCCCAGGAAGTCGAACTTCACCAGACCCGCCTGTTCCACCCATTTCATGTTGAACTGGGTGGCCGGCATGTCGGAGCGCGGATCCTGGTAGAGCGGCACCAGCCGGTCCAGCGGCCGATCGCCGATCACCACGCCCGCGGCATGGGTCGAGGCGTTGCGCAGCAGCCCTTCGACCTGCATGCCGTATTCCAGCAGGCGGTTCACGACCTCCTCGTTCTTCGCCTCGGCCCTCAGGCGTTCCTCCTGCGCCAGCGCCTGTTCGATGCTGACGGGCTTCACGCCCTCCACCGGGATCATCTTGGACAGGCGGTCGACCTGGCCGTAGGGCATCTGGAGCACCCGGCCGATGTCGCGCACCGCGGCCTTGGACAGCAGCGCGCCGAAGGTGATGATCTGGCCCACCCGGTCGCGGCCGTATTTCTCCTGCACGTATCGGATGACCTCTTCGCGGCGGTCCATGCAGAAGTCGATGTCGAAGTCGGGCATCGACACCCGCTCGGGGTTCAGGAACCGCTCGAAGAGCAGGCTGTAACGCAATGGATCGAGGTCGGTAATCGTCAGCGCATAGGCAACCAGGGACCCCGCGCCGGAACCGCGGCCCGGCCCCACGGGGATGTCGTGATCCTTGGCCCACTTGATGAAGTCGGCGACGATCAGGAAGTAGCCGGGAAAGCCCATCCCCTCGATGATGCCCAGTTCGAAATCCAGCCGCTTCTCGTACTCCTCCACGCTGGTGGCGTGGGGGATGACGGCAAGACGGGCGGCCAGCCCCTCCTTCGCCTGGCGGCGCAGCTCCTCCACCTCGTCGTCGGCGAAGCGCGGCAGGATCGGGTCGCGTCGGGGGGCGGCCCAGGCGCAGCGCTGCGCGATCTCGACCGTGTTGGCGATCGCCTCGGGCAGGTCGGCGAAAAGGGTCACCATCTCCTGCTGGGACTTGAAATGGTGCTGCGGCGTCAGGCGGCGGCGGGGCTGCTGCTGGTCGACATAGGCGCCCTCGGCGATGCAGATCAGCGCGTCGTGCGCCTCGTACATCTTCGCGTCGGGGAAATAGACGTCGTTGGTGGCGACGAGCGGGATCTCCATTGCGTAGGCCATCTCGACGAAGCCGCGTTCGGTCGCGCGCTCCGTCTCGGGCAGGCCGCCCTCGACCGGATGGCGCTGCAGCTCGATGTAGAGCCGGTCGCCGTAGATCGCGTGCAGGCGGTCCGTCAGCGTCTGAGCGGCGGGGCGGTTGCCCTGGCGCAGCAGCCGGCCGACGGGTCCGTCGGGCCCGCCGGTCAGGCAGATGAGGCCCTGCCCGTGCCGCGCCAGCTCGTCCAGCGTGACATGCGGGACCTGGCCGCGCTTGTCGACATAGAGGCAGGTCGAGAGGGCCATGAGGTTCTCGTAGCCCGCCTCGGACTGGGCGAGCAGGACGACCGGCGCGGGGGGCTTCGGCGGCTGGCCCGGAACCTCGGGCAGGTAGGCGACATCCACCTGGCAGCCGAGGATCGGCTGGATGCCGGCACCGGCGGCGGCGACCGAGAATTCCAGTGCGCAGAACATGGAGTTGGTGTCGGTCACGGCAACCGCCGGCATCCCGTGCTTCTCGCAAAGCGCCGGCAGCTTCTTCAGCCGCAGCGCGCCTTCGAGGAGCGAATATTCGGTGTGGGTGCGGAGGTGGATGAATCGGGGGCTGTCGGGCATGGGCACACCATATCTTGTGGGGCGGCCTGCGGGAAGCGCCGTTGCGCCGCTCTCTGGAGTGGACAGGCGATGCGCGATTCCGGCCGGTGGCCTCAGTCGGCGGCGATCAGTTCGATGCGGTTCCCGAAAGGATCGGCGATATACGCGCGGCGCGTGCCGGGGATCGCCTCGTCCTTTGTCGCCGCGACGCCGTGCCTGTCGAGATGCGCGAGGAAGGCGTCGTAGCCGGCGACCGTCAGCGCGGGATGCGCCTTGCGGGCGGGGCGGAAGTCACGCTCCACACCGAGGTGAAGGCGCACCGCGCCCGCCTCGAACCAGCAGCCGCCGCGTGCGGCGAGGGCCGCGGGCTTCGCGATCTCCGGCAGGCCGAGCAGACCCAAGTAGAAGTCCCGCGCCGCCGCCTCGCCTCCTTCGGGCATGACGAGCTGGACGTGGTGGAGCGCGACGAGGGGCATGGCTCCGTTCTGCGCGTTCGGGGGCGGCAGGACAAGGGCATGCGCATTTGCACTTGCCGAACGCTGTTTCGCGGGTTCCATATCGGAACGGACTGATGCCGCCCCCTCGGGGTCGGCGAAACGGAGGACGGGACGATGCTTGCGGAGCCGATTGCGGGCTGGATGGCGCGGCGGGGGTGGTATTACGGCTGGGTCGTGGTGTTCGCCACGTTCCTGACCACGTTGTCGACAGCGGGCGGCCTCGGCGTCGCGGGCGTGATGATCAAGCCGCTGGGCGAGGAATTCGGCTGGTCGGTCGAGACGATCTCGACCGCCATGGCGGTCCGGCTGGTGCTGTTCGGGCTGGTGGGGCCGTTCGCGGCGGCGTTCATGACGCGGTTCGGGCCGCGGGCGGTGACGATGACCGCCATCGGGCTGATCGCCGTCGGGGTCTTCGGGTCGATGGGCATGCGGACACCCGCGCAACTGATGCTGTGGTGGGGGATCGTCGTGGGCCTCGGCACCGGGCTGACGGCGCTGGTGCTGGGCGCGTCGATCGCGACGCGCTGGTTCGTGGCGCGGCGGGGCCTGGTGGTGGGGCTGCTGACCGCCGCCAACGCCACCGGGCAGCTGATCTTCCTGCCGATCCTTGCCGCCGTGGCCGAGACATACGGCTGGCGGATGGCGCTGGGTGTCACGGTGGCGGGCGTGACCATGGCCTTCGTCGCCGTGCTGCTGCTGATGCGCGATCACCCGTCCGAGCTTGGCCTGCCCGCCTTCGGCGAGACCGAGGTCAGCCCGCCGCCGCCCGTGCAGCGGGGCCTCGGCACGCTGATGCTGGCGCCGTTCCGGGCGCTGAACGAGGCATCGCGCAGCGCGACCTTCTGGGCGCTCTTCGGAACGTTCTTCATCTGCGGGCTGTCGACCAACGGGCTGATCCAGGTGCACTGGATCTCGATCTGCTCGGACTACGGGATCCTGCCGGTGGCCGCCGCGGGGGTGCTGGCGCTGATGGGGGCGTTCGATTTCGTCGGCACCGTCGCCTCGGGCTGGCTGTCGGACCGCTACGATTCGCGCTGGCTGCTGTTCTGGTACTACGGACTGAGGGGGCTGTCGCTGGTGGTGCTCAGCTTCTCGGATTTCGGGCCGGCGATGCTGATGGTCTTCGCGGTGTTCTACGGGCTCGACTGGATCGCCACGGTGCCGCCCACGGTGAAGCTGGCGGCCGAGCGGTTCGGGCGCGACACCGCGCCGATGGTCTTCGGCTGGGTCTTCGCGGGCCACCAGGTCGGCGCGGGCGTGGCGGCCTGGGGCGCGGGGGCGATCCGGACGGCGACCGGAAGCTACATGCCCGCGCTTCAGCTTGCAGGCGCGCTCTGTCTGCTGGCCGCGATGGCGATCCTGTCGGTCCGGCGGGGTCCGAGGGCGGCCGTCGCGGCTTAAGCCGCTCAAATCGCTTGCGTCAGGCGGTCCGGGCCGGTTCAGTGGGGAGGAGCTTTCACGCCGGGCCAGCCTTACGCCGCATCGGGCGGGCCCACGGGACGGGCGAGACAGCGGCGGATGGTTCACATGAAGATCTCCTTTCAACTGAACGGAGAACGGGTCGATCTGTCGGGCATTCCGCCCCAGGTCACCCTGCTGGACTGGCTGCGCGAGACGCGCGGCCTGACCGGCACCAAGGAAGGCTGCAACGAGGGCGATTGCGGCGCCTGCACCGTCATGGTCCGGGACGAGGGCGGGGCGAAGGCGCTCAACGCCTGCATCCTGCTGATGCCGCAGGTCCACGGGCGCGAGGTGGTGACGGTCGAGGGCCTCGCCGCGCCCGACGGCACGCTGCACCCGGTGCAGCGGGCGATGGTGGACCACCACGGATCGCAATGCGGCTTCTGCACGCCCGGCATCGTCATGTCGCTGGCCACCGCGCATCTGACGGGCGAGGTCGATTACGACGCGGTGCTGGCCGGCAATCTCTGCCGCTGCACGGGCTACGCCCCGATCGTCCGCGCCGCCGAGGCGGCGAAGGCCCGGAAGGTGCCCGACCGTCTGAAAGCCGCGCGCCTGCCCGCCCCGGTGGATTCGGAGGACGATCTGACCGGAGGCGCCGCGATCCATGCCGCCACCGCCGATCAGCTGGCCGAGTGGTGCCTTGCGCATCCCGACGGCCGGATCGTCGGCGGCGCGACGGATCTGGGGCTCGACGTCACCAAGAAGCTGGTCGATCTCGGCCCCGTGGCCTTCGTCGGCCGCTGCGGCGACCTGCGCGAGGTCGCCGTCACCGGGCGCGAGCTGCGCTTCGGCGCCGCCGTGACCATCGGCGAGATGGCCCGGGCGCTGATCCCGCATCACCCCGACTTTTCGGCCATGCTGGGCCGGTTCGGGTCGATCCAGGTGCGCAACGCCGCGACCATCGGCGGCAACATCGCCAACGGCTCTCCCATCGGCGACGCGGCGCCCGCGCTGATCGCGCTCGGCGCGACGCTGCACCTGCGGAAGGGGCAGGAGCGGCGGGCTCTGCCGCTGGAGCGGTTCTTCCTCGACTACGGCCGGCAGGACCGGCAGCCGGGCGAGTTCGTGGAGATGGTGAGCGTTCCGCGACAGGTCGACCGGCTGGCCTGCTACAAGATCTCGAAACGTTTCGATCAGGACATCTCGGCCGTCTGCGGCTGCTTCAACGTGCATCTGGAGGGCGGGCGCGTGGCGCAGGCCCGCATCGCCTTCGGCGGCATGGCGGGGGTGCCGAAACGCGCCCGCGCGGTCGAGGCGGCGCTGACCGGCAAGCCCTGGAACGACGACACGATCGCCGGAGCATGGGAAGCCTGGGACGAGGATTTCCAGCCGATGAGCGACATGCGCGCCTCGGCCGGCTACCGGCTGGAGACGGCGCGCAACCTGCTGGTGCGGTACTACCTCGAGGATCTGGGCGCGACGACCCGCGTGCGCGGGGTGTCGGCATGAGCGTCGCGCACCCCCTGCCCCACGACAGCGCGGAACTGCACGTCACCGGCGCCGCGATCTACGTGGACGACGTGCCCGCACCGAAGGGCACGCTCTCGCTGGCCTTCGGGATCAGCCCCGTCGCGCGCGGGCGGATCACCGACATGGATCTAGACGCGGTCGCCTCCTCCCCCGGGGTGGTGGCGGTGCTGACGGCGGGCGATCTGCCCTTCGCCAACGATGTCTCGCCGTCGATCCACGACGAGCCGCTGCTGGCGGAGGAGGAGGTGTTCTACCTCGGCCAGCCGGTCTTTCTGGTGGTGGCGACGTCGCATCTGCTGGCCCGCAAGGCGGCGCGGAAGGCGCGAATCGAGGTGACGCCGTTGCCCGCCCTGCTGACCATCGACGACGCCCTGGCGGCGGACAGCCGGTTCGAGAACGGACCGCGGATCTGGGAGAAGGGCGATGCGGCGGCGGCCATCGACGGCGCGGCCCATGTGATCGACGGCGTGATCGAGATCGGCGGGCAGGAGCATTTCTACCTGGAGGGCCACGCCGCGCTCGCCCTGCCGCAGGAGGACGGGGGGTCGCACGTGATCTCGTCCACCCAGCACCCGACCGAGATCCAGCACAAGGTGGCGGAGGCTCTGGGCGTGCCGATGCATGCCGTGCGGGTCGAGACGCGCCGGATGGGCGGCGCCTTCGGCGGCAAGGAAAGCCAGGGCAACGCACTGGCCGTCGCCTGCGCCGTCGCGGCCCGCGCGACCGGCCGCCCCTGCCGGATGCGCTACGACCGCGACGACGACATGACGATCACCGGCAAGCGGCACGATTTCCGCATCCACTACCGCTGCGGTTTCGACGGCACGGGGCGCGTGGCGGGGGTGGCGTTCCTGCAACTCGCCCGCTGCGGCTGGGCGCAGGATCTGTCGCTGCCTGTCGCCGACCGGGCGATGCTGCATGCCGACAACGCCTACGACCTGCCCGCGGCCCGGATCGAGAGTCACCGCCTGAAGACCCACACCCAGAGCGCCACCGCCTTCCGCGGCTTCGGCGGCCCGCAGGGCATGATGGGAATCGAGCGGGTGATGGATCACATCGCCCATTACCTGCAGGCCGATCCCCTTGCCGTCCGGATGGCCAACTACTACGCCGATTGCGGCGATGACGAGGGCGACGACATCGCGACCGAGGCCGAGGCGCCGTCCTCGCCGCAGCCCTCCGAGTGGGCGATGGCAGGCGACGGTACGCCGGCCGGGAACGCGCCGAAGCTGCCGGGGGACGGGCATCTGGACGTCGCCTCGCGCGGGGCGGTCGGAGAGGTCGCCGAGGGCCACGCGCAACCTGCAACCGGCGGGCAGACCACGCCCTACGGCATGGCGGTCACGGATTTCATCCTTAACGACATGACCGAGGCGCTGGCCGACGACTGTCGCTACGACGAACGCCGCGCCGAAATCGCCGCCTGGAACGAGGCGCAGCCGATCCTCAAGAAGGGCATCGCGCTGACGCCGGTGAAGTTCGGGATCTCGTTCACGCTGACCCATCTGAACCAGGCGGGCGCGCTGGTGCATGTCTACCAGGACGGCTCGGTCGCGACGAACCACGGCGGGACGGAGATGGGCCAAGGCCTGTTCCGCAAGGTCCAGCAGGTGGCGGCGTCGGCCTTCGGCATCCCGCCGGAATGGGTGAAGATCACCGCGACGGACACCGCGAAGGTGCCAAACACTTCGGCCACGGCGGCATCGTCGGGGTCGGACCTGAACGGAATGGCGGTGAAGGCCGCCTGCGACACGATCCGCGGCCGGATGGCGGAATGTCTGGGCCAGTTGCATCAGGTCCCGGCCTCGGAGGTGGTGTTCGAGGACGGCCGCGTCCGCGCGGGCGGGGCGGACATGGGCTTCGCCGACGCCGCGAAGCTGGTCTACGAGAACCGCGTCAGCCTGTCCGCCACCGGATACTACCGCACGCCGGGGCTGGACTGGGACCGGATCCGCGGCGTCGGGCGGCCGTTCTTCTACTTCGCCTACGGGGCGGCCTGTTCCGAGGTGGTCATCGACACGCTGACGGGCGAATACCGCATCCTGCGGACCGACATCCTGCACGACGCCGGCGCCAGCCTGAACCCCGCCATCGACATTGGCCAGATCGAGGGCGGCTTCGTCCAGGGCGCCGGCTGGCTGACGACGGAGGAGCTGGTCTGGGACGATCGCGGCCGTCTGCGCACGCATGCACCCTCGACCTACAAGATCCCCGCCTGCGGCGACCGGCCCGACATCTTCCGCGTGTCGCTTCTGGACCGGCCGAACCGGGCCGGGACGATCCACCGATCGAAGGCAGTGGGAGAGCCGCCCCTGATGCTGGGCATGTCGGTCTTCTTCGCCCTGTCCGACGCGGTGGCGGCCTGCGGGCCGGGCTATCCGGCGCTCGACGCGCCCGCCACGCCGGAACGGGTGCTGGCCGCCGTCATGCGGGTGCGCGATGCCGGTTGACGCGGAAGAGCTGAGGGCGCGCACCGCCGCCGAGCGCCGGGTGGTCCGCGTGGTGGTGGCCGAGGCGAAGGGCTCGGCCCCGCGCGAGGCCGGGGCGGCGATGGTCGTGGGGCCGGCGGGGGTGACCGGTACGATCGGCGGCGGCGCGCTGGAATTCGAGGCCATCGCGGCGGCGCGGACGCTGCTGGCGCGGGACGGCGGCGGCCCGGGCGGCGAGACCCTGCGCGATCCGCCCCTGATCCGGCGCCGGGCGCTCGGCCCGGATCTGGGCCAGTGCTGCGGCGGCGCGGTGACGCTGGTGTGGGAGGTCTGGGACGACGCCGGGCTGGCGGCTCTGGACGGGCCGGCCCTCGCCCGGCCGGTGACGGCGGAGGCGGCAGAGATACCGCTTGCCCTGCGCCGGGCGCTGGCGGCGGCGCGGTCTCGGGGCGAACCGGTCGAGACACGGCTGGTGCAGGGCTGGCTGATCGAACCGGTCGCCGCCCCGCAGCGGCAGGTCTGGATCTGGGGCGCGGGCCATGTGGGCCGGGCGCTGGTGTCGGTGCTGTCCCCCCTGCCCGGCCTCGCGCTGACATGGGTCGACACCGCCGCCGACCGCTTCCCGGCCGAAATCCCCGGAGGCGTGACCGCGATCCCCGCCGCCGATCCTGCGACGCTGGCCGCCCATGCCCCCGCGCGGGCGGAGCATCTGGTGCTGACATACAGCCACGCGCTCGATCTGGCCCTCTGCGACGCCCTGCTGCGGCGGGGCTTCGGCACCCTGGGCCTGATCGGCTCGGCCACCAAGTGGACGAGGTTCCGCAGGCGGCTCAGGGAGTTGGGCCATGCCGATGCGCAGATTTCGCGCATCCGCTGCCCCATCGGAGAGCCGGCGCTCGGCAAGCATCCGCAGGCGATTGCCCTGGGCGTCGCGGCCTGCATACTGCGCGAGGCGGCGCAGCAAGACGCCGGAACGACAGACGCCCCCGCGAGATTCGATCCGGGGGCCGGGCCAGGGGCCGGGGAAGAACGCGCGTGACGGAAACGCAGGACGAAGGCCGGGCCACGCTGCTCGACATCCGGGGGCTGACCAAGGCCTATCCGGGGGTCGTGGCGAACGACGACGTCTCGTTCTCGATCGGGCGCGGCGAGGTGCATGCCCTGCTGGGCGAGAACGGCGCGGGCAAGTCGACGCTGGTCAAGATGATCTACGGTCTGGTGAAGCCCGACAGCGGCGAGATGCGGCTGGACGGCGCGCCCTTCGCCCCGGCAGAGCCGCAGGCGGCGCGGGCGGCGGGCGTGGCGATGGTGTTCCAGCACTTCTCGCTCTTCGACGCGCTGACCGTGGCGGAGAACGTGGCGCTCGGCATGGCGGACCCGCCGCCGATGGGCGATCTGGCGCGGCGCATCCGCGAGGTCTCCGAGATGTACGGCCTGCCGCTGGATCCGTCCCGCGTGGTCGGCGATCTGAGCGCAGGCGAGCGTCAGCGGGTCGAGATCGTCCGCTGCCTGCTTCAGGACCCCAAGCTGCTGATCATGGACGAGCCGACCAGCGTCCTGACCCCGCAGGAGGTCGAGATCCTCTTCGCCACCCTGCGCAAGCTGAGTGCCGAGGGCACCGCGATCCTCTACATCTCGCACAAGCTGGAGGAGATCCGCGCGCTCTGCGATGCCGCGACCATCCTGCGGCTCGGGAAGAAGGTCGGCGAATGCACCCCGCGCGAGACGACGGCGCGCGAGATGGCCGAGATGATGGTGGGGCAGGAGCTGCACGTGCCGGAACGCTCGGGCAAGCTGCCCGGCAAGGTGCGGCTGGCGCTGCGGGGCCTCTCCGTGCGCTCGCCCTCGCAGTTCGGCACCGCGCTGAAGGATATCGGCCTCGAGGTGCGCGGCGGCGAGGTGCTGGGCCTCGCCGGCGTCGCCGGCAACGGTCAGGACGAATTGCTGGCGGCGCTGTCGGGCGAGATCCTCTCCGCCCCGGGCATGGTGGTCATGGACGGGCGGGAGGTCGGCGCGCTCGGCCCCGTGGCGCGGCGCCGGCTGGGGCTGCTGACGGCGCCCGAGGAACGGCTGGGCCATGCGGCGGCGCCGGACATGAGCCTGATCGAGAACGCGGTCCTGACGGGGGCCGAGCGGGAGGGCCTGCTGAACCGCGGCTTCCTGAGGTGGGGCAAGGCGCGCGACTTCGCCGAGGCGGTGATCCGGCGTTTCGACGTCCGCACGCCGGGGCCGGAGAACGCGGCGCGGTCGCTGTCGGGCGGCAACCTGCAGAAGTTCGTCATCGGGCGCGAGGTGATGCAGCGGCCCGAGGTGATCGTGGTCAACCAGCCCACCTGGGGGGTCGATGCCTCGGCCGCCGCGGTGATCCGCCAGGCGCTGCTGGATCTGGCCGAGGCCGGGACGGCGGTGATCGTGATCTCCCAGGACCTGGACGAGCTGATGGAGATATCGGACCGTTTCGCGGCGCTGAACGAGGGCCGGCTGAGCGAGGTCGTCCCGGCGCGCGGGCTGAGCATCGAACGGATCGGGATGATGATGGGCGGCGCCCACGGGATGGAGGTGGCGCATGTCTGAGCGTTTGCGCCGCCCTCCGGCGTCGCGCGGGGGATCGCGGGCCGAGGGGCCCGAACAAGGCAACGTGCCCCCTGCCCGCGATGGTGCCTCCGGCGGGAGTATTTTCGGAAAGATGAAGGAGGGGGCGTGCCTGGTCGTCGAGCGCCCGGCCCTGTCCTCATCTTTCCGCAGATACTCGAATCCGCCCCCGGTGTCCGGCGACGAGGTCCGGGCATGCTGAAGCTGGAGAAGCGGCGACAGCCGAGCACCTTCTGGGCCTGGGCCACGCCGCTGGCGGCGGTGCTGGCGACGATCGTCTTCGGGGGCGTTCTCTTCGCCGCGCTCGGCAAGGATCCGGTGACGGCCATCCGGGTGATCTTCTGGGATCCGCTCTTCGGGCAGCATGCGTTCTACTACCGCCCGCAGCTGCTGGTGAAGGCCGCGCCGCTGGTGCTGATCGCCATCGGGCTGAGCCTCGGGTTCCGGGCCGGTATCTGGAACATCGGAGCCGAGGGGCAGTACATCGTCGGCGCCCTGACCGGGGCGGGCTGCGCACTGGCCTTCTACCCGCTGGAAAGCGTCTTCATCTTTCCGCTGATGATCCTGAGCGGGGCGCTCGGCGGGTGTCTCTGGGCGATGATCCCGGCGCTGCTGAAGGTGCGGTTCGGGACCAACGAGATCCTCGTGTCGCTGATGCTGGTCTACGTGGCCGAGCAGCTGCTGGCCTCCATGTCGCTGGGGCTGCTGAAGAACCCGCAGGGCTTCGGCTTTCCCGGCTCGCGGAACCTGCAGCAGTATCCCTCGGCCCACAACGCCGAGATCGTGGCGGGGACCGGGATGCACTGGGGCGTCGCCGCTGCCTTCATCGCGGTGATCTTCGCCTATGTCCTGCTGAACCGGCATCTGCTGGGCTTCCAGATCCGCCTGACCGGAGAGGCGCCGCGGGCCGCGCGTTTCGCCGGCGTGGTGCCGTCGCGGCTGATCGTCTTCTGCCTCGGCATGTCCGGCGCGCTGGCGGGGCTGGCGGGAATGTTCGAGGTCGCGGGCCCGGCGGGACAGGTCTCCATCGACTTCAACGTGGGCTACGGGTTCACGGCGATCATCGTCGCCTTCCTCGGCCGCCTGCATCCGGTGGGCATCGCGCTGGCGGGGCTGCTGATGGCGCTGACCTACATCGGCGGCGAGATCGCTCAGAGCTCGCTCGGCCTGCCGGCGGCGGCGATCCAGGTCTTCCAGGGGATGCTGCTGTTCTTCCTGCTGGCGGTCGACGTCTTCACCAACTACCGCCTGCGCCTGGTCACGAGGGAGGCCGTCTGATGGACCTGTCCGCCATCAATCCCGTCCTGCTGCTGGCCTCGCTGATGGTCGCCGCCACGCCGATCCTGCTGGCGGGGATCGGAGAGCTGGTGGTCGAGCGATCCGGCGTGCTGAACCTCGGCGTCGAGGGGATGATGATCGTGGGCGCCATCTGCGGCTTTGCCGCGGCGGTGCAGAGCGGGTCGCCCACGGTGGGCTTCGTCTCGGCGGCGATCGGGGGGGCGATCCTGTCGCTGCTCTTCGCGCTGCTGACCCAGGTGGCGCTGGCGAACCAGGTCGCCTCGGGCCTTGCGCTGACGCTTTTCGGGCTGGGCCTGTCGTCGCTGCTGGGGCAGGGCTACGTGGGGATCAAGCCGCCGGCGAGCGGTCGGCTGGAGATTCCGGTGCTGACCGACCTGCCCGTCGTGGGGCGGATCGTCTTCGGGCACGATCTGATGGTCTATTTCGCGCTGGCGCTGGTCGCCGCCGTCTGGGCGTTCCTGAAGTTCACCCGCGCCGGGCTGATCCTGCGGGCCGTCGGCGAAAGCCACGACGCGGCGCATGCGCTCGGCTACAAGGTGAAGCGGATCCGGATCCTCGCCATCCTCTTCGGCGGGGCCTGCGCGGGGCTGGGCGGGGCCTACATCAGCCTGATCCGCGTCCCGCAATGGACCGAAGGCATGACGGCGGGCGCGGGCTGGATCGCGCTGGCGCTGGTCGTCTTCTCGTCCTGGAAGCCCTGGCGCGTCCTGCTGGGCGCCTGGCTTTTCGGCGGCGTCACCGTGCTGCAGCTGAACTTCCAGGCGGCGGGGATCGCGATTCCGGTCGAATACCTGTCGATGAGCCCGTATCTGATCACCATCCTGGTGCTCGTCATCATGTCCGCCGACCGGAGCCGCGCACCGGCCTCGCTCGGCCGCATCTTCCACGCCTCGCAGTGAGGCGCATGACCAATGAACGAAGGGAGACCATCATGTTGAGAAGAACATTCCTCGGAACCGCCGCGCTGGCCCTGGCGCTGGCCACGGGCGCGCAGGCGCAGGACGACCCGGTCAAGGTCGGCTTCGTCTATGTCGGCCCCGTGGGCGACGGCGGCTGGACCTACGAACACGACAAGGGGCGTCAGGCCGTCGAGGAGCATTTCGGCGACAAGGTCGAGACGGTCTATGTCGAAAGCGTGCCCGAGGGCCCGGACGCCGAACGCGTCATGACCCAGATGGCGCTGGACGGCGCGGATCTGATCTTCACCACCTCGTTCGGCTACATGGATCCGACGATCAACGTCGCGCAGAAATTCCCGGACGTGAAGTTCGAGCATGCGACCGGCTACAAGACCGCGCCCAACGTCTCGACCTATTCCGCGCGCTTCTACGAAGGCCGGGCCGTGCAGGGCCACATCGCCGGCAGCATGACGGAATCGAACATCATCGGCTATATCGGGTCCTACCCGATCCCCGAAGTGATCCGCGGCATCAACGCCTCGTACATCCACGCGAAGAAGGTCAATCCGGACGTCGAGTTCAAGATCGTCTGGGCCTTCACCTGGTTCGACCCGGCGAAGGAAGCCGACGCCGCGCGGACGCTGATCGAACAGGGTGCCGACGTGATCCTGCAGCACACCGATTCGACCGCGCCGCTGGCGGCGGCCGAGGCGGCGGGCAACATCATCGGCTTCGGCCAGGCCTCGGACATGGCCGAGTTCAAGCCCAGCCCCCGCGTCTCCTCGATCATCGACAACTGGGCGCCCTACTACATCGACCGCGTGCAGGCGGTGATGGACGGCACCTGGGAATCGAAACAGACCTGGGACGGCATCGGGCCCGGCATGGTCGAGATCGGCGAGATCACGGACGCCGTGCCCGCCGAGGTGAAGGAAGAGGCGCTGGCGCTGAAGGAAAGCATCGCGTCGGGCGAATACCACCCCTTCACCGGCCCGCTGAAGAAGCAGGACGGGTCCGACTGGCTGGCCGAGGGCGAGACGGCGGACGACGGCACCCTGCTGGGCATGAACTTCTACGTCGAGGGGCTGACGGGCGAGATCCCGCAGTAACGGTCACGATCGCGGACGACGGTGCGGCCCGGCAGCGATGCCGGGCCGTTTTCGCTGGCAACGGGGCCACAGAGGGCGGTGCGGGAAGGGCCGGAGGTCAGCGAGGTGCTTCCCGCGCAGGGCGTTCCGAGGCACCGTCCTGCGCGCGGTGGCCCGGTTGACGGACGCCCTGCCCTTGCACCTTCCGCCAACTGCTGAAAATCTGGGCAGACTCCGTCGAAAGGTCTGCGTTTGTCCCTGTTGCGTTCCCTCGGCCCGTCCGTCGCCCATGTCTCGGCCGCCGAGGCGCTGCGCGCCGGGTTCGGGGCCCTTCTGGGCCTCGGGCTGACCGGGCTCTTCGTGCTGTCGCCGGCGATCGACACGGCGACCGGGCTCTTCCTCGTCGCCCCGCTGGGTGCCACCTCGGTGCTGGTCTTCGCGGTGCCGAACAGCCCGCTGGCACAGCCCTGGTCGGCCGTGGTCGGCAACGTGGTGGCCGCGCTGGTGGCCGTCGCGATCTGCATGGCGGTGGCCGATCCGGTGCTGCGCGTCGCCCTGTCCGTGGGCGCGGCGATCACCGCGACCATCCTCTGCCGGGCGCTGCACCCGCCGGCGGGGGCGGTGGCGATGACCGCCGCGCTCAGCCCCGGGGCGGTGGAGGATCTGGGCTTCTGGTTCGCGCTGACGCCGGTCGCGGCGGGCACGGTGACGCTGGTGGCCTGCGCCGCGCTCTACGCTCGCGCAACCGGCCGGCACTACCCGCTGCGGCGGTTCGACGAGCCGGCCGAGGCCGCCTCCGCCGCCTCCGATCCGGTCGAACGCTCGGGCCTCGGCGAGGACGAGCTGGCCGGCATTCTCGACCGCTATCGCCAGTCCTTCAACCTGGGGGTCCGCGATCTGGCCCGGCTGATCGGTGCCGCCGAGCTGCAGGCCGCCACCCACGGCCGTGCGGCCCAGACGGCGGGCGACGTGATGTCGCGCGATCTGGTGACCATCGACGCCGATACGCCGCTGGCCGAAGTCGCGGACCTGTTCCGGCGCCACCGCTTCACCTCCCTGCCCGTCACGGGGCCCGGGGCGCGGTTCCTCGGCATCATCTTCCAGATCCACCTGATCGCCCGCGCCCGCGACGACGCGCTGCGGCTGGACCGGGGCTTCGCGCCCGCCATCCGCCGCCTGGTGGACCGCGACCGCGACCGGCCCGTCCGGGCGGCCGAGATCATGTCGGTCGCCGGGCCGCGCGCCACGGAGGCGACGCCGCTCGGGGCGCTGCTGCCGATGATGGCCGACGGCGCGGTCGACGCGGTGCCGGTGCTGGAAAGGCGCCGGATCGTCGGCATCGTCACCCGCACCGACCTGATCGCCGCGCTGGCCCGCGAGGCGGTCCGCCGGCCCGACCGCTGATCCGCGGATGGACGTCGGCCGCGCACGGCAAAAGGCCCGGCGCCTTGAGGGCCTCGTCTCGCCTGCGCGGAACGGCGCCCGCTCAGGCCGGCTGCGCCTCTCCGGTGTGTTCGCGCCAGCGTTCCGCCATCAGGCGGTATTCCGTCGGGATGTCGCGCATCGACAGCATCCCCACGATCTCGCCCGCCCGCTCCACCGGCAGGTGCCGGAAGCCGCCGTCCAGCATGATAGCCATGGCGTTCGCGAGGCTCTCGCGCGCGTTGACCGTCACCGGGTCGGGCGACATGACCTCGGCCACGCGGGTGGATCCCGTCGGCCGCTCCTGCGCGATGCAGCGGCGGATGACGTCGCGCTCGCTGAGGATGCCGGTCAGACGGTCGCCCTCCATCACGGCCAGCGCGCCGATGTTGTGCCGGTCGAGCGCCGCGCAGGCCTCCCGGATCGAGGCGTCCGGCGCGATGGACACGAGGCTGCGGCCGCGCAGGATCTCGGAAATGGACTTGATGATCATGGCAAATGCTCTCCATCTCGCAATGGCGCCGAATGTAACACTTTCATGACAGGCGGGCGAGCCATGTATTCCGGACCCTGCAGATCGGCGCCGGGGGGCGGCAGACCCGGGCGTCGGGGCTTTGTTCGCGCGCGCCCCTGTGCCAGGGTCGGGGCAACGGGCAGGAACCGGCGGCGGTCGGCGCGGACACGTCGGTGTCCGGGGCGGCGGGACCGCGAGGCAGAAGGATCGGGCAGCAGGCATGGACAACGTCGATTTTCTCATCGTCGGCGGCGGTATCGCGGGCGTCTCGGCCGCCGCGCGGCTGGCGCCCCTGGGCTCCGTCCTGCTGGTCGAGGCGGAGGAGGCGCTGGCCTACCACAGCTCCGGCCGCTCCGCCGCGATGTTCCTGCGCAACTACGGCAACGCCGCCGTCCGCGCCCTGAACGAGGCGAGCGCCGCGCATCACGAGGCGACCGGCGTGCTGTCGCCCCGCGGCATGATGCTGGTGGCGCGGCCCGGTGACGAGGCGCCCTTCGCCGAGGAGGTGACGGGCTTCGGCCTCGACGAGCTGTCTCCCGCGGAGGCGCGCCGCATCGTGCCGATCCTGAACCCCGAAACGCTGTCCCGCGCCGCGATCCGCGCCGACGCGCAGGACCTCGACACCCATGCGGCGGTGCAGGATTACGCTCGCACCGCCCGCACCCACGGCGCGCGGTTCGAGACGCGCGCGCCGGTCACCGCCGTCGCCCGCGACGGCGGGCTCTGGCGCGTCACGGCGGGCGGGCAGGACCACATGGCCCGCACGCTCGTCAACGCCGCAGGGGCCTGGGCGGACACCCTGGCCGAGATGGCTGGCGTCCGGCCGCCGGGGATCGTGCCGCACCGCCGGTCCATGGCCCGCATCCCGCCGCCCGGCGGCCACGACATCACGGCCTGGCCCTTCGTCGAGGGCGCGGGCGAGCGGTGGTACTTCAAGCCCGACGCCGGCCGGCTGATCGTCTCGCCGTCCGAGGAGGATCCGATCCACCCGCACGATGCCTTCGCCGACGACATGGTGCTGGCGGAGGGGCTCGCGCGGTACGAGGAGATGGTGACCGAACCCGTCACGCGGGTCGAACATTCCTGGGCCGGGCTGCGCAGCTTCGCCCCCGACCGGGCGCTGGTGATCGGCCGCGATCCGGACGTGCCCGACTTCGCATGGGTCGCGGGCCAGGGCGGCTACGGTTTCCAGACCTCCGCCGCCGCCAGCCTGCTGCTGGCCGAACTGCTCGACGGCCGCCCGCCGCACCTGCCGGCCGAAACGGTCGCCGCCCTGTCGCCCGCCCGCTTCGCGGACCGGCCGTCCGGCCGGGACGCCGCCCGGACAGCCCACCGGAAAGAAGGACAATCATGAAGATGCTGCAGTTCCTCGTCCCCCTCGTCGCCGCCGCGGCGCTGGCCGCCTGCGGAGGAGGACCGGCCCCCGAAAGCCGCGACCCGCTGGCCATCACGCCGGTCGCGGGGCTGCCGCCCGCCTTCGGCGACCGCAAGCCGCATTCCTGGGACGGGGCGCGCACGCCCGCCTCCTACGCCGTGCACGGGACCGACGTGGCGCGGTTCCAGAAAACCATCGACTGGCCCGAGGCGCAGCGGAACGGCATCGAATTCGTCTGGATGAAGGCGACGGAGGGCGGCGACCGCGTGGATCCGTTCTTCGAACAGAACTGGCGCGACGCGGGCCGCGCGGGCGTGGCGCGCGGGGCCTACCACTTCTACTACTGGTGCCGCCCGGCGATCGAGCAGGCGGAATGGTTCATCCGCAACGTGCCGCGCACGCCGGGCGCCCTGCCCCCGGTGCTCGACATGGAGTGGACGCCGTTCTCGCCCACCTGCACAATCCGCCACCCGGCCGACCACATCCGGGCGGAGGCGAAGATCTTCCTCGACGCGGTCGAGGCACATTACGGCACGCGCCCGCTGATCTACTCGACGCCGGACTTCTTCGAGCGCAACCAGATGTACCTGCTGCCCGACACCGAATTCTGGCTGCGCAGCACCGCCGGGCACCCCTCGCGCACATATCCCGGCCACGACTGGACGATCTGGCAATACACCGGCACCGGCCTCGCGCCCGGCTTCTTCTCGGAGGTCGACCTGAACGTCTTCAACGGCTCCCGCGCCGAATGGCTGGCCTGGCGGCAGCGCCGCAGCCAGTGACGCCTCCGGCGGGAGTATTTCGGGAAAGATGAAGCAGGGGCGGTCCGCTGCCCTTCATCTTTCCGGAAAACACGTCGGGGGGAGCCGCTCCGCAGGAGCGGCGGGGGGCGGAGCCCCCTGCCCCGCCGGGGCCGGAGGCGCCGGCAGGCATCGTGCCGGGGCCGGAAGGCCTCGTCCGCAAGGCCCTGCGGTCAGCCGTCCCTGCGGATGACCTCGTTCTTCGGGTCGTAGGGGCTGTCCTCGGTGATCTCCGCGTCCCAGAGCCGGTCGAACATCTTCACCTTCAGCCGCGTGCCCGGCACTGCCAGGTCCGGCGCGACATAGCCCATGCCGATGGACCTGCCGAAGGCCACCGACCACCCGCCCGAGGTCAGCCGCCCGACCCGCCGGTCGCCGTGATAGAGCGCCTCGCGCCCCCAGGGATCGGCATCCTCCGGCCCGTCGATCAGCAGCGTCACGCATCTGGAACGGATGCCCTTGGCCTCCATCGCCGCCTTGCCGTGGAACTCCTTCGTCAGATCCACGAAGCGCGGCAGATCGGCCTCCAGCGGGGTCGCGTCCCGGCCCAGCTCGGTTCCGAAGGCGCGATAGGACTTCTCCTGCCGCAGCCAGTTCTGCGCCCGCGCGCCGACCAGCTTCAGCCCGTGCGGCGCGCCCGCCTCCATCAGCCGGTCCCACAGGTGGTTCTGCATCTCGATCGGATGGTGCAGCTCCCACCCCAGCTCTCCGGTATAGGCCACGCGGATCGCCATCACCGGGACCATCCCCAGCTCGATGTCGCGGGCCGACAGCCAGGGGAAGCGCTTGTTCGACAGCGCCGCCCCGGGCTCCGCGTCCCGGATCAGCGCCTTCAGCACGTCGCGCGATTTCGGCCCCGCGATGGCGAAGACGCCCCACTGGGTCGTCACGTCCTGCACGATCACCGGCGCGCCGCCCGCCGCCATGAAATCCTCGGCCGCCTTGAGCAGGAAATCCGCGTCATAGGCCGTCCAGGCCCCGGCGGAGACAAGGTAGTAATCCGACTCGCCGCGCCGCACGATGGTGTATTCCGTGCGCGTGGTGCCGGCGCTCGTCAGCGCGTAGGTCAGGTTGATCCGGCCCACCTTCGGCAGCCTGTTGCAGGTGAAGCGGTCGAGGAATTCCGTCGCCCCCGCCCCCGTCACCCGGTGCTTGGTGAAGGCCGTCGCGTCGATCAGGCCGACACCGTGGCGGATCGCGTTGGCCTCGGCCACCGCGTATTTCCACCACGCCCCCCGGCGGAAGCTGCGCGCCTCCTCGTCGTAGGTCTCGGGCGCGCCTTCCGGGCCGTAGTAGTTCGGCCGCTCCCATCCGTTCACCTGCCCGAACTGCGCGCCCGCGGCCTTCTGCCGGTCGTAGGCGGGCGAGGTGCGCAGCGGCCGCGCCGCCGGCCGCTCCTCGTCCGGGTGGTGCAGGATGAAGACGTGTTCGTAGGCTTCCTCGTTCTTCGTGACCGCGTAGTCGGTGGTCATCCAGGAGCCGTAGCGCTTCGGGTCCAGCGAGGCCATGTCGATCTCGGCCTCGCCCTGGGTCATCAGCTGCGCGAGGTAATGGCCGGTCCCCCCGGCGGCGGTGATCCCGAAGGAAAAGCCCTCCGCCAGCCACATGTTGCGCAGCCCCGGGGCCGGGCCGATCAGCGGGTTGCCGTCGGGCGTGTAGCAGATCGGGCCGTTGAAATCGTCCTTCAGACCCGCGCTCTCCGAGGACGGGATGCGGTGGATCATCGACATGTATTCCGCCTCGATCCGCTCCAGATCCAGCGGGAAGAGGTCGGCGCGGAAACTGTCGGGCACGCCGTAGGCAAACCGCGCGGGCGCGCCCCGCTCGTAGGGGCCGAGGATCCAGCCGCCCCGTTCCTCGCGGACATACCATTTCGCATCCGCATCGCGCAGGACGGGGTGCTGCGGGTTGCTCTTGCGCCATTCCACCAGCGCCGGGTCGGGCTCGGTCACGATGTACTGGTGCTCCACCGGGATCGCGGGGATCTTCAGCCCCAGCAGGCGGGCTGTGCGCTGCGCGTGGTTGCCGGTGGCGGTGACGACATGTTCGGCAGTGATGACGACCTTTTCCTCGGACGCGACCAGGTTGCCGCCCCGCTCCACCATCTTCGAGCAGGTGACCTGCCATTCGCTGCCGGTCCAGCGGTAGCCGTCGACCTGCCACTTCCGCTCGATCGCCACGCCGTGCTGGCGGGCGCCACGGGCCATCGCCTGAGTCACGTCGGCCGGATTGATGTAGCCGTCGGTCGGGTGGTAGATCGCGCCCTTCAGATCCTCGGTGCGCACCAGCGGCCAGCGCTCCCTTATCTGCGCGGGGGAGAGCCATTCATAGGGCACGTCGCAGGTCTCTGCCGTCGAGGCGTAGAGCCTGTATTCGTCCATCCGCGCCTCGGTCTGCGCCATCCGCAGGTTGCCGACGACGTAGAAGCCGGCGTCGAGGCCCGTCTCGGCCTCCAGCGACTTGTAGAAATCCACCGAATACTTGTGGATGTGGGTCGTCGCGTAGCTCATGTTGAAGAGCGGCAGCAGGCCGGCCGCATGCCAGGTGGAGCCGGAGGTCAGCTCGTCCCGTTCCAGCAGCATCGTGTCCCACCCCGCCTTCCCGAGGTGGTAGGCGATCGAGGTGCCGACGGCCCCGCCGCCCACGACCAGGGCTTTCACATGCGTCTTCATTCCGGCGGTGTTCATCGCGGCGCGTCTCCCGAGGCTCTGTGCCGCGAGATATGCCCCAGAGCGGCGGCGCGGCGCGAGAGCCATCCGACGCGATATCGACCGAAACCGACAGCCGCCGGGACGCCGAACCCGGCACGCCCTATACGGCCGGGCGGGGAAAGCGGTGCCGGCGGCAGAGCGGCGGGCGGACGGCGAAACGGGCCCCGAAAGGCCCGCCCGTCATCGCCGGTGGCGATCGCCCCGCGCGGTCAGTCGCCGCCGCTGATCGAGCAGCGCTTCATCCCGCCGATGATCCGGCAGTTGCCGCCGGTCAGGCCGACCCGCTTCGTGCCGCCGCCGCTCGAGGCCGGGCGGTTCACCCGCACCTCGGGCCGCGCCGCGTCCTCGTCGACGCCCGGCATCGCGGCGACGCTGGCGCCCGTCCCGAGGCCGATGTCGCCCCGGCGCACCAGTTCGCCCTGCACCTCCGACGCCGCTTCGGCCGCCAGCCGCGCCTCGCGTTCCGCCGCGCGCCGCTGCGAGGCGAGCGACCAGGTCGGAACATGCGATCCGACATCTTCCAGCGGCGCGGACAGCATGCCGTTGAGCGCGTCGTAATCGATCCGCGCCATCAGCTTGTACACGTCGGATTCGTCGGCCACCGCGCGGATGGTCAGCAGCATCTCGTCGCCAAGCCGGGCCTCGTAGACCCGGGGCGCGTCCTCCGGCGCGTCGGCGGCGCCTTCCGTCACGATCCAGTCGACGCCGTAGACCACGGCGAAGTCCCGGTCGCTCCCATCAGCTTCCCCGGAATCTTCCGCCGTATCTTCCGCCCCGCCGGCGAGGCTTCGGGCGAAATCGGTCAGCCGCTCGGCCGCGCCGTCGCCTTCGACGAATTCGGCCGAGGCAGCCATGATCTGCCGGCGCTTCGCGTAGACGACCCAGTTGGTGCGCCCGGTGTCGGCGCTGTCGTCATAGCCCTCGTCGCCCGGCACGAGCACCTCGGCGACATCGCCCTGCGGAGCGAGGCGCGGGGTGTCGCCGGCCTGCCATTCGCGGATCGACCAGCCGTGCAGCTCGGTCGGGAAGGCGGCAAGCGGACCTTCCTCCAGCAGCCGCGCGCGTTCCTGGCGATGCGCATGGAGTTCGGAGGCGTCGGCCAGCCGGGTGGAGATGCCGGCGCTCCAGGCCGCCATGTCGAATCGCTCGCCCCGCTCGATCGCGGCGGAAGCCTGGGCGTAATAGTCCATCGCGAACAGCGCACACCCGCCGACCGCTGCCATGACCGAAACGCCGAGGAGATGTGTACGGGAGATCACTGCCTGCTCCTGCTCTTCTTCTGACCCGGTGCGCAACCTGGCAGCGAAAAGTGCCTGAATTATGGTCTCTTCGGGCAAGCGATGTGGTGTGTCCGGCGGAAACACGACCCGGTGCGCGGGCCTGCCGCGCCTCCCTCACTCGCCGAGTGCGATGCCCTCCCGGCGCGGATCCGCCCCGCCGCGAAGACCGCCGGACGGCCCCTCGCCCAGGGCGATGGCATGCAGGCCCGAGTTCAGCTCCTGCACCGAGACCTCGAACCCCAGTTCCTTCAGCGGGCCGGCCAGGTCGGCCATGGGGGTGCCGCTTTCCAGATCCGTCGTGCCGAAGCGGTTCAGCACATGGCCCATGGACACCGCCTGCTGCGGGTCCATGCCCCAGTCGATGGCGGCGATCACCGCCTGCGCCACGTAGCCGATGATCCGGCTGCCGCCGGGCGAGCCCACGACCAGCCAGGGCTTCCCGTCCTTCAGCACGATGGTCGGCGCCATGGACGACCGCGGCCGCTTGCCCGGCTCCACCCGGTTGGCCACCGGCACCCCGTCCTCGTGGCTGGTGAAGGAGAAATCCGTCAGTTCGTTGTTCAGCAGGAAGCCCGCCGCCATGACACGGCTGCCGAAGCCGTTCTCGATCGTCGTGGTCATCGACAGGGCGTTGCCGAAGCCGTCGACGATGGAGATGTGCGACGTGGACGGCAGCTCGATCGCGTCGTCGTCGGCCCAGTCCACGGCGGCGTGGTCGAATTCCGGCCGGCCCGGCGCGACCTCGGGCAGCGCCGCGTCGGTGTCCAGCAGCTTCGCCCGCTCGGCCAGGTATGCGTCGGCCAGCAGGCCCTTCACCGGCACCGGCACGTAGTCGCTGTCGGCCATGTAGCGGCCCCGGTCCGCGAAGGTCAGGCGCGAGGCGTCCGCGATCAGGCGCCAGGCCTCAGGCGAGTCGGGCCCGAGGCCCGCGATGTCGTATGGCTCGATCAGGCCGAGGATCTGGCCGACCGACAGCCCGCCCGAGGACGGCGGGCCCATGCCGCAGACCTCGTGCGCGCGGTAGTCGAGGCAGACCGCCGGGCGCTCGCGCACCTGATAGATCGCGAGGTCGATGGGTTCCAGCCCGCCGGGATTGCCGGGGGCGGTCTGGACGGCGTGAACGATCGCGGCGGCGATCTCGCCGGTGTAGAACGGCGCGATGCCTTCGGCCGCGAGGGTTCGCAGGGTGGCCGCGTAGGGGGCGTTGGTCAGCGTGTCGCCCGCCCGGACAGGTGCCCCGCCGGGGAAGAAGTAGCCCATCGTCGCGGGCTGGTCGGCCATCGTCGGCGCGGCCGACAGCACCAGGCTGGCGAGGCGCGGCGAGACGGTGAAGCCGTCCTCCGCCAGGGCGATGGCCGGATCGAACAGGCCGGCCCAGGTCACCCGGCCCCATTTCTCGTGCGCCTTCTTCATCAGCGCGGGCGTGCCCGGCACCCCGACCGAGCGGCCGCCGACCACCGCGTCGAAGAATTGCATCGGCGCGCCATCCTCCTGGAACAGCGTCGGCGAGGCCGAGAGCGGCGCGGTTTCCCTTCCGTCGAGCGTCGTCACCTCGCCCGTCGCCGCGTCGTACCAGACGAGGAAGGCCCCGCCCCCGAGACCGGAGCTCTGCGGCTCCACCAGGCCCAGCACGGTCTGCACGGCGACCATGGCATCCGCCGCCGATCCGCCGCGCGCCAGCACGTCCGCGCCCGCCTCCACCGCCAGCGGGTGGGCGGCGGCGACCATCCAGTCCTGTGCGCGGACCGGCGTGCCGGCGGCCTTCGCCTCCAGCGCCGCCCGCACGCGCGGGCCGGCATCTGCGAAGGCTGTGTCGGTCGCCGCCTCGGGCGCCACCGCATCGGCGGCCTGCTGCGCGGCCGGAGGGACGGCGGCGAGCGCGAGGGGAAGCGCGAGAAGGAGGGACTTGATCGGGCGCATGGCGGCTCTCCTGTCGGTTGCACCGCCAGTTGGACATGCCCTGCCCCCGCAATCAAGCATGTGGAAAAGCCCTTCCGCAGGTTGGAATTGACACCCGTAATGCGGAGAAAGCGCGGCGTCCGGTCGCGATTTCCGGGCCATTTTGCTCTGTCACGCCCGGGATCGGTTCTATATCAACGCGCGGGAGAGTTGGTCCGGCGCTCCGAATCCGGGGCCGGACGGAGATTAGGGAGACTACGCTGATGAAGGTCCTCGTGCCTGTCAAACGCGTGATCGACTACAACGTGAAGGTCCGCGTCAAATCGGACGGTTCCGGGGTCGATCTCGCCAACGTCAAGATGTCGATGAACCCGTTCGACGAGATCGCCGTGGAAGAGGCGATCCGCCTGAAGGAAGCGGGCACGGCCGAAGAGGTCGTCGTCGTCTCGATCGGTGTGAAACAGGCGCAGGAGACGCTGCGCACCGCGCTGGCCATGGGCGCCGATCGCGCGATCCTGGTCGTCGCCGCCGATGACGTCCACAACGACATCGAACCGCTGTCGGTCGCCAAGATCCTGAAGGCCGTGATCGACGAGGAACAGCCCGGGCTGGTCATCGCCGGCAAGCAGGCCATCGACAACGACATGAACGCCACCGGCCAGATGCTGGCGGCGCTGACCGGCTGGTCGCAGGCCACCTTCGCCAACGATCTGAAGATCGAGGGCGACATGGCCACCGTCAGCCGCGAGGTCGACGGCGGCCTGCAGACGATCAAGGTGAAGATGCCCGCCATCGTCACCGCCGACCTGCGCCTGAACGAGCCGCGCTACGCCTCGCTGCCGAACATCATGAAGGCGAAGAAGAAGCCGCTGGAGGAGAAATCCGCCTCCGACTACGGCGTCGACGTCTCGCCCCGGCTGGAAATCGTCAAGACCACCGAGCCCGAGGCCCGCAAGGCCGGCGAGATGGTGCCCGATGTGGACACCCTGGTCGCGAAACTCAAAGAGAAGGGGATTGTGTGATGGCGGTTCTCCTGCTTGCCGAAGTAAACGACGGCCAACTGGCGATGGACGCCACCGCCAAGGCGGTCAGCGCGTCGAAAGCCCTGGGCGACGTGACGGTGCTCTGCGCCGGCGCGAAATGCTCGGACGCGGCGAAAGAGGCCGCGACGATCGAGGGCGTGGCGAAGGTGCTCTGCGCCGAGCACGACCTCTACGGTCACCGCCTGGCGGAGCCGGTCTCGGCGCTGATCGTGTCGCTGGCGGGTGAGTATTCGCACATCGTGGCCCCCGCCACGACCGATGCGAAGAACATCATGCCGCGCGTCGCGGCGCTGCTGGACGTGATGATCCTGACCGACGTGTCGGGCGTGGTGGATGCCGACACGTTCGAGCGTCCGATCTACGCGGGCAACGCGATCCAGACGGTGAAGTCGAAGGACGAGAAGAAGGTCATTACCTTCCGGACCTCGACCTTCGACGCGGCCGGCACCGGCGGCTCCGCCTCGGTCGAGGATCAGGCGGCGGCCGAGGATCCGGCCCTGTCCGAATGGGTCGAGGACAAGCTGGCCGAGTCGGATCGTCCGGAACTCACCTCCGCCAAGCGCGTCGTCTCGGGCGGCCGCGGGGTCGGATCGGAAGAGAACTTCGCGATCATCGAGAAGCTGGCCGACAAGCTGGGCGCCGCCGTCGGCGCGTCCCGCGCGGCGGTCGATTCGGGCTTCGCGCCGAACGACTGGCAGGTCGGGCAGACCGGCAAGGTCGTGGCGCCGGAGCTTTACGTCGCCGTCGGCATCTCGGGCGCGATCCAGCACCTTGCCGGGATGAAGGATTCGAAGGTCATTGTCGCGATCAACAAGGACGAGGAAGCGCCGATCTTCCAGGTGGCCGACTACGGCCTCGTCGGCGACCTGTTCGAGATCCTGCCGGAGCTGACCGAGAAGCTGTGACCGGACACGGGGTGCCGACGCACCCCGGCCCGCATTCATCAGGGGCCCGCCGGTTTCGGCGGGCCCCTGTCGTTTCGTCAGCCGGCCAGCGCCATGAAGTCGCTCAGATGCGCCACGATCCGCTCCGCCGCCTCGCGATGCGCGACGGGGCCGAGGCATTCCGCGGCCGCCGCGGCCTCCAGCTCGTTGAAGACCATGCCGTGGGTGCGCGGCGTCAGCGCGGCGGGGCTCGCCACCGCCTCCACCACGTCGAGCACCTTCGGGCGCAGGGCGTCCAGCATCCCGCGTGTAACGAAGAGCGGATCGTCGAACCCCGCGACCGGCCGCGCGCCCGAGACCGGCGCGTGATCGGCAAACCACAGCAGCAGCACCGGCGCCTTCAGCTTCGCGATCAGCGTCTCCATCCGCGCGATCCAGGCCTCGCGCAGTTCGGCGACCAGCATCTCGAACCGCTCTTCCGACCGGGCCTGGAGCGCGTGCAGCAGGTGACGGGTGAAGTGGAATTCGGTGAAGTCGGTCTCGGGAAAGACCTTCCGCATCAGCCCCGATGCCTTCAGGAACCGGTCGTTCCGCCGGGGATGCACCGCGTAGTACCGGTTGCTGAGCGCCTGCGCGCCCGTCACCTCCACCACCACCGCGCGGGCGCCGGCGGCCAGGTCGACGACGCCGCCGTCCCGCAGGAAGGCGTCCGGCCCGGCATTGGGCTGGCCGAGGTTCAGGCAGGGCACGCCCAGCGCATCCTCGACCAGGCCCGGGAAGGGCCGGGGCACGAACCGGCCGTAGGTGGCCGTTCCGCCCAGAAAGCAGAAGTACGGCCCGTCGGTCCGCCGCCGCGGCCCCCGGAACATCGCCCGCGACGTGCCGTATCGGCACGGAAAGTAGTCGAGGGCCGGTTCGGCCCTGTGTTCGAAGCTCATCTCGCCCACCACTTTTGGTATTCACCCGGTGCCGGAATACCCTCCGAAAGGTTTCCGGCGGATTAAGCCTTTCGCGATTTGACCCCGGCGCCGCCGGCAGGCTTGCCCGCGCCCTGCCCGAAGGGTTAGACAACCCCGGATCACACAGAGGGGACGAGGGCATGGAGATCGAGCGCATCGGCGTCATCGGCGCGGGTCAGATGGGCAACGGCATCGCGCATGTGATGGCGCTGGCCGGTTACGACGTGCTGCTGACGGATGTCAGCCAGGACGCGCTCGACAAGGCCGTTTCGCTGATCGAGCGCAACATGGGCCGTCAGGTCTCGCGCGGGTCGGTCAGCGAGGACGACAAGACCGCCGCCCAGGCCCGCATCCGCACCACGCTGGAGCTGAAGGAGCTCGGCCAGTGCGATCTGGTGATCGAGGCCGCGACGGAGCGCGAGACGGTGAAGGACGCGATCTTCCGCGATCTGGTCCCGCATCTGAAGCCCGAGACGATCCTCACCTCGAACACCTCGTCGATCTCGATCACCCGGCTGGCCAGCCGCACCGACCGGCCGGAGAAGTTCATGGGCTTCCACTTCATGAACCCGGTGCCCGTCATGCAGCTGGTCGAGTTGATCCGCGGCATCGCCACGGACGAGGCGACCTACAAGGCCTGCCTCGCGGTGGTGGAGAAGATCGGCAAGACCGCCTCCTCGGCCGAGGATTTCCCGGCCTTCATCGTCAACCGCATCCTGATGCCGATGATCAACGAGGCGGTCTACGTGCTCTACGAGGGCGTCGGCAACGTCAAGTCGATCGACGAGGCGATGAAGCTGGGCGCCAACCACCCGATGGGCCCGCTGGAACTGGCGGATTTCATCGGGCTGGATACCTGCCTGGCGATCATGAACGTCCTGCACGACGGGCTGGCGGACACGAAGTACCGCCCCTGCCCGCTGCTGACCAAGTATGTCGAGGCCGGCTGGCTGGGTCGCAAGGCCGGGCGCGGCTTCTACGACTACCGGGGCGAGACGCCGGTGCCGACCCGGTAGAAGGCGGCGCCGCCGGGCAGTGATCCCGGCCGGTCACTGCAGGATGCGGAAATTCTCCGGCGGGGTGCCGGGCGCATCCTCCACCTGCACATCCCGCACCTCGGCCGCGCCGGGGCCTTCGTGGCAGGCGGTGATCATCGCCTCGACCGCAGCGTCGGGCCCGCAGAACAGGGCCGAGACGGAGCCGTCGCTCTCGTTCCTGACCCAGCCGCGCAGACCGGCGGCGCGGGCGCGGGATTCAGTCCAGGCGCGGTAGGCCACGCCCTGGACCCGGCCGGTGATCCGCACGGTGCGGCAGACATGGGGCATCTGCGTCTCCTTCGCTGACCGGTCGCGGCCTCTTCGGAAGAGGCGGTGTCGCCGGGGACGCTGGGGCCGCCGGCGGCCCGTGTCACTCGGCGGCGACGGCCTTCGGGTCGGCCAGGGCCACGACATCCATCATGATGGTATTGAGCGCGAAATCCTTCGGCGTGTAGACCCGCGCGACCCCGGCGGCGAGAAGCCGCCGCGCGTCCTCTTCGGGGATGATGCCGCCGACGACGACGGGGATGTGGCCCAGCCCGGCCTCCTTCATCCGCGCCATCGTGTCCTCGACCAGCGGCATGTGGCTGCCCGACAGGATCGACAGGCCCACGACATGCGCCTCTTCCTCCTGCGCGCGGGCGACGATCTCGGCAGGGGTCAGGCGGATGCCTTCGTAGGTGATGTCCATGCCGCAATCGCGGGCGCGCGACGCGATCTGCTCGGCGCCGTTGGAATGCCCGTCCAGCCCCGGCTTGCCCACCAGGAACTTCAGCCGCCGGCCCAGCTTGTCGGACACGGCGTTCACCGCGTCGCGGATGTCCTCCAGCCCCTCCGTCCGGTTCGAGACGGATGCCGACACGCCCGTCGGCCCGCGGTATTCGCCGTGGACCTCGCGCATCTGAGCGGCCCATTCGCCGGTGGTCACGCCGGCCTTCGCCGCATTGATCGACGCCGGCATGACGTTCTCGTTCATCGCCGCCGCCTCGCGCAGGGCGGCGAGGGCAGAGGCCACCGCGGCCTCGTCCCGCTCGGCCCGCCAGGCGTTCAGGCGCTGGATCTGGTCGGCCTCGACCGCCGCGTCGACGGTCATGATGCCGCCGTCCTCGCCCATCAACGGCGAAGGCTCGGCCTCGGTCCAGCGGTTGACGCCGACGACGATGGTGTCGCCGGTCTCGATCCGGTTCACCCGCTCGGCGTTGCTCTCCACCAGGCGCGACTTCATGTATTCGATGGCCTTCACCGCGCCGCCCATGCTGTCGAGGTTGGCCAGCTCGTGCCGGGCCCCGTCCTTCAGCGCCTCGACCTTCGCGTCGACGGCCGGGTTGCCGTCGAAGAGGTCGTCGAATTCCAGCAGGTCGGTCTCGTAGGCCATGATCTGCTGCATCCGGAGCGACCATTGCTGATCCCAGGGGCGCGGCAGGCCCAGCGCCTCGTTCCAGGCCGGAAGCTGCACCGCGCGGGCGCGGGCCTTCTTGGACAGCGTCACCGCCAGCATCTCCAGCAGGATGCGGTAGACGTTGTTCTCTGGCTGCGGTTCGGTCAGGCCGAGCGAGTTGACCTGCACCCCGTAGCGGAAGCGGCGGAACTTCGGATCCTCGACCCCGTAGCGATCGGCGCAGATCTCGTCCCACAGGTCGACGAAGGCGCGCATCTTGCACATCTCGGTCACGAAGCGGATGCCCGCGTTCACGAAGAAGCTGATGCGACCCACCACGGTCGGGAAATCCTCCGCCGGGACGCGCGGCTTCAGCTCGTCCAGCACGGCGATGCCGGTGGCCAGCGCATAGGCCAGCTCCTGCTCCGGCGTCGCGCCGGCCTCCTGCAGGTGGTAGGAACACACGTTCATCGGGTTCCACTTCGGGACGTGGCGATAGCAGTATTCGGCCACGTCGGCGATCATCTTCAGGCTGGGCTGCGGCGGGCAGATGTAGGTGCCGCGGGAGAGGTATTCCTTGATCAGGTCGTTCTGCACGGTCCCCTGCAGCACCGCCGGATCGGCCCCCTGCTCCTCCGCCACCGCGATGTAGAGCGCCAACAGCCAGGGCGCCGTCGCGTTGATGGTCATCGAGGTGTTCATCTCGGCCAGCGGGATCTGGTCGAAGAGGGTCCGCATGTCGCCCAGATGAGAGATCGGCACGCCGACCTTGCCGACCTCGCCCTTCGCCAGCACGTGATCGCTGTCGTAGCCGGTCTGGGTGGGCAGGTCGAAGGCCACCGACAGGCCGGTCTGCCCGCGCTTGAGGTTCGACCGGTAGAGCGCGTTCGACGCGGCGGCGGTCGAATGGCCGGAATAGGTCCGGAAGAGCCAGGGCTTGTCCTTCTTCGTCCCGGACGGGCGGTCTGACGAGGATTGGGTCACGGGGAGCCTCCGGTCGCGCTGGATTGGTTGAGCAATAATGTTGCCTTGCCAGACGAATACATGCAAGAAAGTGGCCCTGTCAATTCGCTGCACCGCAGAACCGCGCCGGTGGCCCGACGGTTCCGGGCTCTGCGCCAGGCGCCGGGCCGCGCGTGCTGCGGCCCGGACGCCGGGTCATAGGTCGCTGTCCGGGTCAGGCCCGTTTCGGGCGCCCCAGCACGGCACCGCCGGCGGCGGCCACGAGGCCCAGAAGCGATGCGAAGAACGCCACGAAGGCGCTGGTGCCGACGCGATCCGCGGCTTCGTCCGCAAGCTGCTGCGCCTGCTGCTGCGCCTCGTCCAGCGCCTGCTGCGCGTCCTGCTGGATCTCTTCCGCGCGCGCCTCGACCTCGTCCAGGAAGGACGTGGCTTCTTCCTCGGTCAGGCCCAGCCGCCGCTGGATCACCGCTTCGGCCTCCTCGCGGTCCTCGGGCCCGAGAATGCCGCCCCGGCCGAACATCCGGTCGGTGAACTGGTCCAGCTCGGCGTCCAGCTGCGTCGGGTTCTGCACGATGTCGGCGGCCGTCGCCGCCGCCGCGCGCCGCGCCTGCGCCTGTTCCGAGCGTGAAATGACGTTGCGCAGCGCCTCGCGCGCCTCTCGCTGGAATGTATCGGGGGTGATCCCCTCCTCCCTCAGGCGGGTGCGGATCGGCTCCGGCAGGCTTTCGAAATCGAGCGCGGCAATGGACATGTCGGGAAGCTCGAAATCCTCGGGCACTGCCGCCTGAGCGGCCTGTCGCGCGGCCGTCGCGGCCGACCCGAGCGCGGAGCCCACGGTGTTGACGAGCCCGAGCGCGGCGCTGGTCGCCAGCCAGGCGCTGACCAGCGTGACCAGGGCCCAGACCACCGCGCCGTGCAGCACCGACCCGACGGTGTGAAGCACCCCGGCCAGCCGCCCGGCGATGTAGCCGCCCACGCCGAGCGCGACGAGCTGCGACAGGAAGATCCAGATCGGCGTTCCCGTGGGCGCCGCGCCGAGCGGATCGGCGGCGTCCGGGTCGATCGCGGCGGCGCCCAGCGAGAGACCGAGAAGCCCGAGCGGGACCAGAACGGCCAGGGCGGTGACCGTGCCGGCGAAGATGGCGCCCCACGACGCGCGGCCGTCGCGGTCGAGAAGCGCTTCGTGCGCCGGGGGTCCGGTGGTGCGTGAGACTGCCATGGGTCTGCTCCTTCTGGAGGTTGCGATGATCGGCCAACAATCGCCGACGCCGCATGTTTCAGGAAACGTCGGTGAATTTTCCCGGCTCCGCTGGCGCGCGCGGCTCGCAGTCCCGCTCGTCCGCGCCCGATGCCGCACCGCAGAATTTCCGCCGCGTCCCGGCAGAATCAGCGTATCCTGCACCTGACGTGACCGGACGACGGGGCGCAGCCGCCCCGGCCGCGCAACTTTCTGCGCCGGCTCGGTCATAAAGTTTCAAGAACCGCCCAGCCGGGGATTGCATTGTTGCGCACCCGATTATATCCGAGGGGACACCGCCCGCGATTCTGCATTGCGGCAAGACTTTCAGGAGGCTCCCGATGGCTCTGGACAAGGATACGGGGATCGCGTCTTACGAGGCGCCCGAGAAGGATCTCTACGAGATCGGCGAACTGCCGCCCCTCGGCTACGTGCCGAAGAAGATGTACGCCTGGGCGATCCGGCGCGAACGCCACGGCGAGCCGGACAAGAGCTTCCAGGTGGAGGTCGTGGACGTCCCCACCCTCGACAGCCACGAGGTTCTGGTCCTGGTGATGGCCGCCGGCGTCAACTACAACGGCGTCTGGGCCGGCCTCGGCGTGCCGATCTCTCCCTTCGACGTGCACAAGGCGGATTTCCACATCGCCGGCTCCGACGCGAGCGGCGTGGTCTGGGCCGTGGGCGACAAGGTCACCCGCTGGAAGGTGGGCGACGAGGTCGTGATCCACTGCAACCAGGACGACGGCGACGACGAGGAATGCAACGGCGGCGACCCGATGTTCTCGCAATCCCAGCGGATCTGGGGCTACGAGACGCCGGACGGGTCCTTCGCGCAGTTCACCAACGTTCAGGCGCAGCAGCTGATGCCGCGACCGAAGCACCTGACCTGGGAAGAGAGCGCCTGCTACACGCTGACGCTTGCGACCGCCTACCGGATGCTCTTCGGCCACCACCCGCACGAGCTGAAGCCCGGCCAGAACGTTCTGGTCTGGGGCGCGTCGGGCGGCCTCGGCTCCTTCGCGATCCAGCTGATCAACACCGCGGGCGCCAACGCGATCGGCGTGATCTCGGACGAGAGCAAGCGTCAGTTCGTGATGGATCTGGGCGCCAAGGGCGTGATCAACCGCAAGGACTTCAAGTGCTGGGGGCAGCTGCCCACGGTGAACAGTCCGGAATACAAGGAGTGGTTCACCGAGGTCCGCAAGTTCGGCAAGGCGATCTGGGACATCACCGGCAAGGGCGTGAACGTCGACATGGTGTTCGAGCATCCGGGCGAGAGCACCTTCCCCGTGTCCACCTTCGTGGTGAAGATGGGCGGCATGGTGGTGATCTGCGCCGGGACAACCGGCTACAACCTGACCATGGACGCGCGCTATGTCTGGATGCACCAGAAGCGCATCCAGGGCAGCCACTTCGCGCATCTCAAGCAGGCGGCGGCGGCCAACAAGCTGATGGTCGAGCGCCGGATCGATCCCTGCATGTCCGAGGTCTTCCCCTGGGACGAGATCCCGGCTGCGCACATGAAGATGATGCGGAACGAGCACAAGCCGGGCAACATGGCCGTCCTGGTGCAATCGCCCCGCACCGGCCTGCGCACGGTCGAGGACGTGCTGGACGCCGGTCCGAAGTGACATCCCGAAGGGCCGGGGCCTGCGGCTCCGGCCTTGCATCCGATCTTCTGTCATGCATCCCGAATCGCCCGGCGATTTCGGGATGCATGCATTTCGGAAGACGGCTTACCTGCGGGTATTCATGATTCCAGTGACTTGCGCCGCCGTCACCCCCCATTATCGGGGAATTGAGAGAGCGTCGCCATTGCCCGATCGTTGCTGATGCGCGTCACGATTAACGCATCGTTAACCAATTTGAGGTGACCATGGAGACCACTTCTGACTGGATCCTGGATGTCCTGGCGGATCTTCGCTGTATCTCGCGGCAACGTGGCATGAGCGAACTGGCCGAGCATCTGGACGACGCAATGATATTGGCGGCGCGCACGCTCCCGGCGCCGCAGGATGGGCCACGACGGAATGTTTCCCCTCGATCGGACAAGCGGTCTGGAGCCCGTGCTGGCGGGGGTGGCCCGCGCCACTGACGCGAAGGCGCTGAAGCAGACGATCCTCCGCGCCCGCGATCATCTGCTGGTGGAGCACCTCTTTCATCACTGGGTGAACCGGCCGGGCGGCCAGGATGGCGTGGGGACCTATCCGGCCGATTGGAAAGCCCGCTACATCGCCTCCGGCTACGTGCGGATGGACCCGGTGGTGCAGGCCTGCTGGAGCGGGTTCGACCCCGTCGACTGGAAGTCGCTGGACTGGTCGCACCGGATGCTGCGCGACTTCCTGGAGGAATCGGCGCGGCACGGGCTGGGTCATCAGGGATGGTCGATCCCGGTTCACGGACCGCGCGGCGAGTTTGCCATCTTCACGGTCAATCATTCCTGCAGCGACACCGCCTGGGCCGATTTCGTCCGCCGCAACGGATCGGCGCTGCAGGTGCTGGCCCGGGCGGTCCATGCCCGCGCCCGCGCGCTTCACCTGCAGGCGGCCGCCCAGGCCGACACCGCCCCGCCCCTGACCCCGCGCGAGGCGGACGTGATCGCGCTGATCGCCGCGGGCCACAGCCGCGCCCGGGCGGCCCGGCTGCTGGAGATCTCGGAACACACGCTGCGCGATCATCTGGAAAGCGCCCGCGCCAAGCTGGAGGCGCAGAACACCACCCACGCCGTCGCCGTCGCGCTGTCGCGGGGGCTGGTGCCGGCCTGAGCCGTATCGGCCCGTATCGGTGGGGCCTGTCGTGGGGGCCTGTCATGGAGGTCGTGTCGTGGAGGTCCTGTCGTGCGGGGGGCCTGTCGTGGGGGGCCGGTCGTGGAGGGGCCGTTGGTGGAGCGTCCTGTTGTGGAGGGCGCTGTTGTGGGAGGCCTTTCGTGAAAGACCCCTGTCGTGCATGCATCCTGCCATGAAGGGCGCTTTCCGCATGCACTGTGCCGCCGGCGGCGCCCGTTCGCGTCGCACGCCGCACGGAACTGCAACGCAGGGTTATCTTCACGACGATGCAGGCGCCGCCCGGCCCGCTCCGGCAGGTCCTCTCCGACGCTCCGGCGGGCGCGTGCCCTCGCCGGCAGCCTTGATCTTCACCGGCAGACGCCCGCTCGCGATCTGCGGACGCCGTATCCCGGAACACCCTCCGCGCGCGCCCGGCGCCCGCGCCGGCTGGCGCCCCCCGGCCGCCGGCGTTACTGTCGGCGCATGACCGCCCCTGCCCCCGTCCTGCTGCCGACGCTCAGCCCCGATCAGGCCGAAGCGCACGATGCCATCGCCGAGCTTCTGCGCACCGCCGGGATCGACATCGACGACGGCACCACCCTGCCCCCGCGCGACGGCGCGGCGCAGGTGATGGCGGTCACCGGCAAGGCGGGCAGCGGCAAGACCGTCCTGCTGGCGGAACTGGTCCGCGCCTGCCGCGAGGCCGGCGTCGGCGTCGTGACCGGCGACTACGAACCGCGCCGCCGCAAGGACGGGCGGACGCTGGCGATCCTCGCCCCCACCAACAAGGCGGCCTCCGTCCTGCGGCTGCGCGGCGTGCCGGCCACCACGATCCACCGCATCATCTACACCCCGGTCTACGATCCCGAATACGAGCGCATCGCCGAATGGCTGGCCGGCGAAGGCGACCGGCCCGAAATCGAGAGCCTGTCCGACACCGCGCTCGACCGGGCGCATGCCTTCTACCAGACCAACAACTCGATCCCCGGCGCGCTGGCCGCCGCCGGGCTGCGCGGGTCGGATTTCATCACCGGCTGGAAACGGCGCGAGGATCCGCTGGACCTGGGGCTGGTGGACGAGGCGTCGATGCTGGACGAGAAGCAGTTCGAGGATCTGAAGGAGATCTTCCCGACCCTGCTGCTCTTCGGCGATCCGGCTCAGCTGGCGCCGGTGAACCAGTCCGGCAAGATGATCTTCGACGACCTGCCCGAAAGGCGCGTGCTGACCCTCAGCCGCATCCACCGGCAGGAGGCGGATAACCCGATCCTCGACCTCGCCCATGCCCTGGCCGATCCCGACCTGACCTTCGAGGCGTTCGAGCGGATGGTGGAGGAGAAGGCCGCGCAGGACGACCGCGTCCGCTGGGCGAGCCGGGTGGAGGTCGACCTGATGGCCCGCTCGCCGGTGCTGGTCTGGCGCAACGTCACCCGCATCCGCCTGATCCACGCCTTCCGCGCGGTCCACGGCGCGCCGGAGGACGCCCTGCTGCCGGGCGAGCCGCTGATCTGCGACGGGATCGAGCTGCCGCTGAAGCACCGCAAGCGCCGCCTGGACCTGGAGGCGCGGGGGCTGATCAAGGGCGCGCAGGTGGTCTATCTCGGCCCCGGCTCGAAACCCGGCTTCTCGCGCCTGCACGTCATGGGGGCCGAGGATCCCCGCGTCTCGGCCGCGTCGATCGTGAAGATCGAGAAGCCGGACGAGGAGGAACCCTTCATCCCCTACGCCGCCCGCATGGGCGCCACCTTCCTGCACGGCGCGGCGGTGACGATCCACAAGGCGCAGGGCTCGCAATGGGAAAACGTCCAGGTCTTCGCCCCCGACTTCTGGGCCGCCGCCCGCGCCGGCCGGTCCGAGGCCGGGCAGCCGCTGTGGAAACGCCTCGCCTACGTCGCCATCACCCGGGCGGAGGAGAGGCTCTTCTGGGTCACCCGCAACCGCCTGTCGAAGCCCACGCACGAGCTGCGCATCGACGACCTGCGCGCCCGCGCCACGCCTCTCGCCCTCGAGGCGGAATCCGAGGCCGGGGACGAATGACCCGCTCCCCCTTCCTCTGGCCGGAAATATCCCGGGAAGTCGCCATCCGCGCGCAATCGGCCCGAGCGTCGGTGGCGACGGGCAGAGCCACCTGCACTCGCCACCCGCACCGGAGCCGTCCATGAAATCCATCCTGATCACCGGCGCCTCCTCCGGCATCGGCGCCGCCGCCGCCCGCGCATTCCTGGCCGAAGGCTGGCGCGTCGGGCTGCTCGCCCGGCGGCAGGAGGCGCTGAAGGAAGCCGCGCAGGACCACCCGAACGCCCTGCTCTATCCCGTGGACGTGCGCGACGCGAAGGCCGTCACCGCCGCGACGGAGGGCTTCGCACGGGAGGCAGGGCGGCTGGACGTGCTGTTCAACAACGCCGGGGTATTCGGCCGCGCGGCGACCATCGACCAACTCGACCCGCAGGAGTTCCGCGAGGTGCTCGACATCAACGTCATGGGCATGTTCAACGCGGCCCGGGCGGCCTTCGCGCAGATGCGGGCGCAGGATCCGCAAGGCGGGCGGATCATCAACAACGGCTCGATCTCGGCCCACGCGCCGCGGCCCCTGTCGGTCGGCTACACCACCACCAAGCACGCCATCACCGGGCTGACCAAGACGCTGTCGCTGGACGGCCGCCCCTTCGGCATCGCCTGCGGCCAGATCGACATCGGCAACGCCCGGACCGGCCTGCTGGACGAGGTGATCGCCAGCGCCCCGCCGGGCAAGGCGCCGCCGACGATGGATGTCGACAATGTCAGCCGCGCGCTGCTGCACATGGCCGGCCTGCCGCCCGAGGCGAACGTGCAGTTCATGACGATCATGGCCACCACCATGCCCTGGATCGGCCGCGGCTGACGTTCTTTCGCCGCGCGATCCGCCGGAGCGTTGCGGCGCGGGCGAGGCAGGGCAGCGTTGTCCGAGGGCCCGACGCGCCCCGCGTCCCTCGTTCGGGCGAGCTTCGGGCATGGTCGGAACCATCCTCCGCCTCACTCCGTTGTGACCGGGCGCAACCCGGGTCTGGAGGCCTCAAATGAACCGCATCATCTATATCGTCGGCCTCGTCGTCATCGTGCTCGTGATCCTGGGCCTCGTCGGCCTCGTATAACGCGCCCGGCGCCTCTCGCCGTTTGCAATCCGTGCGGCCGGGCGGAATACTCGCCCGGACATCGGAGCGCTGCGAGAGAGGCCACCCCATGACCATTCACATCGGCGCGGAGCCGGGCCAGATCGCGGAAACCGTGCTTCTGCCCGGCGACCCGTATCGCGCGAGATGGGTCGCCGAGACCTTCCTCGACGGCGCGGAACTGGTCAACGAGGTGCGCGGGATGCTGGGCTACACCGGCACCTGGCGCGGCAACCGAGTGACGGTTCAGGGCTCCGGCATGGGCATGCCGTCCCTGTCGATCTACGTGAACGAACTGATCCGCGACTACGGCGCGAAGACCCTGATCCGCATCGGCTCCTGCGGGGCGATGCAGGCCCACGTGAACCTGCGCGACGTCATCCTTGCAATGACGGCGACGACGATGTCCACACCGTCGCGCGGCATCCTGCGAGAGCTGAACTTCGCCCCCTGCGCCGACTTCCGGCTGCTGCACCGCGCCTGGCACCGGGCGCAGGAGAAGGGCGTGACCACCCACGCCGGCAACATCTATTCCTCGGACGTCTTCTACGACGAACGACCGGATCTGAACGAACAGATGACCCGCCACGGCATCCTCGGGGTCGAGATGGAGGCGGCGGAACTCTACACCCTCGCCGCCCGCCACGGCTGCCGCGCGCTGGCGGTGCTGACGGTGTCGGACCACCTGCTGACCCACGAGGCGCTGCCGTCCTCGGAGCGGCAGTCGAGCTTCGCCGAAATGGTCGAGATCGCACTGGAAGCCGCCTTCCCGGACGTCCGCCCCGCCTGATCCCCGGCGCTCCTCCCGTCAGGGACGAGGGGCGACCCGTTGCCCGTATGCCCCTGCTCGACCTCCGGCGAATCACGCTCTCGACTCGCGCCGCCCGTTCAGCCTATCGAGACGCACCACATCGAGGAGGCGGCAATGGACGACGACAAGAACGACAGGAAGCGATCCTCCGTCCGGAAACGCGCCGATGCGTTGAAGGACTTCCGGTGCAAGAACCTGATTGCCGTGATCGAGAATCCTTCCGACATCAAGAACATCGGAACGGTCATCCGGAACGTGAACGCTCTGGGAGTCGAGAAGACCTATATCGTCGATCCCCGGAAGAAACTTCCCGACGACTGGCAGGACATGCGGGAGAGTCGCGCGCTTGCCGGCACGTCCGTCTCGGCGATCAAGTGGAGCTTCGTCAAGCGGTTCGACAGCACCGAGGATTGTCTGGACCATCTGGAACGGAAGAACTTCGTGTCGGCCGTGACCTCCCCCCACGTGAAGGGGAAGACGAACGTCTATCTTCACGAGGGGGATTACACGCAATTCACCAAGCTGGCGATCTGGTTCGGGAATGAAGCGCGCGGGGTCAGCGACCTTGCCATTGCGCGCGCCGAATTCTGCGTGATGGTGCCCATGTTCGGCATGATCGAAAGCCTCAACCTCGGAACAAGCTCCGGGATCGTGCTCTACGAGGTCGCGAAACAGCGGCGGGCCTATCAGAGCCTGTATCGCAAGCGCAACAAGCGGAGCGAACGGGCCGAACCCCTGCCGACCATCATGCCGCTTGCCGAAGGCCCCATGTAGAACCCGGCCGGGGCCGTCGCAGACCGCCCCGACCCCTTGCTGCCCCGCGTCCGGGCCGTCAGAGGCCGTGACGCCCGGAGTAGCCGTTGCGCGGCGGGCTCTGCCAGAGGCCGAGCGCGCCGGTCTCGGGCGTGAACGCTTCGATCAGCAGCGGGTGACAGGCGGCCGTGTCGCTGGAATGCTCCGACGAGCAATCGCCGCCCGGGCAGGCCGAGAGGCAGCCCAGCAGGTCGATCTCGGCGAAGAGTTCCAGATGATCGCCGGGCCGCACGGGCGAGGCCTTCATGAAGTACTGCCCGGTGTCGCGGGTGAAGCCGGTGCACATGAAGACGTTCAGCACGTCGTGGACCGCCCGGGCCGCCTCGGCCACCGGCATCCCGGTCTCGGCGGCGAAGGCGCGGGTCAGGTTGGAATGGCAGCAATGGTGATACTCGCCGCCCGTCAGCAGGTGATGGGTGTGCGGATCGCAGCGGGTGCCGATCACGTCGTGGACCCGGCCGCCGAACGGGTCCGTGCCGTACCAGCCCAGCGTGTCCTCGGTGATCGTCGCCATGGGGCGCAGATGCGGAAAGCCGGACCACATCCGGTGGCCGGCGGTCAGATGCGTACCGTGAAGGGCGCGGGTCTTGCCGGAATAGAACCGCTCGTCATGATCCCCGGCGGCCCAGAGGTTCAGGTCGCCGACCTGCGGGCCGCCGATGCAGGTGATGCGGAAGAACGATCCGGCGGCGACCCGGAAAGCCACCGCATCGCGCGGCGGCGCGACCCATTCGTCCACCTTGCGCGCCGTGGCGCGGGCCGCGCGATAGAGCGCGAGGTCCGGCACCGGCAGCGTGTCGGTGGGGTAGCAGATCACCGGCGGCACCGCCCGGCGAGCGTCCGCGTCTTCGGGCGCGGCGGCACGGGCGGCTGCATTGCCTGAGGGCGCGGCGGCGTCGGAGGCGGCATCGTGCGGAGGCATCGTCATGCCGCCACCCTGCGCCGGGCGGCCGCGCGGTGCAACGGCCCGCAGCGCCCGCGCCGCCCGTCATCTTCACCCGCCGCACCGCTCTGCATCCCCGGGGAGCCACGGCGGAGGGTTGAGACCGCCCGTCGCCCGGTATCTACTCCGCCGCGAATCCGCCATGTCCGCCCCTTCCGGGGCCATCCACAGGAGCCTGCCATGCCCGCCGATACCTACACCCCGCCCGAGGTCTGGACCTGGGACCGCGAGAGCGGCGGCCGCTTCGCCTCGATCAACCGGCCCATCGCCGGCCCGACCCACGACAAGGAGCTTCCGGTCGGGAAGCATCCCTTCCAGCTCTACTCGCTGGCCACGCCGAACGGCCAGAAGGTCACCATCATGTTCGAGGAGCTGCTGGCGGCGGGTCATGCGGATGCGGAATACGACGCCTGGCTGATCAAGATCGGCGACGGCGACCAGTTCGGTTCGGGCTTCGTCGAGGTGAACCCGAATTCCAAGATTCCCGCCCTGATGGACCGTTCGGGGCCGGAGCCGGTGCGCGTCTTTGAATCCGGCGCCATCCTGCTGCACCTGGCGGAGAAGTTCGGGGCATTCCTGCCCGCCTCCGGCCCCGCGCGGACCGAGGCGCTGAACTGGGCCTTCTGGCTTCAGGGCTCCGCCCCCTACCTGGGCGGCGGCTTCGGGCATTTCTACGCCTATGCGCCCGAGAAGTGGCAATACCCCATCGACCGCTTCGCGATGGAGGTGAAGCGGCAGCTGGACGTGCTGGACCGGCGGCTGGCCGAGACGGAATACCTGGCGGGCGGCGACTACACGATCGCCGACATGCTGACCTGGCCCTGGTACGGCGGCGGCCTGGTGCTGGGCGATGCCTACGGCGCGTCGAAGTTCCTGGACGTGGACAGCTACACCAACGTCAAACGCTGGGCCGAGCAGATCGGCGCGCGCGAGGCGGTGATCCGGGGGCGGATGGTCAACCGGATGCAGGGCGATCCGGCGAAACAGCTGCGCGAACGGCACGACGCCAGCGATTTCGAGACGCGGACGCAGGACAAGCTGGAAGGCTGAGCGGACAGCCCGGGCGGCGGTCGCGGGGGAAGGTGGTCGCGGGGGAAGGTGGTCGGGGCGACCGACAGCGCCGCCACCACCACGTTGCGCACCGTCATCCTCGGGCTCGACCCGAGAATCTCCACGCCATCCCCCGCCAATCGTCATCCTCGGGCCTGACCCGAGGATCTCGCGTCACAAGGTCCTCGGGTCGAGCCCGGGGATGACGGTGCCCCGATCCGGCCCGCCCGCCACCTTCCCCTCCGTCACAGGCGCAGCCAGACGTCCCGCCCGTCCAGCCGCACGGGGAACGTCGGCGTGGCACCCTCGTCCGCCCCCTGCGCGGTGCCCGTATCCAGCGAGATCACCCAGTTGTGCAGCGGGCAGGTGACGCAGCCGTCGTGCACAATCCCCTGGCTGAGCGGCCCGGCGCGGTGCGGGCAGCGGTCCTCCAGCGCGAAGACGCGGTCGTCGGCGGTTCGGAAGACGGCGATCGTCATGTCGCCGTTCTTCACGCAGCGCGCGCCCTGCTGCGGGATGTCGTCGAGGCTGCCGATCAGGCGCCAGGCGAGGCCGGTCCCGGAATCTGTTCCGGCTGCGGGGGCGCCATCGGGCAGCGACGCGGTCGGGCTCTTGAAGGTGGCGTTCATTCTGCGGGCTCCGTGATGGCGGTTTCGGGCTGGCTTCCCGGCTGGCCGAAGACGGCCATCGGCTTGAACTCGTGCTTGTCCACGCCCGAGACGCGCTCGGACCAGGGGTCGGTCTGGGCGAACTTCTGCGAGAAGACGAAGCGGTCGTAGTACGCCTTCCGGCCCTCCACGTCGTCGAGGATCGCGGCGCGGATCGTGTCGTGGCCCACCCGGTCGGCCCATTTCCAGATCCGCTCCAGATAGTATCCCTGTTCGCGGTACATCTGGACCATGGCGGCGGTAATCTCGACGGCCTCGTCCTCGGTCGCCACCAGGCCAAGCTTCGTGGTGCCCTTGATGTGCAGACCGGCGGCGCCGGCGTAGTGGATCTCGAACCCCGAATCCACGCAGACGATGCCGATGTCCTTGCAGGTCGCCTCGGCGCAGTTGCGGGGGCAGCCCGAGACGGCCAGCTTCACCTTGGCGGGCGTCCAGGAACCCCAGAGGAACCGTTCCAGCCGAATGCCGAGGCCCGTCGAATCCTGCGTCCCGAAGCGGCACCAGGTGTTGCCGACGCAGGTCTTCACCGTCCGAAGCCCCTTGGCATAGGCATGGCCCGACACCAGGCCGGCGGCGTTCAGGTCGGCCCAGACCGCCGGCAGGTCCTCCTTCTTCACGCCCAGCAGGTCGATCCGCTGGCCGCCCGTGACCTTCACGTCGGGAATGGCGAACTTGTCGACCACATCCGCAATGGCGCGCAGCTCTCCGCTGGTCGTCATGCCGCCCCACATCCGGGGGACCACCGAATAGGTGCCGTCCTTCTGGATGTTGGCGTGCACGCGCTCGTTGATGAAGCGGCTCTGCTGGTCGTCGCGGTATTCGCCCGGCCAGTCGGCCAGCAGGTAGTAGTTGAGCGCCGGACGGCATTTCGCGCATCCGCCGGAGGTCTTCCACTCCAGCTCCTGCATCACGGCGGGGATGCTCTTCAGCCCCTTCGCCACGATCAGGCGGCGCACGTCGCCGTGGCCAAGATCGGTGCAGCCGCACATGCCTTCGGGCCTGGCGGCGAAGCCGTCGCCGAGGGTCAGGGCCATCAGCCCCTCGACGAGGCCCGTGCAGGTCCCGCAGGAGGCGGAGGCCTTGGTGTGCGCGCGGACCTCGGACAGCGAGGTCAGCCCCTTCTCGGTGATCGTCTGGACGATCTTCCCCTTGCAGACGCCGTTGCAGCCGCAGATCTCGGCGTCGTCCGAAAGGTTCGCGACGGCGGCCAGCGGGTCGTTCGCCATGCTCCCGCCCTGATGCGCAGCGCCGAAGATCAGCGTGTCGCGCATATCGCCGACGTCCTCGCCGGATTTCAGCAGTTCGTTGAACCACATGCCGTCCGCCACGTCGCCGTAGAGCACGGCGCCGATGATGCGGTTGTCCTTCAGGATCACCCGGCGGTAGGTGCCGCGCGCGGCGTCGCGCAGGACGACATCCTCGCGGTCCTTCCCGTCCGAGAAATCGCCGACGGAGTAGAGGTTGATGCCCGTGACCTTCAGCTTGGTCGGCGTCTCGGCATGGGCGAAGGCGGCAGCGTCGCCGGTCAGCGTGGCGGCGGCGACCTTCGCCATCCGGTAGAGCGGCGCGACGAGGCCGTAGACGCGGCCCTCCACCTCGACACATTCGCCGACCGACAGGATCGCCGCGTCCGAGGTGCGCATGGCGGCGTCGGTGACGATCCCGCGCTGCACATCGAGACCGGCTTCCTTCGCCAGGCCCGTGTTGGGGCGGATGCCGACGGCCATGACGACGAGGGAGGCGTCGATGACCTCGCCGTCCTCCAGCTCCACGCCCTGCACTTCGGTCTCGCCCAGCACGGCCTTCGTGTTCGCGCCGCAGCGGATGTCGATGCCGCGGCCTTCCAGCTCCTTCTGGAGGAGGTAGCCGGCGGCCGGGTCGAGCTGGCGCTCCAGCAGCGTCGGCATCAGGTGGAGGACGGTGACCTCCATCCCCTGCGCCTTGAGGCCCGCAGCCGCTTCCAGCCCCAGAAGCCCGCCGCCGATGACCACGGCGCGCCCGCCCTTCGCGGCGGCGGCCTTCATCCGCTCGACATCGTCGAGATCGCGATAGGCCAGCACGCCCGGCAGCCTGTGCCCCGGCACCGGAATGATGAACGGATCGGACCCGGTGGCGATGACGAGGCGGTCGTAGCGCGCCGTAATCCCTCCCGCGCTGGTGACAGTCCGGGCGGCGCGGTCGATGGCGGTGACCTTCTCGCCCCGGTGAAGCGTGACGCCGTGCTCGGCATACCAGGCGTCGGAATGGATGACGATGTCGTCGAAGCTCTTCTCGCCCGACAGGACCGGCGACAGCATGATGCGGTCGTAGTTCACCCGGGGTTCGGCGTTGAAGATGGTGACGTCGAAGGCGTCCGGCGCCGTCTCGAACAGGTGTTCGAGCATCCGGCCCGGGGCCATGCCGTTGCCGACGATCACGAGGCGCTGTTTCTGCATTCGGAGATCCTCCGGTGGTTCGAGAGCGGGGGCGGGAACCGGAAGGACCGGGCCGCGGCGATTTCTGTCGGTCGGCGCCGCGGTGAGAGCCGCGGCATCCGGCGAACCGGCGGGAAGAGCCGGGACGATCGCAGCGCCCTTGCTGCACGGCCCCGCGGTCTGTCGCACGGGGACCTGTCTGACGGAAATTGCCGCGCCGTTGCGGCGGGACGGGGGCCTGTCGCCCGCGTCGGTCTTTCTTCGGTTAGCGCGGACGGCCCGGCCGGGCAACGCCTGCGCCGCGCCGGGGCGCGCCGCAGGGGCGGGATTGCCGCTGCGGCGGGCGGATGCGCCTGTTTCGGAGGCAGGATCGGGATGCGCCGGGCCCGGCGGCCGCGCCCGCGGGCCGGGGCGATTCGCCCGCACACGAGCGCTGCCCCGCCATCACGCCGCCTGCACGCCGGCCGGGCGGGCCAGCGATTTCGGCCAGCGGACGAAGATGACGGCGGGGCTCTGCAGGCCTTCGCGCGCCACCGTCTCGGCCAGGGTGGCGAGGGTCGCCTCGGCGTGGCGCTCGCGCGCGGTGCTGACGCTGGCGACGATATCCACCGGGCAGGCGCCGGGCGCCCCGGCGGCCAGCAGATCCTCCTGCACCTCGGCGGCGCGTTCGACCGCCATGTAGAAGGCGGTGGCGCTGCCCGGCTGCGCGTGGCGGCTGCGGTCCGGACGCGGGTCGCCGGGGCGGCAGCGGCCGGTGGCGAAGGCGAAGCTGTCGATCTCGCCCCTGTCGGTCAGCGGGCGTTGCAGCGAGGCGGCGGCGGCCGAGGCGGCGGTGATGCCCGGCACGATCTCCACCTCGATCCCGGCGGCGCGGGCGGCGGCGAGTTCCTCGGAGGCGCGGCCGAAGACCGACGGGTCGCCGGACTTCAGCCGCACCACGCGCAGGCCCTTCGCCGCCTCGGCCACGATCAGGCGGTCGATCCGGTCCTGCGGCCAGGCGTTGGCGCCGACCTCCTTCCCGACGAAGACGCGGGTGGCGTCGCGGCGGGCGAGTTCCAGCACCTCCGGATCGACCAGCCGGTCGTGGAAGATCACGTCGGCGCATTGCAGACGCTGCACGGCGCGCAGCGTCAGCAGGTCGCCCGCGCCCGGCCCGGCGCCGATCAGGGCGATGTGGCCCTTCGGCGGCGGGGCCTCGCCGGCGGCGATGGCGGACTTCAGCCGCTCCGCCGCCTCGGCCTCGCGGCCGGCCAGGTGGGCGCGAAAGGCCTCGCCGGTGAAGGCCCATTCCCAGAAGCCGCGCCGGGCGGCGTGGGGCACCTTGTCGGCGACGGCGTCGCGCAGGCGGCCGGCCAGCGCCACGAAGGGGCCGAGCCGCGGGGGCAGCATCGTCTCGATCCCGGTCCTTATCGACCGGCCGAGCACCGGGGCCGCGCCTTCGGTCCCGATGGCGACGACGACGGGGTCGCGGTCGACGATCGACGGCGTGAAGGCGTCGCACATGGCGGGCCGGTCGACCACGTTCACCACCGCTCCGGCGGCGCGGGCGCGGGCGGCGAGGTCGGCGTCCAGCGCCTCGTCACCGGTGGCGATGAAGACGAGGACGGCGCCCGCGAAGGTGTCGGGCCGCGGGTCGCGGTGGTGGATGGCGCGGCCCGAGGCCACGAGCGCCGCCAGTTCGTCGTCGAGCGCGTCGGCCAGGATCACGAGTGCGGCCTCGGTCCGCAGGATCAGGCGGGCCTTGCGCGCCGCCTCGTCACCGCCGCCGCAGATCACCACGCGGCGGCCGTCCATCCGCAGGAACATCGGGAAGTTCTTCATCGCATCTGCCTTTCCGGAACAGGAAAGGGCCACCGACCGCTCGCGGAATTCCGCGGGAGAGGTCGAGCAGCCCTGCTCGGACAGAACCCGGCCATCGGGTTCGGATATCGGGAAGACGGCGACTCCGTTGTCACCACGGGTTGGGTGGCACGGGTGAGGGACGTCTGGCGAGAGGAAAGGCGCAGAAGCGGCGAAGTTTTCCTGCCGGGCGAGGGGAAGTGCCGGAGAAATGGGCGGATCGACCTTGTGGATGGCCGACAGCGCTCATTCGGCGGTCATCCCACACCGCACATGTGCCAGCCCGGGGCGACCAGCCCCGGGCCGCGCCCGGCCCTTCGGGCGGCCGGGCGCATTGTCGACGTCCCGCACCGAACAGTCGTGCGATGTGGCGTCACCATGAAGCGCAGCCGTTCAGTCGTTGCGAAGCGCCCGTCCAGGGCCGGTCGCGTCCCTCCGCGCTCATCCTTCGCCTGTCGCAACACGCCGCTCATCCCGCTGTGCGGCGAGCCCGAGCCGAAGCTCGCCCCGTCAGGCGTGCGGCCACCGCTGCGCCTTCGGCCGCTCCGGAAAACCCTTCCGTGCGTCCAGCGCCGGGCGTTCCGCGCAATCTGCAGCCAGGGTCTCGTCCGGGGCCAGCACGCGCATCGCCTCGTGATGGGTCAGGAAGACCTGCCCCGACAGGTGATCCAGGAAGGCCGAGCGCTGGAAACGGTCCATAACCGGGCCCTTCACCTCGCTCAGATGCAGGGCCACGTCCTGATCCGCCAGTCGGTGGATCACCGTCTCGAGGCTTTCCATCGCGCTCGCGTCCACCGAATTGACGGCGGCGCAGTCAAGGATCAGGTGCCGCACCTCCGGCCGTTCGGCGATGCGGTTCTGGATCATCGCCTCCACCGCCGGGGCGTTGCCGAACCACAGGCTCTCGTCGATCCTGAGCGCCAGCACATGCGGCGCGCAGACCACGTCGTGCCGCAGGACGTTGCGGTAGTGGCGGGTGCCCGGAACCTGGCCGATCTCGGCCACATGGGGACGCGAGGCGCGCCACAGGTGCAGCAGCAGCGACAGCGCGACCCCGGTGACGATCCCCGCCTCGACCCCCAGCAGCAGCGTGCCGAGGATGGTGGCCAGCATCGCGGCGAAGTCGAAGCGCGAATAGCGCCAGGTCCTGCGCAGCGCGCCGGGATCGACGAGGCTGAGCACCGCGACGATGATCGTCGCCGCCAGCACCGCCACCGGCAGATGGTACAGCAGCGGCGTCAGGAACAGCGAGGCCAGCGCGATGCCGACGGCCGTCATCGCGCCGGCGGCGGGCGTTGCGGCGCCCGCGTCGTGGTTCACGACCGAGCGGGCGAAGCCGCCCGTCACCGGATAGCCGCCCGAGAGGGCCGAGGCGATGTTGGCGGCGCCGAGGCCGAAAAGCTCCTGATCCGGGCGGATCGACTGGCGGCGCCGGGCGGCGAGCGTCTGCGCGACCGAGACCGATTCCACGAAGCCGATGATCGAGATGAAAAAGGCCGCCGGCAGCAGCGCCAGCCAGAGATCCGCGTCCATCACCGGCAGGGCGAGGGACGGCAGGCCCTGCGGGACCGCGCCGACCGTCGCGACGCCCCGCCCCTCCAGGTCCAGCGCCACGACCGCCAGGATCGAGGCCGCGACCGCCAGGATCGGCGCCGTGCGCGACAGCGCGGCGGCGGCGGTGTCCGGAACCCCGGCGCGCGCGATGACCGGCCGCAGCCCCGTCCGCGCCCATGCCAGCCAGGCGATGGCCGCCGCGCCGATCGCCAGCGTGGCCGGGTTCGTGGCGGGCAGCGCGGCGATCAGCGCGGGCAGCACCTCGGGCAGCGTCTGGCCGCCCGCGCTCACTCCCAGCACATGCTTCGCCTGGCTCAGCGCGATCAGGATGCCGGAGGCGGTGATGAAGCCCGAGATCACCGGATGCGACAGAAGGCTGGCCAGGAATCCCAGCCGGAACAGCCCCATGGCCAGCAGCATCAGCCCCGACAGCATCGCCAGCACGATGGCCGCCGCCAGATACTCCGCCGTGCCCTGTGCGGCGATGTTGCCGACCGCCGCCGCCGTCAGCAGGGACACGACCGCCACCGGCCCGACCGCCAGCGTCCGGCTGGTGCCGAACAGCGCATAGGCCACCAGCGGCAGGATCGACGCGTAGAGCCCCACCACCGGCGGCAGCCCCGCCAGCATCGCGTAGGCCAGCGATTGCGGGATCAGCATGATCGTCACGATCACCGCGGCGATCCCGTCGCCGGTCAGATCCGCCCGGCTGTAGCCTCGGGCCCAGTCGAGTGCGGGAAGGCGGAAGCGGCGCGCCACGGGCGGCGGGGCCGGTTCAGGAGGACGGGCCGGTGAAGTGATCCACCGGATGCTTCAGGTAGTGCCGCCCGTCGTCCTCGGCCGGGGGCAGCCGGCCGCCGCGCAGGTTGACCTGCAGCGCGGCGAGGATCCGGTCCGGCAGCGCCAGCGTCGCATCCCGCGCGTCGCGGCGGGCGATCCATTCCTCGCGCACCGTCCCGTCCTTCACATGGGCGTTCGAGGCGCGGTGCTCGGCCACCGTCGCCTCCCACGCCGGCTCGCGCCTGCCGGACGTGCCGTAGTCGTGGCCGACGAACAGCCGCGTCTCGGGCGGCAGGGCGAGGATCCCCTGGATCGAGTCCCACAGCTCTGCCGAATTGCCACCGGGAAAGTCGGCGCGCGAGGTGCCCACATCGGGCTGCATCAGCGTGTCGTGGGTGAAGGCCGCGTCGCCGCAGACATAGGTGATCGACCCGAGGGTGTGGCCCGGCGACAGCATCACCCGCATCTCCAGATCGCCCAGCGGAAAGGTCTCGCCCTCGGCGAACAGGCGGTCGAAATCCCGGGCCGGGTCGAAGGCGGCGGGCAGGTTGTAGATCTTCGCCCAGATCGCCGCGATGTCCGGCACCAGCGCCCCGATGGCGTTCGGTGCGCCGGTCCGCTGCCGCAGATGGGCGGAGGCCATGACGTGATCGGCATGGGGGTGCGTGTCCAGCACCCAGGCGACGCTCAGCCCCTCGTCCGCCACCAGTTGCAGCACCTGGTCCATGCTGCCGGTCGAGAAGCGGTAGTGCTTCGGGTCGAAGTTCCACACCACGTCGATCAGCGCGGCCTGCTTCGTCGCCGGATCGGCGCAGATGTACTGGATGGAGCCGGTGTCGGGTTCGTAGATCCCCCAGACGTCCGGGCTGCCCGCCCCGGTGGAGGGGGATCTGCGGACGATCCGCTGTTTCAGGGCATCGCTCATGCCGTCGTTCCTTCGCCTGTCATGACACCCGCGCCCTTCGCCCGGAGGCCGATCCAGTGGCCCGCCAGCATCGCCGGCAGGAAGACCAGAGTGCCCGGCGCCATCAGCGGCAGGGCGGTCCAGGCGGGCCCGGGGCAGAAGCCGCCGATCCCCCAGCCGATGCCGAAGAGCGCCGCGCCGGTCAACAGCGGCCGGTCGATCGCCCGGGATGTGGGCAGGTCGAAATCCGCCGCCAGCAGCGGCCGCCGGGCGCGGAAGACCAGCCGGTAGCCGAGGAAGGCCGTCACCGTGGCGCCGGCCATGACGAAGGCGAGGCTGGGGTCCCAGGCCCCCGCCACGTCGAGGAAGTTCAGCACTTTCGCGGGGTTCGACATCCCCGAGACGACGAGGCCCAGGCCGAAGAGCAGGCCCGCCAGAAATCCGGCCGCGATCCGCATGGCCCTACCCCCCGATCACGTGCCGCAGGACGAAGACGGTCGCCGCCCCCGTCGCCATGAAGGTCGCCACGGCGGCCAGCGAGCGTGGCGACAGCCGCGCCAGGCCGCAGACCCCGTGGCCCGAGGTGCAGCCCGAGCCGAGCGCCGTGCCGAGGCCGACCAGCAGCCCGGCCGCGGCCATGCCGACAAGGCTTCCGGGCACGCTCTGCACCACCGCGCCGCCGGCGGCGAGGATCGGCAGCGGCGCGACGATCAGGCCGGCGATGAAGGCGATGCGCCAGTCGCGGTCGCCCCGGGCCGTTGCCGCGCCGGCGGTGATGCCGACGATTCCCGCGATCCGGCCGAAGAGGCCCATGACGATCACCGCGCTCAGCCCGATCATCACCCCGCCCGCCAGTGCGGGGAGTGGCGTGAACAGCGTCTCCGGTCCGACCTCCATGCCTCTGATCCTTGCATTCTTCTGCGACGCCCCGTAGATATTAGAGACATCTAAATTAGTCAACGCTGATATATCCGGGGCCGGAACGATGGATGCCGATCTTGCCGAGCTGGAACGCCGGGCCGATGCGGTGGCGCAGCGGCTGTCGCTGCTGTCGAACCCGAAGCGGCTGCTGATCCTGTGCCGGCTGGCGCAGGGGGAGGCTCCCGTCGGCGCGTTGCAGCAGGCGGTCGGGCTGGGGCAGTCGGCACTCAGTCAGCATCTGGCGAAACTGCGCGCCGCGGGCGTGGTGGCGACGCGGCGCGAGGGCCAGACGATCCACTACCGCATCGCCGATCCGGATACCGAACGGCTGATGGCAGCGCTCTACGACACGTTCTGCCGCCCCGGCTGATCTCCGCGCGGCGGTGCTGATCGGCGGTGCTGATCGGCGGTGCCGATCCCCGGGCCGCGATCCGGGCGGGCCTGCGGGATGGCGGGCGGGGCGACGCTCCCGGCAGGGGGCGAGCGCCGGACGTCATCGGCGCCCCCCCTTTTCGCCACCTCCGATCCCGGCCAGGATGCCGCCCGACGACGGGCACCATCCGCCCGCTGCGACCGGAGGAGACCCGATGCCCGAATCCCGTACAGACTCCCTGCCCGACACGATGAAGGCCGCCGTCGTCACCGCGACCGGCCCCGCCCTGCGCGACGTCCCTCTTCCGCGGCCGGGCCCGACCGAGCTTCTGGTGAAGGTCCGCGCCTCGGCCCTCAATCGCGCCGACCTCGGGATGGCCGCCGGGCACCAGCACGGCGCCGCGGGGGGCGAGGGCTCTCCGCTCGGGCTGGAATGGGCGGGCGAGGTCGTCGCCGCGGGCGCCGAGGCCGGCGGCTACGGTGTCGGCGACCGGGTGATGTGTTCGGGCCTCGGCGGTTTCGCGGAATATGCCGTGGCCGACCACCGCCGCTGCTTTCCGGTGCCCGAGGCCATGGACTGGCGCAAGGCCGCCTGCCTTCCCGTCGCGCTCCGCACGCTGCACGACGCGCTGGTGCTGAACGGCGGGTTGGTGGCGGGAGAAAGCGTCCTGATCCAGGGCGCGTCCTCCGGCGTCGGGCTGATGGGGCTGCAGATCGCGCGGAAGGTCGGCGCCTCGGTGGTGATCGGCACCTCCACCACAGCAGCGAAGCGCGACCGGCTGGCGGAGTTCGGCGCCGATCACGCCGTCGATCCGACCGACCCGGGCTGGGTGGAACGGGTGCTGGACGCCACCGGCGGACGCGGGGTCGATCTGGTGGTCGACATGGTCTCGGGGCCGTGGGTCAACGACCTGCTGGCGCTGACGGCGATCGGCGGGCGGATCGTCAACGTCGGCCGCCTCGGCGGGCAGCGGGCGGAGTTCGATTTCGACCTGCACGCCCTGCGCCGGATCCGCTACATCGGCGTCACCTTCCGCACCCGCACGGTGGAGGATGTGGCCGTCATCACCGACCGCGTCCGTCAGGACATCTGGCGCTTCGTCGAGGACGGCTCGCTGGATCTGCCCGTCGACCGGACGATGCCGCTGATGCAGATCGGCGACGCCCTGGCCGAGATGAAGGAGAACCGGCATTTCGGCAAGATCACGGTGACACCCGGGAACTGAGCTCCGGAGTCCGGCCCGGACTCCCTGCGAGGTGCAACAAAGGGCCGCGCAGACCCGCGGGGTGGAACGATAGCGCCGCCCCTTGGGGCGGGTCGGCGCTGCCCGGGCCGCTGCGCGCCCCGGGCGGTGCTTCGCTCGCAGGTCACGCTTCGGATGCGAAGACGTGCGCCGCCCGCGCCCGGACAGAGGGCGATCACGATCGATATCAGGCGCTGCATCGAAATCCCCTGTCCGGCGGGACCAAAAGTGGCACGCCGTCTTCAATCGCCACAATTCCGCCGATATTCTGTCACAGGCGCGAAATACGCCTGCCGCATTGCCGGATGCGCCCTCCGGCGGACAACGCATCGAAAAACGGGATCAGAATGGCTGGAGAAGCGCCCGAAGCCCAGCGTTTCAACATCGTCGTGGTCGTCCAGGGCGGGCGGCTGAGCTACGAGGCCATCCTCTTCGCCGCCTCCCTGCGCGAGACCTCGCCCGGCTTCGACGGCCGGCTGCTGCTGGCCGAACCGCAGCCCGGCCCGCGCTGGACCGGCGATCCTCGCGTCACCGACCCGCAGGTCCGCGCCCTGCTGGAAGAGCTGGGCGGCGAGTTCATCCCCTTCGAGAGCCGCCATTTCGGCCAGTCCTATCCCTACGGCAACAAGATCGAGGCGCTGACCGCCCTGCCCGAGGGCGAGCCTTTCGTCTTCTTCGACACCGACACGCTGGTGACGGGAGAGCTGACCGGGGTGCCCTTCGATTTCGACCGTCCGACTGCCTCGATGCGGCGCGAGGGCACCTGGCCGCGGATCGAACTCTACGGGCCCGGCTACGGCGCCATCTGGCGCTCGCTCTACGACCGGTTCGGGCTGGATTACGAAAGCTCGCTGGACCTGCGCCAGCCGGACGAATACTGGCAGCGCTATCTCTACTTCAACGCGGGCTTCTTCTTCTATCGCTGCCCGAAGGTGTTCGGCGAGGCCTTCCTCGACTACGCCCTGACGATCCGCGACGACGCCCCGCGCGAACTGGTCTGCCAGGAGCTGGACCCCTGGCTGGACCAGATCGCCCTGCCTCTGGTGATCCACCGCCTGGGCGGCGGTCGCGACACCCTGCCGGCGGGCCTGCTGGACGGCCGCGTGACCTGCCACTACCGCCTGCTGCCGATGCTCTACGCGCGCGAAAGCGACCGCGTGGTCGAGGTGCTGGAGGAGATCGCGCAGCCGAACCGGATCAAGAAGGTGCTGAAGCAGTACGAGCCGATCAAGCGGATGGTGTTCCAGGGCCGGGGGCAGAAGGTCCGCGCCATGTTCGACCGCGACAACCTGCCCCCGCGCGAACAGGCGATCCGCAACCAGATCAAGCGCGAAGGCTTCTGGATGCGGTGACGTGCCCGGGGCGAGCGGGGGGCGTGTCGGTTGGCACCTGATCCCGGCGCCAGGCGGCGGACGGCACGGCGCCCTGTTCCAATGTCACAACCCTCGCGCTGCCGACATGGGACGGCGGGCGGGGCGATGCTCCGGCAGGAGCGAGCGCCGTGTGGCGTTCCCCATCACCGGCGAACCGCGGAAAGGCGACGGGCGGCGGGTCGGGCAGCACCGAGACGACTGCGGGGCGCGCTCCCGCAGGATTCCCCCGCCGTCGAACCGCCCGCAGCCCGGCCATCGCCCCCACGCCCCACCTTGCGCCAGACACGGGACGGCGGGCGGGGCGATGCTCCGGCAGGAGCGAGCGCCGTGCGGCGTCCGGCCCCCGTGGCCGCCATGCGGCCGGGATTGACCCCGCCGCGCCCTGCGGGCAGAGGGAGGGCAACCCCTCCGGAGCCGTCCCATGTCCCTGCCCCTCGCCTGGATCCTGCTGCTCGTCGCCATCGCCGCCGAGGTCATCGCCACCACCGCGCTTGCCGCGTCTCAGGGACTCAGCCGGCTGGGGCCGGTGATGATCTCCGCCGCGGGCTATGCCGTTGCGCTCGGCCTGCTGGCCGTCGTGATGCGGGTGATGCCGACCGGCGTGGTCTACGCGATCTGGTCCGGCCTCGGCGTGGTGCTGATCGCCGTGGTGGCCTGGATCATCCACGGTCAGCGGCTGGACCTGCCCGCCGTCGCCGGAATGGGCCTGATCCTGGCCGGGGTGCTGGTGATCAACCTCTTCTCCCGCACCGTCGGCCACTGATCCGCGCCTCCGGCAAGCCGCCGCCCTCTAGAGGCCACTCCGCCCCGACCACCGCGTTCTTCAGCCGGTTCGCGCTGTCGGGATGCCCGTCCGACGCCGTTCTCCTGCCAGGATCCGACGCCGGCGAGGTCACTCCGCCGCAATCGCCTCGCTCCTCAGCTGATTGCCGCACCTGCCGCCGAGAAGCCCGCCGCCGCCCGCCACCGCCGCGAGCCGAAGCCGCTTCGAAGCATCACTCCGATGCAAGCACCTCGTTCCTCAGTCGGTCGGGTTCCTGCCGTCTGGAAAGCCTCGCCACCGCCCGTCACCCGTTTCCCGAGGCCGTTCCGAAGCGTCACTCCGCCGCCAGCACGTCGTTCCTCAGCCGGGTGCGGTTCGCGCCGTCGATCAGCCCCCGGTCGTAAAGCTCCTTGATCCGGACCAGCGCCGCGTCGGGATCGTCCATGGCGCGCAGCTGGGTCAGCAGCGGCTCTCGGGCCTTCTGATTCAGTTTCTGCCGGGTGCTGCCGTCGATCAGGCCCCTGTCGTAGGCGTCGCCGAACAGTTCGAAGCATCCGATCACGCCCTCCATCGTCTCCTCGCCGGCGCAGGCATCGCCCAGCGGCGCGGCCAGGGCATTGCGCACCTCCAACCGGATCGCCCCGTCGATCAGCCCCTCGTCGTACATGGACTTCAGCGCGTTCATCGCCTCGATCGCGCAGGCGTAGTCCGGCGGGTTGGCGTCGATGATCCCCGGCACGGGGTCCATCGCATCCTTGCGGGCCTTCATCCGGTCCGCGCCCGAGATCAGCCCGTCCTCGTAGCGTTGTTTCGCCGTCTCCAGATCGCCCCGCACGGATGTCAGCCGGTCGAGCGGCGCGCAGCCGGCGGCGGCCAAAGCGGAAGGCGGGGCGGAGGGCGCCGGGGCAGAGGCCGCCGCAGTGCCCTCGGGCGCGTAGCTGCGGCTGTCGCGGCCGCCCGGCCCGTCCAGATCGACCCGCCGCTCCGTCCCGTCGGCGGGCAGCGAGGAGGTGTAGCGGATCGAGTACTGCCCCGACAGCTGGTCCGAGATCGTGCCGTAGACCGCCTGCAGCTGGCCCGCGTCGGGGGCGTTGAGATAGATCCCGCCGGTCTCGTCCGCGAAGGCTGTCAGCACCGCCTCGTCCATCTCGGACCCGAGGCCGATGGCGAAGATCGGCACGCCCAGGTCGCCGGCCCTGGCCAGCACCTCGTCCACCGTCGCCACGGACAGCGGCGCGCCCGCGCCGTTGTCGTCCACGCCGTCCGACAGCACCACGACCGCCTTGCGCCCGCGCCGCCCCTCCAGCAGGTCGAGCGATCGTGCCACCGCATCGTAGAGGGCCGTGTCGCCCCGCGCCGTCAGCCCGTCGATCCCCCGGTCCACGCCCTCGCTGGTGGTGACCATGTCCGTGACCGGCGTGACCTCTTCCGCGAAGCCGACGATCTGCACCGCGTCGCCCTCGCCCAGCGATCCGGTGAAGGCCTTCGCAGCCTCCTTCGCCGCGGGCATCGCGTCGTTCATCGAGCCCGATGTGTCAATGGTCACCACGACGGACAGCGGCGGCAGTTGCGGCTCCACCGTCAGGGGGGTCTGGTCGACCTCGTCCTCGCGCACGCGGAAGTCCTCGGCCGCCAGCCCGGTCAGCGGGCGGCCGCCCTCGTCCAGGATCGTGGCGATGACCCGGACGTCCGGATAATCGTCGGTGTTCAGCTCGTTGATGATGACGCGCGCCCCCGCGGCGTCCTGCTGCCCGTCGATGTGCGGCGCTTCCTGCGCGTGCAGCGGCAGCGCCAGCGCCAGCGGCAGGAGGGCAAGGCGGAGGGAGGTCGATGTCATGGCGTGCATCCCGGTCGGCGAAGGCTTCTTCATCCGCAGGATGTGTCGCGCCGTGCAGGGGTCAAACCGCTCGGCGGAGGATCGCCGGAGGCGGGCGCGCCGAATGGTTCGGCACGACCGGATCGCCGGCCGTGCCGAGCCCTGTCAGGCTGCCTTTTCCAGCAGCGAGTAGGAGGTGATCGCCTCGCCGGTCACCTGGACCCGGGCGATGCGGCCGTCCTCGTTGCGCTTCGTCTTCGCGCCGACGGCGGCCTTGATGACCCGGCCGAGCTGCTGGTTCAGGCTGGCGCGGCGCGGGGCCTCGCCCTCGCCCGCGTCGCCGATGGCGGCGGCGTAGACCGGAGCGGTGCCATCGTCCGTGGTGATCCTGCGGATCACCGTCAGGATCAGATGCGCGTCGAACCCGCCGTCCGCGTCGATCGAACGGGCGAGCGCGACGGCGGTGTCCAGCACCTCGCGCTTGGCGCTCAGGCGGGCGCGCAGACCGGCCTCGATCTCCTGGTTGTCGATCAGCCAGGTCTCGACCGCCTTCTGGAGAAGGTGGTTGACCTCCATCCCCTGTTCCTTCGCCACCCGGCGCACCGTCTGGCGCACCTCGGGTTCGAGGAAGTTGGCGGCATTGGCGGCCTTCGCCTTGCCCTTCGCCTTCGGCGCGACGGCGGCCTTTGCCCCCTTGCCGCCCGCCTTGCCGCCCACCTTGCCGGCAGCCTTGTCGGCGCGCGCGGCCCGGCGCGCGGCCTTCGCCTTGCCGGCCCCGCCCTTGCCGCCGCGGGCCTTGCCCGTGCGCGCGCCGTCCTCGGCGTCGATCGCTTCGGCCTCTGCCCTGTCCATGACGTCGTTCATTCCGGTTCCTCCGGTTGCAAACATACTTTGCATGTATGAGTATTCCGGCGCGATGTCAACATACATGCGATGTATGCGTGACGCCGGCTCGCCGGCTGCGGCATCCGCCTGCTCCGCGAACGCCCCGCACTGCGACCGGCCCTCGACCGGCCCGCAACCGGCCCGTCACCGGATTGACGGCGCACCGGCCGGCGGATCATCCTCGCCGCCGACCACGAGGGGAGGACATTCATGACCTACGGATTCGACACGCTCCAGATCCACGCCGGCGCTCGGCCCGATCCGGCCACCGGCGCGCGGCAGACGCCGATCTACCAGACCACCGCCTACGTCTTCCGCGACGCCGACCACGCCGCCGCGCTCTTCAACCTGCAGGAGGTGGGCTACATCTACTCCCGCCTGACCAACCCGACCGTCAGCGCGCTGGCCGAGCGGGTGGCGACGCTGGAGGGCGGTCAAGGCGCGGTCTGCTGCTCCTCCGGTCATGCGGCGCAGATCATGGCGCTCTTCCCGCTGATGGGGCCGGGGCGGAACGTCGTCGCCTCGACCCGGCTCTACGGCGGAACGGTCACCCAGTTCAGCCAGACCATCAAGCGCTTCGGCTGGTCGGCGAAGTTCGTGGATTTCGACGATCTGGACGCCGTGAAGGCCGCCATCGACGACGACACCCGCGCGGTGTTCTGCGAATCCATCGCCAACCCCGGCGGCTACATCACCGACCTCGACGCCATCGCGCAGGTGGCCGATGCGGCGAAGCTGCCGCTGATCGTCGACAATACCTCTGCCACGCCGTATCTCTGCCGCCCGATCGAGCACGGGGCGACCCTCGTCGTCCATTCCGCCACCAAGTATCTGACCGGCAACGGCACCGTCACCGGCGGGGTGATCGTCGATTCGGGCAATTTCGACTGGACCGGCGCGGGCAGGTTCCCGTCGCTGTCGGACCCGGAACCGGCCTACCACGGCCTGAAGTTCCACGAGACCTTCGGCCCGCTGGCCTTCACCTTCCATTCCATCGCCATCGGATTGCGCGATCTCGGCATGACGCTGAACCCGCAGGCCGCGCATTACACCCTGCTGGGGATCGAGACGCTGAGCCTGCGCATGGCCCGGCACGTCGAGAACGCGGTGAAGGTCGCCACATGGCTGGAGAACGATCCCCGGATCGAGCGGGTGACCTACGCGGGCCTGCCCTCCTCGCCCTGGCATTCGCGGGTCGAGAAGATCTGCCCGAAGGGGGCCGGCGCGCTGTTCACCTTCGCGGTGAAGGGCGGCTACGAGGCCTGCGTGAAGCTGGTCGACGCGCTGGAGATATTCAGCCACGTCGCGAACCTCGGCGACACGCGGAGCCTCGTCATCCATTCGGCGTCCACCACCCACCGGCAGTTGACGCCCGAGCAGCAGGCGGCCGCCGGCGCGGGGCCGGAGGTGGTGCGCGTGTCGATCGGAATCGAGGATGCGGACGACCTGATCGCCGATCTCGACCAGGCGCTGGCGAAGGCCACGGCCTGAGCGGCGGAATCGCGCTGACCCGCTCCGGCTGCGGCCGGCGCGGGGCCCGGCCCTGACCTGTTCGGAAGCCTGCGCGCGGGCTCTGCGCAGGCCGGGGCGGCGCCGGCAGGGGCCCGCCGGCATGGGCAGAGCGCCGCCGCCCCTGGCGGGTGTTTTCCTTTTCCTCAAGCATTCTGTGCTGTAGGATCGTCGAAACCTTGCGGAGCGTGCCGATCCGGACACGCCTGACGCGACACGAAAAGCTGGACGACCGGCCGGAATGAAACCGAATTTCGCCCTGTCCCTTTCGACGGACGGCATAATCCTCCTGCATCGCGCGAACCCCGGCTGGGATGTCGTGGGCGAAGTCGCGCTCGATTCGGACGATCTGAGCAAGTCGCTGAGGGCGCTGCGCGAGGCCGCCGGCCGGATTTCGGCCGACCCGCTGCGCTGCAAGATCGTCGTGCCGAACGACCAGATCCGCTACATGGACGTCCACACCGGGCAGGTCGTGGACAGCCGCCGCCGCGCCATCGTGGCCGCCGCGCTGGAAGGGGCGACGCCCTACGCGCTGGACGAGCTGGTCTTCGTCACCTCGACCACGGGCGACACGACCCAGGTCGCCGCCGTCGCCTGCGAGACGCTGGAGGAGGCGGAGGCCTTCGCCCGCCACCACGGGTTCGAACCGGTCAGCCTCGTCGCCCGCCCCGAACGCGGCACCTTCGGCGGAGAGCCCTTCTTCGGCCCCACCCGCCACGCCGCCACCCTCCTCGCCCCGGGCGAGACGGTGGAGCGCGACGTGCTGGCGATTCGCATTGTCGGCCGCGTCCTGCCGACGGACGACGCGGCGACGGCCGGCGTGTCCGGCCCCCTCGGGCCGGATGTCACGGCCGATCCGGCGGCCGATGCCGTGCAGGCCGGTCCGCGCGCCGGATCCGGCGCCGAGGATCTCGCAGCCGAGGCCGTCGCTCCGGACGAGGCGGTGCGGACGGCCAATGACGATACGGCGCAGCCAGAGCAGACGCCCGGGTCCCCGATGTCTCGCCCCGAACCGATGGCCATGCAGCCAGCGGGTCCGGACGTCGAGGACGAAGGGCCGGGCACCGACGTCGCGACGGAACCTGCCGAGGCGCACCCTGCCGATTCGACCCGGCCCGTCGCGGCCCCCGCCCCGAATTCCGCGGCCGAGGCGCCGAATGCCGCGACAGGTGCGGCGTCGGACCGTGCCGAGCCCGAGACGCCACACGCACCCGCACCGACCATGCCCGCCCGCGCCACGCCGCAGGACGCAGCGCCGAACGATCCGCACCGGGAGAGTGGCGGCGCGTCGGATCACACGGAGCCCGCGACCATCCGGGATGCGGCCCCTGTAACCCCACAGACCGAAACCGCAGACCTTCCCGACGCCCCGATGCCCGTCTTCGAGAGCATCCGCGCCACCGAGGACCGGCTGCGCGACACAGGGGACGCCGACGGCGGCGGCCGCACCAGCCTCGCCGCGACCTTCTCCAGCCTGCGCGCCTCGCGCGCGGCCGTCGCGCCTGGCCTGACCGGCGGTGCGCTGACGGTCGATCCGGCCTTCTTCAGCCGCTCGTCCACGCGCCCGACGGGCCCCTCCGCCGCACCGCGGATCGGCCCCGCGCGGCAGGCCGACGCAGACAGTCCCTCCGATCCCTCACAGCGGACCGGAACGCCGGAAGCAGCCGCGCGCCCCGACAGCAGCGCGCCCCCTCTCGTTTTCGTCCACCGCCGCGCCGAGCCGCCGCTTTCGGCCCCGGCACCCTGGCGGGACTCCGCGACCGATGGCGCAGCCGGTCCCGCCGCGACGGCGCACCCGAACGCCGGATCCACGGACGGTGCCGCATTCGGAGCGCCGAGGTTCCGCCCCGCCGCCGCAGGTGAACCTGCCAACGGACCCGCCGCGCCCGCGACACCGAACCCCGCCGCTACCTCCGCGCCGCCGGCAACCGGCATGTCCGGCGACGTTCGAGCATGGGACACAGACGCCGCCCCGCCCGAGGCCGCCGCGTCGCCCGACACTTCCGGCGCCGACCGGGCCGGGCCTGCGGCACAGCCCGACGGACGGGCCGGCGCCGAGCCGCAGCGCGACGCCGCCCCGACCTCCACGCCCGACGTGCCGGAGATGACCTTCAAGGCCCGCCGCTCCGTGTCGCGGGGGGAGGCCCTCTCGACCGGCGACTCCATCCCGGCGCCGCGCCTGCATCCATGGGTGCCGGGTCGCGAGCCGCCGGCCGCTGCGCCGCGCACGGGCCGGTCCGACCCGCCGCTCACCGCGCGCGCCGGTGCTTCGGCGCCGACCTCCGCAGCCGACACGACGCACCTGCCGAACACCGCCGGCAATGCGCATACCGCCGCCGAAGGCGATGCGACGGCGCGAGATGCCACCGACCCGGACACGACCCGGGGCACGTCCGCCGGAGCGTCCGCGGACACCTCTGCTGCACGTCCCGAAGGCGCGGCGCCGACGACGCCCGCCGTGACACCCAAGCCTCTGCGAGGGGCCTCCCGGGACACGACCGCGCCTGCACCCGCCTCCGGCAAGGGCCTCACCGCCACATCGCCCGGCCTCGACCAGGACCGGGAGCGGCTGGACGACGCGGCGCGGGCGGCGCTCGAATCCCTCCGGCCCGGCGCGGCCAGCGACGACGCCGAGATCGATCCCGCCCCCCGCCGCGGCCTGCTGTCGAGGCTCCTCGGCCGGCACCAGCGGCAGGATCCGCCGCCTCTGGCTCGGCCCCTGGCCGACAAGAGCGACGGTAAGCCGACGAGCGAAGGAACATCGGCGGCATGGGCCGCAGGGACGGTCGCGGATACCCGGCCCGCACCGGCCGGGTCCTCGACCCGGACGCCGGCGGATGCCTCCGACGCAGCCGATCCGACCGCCGAAGCCGACAAGGGTGCGCGGAAAATGGCCGCCTCCGCGCCGAACACCGATGCGAACGGCGCTGCCGCCGCGCCGGCCGCCGCTACCGGCAAGGCCGCAAAACCTCTCACGGCACGATCCGCAGGCACCGGGAGCGATGTCGCTCCGCCGACCGGCGCGACTGGCAAGGGCACGAAGCCGAAAGCCGCCGCCGCAACGACCGGCACGGATGGTCTCACCCCGCCGATGGCTGCCACGGGACCGGCGACCGAGCCGGCGTTCGATTCCGCGGCCGATGCACGGTCCCACACCGTTCCGTCGGCCGCCGGCGGCAAACGCGCCCCGAAAGGTGCCGCTGCCGCGCCGGTCTCTGCGGATACCCCAGCCGCGCTGCCGCAGGAAACCGACGCGCCTGCAAGCCGCCTCGGCTTCCTGCGCTGGCGGCGCGAAAGCGCGCGGGCGGAGTCAGCGGCCCCGGCCGCACCCGGCTGGCAGGACCCCGGCGCCATGGTCCTTGCCGACAACGACGCGCACCACGGGGACCCCACCCGAGACACCGGCGCACGCGCCATCGTCGCCCGCCTTCTGAAGCGTGACGCAGGCGCGGCGCCCGTGCCTGCCGATTCCGGCCGCGTCCCGGCCCACGCTGCGCCACCGCACGGCACCCCCGCGCCGCGGCCGCATGCCCTGGCCGCGGGCGCCGGGCTGCGGTCGCCGGATCGGCTCGTCTCGGACGAGGAGGCGATGCGGCTGACCGTCTTCGGCGCGCGCGGCGCCGAGCCGGACCATGCGCCCGGCCGGTCGCTGCCGCTGATCGGTCTTCTGGCGCTTCTGTTCCTCGGGGGCGCCGCCGGCTGGGCGGGGCTCTTCGGCGACGGGGCGATGCAGGCCTTCGTCACCGGACGGGACGCGCCAGAGGCGGTCGCATCTGCCGCCGAGGCCGCCCCGGATGCCGCGACCTCCGACGCCGCCCTGCCACGCTCCGCCGCGTCTCGCACCCCGGTCGCCGATCCGGTGGCCGACGCGGCGCGGACAGCCGGCGACACGGCCGACAGTGCCGGGACCGCCACGATCGCGGCCCTTCCCGACCCGTCGGAGGCACCGCAGGACGGCACCGAACGCGCCGCGCCCGGCGACACGCAGGCGGCGGCCGTTCCGGCTCCGGCCGGCGATGCGGCGGAGGCAGCCGACCCGGCAGCGGCCGACACCGCCCGGTCGGAGGCGCGCTACGCCGCCACCGGCATCTGGCAGAGCGCTCCGGGCGCCGTCCCCGAACCCTCGGGCGAGGGTCTGGGCGATCTGGTGGTCGGCACGTCCGACCCCCGCATCTCGACCGCCAGCGCGGTGGCCCTGCCCGCGGCGATGGAGCGGACGGACCGCGCGCCGGTGCGCTTCGCGGATCCCGCTCCGGCGGGGACGGAGTTCGATTTCGACGACCGCGGCCTGGTGCGCGCGGTTCCCGACGGGGCGATGTCGCCGGACGGCGTGGTGATCTACGCCGGACTTCCGGCCCGCCTGCCGCCGGCACGCCCGGCCGAAACCCTGGGCACGCCCGAGGCCGCGCCCGGCGACACCGCGCCGGATGAAGCGGCGGGGGCCGGCACGGCGACCGCGGCAGTCGAGGACACGCCCGCGGACGTGGCTGCTGCGGCGGAGGACGCGCCTGCGGCGGTCGAGGACACGCCGGGCGGGGCGGCGGACACCGACGCCGCGGGCAGCGGCGCCGCAGAGACAGGTGACCAGGCGCTCGCCAGCGCGGCGGGTTCGGTCACGGGCGGCGCGGCGGATGCGCCGGCGGATGTGACGCCGGGCGGCGTCGCGCTCTCGGCTCTGAGCCAGCCGCGGCCGCAGCCGCGCCCGGAGGATCTGACCCCCGATGCGGCTCTGCCGGAAGCGGAGTCCGGTAGCGGTGCGGACAGCGCCGTCGATGGCGCGGATCAGGACGCTGCGGAGGATGTGGCGGCCGGGACCGCGGAAGCCGAAGACACCGCTGCACCTGGCATCGGTGCGGATACGGACGCGGAGACCGGCACCGAGATCGCGGCGGTCGAGCCCGCCTCCGCGGCCATCGACGATCCGCTTGCAGCGCTGCGCCCCCGCCTCCGTCCGGCCGAGGTGATCGCCGCGGCGGAAGCGCAGGCACAGGCCGAGGCCGCAGCCGCCGCCGCCCAGGCCGCGGCGGAAGCCGCCGTCGCCGCCGCCGAAGCGGCCGAACCGCCGCTCTTCGATCAGGCGACGGCGCAGGCGGTCGATACATCGCGCCGCCCGGCCGAGCGACCGCGCAACTTCGCCGCCGTCGTGCGCCGCGCGCAGGAGGCCGACGTCCGCCCGGTTGCCGCCGTCGCACCCGTCGTGCAGGTGCCGGCGCCCAGCGTGACGCCGGCGGTGCCCTCGGGCGCTTCGGTGACGCGGCAGGCGACGGTGCGGAACGCGATCAACCTCAGGCAGATCAACCTGATCGGGGTATACGGCCAGCCCTCCAGCCGCCGCGCGCTGGTGCGGATGTCGGACGGACGCTACAAGAAGGTGAAGGTCGGCGACCGCATCGACGGCGGCCGTATCCAGGCCATCGGCGACAGCGACCTGCACTACGTGAAGGGCGGCCGGAACGTCGTGCTGTCGATGCCGAAGGGCTGAGCGGCGGGCGAGGCGCGGGCGGTGTCCTGCGCCGTGGGCGGCGATAGGCGTTTCCGATGATTGTTTGCCGGACGGGGCCCCATGGCTGCCATCATCCTCGGGCCTGACCCGAGGATCTTCGGGAGACGATGCGCAGGTTTGTCCGAGAGCCATAGCGGCGGCGGCAGATTCTCGGGCCGAACCCCGGGATGACGGTGGCGCTGGAAGGACGGGAGCTCCGCAGGGTCACTCCTGGTAACGACGATTGCACTGGAATCACGGAAGGCCCGCTGGTCGTGCCCGAGGATAGCGGTGGCGCGGGGTAACGGGCGATCCTCGGGTCGAGCCCGAGGATGACAATGGCGCTGGGTGGCAGGAGACCCTCGGGTCGAGCCCGAAATTGACGGTGCCTCGGCGTGGGCCACGAGCTGCGGCGGGATGGCAACCGTGAGAGGCAGACGTGGAAAAGGCACAGGCAGCACGCGCGAAGGGCGAGGGCCGCGGCCAGGGAAGGCACAGGCCCGACGCGCGAAGGGCCCGCGCGATGCGGGCCCTGCGGGTGTCATGGCAGGTGGTGCGGGGTTCTACTCGGCCGCCACGTCGCTCTGGTCGCCGAGTTCGCCGTTGTTGATCTGCTCCTGCTCGATCGATTCGAAAAGCGCTTTGAAGTTGCCCTCTCCGAAGCCGTCGTCGCCCTTGCGCTGGATGAACTCGAAGAAGATCGGCCCGATCACCGTCTTCGAGAAGATCTGCAGCAGGATCCGCGTCTCGCCGCCGTCGACGACCCCCTCGCCGTCGATCAGGATGCCATGCCGCTTCATCCGCTCGATCGGCTCCTCGTGGCCGGTGACCCGCTCGCGGCTCAACTCGTAGTATGCATCCGGCGGCCCGGGCATGAACTGCACGCCCTTCTCGGCGATGGCATCCGTCGCCTCGTAGATGTCGCGCGCGCCCACGGCGATGTGCTGGATCCCCTCGCCGCCGTATTTCTTCAGATAGGCCACGATCTGCCCCGTCTCGCCCCGATCCTCGTTGATCGGAATCCGGATGCGGCCGCAGGGCGAGGTCAGCGCACGGGAGAAGAGCCCCGAATACTTGCCCTCGATGTCGAAGAACCGGATCTCGCGGAAGTTGAAGATGTCGCCGTAGAACCGGAACCAGGTGTCCATATTACCCTTGTGGACGTTGTGGGTCAGGTGGTCGAGATACCAGAACCCCACGCCCTCGGGCTTCGACCGGGCCAGCCAGTCGAATTCGCGGTTGTAGGGCGATGTCTCGTAATAATCCTCGATGAAGTAGATCAGCGAGCCGCCGATGCCGACGATGGCGGGCACGTCCATGACCTTGCCGTCGCCCTCGTACGGCGTGGCGCCCTTCGCCACGGCGTGATCGAAGGCGGCCCGCGCATCCACCACGCGCCAGCCCATCGACGGGGCGCAGGGGCCGTGATCCTCGATGAATTTCGCGGCATGCGTGCCGGGCTCGGCGTTCAGGATGTAGGTGATGTCGCCCTGCTGCCAGAGCTCGATCCCCGGCTTCGTGCGGTGCCGGCCAACCAGCTGATAGCCCATGCGGGAAAAGAGCGTGCGCAGCTCCTCCGGCTCGGGATGGGCGAACTCGACGAATTCGAAGCCGTCGGTGCCGGCCGGGTTCTCTTCGGTGATCGTCGATTTCGGGGCGTCATGAGGGAAGGGACCCATCGTGATCCTCCTTTCGCTGTGTGCGGTTCGGCGCCTACTCTACACCCGATCCCTGCCGCAGATTGCGCATTTGCGGTGGCGGCATCCCCGCTTTTCGCGCATTCTGTGCATCGAACGGCCCAGACCGCGCGCAGGTTCCGCATATGCTCGACGATACAGATATCCGCCTCCTGTCGGCGCTGCAGCGCGACGCGCAGCTGACGGCGCAGGATCTGGGCGAGCTTCTGAACCTTTCGTCCAGTCAGGCCGGGCGGCGCCGCCAGCGGCTGGAAAGCTCCGGCCTGATCGAGGGCTACGTCGCCCGGCTGGCGCCCGAGAAGCTGGGGCTCGCTATCCAGGCCTTCGTCCAGGTGCAGCTGGCGACCCACGGCCCGGCGCAGAGCCGCGATTTCGCGCGGCTCGTCTCCACCCGCGCCGAGATAACGAGCGCATGGACGCTGACCGGCGAAGCGGATTATCTGCTGCGTGTCTATTGCGAGGATCTGCGCGCCCTGCACCAGCTGATTCACGAGGTGCTGCTGCCGCATCCGTCGGTGAACCGGGTGCAGAGCCAGATCGTGATGGACCAGTTCAAGCGGGACGCGCCGCTGCCCATGTAGGGCGGCGGTCACGCGACGCGGAATGCCGCCGGACACAGGGTCGCGGGCGGCGAGACGGGATTTCGACGGGACGCGGGACGTATGGACGGCTTTCTCTTCCAGGCTTCGATCTATCTTCTGGCCGCCGTGATCGCGGTGCCGATCGCGGCCCGGCTGGGCCTCGGCTCGGTGCTGGGCTATCTGGCGGCGGGCATCGCCATCGGTCCGGTGCTGGGCCTCGTCGGCGGGCACGAGGCCGAGGGGCTTCAGCATTTCGCCGAATTCGGCGTGGTCATGATGCTCTTCATCATCGGACTGGAGCTGGAGCCGCGGGCGCTGTGGGACATGCGGCACAAGCTGATCGGGCTGGGCGGCATGCAGGTGGTGCTGACCGCCGCCGCCGTCACGGCCGCCGCCATGGCCTTCGGCGAAAGCTGGCGGATCTCGCTGGCCATCGGGCTGGTCTTCGCCCTGTCCTCCACCGCCATCGTGCTGCAGACGCTCAGCGAGAAGGGCCTGATCCAGACCCAGGGCGGGCGGTCGGCCTTCTCGGTTCTGCTGACCCAGGACATCGCGGTGATCCCGATGCTGGCGCTGCTGCCGCTGCTGGCGATGTCCACCCTGCCCGGGGAGACCTCGCTGGAGGCGCAGGCCGACGGCCATGCCGCCGCCGCGGATGGCCACGCGGCCGCGGGAGATGCCGCGGCGGGCGGCCACGGAGACGCCGCCCACGCCACGATGTCGCTGGTCGACGGCCTGCCCGGCTGGGGGGTCACGCTCGTCACCCTCGGCGCGGTGGCGGCGGTGATCCTCGCCGGCGTCTACCTGGCCGGCCCGGTTTTCCGCTACATCCACGGTGCCCGCCTGCGCGAGATGTACACCGCCCTCGCCCTGCTGATCGTCGTCGGCATCGCCTTCCTGATGATGCTGGTGGGCCTCTCGCCCGCGCTCGGCACCTTCCTCGCCGGGGTGGTGCTGGCCAACAGCGAGTTCCGGCACGAGCTGGAGACGGATATCGAGCCGTTCAAGGGCCTGCTGCTGGGGCTCTTCTTCATCACCGTGGGCGCGGGCATCAACTTCGACATCCTGCTGAACGACCCGGGCCTGATCCTCGGCATGGCGATCGGCGTGATGATCCTGAAGGCGGCGATCCTCTACGGCCTCGGGCGGATGTTCCGCATGCGCGGGCGCAACCTGATGCTCTTCACCCTCTCGCTGGCTCAGGCCGGCGAATTCGGCTTCGTGCTGGTGTCTTTCTCGCGCCAGACCAACGTGCTGCCGGGCGGGCTGGCCGAGCAGGTCCTGCTGGCCATCGCGGTGACCATGCTGCTGACGCCGCTGGCCTTCATCGCCTACGACCGGCTGTCCAGGAAGATGGCCGAAGGTGGCGCGACGCCCGAACCGGACACGATCGAGGATGCCGGCCCGGTCATCATCGCCGGCATCGGGCGCTTCGGGCAGGTGGTGAACCGTCTGGTCGTCTCGTCCGGCTTCCGCACCGTGGTGCTGGATCACGACCCCGCCACGATCGAGGTGATGCGCCGCTTCGGGATGAAGGGCTATTTCGGCGATCCGACCCGCCCCGACATCCTGCACGCGGCGGGGCTCGACCGGGCCCGGGTGCTGGTGGCGGCGATGGACGATCCGGCCTCCGTCACCCGGCTGGTGGAATACGCCCGCAAGGCCCGCCCCGAGATCCACATCATCGCCCGAGCCCACGACCGCGGGCACGTGTTCGAACTCTACCGCGCCGGCGCCGACGACATCGTGCGCGAGATGTTCGACAGCTCGCTCCGCGCCGGCCGCTACGTGCTGGAGAACGTGGGCCTCACCGAATACGAGGCGTCGGAGGCGCAGCAGACCTTTTACCACCACGACCGCGCCGCGATGCGCGAACTGGCCGAGCTGTGGGATCCGAACATCCCCGCCTCGCGGAACGAGGAATACATCGCTCGCGCGAAGGAGCTGGAGAAGGACCTCGAGACCGCGCTCCTGTCGACCCTGGCCAGCAGCCGCAAGGACGTTGCCTGAGGCCCTGCCGCCGTTCCCCCGCTTCCTCTGGCCTCAAATATCCCGGGGGAGCCGCGCAGCGGCGGGGGCGGAGCCCCCCGGTGTGTTCGAGGGGGCATACCCCCTCGTCACGAGGAAGGAAGGGGGAGCTCGAGGGGGTGAAACCCCCTCGTCAGCAGCAATGGATCGCGTGCGGCGCAGCCGCTCCGCCGGGTCGGGTCGGGTCGGGCCGGCGGGTCGGGCCGGTTCAGCCCTCGCCGCCCGACACCCCGGCCTCGGCGAAGGTCGCCATGCCCGAATGGCAGGCCACCGCGCCCTTCAGCACCTGCACCGCCAGGGCCGCGCCCGACCCCTCGCCCAGCCGCATTCCCAGCGACAGCAGCGGCGCCTTGTTCAGCCGCGCCAGCAGCCGCGCGTGGCCCGGCTCGGCCGAGACGTGGCCGGCCATGGCGTGATCCAGCGCCCCGGCGCGCGTCGCTTCCAGGCAGGCGGCCGCGGCGCAGCAGATGAAGCCGTCCAGCAGCACCGGGATCCGCTCGGCCCGGGCGCGGGCGATGGCGCCGGCCATGGCGGCGATCTCGCGCCCGCCGAGGCGGCGCAGCACCTCGATGCCGTCGCGCGCCCCGCGGTGCAGCGCCGCGCCGTCGGCCACCACCTGCCGCTTCACCGCCAGCGCCCGGTCGTCCACGCCGGTGCCCCGGCCGACCCAGTCCGCCGCCGCGCCGCCGTGCAGCGCCAGCGCGATGGCCGCGGCCGAGGTGGTGTTGCCGATCCCCATCTCGCCGGTCACCAGCAGGTCGCAGGCGGGATCGACGGCGTCCCAGCCGGCGGCCAGGGCGCGGTCGAACTCCTCGGGCTCCATCGCCGGGCCGGTGGTGAAATCGGCGGTCGGCCGGTCCAGATCCAGCGCATGAACATCCATCCGCGCGCCCGCAGCGCGCGACAACTGGTTGATCGCCGCCCCGCCGGCGCGGAAGTTCGCGACCATCTGCACCGTCACCTCGGCCGGGAAGGCCGAGACGCCGCGCGCCGCGACCCCGTGGTTGCCGGCGAAGACCACAACCTGCGGCGCGGTGATGGCGGGCCGGGGATCGCCGCGCCAGGCGGCGTACCAGATCGCCAGATCCTCCAGCAGGCCCAGCGCGCCGGGCGGCTTGGTCAGCTGTCCGTTGCGCTCGTCCGCCGCGGCGCGGGCCGCCGCATCCGGCCCCGGCATCCCCGCCAGGAAGTCGCGCAGCCCTGCGGCGGTCGGGGTGGCGGGGGACGTGATCATCGGCGGGCCTCCTTCGCGGCTTGCGGCGCATCGTTCCGACGTGTCTAACGGACCGGAACCCGGAGGCAAGTCGGATGGACGGCGGGAGAATGCCGAAAGCGACAGATCTCGCCGCCGCGCTGATGCTGCTGGGACGGATCCCGCTGCCCGCGCGCCTGACACGCGGCGGCATCACCGCCGCCGCCGCATGGGCCTTTCCGCTGGCGGGCGCGGTGCTGATCCTGCCGCCCGCGGCGGTCGGCTGGCTGCTGCTGACGCTCGGCATCCCGGCGCCGCTGACGGCGCTTGTCGTCCTCGCCGCCGCCGCCGTCGTCACCGGGGCGCTGCACGAGGACGGCCTGGCCGACGTGGCGGACGGGTTCTGGGGCGGCCGCGACCGTGCCCGGCGGCTGGAGATCATGCGCGACAGCCGGATCGGCAGCTACGGCGTTCTCGCGCTGATCCTCGTCACCGCGCTCCGCTGGCAGGCGCTGGCGCTGATCCTCGGCGCAGGTACGCTCTGGGCGCCGCTGATCGCCACCGCCGCCCTGTCCCGCGCCGCGATGGTGCCGGTGATGGCCGCCCTGCCCCATGCCCGACCCGATGGCCTCGCCAGCTCTGTCGGCCGTCCGGCCCCGGCTCACGCCGCGATCGCCGTCGCCATCGCCGCGCTTCTCGTGCTCGTTCTCCTGCCCTGGCGCTACGCGCTGGCCGCCCTGGTTCTGGCCGCGCTCGCCCTGCTGGCGCTGGCGGCGCTTGCCCGCGCGAAGGTCGGCGGCCAGACGGGCGACGTGCTCGGCGCGACCCAGCAGGTGGCCGAGGCCGCCATCCTCGTCTCGCTCGCGGCCTGACGCCCCGTCCGGGCGAATTTCCCTCCGAAGGAAACTTGCAAAAGCCGTCAGAAGACTTTTGCTCCCGTGCGCCCCGACCTGCCGACCGGATGGGACTGGACGCCACCCCCGCCCTCGTCCATCAATGTCCGGCAATCAGGGAATGGGAGGAGAGACATGACCAACGGCGCCGATCTTCTGTGCGACACGCTTCTGGCGAACGAGGTGGATGTCTGCTTCGCCAACCCCGGCACGTCCGAGATGCACTTCGTGGCCGCGCTCGACCGCAAGCAGAACATGCGCTGCGTGCTGGGCCTGTTCGAGGGCGTCGTGACCGGCGCCGCCGACGGCTACGCCCGGATGACCGACCGCCCCGCCGCGACGCTGCTGCATACCGGCCCCGGCCTCGGCAACGCGCTCGCGAACATGCACAACGCCCGCCGCGCGATGACGCCGATGGTCAACGTGGTGGGCGATCATGCCTCCTATCACCTGCCGAACGACGCGCCGCTGACGTCGGACATCGAAAGCCTGGCCCGGCCGATGTCGAAATACGTCCGCCGCATCGCGGGGGCCGAGGATGTCTCCCGCGCCACCGCCGAGGCGATCTCCGAGGCCCGCGCCTGGCCCGGCGGCGTCACCACGCTGATCCTGCCCGCCGATGCCGCCTGGGGCACCCTGCCGGACGACAGCCCCGTCTCGAAGGCCGAGCTGCGCGCACCGACCGCGCCCGACGGCAAGCGGCTCGACGCCGCCGTCAAGGCGCTGAAATCCGGCGGCAAGCCGGTCATCATGCTTTCGGGCCGCGCCCTGCGCGACGCACCCCTGCGCCGCGCCCAGGCCATCGCCGAGAAGACCGGCGCCCGGATCATCGCCCAGCAGTCGAACGCCCGGGTCGAGCGCGGCAACGGCCGCGTTCCGGTGGAGCGGGTGCCCTACGTGGTCGAGCTGGCGCAGAAATTCCTGGAGGGCACGACGCACCTGATCCTGATCGGCGCCAAGGCCCCCGTGACCTTCTTCGCCTATCCCGAGAAGCCCACGACGCCGATCCCGGCGGGCTGCGAGGTCATGCGCCTCGCGGAATATTCCGACGACCTGACCGGCACCATCGACGCGCTGGCCGATGCGCTCGGCATCCCCGCCGACGCGAAGATCACCATCCCGAAAGCCGAGGTCCCGTCGCTGCTGACCGGCGATCTGACCACCGCCGCCATCGCCACGACCATCGCCAACCTGCTGCCGGAAAATGCGATCATCGCGGACGAATCCGTCACCTCGGGCCGCGAGTTCTTCGGCTTCACCCACGGCGCGGCCCCGCACGACCACCTGCAGGTCACCGGCGGCGCCATCGGGGGCGGCATCCCGCTGGCCTGCGGCGCGGCCATCGCCTGCCCGGACCGCAAGGTGGTGAACCTGCAGGCCGACGGCTCCGCGATGTACACGAACCAGGCGCTCTGGACCATCGCGCGGGAAAAGGCGGACGTCTGCATCGTCATTTTCTCGAACGACCGCTACGCGATCCTTCAGGGCGAGCTGAAGAACGTCGGCGCCGGAGAGCCGGGCACCAACGCGAACAAGATGCTGAACCTCGACGATCCCTCGATCGACTGGGTCAGCCTCGCGAAGGCCATGGGCGTCGAGGCCGCGCGCGCGGAGACGGCCGAGCAGTTCACCGACCTCTTCGGCTCGGCCATGAAGCGCAAGGGCCCCTTCCTGATCGAGGCGAAGGTCTGATGGCCGAGCTTCCGAAGAACCGCTTCAAGGCGGGGCTGAAGGCGGGCGAGATGCAGCTGGGCCTCTGGACCGCACTGTCGAACGGCGTGGCGGTCGAGGCGCTTGGCGATCTGGGCTTCGACTGGCTGGTGCTCGACACCGAACACGCGCCGGGTGACGTGCTGACCGTGCTGCCTCAGTTGCAGGCGATGCGGGCGGCGAAAGCCTCGCCCGTCGTGCGGCCCGCCTGGAACGACCTGGTGCTGATCAAGCGCTTCCTCGACATCGGCGCGCAGACATTGCTGGTGCCCTACGTCCAGACGGTCGCCGAGGCCGAGGAGGCCGTCCGCGCCATGCGCTACGCCCCCCGCGGCGTGCGCGGCGTGGCGGGCGGCGTGCGCGCCTCGCTCTATGGTCAGGTGCCGGACTACATCGCGCGGGCGGAGGAAGAGCTCTGCCTGCTGGTCCAGGTCGAAACCGCCGAGGCGCTGGAACGGCTGGAGGACATCGCCCAGATCGACGGCGTCGACGGCGTCTTCATCGGCCCCGCCGACCTGTCCGCCAGCATGGGCTACCCCGGCCAGCTGATGCACCCCGAGGTCGTGGCCGCCATCGAGGGCGCGATCCAGCGCCTCGTGAAGGTGGGCGTGCCCGCCGGCATCCTGACCGGCGACCGCGCCTTCGCCGCCCGCTGCATCGAGCTGGGGGCGCTATTCGTCGCCGTCGGATCGGACATCGGTGCGATGATGAAGGGCGCGGGCGAGCTGGTGAAACACTACAGGGGCTGAGGCCCTGCCGATCCGAATTCCCGAGGAGGAGACGACATGAACGAGAACCTGAAGACCGAGGCCCGCGGCGACACGCGCATCATCACCATGAGCCGCCCCGAGGCGAAGAACGCGTTGAACGGCCCGATGGGCGACGGCCTGCTGCAGGCGCTGAAGGAATATTCCGAGGACGAAACCGTCCGCTGCGTGATCCTGACCGGCGCCGAGGGCTATTTCTGCGTCGGCGGCGACGTGAAGGGCATGAATGCGGGCCGGAACGACGGCAAGACGCCGGAAGAGATCGCGCAGGATCTGGTGCGGCGGATGGAGGTGTCGGTCCTGCTGCACGAGATGCCCAAGCCCACCATCGCCGCCATCGAGGGCGCGGCGGCGGGCGCCGGCCTGAGCCTCGCGCTGGCCTGCGATTTCCGGATCTGTTCCGAGACGGCGAAGATCACCACGGCCTTCGCGAAGGTCGGCCTGTCGGGCGATTTCGGCGGGGCCTATTTCATCGGGCAGATGCTGGGGTCGGCGAAGCTGCGCGAGCTCTACATGATGTCGCCGCTGCTGTCGGGCCGCGAGGCGGGCGATCTGGGCCTGATGACGAAGGTCGTGGCCCCCGGCACCGCACTGGACGAAGCGATCGCCTTTTCGGAACAGCGGCTGGCCAATGGGCCGACGAAGGCGCTCGGCCGGATGAAGGAGAACTTCCTGGTGGCGGAGCGGGGCGGGTCGCTGCGCGATCACCTGGAGGCCGAGGCGAAGAACCTCGGGCTGAGCATGAAGACCGCCGACCACAAGGAAGCCGCGAAGGCGTTCGTGGAGAAGCGCGAGCCGAAGTTCGAGGGGACCTGAAGCGGGAGGCGGGCCGGATGGCCCGCCGTTCGATCCCGCCGTCATTCTCGGGCCTGACCCGAGGATCTGTCTGTCAGAGATTCCCCGGTCAGGCCCAGGGACGAGGTTGCGTGAAATGACGGGAGTTCCTCGGGTCAGGCCCGAGGATGACGTTGCACTTGACGAAGGCCTCTGACGCAACCCGAGGTCATCGCAGAGGGACGCGACCGGCCCCGGTCGGGCGCTTCGCGAAGACTGCACGGGTGCGCTTCATGGTGTCACCTCATCGTACGACCGTTCGGCGCGGGACGTCGACAATGCGCCCGGCCTTGAGGAGGGCCGGGCGCGGCCCGGGGCTGGTCGCCCCGGGCCGGCATATGTGCCGTGTTGCCTCGGCGAAAAGTCGTCCCGAAGTCCCGAGGCCACACGAAAGGCGGTCCGGGACACCCGGATGAGCCCCCTACCCCTTCGCCGCCTGCAACGCCTCCCACACCCGGCCCGGGGTCGCGGGCATGGTGAACTCGGCCACGCCCGCCTGGGCCAGGGCGTCGCAGACCGCGCTCATGCCGGCCGCCAGGCCGCCGACGGAGCCCGCCTCTCCTACACCCTTCACCCCCAGCGGGTTCTTCGACGTCTGCACCTCGTAAAACCCGCAATCCATCATGGGAAGGTCCGCCGCGCGGGGCATGGCGTAGTCCATGAAGGACCCCGTCAGCAGCTGTCCGTCGCCCGGCGTATACCGCATCTCCTCCAGGAAGATCTGGCCGAGCGCCTGCACCACCCCGCCGTGGATCTGCCCTTCGGCCATCTGCGGCTGCATCACGCGGCCGATGTCCTCGATCGCCGAATAGCGCTCGATCCTCACGTGTCCGGTGGCCGGATCGACCTCCACCTCGCAGGTGTGGCAGCCGTTGGGAAAGGTCGGCCCGTCGGTCTTGAACTCCCCCTTCCCGAGCAGGGGCGAGCCCTTCTCGGCCGCCTTCCGCGCGATCTCCTCCAGCGTGACCTCGCGGTCGGTGCCGACGATGCGGAAGACCCCTTCGGCGTACTCGATATCCGCCGCGTCGGCCTCCAGCTCCTCCGACGCCATGTCCTTCGCCTGGGCCAGCACCTTCGCCACCCCGTCGCGCACGGCCGAGCCGACCTTGATCGTTGCCCCCGAACCGCCCATGCCGCCGCCGCGCGCCATCCGGTCGGTGTCGCCCTGGAAGTAGCTGATCCGGTCCACCGGCAGCTCCAGCCCCTCGGCGGCGATGTCCGACAGCATCGTCTCCAGCCCCTGCCCGGCCGAGAAACCGCCGCCGCCCAGCGTGACGGTCCCGTCCGCGTTCATCTGCACATCCGCGAAATCCTGACCCGGCCGGCCCCAGAGCCCGCCCGCCGTCTCGATGCAGAGCGCGAGGCCGAAGCCGCGCAGCCTGCCCTCCGCCTCGGACGCTGCCTTGCGCGCGGCGAACCCGTCGAAATCGGCGCGTTTCAGTCCGGCGTCCAGCACCGCCTCGAAGGCCCCGCAATCGTAGTCGAAGATGAACGGGCTCTTCCAGGGCATCTCCGACTCGGCGATCAGGTTCTTTCGCCGGATCTCGATCCGGTCCATCCCGAGACGCCGCGCCGCGATGTCGATGGCCTGCTCGATGGCGAAGGTCGCCTCCGGCCGCCCCGCCCCGCGATAGGGGGCCACGGGGATCGTGTGCGTCAGATACCCCTCCACCCGGCCGGCCAGCACCGGCGTGCGGTAGACCCCCGCCACGCCGCCGAAGTTGATCACCGGCGGCATCGACCGGCCCGAGGCATACGCGCCGACGTTCAGCTTCATCACCGTGCTCTGGGCGAGGAAGGTGCCGTCCTCGGCGATCCCCAGTTCCACCTCGATCACCATGTCGCGGCCGGCCTCGTCGGTCAGGAAATCCTCGCCCCGGCTGGCCAGCCAGCGGACCGGGCGGCCCAGATGCTTCGCCGCCCAGAAGGTCGCCGTCTCCTCGCGCAGGGGGCCGGATTTCATTCCGAACGCACCGCCCACATCGCCCGAGACGCAGCGGATATCGCCCGCCTCCATGTTCATCGCGGAGGCCAGTGTCTGGCGCATGGCGACCGGGTTCTGGTGGCTGGCGTAGAAGCCCATCCGCCCGCCGGGTTCGGGCCGGGCCAGGACGTTGCGCGGCTCCATCGCCACCGCCGTCACGCGGCTGACCGGCAGCGTCACCGCCACCCGGTGCGGAGCCGACGCGATGGCCCCGCGCGCCGCGCTCCAGTCGCCCTTTTCCCACAATGCGCAGAGGTTGCCCGGCCGGTCGTCGTGCACCAGCGCCGCGCCCTCGGCGCTCGCCTCGGCCACGTCGATCACCGCCGGCAGGTCGTCGATGTCGGGAATGACCGCCTCGGCCGCGTCCTGCGCCTGCGCGCGGGTCGCGGCCACCACCATCGCGAAGGGCTCGCCGATGTAGCGGATGCGCCCATCGGCCAGCAGCGGGCGCGGCGTCGCCGTCCACTTGTGCCCGTCCGGCCCCTCGATCGCCATGTCCACCTGCACCGGGCCGATGCCGTCGGCGGCCAGATCGGCGGCGGTGAACACCGCGACCACGCCCGGCATCCCCTGCGCCGCCTCGACATCCACCGCGTTCAGTACGCCCGATGCGACGTCCGACCGGACGAAGACGGCATGCAGCGCGCCCTCCTCCGCCAGATCGTCGGCATAGCGGCCGGCCCCGGTGACGAGGCGGCGGTCTTCGATGCGTCCCTGGCGTGCGGTCATTCGGCTGGGCCCTCCCTGATGCGTGCCGGGAGCACGTTAAGGGATGATGCCGCCGGGTCAATCCACCGGGTCCATCCGCCGAGGCGCCGGACCCGTGCGCGCGGCCCTCCGGGACGGAGCCGCGCGGACCGCCCGCCTCAGCCGAGGCCGAAGAAGCTGAAGATCGCGATGATGATGACCACGAGGCCGACGAGCCAGATGATGCCGTTCATGAGATGTCCTTCCGTTGCGGGGCCGGGCGCGGTCGTGTCGCGCGCCCCTTGGCAACGGGCCGCCCCCCGATCCGGTTCCGGCGCGGCGGTCAGAGGTCCAGCCGCATGGTCGCCATGCCGTCCCGGCGCGACAGCTCCTCGTACCCGGCCGAAAGCCAGGTGGCGAAGGCCGCCTCGTTGCCGGTCTCGCACTTCAGGGTGACGGTCAGGGCCTCCAGATCGCGGGCCGCCCGTTCGACGAGGTCCGCCATCAGAGCCCCCGCCCCGCCCCGCGCCTCGGGCGCGACGTAGACATAGGTGAGATGCCGGATCTCGGGCCCCGCGCCGACGCGGAGCGCGAAGAACCCGACCTCGGTGCCCCCGTTCTCCGGCGTGTCGTCCAGGATGTAGAACGAGACGTCATCCGGATCGCCCAGCCATTTCTCCTGCCATTCGAGCGGGTCGAACGGGTGCTGTGCGTGGGGGTTGAGCAGTTCAAGATCGGCCAGCCCGGTCTCGGACCGGTCGAGCATGAGAGCCAGCGGCGCGAGGTCCCCCTCGCGGTTGCGGCGCAGGGTGAAGGGCATGGGCGTTCCTCCGGGGGTTGGGCCTGGTGGGACGCGGGTGTGGGTGGCATGGGGTGGGGGTGGGGTGCAAGGGGGGTTACAATCACGAACCGCCCCAGGCTACAATCGATTAATAGGCACACCGGAATCAAAATGCGTATCGCAGCCATAACCGCCGAGAATTTTAAGAAGTTTCACAACCTCAAGGTCAGGGGAATACCAGAGACGGCTAAGCTGGTGGTTCTAGTTGGACCCAATGGATGCGGGAAAACATCGCTATTCGAAGCAATGAACGTCTGGCGCAAGGTACGCTCGCACTCGGGTTTGCATTGGATGCCGGACTTCCATATCAAGGACCAGAGTCTTGAAAAAGTAGCAGCTCACGAGATTGTGGCCATTACGACACACGGAGCCGAGCCATCAAACTTCAAGAAGTCAATCTACATCAGGTCTGCATATCGAAATGATCCTCAGCTATCTTTGAAGGGGCTTGATCGTATGGGCTCAGTTCTGGAAGAAGAGCGATTTCAGCTAACCATTCATAATGACCAAACGGTATCGAGGAATTACCAAAGGCTAGCATCATATGCCCTTGAAGATGTTTTTGAGAATGAGAAAGGCGATTCGACCATTGCAGATTTTCGTCGCAAGATTATAGGTGAAATAAAGGATGCTACCGAGCGGCTTTTTGATGGGCTTTCGATGAACAGCCTTGGCAGTCCATTGACCCAAGGAACGTTTAGGTTTGACAAAGGGACATCAAGCGCGTTCAGCTACGAGAACCTATCTGGTGGAGAAAAGGCCGCTTTTGACCTCATATTGGATTTGATCGTAAAGAGGCGTGAGTACGACGACACGGTTTTCTGCATTGACGAGCCGGAGCTGCATATGAATACGCGACTCCAAGGAAGTCTGCTTAAAGAGCTATTCAACTTGATCGGGCCCAACTCGCAGCTATGGATATCGACGCACTCAATCGGAATGATGCGAGCCGCACGTGACATAGGCTCCGAGAGGCCCGGTGAGGTAGCTTTTCTTGACTTCGGCGGGAAGGACTTCGACGCAGAGCAAATAATTGAACCCGCAGAGCCGAATCGAAAATTTTGGCAGTCCGCATTTTCCGTAGCGCTTGACGACATCTCCTCCTTAGTCGCGCCTGAAAATATCTTTATATGTGAAGGCACTCGCCCCGGAGAAACCGGAAGGAGCGCCGGCCTCGACGCAGAAATATATCAACGAATATTTGAGAAGGAGTTTCCTGATGTGCAATTTATCTCCGCCGGAAACTCGCACGACGTCGAGAATGACAGAATTGCACTGGTTGCAGCGCTCAAGGCGGTAGTGTCAGGTTCAAGGGTCAACAGACTTATCGATCGAGACGAGATGAACGACTTCGAGCTGGCGCAAGCACGGAGCTCAGGCATGAAAGTTCTCTCAATGAGAAACCTAGAGTCATACCTGTTGGCGGATGAAATTTTAAAGGGATTGTACCAAAAGCACTCTAAGGAGCATGATGCAATACTGAAGCTTAAAAAAGTCTTTTTGGAAGCATCTGTTGAGAGAGGCCACCCAAATGACGATCTGAAATGCATCTCAGGACAGCTTATGATCGAAATCAGAAAAGATCTTAAGCTCAAACAAGCAGGCAGAACATTCAAAAATTTCGCACTTCAGATATTGGCACCAGAGATGACGCCAGACACCAGAACCTATGCTTCGCTCAAGAAAGATGTGTTCGGCTGAATATTGACCCTCTCACTTCTCCACCGGCAACACCCTCAACCCCAGCTCCATCAGCTGATCCGCCGCGGGCTCCGACGGGGCGCCCATCATCAGGTCCTCCGCCCGCTGGTTCATCGGGAAGAGCATCACCTCGCGGATGTTCGCCTCGTCCGCCAGCAGCATCACCACACGGTCGATCCCGACCGCGCAGCCTCCGTGCGGGGGGGCGCCGTACTGGAAGGCATTGACCATGCCGCCGAAGCGCTTCAGCACCTCCTCGCGCGGGTAGCCCGCGATCTCGAAGGCGCGGAACATGATCTCCGGTTTATGGTTCCGGATCGCGCCCGAGATCAGCTCGTAGCCGTTGCAGGCCAGGTCGTACTGGAAGCCCTTGACCGAGAGCGGATCGGCCTCCAGCGCCTCCAGCCCGCCCTGGGGCATCGAGAAGGGGTTGTGCGAGAAGTCGATCTTCCCCGTCTCCTCGTCCGCCTCGTAGATCGGGAAGTCGACGATCCAGGCAAAGGCGAAGCGGTCGGTCTGCGTCAGGCCCAGCGCCTCGCCGATGACGGTGCGGGCGCGGCCGGCGACACCCTCGAAATCGGCCGGTTTGCCGCCCAGGAAGAAGGCCGCGTCGCCGACGCCGAGGCCGAGCTGCCGGCGGATCGCCTCGGTCCGTTCGGGGCCGATGTTCTTCGCCAGCGGGCCGGCGGCCTCCATCTCTCCGTCGGCGTCGCGCCAGAAGATGTAGCCCATGCCCGGCAGGCCCTGCTGCTGCGCGTAGGCGTTCATCCGGTCGCAGAACTTGCGGCTGCCGCCGGTCGGGGCGGGGATGGCGCGGATCTCGGTCCCCTCCTGCTCCAGCAGCTTCGCGAAGATGGCGAAGCCGGAGCCGGCGAAGTGTTCCGACACCATCTGCATCTCGATCGGGTTGCGCAGGTCGGGCTTGTCGGTGCCGTATTTCAGCGCGGCGTCGGCATGCGAGATCTGCGGCCACGTGGCCGGGTCGTCGACGCGGCGGCCGCCGCCGAAGGCGGTGAATATCTCGGCCATGACCGGAGAGATCGTGTCGAACACGTCCTGCTGGGTGACGAAGGACATCTCCAGGTCGAGCTGGTAGAAATCGGTGGGCGAGCGGTCGGCGCGCGGGTCCTCGTCGCGGAAGCAGGGCGCGATCTGGAAGTAGCGGTCGAAGCCCGAGACCATCAGCAGCTGCTTGAACTGCTGCGGGGCCTGCGGGAGGGCGTAGAACCTGCCCGGATGCAGGCGCGAGGGGATCAGGAAGTCGCGCGCGCCCTCGGGGGAGGATGCGGTGATGATCGGCGTCTGGAACTCGCGGAAACCCCGGCCCCACATCGCCTGGCGCATGGCGGCGATGACGTCCGAGCGGAGCTTCATGTTCGCCTGCATCTCGGCCCGGCGGAGGTCGAGGAAGCGGTAGCGCAGGCGCGTCTCCTCAGGGTATTCCTGATCGCCGAAGACCTGGAGGGGCAGTTCCTTCGCGGCGCCCAGCACCTCGATGTCGCGGATGTAGACCTCGATCTCGCCGGTGGGGATCTTCGGGTTGATGAGGCTGTCGTCGCGTTTCTTCACGGTGCCGTCGATGCGGATGCACCATTCCGAGCGGACCTTCTCGACCTGCGCGAAGACCGGGCTGTCGGGGTCGCACAGCACCTGGGTCATCCCGTAATGGTCGCGCAGGTCGATGAACAGCACCCCGCCGTGATCGCGGATCCGATGCACCCAGCCGGAGAGGCGGACGGTCTCGCCCGCGTTGGCGGCGGTGAGGTCGGCGCAGGTGTGGCTGCGGTAGGCGTGCATGGCGTGTCCTTCGGGCGTCGCGGGCAGGGTCGCCGCCGGGGTCCCGGCGGCGGTTCGGGTTGCGCGCCGATACACCGCGCGGGCGGGCCAGAGTCAAGGGAGACGCGGGGCCCGTGGCCGCGGCACCGGCGGACGCGCCGCCGCGGGACGGGCCGGCAGGGCCGCGCGGCGCGGCGCGAGGCCCCGGTGCGGCGCGGTCGGCCGGGCCCGCATGGCGTGGACAGGTGTGCCTCTGTGCAACGTCCGGGGGCGCAGGCGGGCCGGCCGGAGGGGCCTCGGCATCACGGCTCTTGACCTCTGCGCCGGCGGCGGCAGGATTTCGGCAGGTGACAGGTGAGCCCCCGGGGAAGGTCCCATGTGGGAAAGGCTTTTTCTCGATTTCTGCGACAGGCTGTTCCGCAGGGGGCGGCTGACGGTGGTGCTGGCCGACGGCCGCACCCACGCCTTCGGGCCGGGGCCGGGCGGGCCCGAGGTGCGGGTGACGCTGCAGGATCCCGATCTGCCGCGGAAGATCGCGCTGCATCCCGACATGGCGGTCGGCGAGGGCTACATGGACGGGCGGCTGGTGATCGAGGACGACGATCTGCACGGCTTCCTGACCCTCGTGCTGACCAACCTCGTGCGGATGCGGGCGACCTGGTGGCAGGCGCCGCTGCGGATGGGCCATCAGGCGCTGCGCCGGGCCGAACAGTTCAACCCGGTGGGCCGGTCGCGGTCCAACGTCGCGCATCACTACGACCTGTCGGGAGAGCTCTACCGCCTCTTCCTCGACGCCGACCTGCAGTATTCCTGCGCGTATTTCGCCCGCCCGGACATGACTCTGGAAGAGGCGCAACTGACCAAGAAGCGCCACATCGCGAAGAAGCTGCTGCTGGAGCCGGGGATGCAGGTGCTCGACATCGGCTGCGGCTGGGGCGGCATGGCGCTGACGCTGGCCGAGGAATACGGCGTCTCGGTCACCGGCGTGACCCTCTCGACCGAACAGCACGCGGTGGCGACCCGCCGGGCCGAGGAGGCGGGCCTCGCGGACCGGGTGACGTTCCGGCTGATGGATTACCGGGATGTCACCGGCCGTTTCGACCGCATCGTCTCGGTCGGCATGTTCGAGCATGTGGGCCAGCCGCACTACCGGACCTATTTCGATCATGTGGAGCGTCTGCTCGACCCGGACGGCGTGGCGCTGATCCACACCATCGGGCGCGAGACGCCGCCGGGCTTCACCTCGCCCTTCATCCGGAAATACATCTTTCCCGGCGGCTATGTCCCGGCGCTGAGCGAGATGTCCGCGGCGATCGAACCCACCGGCCTCTGGACCACCGACATCGAGGTCTGGCGCCTGCACTACGCCGACACCCTCGCCGAATGGTATCGCCGGTTCATGGCCAACATCGGCCGGGCGCGCGCGCTCTACGACGACCGGTTCTGTCGGATGTGGCGCTACTACTTCGTGGCGTCCGAACTGACCTTCCGCATCGACCACCAGGTCGTCTTCCAGGTGCAGCTGGCCCGCCGGCGCGACGCGGTGCCCCTCACCCGCGACTACATGCACACGCCCTGACAAGCCGGGCTCCCGGCGAAGGCGCGGCATCGGGTCCCCGCCCCCGATGTTCCCCTTCATCTTTCCGGAAATACTCCCGCCGGAGGCACCATCGAGGCAGGAGGGGTCGATCCCCTCCTGCCTCGATCCTCCGCGCGACGGCGACAGCCGGCGCCACGGCCGGGCCGCGCACGGGACCGACCCGCCCACGCCTCTTGCGCCCGGTCCCTTCCCTTGTATAAGCGCCACAATTTGCGTGCCCGGGGGACTCATGCCGAAAAGAACCGACATCTCTTCGATCATGATCATCGGCGCGGGGCCCATCGTCATCGGCCAGGCCTGCGAGTTCGACTACTCCGGCGCCCAGGCCTGCAAGGCCCTGCGCGAGGAAGGCTACCGCGTCATCCTCGTCAACTCGAACCCGGCGACGATCATGACCGATCCGCAGCTGGCCGACGCGACATATATCGAACCGATCACTCCCGAGGTCGTCGCCCGGATCATCGAGGAAGAGCGCCCCGACGCGCTGCTGCCCACGATGGGCGGCCAGACCGGTCTGAACACCGCCCTGGCGCTCGCCGATCTGGGCGTGCTCGAGAAATTCGGGGTCGAGCTGATCGGCGCCAACCGCGCCGCCATCGAGATGGCCGAGGACCGCCGGCTCTTCCGCGAGGCGATGGACCGGATCGGGCTGGAAAACCCCAAGGCCACCATCGTCACCTCGCCGAAGCTGCCGAACGGCAAGTTCGACATCCGCGCCGGCATGCGTGACGCGATGGAGGCGCTCGAACACGTGGGCCTCCCCGCCATCATCCGCCCCGCCTACACGCTCGGCGGCACCGGCGGCGGGGTGGCCTACAACCGCGACGAATACGAATACTACTGCCGGTCCGGCATGGAGGCCTCGCCCGCCGGGCAGATCCTCGTCGACGAATCCCTCCTCGGCTGGAAGGAATTCGAGATGGAGGTCGTCCGCGACAAGGCCGACAACGCGATCATCGTCTGCTCGATCGAGAACGTGGATCCGATGGGCGTGCATACCGGCGACTCGATCACCGTCGCCCCCGCCCTGACGCTGACCGACAAGGAATACCAGATCATGCGCAACGGCTCGATCGCCGTGCTGCGCGAGATCGGGGTGGAAACCGGCGGGTCGAACGTCCAGTGGGCGATCAACCCGGAAGACGGCCGCATGGTCGTGATCGAGATGAACCCGCGCGTGTCGCGGTCGTCCGCGCTGGCGTCGAAGGCCACCGGCTTCCCGATCGCCAAGATCGCCGCGAAGCTGGCCGTGGGCTACACGCTGGACGAACTCGACAACGACATCACCAAGGTCACGCCGGCCAGCTTCGAGCCGACCATCGACTATGTCGTCACCAAGATCCCCCGCTTCGCCTTCGAGAAGTTTCCGGGCTCGAAGCCGCACCTGACGACCGCGATGAAATCCGTGGGCGAGGTCATGGCCATCGGCCGCACCTTCCATGAATCGCTCCAGAAGGCCCTCGGCTCGATGGAAACCGGCCTCTCGGGCCTCGACGAGATCGATATTCCCGGCGCGCCCGACAAGGCCGCCATCGTCAAGGCGCTGTCGGAACAGACCCCCGACCGCATCCGCAACATCGCCCAGGCCATGCGCCACGGGCTGAGCGACGACGACATCATCGGCGTGACCTCCTGGGACCCCTGGTTCCTCAGCCGCATCCGCGAGATCGTGGAGACCGAACAGCGCATCGCCAAGGACGGCCTGCCGGTCACCGAGGACGGCCTCCGCCGCCTCAAGATGATGGGCTTCACCGACGCGCGCCTGGCAAATCTCACCGCCCGCGACGAGGCCAACGTCCGCCGCGCCCGGCTGAACCTCGGCGTCACGGCCGTCTTCAAGCGCATCGACACCTGCGCGGCCGAATTCGAGGCGCAGACGCCCTACATGTATTCTACCTATGAGTCGCCCGTCATGGGTGAGGTCGAATGCGAATCCCGCCCCTCCGACCGCAAGAAGGTCGTGATCCTCGGCGGCGGCCCCAACCGGATCGGCCAGGGGATCGAATTCGACTACTGCTGCTGCCACGCCTGCTTCGCGCTGACCGACGCGGGCTACGAGACCATCATGGTCAACTGCAACCCCGAGACGGTCTCGACCGATTACGACACCTCGGACCGGCTCTATTTCGAGCCGCTGACCTTCGAGCACGTGATGGAGATCCTCCGCGTCGAACAATCGCGCGGCACGCTGCACGGCGTCATCGTCCAGTTCGGCGGTCAGACCCCGCTGAAGCTGGCGAACGCCCTGCACGACGCGGGCATCCCGATCCTCGGCACCACGCCCGACGCCATCGACCTGGCCGAGGACCGCGAGCGGTTCCAGGACCTGGTGAACCGGCTCGGCCTCAAGCAGCCGAAGAACGGCATCGCCCGGTCCGACGCCCAGGCCTTCGCCATCGCCGAGGAGATCGGCTTCCCGCTGGTCATCCGCCCCTCCTACGTGCTGGGCGGCCGCGCGATGGAGATCGTGCGCGACATGGACGGCCTCAAGCGCTACATCCGTGACGCCGTCGTGGTCTCGGGCGACAGCCCCGTCCTGCTCGACAGCTACCTCTCCGGCGCCATCGAGGTCGACATCGACGCGCTGGCCGACGGCGAGAACGTTCACGTCGCCGGCATCATGCAGCACATCGAGGAGGCGGGCGTGCATTCCGGCGACAGCGCCTGTTCCCTGCCGCCCCATTCGCTGTCCGACGCCGTGGTGGCCGAACTGACCGCCCAGACCGAGGCGCTGGCGAAGGCGCTGCACGTCGTCGGCCTGATGAACGTCCAGTTCGCCGTCAAGGCCAACGAGGCGGGCGAGGAGGAGGTCTTCCTCATCGAGGTGAACCCTCGCGCCTCCCGCACCGTGCCCTTCGTGGCGAAGGCCACCGACAGCGCCATCGCTTCCATCGCCGCGCGGCTGATGGCGGGCGAGCCGCTCTCGGCCTTCCCGCTCCGCGCGCCCTACCCCGAGGGCACCGGCCCCGACGACGTTCTGCCGCTGGCCGATCCTTTGACGCTCGCCTCGCCGAGGACGCCCTGGTATTCGGTGAAGGAGGCGGTGCTGCCCTTCGCCCGCTTCCCCGGCGTGGACACGCTGCTGGGACCCGAGATGCGTTCGACCGGCGAGGTCATGGGCTGGGACCGCAACTTCGCCCGGGCGTTCCTGAAGGCGCAGATGGGCGCGGGCGTGGCACTGCCGACCGAGGGGAAGGCCTTCCTGTCGATCAAGGACAGCGACAAGGGCCCGATCCTGATCGAGACGGCGCAGATCCTGGCGGACCTCGGCCTGACCATCGTCGCCACGCGCGGCACGGCGGCCTACCTGAAGGAACACGGCGTCGCCTCGGAGGTGGTGAACAAGGCCTACGAGGGAGGCCGCACCATCGTCGACGTGATGAAGGACGGGATGATCGCGCTGGTGATGAACTCGACCGAAGGCAAGCAGGCGATCGAGGACAGCCGCTCGATGCGGAACGTCGCGCTGATGGACCGGATCCCCTATTACACCACGCTGGCAGGATCGCACGCCACGGCCCTGGCGATGAAGGCCCGCAAGGAAGGCGCGCTGAAGGTCCGCACCCTGCAGGGCTGACGCCGGAGGGTTACCGCCGGAGAGCCGCCGCAGGATCGGGGCAGGCGGAGCTTTAACGAGAAGTCTCCGTTTGGCCCGGACGCCACGACGCCCGGTTCGTCGGCTTCGGCCAAGGTCTTCTGCACGCCCACCGGATTGTCCTCGTCTGCCGGGAGTTGTCGCCAACTGCTCGTCCTCCGGCCCTGTTTCACCTGCGGCAACGCAAGCTGTGCCAGCGCCGGCCCGTGGGATGGCGCTCGCAACGCCCGTGCGGGTGCGCTTCATGGCCGTGTTCGCATCTTCCCTCCAAGGCCGGGCCGGGCGTCGACGAAGCGCCAGCCCGCCCGGACGGGCCGGCGCTGGCACGGCGCCTTCGGCTTGATCCCGTGCCGACCAGTGGCTCGGCCCGGCACGCTTTCCGGCATTCCGCCTGGAGGCACCGGGCGCTCGACCTCCAGCCCCGCTTCAACCTCCGCAACGCAAGCCGTGACAGCGCCGGCCCGTGGGATGGCGCTCGCAACGCCCGTGCGGGTGCGCTTCATGGCCGTGTTCGCATCTTCCCTCCAAGGCCGGGCCGGGCGTCGACGAAGCGCCAGCCCGCCCGGACGGGCCGGCGCTGGCACGGCGCCTTCGGCTTGATTCCGTGCCGGCAAGCCGCTCCCCCCTTCAGCCGGAAGCCGCCGTTCGGCACGGCAGCACGCGGCGGGCCCTTTCGCCCTGGGACAGCCCGTGCCACCCTGCGCACGACCCTCCCGGACACGGAAAGGCCGGCCACCATGACCCGCACCATCCGCCGCTCCGCCCGGACGCTTGCCGCGCTGACCGCCCTGATCGCGCTCGGCGCCTGCAACGTCCCGCTCGTGCCGCTGATCTGACGGCCGCGCGCCGGACGGCATCCGCAGTTGCGCCGGGCCGCGCCCGGCCCTAATCACCTGCGCATGGCCAAGCTGCACTTCCACTACTCCACCATGAACGCCGGGAAATCGACCCTGCTGCTGCAGGCGTCGCACAACTACATCGAGCGCGGGATGCGGACCTGGCTGCTGACCGCCCGGCTGGACACCCGCGCGGGCGAGGGGCGGATCGGGTCCCGCATCGGCATCGGCACCGCCGCCGACACCTTCGGCCCCGAGGACGACCTGATGGCGCGGACGAAGACCCGGCTGGCCGAGGGGCCCTGCGCCTGCGTCTTCGTCGACGAGGCGCAGTTCCTGACGCGCGATCAGGTCTGGCAGCTGGCCCGGGTGGTGGACGACCTGGACCTGCCAGTCATGTGCTACGGGCTCAGGGTCGACTTCCGGGGCGAGCTGTTCGAAGGCTCCGCCGCGCTGCTGGCGCTGGCCGACGAGATGCGCGAGGTGCGCACCGTCTGCCATTGCGGCCGCAAGGCGACGATGGTCGTGCGCCGCGGCCCCGACGGCCGCGCCCTCACGGAAGGCGCCCAGGTGCAGATCGGCGGGAACGAGACCTATGTCTCGCTCTGCCGCCGCCACTGGCGCGGCGAGACCGGCGCGCCCTGACGGCTGCGCCCCGACAACCGCGTTCCGACGACTGCGCCCCGACGACTGCGTTCCGACGATCTCGCGCCGTCTGCGCCACCGCGACTGCACTCGGACGATCACTCCGGCACGAGTGCCTCCGGCCACGCGCCGCCCCGTCCGCGCGCCACCGCGAATGCCCGCACTCTGTGCATCCCCGCCGCCACGCGTCGCTGCGCCGCGGAATCCCGTTGCCGCCGCCGGGGCGCGTCGTGAAGATGCGCCCATGACCAAACGTCTGTCCATCATCGTCGTCGAACAGGACCGCGACCGCGCGCTGACCATCATCGACAGCCTGAAGGCCGCCGGCGACAACGACATCCACGTCATCGGAGAGGTCTCGCGCCTAGCGCGCCGCATCTCGGATCTGAAGCCAGATCTGGTGCTCGTCGACATCGCCAGCCCGACCCGCGACATGATCGAGGAGCTGACGCTCGCCACCTCGCCGCTGGAACGCCCGGTGGCGATGTTCGTGGACCAGAGCGACGACAACCTGACCCGCGCGGCGATCGAGGCGGGCGTGTCGGCCTATGTCGTCGACGGGCTGAGGGCCGAACGGATCCGCCCGATCCTCTCGGCTGCGATCACCCGGTTCAACATGTTCCGCCGGATGCAGGACGAACTGGCCGCCACCAAGCGCGCGCTGGAGGAGCGGAAGGTCATCGATCGCGCCAAGGGCCTGCTGATGAAGGCCCGCGGGATCGGCGAGGACGAGGCCTACGGCCTGCTGCGCAAGGCGGCGATGGATCAGGGCAGGAAGATATCCGATGTGGCGCAGGCGCTGGTGACGGCGGCGGGGCTGCTGTCATGACCACCACCCTGTCGGTCGGATTCATCCCGCTGGTCGACGCGGCGCCGCTGATCGTCGCGCAGGAGATGGGCTTCGCGGGCGAGGAGGGGCTGACGCTCGACCTGGTGCGCGCGCCGTCATGGTCCAGCCTGCGCGACATGCTGGCCTTCGGCCGGGTCGAGGCGGCGCACATGCTCTCGCCCGTGCCGGTGGCGATGGCCATGGGACTGGGGGGCATCGCCGCGCCGATGTCGGCGCTGATGGTGCTGTCGATGAACGGCAACGTGGTCGGCGTCAGCCGGGCCCTGGCGGCGCGGCTGCGCGACGCCGGACACGACTTCGCCTTCGACGACGCCGCCGCCGCGGGCCGCGCGCTGGTGGACGCCGCGCCGGGCCGGCTTCGGATCGGGGTGCCCTTCCCCTTCTCGATGCATGCCGAACTGCTCTTCTACTGGCTCAGCGCCTCTGGCCTGCCGGCGCCGCAGGGGGTCGAGATCCGCACCGTCCCGCCGCCCCTGATGGCCGAGGCGATCGCGGCGGACGAGATCGACGCCTTCTGCGTGGGCGAGCCCTGGGGCTCGATGGCCGTGGAGACCGGCGTCGGCGCGCTGCTGCTGCCCGGCCGCGCGATCTGGACCGCCGCGCCGGAAAAGGTGCTGGCCACCCGCACCGCCTGGGCCGAGGAGGAGCCGGACCTGACCGCCCGGCTGATGCGCGCCGTCTGGAAGGCCTGCCGATGGCTCGGCTCGGGCGGCCGCGACACCACCGCGGCCGAGATGCTGGGCCGCACCGGCCTGCCGGACCTGCCGCCCGAGATCATCGACCGCGCCCTGACCGGGCAGCTGGTGATCAACGACCGCGGCGACACCCGCGACTGCCCCGGCTTCGTCGACTTCTTCCGCGGCGCCGCGAATTTCCCCTGGCGGTCGCAGGCCGTCTGGATCGCGGCGCAGATGTCGGCCCGTCTGGGGCTGGACCGGGCGGCGGCGATGGATCAGGCGCGCGCCGTCTTCCGCACCGATCTCTACCGCCGGCATCTCGCCGACAGCGGCGCCGTGCTGCCGGGCGCCTCCGAAAAGATCGAAGGGGGAATCGACGACGGCACCGCCGCGCCCTCGCAGGCCGGCCGACTGATCCTGACCGAGAACCGGTTCTTCGACGGCCGCATTTTCGACCCCTCCGCCCGGAACTGACCGGAAATCGGGCATCCGGGGCGCATCGGCCTGCGGCTTCCCCCGGAACCGCATCCGATTTCCGCGAAGGCGCTTGATCGGCGGTGAATCATCCCCGATCAAGGAAACCGAGAGCAACGGGGCTCTCCCGAATACTCCCACCGACAGGGCAGAATTTCCGAGCAAGGCCGCTCGACCCACCGGACGCATCCGCGATCCGGCGTGGTCCGCGGCCTTTTTCATTTTCGATCACGCCGCCCCGGCGGGCGGCTGGCAAGAGGGACAGACCCGATGAAACATTTCCTGACCGGTGCGGCGCTTGCCGCGGCCATGGCAGGCTCCGCCGCCGCCGAGATGATGCAGCTGGAGAAGGACGAGCTGACCTTCGGCTTCATCAAGCTGACCGACATGGCCCCGCTCGCAGTGGCCTACGAACAGGGCTATTTCCTCGACGAAGGCCTCTTCGTCACGCTGGAGGCGCAGGCGAACTGGAAGGTCCTGCTGGACGGCGTGATCGCCGGCACGCTCGACGGCGCGCACATGCTGGCCGGCCAGCCGCTGGCCGCGACCATCGGCTACGGCACCGAGGCGCATATCGTCACCCCCTTCTCGATGGATCTGAACGGCAACGGCATCACCGTGTCGAACGAGGTCTGGGAGATGATGAAGCCGAACATCCCCGCGGGCGCCGACGGCAGGCCGCAGCACCCGATCTCGGCCGAGGCCCTGGCCCCGGTGGTCGACACCTTCCGTTCCTCGGGCCGGCCCTTCAACATGGGCATGGTCTTCCCGGTCTCCACCCACAATTACGAACTGCGCTACTGGCTGGCCGCCGGCGGGCTGAACCCCGGCTACTACTCGCCCGACAACATCTCGGGCCAGATCGGGGCGGATGTGCTGCTGTCGGTGACCCCGCCGCCGCAGATGCCCGCGACGCTCGAGGCCGGCACCATCTCCGGCTATTCCGTGGGCGAGCCCTGGAACCAGCAGGCCGTCTTCAAGGGCATCGGCGTGCCGGTGATCACCGATTACGAGCTGTGGAAGAACAACCCCGAAAAGGTCTTCGGCATCACCGCGCAATTCGCGGAGGAGAATCCGAACACCACCATCGCCGTCACCCGCGCCCTGATCCGCGCCGCGATCTGGCTGGACGAGAACGACAACGCCAACCGCGAGGCGGCGGTCGAGATCCTGTCACGACCCGAATACGTCGGCGCCGATGCCGAGGTGATCGCCAACTCGATGACCGGCACGTTCGAATACGAGAAGGGCGACACCCGCGAGGTGCCCGATTTCAACGTCTTCTTCCGCTATCACGCGACCTATCCGTTCTATTCGGACGCCGTCTGGTACCTGACCCAGATGCGCCGCTGGGGCCAGATCGCCGAGGCGAAAACGGACGCCTGGTACGACGAGACCGCGCGCCGCGTCTACCGCCCCGACATCTACCTCAAGGCCGCCCGGTCGCTGGTGGACGAGGGCCTGGCGGACGAGGCCGGCTTCCCCTGGGACAGCGACGGTTACAAGGCGCCGACACCCGCGTCGGACATCATCGACGGCATCCCGTACGACGGCCGGGCCCCGAACGCCTATCTCGACAGCCTGCCGATCGGCCTGAAGGCGGATCAGAAGGTCGTGGGGAACGAGGTGCAGGGCTGATCCAGACCCGTAGGGTGGGCTTCCAGCCCACCAAGATCGACAGGGACGCCGGACCCCCGCCCGGCCTCCCACCGATACCGCCGGGGACGGCGGGCGGGGCGATGCTCCGGCACGGAGCGAGCGCCGCTCCCGTCCCCCGAACCGAAGGCCGCAACGGCGTGGCCGCCCTCCAGTCACCACTTCCACGCAAGGACGGACAGACATGACCGCCATCGACCCGCAGACACTGGATGACGCCGCCGCCGCCCGTGAGGCCCGCCGCGCCCGTCTCTTCACCGCCATCAACCGCGCCGACCGCTGGCTGACCGTCCTCGGCCTCGCCTGGATCGCGCCGATCCTGAGGGCCGCCGCCGGGGACAACCCGCGCGCGCAGGGGCGCGAGGTCTGGCGCCTCCTCGGCGTGCCGCTGCTGTCGATCGCCTGTTTCCTGCTGCTCTGGGGCACGCTCGCCCCGCAGGTGCAGACCTCCCTCGGCGCCGTCCCCGGCCCGGCCGAGGTCTGGTCCGAGGCCCTGACCCTGCACGACGACGCCGCCGCCAAGGCCGAGAAGCGCGCGAAGTTCGAGGCGATGGTCGAGACGCGCAACGAAAAGCTGATCGCCGCCGGCCGCGCCGACGAGGTCAAGACCGTCGCCTACACCGGCGCACCCAGCTACTACGAGCAGATCTGGACCTCCATCAGGACGGTGTTCTTCGGCTTCGCGGTCGCCACCCTCGTCGCCGTCCCCATGGGCATCGCCGCCGGCCTGTCGAAGACCGCCAATGCCGCGCTCAACCCGCTGATCCAGATCTTCAAGCCGGTCAGCCCGCTGGCCTGGCTGCCCATCGTCACGATGGTCGTCTCGGCGCTCTACACCACCAACGACGGGCTCTTCGCCAAGTCCTTCCTGATCTCGGCCATCACCGTGACGCTCTGCTCGCTCTGGCCGACGCTGATCAACACCGCGCTCGGCGTGGCCTCGATCGACAGGGATCTCGTGAACGTCTCCAGGGTGCTCAGGATGAACACCCGGACGAAGATCACCCGCCTCGTCCTGCCCTCCGCCCTGCCGCTGATCTTCACCGGCCTGCGGCTTTCGCTTGGCGTGGGCTGGATGGTCCTGATCGCGGCCGAGATGCTGGCCCAGAACCCGGGCCTCGGGAAATTCGTCTGGGACGAGTTCCAGAACGGCTCCTCCAGCTCTCTCGCCCGGATCATGGTCGCCGTCTTCACCATCGGGATCATCGGCTTCCTGCTCGACCGGGTGATGTACGCGCTGCAATCGCTCTTCACCTTCACGAACAACCGCTGAGACGCGGACAGGCGAGAAAGGAACACCAAGAATGGCTATCCTCGAATTCCGCAACGTCTCCAAGGGCTTCGGCGAAGGCACCTACCGGAGCGACGTTCTGAACGGCATCGATCTGAAGGTCACCGAGGGCGAATTCCTCGTGATCCTCGGCTTCTCGGGCACCGGCAAGACGACGTTGATCAACCTGATGGCCGGGCTGGACACGCCTTCCTCCGGCGAGGTCCTGCACCACGGGCGTCCCGTCACCGGCCCGGGGCCGGAGCGGGGGGTGGTCTTCCAGAACTATTCGCTGATGCCCTGGCTCACGGTCACCGGCAACGTGGCGCTGGCGGTCGACACGATCTTCCCCGACCTCTCCCGCGCCGAGAAGGCCGCGAAGGTCGCCCATTACATCGACATGGTCGGCCTCACCCACGCCGCCGCCCGCCGTCCGGCCGAGCTGTCGGGCGGGATGCGGCAACGGGTCAACGTGGCCCGCGCCCTGGCGATGAACCCCGAGATGCTGCTGCTGGACGAGCCGCTCTCGGCGCTCGACGCCCTGACCCGCGCCAACCTCGCCGACGAGATCGAGCGCATCTGGGGCACCGACCGCAAGACCTGCGTCCTGATCACCAACGACGTGGACGAGGCTATCACGCTCGCCGACCGGATCGTCGCCCTGACCCCCGACGGGACGCTGGGCGCGGAGTTCCCCGTCACCATCCCGCGTCCGCGCGATCGGACCGCGATGAACCACGACGCGGCCTTCAAGCGTCTGCGGGCGGAGGTGACCAGCTACCTTATGGATGTGGGCATTGCCGCCAAGGTCGAGGGCCAGCGACTGCTGCCGAACGTCCAGCCGATCCACGCGGCCACCGCGCTGCCGGCGGCGGTGCAGGGGGCACAGGGGTCGCAGCGGACGGACAGGTTCCTGGAGTTCCAGCAGCTTCACAAGATCTACCCGACGCCGAAGGGCCCGCTGACGGTGGTCGAGGATTTCGACCTGAAGCTCGACAAGGGCGAGTTCGTGTCGCTGATCGGCCATTCCGGATGCGGCAAGTCGACCGTGCTGACCATGGCCGCGGGGCTCAACGCCATCTCGAAGGGCGCGATCACGCTCGACGGCCGCGCCGTGCTGGGCGCGGACCCGGAACGCGCAGTGGTCTTCCAGTCGCCGAACCTCTTCCCCTGGCTGACCGCGCGGGAGAACGTGGCGATCGGGGTGGACCGGGTCTATCCCCGCGCCTCCCGCGGCGAGCGTCAGGATGTGGTGGAATATTACCTGGAACGCGTGGGCCTCGGCGACGCGATGGACCGCCCGGCGGCGGACATGTCGAACGGCATGAAGCAGCGCGTCGGCATCGCGCGGGCTTTCGCGCTGTCCCCGAAACTGCTGCTGCTGGACGAGCCCTTCGGGATGCTCGACAGCCTCACCCGGTGGGAGTTGCAGGAGGTGCTTATGGAGGTCTGGGACCGAACGAAGGTCACCGCCATCTGCGTCACTCACGACGTGGACGAGGCGATCCTGCTGGCCGACCGCGTGGTCATGATGACCAACGGCCCGCGGGCCACCATCGGGAAGATCACCAACGTCGACCTGCCCCGCCCCCGCACCCGCAAGGCGCTGCTGGAGCATCCCGACTACTACGCCTACCGGCAGGAGGTGCTCGATTTCCTGGAGGAATACGAGCACGGCGCGACGCCTCGCCCGATGGCGCAGGCCGCGCCCCGGGCCATCGCGGCGGAGTGAGGGGGATGATCACTCGCTGCACACAAGCCTCGCCGCGGAGGGCGGAGCCCGCCCTCCGCCACGCAGGCACGAATGCTCTTCACGGCCCCGCCACATCCAACATCTCTCCGGCGCAGAGGGACGCGTCCGGCCATGGACGGGCGCTGCGCCACGACTGCTCTGGTTCGCTGCATGGCGACGCCACATCGCACGACTGTCCGATGCGGGACGTCGACAATGCGCCAGGCCGGGGGGAGGGCCGGGCGAGGCCCGGGGCTGGTCGCCCCGGGCTGACCCGGAGCCTGAGCAGAGAGACCGTTGCGGCAAGAGGCGATGGAAGGGAGACGACCCCATGACCCGCCACCTCGTCATCATCGGCGCGGGCATGGGCACCGCGCGTCTGATCGATCGGCTGACCGCCGACGACGGCCCGCCCTGGCGCATCACGCTCTTCAACGCGGAGCCCTGCGGCAGCTACAACCGCATCCTGCTTTCCCCGGTCCTGGCCGGAGAGAAGACCTTCGACCGGATCGTCACCCACGACGCGGCCTTCTACGCGGCGCACGCCATCACCACCCGCTTCGGCGAACGCGTGACCGCCATCGACCCGGCGGCACGGACCGTGACGGGCGAGGACGGCGTGCCGCTGCCCTGGGACCGGCTGGTCATCGCCATGGGCTCCACCCCCTTCGTGCCGCCGCTGCCGGGGCGCGATCTGGACGGCGTGATCGCCTGGCGCGACCGGGCGGACACGGAGCGGATGATGGCCCTCGCGCCGGGACAGCGGGCGGTGGTGATCGGCGGCGGGGTTCTCGGCCTCGAAGCCGCCGCCGGGATGCGGGCGCGCGGGGTGGACGTGACGATCGTCCACATGCACGGCCACCTGATGGAGCGGCAGCTGGACGAGACGGCCGGCAAACTGCTGCGGGCCGAGCTGGTGCGGCGCGGGATCAAGGTGCTGGTCTCCACCGGCTCGACGCGGATCGAGGGGGCGGAGGGACGGGTCACCGGCCTGACGCTCGACACCGGCACCACCCTGCCCTGCGACCTGCTGGTCACGGCCACGGGCATCCGCCCGAAAACGGCGCTGGCGCAGGCCGCCGGGCTGGACGTGGCGCGCGGCATCACCGTGGACGACCGCATGGTCACCTCGGATCCGGCGATCCTGGCCATCGGCGAATGCACCGAACATCGCGGGCAGCTCTTCGGCCTCGTCGCGCCGATCCGGGATCAGGCCGATGTGGCGGCCGAGACGCTGGCGGGCCGCCCCGCCGCCTTCGCCCCGCAGGAGGTCGCGATGCGGCTGAAGGTCACCGGCTGCGACCTTTTCAGCGCGGGTGATTTCGCGCCGGGCGAGGGCCGGGAGGAGATCACCCGCCGCGACCCCGCCCGCGCCTCCTGGCGCCGGCTGGTGCTGGAGGGCGACCGGCTGGTCGGCGCGGTGATCTACGGCGACACCGCGGACGGGCCCTGGTTCCACGGGCTGATCCGCGACCGGGTGCCGGTGGCCGCGCTGCGCGACCGGCTCATCTTCGGCCCCGGCCGGGAACGGGCCCCTGCCCCGGACCCTACGGCGGCCGTTGCAGCCTCTCCGGCTGACTGCAACGGCGGAACCGCAGGCCGCAGCACCCGGCACGGGCGCGGATGCGCCCGAAAGCCGCTCAAGGCGCGCGAATGCGCCCGAAAGCCGACCGAGCTACGCGACCGCGCCCGCAAGCCGACCGAGGCGCGCGTCCGCGCCCGCAAGCCGTCCGACGCGCGCGTCCGCGCCCGGGCATCCGCAGGGCGCCCCGCCGCCCGTGCCGCAACCCGATCGAGGAGGGCCGCATGATGGACGGCACCCGCCTGCCCGCCATCCGCTCCACCTGCGCCTATTGCGGCGTCGGCTGCGGCGTGCGGCTGACCGCGAACGGCTCCGGCGGCCTGCATGTCGAAGGCGACACGGATCACCCGGCGAACCGCGGACGGCTCTGTTCCAAGGGCCTCGCACTGGGCGAGACGGTGGGGCCCGAGGGCCGGCTCCTCGCCCCGCAGGTCGACGGCCTGCCCGCGTCATGGGACGCGGCGCTGGATCTCGTCGCCGCCCGCTTCCGGCAGACGATCGCCGAGCACGGCCCCGACAGCGTGGCCTTCTACGTCTCGGGCCAGCTGCTCACCGAGGATTACTACGTCGCCAACAAGCTGATGAAGGGCTTCATCGGCTCGGCCAACATCGACACCAACTCGCGGCTCTGCATGGCCTCCTCGGTGGCGGGGCACCGGCGCGCCTTCGGCACCGACACCGTGCCCGGCATCTACGAGGATCTGGAAGAGGCGGATCTGGTGGTCCTCACCGGCTCGAACCTCGCCTGGTGCCATCCGGTGCTCTACCAGCGGCTGGCCGCCGCGCGGCAGGCGCGGGGCACGAAGGTCGTCGTGATCGACCCGCGCCGCACCGCCACCTGCGACATCGCCGACCTGCACCTGAAGATCGCGCCCGGCGGGGACGTGGCGCTGTTCAACGCGCTGCTGGCGCATCTGCACGAGGCGGGAGCGGTCGACGATGGCTTCGTCTCGGACCACACCGAAGGCTTCGCCGCAGCGCTTGCCGCGGCCGCCTCCGGCGATCCTGCGGCGACGGGGCTCACACCGCAGGACCTGAGCGCCTTCTTCCGGCTCTTCGCCGCGACCGAGCGGGTGGTGACGGTCTACAGCCAGGGGGTGAACCAGTCCTCGTCGGGCACCGACAAGGTGAACGCCATCCTCAACTGCCACCTCGCCACCGGCCGGATCGGGCGGCCCGGCACCGGGCCCTTCAGCGTCACCGGCCAGCCCAACGCCATGGGCGGGCGCGAGGTCGGCGGGCTGGCCAACATGCTGGCCGCGCATCTGGATCTGGAGGATCCCGCGCACCGAGCCGCCGTCCGGCGGTTCTGGGACGCGCCCGCCATGGCCGAGCGGCCGGGGCTCAAGGCCGTCGAGATGTTCGAGGCGGTCCGCGACGGGCGGATCCGGGCGCTGTGGATCGCCTGCACCAATCCCGTCGTCTCGCTGCCCGAGGCCGACCGCGTGGCGGAGGCGATCCGCGCCTGCCCCTTCACCGTGGTCAGCGACCTGAGCGCCGAGACCGACACCGCGCGGCTGGCGCATGTGGTGCTGCCCGCCACCGGCTGGGGCGAGAAGGACGGCACCGTCACCAATTCCGACCGCACGATCAGCCGCCAGCGCGCCGCCCTGCCGGCGCCCGGCGCGGCGCGGCACGACTGGGCGATCTTCGCCGAGGTCGGCCGCCGCATGGGCTGGACCGCCGCCTTCGACTACCGCGGCCCGGCGGAGATCTTCCGCGAACATGCCGCGCTGTCGGGCGTGGCGGGCGGGTTCGGCCGGGATTTCGACATCTCGGCCCTGGCCGGTCTCTCCGACGCCGCCTACGCGGCGATGGAACCCGTGCGCTGGCCGGTGACGGCGACACGCCGGGGCGGACGGTTCTTCGGCGACGGCCGCTTCTTCACGCCATCGGGGCGCGGCCGCTTCGTCGCGGTGCGCCACGCCGCACCGGCCGCGCCGCTGTCGGACGCCTTGCCCTTCCGGCTGAACACCGGCCGGATCCGCGACCAGTGGCACACGATGACGCGCACCGGCCGGGCCGCGCGGCTGTCGCGGCACCTGGCCGAGCCGTTCCTGCAGATCCATCCGTCCGACGCCGCCGCGCTGGGACTTGCCCCCGCCGATCTGGCCGAGGTCGCCAGCCCTTCGGGACGGGCGATCCTGCGGGTGCTGATCTCGGCCGACGCCGCCTCGGGCGCGCCCTTCGCGCCGATGCACTGGACCGCAGAGACGGCACCCGCCGCTCGTATCGGACCGGTGATCGCGGCGGCGGTCGATCCGGTGTCCGGCCAGCCGGAAAGCAAGGCGGCGGCGGTCTCGATCCGGCGGCACGCGGCGGCCTGGTACGGCTTCGCCGTCGCGCGGCGCGCATTCCGGCCCGACACCGGCTACTGGTCGCGGGTCCGGTGCGACGGCGGCTGGCGGGCGGAACTGGCCGGCGCGGCCCCGCCCTCCGACTGGCAGGCCTGGGCGCGGCGGCTCTTCGGCCTCACGGCGGCGGCCGAGCATGTGGCGGATCCGGCCCGCGGCCTCCATCGCCTCGCCTTCCGGACGGAGGAGGGGCTGCTGGAGGCGGCGCTCTTCGTCGCGCCCGCCCCGGTGGAGGCGGCGCGGGACTGGGTCGCCGGCCTGCTGGGCGCCGATGCGCCCGACGTGCTGGCGGCGGTGCCGGGCGCCGACCGCCCCGATCCGGGGCCGGTGGTCTGCGCCTGCATGAACGTGGGGCGCAACACGATCCTCGGCGCCATCGGCGCGGGCGCGGGCGCGGATGTCGCGGGCGTCTGCGCGGCGACCGGGGCGGGCACGAACTGCGGCTCCTGCCGGGCGGAGATCGCCGATCTGGTGACCCGTTTCCGGGTGCCGCAGGCGGCGGAGTAGCGGGACGGGCCTGCGGGGACGCGGGTTTCCGCAAGGGCGGCCCCCGGTTCACGGACCGTCGGTCCGGTCAGCGACGGCAGGCCTTCAGCTCGCGCACCTGCGGGACGGCGGGCGGGGCGACGCTCCGGCAGGAGCGAGCGCCGTGCGCCGTCACCTCACAGCGTCACCACGTGATTGTCCCACGCCCGGCCCCGCAGCCCCAGCGGCGCCGCGCGCGCGCCGTCGAGCGACAGCACGCCGCCCAGCCCGTCGGTCAGCAGGAAGCCCGCCTCCCGCGGCGCGACCCCGCAGACATCCGCGCGCCGCACCGCGCCCAGAAAGCGCCCCTCGGGATCGAAACGGTGCACCCGGCCGCCGCGCGGCGAGGTGATGGCCACCTCCGTCCCCGCCCCGTTCCAGGCGACCGACCCGGCATAGCCCTGCATCGCCGCCGCCTCCGGCCCGGGCGCCTCGGCGGGTCGCCAGGCGGCGCCGCGGCGGTGCAGGCCCAGCAGCGGCGGGGCAACGCCCGCCCCCTCCCACTGCATCGCGAAGGCCAGCAGGCCGTCGCCGCGGACCGCGAGGTGGCGGATCGAGTTCCGCCGCAGGCCCTCGCCCGTCTCGACCCGCTCCAGAAGCGTTCCGTCCGTCGACACATAGGCCAGGTTCGGCCGCATCGTGGCGATGTTCAGCTTCGTCCGGTCGTCGGGCGCCGTGGCGATGCCGCCGTTGGCCACCGCGATCGTCGCCCCGTCCGGCATCGGCAGGATCTCGTGCGGGCCGATGCCGCCGCTCGCCATCTCTCCGGCCCGGCGGTAGCCGGCGCCGACGTCCCACAGCCCAAGCCGCCCCTCGCTGGTCTCGGCCATCTGTTCCGATGTCAGCAGCCACCGCCCGCCGTCGAGGAACATCCCGTGCCCGTTGAACTGCCGTCCCTCGGGCGGCTCCAGCCGGTGCAGCACCCGGCCGGCCACGCAATCGATGACCAGCGCGTAGGTCCCGGGCCGGCGGGCGAAGGCGACCGCCTCGGGGCGGACCGGATGCCCGGCCCCGGCGTGGCCCCGGGCCGGCAGCGGGATGCGGAACGTGTCGGCCCCGGCGGCCGAGACGCCGAAGAGCGCGAAGCCCCCGTCCGGCTCCTTCGCGCAGGCCAGAAAGGCGGGGCCGCCGGCGTCCGCCCAGGTCAGCGTCGGCGCGGCCCCCGCGGCCAGCAGGGCGGCAAGGAAGTGGCGGCGTGTGGTCATGCTCTGCCCTTTTCCGCGTCTCTTCGCCCGGGTCGGCACCCTTCCGGCCCGCGCCCGTCCGGAGGCCGTGCGGGAAGCCCCGGGCGGGCTCAGTCGCCGTCCATCGAATTGAAGCCCGGCGAGATGCCGAAGCCCTCGCCGATCTCCTGCGCGGCGGCCTCGCCCACGGCGCGGATCCTCTGCTGCAGGATCTCCATCCGCAGCCGTTCGGCCGGGTCGGCGGCCCGCTGAAAGGTCGGATCCTCGATCCGGTCCGCCGCCTCGAACGCCCGGTCGAAGGCGGCTTCGGTCTGCGGGATCGGCGTGTCCGACAGCTCCCGCGCCAGATCGCGCAGGCCCCGCAGTGATTCGCGGATGTTGCGCAGCGGCCGCTCGCCCCGCCAGGCCTCCGCCCGCTCGGGGCGCGGCCGCTCGAACGTGCCCATCGGCCGGCCGAGGCGCTGGTCGCGGTCGAATTCCAGCCCGGCCAGCAACTGGGTGTAGAGCGCGCGCTGCGCCTCCTGCTCCGACAGGTAGGTGGCATTGTCCGCCGCGCCGGCCGAGGTCAGGGTCGGGACGAAGTCCACCCAGGCCTGGCGCAGGTCGCGGGCCTGGCGCGACAGGTCCTGCGCGATGGTCGAGACGAGCGCGCAGGTATAGCTGTCCGCGGCATAGCCCGCGTGGTCGTCGCGGTAGAGCAGCGCCTCCAGCGCGAAGAACCCGCGCGCCGCCGCCGAGACCTCGGCATAGGCCGCGGGATCCCGGCCCACCGGATCCTCGTCCGCCACCAGCCCGGCCAGCGTCCGCTGGGTGAACCCGCGCTTGTCGGGCCAGAAGACGATCGGCAGGATCGCCGTCTCGCCGGGGCCGAGGCGCAGGTGCTCGATCGCCACCCAGGCATCGAAGGCGTCGTGGAAATTCGGGCGCACCGCCTCGGCGGTGCAGTCGGCGCGGGCCTCGGTCGCCATGTCCTCGGCCACCGTGTCGAACCGGGCGAGGCCGGGCAGGATATGGGCGTTCACCACCTCGTCCACCCCCGCCCGGGCCGGCAGGGCCGGGACGAGCCCCGCCAGCATCGCGGCAAGCGGAACGGCCAGGGCGGCGGAACGGCGGCGGGTGGTCATCACAGGCTCTCCAGGTAGCGTATCAGCGCGGCGCGGTCCTCGGGCGGCATCGACACGACGGCATCGCGCTGCGCCTTCGCCTCGCCGCCGTGCCAGAGCACCGCCTCCAGCAGGTTGCGCGCCCGGCCGTCGTGGAGGAAACGCGTGTGCCCGCTGACGGTTGCGGTCATTCCGATCCCCCACAGCGGCGGCGTCCGCCATTCGCGCCCCGACGCGCGGCCCTCTGGCCGGTCGTCGGCCAGCCCCTCGCCCATGTCGTGCAGCAGCAGGTCGGTGAAGGGCCAGATCAGCTGGAAGCTCTGCTCCGGCCGGTCCTCCAGCCGGTGGGTGACGAATTTCGGCGTGTGGCAGGCGATGCAGCCGGTGTCGTGGAACACCTGCTTGCCGCGCAGCACCTCCGGCGCGCCCTCGTCCCGCCGCGCGGGGACGGCGAGGTTGCGCGAGTAGTAGGCGACGAGGTCCAGCCCCTCGGAATCCAGCTCCTGCACGCGGTCGTCGCCGTCCCCGTGCGGCGCGGCGCGGCAGGCCGCCTGCGCCTCGGTGCAGTCGCCCCAGGGGTCGGGGAAGATGGGCGTGGATATCCCGATGTCACCCGCGAAAGCGCTGGCGGTCTGTTCCCGGATCGTCGGCGCGCCGGCCTTCCAGCCGAAGCGGCCCAGCATCGGGCGGCCCAGTTCGAACGACCAGACGTATTGCGCCCGGCCCGAGATGCCGTCGCCGTCCGCGTCGTCCGGATCGGCGTTGGCGAGGATGTCGGCGGCGGGGATCGCCTCCAGCAGCCCCAGGCCGATCATCTGCGGCGCCACCCGCGGCGAGAGCTGGACCTCCGGATGCACCGGCCCCCAGGCCGGGTCCTCGATGGCATAGGCCGGCTTCAGCAGCGTCGCCGTCTCGCCGCCGGACAACGGCACCTCGATCTCCTCGTGCGTGATCGCCATCCGCCCCTCGCCGTCCAGTCCCGGCACCGCCAAGTCCTGAAGCTGCCCGCCGTAGGTGGGCTCCGGCCGGGTGCGGTCGTGGCGGTCGCCGATGGACAGCAGGAAGGCCTCGATCTCGCTCATCTCCGCCTCGGGGCCGGCGGGGATCGACAGGCGCAGGAACATCGACACGTCGCTGTCGTCCGGCCCCTCGGGCGGATGGCCGCGCCCGTCCTTCAGGTGGCAGCGCTGGCAGGAGCGGGCGTTGTAGAGCGGCCCCAGCCCGTCCGACGCCAGCGTCGACGAGGGCGAGGACACCCAGAGCTTGCGGAACAGCCCGTTGCCCACCTTGAACAGCAGCTCGTCCTCGAACGAGATGTTGCCCGAGGCCTGCGAGAACGCGTCCGCGTTCATCCGGGCGCGCACGGTGGCCGCCCCGGCGGGGTTCGCCTCGAAGGGTTCGGGGGCCGAGAAATCCGTGGCGGGGGCCGTCACGCCGGCGATGCGCTCCGCCTCGGCGGAGGTGCGGGGAACGACCGAAAGGTGCGGATCCTCCGCGATGCCGGGCGGCACGTCCGCGAGGGCGTGGTGGGGGTGCCCCCCGGACAGAACCGCCAGGAGGGCCGCCGCCAGAACCCGCCGGATGACGCTACTCGGCCTCGTCCATCCTCGACGCGTTGAGCAGCGCGTAGCGTTCCGTGCCGATCTTCTCGTAGAGGTCAAGCTGGGTCTCCAGGAAGTCGATGTGACCCTCCTCGTCGGTCAGCAGCTCCTCGAACAGCTTCATCGACACGTAGTCGTTGACCGACTGGCAGTAGGTCCGCGCCTCGCGGTAGAGTTCGCGCGCCTCGTGTTCCGCGGCCAGGTCCGACTCCAGCGTCTCCTTCGGCGTCTCGCCGATGCGCAGGGGGTCGAGCTTCTGCAGGTTCGGGTGCCCCTCCAGGAAGATGATCCGCTGGATCAGCTTGTCCGCGTGGTGCATCTCCTCGATGCTTTCCTCGCGGCTCTTCTTCGCCATGTGTCCGAGGCCCCAGTCCTCCTGCAGGCGGTAGTGCAGCCAGTACTGGCTGACCGCCGTCAGTTCGCTGCGGAGCGCGCGGTTGAGATATTCGAGAACCTTTTCGTCGCCCTTCACGGTGCTTTTCCTTCCAGTGGCGTGCGGCGCAGGCCGCGCAGCTGCATGGGGACCTCGGTATTCGGGTTGGCCCGCATGGTCGAGAGGAAAAGCGGCAGGCAGCCGCCGCAATCCGCCCTGGTGCCGAGCGCCCGGTAGACCTTCCCCGGTGTCACTATGGTAGCGGGGTCGGAGGCGCGCATCCAGTCGATGGCACGGTGAATGTCGGTATCGCGGATTCCGCGGCAGTGGCAGACGATCATGTCGCGGCCCCCGTCACTGGAAGACCGCGCCGGGGTTGTCGAGGCTGTCGGACCCTTCGACCTTCACCCCGTCGAGCCCCAGCGCCGTCGTCGCCCGCTCGATCGAGCGGGTCTGCACGACCAGCGCGTCGACCGCCGCCTGGATCAGCGCCTCGCCCTCCGCGTTGCCGCGGGCCAGCATCTGATCGTAGTGGAAGCCGCCTTCCGCCGCGTCGCGGATCGCGCCGAGCGCCTCCATGGAGGAGTCGAGTTCCGCCTTGAGCCGTGTGTCGACCTCGGCATCCGCCTCGGCCACCAGATCGGACAGCGAGGTCCCCTCGACCATGGTGCCGTCGGTGCGCTCGTAACGGCCCAGATAAACGTTCTGCACGCCCAGCCCGTCGTAGTAGTGGCTCATGTGGGTGTTGTCGGAGAAGCAGTCGTGCTCTTCCTCCGGGTCGTTCAGCATCAGGCCAAGCTTCATCCGCTCGCCCGCCTGTTCGCCGTAGGACAGCGATCCCATGCCGGTCAGCATCGCAACCAGCGCGGCGTCCGGGTCGGCCTCCAGCGCGGTGCGGGCGGCGCCGTCCTCGTCCCACTGATCGGCCATCCAGGACAGGTCGTCGATCAGAAGCTGGGTCGCGGCGGTCAGGTAGGCCGCGCGGCGGTCGCAATTGCCGCCGGTGCAGCCCTCGCCCTTGACGAAATCGGTGTGGGGCCGGTCGCCCGCCCCGGCCTCGGTGCCGTGCAGGTCCTGGCCCCAGAGCAGGAACTCGATGGCGTGATAGCCGGAGGCGACGTTCGCCTCGACCTCGTCGGCCTCGTGCAGGGTTTCGGCGATCAGGTCGGGCGTGATCTCGGTCGCGTCGATCTCCTCGCCCGACAGGGTGAAGGTCGGGTTGGCGATGACGTTCAGCGCCGCGTACTCGTTCTCGTCCGTGGCCCCGCCGTAGGTGGCGTCGACGTAGTCGATCAGCCCCTCGTCCAGCGGCCAGGCGTTGACCTTGCCCTCCCAGTCGTCGACGATGGGGTTGCCGAAGCGATAGGCCTCGGTCTGCTGGTAGGGCACGCGGGCGGCCCGCCAGGCGTCGCGGGCGGCGGTCAGTGTCGCCTCGGACGGATCGGCCAGCAGCGCGTCGATGGCCCCCTGCAGCGCCTGCGCGGTGGTCAGGCTGTCCTCGTATCCCGCCTGCGCGATGTCGGCGTAGGTGTCCACGACCTCGGCCTTCTCGACCGCCAGCGCCGGCAGGGCAGTCAGGGCGGTGGTGGCGAGGGCGGAGACGACGATCCGAGTGGCGGCGAGGCGTGCGGGCATGAGGCGTCCTTTGCGTGGCCGGAAAGCGATGCGGGACCCCGCACCGTGTCGCCGGGAACCTGAGCGATTCACTCGGCGAAGTCAATTCCGATGAAAACGCTCGGAATGATCTGCGCGATTGCGCCGCGGCGGCCGCGCTACCAGAGCCGCCCGGCGCGCAGGGCGTCGTGGATTGCGGCGTGGATGTTGCGGGCAGAGACGGCATCGCCGATCCGGTAGAGATCGAAGGCCCCGTCCGGCTGCCGCGCGGGGAAGAGCGGGCCCGCCGCCTCGCCCAGCAGGACGGGGTGCGCGACCTCGCCGAGGTTTCGCGACAGCGGGCGCAGGTCGAAGTAGAGGCCGTCCAACGGCATCGGGCCCTCGCTGACGATCACCTGATCGTGCAACGATGTCGTCGCGTGGTCGGTGTAGTCCGAGCCGATCCGCGCCTCGATCATGTTGCCCCGGCGGGTCAGGCCCAGCAGCCGCCGGGCGGGGGTGAAGATCACGTCCAGCGGTTGCAGCGCCCGCATGGCGGGAACAAGGCTCATGCCCATCACCTCGGGCGACAGGGTGCGGTCGCGGGTCACGATCTCGACCCGCGCGCCGGTGGCGGCGATCAGCTCGGCCGCCTGCAGCGCGGTCTGGTCGCCCGCCTCGTCGTGGATCAGCACCTGGCGGCCCGGCGGCACGTCGCCCGACAGGATGTCCCAGGCGGAGGTGGCGAGGTCGGCGCCCTCTTCCAGCACCGTGACCCCCGGCAGGCCGCCGGTGGCGACGATGACGATGTCCGGGGCGAAGGCGGTGACGTCGGCGGCCTCGGCAAAGGTATTGAAGCGGAACTCGACGTCCCGGGCGGCGCATTGCGCCATGCGCCAGTCGATCACGCCCATCATCTCGCGCCGGCGGGGGGACCGGGCCAGCAGACGGACCTGCCCGCCGGGCTCTGCCGCGGCTTCGAGAACGGTGACGTGGTGGCCCCGCTCGGCGGCCACGCGGGCGGCCTCCAGCCCGCCGGGCCCCGCGCCGACGATGACGACACGCCTCGGGTCCGGGCTGCGGTCGATCCGGTGCGGCAGCGACAGCTCGCGGCCCGTGGAGGGGTTGTGGATGCAGAGCGCCGCACCGCCCGCGTAGATCCGGTCGAGGCAGTAGGTCGCGCCCACGCAGGGGCGGATCTCGTCCTCGCGCCCCTCGGCCACCAGCCGGGCGATATGCGGCTCGGCGATGTGGGCGCGGGTCATGCCGACCATGTCGAGCGCGCCGGAGGCGACGGCGTGGCGCGCGGTGGCGACGTCCTGGATCCGCGCGGCGTGGAAGGTGGGCAGGCCGACCTCGGCCCGGATCCTCCCGGCAAAATCGAGGTGGGGCGCCGAGCGCATGCCCTGCACCGGGATCACGTCGGTCAGGGTCGCGTCGGTGTCCACCCGGCCGCGAATGACGTTCAGGAAATCGACATGACCCGAGGCTTTGAGCGCATGTCCGATGGCGAGGCCGTCGGCTTCGGTGATCCCGCCGGGCTGGCGGTCGTCGGCGGTGTAGCGGATCCCGACGATGAAATCGGGGCCGGTGCGGTCGCGGATCGCCGCCAGCACGTCGAGCGAGAATGTCATCCGGGCGGTCAGGTCGCCGCCGTGCTCGCCCCCCTGCGCGTTCAGATAGGGCGACCAGAAGGCGTCCATGAGGTGGCCGTAGGCCTCCAGCTCGATCCCGTCGAGGCCGGCGGCCTGCATCCGCTCCGCCGCGTCGGCGTAATCGGCGACGACGCGGGCGATGTCCCAGTCCTCCATGACCTTGGGATAGGCCCGGTGCGCGGGTTCGCGGCGCGGCCCCGGCGCGACGGTGGGCAGCCAGTCGCCCCAGTCCCAGCGGGAACGCCAGCCGAGATGCGTCAGCTGGATCATCACCGCCGTGCCGTGGGCGTGGCAGGCGTCCGTCAGCTTCGCCAGCCAGGGCACGACCTCGTCCTTCCAGGCCAGCACGTTGTTGAAGGCGGGCGGGCTGTCGCGGGACACCAGCGCCGAGCCCGCCGTCATGGTGAGGGCGACGCCACCCTTCGCCCGCTCCTCGTGATAGGCGCGGTAGCGATCCTTCGGCAGCCCGTCCTCCGGATAGGCCGGTTCGTGCGCCGTGGTCATCAGGCGGTTCTTCAGCGTCAGGTGCTTCAGCGTGAAGGGCTGGAGGAGCGGGTCGGTGGTCATGGCGCCTCGGGGCTGTCCGGTGGCGGCAGCAAATCATCCGGGTGGTGCGATGTGAAGGGGTGGCGCCGGCTGCGCGGTCGCGCGGGGGACCCTCGGCAGAGGGGATCGACCCCTCTGCCGAGGGTGATGCCTCCGGCAGGAGTATTTGCAGCAGGAAATCCGGGGCGGGAAGGTGAGTTGCCGCCGGCCGGATGAGGTGCGACGGTCCGGGAATGAACGATGTGATGAACCTTGCGGGCCGGGTGCTGATCGCGCTGCTGTTCCTCGGCGGGGCGGCGCAGAAGCTGGTCGATGCCGCACCCGTGACGGGGATGATCGAGGGCATCGGCCTGCCCGGCTGGCTGGTCTGGCCGGTGACGGCGTTCAACCTGGCGGCGGCGGTCTGTCTGGTGCTGGGGCCTGGCGTGCGGGGATGGGCGCTGGTGCTGGCGGGCTATTGCGTCTTCACCAGCTGGTTCCACTGGCAGCTTCGCGCGGATCCCTGGCAGGTGACGATCGTGGTGAAGAACTGGGCGGTGGCCGGCGGGCTGCTGATCCTCGCGGCCTCGGGCCCGGGGCGGCTGACGCTGTTCGGGCGGCGCAGGCTCAGCCCGGCAGCAGCACCGCAAGCACCAGAGGGATCGTCGCCACCGCCGCAAGGGTCTGCGCGGTGACAAGGCCCGCCATGAAGGTGCCGTCCCCGCCCAGCTGGCGGGTCAGCACGTAGGCCGTGGGCGCCGTGGGCACCGCCGAGAAGACGACGAGGACCACCGTCTCCGCCGCGCCGAGGCCCGCCGCGCGTGCCACGAGAGACGCCAGCACCGGCATCGCCAGCAGCCTGAGCGCGAGGTTCGCGCCGATCGCGCCCACGTCGCGCCGCATCGCCGCCGGTTGCAGCGCCGCGCCGACGCAGAGCAGACCCAGCGGCAGGCTGCCCTGGGCCAGCAGCGTCAGGAAGGTGTCGGTGCCGAAGGGCAGGCTCAGCCCCGCGAGGGCGCAGGCGAGTCCGGCGAGGCAGGCGAGGATCAGCGGATTGCGCAGGATCGTCCGCGCCAGCGCCCGCGGTGCACGGGCCGGGCCGGCTTCGGTCAGCGCGAGGATCGACAGCACGTTGACCAGCGGCACCGCCACGGCGAGGTAGACCGCCGCGCGGCCGATGCCCTCGGGGCCGGTGAGGCTGGCGGTGATGGCGAGGCCCAGGTAGGTGTTGAACCGCACCGCCCCCTGGATCATCGGCCCGAACCGCGCGGCGGGCACGGGGCGCAGGCGGCGGACCAGCGACAGGGCGGCCACGGCCAGCAGGATCGTGGCCACCGCCGCGCCGCCGAGCCGCAGGATCGCCGGGTCGCGCACCGGGGCCGACACGAGGCTGGTGAAGAGCAGCGCCGGGAAGAAGACGAAGTAGTTGAGCCGTTCGGCCGCGCTCCAGAACCCGGGCGCGGGGAAGTCGAGGCGGGCCATGACGAGGCCCGCGCAGATCAGCCCGAAGAGCGGCCAGATGGTGAGGATCAGCATCGGTCGCCCCCGGGCAGCCGGCCCCTGGACAGGCGCGGCGCGGTCGTTCCTGACAGCGCGGGATGTGGGGCCGCCGCGAGGTGGGTCAGTGCCAGCGCGACGGCGTTCGGGGCGCTCCGCCGGATTGCCGGACCTCGGGCCGGGACGCGGCGGTGGCCGCGCCGGGCGGCGGCAGGGAACGGTGCTGGCGCATTGTGTCTGTCGGGCAGGTCGCCGCGCGGCAAGGGCCCGTCGGACAGCGCTGCGACGGCCGAGGGACCATCGGACGACGGGCCGTTCGGCCGGGTTTCTTCAGGCAGGAACATGCGCAGCGGTCTGCCGTTCGGCAGCGCCACGTTCCACCGGTTCATTCGCTGCGGTGCCGCGGCACGTCGTGCGCCCGGCGGGCCTGCGGGACGGTCTCTGCCCGGCAGGTTCAAGAGGCGGTCTGCGCCCGGCAGGCGGAAAGCGGGATCGTCGGAAGGGGAGTGGCGCGCTGGGGAGGATTCGAACCCCCGACCCCTTGATTCGTAGTCAAGTACTCTATCCAACTGAGCTACCAGCGCGTGGGTGCCTCATGTAGCGGCCGCCCGGACGGAGTGCAAGGGCAGATTCCCCGTGCCGGCTTTGAGGCGACGCGGCGGAAATCCGGCAGGCCGCCGTGCCGCCCGGCCCCGCGACTCGGCCAGCGGCGCGCTACCGGGTGCCGAGGCCTCTGCCTCCGACAGCGCGGGCGGAGGAGCAGACGCAGGCCCGGGTGGTCCGACGGACTTCAGGGCGGGCTTGCGGGCGGCCCCCCCGCACAGCCCGTCACTCCGCCGCATCGTCCAGCGCGAAGGTGCCCTTGGGCAGCACGATCCGGAAGGCGGTGCCGGTCTCGTCCGAGCGGTCGAGCAGCAGCTGGCCGCCGTGGCCCCGCACCAGCTCGGCCGAGATGGCGAGGCCCAGCCCCGCGCCGCCCTTCGACGCGCCGCCCTGGAACGGCGTGAAGAGGTTGGCCCGCGCCTTGGGCGGCAGCCCGGGGCCGGTGTCTTCCACCGTGACGATCCAGGCGCTGTCGTCCTCGCGCGCGGCGACCGAGATCTCGCCCTCCCGCCCGGAGGACACGATCGCCTGACGGGCGTTGCGGACCAGATTGAAGATCACCCGGTAGAGCTGTTCCGGATCGGCCCGCAGCATCATCGTCGCGGGGATGTCCTCGGAAAACGACACCTCGCCCTCGCCCACGGCCAGGCGTTCGCTGTCGATCACGTCGGACACCACGTCCAGAAGGCGGATATGGGCCAGCCGCGGCTCGGGCTCCTCCGCCCGGCCGAAGGCGAGCGTGCTCTCGCACAGGTTCACCGCGCGGGAGATCGAGTTCACCAGCTTCGGCGCCAGCCGCTTGACGGTCGGATCCTGCGAACCGGCCATCCGGTCGGTGAAAAGCTGCGCCGAGGTCAGGATGTTGCGCAGGTCGTGGCTGATCCGCGCCACGGCGGAACCGAGCTGGGCCAGACGTTCCTTCTGGCGCAGGGCCTGGGTCAGCTGGGTCTCCAGCGACTTCAGCGCCTCCTCGGCGTCGCGCAACTCGGTGATGCCGGCGCGCGGCTCGATGATGCGGCGGGCGTCCTCGGGCGCCTCGGCATAGCTCTGCATCGAGGCGACGACGCCCTTGATCGGCCGGACCAGGAAGGCGCGGACGGCGACGAACAGCAGGCAGGCGGTGACGATCGAGATCACCGCCGACAGCGCCAGGATACGCAGCCCGTATTCCAGCATGGCCGCCCGCATCGGCGCGCTTTCCATCGTGACCTCGATCAGCAGGCCGGCCTCGTTCGACGGGTTGCCGATCACCCGGATCACCATGGGGTCCGGGTCCAGAAGCCGCGCGAACGCGTCGCGGATCAGGCCCATGGGCGTTGCGTTGCGCAGGTCGAACGTGGCGCCGATCGGCTGCGGCACCGGGGCCGACAGCACCAGCTGCCGCGCCTCGTTCCGGCGCAGCACGACGTTGAACACCTCGGCGTTGCGCAGCAGCTCCTCCTCCAGGTCCGGGTCCACCGCGCCATTGGCGAGCAGCGCGAGAGAGGCGATCTGCGCCCGCTCCAGCCGGGCCGAGAGGTAGTCCACCCGGAACCGCGCCACCGAGGGTGCGAAGATCAGCACCTCGGCCAGCATGACGAAGGCGATCGTCAGCACGAGGAAGCGGCCGGAGAGCGAATTGAGCATCGGTGCGCGCGGGCCTTCTGCCTAGGGCAGCAGGCGTTGCACCGTCCTGACCGCCCGTTTCACGAGTGTGTTACCAAAGAGTCTTGGGGAGAAATAGGCCGACGAGGCCCCTTTCGCCAGTTCCGACAGCGTCGGATAGGGTGCGACCATTCCGGCAACCGCCGAAAGTTTCAGCCTTTTCGACAGCACCAGCGCCCAGAGGGCAATCAGTTCGCCCGCCTCGGCCCCCACGATCGAGACGCCGACGGGCCGGCCCTTCACCACCGCCACGCGGATGCGGCCGGCGGTGCGGCCGGAGGCGATGGCGCGGTCGTTGCGGGCATAATCCGAGGTGACGATCTCGACCGCGTCGCCATGTTCCGCGCGCGCCTCGGCTTCGGTCAGCCCGACATGGGCCAGTTCCGGATCGGTGTAGGTGGCGCGGGGGATGTGATCCGTCCGGGCCTTCGCCGGCAGGCCGAAGAGCACGGAGCGGATGACGACGCCGGCGTGATACCCCGCCAGGTGGGTGAACTGCGGCCCGCCCGCGGCATCGCCGATGGCATGGACGCGGCGATTGGTGGTGCGCAGCCGGTCGTCGAGGCGAAGCCGGCCGTCCTCGTCCGTCTCGATCCCCGCGGCGGCGAGGTCCAGGTCCTTCGTCGCCGGCGTCCGTCCCAGCGCCACCAGCAGATGGGTGCCGGTGAAGCGGCGGCCGTCCTCCGTGGCGATCTCGATGGCGCCGGCGCGGCCCGAGACGCGGGCGGCGCGGGCGCCCTCGGCGATGTCCACGCCCTCGTCGCGCAGCGCCCGCAGGACCTCGGCCGCCTGGTCCGGCTCTTCCCGGCCGAGGGCGCGGTCGGCCTCGATCACGGTGACGGCGCTGCCGAGGCGGCGGTGCGCCTGGGCCATCTCCATCCCGATCGGCCCGCCGCCGAGGATCAGCAGGTGGCCGGGGCGCTCGGTCTGCGCGAAGAGCGTTTCGTTGGTCAGACAGGGCACCGTGTCGAGCCCGGGGATCGGCGGCACGGTCGGCCGCGATCCGGTGGCGATGACGATGCGGCGGGCGGTGATGCGGTGGCTGTCGGTCGTGACCTCCTGCCGCCCCGTGAAGCGCCCGCTTTCGCGGATGACGCGGACGCCCAGACCCTCGAACCGCTCCTGGCTGTCGTGCGGGGCGATGGTGGCGATGGCCGCGTGCACATGCGCCATGACGGCGGCGAAATCCACCTGCGGCTCGGCCGGGGCGATGCCGTAGGGCGCCGCGTCCCGCATCGCCTGCGCGCGCGACGCGGCGGCGATCAGCGCCTTCGACGGGACGCAGCCGTGGTTCAGGCAGTCGCCACCCATCTCGGCCCGCTCCAGCAGCGTGACGCGCGCGCCCATCTGCGCCGCGCCCGAGGCGACAGACAGCCCGCCGGACCCCGCCCCGATGACGAGGACATCGGTGTGGTGATGCGCCCTGCCCGCCGGATCCGTCGCCGTCGCGGAGCCTGTCGTGGCCTCGTCCGGCATCACAGGACCCGCCCCCGCACCGCGCGCACGACCATCGGCAGCGCGGCGAGGGCCGCGAGGCCCAGCAGCGGCAGCAGCACGTGCGGCTCGAAGATCAGGCCGAGGTCGGGGGTCTCTCCGGCGGCGAAGACCTGCCCGAGGCCGGCGCCGACCGAGGTGTAGACCGCAGCGCCCGGGATGATGCCGAGGAAGGTGGTGACGATATAACGGTGCAGCGGCACCGACAGCAGCGCCGGCAGCAGGTTCGCCATGAAGAAGGGCACGGCCGGGATCAGGCGGATGAGCAGCAGCATCTCCCACTGGTTGGCGTCGATGCCGGCCTTCAGGCGGCGGATGAAGCCGTCGGAGGCATCCATCCGCCGCGCCAGCCGCTGACCCAGCCCCGCCCGGGCGGCCAGGAAGATGAGCGCGGCGCCGGCGGTGGCCGCGGCGACGTTGATCAGCACGCCTGGCCAGAGGCCGAAGAGAAACCCGCCCGTCAGCGTCGCGATCAGCCCGCCGGGCAGCGAGAAGGCGACGACGGCGACATAGGCCGCGGCGAAGACGGCCAGCGTGGCCGCGTAGTTCGCGTCGCGGAAGGCGATCAGCGCCTCGCGATTGGCGGCCAGCGCGTCGAAATCCAGCACGTCGCGCAGGAAGATCGCGCCCAGCAGGGCGGCGCTCGCGATCAGCGCCAGCGGCAGGTGGCGCAGGGCGCTGCGGGAATGGATCGTGCGGCTGTCCGACACGGCGAGTCTCCGGTTGGGTCGAGGAGGAGCATGGGGGAAAAGCCGCGCGAAACCTAGCGGGCTCACGCCGGGTTGATGCCGGGTGACGGAGGCGGGTGTTGCGGGGCGCTGGCCGAAGGGGACGGGCCTGTCCGGCGAGGCCCCGGCTCAGGGGCAGGACGGGCGGACAGCGTCGGCGCGAAGGCCGGGGCACCGGCGAACGGATTGCCGGCAGGAGGCCCCCGCGAGGGTCGCGGCACCGGTGCGCGGATGGCCGGTGGGAGGCCCCGGCGCGACGGCCGGGGCACGTGCGTGCAGGGCTCTTCCGAGCGGGCGCATTTTCCTGTCCTGCGCGGGCTTCGGGGGGTTTGACTTGCCGCGGGGGGCCCGCTATGCAGCGGGCCTTGACCGATTTGCGGGCCGCGGGGCGATTCCCGGATTGCACCCGCTCGACCCAACACCCTCGCGCATGTCGGGGGCCAGAAACGGAGACGGAGCGATGAAACGCACCTACCAACCCTCGAACCTGGTGCGCAAGCGGCGCCACGGCTTCCGCGCGCGCATGGCCACCAAGGCCGGCCGCAAGGTGCTGAACGCCCGCCGCGCACGCGGCCGCAAGGTGCTGAGCGCGTAATCCGCGCCCGGTCATCGCTGCAGGACATGGTGCCGCCGGAGGCTCTCCCGACCGATGCAGATGCGTCGGAGAGGACCGCGCCTCCGGCGGTTTTTGTCTGCGCGATCGAAACGCTGCGCCGGCGCGGGGATTTCGTCGCCGCCGGGCGCGGGCTGCGCAAGGGCACGCCGTCGATGGTGCTTCTGGCGCGGCAGCGCGGCGCGGACGAGCCGGCGGAGGGGATCCGCCTCGGCTTCACCTGCTCGAAGAAGGTCGGGAACGCGGTCGCCCGCAACCGCGCGAAACGCCGGCTGAGGGAGGCCGCCCGCGCCGTGATCCCGGCACAGGGACGCGCCGGCTGGGATTACGTGCTGATCGGCCGCCGGGGCGACACCGCCGCCCGCGATTTCGCCGCGCTGAAGGGCGATCTGGAACGGGCCCTCGACGCCGTGCATTCGGGACGCGCCGCGCAGGCCGGGGCCGACCGCCGCCGGCCCGCACGATGACCCGCGCGGCCCCGCCCCGCTCTTCCGGCGCCCGCGCCGATCCGCGAGAGGCTCGGCAGGATCGAACCGTGACCTGCTGTGCCGCTCCGCCGACCGACAATACGGACGATCCCGTCCACGCCCCGGCCCGGGAGCACGCCTCGACCCGGCGCTATCCCGAAAGATGCGCCGTCGCATCTCCCGCGCGTCCTGCTCATCCGGCAGGAAACGATGCCATCCCTTCCGGCGACACATCCTCCCGCCGCGCCAGCCAGACCGCCACTCTTCCCTCCGGAAAGGCGGACCGCGCCCCGACACCGAACGACGGCACGGCAGGGCCCCGAGCCTGCGCCGCTCCCCGCCGCGCCGGCGTGGCCGCCCGGATCCTCGCCCTGCCCGTCCGCGCCTACCGGCTGATCCTCTCGCCCTGGGTGGGGTTCAACTGCCGCTTCCACCCGACCTGCTCCGCCTACGCGCTGGAAGCGCTGGAGCGGCACGGCGCGATCCGAGGCAGCTGGCTGGCCCTGCGCCGGATCCTGCGCTGCCATCCCTGGGGCGGCCAGGGCGTGGACGAGGTGCCGGACTGAACAGCCGACGCTCTGCCGCTCGGCTGCGCCGTCACGGGGCGAGGGTGAGGCATCGGACCGCAGAGTCGCACGGCGGGCGCACAGAACCGACTGACCGTCCCTGCGCCGGAACCCGCGCCGATCCTGCGGTCCGGGTGTGGCCGATCTGCCGGACGGCCCTCTTTGCGCTCAGGCGTGGCTGGTCGAGGCAACTCCTGCGTTGTCACTGCCGGGGGGTGCAACCCCCTCGACCCGATGCCGAAGCAATTCTCGTTCGAATGCAGCCCCATCCGACGCGCCTGCAACGGCCCCGTCCGAGCCGCCGTCACCCGGCCCCTGCACCGCCGAAGCGCTCGATCCCGCCCCGTTCGCGCCGCCGCTTCCGGCTGTCCCTGCATCGGTCGCACCATCCACATCGGACCCGCCGTCACCGGGCCCCGGCAACGCCCTGACCAGATGCCGAAGCGCCTCTCATTCCGATGCAACTCCGTCCGACGCGCCCGCACCGATCCCGCTGGACCCGCCCTCACCAGCCCCCCGCACCGCCGAAGCGCTCGATCCCGCCCCGTTCGCGCCGCCGCTTCCGGCTGTCGCTGCATCCACCGCGCCGGCCTCGTCCGCGCGCGCCAGCCGCCCGGCCTCCTGCGGCACGGTCTCGAAATCCGCCACCCGCTCCACCCTCCAGGCCCGGTCCGATCCCGCCGCCGCGGCGAGGCTGGCGGCATCGTGGCGCGTATGGACCGGATCGACGGCGAAGACCTCCTCCAGCGGCACTTCCGCCAGCCGGAACCTGTCGGCGCGGAAGCTGCCGGGCTCCGCCACCTGCGCCAGGTGGGTCAGGAAATCCGCGCGGAACACGAAGGCTCCGTCGAAATCCACCGACCGCAGCGAAGCGCCATCGAACGCCGCCGAGACCAGCGCCGCCCCCCGGAAGGTCGCGGCCGACAGCTGGGTGCCGGTGAACTCCACCGCCTCCAGCAGCGCGCCGTCGAACACCGCGCCGGGCCCCTGCCCGGCCGCGAAATCCACCCGCTCCAGCAGAGCGCCGGTGAAATCCGCCCCTCCGAACGCGGCCGCGAAGATCGCGTCGCTGTCCGACTGGTAGGGCGGCCGCGCCGCGCGGAACGGCACGCCCCCCATCCCCACGTCGCGCAGGTGCGCCCCGCGGAACCGCGCGTTCTCCAGCGCCGCGCCGGTGAAGTCGGCTTCCAGCACACTGGCCTGGTCGAAGGTGGCGTAGGACAGCTGCGCGCCCTGCATCGACACCGCCGAGAGCTCCGCCGCCTCGGACCAGGCGAAGGACAGGTCCAGCCCGAAGAGGTTCAGCAGCTCGAAATCCCGCAGCCCGGCCTGCACCAGCACCTGGATGAGCTGGCCGCGCTCCGGACTTGCGGGGCGGTCGATCAGGCGGTCGGTGGCGGGCGGATCCGTCCAGCGCCAGCCGGCCTGCATCGCAGCCCAGGCCTGCGGCAGCTCCTCGCGCCGCCGCTCCATCGCCACGCGGATCTTGTCGGCGCTGTCGTGCGCACGGTAGCGGTTCTCCAGAAACCGGTAGGGCCGCGCGGCGCGCGAGGAGGAGGTGATCTGCATCACCAGCGGCCGCCCCAGATCCAGCCAGGGATTGATCCGCACGTCGAAGCTGCCGATCCCGCCGCGCACCGGCTGGCCGGTGGCGATGGCGGCGCTCTGCGCGCGTTCCTCGGCGCGGGTCATGGCGTCGCCCAGCAGTTCAGCGATGCCGGTGATCTTCACCGCGATCTCGGCGTTCCGCGCGGCCTCGGCCAGCTGCACGTCCTGGACCAGCAATTCGGTCTGCGAGGCGATCTTGACGTTCTGCTCCTCCAGCAGGGCCGATTGCTGCGCGATCAGGTCGTTCTGCTTGAAGAGCAGCGCCGTCCCCGCCAGGGCCGCCAGCGCCGCCACCAGCCCGGTCAGCGAGGCGACGATCCAGCGCCGCGTCACCATCCAGGCGTAGCGCGCCAGCGCCAGGTGGACCAGCGCGCGGGTCGCCGCCGTCACCCGGTTCACGTCGCGGATGAAGGCGCCCTCCGCGACCTCGCTCAGGGGCTTCGCGAACAGCTCCAGCTGCACGTTGGCGATGCCGAAGAGGTACCGCAGGATCGGCCTGCGCAGCATCCAGGCGAGAACGCCGACAAGGGTGACGAGGAAGATGCAGGCCAGAAAGACCGTCAGCACCAGGGAGGCGGTCTCCTCCAGCACCGCATAGCCGGTGAAGGCCAGCAGGATCCCCGCGCCGATGCCGAAGACGAAGACGAGCGCCGACATGGCCGAGGACACGTGCCGCCGCCCCTCCTCGGCCGCGAGGCCGGGGAAGAAGAAGCCCTCCTCCTCGCCGCCGCCCTTGTCCGCCACGCCGCATCCCCCGAAATATCCGCCCGGAACCGTGCCGAGCCTGACGGCCGCGCCCCGCCTTGGCAAGCGCGAATGGCGCGGCAGGCAGCGCCCGCGGGTCGGGCCCGGGTCAAGGACGCCGCAGGCGCCGCGCGCATGCGCGGTCCATCCTTGACGCGGGCGCGACTCGCAGGACCATCGACGTGGCGCTTCGAAGGGCAGACCGGCCCTTCGAACGCCTCCCCGGCAAACCCGCCAACACTTGCCGCACGCGCCACAGCGCACATGACAGGATGGGGGGCCGATGCATCGTGTGCCGAAGGCGCGTTTCGGTCGCCGCCCGGTATCCGCCACCCGCTTCCCGCCAACTGCTTTCCGCCACCCGCCTGCACCGCACGCGTGCCCCCTTCCCCGCGGGCGCGGCATCTGGCATGACCACGCCATGCCCGACACCGCCCACGCCCCCGACACGATCGACGCCGACGACACGGCCGACGACATCCACCCGCTCTTCCACGGGGCGCCGTCCTCGACCGAGTTCCGCAAGCTCCGCAAGCGGATCATCCGCCAGGTGCGCGAGGCGGTGGAGCAGTACCGCATGGTCGGCACCGTCCGCCCCGACGGGGCCCCGGCCGAGAAATGGCTGGTCTGCCTCTCGGGCGGCAAGGACAGTTACACCCTGCTCGCCGCCCTGCACGAATTGCAGTGGCGCGGCCTGCTGCCGGTCGAGATCCTCGCCTGCAACCTCGACCAGGGCCAGCCCGGCTTTCCCGCCACGGTGCTGCCGGACTTCCTGCAACGCATGGGTGTGCCGCACCGGATCGAATACCAGGACACCTATTCCATCGTCACCGACAAGGTGCCGGCGGGGCGCACCTACTGCGCTCTCTGCTCGCGCCTGCGCCGCGGCCATCTCTACCGCATCGCGCGCGAGGAGGGCTGCTCGGCCGTCGTGCTGGGCCACCACCGCGACGACATCCTCGAGACGTTCTTCATGAACCTCTTCCACGGCGGGCGGCTCGCCACCATGCCGCCGAAGCTGGTGAACGAGGAGGGCGATCTCTTCGTCCTGCGCCCCCTCGCCCATGTGGCGGAAGCCGATTGCGAGCGGTTCGCGAAGGCCATGGACTACCCGATCATCCCCTGCGACCTCTGCGGCAGCCAGGAGGGGCTGCAGCGCCAGCAGGTCAAGGCGATCCTCGACGGGTGGGAGCGGAATGCCCCCGGCCGCCGCCAGGTCATGTTCCGCGCGCTGATGAACGCGCGCCCCTCGCATCTGCTGGATCCGAAGCTCTTCGATTTCGCCGGGCTGGCGCTCGGGGGCGGAAAAAGCGCGGATACGGACGGAATCCCGCGGCTGCGTTAATCAGCCGTTGAAACAATCGGACATAGCCTGCGTCCCGAAACGAGGGAAGACAGTGCCATGCCCACAACCTCCGACGCGCCCTCGCGCCGCGTGCTGTCCGGTCTGCGGCGCCTCGTCCGCGGCCCCCAGGCGATCGCCTTCCTGCCCGGTCTGGCGCTGGCCGCCTACTGGTTCGGGGGGGAAGGGTGGATGCTCGCCACCGCGTTGCTGACCCCGCTGGCCTATTTCGCCGCCGGCGGCTTCGACCCCGAACAGGGCGACGATCCGGCCGCGCCGCGCGACGGGGTGACCGGCCTGCCGCTGCGCGCGACCCTCGTGCAGGCCCTCGACGACGCCGTCGCGATCTGCGGGACGCGCGGCCGCGCCACCGCCGCCTTCCTGCTGGAGATCGACGATTTCGACGTGATCGCCGAACGTCACGGCCGCCAGGCCGCGGACGACGTGCTGCGCGCCACCGCCGACCGGCTGGGATCGGCCATCCGGGCGGGCGACACGATCTGCCGGGTCGGCCCCGCCGGCTTCGGCACCGGTCTCGCGCCCGTCGCGCACATGGACCTCGAAACCGCGATCCAGCTGGCCGCCCGGCTGCAATCGGCGGTGGAAGAGCCGATCTCGCTCGGCGGCACGGTGATCTACGTCTCTGCCTCCATCGGCTTCTGCCTCGGCGCCCGCGCGCCGGACCGCACCGGCGAGTCCCTTCTCCGCGCGACCGAGGCGGCGCTGGACGACGCGATCCGCCACGCGCCGTCGGCCATCCGCTCCTTCTCCGCCGAACTCCGCCGCCGCGCCCCGCCCGCCGCCGTTCTGTCGACGGAGGTGGAGGCGGCGCTCGGCACCGGGCAGATCCTGGCCTTCTTCCAGCCGCAGATCTCCACCGACACGGGCCGGGTCACCGGATTCGAGGCGCTGGCGCGCTGGTGTCATCCCACCCGCGGCCTGATCCCGCCCGCCGATTTCCTGCCCGAGGTCGAGGAGGCCGGGCTGATGGAACGGCTGGGGGAGGTGATCCTGGGGCAGTCGCTCGCCGCCATCGCGGCCTGGGACCGCGCGGGGATCGAGGTGCCGCGCGTCGGCGTGAACTTCGCCGGGGACGAGCTGCGCGATCCGCGTCTGATCGAGAAGATCCGCTGGCAGCTCGACCGGCACGATCTGGACCCCGGGCGGCTGACCGTCGAGGTGCTGGAAACCGTCGTCGCCGCCTCGCCCGAGGATGTCGTGTCGCGCAACATCAACGGGCTCGCGGCCCTCGGATGCCGGATCGATCTGGACGATTTCGGCACCGGCCATGCCTCGATATCGTCGATCCGGCGCTTCGCGGTGGAGCGGATCAAGATCGACCGCAGCTTCGTGATGAAGGTCGACCGCGACGGCGAGCAGCAGAAGATGGTGTCGGCGATCCTGATGATGGCCGAACGGCTCGGGCTCGACACCCTGGCCGAAGGGGTGGAGACGAAAGGCGAGCATGCGATGCTGGCCCAGCTCGGCTGCGGCCACGTCCAGGGGTTCGGCATCGCCAGGCCGATGCCGTTCGAGCAGACGGTGGACTGGGTCCGCGCCCACGAGTCCGGCGTCCCGGCCGCCATCCCGATCCGACGCGGCAGCGGCTGAGACCCGGGGCAGCCCACGTCGGCCCCCGCGGCACCGGTCGACCCCGGTGTTGCGGGGCGCGCCGGTCCGATACCCACTCATGCACCGGCGAGGCAGCGGCAAGGAGAGGATGAAGGCCCCTGCATGGTTGGCGCGCAATTCGCCTCGTCGCGACATGCATGGAGGTTATCCCTGCCCCACGCCTGTGAGACGGTGCGGTCGGGGTCGGAGCCGGGGGGCGCGAGCCGGCGGTAGGCACGCGCGCCCCGGCACCGCAGTGCGCTGTCGCCGGGGCCGGAAGCCACAGCCGGACAGACTTCGGCACCTGCCGCCGGCAGCTCTGCCCTTGCGAGCGCCGGGTTCGCGAGGGGGCCGACCCCCCGCGTCGCGTCCTCCCGATGTCCTTTCCCGCCCTCGACGCGCGGGCGGACCGGCCTCGCGCCGCGTCCGCTCTCAAACCCGCGTGAGAACACTTCCGCAGGCGGTCGGGACGCGGCGTTCCGGGTGGTTGCGGCCTGCGGTCACGGGAGTTTGGCCTTGACCTTTCGGGCCCCGGTCTGTTGAACCGCCGTGACTTCCGAACAGCTGAAACGGCGGCCCTCGCATGGACGATCAGAACAGGAACCTCCTCCTCGCCACGGTGCTGAGCTTCGTGGTCATCGTGATCTGGTTCGTCCTCTTCCCGCCGCCGGAACCGATCGAGGCGACCGATCCGGTCACCGCCGAATCCACCGTCGATCCCGACAGCCCCGCCGCCCCCGCGGCAGGTGGCGACGGCCTGCTGCCGCGCGAATCGGGCGAGACCGGGGCCGCGACGCCCGGCGGCACCGGAACCGACGCCGCCCCGGACGCGGCCGCCGCCGCGCCGCGGGTGCAGATCGACACGCCCAGCGTCTCGGGCTCGATCTCGCTGCTGGGCGCCCGGCTCGACGATCTGAAGCTGAAACAGTACCGCACCGACCTGTCGCCCGATGCGCCCGAGGTCACGCTGCTGAAGCCCGCCGCGGCCGAGAACGCCTATTTCGCGCTCTTCGGCTGGGTCCCCGGGCAGGGCGCGGCGCAGGACGTGCCGGGCGCCGACACGCTGTGGTCGGGCCCGGAGGATGCCACGCTTACCCCCGACAGCCCCGTGACGCTGGAATGGGACAACGGCGCCGGGCTGATCTTCCGCCGCACCATCTCGATCGACGAGCACTACATGTTCTCCGTCGCCCAGACGGTCGAGAACACCACCGACCAGCCGGTCACGCTGCGCCCCTACGGCCTTGTCCGCCGCCACGGCCTGCCCGGCGACATGAAGAACTTCTTCATCCTGCACGAGGGCCTCGTCCGCATGTCCGACGGCGAGCTGCAGGAGGAAAGCTACGACAACATCCAGGACTTCGACCGCGACGAGCGCGAGGGCGTTCCGGCCGAACGCACCGAAGTCGTCGAGAACGGCTGGGTCGGCTTCACCGACCACTTCTGGATGACCACGCTGATCCCGGAGGGCGCCTTCCGCTCGACCGCGAAATACTTCCCCGAGCGCGACATCTACCAGACCGAGGCCGTCCTGCCGCCGCTGGAGGTCGCCGCCGGCGCCACCGCGGCGACCGAGACCCGGCTCTTCGCCGGTGCCAAGGAATGGGAGACGATCCGCAACTACGAGGCCGGCCGCACGATCGACAGCTTCGGCGAGTCGCTGGCCTACGGCATGGGCTTTTCCGAGGCGAACGGCGTGCCGGGCTTCCTGGACTCGATCGACTGGGGCTGGTTCTTTTTCCTGACCAAGCCGATCTTCTTCGTCCTGCACGAACTGCACGCCGTGATCGGCAACATGGGCTGGTCGATCATCGCGCTGACCATCGTGCTGAAGATCATCCTCTTCCCGCTGGCCTACAAGTCCTACGCCAGCATGGCGAAGATGAAGGAACTCCAGCCCGAGATGGAGAAGCTGAAGGAGCGCGCCGGCGACGACCGCCAGAAGCTCCAGAAGGAGATGATGGAGCTCTACCGGCGCGAGAAGGTGAACCCCGCCGCGGGCTGCCTGCCGATCCTGCTGCAGATCCCGATCTTCTTCTCGCTCTACAAGGTGATCTTCGTCACGCTTGAACTGCGCCACGCGCCCTGGGTGGGCTGGATCCGCGACCTGTCCGCGCCCGATCCGTCCTCGATCCTGAACCTCTTCGGCCTGCTGCCCTTCGCGGCGCCGGATCCGACCAGCTTCCTCGCGATCATCAGCCTCGGCATCCTGCCGATCCTGCTGGGCATCTCGATGTGGCTGCAGCAGAAGCTGAACCCCGCGCCGACGGACCCGACCCAGGCGATGATCTTCGCCTGGATGCCGTGGGTGTTCATGTTCATGCTGGGAACCTTCGCCAGCGGGCTGGTGCTCTACTGGATCACCAACAACACCATCACCTTCATCCAGCAATACGCGATCATGCGCAGCCACGGCTACAAGCCGGACGTCTTCGGCAACATCCGCCGCAGCTTCAGCCGCAAGAAGGCTGCCGGGGACAAGAGCTGAGATGGGCGCGGGATCGGCACGGCTGGCCGCGATCTGGCGCCACCCCGTCAAGGGCGTGGGTGCGGAGCCGCTGGAGAGCGTCCCCCTGACCGAGGACCGGCCGATTCCGGGCGACCGGGCCTTCGCGATCCTGACCGGCGAGGCGCGGGACGCGGGCGGCTGGCAGCGCTGCGTGAACTTCGCCCGCGGCTGCTATGCGCCCGGGCTGATGGCGGTGACGGCCGAGACCGGAGAGCGCGCGACCACCTTCCGCCATCCCGACCTGCCGGAGATCACGCTGGACCCCGCCACCGAGGGCGCGCGGCTGGTCGAGTGGATCGCGCCGCTCTACCCCCCCGCACGGCCGCAGCCGCGCGAGCTGATCGCGGCGCCCGCCACCGGCATGGCGGATGTGGAGTTTCCGTCGATCTCGATCCTCGGGACGGGCTCGCTCGACGCACTGTCGGTGGCGGCCGGGGTGCCGCTGGATCAGCGCCGGTTCCGCGGCAACCTGTGGATCGAGGTTCTGGCGCCGTTCGAGGAGTTCGACTGGGTCGGCCGTCGCATCGCCCTGGGCGACGCGGAGCTGGAGGTGGTGGACCGCATCGGCCGCTGCCGCGCGACCGAGGCGAACCCGGCGACCGGCGCCCGTGATGTCGATACCCTGCGACTTTTGCGGGACAGCTTCGGGCACACCGATTTCGGGATCTACGCGCGGGTCACCCGCGGCGGGACAATCCGCGCCGGCGACACGCCCGCGCTTCTCTGATGGCGCAGCCCCTGCCCTTCCCGCTGGCCGAACCCGCCTCGCCCCAGGCGGAGGAGGCCGGCCGCGTGCTGTTCGCCGGCCAGACCGAATTCCTGAAGGGCGTCGTCGCGATGTCGGGCCTGCCGCCCGCCGACCGGGTCGAGGTGTGCTTCGCCGGCCGCTCGAACGTCGGGAAGTCGACGCTGATCAACGCGCTGACCGGCCGCAAGGCGCTGGCGCGGGCGTCGAACACACCGGGCCGCACGCAGGAGATCAACTACTTCACCCTCGGCGAGACGTTCTATCTGGTCGATCTGCCCGGCTACGGCTTTGCCGAGGCGCCGGTGGATGTGGTGAAGAAGTGGCAGGCGCTGCTGAAATCCTACCTGCGCGGCCGCGCCACCCTGCGCCGCGCCTTCGTGCTGATCGACGCGCGGCACGGGATCAAGTCGGTCGACGAAGAGATCCTGAAGCTGCTGGACAGCGCCGCCGTGACCTTCCAGTGCGTGCTGACCAAGGCCGACAAGGTCAAGGCGGCAGAGCGCGAGGCGGTGCTGGCGCAGGTCCGCACGGCGCTGTCGAAGCACCCCGCCGCCTTCCCCGAAATCGTGCTGACCTCGTCCGAGAAAGGCGATGGCATCGCCACCCTGCGGGCCATCGTGGCGGGACTCGCCGAGGGCTGATCGTCGGGGCATGGGGTGAGTTGCGGCGCTTCAGGCTGCCGCGCCCGATCCAGCTCGGGTGCCGCGGTCGAACGGGGTTCAGAACCGCCAGGAGACCCGCGCGGACAGGGTCTGCACGTCCAGCGAGCGCCCGGTGTTGCCGTATTCGCCGAAGCCGTGCTGCAGCAGTTCCGCGCCAATTGAGATGTGCGAATCCAGCCGGTGCTCGACCCCGAGACCCACCAGATAGCCGGTCTCGTCCGCCCCGCGGCCGCTGGCATGGGCCACGCCCGCGACACCGTAGACCATGGTGTCGCCAAGATCGCGGCCGGCGCGCAGCTTCAGGCGGTAGATCTGGTCGACCCGGCCGCCGCCCGGCGCGCGGATGTCGGTCTCGCCGGCCTCCAGTTCCGCGCCGAGGACGAAGGCGTAGAGATCGCGATCGTAGCCCGCGTGCAGGGAAACGATGCCCGTGTCGCCGTCGTAGCCGAGGTTCGTCCCGGCGTAGAAGCCTGTCCAGTCGCGCGATTGCGCCGCCGCCGGAGCGGCCAGGCAGGCAAGGATCGGGATGACGGAAACGAGGGCGAGAACCGGGACGCGCATCACACACCGTTGATATTGTTGATGCCCGTCAACGCAGAAGACCGCCCGCCGGTTTCACGCCGGCGTGCGGTCTTCGTGAAGATGTCTCGAAAAACGTGTCGATCGTCTTCGACAACGCCCGGCCGGCAGGCCGCCCGGGCGTCGCGACTCAGAACCGGTAGTTCACGCGGGCCGAGATCGTGTTGGCTTCGATGTCGTTGCCGGTGCCGGCGAAGTTGTCGAAGTTGTGGTAGAGGTATTCGCCACCGACGCTGATGTTCTGGGTCAGGCCGTATTCCACGCCCGCGCCCACAACGTAGCCTTCGTCGTCACCGATCGAGCTGTCGGCACGGGCACCGCCAGCGACGCCGTAGACCAGCGTGCGGCCCGCGTCGTAGCCGGCGCGCACCTTCAGACGGGTCACGCTGTCGACGTCCACGCCGCCGACCGTCGCGTCCAGCGCCTCGTACTCGACCTCGCCGCCCATCACGAAGCGGCCGAAGTCGTAGTCGTAGCCGATGTGCGCGCCGCCGATGACGCTGTCGTCATCCACGCCTGCGCCGGCATCGATGTTGGCGTAGCCGAGGCTGAGACCGCCGTAGGCGCCGGTCCAGTCTCCGCCCATGTCCATGGGGATGGGTGCGGGCGCGACCGGAACCGGATCGGCGGGCACCGGCGTCATCGAACCGGCGAAGGCCGGCGCCGACAGCGCGGCCGTTGCGGCGGTCGCGAGTGCAATCTTGCGGAACATGCTCATTTACTCCTGCTTCTCGGGGCTTTGCCCTCGTTCTGCCGGGGTGATCGACCCCGAGCGAAAGGACGCCGTGTCCGGAAATACGTGCCCGGCGCCACTGCGTCCCAACATCGGAAATATCATTGCGGTTGCTGCGGGAAAGCGGCGTCGGCAGGCCTGCGCCTGTTCCCGCGCATACCTGCGAAATCGCGGTTCCCGGCCTCACGAAACTGTTGCACAAGGCTCACAATTCGTGTGCAGCCCGTTGACGCAAAAGGACTTTTTTCTTCAAGTCGCGGGTCCGTGATCGGCGGGTTTCCCCACAATCCGCCGATGGCCCTTGGCAGCAGGCAGACCGGCGCTTATCAAACGTCGGGACAACAGGACGCCGCCGATGAGAAAGCAGAACATGAACCGCGACTGGATCGCCACGGCACGCACGCTCAGCCAGGCCTTGCCCTATCTGCAACGCTACGAGGGCGCGATCGTCGTGGTCAAATTCGGCGGCCACGCCATGGGCGACAACGATGCGATGGAGGCCTTTGCCCGCGACATCGTGCTGATGCGGCAGGTCGGCGTGAACCCGGTGATCGTTCACGGCGGCGGGCCGATGATCAACGACATGCTGAAGAAGCTCGACATCCAGTCGGAGTTCGTGAACGGCAAGCGCGTCACCGACGAGGCCACTGTCGAGGTGGTCGAGATGGTGCTGTCGGGCCTCGTCAACAAGCGGATCGTGCAGGCGATTTCCTCTCAGGGCGGCAAGGGCGTCGGCCTGTCGGGCAAGGACGCCAACCTGATGATCTGCGAGATGACGGACCCGTCGCTGGGACTGGTCGGCACGCCGGTCGAATGCGACACGACGATCCTGCACGCGATGTTCCAGGCCGACATCATCCCGGTGATCGCGCCGCTCGGCATGGGCCGCAAGGGCGAGACGTTCAACGTCAACGGCGACACCGCGGCGGGCGCCATCGCGGCGGCGCTCAAGGCCGACCGGCTGCTGCTGCTGACCGACGTGCCGGGGGTGAAGAACGCCGAGGGCGAGGTGATGACCGACCTCACCGCCGGCCAGATTCGCGACATGACCGCGGACGGCACGATCTCGGGCGGGATGATCCCCAAGACGGAAACCGCGCTGATGGCCATCGACGGCGGTGTGCGGGCGGCGGTGATCCTCGACGGGCGCGCGCCGAACGCGACGCTGCTGGAGCTGTTCACGCCGCATGGCGCAGGCTCGATCATCCGCGCCAACTGATCCCGCCTTCCCGGCGCTGGACGGGGCCGCGCGGGCCCGGCATCTGCGCGTCATGGCGGCGCTGCACCCCGCGCCGGACGATCCGGACCTGCCGTCGAACACCGGCACCCTGCTGATGCTGGGGCCGGACGAGCCCGCCTTCTGGCCCGCCGTCACCGCCTCGCCCGAATGGCGGGACGGCGCGCCCGATCCGATGGACCGCTGGTCGCTGCGGGTGATCGGCGACTGGGCGGCCGAGCTTGGCGTCCTGCCGCTTTTTCCATTCGGCGGCCCGCCCTTCCGCCCCTTCGTCCGCTGGGCGCTGGCCAGCGGCTGGGTGCACTCGTCGCCGGTGCGCCTGCTGGTGCACGCAGAGGCCGGCCTGTGGCTGTCCTTCCGCGGCGCGCTGGCCCTGCCCGAACGGATCGACCTGCCCGCGCCGCCGGCCTCTCCCTGCCCTGTCTGCCTCGATCGGCCCTGCCTGACCGCCTGCCCGGTCTCGGCGCTCGGGGCCGGGGGCTACGATGTGCCCGCTTGCCGGTCGTTCCTGCGCGCCGAGGGGCGCGGGACCTGCATGAAGCGCGGTTGCGAGGTCAGAAAGGCTTGCCCGGCCGGCCGCGATCATGGCAGGGTTTCCGCGCATTCGGCCTGGCACATGGGCCACTTTATACAATAGCTTCAGGTCCTTGCATGACACGCCGCTTGATCCTGATCCGCCACGCGAAATCGAGCTGGGGGGATACCGCTCTCGACGATCACGACCGCCCGCTGAAGCGTCGGGGCCGCCTGTCGGCCGAGGCGATCGGCGGCTGGCTGAAGTCATCCGGCTACGCGCCCGATGCGGTGCTGTGCTCCACCGCCGCCCGGGCGCGCGAGACGGTGGCGCTGATGAACCTCGATGCCCCGGTCGACTATCTGCCGCGTCTCTACCACGCCGGGCCGGACACGATCCTGTCGGTGCTGAAGGAGGCGGAGGCCGACGTCGTCGCCATGGTCGGCCACAACCCGGGCCTCGCCAGCTTCGCCTCCGCGATCCTCGACACCCCGCCGCCGCACGGCCGGTTCGAGGATTACCCGACCTGCGCCACGCTGGTCGCGGATTTCGACGCGGACAGATGGTCCGCCGTGAGGTTCGGCACGGGCCGGGTGAAGAACTTCATCACCCCGCGAGAGCTGACCGGCGACCACGGCCCCGACTGAGCCTGCCTCGACGCCCCGCAAGCCGGATAGACGAAGGCCCCGCGACCCTCCTCGGCCGCGGGGCCCCTCCCCTCGTTCGCGGCGCCGGCGGCTCCTCCGCCCCGGCGCCCCGGATCAGTGACCCAGGATCTGGCTCAGGAACAGCTTCGTCCGGTCGCTCTTCGGGTTGTTGAAGAACTCCTCCGGCTCGTTCTGTTCGACGATCTGGCCCTGGTCCATGAAGATCACGCGGTTCGCCACCTGACGGGCGAAGCCCATCTCGTGCGTGACGCAGAGCATGGTCATGCCCTCCTGCGCCAGCTCGATCATCGTGTCGAGCACCTCCTTGATCATCTCGGGGTCGAGCGCCGAGGTCGGTTCGTCGAAGAGCATGATCCGCGGCCGCATGCAGAGCGACCGTGCGATGGCCACCCGCTGCTGCTGGCCGCCCGACAGCTGGCCGGGATACTTGTTGGCCTGCTCGGGGATCTTCACCTTCTCGAGGAAATGCATGGCGGTCTCTTCCGCCTCCCGCTTCGGGGTCTTGCGGACCCAGATCGGCGCGAGCGTGCAGTTCTCGAGGATCGTCAGATGCGGGAAGAGGTTGAAGTGCTGGAAGCACATCCCGACCTCGGACCGGATGCGATCGATGTTCTTCAGGTCCGACGACAGCACGGTGCCGTCGACGGTGATCGACCCCTTCTGGTGCTCCTCCAGGGCGTTGATGCAGCGGATCAGCGTGGACTTGCCCGACCCGGACGGCCCGCAGATCACGATCCGTTCGCCGCGATAGACGGTCAGGTCGATGTCGCGCAGCACGTGGAAGGTGCCGAACCACTTGTTCATGTTGCTGATCTCGATCGCGACCTCGTCCGAGACCTTCATCCCGGAGGCGGCCGGGGCCGTGTCGAATTGCGCGCTGTCGGTCATGACGGACCCTTCCCTATCGCTTGTGCCCGGTGTCGAGCTGCCGCTCGAGCCACTGGGAATATTGCGAGATGCTGTAGCAGACGATGAAGAACAGGACGGCGGCGAAGCCGAACAGTTCCCAGTAGACGCCGTTCCATTCGGTCGAGGCGAGGATCGGGCCGCGGATCATGCCCACGAGGTCGAACATCGAGATGACCGAGACCAGCGTGGTGTCCTTGAACAGGCCCACCGCCACGTTGACGATCCCGGGGATCGAGATCTTCAGCGCCTGCGGCAGGATGATCAGCCGCATCGCCTGGGCGTAGTCGAGGCCGAGGCTGTCCGCCGCCTCGTACTGGCCCTTCGGCAGGGCGGCGAGGCCGCCGCGGATCACCTCGGCGATATAGGCCGAGGCGAAGAGCGTGATCATGATGATGACCCGCAGGATCAGGTCGAAGTTCGTGCCGGGCGGCAGGAAGTAGGCCAGCACCACGTTCGCCACGAAGAGCAGGGTGATGAGGGGCACGCCGCGGATGAATTCGATGAAGATCACGCAGATCCACTTGATCAGCGGCATCCGGCTGCGGCGGCCGAGCGCCAGCAGGATGCCCAGCGGCAGCGACAGCGAGATGCAGACGGTCCCGAGGATCAGGTTCAGCATGAAGCCGCCCATGTCCCGCGACGGCACCGCCGGCAGGTCGATGGGCACGATGCGCTGCAGGTCCGGCACGACGAAGCCGGCGGCCCACCAGACGAACCCGGCCACCACGACCGCGCCGCCGACGGCCATGCCGAAGTTGATCTTCTCCAGCCGGCGGAACGCGGCGTAGCCCGCGAGGATGCCGACCAGCGCGAAGACCGGCGTCCAGATGGACCCGCCCCAGATCAGCCAGAAGGCGACGAAGGGGTAGAGCCCGGTGAACACCAGCAGCTGACGCGGCAGTTTCGAGAACAGCAGCGGCGCCACGCAGGCCAGCAGCAGCACCAGCGCCAGCGTCGGGCGCCAGTAGTCGCTGGGCGGATACTTGAAGCCGAACAGCAGCTGGTTCCACCGCTCCATCAGCACCGCGAAGCAGGCGCCGGTCTCGCCCTGCAGCTGCTCGCGGCACCCGGACAGCGAGCCGGAATACCAGACGCCGTTCAGGATCCACGGCAGGGATGCGGCGAGGATCCACCAGATCGCCAGCAGCGCGAGGATCGTCATCACCGCATTGGCGGCCGACGAGAACAGGTTCTCGCGCATCCACTTGACGGCGCCGGTCTCGCGCGAGGGCGGCGGCGCGGGCTCGATGAAGCTGCGCTGCACGTAGCCCACGGATTGCGCATGCGTGTCGGACATCTCAGCGCTCCTTCAGCTGCATGCGGGCGTTGTAGAGGTTCATCACGCCCGAGATCGTCAGCGAGATGGTGAGGTAGAACAGCATCAGCAGCAGCACGCATTCGATGGCGCGGCCGGTCTGGTTCAGGGTGATCCCGCCCAGGGTGCCGGTCAGGTCCATGTAGCCGACCGCGATGGCGAGCGAGCTGTTCTTTGTCAGGTTCAGGTACTGCGAGATGATCGGCGGGATCACGATCCGCAGCGCCTGCGGCAGGATCACCAGATTCATGATCCGCCCCGGGCGCAGGCCCAGCGAGGCCGCGGCCTCGGTCTGGCCGTGACTGATCGCCTGGATGCCGGCGCGGACGTTCTCGGCGATGAAGGCGCCGGTGTAGATCGACAGGGCCAGCCACAGCGCGATCAGCGAGCCGCGGATCTGGATGCCGCCGCCGAAGTTGAAGCCCTGCAGCTCGGGCCGCTCCAGCCCGATGGGGCTGCCGAGCACGAAGAAGGCCAGCAGCGTGGGGATGAAGAGGATCGCCAGCGTCGGCCAGGTCCGCGGTAGCAGCTTTCCCGTCGCATAGAGCAGCCGGGTGGTGTAGCTGCGCCAGGCGAAGACGCCGATCACCGACAGGACGAAGACCGCGACGACCACCATCGAACCGGGCCCCCACAGGGGCCGGGGCGTGTAGATGCCCCGGTTGGTGAAGGCGAAGGAATTCCACAGCATCGTGCTGTCGGGGTCCTCGCCCCGGAAGGCGCTCGGCGCGGGCATCGCGGCGGTCATCAGGAAGAATATGATGAGGATCCAGATCAGGACCGGCACGTTGCGGAAGGCTTCCACGTAGACCGCCATCAGCCGCGACACGATCCAGTTGTTCGACAGCCTCAGCACCCCCGCGAAGACGCCGAGGATCGTCGCCGTGATGCAGCCCAGGAAGGCCACGATCAGCGTGTTCAGCACGCCGACGATGGTGGCGCGCAGGTGGGTGTCCTGGCTGTCGTAGGGGATCGGCTGCTGGTTGATGTCGTAGCCGGCCGGCTGGCCGAGGAAGTCGAAGGAAATGTCCTGCCCGAGGTCGGCGAGGTTCTGCATCAGGTTCCAGCCGAGGTAGCCGATGCCCGCGGCCAGCAGGATCGCGGCGATGGCCTGGAACGTGATCGCCCGATAGCGGGTGTCGTTCAACAGCATCGACAGCCGGAACGACTCCGTCGGTGGATCGGAATACGTTGTCATTCTGGAAGTTCCCCGTTGTCCGGCCGCTGTTTGTCGGTGTCGTGCACCGTTGGCCGGTTATTGGTTGCCGCCCCTTTGCGGGGTCGGGTCAGTGCGAAGGGCGCGAGGATCTCCTCGCGCCCTTCGGGTCGTCTTAACGGAACGGCGGTGCGTACATCAGGCCGCCGTCGGTCCACTGCGCGTTCAGGCCGCGCGCCAGGCCGATCGGGGTCGACTCGCCGATGTTCGCCTCGAAGATCTCGCCGTAGTTGCCGCCGGCCTTGATCGCGTTGACGGCCCAGTTGGCGTCGATGCCCAGCATTTCGCCCAGGTTGCCCTCGGTGCCCAGCAGGCGGTTGATCTCGGGGTTCTCGCCGGCGGAAGCGGCCATTTCCTCGACGTTGTCGGCGGTGATGCCCATTTCCTCGGCCGCGACCAGCGCGTTCAGCGTCCAGCGGACGATGTCGCCCCACTCGTCGTCACCGTGGCGGACCAGCGGGCCCAGCGGCTCTTTCGAGATGATCTCGGGCAGCACGACGTGCGCCGAGGGATCCTCGAACGTGGCGCGGGTGGCCGCCAGACCGGAGGCGTCCGTCGTGTAGACGTCGCAGGCACCGGCCAGGTACTGCTGCTGCGCTTCGGCGTTGGTCTCGATCGGGACCGGCTCGTAGTCCATCTCGTTCTTGCGGAAGTAGTCCGCGAGGTTGAGCTCGGTCGTGGTGCCGGTCTGGATGCAGACGGTCGCGCCGCTCAGTTCCTTCGCCGACGAGACGCCCAGTTCCTTCGGAACCATGAAGCCCTGACCGTCGTAGTAGTTCACGCCGATGAAGGTGAACTTCAGGTCGACATCGCGCGAGAGGGTCCAGGTGGTGTTCCGGGCCAGCATGTCGATCTCGCCCGAGGCGAGCGCGGTGAAGCGCGTCTTGCCGGTGGTCGGCACGAATTCCACAGCCATCGGATCGCCGAGCACGGCGGCGGCCACGGCGCGGCAGACCGCGACGTCGAAGCCTTCCCATTCGCCGTTGGCATCGGGCGCCGAGAAGCCGGCGAGGCCGGTGGACACGCCGCAGTTGAGCGTCCCGCGGGCCTTCACGTCATCCAGCGTGGCGGCCGCAGCGGCACCTGCCGCCAGGCCGGCAACCGTCAGCGCTCCAAGAAAAACGGATTTCTTCATGTTTACCTCTTCCTGATTGTCCGCCTTTGACGTTCGGCGGTTCTTCCGGCCTCTCCCGGCCGGGGGCGATGGTTCGCGGGAAAAGGGTCCTCCCCCTGCTCCTGCGTGGCGCAAGTGTGGGCGCAATCATCGCATCCGGTCAAGGGCGGTATCAGCGGATTCAATCGTTCACACGGGCACTTGCCGCTCCGTCAGCCGGAAAATCGGGCGCAGCCGGCGGGGCCCCGTCCACCCGGCCGGAGCCCTGCGCAGGGCAGGACCGGCGTCGCCGGGATCCTGCGACGGCGGCGCGGCCCGGGGCGCTCAGCGGTCGGTGCGCGCCAGATCGAACAGGTGCGCGGCCAGCAGAAACGACTGACGGCGCAGTTCGGCATGCTCCGCCGCTTCCTCGTCCCGGCCCCAGAGTTCTTCCTGCCAGGTCTCGTCGATCCGCGACAGCTGCCATCCGGTTTCGGCGTCCAGCCGGCCCTCCGCCACCGCCAGCGCCAGCACCAGCGAGCCCGAGATGGTCACCAGATCGTGGAATGCGCCGAGCTCGAAGACCGGCAGGGCGTGGACCGGCGCCGCCAGCCTCGCGAGCGCCTGCGGATCCTGCGGCGCGTGCATGACACCGCGGCGCGGCTCCAGCCGCGCCCCGTGGCGCTCGGCCGCCCAGTCTAGCAGCGGGTCCCAGACCTGCGCCTGGCGCGCCACCAGTTCTTCCGGCGTGTCGGCGCGGTAGCAGAGCAGGTCGGCGTCGGCGTAGGCGGCCAGCATGTCGGCCACCGCCTCCCGCTCCTGCCCCAGCCGGTCGATGGCGGTGTTGGCGGCGCGGGTCGCGGGCATGGAGCGGGGGTCGAGGTGCTCGCCCTGCGCGTTCCATTCGTCCGCCACCTTCAGGGCCAGCCCGCGGGTCGGCAGCCGCAGCGGCGCCTTGCCCGGCGTCCGCACCGGCCGCCCGTCCAGCAGCACGTCGTAACCGCCTTCGGCCTCGGCGACGGTGGCTTCCTTCCAGAAGCGGCGGGGGGCCCATTCGCTCATGCCGGCACGCCCCCGGCGGCGCGCAGCGGCACCATGCGGTCGATCAGGCCGGGAAGATCCTCGGCCCGCGCGGCCAGCGCACCGGCGGCGTGCAGTTCGGCAGGCGGGTGATAGCCCCAGCCGACGCCGATCGCCTGCATCCCGGCGGTGCGGGCCATGTCCATGTCGAAGGTGGTGTCGCCGATCATCACCGCGCGGTCCGGGCCGATCCCGGTTTCGGCCATCGCCGCCAGCAGCATCGAGGGATGCGGCTTCGACGGGTGATGGTCGGCCACCTGCACGGTGAGGAAATGCCGCCGCAGCCCGTGGCCGTCCAGCAGCGCCTCCAGGCCGCGCAGCGACTTGCCCGTCGCGATGCCGAGGATCGTCTCCGGCTGCGCCGCCAGCGTCTCCACCACCGCGCGGATGCCGGGGTAGAGCGGCGTCGAGGCCGGGCCCGTCAGCAGCCGGTTGCGGCGGAAGCTGTCGCGGTAGCCGGCGACGATGGCGATGTGCGAGGTCTCGTCCAGATCGGGCGCGAGGCGCGGGATCGCGACCTCCAGCGACAGGCCGACGATCGACAGGATCGCCGCGCGCGGGGGCGGTGCGAGGTCGACGGAGGCGAAGGCGCTGGTCATCGCCGCCAGGATATGGGCCTGGCTGTCCGACAGGGTGCCGTCCACGTCGAAGACGACGAGGCGGGCGTCGGGCCGGTCGGCGGGCGAGGAGCCGGTCAGGGGGTCGGGGCGGGTCATTCCACCTCCTCGAACGGATCGGCGGGCACATCGGCCTCGCGCCAGCCCAGGGTCTGCCAGGTGCGCGCCATGTGCTCGGGCAGCGGCGCCTCCAGCTCCAGCCAGCGGCCGGTCGCGGGATGCTTCAGCCGCAGCGACCGGGCGTGCAGGTGCAGCTTGCGGCTGATCTCGCCGCCCAGCTGCGCGCCCCAGCCGTCGCCCTCGTTCACCTGAGACGATCCGCCGTATTTCCCGTCGCCGACGATCGGATGGCCCAGTTCGGCCATGTGGGCGCGCAGCTGGTGCGTGCGGCCCGTGACCGGCACCAGAGCAACCCAGGCCAGCCGCTTCGCCAGCGCGTCCAGCACGGCGTAATCGGTCATCGCCCGCTTGGCGCCCGGGGTGTCGTCGACGTCGCGCGGGTGGATGCAGAGCATCTTCTCCGCCTCGCCTCCTGCCCCGTGGCCCGGCGCCTTGACCAGCCCGTATGTCACCGTTCCCATCCGGGGCGCGGGCACGCCGGCGACGGCGGACCAGTAGATCTTGCGCGTCTCGCGGGCGCGGAACGCGCCCGTCAGCCCCTGCGCGACCGCGCGGGTCCGGGCCAGCAGCAGCAGGCCCGAGGTGTCCTTGTCCAGCCGGTGCACCAGGCGCGGCTTCTCGTCGAGGCCGAAGCGCAGCGCCTCGGCCAGGCCGTCGACATGACGGGTCTGCCTGCTGCCGCCCTGGACCGGCAGGCCGGGCGGCTTGTTCAGCGCGATGATTTGGTCGTCGCGCCAGATCACGCAGTCGCGGATCATGCGGGCGTCGTCGTCGGACACCTTCGGCGCGGCCTGTGGCGCCGGCGCGGCCTCGTCGGGGATCGGCGGCACGCGCACCTCCTGCCCCGGCTCCAGCCGGGTCGAGGCCTTCACCCGCCCGCCGTTCACCCGCAGGTCGCCCTTGCGGCACATCTTCTCGATCCGGCCCTGCTGCAGCTGCGGGAACAGGCGCCGCAGCCAGCGGTCCAGCCGCTGACCGCCGTCGTCCGGGCCCACGGGGATGATCTGCACGCCGCTCATGCGAGGCTCCGCGCCGCGAGGATGCCGGCGATCAGCGCGGCGATGGACAGCACGACCGACAGGATCACGTAGACCGCCGCCTGGGTCGGCTGGCCGCGTTCCCAGAGCGTGAAGGCCTCCAGCGAGAAGGCCGAGAAGGTGGTGAAGCCGCCCAGAACGCCGGTCATCAGGAAGGGGTTCAGATGCGTCAGGCCCCGCCCCGCCAGCGTCACGACCAGCACGCCCATCAGGAACGATCCGAGGATGTTGACGGCGATCACACCCAGCGGGAAGCCCCCCGCCCCGAAGGCGCGCGTGATCCCCACACCGGACAGATACCGGAGCGCGGCACCGATGGCCCCGCCGAGTGCGACCTGAAGGCTTGTTGCGAGCATGTCCGGTCCATCGCGCGGAGGCTGCGGGTTGTCAAGCGGAGCGCCCGGCGGAGAGGGGCGAAGACTTTTCGCGAAAAGTCTTCGGAAAAGTTTTCGCGAAAACTTTTCGCCCGGGTCCTACCCGCGCTGCGATCTCAGCTTCTCGAACCAGTCCAGCCGCTTGCGCAGGTCGCGCTCGAACCCGCGCTCGACGGGCTGGTAGAAACCGGGCCGCGCCATGCCGTCGGGAAAGTAGTTCTGCCCCGAGAACCCGTCCTCCGCATCGTGGTCGTAATCGTAGCCCGCGCCGTAGCCCTGATCCTTCATCATCCGCGTCGGCGCGTTCAGGATATGCTTCGGCGGCATCGCGCTGCCGGTATCCCGCGCCGCCCGCATCGCCGCCTTCCAGGCCACGTAGCCCGCGTTCGACTTCGGCGCGAGCGCGAGGTAGAGCACCGCCTGCGCCAGCGCCAGCTCCCCCTCCGGGCTGCCCAGCCGTTCGTAGGTCTGCCAGGCCTCCAGGCAGATCCCCTGCGCCTGCGGGTCGGCAAGGCCGATATCCTCGACCGACATGCGGGTGATCCGGCGGGCCAGGAATCGCGGGTCCTCGCCCCCCGCCAGCATCCGCGCCAGCCAGTAGAGCGCGGCATCCGGGTCGCTGCCCCGCACCGACTTGTGCAGCGCCGAGATCAGGTTGTAGTGCTCGTCGCCCGACTTGTCGTATTTCGCCGCCCGCCGCATCAGCCGCGACGACAGCGCGGCGGTGTCGAGCGGCGCGTCCGTCTTCCACGACAGGACCTGCTCGATCAGGTTCAGCAGCGCCCGCCCGTCCCCGTCCGCCATGCCGAACAGCGCCTCCCGCGCGGGCGGGTCGAGCGGCAGGGCACGGCCGGTCTCCGCCTCCGCGCGGGCGGCCAGCGCCTCCAGGTCGTCGTGTCCGAGGCGCTCCAGCACCAGCACCTGCGCGCGGCTGAGAAGCGCGGCGTTCAGCTCGAACGAGGGGTTTTCGGTCGTCGCGCCGACCAGAAGGATCGTCCCGTCCTCCATGTGCGGCAGGAAACCGTCCTGCTGCGCCTTGTTGAAGCGGTGGATCTCGTCGACGAAGAGCAGCGTACCCCGGCCGTTGGCCCGGCGCAGCTTCGCGGCGTCGAAGACCTTCCGCAGCTCGGGCACGCCGGTGAAGATCGCGCTGATCTGGACGAAGTGGAGGTCGGTCTCGGCCGCCAGCAGCCGGGCGATGGTCGTCTTGCCCACCCCCGGCGGCCCCCAGAGGATCAGCGACGACAGCGCGCCGGAGGCCAGCATCGCGCCCAGCGGCGCGTCGGGGCCCAGCACCTGTTGCTGGCCGATGACCTCGGCCAGGGTCGCGGGGCGCAGGCGATCGGCCAGCGGGCGCGGCGCGGTGCCGGCGCCCGCGTCCTTCGGCGCGGCATCGTCCCCGCCGCCCTGCCCGAAGAGATCCGGCCCGGTCACAGCCGGAACCGCATCGTCACCCGCTCCGTCCCGCGGCGGATGTCGAGCGCGAGGCGGCGCGTTGCGGCGGCCAGCGCCGCCTCGGCCTCGGCCGAGGTGGCGACGGCGCGGCCGTCCACCGCCTCGATCACATCGCCCCGGCGCAGTCCGGCGCGCAGGCCGACCGAGCCGGGATCCAGGACCGCGACGCCGGTGGAGGACAGCGGCAGGTCCATCTCGGCCAGCACCGAGGGGTTGATCGTGGCCAGCCTCAGGCCGGGGATCGCCGCGCGGTCGCCGGTCACCAGCTCGGCCCGGGGCGGCGTGTCGGGGGCGGCTGCCATGGTGACGGTCACGTCCTCCGCCTGCCCCGCCGCCACGCGGGTGACGCGGGCCTCGGCGCCCAGCCCGGCGACGGACATGCGGAAGATCATCTCGGCCGGGGTGTTCACCGGCGCGCCGTCGACGGCAAGGATCACGTCGCCCCGTTCGAACCCGGCGGCGCGGAAGGGCGAGGTTTCGTGCAGGTCCGAGATCACCAGCCCGCCCGGCAGGTCCTGCCCCAGCCCCTCGGCCATGGAGGCGTCGACGGGCTGGCCGTTCAGCCCGGCCCAGGGACGCTCGAAGGCGGTGTTTCCGGCCCGGGCCTGCGCCACGAACTGCCGCACCAGGGCGGCGGGGATGGCGAAGCCGATGCCGTTCGACCCGCCCGATCGCGACAGGATCGAGGTGTTCACCCCGATCAGCCGCCCCGCCAGATCGATCAGTGCGCCGCCGGAATTGCCCGGGTTGATCGGCGCGTCGGTCTGGATGAAGTAGCCACGCGCGTTGCCGGTGGCGGTGCCCGACCGCGCGAGGCCGGACACGATCCCGCTGGACACGGTCTGCCCGACCCCGAAGGGATTGCCGATGGCCAGCACCAGCTCTCCCACCTCGACGCCGTCGCTGTCGCGCAGGCCGAGGTGCGGCAGGTCCTCGGCGCCCTCCAGCTTCAGGATCGCCAGGTCGGCCTCGGCATCCGACAGCAGGACGGTCGCGTCGAATTCGCGGCGGTCGTTGAGCACGGCGCGGATCTCGGTCGCCTCGCCGACGACGTGGAAGTTGGTGACGAGGATGCCGTCGGCCGAGAGGATCACGCCCGAGCCCAGAGAGTTCTGCACCCGCGGGCGCGGATCGCCGAAACTGCGGAAGAAGTCGTCGAAGAACGGGTCGCTGGCAAAGCGCGGCCGGCGGGATTCGATCACGCGGCTGGCGTAGACGTTCGCCACCGCGGGCGCGGCGCGCCTGACGACGGGGGCGAAGGACAGGCCGATCTCGGCCGCGCTCTCGGGCACCTTCGGAGCCGTGGCGGCGGCCGGCTCCGGCTCGGCCGTGGCCGGGCCGGGACGGCCGGCGAGCGCGAGGGCCAGGGCCGCGGCGGTCAGGGCGGCCAGCGGAAGCGTCAGGAGAGGCAGGCGGATCATGGCCGGGATATGCGAAGCGCCGCGCGGGAATGCAAGTCACGGCGGCGGGATGCCGGCAATGCTGCGGACAGCGTCCTGTCGGCAGGGTGCATCGCCGGGTGCAGGGGCGGGCTTCCAGGGGACCGGCGTGCGGTGGCTGGCGCGCAGGGGTCGGCGTGCGGAAGCCGGCGTTCGTGGGCTGGCGCGCAGGGGCCGACACGCAGGAGCCGACGTATCAGCGCAAGCGCGCAGAGACCGTCACCCGGACGCAATGGTGCGAAGGCTGTCGTGGCGAGGCGGTCGAGAGTCGGTCCCGACGTGATGGGGTGTCGGAAGGTGCGACCGACGCGGGAATGCAGAAGCCGGGCGGCAACGAAAAACCCCGCCCGGGTGGCCGGACGGGGTTTGTCGGTGTCTGTCGAGCGGCAGGGGCGGCTCACGCCTCCGCGTCGGCCGCCTCTTCCTCGGCCAGGCGGGCCTTGTCGCCGGCGCCCTTGGCATCGGGGTCGCGATCGACCAGTTCGATGATCGCCATGGGCGCCATGTCGCCGTAGCGGAAGCCGGCTTTCAGGATCCGGACATAGCCGCCCTGACGGTCCTTGTAGCGCGGGCCCAGCACGTCGAAGAGCTTGGCCACGACCTCGTCGGTCTTCAGCTGGCTGCCGGCCTGACGGCGGGCGTGCAGGTCGCCGCGCTTGCCGAGCGTGATCAGCTTCTCGACGATCGGGCGCAGTTCCTTGGCCTTCGGCAGGGTGGTCTTGATCTGCTCGTGTTCGATGAGCGAGCCGGCCATGTTCGCCCACAGCGCCTTGCGGTGCTCGTGGGTGCGGTTCAGGCGGCGGTATCCGCGTGCATGACGCATGTGTCTTCTCCGATCATGTGCCCTCTACGGGCGGTTTTGCTTTGTCCGGCGGCCCTGCGTGGGGGACGCTCTCCTTGGGGCGGGATGCCCGGGGTTGCGAGGGGTGGGATGAAACCCCACCCTGCGCGGTGGTCGTGGTCCGGGTTGCGCGGTGGGGTGGAACCCCACCCTGCGCGGTGGTGCGACCTGCAGGGTGGGGTTCTACCCCACCCCCGTTCAGAACTGGTCTTCGAACTTCTTGGCCAGATCCTCGATGTTGTCAGGCGGCCAGTCCTCGACATCCATGCCGAGGTGCAGACCCATGCCGGACAGCACTTCCTTGATCTCGTTCAGCGACTTCCGCCCGAAGTTGGGCGTCCGCAGCATCTCGGCCTCGGTCTTCTGGATCAGGTCGCCGATATAGACGATGTTGTCGTTCTTCAGGCAGTTGGCCGACCGGACCGACAGCTCCAGCTCGTCGACCTTCTTCAGCAGCAGCGGATTGAACTCCAGCCCGTCCTCGTCGCTGTCCATCCGCGCCGATTCCGGCTCGTCGAAGTTCACGAAGATCGACAGCTGGTCCTGGATGATCCGCGCGGCATAGGCCACGGCGTCGTCCGGGGTGATCGAGCCGTCGGTCTCGATCTTCATGGTCAGCTTGTCGTAATCCAGCACCTGGCCCTCGCGGGTCGGCTGCACCTCGTATGAGACCTTCTTGATCGGCGAATAGATCGCGTCGATCGGGATCAGGCCGATCGGTGCATCCTCGGGCTTGTTCTTGTCGGCTGCGACATAGCCCTTGCCGGTGTTGACGGTCAGTTCCATGAACAGGTCTGCGCCGTCGTCGAGGTGGCAGATCACGTGATCGCGGTTCAGGATCTCGATGCCCGCGCTTTCCGAGATGTCGCCGGCGGTCACGACGCCCGGACCCTTGGCGTTGATCGACAGGCGCTTCGGCCCCTCGACTTCCATCTTGATCGACACACCCTTGAGGTTCAGGACGATATCCGTCACATCCTCGCGGACGCCGGCGACCGAGGAGAATTCGTGCAGGACGTTGTCGATCTGGACGCTGGTGATGGCGGCGCCCTGGAGCGAGGACATCAGCACGCGGCGCAGCGCGTTGCCCAGCGTCAGACCGAAGCCGCGTTCCAGCGGTTCGGCGGTGACGGTGGCCTGCTTCTGGGGATCGTTGCCCGGCTTCACGTCAAGCGCGGTCGGCTTGATCAGTTCGGCCCAGTTCTTGTGGATCATGAATGTCTCCTCAATTCCTGTCGCATCCCCATGTCCGAAGGCCGCGACGCCCGAGGTTGAATGACGAATCGGAGGCCGCGCGGCAGCGCAGCCTCCGGCAATCCTTCGATCCGGATCAGACCCGGCGCCGTTTCGGCGGACGGCAGCCGTTGTGGGCGATCGGGGTCACGTCGCGGATCGAGGTGATGTTGAAGCCGACGGCGGCCAGGGCGCGCAGTGCGCTCTCGCGGCCGGAACCGGGGCCCTGCACCTCGACCTCCAGCGTCTTGACGCCGTGCTCCTGCGCCTTGCGGCCGGCATCCTCGGCGGCCATCTGCGCCGCGTAGGGGGTCGATTTCCGCGAGCCCTTGAAGCCCATGGTGCCGGCGGACGACCAGGAGATCGCGTTGCCCTGCACATCGGAGATCAGGATCTTGGTGTTGTTGAAGGACGAGTTCACATGAGCAACGCCAGCGGCGATGTTCTTGGAAACCTTCTTCTTGCCGGTGTTCCGGCGGGTATCGCGTGCCATGTCGCTTGTCTCCCCTTACTTCTTCTTGCCGGCGATGGCTTTCGCGGGGCCCTTGCGCGTACGCGCATTGGTGTGGGTCCGCTGGCCACGCACGGGGAGGTTGCGGCGATGGCGCAGGCCGCGGTAGCAGCCGAGATCCATCAGGCGCTTGATGTTCATCTGCGTTTCACGGCGCAGGTCGCCTTCGACGGTGAAGTTCGCGTCGATGTGTTCGCGGATGGCCAGCACCTCTGCGTCCGACAGCTCGTTGACGCGGCGGGTCTGGTCGATGTTCACGGCATCGCAGATGGCCTTCGCGGAGGCCTGGCCGATACCGGTGATGTAGGTGAGGGCGATCGGAACCCGCTTTGCAGTCGGGATGTTGACGCCGGCGATACGTGCCAAGTGGTATGTCCTCTTCGTTGCGGTTCCGTAGCTCCAGAACCTTTTTTCACAACTTCGCGCCCAGGGCGTGGAGGCCGCGGGCCGCAGTCGATTGCGGTCGTCGAGAAACGGGAGGGGAATCAACCCTGCCCGCGAGATAGGGCGTGGTAGGGACTTTCCGGCGGAGCGTCAACCCGAATTGCCGACAAGTGTCGCGATATCCCGTGACGGTGCCTCTGCTCCGCCGGATCCCTGTCAGGGAAAGAAGATCTTCACGAGCGTCGCGGTTGCGGCGATCAGCGCCGCCGCAGTGGCGAAGGGCGTCACGAAGGTCATGACGGGCACGTGCCGCGTTTCGGCGATCAGCTTCGAAACCTCCGCTTTCAGCTTCTCGACCTCGACGTCGCGTCTGGTGTCATCGAAATGCGCCATGCCCGGGGGCTCCGCGTCGCTCGCCACTTATCGGGAAGAAAGCGGCGAAGGACCGGCGGATCAAGCCGGTCACTTGCCTCAGCCGTCCAGAAGCCCGCCGATGGCGCCCTCGACGGCGGCAGGCTCGGCCATGCCGTCCACCCGCTTCAGCTTGCCCTTCGCGTGGTAGTAGCCCAGCAGCGGCGAGGTCTGCTTGTAGTACTCCATCAGCCGCGTGCGCAGGCTGTCGGGGTTGTCGTCGGCGCGGCGCTTGAATTCCGTGCCGCCGCAGACGGCGCACTTGCCGTCGGCCGGGATCGGCTTCGTCTCGTCGTTGTAGACCTCGCCGCAGTTCCCGCAGGTGGAGCGGCCCGCGATCCGGGCGACCAGCGCCTCGTCGCGCACGCGCAGCTCGATCACCATGGAAAGCTCGGCGCCCTTCTCCTTCAGCAGGTCCTCCAGCGCATCGGCCTGGGCCAGCGTCCGGGGAAAACCGTCGAAGATGAACCCGCCCTTGGCGTCGCCTTCCAGCTTCTCGCGGATCAGGCCGATGACGATCTCGTCGGTCACGAGGCCGCCCGAATCCATCACCTGCGCGACCTTGTTGCCCATCTCGGTGCCGGAGGTCCGTGCCTCGCGCAGCATGTCGCCGGTGCTGAGCTGGATCATGTCCCGCTTTTCCACCAGATGACGGGCCTGGGTTCCCTTGCCGGCCCCCGGCGGGCCCAGAAGAATGATGTTCATCGACGTGCTGTCCCTCTGCGTGTCCGCCGCTTGCTGCCTTTCCCGCGCAGTTGCGACTTTTCGATGAGCCCTTCGTACTGATGGGCCAGCAGGTGGCTCTGCACCTGTTGAATGGTGTCCATCGTCACCGACACCACGATCAGCACGGACGTGCCGCCGAAGTAGAACGGGATCGCGAACTGGTTGCGCAGGATCTCGGGCAGCAGGCAGACGGCCGCAAGATAGGCCGAGCCGAGCACGAGGATGCGGTTCACCACGTATTCCAGGTACTCCGCCGTCCGCTTGCCCGGGCGGATGCCGGGGACGAAGCCGTTCTGGTTCTTCAGGTTGTCCGCCACGTCCTCTGTCTTGAAGCTGACGTTGTGGGTGTAGAAGTAGGCGAAGAACACGATCATCGCCGTGAAGAACAGCAGATACAGCGGCTGCCCGGGGCCGAAATAGGCCAGCAGGGTCGACATCACGGGGCCCGTCTGGTTGCCCGAGAAGGTCGAGATCGTGACCGGCAGCAGCAGCAGGGACGAAGCGAAGATCGCCGGGATGACGCCCGCCGGGTTGACCTTGACCGGCAGGTGCGAAGAGCCGCCGTCGTACATCTTCATGCCCACCTGACGGCGGGGATACTGGATGTGGATCTTGCGCAGCGCGCGCTCCATGAACACGACGAAGGCGATGGTGGCGACCACCATGACGATCACGCCGACGATGATCGCCGGGCTGATGGCGCCCGACCGGCCGGAGGCGAAGAACTGCGCCAGCGCCGCCGGGACCTCGGCGATGATGCCGACGAAGATGATCAGCGAGATGCCGTTGCCGATTCCGCGCGCGGTGATCTGCTCGCCCAGCCACATCAGGAACATCGTGCCGCCCACCAGGGTGATGAGGCACGAGAAGCGGAAGAAGAGGCCCGGATCGGTGACCAGATCGCCCGCCTCGAGCGAAGCGGCGAGGCCGTAGGCCTGCAGCGTGGCAAGGAACACCGTGCCGTAGCGGGTGTACTGGTTCAGCTTCTTGCGGCCCTGCTCGCCTTCCTTCTTCAGCTGCTCCAGCGACGGCACCATCGAGGCCAGCAGCTGCACGATGATCGAGGCCGAGATGTAGGGCATGATCCCCAGGGCGAAGATCCCCATCCGGCCGAGCGCGCCGCCGGTGAACATCGTCAGGATGCCGCCGATGCCCTGGCCCGCATCCTCCATGAACTCGCGCAGCGCCGCGCCGTCGATCCCGGGAACCGGGATGAAGGTGCCGAGGCGATAGACGATCAGAAGGGCGAGCGTGTAGAGGATCCGGTTGCGCAGGTCGGTGGCCTTGCCGAGCGCCGCCCAGCTTGTGTTGGCCGCCATCTGTTCCGCTGCAGATACCATTCGGGGGTCTCTTTCGATGCGTGAACGCCGCCGGGGCCGTGTCCCGGCTCGGCGGCGTTGTCAGGAAATCACGGGAACCATGTAAGACCCCCGCGCGGCGGTCTCAACCGCTCATTCGGCCGCAGAAGCTTCCACGGGTGCGGTCACCTTGAGGGAACCGCCGGCCGCCTCGACCGCCTGGATCGCGCCGGCCGATGCGCCGGTGACTTCCAGGTTGATCGCGGTGCCGATCTCGCCCTTCGCCAGAACGCGGATGCCGTCCAGCTTGCGGCGCACCGCGCCGGAGGCGACGAGCACATCCTCGGTCACGGTCGATCCGGCGTCGATCTTCCCGGCCTCGATGAATTTCGCGATGATGCCGAGGTTCAGCACGGCGTAGTGCTTCTTGTTCGGCTTGTTGAAGCCGCGCTTCGGCAGACGCTGGTAGAGCGGCATCTGGCCGCCCTCGTAGCCCTTGATGGCCACGCCCGAGCGGGATTTCTGGCCCTTGATGCCACGGCCGCCGGTCTTGCCCATGCCGGAGCCGGGGCCACGGCCGACGCGCTTCTTCTTCGGGGCGGCACCGGGATTGTCGCGCAGTTCGTTGAGTTTCATTGTCGCTTCTCCTTGCCGGAAGCGCCCCCCAGCGACGGATGGGGCGAACACGGCGTTTCTGATCAGATGAATCGGGCCGGATCCGGCCACCGGGGGCGTATAGGCGAAGGCCGTGGGTGTTGCAAGCGGGACCGGACGACGCTCAGTGGCAGTGGACGCGGCCCACCTTCTTCTCCATGTGGCAGCACTGCCCCGGAGGAGAACTCTTGCGGCAGCCGCCGCCGTGCTCGACACTCGTGCTCGAGATCGACGGGCCGGCGTGGACCGCCGAGGATGCGGGCAGGGCCTGCACCAGGGCGATCAGCAGGGCGGAGACGATGGCAACCGGACGAGGCATGGCCGAGAACTCTCGCTGACGTCGTGTCGACCTGTCCGCCGCGGCGCGGTCGGGCCGGTCGTTCTTCGATGAGGATTACCACGATGCACCCGACGGCGATATCGGGCATCGGTGCCGGGGGTGGGACCAGGGATGAAGGCGCACATTCTTGCCACGCTGACGCTCGGCGTCTGGCTGCACGGCGGCGGCGCGGGCGACGGCGTCCGCGCGCTCGACTGCGCGGCGGACGCGATGCTGGTGTTCGACGGCTCCGCCTCGATGGCGGAGCTGGGCTTCGACATCCAGGCGGCGACGCGGATCGAGGATGCGCGGCTCGCCGTCGCCCGCGCGCTGCCGCAGATCGCGCCGCTGCGGCGGATCGGGCTGGTGGTCTACGGGCCGGGCGACAGCTCCTGCGGCGGGATCGACCTGCGCTTTCCGCCGATCGACGATGCCGCCGGGCCGGTGATCGACGCGGTCGAACGGCTGGTGCCGGGCGGGCTGACGCCGCTGGCGGCCTCGGTCCAGACCGCCGCCGATGCGCTGGACTACCGCGCGGCGCCGGGGATCGTGGTGCTGGTGACCGACGGCAACGAGACATGCGGCGGCCGGCCCTGCGCTCTCGGGGAAGCGCTGGCCCGGGACGCGCACGACCTGACGGTGCATGTCATCGGCTTCAAGGTGGTGGTGGACTTCTGGACCTGGGACAACCCGGAGCAGACCTCCTTCCCGGTGGACGAGACCGTGGCGCGCTGCCTCGCGGATGCGACCGGCGGGCTGTTCGTGTCGACCGAGACGGTGGAGGAACTGGTCGAGGCGCTGAACCGGACGCTGGGATGCCCGGTGATCGGCGACACGGGCCCCGGTGCGACGCCGGCGCGGCGGCGCGGGTAGGAGGATCAGGCGATCCGTGACGGCGGGGCCGGAGCCGTCAGGAGGGGCCGGGGCGCGTTCCCCGACACAGGCCCCCGCAATGCAAGACGCCCCCGGCCGGGGGCCGAGGGCGCTGCGTTCTCTGCCTTTGGCACCGTAGGGTGGGCATTCTGCCACCCCTGCCCTCAGGCCTTCTCTTCGATGATCTCGACCAGGTGCGGGATCTTGCGGATCATGCCGCGGATCGAAGGGGTGTCCTCCAGCTCGCGGGTCCGGTTCATCTTGTTCAGCCCGAGGCCGATCAGCGTCTGGCGCTGGATGGCGGGGCGGCGGATCGGCGAGCCGATCTGTTTCACGACGATGGTTGCCATCTATCAGGCCTCCTCTGCGACCTGGCTCGACTCCGCCGGTGCGTCATCGCGCTTCGGCAGGATGTCGGCGACCTTCTTGCCGCGGCGCTGTGCGACCATGCGGGGCGAGCTTTCCTTGGTCAGCCCGTCCAGCGTGGCGCGGATCATGTTGTAGGGGTTCTGCGACCCGATCGACTTCGCGACCACGTCCTGGATGCCCAGCATCTCGAACACGGCGCGCATCGGACCACCGGCGATGATCCCGGTCCCGGTCGGGGCCGTGCGCATCACGACGCGGCCCGCGCCGTGGCGGCCCTCCATGTCGTGGTGCAGGGTGCGGCCCTCGCGCAGCGGCACGCGGATCATCTGGCGCTTCGCCTGTTCGGTGGCCTTGCGGATGGCCTCGGGGACCTCCTTCGCCTTGCCCTTGCCGAAGCCGACGCGGCCCTTCTGATCGCCCACGACGACGAGAGCCGCGAAGCCGAAGCGCTTGCCGCCCTTGACGGTCTTGGACACGCGGTTGATCGCGACGAGGCGATCGGCGAATTCCGGGGCTTCGTCGCGGTCGCGGCGGTCCCGGCGGTTGTCATCACGAGCCATGGGCTCTCCTTGTCTGCGGGCGCCTGTCGCGGGGCCCTGGTGTCTCAATCCAGGTGAGGGCCGGTGAAAGCCCGGGCCTCCCGGATCATCGGGGCGCGCGGCGCGCCCTCGGTTGTGCAAGGTGGGGTGGAACCCCACACTGCGAGGGTGTGCAGGGTGTGGTTCTTCCCCACCCTGCGAAGGTGTGCAGGGTGGGGTTCCACCCCACCTCCGCGTCAGATCTTCAGGCCGCCTTCACGCGCGGCGTCGGCCAGAGCCTTCACCCGCCCGTGGAACAGGAAGCCGCCACGGTCGAAGTAGGCTTCCTCGACCCCGGCCTTCTTCGCGCGCTCGGCGATCGCCGCGCCGACCTTCGTGGCCGCCTCGACGTTGTTCTTGCCGACCACGCCCAGATCCTTTTCCAGCGACGAGGCCGAGGCCAGCGTCACGCCGTTCAGATCGTCGATCAGCTGGGCGCTGATGTTCTTGTTGGAACGATGAACCGACAGCCGCACGCGGCCGGCGTTCACCTTGCGAAGCTTGCTCCGGACGCGCATGCGGCGCTTCTGGAACAGATCCCGTGTGGAAAGTGCCATCTTGTCCGGTCCTTACTTCTTCTTGCCTTCCTTGCGGAAGATGTACTCGTCCTTGTACTTGATCCCCTTGCCCTTGTAGGGCTCGGGCGCACGCCATTCGCGGATGTTGGCCGCGACCTGGCCGACGAGCTGCGCATCGGTGCCTTCGACGATCACTTCCGTCGGCTTCGGCGTGGTCACGGTGACCCCGGCCGGCACCTGGAAATCGACGTCGTGCGAATAACCGAGGTTCAGCTTCAGGACCTGGCCCTGCGCCTGCGCCCGGTAGCCCACGCCGTTGATCTCGAGCTCGCGCTTGAAGCCTTCGGTGGCGCCCTTCACCAGGTTCGCGACCATGGTGCGGGACATGCCCCACTGCTGGCGCGCACGCTTGGAGGTGCCGCGGGGCTTCACGCTGATCGCGTTGTCCTCGACGGTGATGGTGACATCGTCGGTCGCGGTGAACCTGTGGGTCGCCTTCGGCCCCTTCACCTCGATCGTCTGTCCGGAGAGCGAGGCGGTGACGCCCGACGGAAGCTCGACCGGTTTCTTGCCAATACGAGACATCGTTCTCTCCTCAGAACACCGTGCAGAGCACCTCGCCGCCGACGTTGGCGGACCGTGCTGCTGCATCCGACATCACGCCCTTGGACGTGCTGACAATCGACACGCCCAGGCCCTGACGGACCGAGGGGACGTCCTTGACGCTCATGTAGACGCGGCGGCCGGGCTTGGAGACCCGCTTGAGCTCGCGAATGACGGGGGCGCCATCGAAGTATTTCAGGCTGATCTCGAGCTGCGGGTGACCGAGCTCGTCCGTGGTCGCCTCGTAGCCGCGGATGTAGCCTTCGTCCGCCAGCACGTCGAGCACCCAGGCACGCAGCTTGGACGCGGGCGTCTTCACCGTGGACTTGTGGCGCATCTGCGCGTTGCGGATGCGGGTGAGCATATCGCCGATGGGATCGTTCATCTCGTGCCCTCCTTACCAGCTCGACTTCACGAGACCGGGGATCTGGCCGAACGAGCCGAGTTCCCGCAGCATGATCCGGGACACCTTGAGCTTGCGGTAGTACGCATGCGGGCGACCGGTCAGCTGGCAGCGGTTGTGCAGACGGGTGGGGGACGAGTTGCGCGGCAGCTCGGCCAGCTTCAGGGTGGCGCGGAAACGCTCCTCCATCGGCTTGCTCTCGTCGTTGATCACTTCCTTCAGCGCGGCGCGCTTCGCGGCATACTGTTTCACCAGCCGCTCGCGCTTCTTCTCGCGCTCGATCATGGATTTCTTTGCCATATCGAATTCTCCTCGCGGCTCAGCTGTTGAACGGCATGTTGAAGTGCTTCAGCAGCGACTTCGCTTCCGCATCGGTCTTCGCCGTGGTGCAGATGATGATGTCCATGCCCCAGACCTCGTCGACCTTGTCGAAGTTGATCTCGGGGAAGACGATGTGCTCTTTCAGGCCCATGGCGTAGTTGCCACGGCCGTCGAAGCTTTTCCCGGGCACGCCGCGGAAGTCGCGGATGCGGGGCATCGCCACGGTGACCAGACGGTCGAGGAAATCGTACATCCGGTCGCCGCGCAGGGTGACTTTCGCCCCCAGCGGCATCTCTTCCCGAACGCGGAAGCCGGCGATCGACTTCTTCGCGTTGGTGACGACGGCCTTCTGACCGGCGATGGCGGTCAGATCTTCCTGGGCCGACTTCGCCTTCTTCGAGTCACGGACAGCCTCTGCCCCGCAGCCGATGTTCAGGACGATCTTGTCCAGGCGCGGGATCTGCATGTCGTTCTTGTAGCCGAACTCTTCCTTCAACGCGGCCTTGATGGTCTCGTTGAACTGCTTGCGCAGGCGCGGCGTGTAATTGGCGGCGTCGAGCATCAGATCGCGTCTCCCGTGGTCTTGGCGAAGCGGACCTTCTTGCCGTCCTCCATGCGGAAGCCGACGCGGGACGCCTTGCCGTTGGCATCGACGAGCGCCAGGTTCGACAGATCGACCGGCAGCGCCTTCGGCAGGCGGCCGCCCTGGCTCTGCTGGGTCTGGCGGGTGTGGCGGATGGCCATGTTCAGGCCCGAGACGACGGCCTTGCCGGCCTTCGGATCGACGCTCTCGATCTCGCCCGTCTTGCCCTTGTCCTTGCCGGACAGCATGACGACCTTGTCGCCCTTGCGGAGTTTCGCGGCCATCACAGCACCTCCGGAGCCAGCGAGATGATCTTCATGAAGTTCTTGGCGCGGAGCTCGCGGACTACCGGGCCGAAGATACGGGTGCCGATCGGCTCGCCCGAGTTGTTGAGGATCACGGCGGCGTTCCGGTCGAAGCGGATCGCGGTGCCGTCCTCGCGGCGGACTTCCTTGGCGGTGCGAACGACCACGGCCTTGCGGACGTCGCCCTTCTTCACGCGGCCGCGCGGGATGGCTTCCTTGACCGACACCACGATGATGTCGCCCACGGATGCGTATTTCCGCTTCGAGCCGCCGAGGACCTTGATGCACTGAACCCGGCGCGCGCCGGAGTTGTCAGCGACATCCAGATTGGTCTGCATCTGGATCATTTGGTTTCTCCCGACCTTTGGGGGGTGTTCTTGTTGTCCGCCCCAGGGTTTCGATCAAACCGGGTGTTCGTCAGGCCTCGGCCGTCAGAACCTCCCAGCGTTTCGTCTTGGATTTCGGGGCGCATTCCTGGATGCGCACCGAGTCGCCGACCTTGAACGTGTTGTTCTCGTCGTGGGCGCGGTATTTCTTCGACTTCCGGATCGTCTTCTTCAGAACCGGGTGGGTGAAGCGGCGCTCGACCGAGACCGTCACCGTCTGCGCGTTCGCGTCGGAGGTCACTACGCCTTGCAGGATACGTTTGGGCATCTCGAGTTTCCCTTATTCAGCCGCGTTGCGGGCTTTTTCGTTCAGGATGGTCTTCACGCGCGCGGCCTGACGGCGGGCGGTGCGCATCCGTGCGGGATTCTCGATCTGGCCGGTGGCCTGCTGAAAGCGCAGGTTGAACTGCTCTTTCTTCAGATTTGCTAGCTCCTCGCGAAGCTGATCCGGGGTCTTGTCCCGGAGGTCCTGTGCGCTCATGGCACGTCTTCCTTTTTTCAACATCGCCGGGAGGCCCCTTGGTCCGCACATGCGTCCGGGTCACCCTGATTCCGGCGGAGTCATAAGATGAGCGGCCCCAATAGACGGAGAACGCCGACGGCGCAAGGGGGTGGGGGCCGAATTCGCCCGAAGCCCAGCCCATTGTTTCCATTTCGGTGAAGACGCGTTTCCCGACGTTTGATGCGTGTCAGCGTCATCTTTCCGTGTAGCATGGACGCCTGACGTCACTGGAGCTGGGGGCCTCGTCATGTTCGGAATAGCACTGCTGTCGGTTCTGGGTTGGGTCGGCCTTCTGTCGGCTGTCGGCGTGATCGACCGGGACAGCGATGACGAAGACGACACGCCGGATCCGGTCGAGCCGGTCAACCGCAGCTTCACCGTAACCGACGGCGCTGAGATTACCGGCACGACGGGTGACGATACGGTCACTGCCGATCCCGCACAGGACAACGACTTCGGCAGGTTCGAGGACGTCCTGGTGGATACAGGCGCGGGGGACGACCTGATCGACCTCGCGCCGTCGCCCGATTTCATGGACGACCCGCAGTACGCCGAGGGCATCCTCGCCCACAGCACCATCGAAGCGGGCGGCGGAGACGACACGATCACGGCTCAGGCGGAGTGGTCGAGCATCGTCGGCGGCACGGGCGACGACGTTCTCGCGATACACACCGGGTACAATACCGTCTCCGGCGGGTTCGGGGATGACATGATCGAAGTGGCCGGCGTGGGCGGGTCGATCTTCGGGGCGGACGGCGACGACACCATCGACGCCACCGGTTTCGATGCCGGCACGATCTACGGGGGCAACGGCGACGATCTGATCCTGATTTCCAGCGATCAGGACAACGACGACATCGACGGCGCCCGGGGCAATGGCGGCAACGACACGATCCGGGTTGATACGCATTTCCCGATCTTCTCGTCTGCACCGGCTCAAGGCGTGAGCGGGGGCACCGGCGCCGACCTCTTCGACATTACCTTCAGTGCCGAAAACGGCAGCGGCAATCCGGGCCTCGACATCGACTTCATCGCGCCGGGTCAGAATCTGACGCCGACAGACGTGGTGAGGATCAGCGACTTCACGCCCGGCGTGGACATCCTTCAGGTGGACCCTTCGCTCGACGATCCCGACTACGAACTGACAGCCGTGAAACTGGTGGAATACGACCACCTCATCCTCGGGCCGAGCACCGATCTGGTCTTCACCTACGAAAAGGACGGGCTGATCCGCGACGCCGTGATCAATCTGCACGGCGTGACGGATGTGGTGTGGGACGATATCGAACTGCAGGGCGTGGACCCCGCGGTGCTGCAACCGGTCGGCAACGCGGTGCAGCCATCCGCCAGCATCCTGTGACGCCTCGCGCGTTCCGCGACGCACCGGGCAATACCGCGAAGCCGGGACGGGCCGGATCCGATCGAGGACCCGGTCCGGACTATAGCAGTTCCAGCACCTCGTAGCGCACCGCGTCCGCGGTCCGCTGCCCGACGCCGACGGCCACCACCCTGTTCAGCCAGTCGAGACCCGGCGCCGCGGTTTCGAAGAACGCAGCGGTGCGGAAATAATAGCTCGCCGCATCCGGTGTCTCGCCCGCCGCCAGCTGCGCGCGATGCTCGGCGGTCAGGGTGTTGGTGCCCTCGTAGCGCATGAACACGTGCTCGCCCGCGTCGGTTTCGAGGGCCAGACGCACGTCGATTCGGGCGAAGCCGCGTTCGTTGCGGATCCAGTCGCCGCTCACCGGCAGGACCCGGCCGCGCAGGCGCTCGCCCTCGAACCGGCCGCCGGTCACGTGGACGATGGTGCGGCCCAGGCCGTCGGCGTGTCGCAGGTCGATCGGCTTGCCGATCTCCAGCGTCAGATCGAACAGCGGGCGGGTGTCGAGTGCGGGCATGGCGTCCTCCTTCGGGGGGCCTCACCCCCAGGCGTAGTTGAAACTGACCGAGATCCGCTCTTCCTCGGACATGTTCATCGGCACCTCGTGCCGCAGCCAGCTTTCCCACAGCAACACGTCCCCCACCACCGGCTTGACGTAGACGAAGGGCCGCAGCGCCTCCTCCGCATTCTTCCGGCGCGGCGGGGCGGCCATCATCATCGGCAGGCGGGGGTCCTCCAGCTTCAGCGCCGACGCGCCGCCCGGCATCGCCACGTAGGTCGTGCCGGAGATCACCGAATGCGGGTGGATGTGACTGGCGTGGGTGCCGCCCTGGGGCAGGATGTTGATCCAGATATCCTCCAGCTTCAGCGCCCGGTCGCCGAGATCGAAGGCGCAGGCCTCGGCGAAGGCCGCGACATGGGCGTCGAGCGCCTTGACCACATCGGCGAAGATCGGGAAGCGCCAGGGCAGATCGGTCAGCGAGGCATAGGAGGTGTAGCCGGGATAGCCGTTCGCCTCGCACCAGTCCTGGCCCGCCTCGTCGTCGTCTGCGATGGAGAGGCAGGCGTTCTCCAGCTCGGACGCGTCGACGCCGGGGCCGTGATCGTTCAGCGCGGCGCGGTAGAGGGGGGTGGCGAAGAGCGAGCGGATCTCGGGCATGGGATGGCTCCGGGGCATGGGAAGATCGGCAGAGAGCCGGGCTGAAGCCCGGCCTACGACGGAAGCGGCGGGATGGGAAGGTCCCCGGGCGGGGCGCACACGGAAAAGGGCGGGATCGCTCCCGCCCTTCTTCATGTGTTGACCTCGACCGGGTGCCGGCCCGCAGGTTCTCTGCGAAAACCCGCTGCACCGCACTGCGCGAAGACTACCAGTCTTCGCGCACCACCACCCGGGTCTTGATCGGCAGCTTCATCGAGCCGAGGCGCAAGGCCTCGCGCGCGATGTCCTCGCCGACGCCGTCGATCTCGAACATGATCCGGCCGGGTTTCACCTTGGCCGCCCAGTAGTCGACCGAGCCCTTGCCCTTGCCCATCCGCACCTCGGTGGGCTTCGACGTCACCGGCGTGTCCGGGAAGATCCGGATCCAGACCCGGCCCTGACGCTTCATGTGGCGGGTGATCGCGCGGCGGGCCGCCTCGATCTGCCGCGCCGTCACGCGCTCGGGCTGGGTGGCCTTGAGGCCGAAGGTGCCGAAGTTCAGGTCCGAGCCGCCCTTGGCAACGCCGGAAATGCGCCCCTTGAACTGCTTGCGGAACTTTGTCCGTTTCGGTTGAAGCATCTGTCCTTCTCCTTACCGGTCGCGATCGCGGCGACCGCCGCCGGCGCCACGGGGGGCCGGACCGTCCTGGAGCTCCTGCGCCTTGCGGTCGCGTGCGGACGGATCATGCTCCATGATCTCGCCCTTGAAGATCCAGACCTTCACGCCGATGATCCCGTAGGGGGTCGACGCCTCGGAATGCGCGTAGTCGATGTCGGCCCGCAGGGTGTGCAGGGGCACGCGGCCCTCGCGATACCATTCGGTCCGGGCGATCTCGGCGCCGCCGAGGCGGCCCGCGACGTTGACCCGGATCCCGAGCGAGCCCATCCGCATGGCGTTCTGCACCGCGCGCTTCATGGCGCGGCGGAACGACACCCGGCGTTCCAGCTGCTGGGTGATCGACTCGGCGACCAGCTGGGCGTCCAGCTCGGGCTTGCGCACCTCGACGATGTTCAGGTGCAGCTCGCTGTCGGTCATCTTCGCGATCTTCTTGCGAAGCGTCTCGATGTCCGCGCCCTTCTTGCCGATGATGACGCCCGGACGCGCCGTGTGGATCGTGACGCGGCACTTCTTGTGCGGACGTTCGATGATCACGCGGGCGACCCCGGCCTGCTTGCATTCTTCCTTGATGAACTCGCGGATGCGCACGTCCTCCAGCAGCAGGTCACCGTAATCCTTGGTGTCTGCATACCAGCGGCTGTCCCAGGTCCGGTTGACCTGCAGGCGCATGCCGATCGGATTGACTTTCTGACCCATCAGGCCTGCTCCTCGATCTGACGCACCTTGATGGTGAGTTCGCTGAACGGTTTCATGATCCGGCCGTAGCGGCCGCGCGCACGCGGACGACCACGCTTCATCACGAGGTTCTTGCCGACCCACGCCTCGGCGACGACCAGATCGTCGACGTCCAGGTTGTGGTTGTTCTCGGCATTCGCGATGGCGGACTGAAGGCACTTCTTCACGTCCTCGGCGATCCGCTTCTTCGAGAAGGTGAGATCGGTCAGTGCCTTCTCGACCTTCTTGCCGCGGATCATCGCGGCGACCAGGTTCAGTTTCTGCGGGCTGGTGCGAAGCATGCGGGCCTTGGCCATCGCTTCGTTGTCGGCCACGCGGCGGGGGTTCTTTTCCTTGCCCATGACTTACTTCCGCTTCGCTTTCTTGTCCGCGGCATGACCGTAGTAGGTCCGGGTCGGCGAGTACTCACCGAACTTCTGACCGATCATGTCCTCGGTGACATTGACGGGGATGTGCTTCTGGCCGTTGTAGACGCCGAACGTGAGACCCACGAACTGCGGCAGGATCGTCGAACGACGCGACCAGATCTTGATGACTTCGTTGCGGCCCGATTCACGCGACGCCTCGGCCTTCTTCAGGACGTAGGCATCGACGAAAGGACCCTTCCAGACGGAGCGCGACATATCAGCGGCCCTTCTTGCGAGCGTGACGCGAGCGGACGATGTACTTGTCCGTCGCCTTGTTGCGGCGAGTCTTGGCACCCTTGGTCGGCTTGCCCCAGGGCGTCACCGGGTGACGGCCACCGGAGGTCCGGCCTTCACCACCGCCGTGGGGGTGGTCGATCGGGTTCATGACGACACCGCGAACCGACGGACGGATGCCCTTGTGGCGCATGCGCCCGGCCTTGCCGTAGTTCTGGTTCGAGTTGTCGGGGTTCGAGACCGCGCCGACCGTCGCCATGCATTCCTGGCGCACCATCCGCAGCTCGCCCGAGGACAGGCGGATCTGGGCATAGCCGCCGTCGCGGCCGACGAACTGGGCATAGGTGCCCGCGGCGCGTGCGATCTGGCCGCCCTTGCCGGGCTTCAGCTCGATGTTGTGGACGATCGTGCCGATCGGCATGCCCGAGAACGGCATCGCGTTGCCCGGCTTGATGTCGACCTTCTGGCCGGCGATCACCTTGTCCCCGATCCCCAGACGCTGCGGCGCGAGGATGTAGGCCTGTTCGCCGTCGGTGTACTGGATCAGCGCGATGAAGGCGGTGCGGTTGGGATCGTATTCGATCCGAGCGACCACGGCTTCGATATCGTGACGGGTGCGTTTGAAATCGACGATCCGATAGAGGCGTTTCGCCCCGCCGCCCGTGCGGCGCATCGTGATCCGTCCGGTGTTGTTCCGGCCGCCGTTCTTCGTCAGGCCCTCGGTGAGGTGCTTGACGGGGCGTCCTTTCCAGAGCTCCGAACGGTCGATCAGCACCAGCCCGCGCTGGCCCGGCGTCGTCGGCTTGTACGACTTGAGTGCCATGCTTTCTGTCTTCCGTTGTGCAGTGCGGCCCTGCGCCTGAACGCGGTGCCGCTATGTAGGGTGGGGTTTCGCCCCACCGTGGGTGAAGGGCCCCGAAGGTCCCCGGCTAGGTCGTTCTCTCGAACAAAAGCAGAGCCCCGGACGAATCCGGGGCTTGCGGATGGGGTCTAGTAAGAGACGGGTGAGGCAAGGTCAAGGGCCGGCGGGCGGCCCGCGCCCCGGCCCGCATCAGGGGCGCCGGCGCCCCGCCAGACCGCGCGCCATGGTGACCACCAGCGCGACCATCAGCAGGCCGAGATATCGCTCGTACGCCCCGTCGTAGCCGGTCGGCATGACGAGGAACACCGGCGCCGACACGACCCAGAGGGCCGAGATCGCCACCAGCGCCCGCGCGAGGCCCGGCCGGACCTGCGCCAGCCCCGGCCGCATCGCCCAGGGCAGGACCGCGACCAGCGCCCCCAGAAGGTAGACGAGGTACATGTGTATCTCGACCCCGTCGGCATCGCGGTCGCCGTATTCGTTGCGCGCGCCGATCAGGAAGACGATATGACCCAGCAATGCGAAGCCGGCGGTCCCGAAGCTCCAGCTCCACCTGCCCAGATGGATGTGCGCCGCCAGAAGCGCAATCGCGGTCAGGGATGCCGCGAAGGCGTAGAGTCCGACGTCCACGATCCATTCGTGCCGGCCGGCGCCGAGGTCGCTGATGGTATCGGCCACCCAGTCGTGATCGGGCACCACGAAATCCGCGACGAGGATCGACACGGCGCAGATCACCGACCCCGCGATGGCGAAGATGCCGAGCGCCGCCGCGAAGCCGCGCTGCTGTCCTTCCGACGGAAGTGGCGGTCTCATGTCGTCCCCCTTGTCTGCCGCAGGTCGATCGCGGCGCCTCGCGTCATGTCCACGACAGCAGGATATTCCGGTCGCGGTAGTCGTCCGGAACGGACGCCTCGTACGAGAAGCACTCGATGGTCAGTTCGCGATCCTCCAGGAAGATCACGAAGCCGACCGGGATCCCGGCTGCCGTTCCGTGAACCATCGGCGTGTCGCAGACGATCCTCCCGGTCGGAAGATCATCATGCCCGGCCGTCAGGAAGTAGCCGACGCCGGTCTGGTCGAGATCGAGGAAAACGGCGTTCGCCTTCACGTCCCGGCGCACCTTCTCCGAGAGATGATCCTTGCACAGGATGTCGATCAACTCTTCCTCGAACCAGCGGAATATCGTCATCGGCCCCGGCTGCGTCGGCAAGGAAAAGGGCCCCCGCGGAGGCGGGGGCCCTCGATCAGATCCATGGCACGGGAGCTCAGAGACCCGTGGTGACGTCGATCGTGTTGCCCTCTTCGAGCGTCACATACGCCTTCTTGACGTCGTTCCGGGTGCCGATCTTGCCGCGGAAGCGCTTGACCTTGCCCTTGGTGATCGACGTGTTGACCGCCTTCACCTTGACGTTGAAGAGCGCCTCGACGGCCTCCTTGATCATCGGCTTGTTCGCTTCCATCGCCACCTCGAAGACAACGGCGTTCTGTTCGGACGCCATCGTCGCCTTCTCGGTGATGACCGGCTTGCGGATCACGTCGTAATGTTCTGCCTTCGCGCTCATTTCAAACGAGCCTCCAGTGCTTCGATCCCCGCCTTCGTGATCACCAGGGTGTCACGCTTGAGGATGTCGTAGACGTTGGCGCCCATCGAGGGCAGCACGTCCAGGTCCGCGATGTTGGCCGCGGCGCGGGCGAAGCCCTCGTTCACCGCGTCACCGTCGATGATCAGGGCCCGCTTCCAGCCGAGCGCCTTGATCTGCTTTGCCAGCGCGGCGGTCTTGCCCTCCGACTCGGCCGACTCGATGATGACCAGCGAGCCTTCCTTCGCCTTGGCGCTCAGCGCGTGGCAGAGGCCCAGCTTGCGGAACTTCTTGGGCAGGTCGTGCGCATGGCTGCGCGGCGTCGGGCCCTTGTAGGTGCCGCCGTGGCGGAAGATCGGCGCCTTGCGGGACCCGTGGCGTGCGCCGCCGGTGCCCTTCTGGCGATAGATCTTCTTGGTCGAATAGGACACGTCCGAGCGGCCCAGGGTCGCATGGGTGCCCTGCTGCGCCTTCGCCCGCTGCCAGCGGACGACGCGGTGCAGGATGTCGGCGCGCGGTTCCAGGCCGAAGATCTCGTCGCCGAGATCGACGGACCCGGCCTTGCCGCCGTCCAGATTGATCACGTCGAGTTTCATTCCTCGCCTTCCTTCTTCTCGTTCGAAGGATCGACACCAGCGTCCTTCTCGGCCTCGATGTCGGCCTCGGCTTCCTTCAGCGCGGCCTCTTCCTGCGCGGCCTGCTCGGCCTCGGCGGCCTTGCGGGCTTCTTCCTCCTCGGCGGCCGCGGCTGCGGCAGCTTCCTCGGCAGCCTTGCGGGCGGCGTCGGCGGCGGATTTCAGCGCGGCGGGCAGGATCGCGGTCTCGGGGAACGGCTTCTTCACGGCGTCCTTCACCGTGACCCAGCCACCCTTGGAGCCGGGGACGGCGCCCTTGACCATGATCAGGCCGCGTTCGCTGTCGGTGCGGACGACCTGCAGGTTCTGCGTGGTCACGCGGACGGAACCCATGTGACCGGCCATCTTCTTGCCCTTGAACACCTTGCCGGGGTCCTGGCACTGACCGGTGGAGCCGTGCGAGCGGTGGCTGACCGACACACCGTGCGACGCCCGGAGGCCGCCGAAGTTGTGCCGCTTCATGCCGCCCTGGAAGCCCTTGCCGATCGAGGTGCCGGAAACGTCGACGAACTGGCCCTCGAAGTAGTGGTCGGCGGTGATTTCCTCGCCCACGGCGATCAGGTTCTCGGGATCGACCCGGAACTCCGCCACCTTGCGCTTGGGTTCGACCTTCGCCACGGCGAAATGGCCGCGCATCGCCTTGCTGACGCGCTTGGCCTTGGCCGTGCCGGCGCCCAGCTGGACGGCGGTGTAGCCGTGATCGTCGGCGGTGCGCTGCGCCACGACCTGAAGGCCGTCGAGCTGCAGGACGGTGACGGGGATCTGACGGCCGTCTTCCATGAAGAGGCGGGTCATGCCGACCTTCTTCGCGATGATACCGGAACGGAGCATCGTGTGGATCCTCCTCAAACCTTGATTTCGACGTCGACGCCGGCGGCCAGGTCGAGCTTCATCAGCGCGTCCACGGTCTGCGGGGTCGGATCCACGATGTCGAGCAGCCGCTTGTGGGTGCGGATCTCGAACTGGTCGCGGGACTTCTTGTCGATGTGGGGGCCACGGAGAACCGTGAACTTCTCGATCTTGTTGGGCAGCGGGATGGGCCCACGGACCTGGGCGCCGGTGCGCTTCGCCGTGTTGACGATCTCCTGCGTGCTGGAATCCAGGACGCGGTAATCGAATGCCTTCAACCGGATACGGATGGTCTGGCCTGACATGATATTCAGCCTTCTTCGGCGTGTGAGTCGAGAGGAGGAAGCAGGACCACCCTGCCCCCTCGTCGGACCTCTTGTTCTGTCGGCAGGGTGGGCGATATCGTCCACCCTGCGTGTTTCGGTGCCGGAGCGGAGAGATCCTCGGGTCAGGCCCGAGGATGACGGCCCGCCCCCGGCCGGATCAATCCAGGATCTTCGACACGACGCCCGAACCGACAGTCCGGCCGCCTTCACGGATGGCGAAGCGCAGCTTCTCTTCCATCGCGATCGGCGCGATCAGCTCCACCGTGAACGACACGTTGTCGCCCGGCATCACCATCT